>OLVT01000040.1_pt1 | contig 136586 bp, 117 predicted proteins | sample 1673241 | NCBI WGS metagenome assembly OLVT01 (sample SAMEA3178936, study PRJEB25190) | human gut metagenome | biome: human gut; feature: human-associated habitat; material: faeces | place: Austria | collected 2013
CTGTTTGGGCATTTGATTATGATAAGATGTTCTGTGTATTGATGGAAAATGAAATATGCCGAAAGGTGTGTGAAAAGAATAAATATAATAGTTGGATGAAGTTGATTGGAAATTATTGTTTTCAAGTGGTGTAGGATAAAATAGTGGCTTGTGAAAAGCTGGTTTTGATGTTAAGATGAAATTGGGATAGGAGACATTAAGGAACCGATCCTGACATAGCAAAGAATGGAGGCGAGAATGGACGTGGCGAAAGAAGAAATCGTGAAAACAGAAGAATTGGAAACACGTTACGAGAGATACAAGGGTATCTTAAAAGACCTTACCATCATGAGCGATGTGTTTATGCGGAATGTATTCAAAAAACGGGAATGTACAGAATATGTTCTGCAGGTAATTATGGATAAAAAGGATCTGAAAGTGATTGATCAGGTTCTTCAAAAGGACTATAAGAATTTACAGGGACGTTCAGCTATTCTGGACTGTGTTGCCAGAGACTCTGAAGGCAAGCAGATGGATGTAGAAATCCAACAGGATAATGAAGGGGCATCTCCAAAACGAGCAAGATATCATAGTGGTTTAATGGATATGAACACATTAAATCCGGGACAGGATTTTGATGACCTTCCGGAAAGCTACGTGATTTTTATCACCAGAGATGATGCACTTGGCTATGGACTTCCGATTTATCATGTAGACAGAAAAATCGAAGAAGTCAGTGAGAATTTCAAAGATGAAGCTCATATTATTTATGTAAATTCTAAGAAACAAGAGGATACAGAATTAGGCAGACTGATGCATGATCTTCACTGTAAGAATGCAGAAGATATGCACAGTAAGATACTTGCTGACAGAGTATACGAATTGAAGGAAACACAGAAAGGGGTGGAATTCATGTGCCGTGAGATGGAACAGATTTACAGTGAAGGTATTGAAAGCGGTGAAATGCAAAAAGCAAAAGAAACATCGATTGCCCTTGCAGAGATGGGTTTACCTGCTGATAAGATTGCTAAAGCAGTTAAGGTTGGTGTTGATATCGTACAGAAATGGATTGACGAGAGCATGAGTGTTGCACATTAACAAATGATAAATTTTAATGGAGCTACCAGGGGATACTAATTCTTCTGGTGGCTTTTTTGTGTGTTGCATGTATAAAAAAGTGAAATCTAGTTCTATAGAACTATAACTTGATTTGCGGATTCTGTATCTTTCAATTATCCATCAGTATACTAATTTTAGACCGAATTATCGTTCTGAAGGAGGTGCTATGATGGATTTAAAAGCGGTTGGTCAGCGAATCAAAGCAGCAAGAGAAGCAAAAAATCTTACACAGGAAGAACTGGCGGCGCTGGTAAATTTAAGTACAACACATGTCAGTGTGATAGAAAGAGGACTGAAAGTAACAAAGTTGGATACCTTTGTAGCAATTGCCAATGCACTTGATGTATCGGCTGATGCGCTACTGATAGATGTTGTGACACATTCTGTCACAGGTGTTACTAATGAATTATCTGATATGATAGGGAAATTGCCAAAGGACGAGCAGAAAAGAATTTTAAATGCTGTCAGAGCTTTGGTAGACTAATGAAATAGGCATTGAAATCGAAGGGCATTAAGCTCTTCTTTTTTTGTTCTTTTTTATGGCTTCATTTGCGAAAGTATCTTTTTTCATAGTGAGAATCATGATATAGTAGTTCTGAAGAACTATAAATAATTCTTTGAAACCGGAGGGCGGGTAAATGAGAGAAAAAACTATTTATGAGAAAATTGCAGAAAAGTACAACACAACACCAGAAGAAGTACGCAGAGAAATGCAGATAGCCATAGATGCAGGATTTGATAATCCTAATCCGGCTGTGCAAGAAGAATGGAAGAAAATGACACTTAAAGGAGAAAGACCTACACCGGAAGAAGTAATCAATTACGCAGTAAAAAAACTAAAAGGAAAATAAAAATATGAAGAAAAAGATAATTGCATTGATTTCAGGAGCAGTGATCTTGATAATTGCTGCAGGAAGTATTTATGGGAAATCTGAATCTGGTCATAAGGAAGGCGAACCGGATGTGGTAGGAACATTTTCCGTAAATCGGGATGAAAATCTAACCGTAGTCGCTAACCGGGAACATATCGAGGATAGAGAAGCGTTTGCAAGAGAACTTTTGCAGATGTACAAGGATGATTCATTTTATTCGACAAAATTCTCCACAGACAGGGGATATGCGACGAGCCTTGATATGAACATCTATTTATGGAAAGAGGATATTGAAGATGGGGAATCGGTAATGACAGCCGAATATAGACCTGTAGAATACGGAAAGGACTATGATGTAGTCAATAATCCTGATAAATTTCAACTATATATAGATGGAAAAGAAGTAGAAGAATAACACGGTGAACTTTTTATACTGAAATATGTACGATTCCAATAATGATATGAACTTATGGGAATATATTGCGGATACTTTGTGAACTTTATCCTGATACAATGATTATGCTGATGAAAGAAGGCATAGATAACTGAATACAAGAAAGAGACGAAAGCCTCAGTAGTTAAGAAAAAACTACTGGGGCTTTTTTTCGTGCCTGAATTTCTCAGCCAATAACTGCGGGCATATCCCGGCAGGATAAAGGCGGAGCAGGCATGATCCTAAACAGAGGTCCGCCTTCTGGATTTGAAACGAGCAACAAGATTTCAAATTCAGGAGAAACGGATATGTATATTGAACACCCATATTTTTACGAAGGAAAGTATTACGCAAATATTGATGGAGAAATGATCGAGATTACAAAAGAAGTTGCGTATGCGATGAATAATTTTTACAGAAGCAGCAAGGCAAAAAAAGTTGAGATTAAGAACGAGCTGGGGGAAGTCGTGGATAAGATGCTGAGAGAAGTACCTTACAGCGGTCAGTCTATTGATGGAGAAGGTTTCATGATTGAGGATTTTCCAGATCTGAACTGTGATGTGGAGCACTGTGTACTGACAAAAATGGAACAGCAGGATATTCACAAAGTAATCAATCAGCTGAACTCAGAGGAACGCATGATTATTTATGGCATTTTCTTTGAAAACAAGACACAGACACAGATGGCGGAAATTATGGGGATTTCCAGACAGATGCTGTCATACAAGCTGAAATCCATTCTTAATAAAATGCGTGAAATGTATATGAATAAATTTTTTTAAAAAATTTTTCAAAATCTTTTGCATCTGCCAAAGTCATTTGACTTTAGTAATTAGAGGAAGTTAAATGACTTCCTAAAATGAACCATGATAACTGAATATCCAATAATAACTGACGTGACATTTCATGCAGAGAGCACGAGGAAGATGCCGCTATAGGATTATAAGACAAAACCAAGATTTTTAGTTCAGTCCGTAATGCTGCGAAAAAGCACTGACCGAAGCCAGCTGGCAGGCTGGTGATGCGATGATATGTATGAGATGCGATACACTTGCAGATCCTGAGAAGTCTGTAACTGGTAAACCTATGAACTGCTGGAGCCTGGAAACGAGAGTTTCCGGGTTGTGGTCCGGAGTATGCATCCGGGCAGGTTATTATTCCCTTCCTGCAGATGCAGGAGTAACGATTCGGGGTATCGAGGATAAATAGAATCGAGCGAGCACTGTTTAATAATCAAATTGGCTATAGAGGTTATGCGGCAGAGCTTTCCTTATGGGAAAGAAACTCTGCCGTATTCCTGTGGAGCTAATATAGCGCTATGGATGCTTTACAAATAAAAATAATAGATTGGAGAGAGAACAAATGACAATCCGCAGAGGAGATATTTTATGGGCAGATCTCGGTATGTTTCCTACAACATCTGTTCAGGGTGGTGTAAGACCGGTGATCGTAGTGAGTAATAATAAAGCCAATACATACAGTTCAGTCATAACGGTAGTTCCGCTGACATCAAGAATTTATAAGAAACGGTATTTGCCAACACATGTGTTTATCAGCAAATATGATATGACGGGAATCCGAAAAGGAAGCCTGGCACTGGCTGAACAGGTTATGAGCATTTCTACGAAATGTATTATTGAGAAATGCGGAAGAGTGAACAAGTGGAGCCTGGATCGGGTACTGAAAGCAGTACAGATTCAGATGGGAATGAACGAAAGAGGGAACTGATGTTTCAGCTTTCGACAATTCAACAGAAAATGATGTCGTTAAATGTGGATAACACAAAAGAATGACAATACAGGACGAGCGGTTCTGGTGATTTTTTAGAGACGATTGAATATGATTTATAAAGGGAGGGATTGCGATGGCATTAAAAATTGTAAGAAGATATGACGCAAATGGTAATGTAATCGAAGATAAAGATTTAGAAAGATTTAGATTGGATTCCCCAGTGGTTCGTCAGATATTATATCAGATGAATAAAGAGATGGGAGCAGTTGATAATATTAAAATCGAAGCATCTGAAAAAAGAAATTTCGCATAACTTATATTAGAATATAAAATAAGTTGAAATTTCTTCTGAAGGATGGTATAGTGTACTTGAGAGGAGGAAAGAGAGAGGTGGGAAACATAAGAATCGGAAAGGATACCTCAAATAATAAAAAAACAGGATTGTATATCAGAGTTTCTACAAATGTTCAGTTTGAAGAAGGATATTCAGTAGGTGCTCAGACAGAGAAACTTGAAAAGTATTGTAATTATCAGGAGATTGATAATTATGATCTGTACATTGATGGTGGTTATTCGGGAAGTAATCTGAACCGACCGGAGATGAAACGTCTTATTAAAGAAATTCAAGAAGGCAAAGTTGAATCTGTTGTAGTTGTTAAACTTGACCGTTTGTCCAGAAGTCAGAAAGACACGATTTATCTTCTGGAAGATGTGTTTGAAGCAAATGGTGTTGGATTTATTTCATTAAATGAAAATTTTGATACAACAACACCATATGGAAAAGCTATGGTAGGTATTTTATCTGTATTTGCTCAGTATGAACGAGAAAATATTCGTGAACGTACACAAATGGGAATTACAGAGAGAATCAAAACCGGAAAATGGCGTGGTACGAAACCGCCGTTTGGTTATGATTATAATAATGGCGATGATGTTCTTATACCAAATAAAGATGCAGAAACAGTCAAAAAGATTTTTGAATTATATAAGGAAGGCTATTCCACGTATGCACTGGCAAAGATGTTTGACCTAAAAGGAGACAAGCAAGTGTCCGATATGTTATCCAGGGTGACATACATTGGAAAGCTCAAATATAATAAGGAAATCGTTGATGGTCTTCACGAACCGATAGTTGATAAAAAATTATTTGATGAAGTTCAGGAATTGCGAAAAACAAGAACAAGAGCAACTTCTCATAAATCACAGTATTTACTAACAGGCTTAATATATTGTGGATTATGTGGTGCGAAGATGCGTTATCAAAAATGGAGCGGTGGTAGAGTGATGATTTACTGTTACTCTTTAGATCATAGCAAACCGCACCTGGTTAAGAATCCTAATTGCCAGAATGGAAAGCTGGATGCAGCGGAAGTTGAGGAAGTTGTTGTTAATGATATGCTGAAATTATCAAAAGAGTATGAGATAATTGAAGGGAAATCAGAACAGCAAAATCAAAAGGGGTTTGAAGCTATGAACCAGAGAAAAACAGTTCTTGAAGGAAAGCTGAAATCTTTGTATAATTTATATGCATCTGATACCAATAATAATGTCCTGTTAGAGACGATTGGTGAGATTAACAAGGAACTGGAAAATCTGAATATACAGATTGAACAGTACACCTTAAAGAACACAAGAGCTAAAGATATGGCAGCAAGAGCGAAAGCATTCAAAAGTGTTGCTGACAGCTGGGAGTTCATGTCTTTCAATGAAAGACAAAAGACTGTACGTGAATATATTAAGAAGATCAAAATTTCGAATGATTATGTTGAAATTGAGTATAATGATCTTTTGACACGACAGTAAATTACATTTCTATAGTTAATACATCGCAAGGGGATACATCTTCTTGCGTGTAAAATTTCATATATCTTATTCAAGATAATTACCCTATTGGATAAAGGAAATTTCAAAATTTCCACTATAATACATTATCCCATTAATTATGGGAGAAATCAAGAGATTTTTAAGAGATGACGGTATTGTCAAAGTAAGCCGAAGCCTAAAAGAGGCTTCTTATAAAATCAAAAGAGAAAAAGAACACTATCAAAAATTATACAATAGAGAACCAACATTAAAAGAAATTTCGGTCACCTTAGATATGGACGAGTCCGATATCCTTATGGCAATGGAATCTGGTCAGGAGGTGTGTTCTCTACACCAGGTCATTTATCAAAGTGAGGGAGATGAAATTCATTTAGAAGATAAACTCGAACAGCAGGCTGACTTGATAGAACAGACCGTAGATAATATATATGTACAGGAATTATTAAAAAAACTAAATGAGCAGGAACGCCAGATTATCCATATGCGGTACTTCCAAAATCAGACCCAGGCGGCGATTGCAAAAAAGATTGGAATTTCTCAGGTACAGGTATCTAGGATGGAGAAAAAAATACTGAATAAATTGAGGAAGAATGCCAATACTAAGGAAAACTGAAATCTTTGAGGAATTTGTTATGGAGAAAAAAATTATTTATCTGAAGGCAGAGCAGAGCTCCTATGTAAATCATGGAAAAATTCATATTGGGGACATTGCTTCTGTTTTTTGTGAAGATAAGGAGATAGAGAAGAAAATCAAAAATATTGTTTTATATGAGTTTGATGAGAAAAACGAAAAAGAAGGGAGGGTTTTTCTATCAATCTTATTATTGATTGAGAAAATTTCGGAACAGATTCCGTATGGTGAAGTTCGAAATACCGGTGAGACTGATATGGTTATCTATTATAAAGCAGAAGAGCTAAAAAGCAAAAAATGGGTACAGGTGATAAAGATTTTATTTATTTGTGCGACTTGTTTTTTTGGAGCAGGCATTACAGTTATGGGATACAATAATGATGTAGACATGGTGAAAGTATTTGGCCAGCTTTATAAAGTATTTCTTGGAACAAAGCCAGACGATCCTACATTTGTGGAACTCTTTTATTCTGTGGGACTGGCATTAGGAATTTTTCTGTTTTTTAATCATGTTCCGGGGAAAAAAGTTACAAATGAACCAACACCAATTCAGGTGCAGATGCGCCTTTACGAGCAGGATGTAAATAGAACTTTTTTATTGGGAGCCTCACGGAAAGGAGAAGAACTGGATGTGTCTGGGAATAATGACAGTGCCAATAATAAATAAAGTTATTTTAGGCTGGGTTGCTTTTGGTGCAGGATTTGCTGTGGCAGGTGGGTTTATTGCATTTATCAGTTTGATTGGAATTGTAACAAGGCTGGCAGGACTCACGAAAACGGCAGACGCAATCCCGACCTACGAAAATAGCATGGCATTAGGATTGATTTTTTTTAATCTCGTATCATTATATCAACCAGACTTACAGTGGCTTTCTTATACGGCAGCTCTTAGTATAATCAATATTGTCGGTCTTTTTACAGGAATATTTGCTGGATGTCTTGCCGGTGCACTTGCGGAGGTAGTAAATATCATTCCTATATTTTCCAGAAGAATCAAACTGAGAAAAGGATTTCCTTACATGGTAAAAGCCGCCGCAGTAGGAAAGTGCATAGGCTGTTTAATACAATTTTATGTATTCTGATTTGTTGAATTGGCAAAACTGACGAAACATCGAAATCCCATCGTCCATATTTGTGATTTTAGTCGCTGCGCGTTGAATGTTCGCTTATGCGCTCGCATCCAACACTTGCTCCGAGACCACAAATATGGACGATGGGATTTCGATGTTTCTGACAGTGGTTTCTGAAGTAAAATCAGAATTCATGCTGGAGGGATTTGGGGAAGAGGACAGGAGATGTAGAAGTTCCGGAAAATGAAATTCTATAGGATTGATACTTGACCCAGTGCCATAATCGTATAGTTATGGCCCCTACTTTTTTCTATTAACAAGAGCGTGTTTACGAATTTATTTAAGCCATAACTGTCTGAAATCTCCCTCAAATTTCACCAAAACATAAATTCTGACTGTTCTTCAACTTCCAAAGACAGCTCTCAGAGAATGAAATAACCTATATTTGTGGCCTCGGAGCAAGGTTTGGATACGAGCGTGTATAAGCGAGTATTCAAACCGCAGCGACTAAAGTCACAAATATAGGTTATTTCATTCTCTGAGAGCGTCTCTTTGCCTGCAGCAATCAGAATTTAACAAAACCAGTTGACGTATGAAGTGGATACAGGTATTATACAATTCAGAAGGCTCCTCTCTTTTTTGGAGGGAGCTGTTTTTGTTTTAAAATTAAAATGACCGTGAAAGGGGTATATACTTGGAAGAAAGAACAAAAGCACTGCTCGTCGGTGTGAATTTAAATAATGATCCAGAATTTGAGACAGCATTAAAAGAATTAGAAAGTCTGGCAGAGGCCTGTAACATGGAAGTTGTCGGAGTGGAGACACAGAATGTAAGCCAGATTAATACCGGTGTTTATGTAGGAACAGGACGTGTGGAGGAGATTAAAGCTGTTGCCCATATGATGGGGGCGGAGGTGATTATTTTTGATAATACGTTATCTCCAATGCAGCTTCGCAATCTAAAGGATATTATCGAGAGACCGGTATTTGACCGTACACATCTGATTTTACAAATTTTCTCATCAAGAGCGAGAACAAGAGAAGCACAGATTCAGGTGGAGACAGCGAGACTTCAGTATGAACTGCCAAGACTTACCGGTATGGGAGAAATCTTGAGCCGTCAGGGAGGCGGAAGCGGCGGATTATCTAATAAGGGAGCTGGTGAGAAAAAACTTGAATTAGATAAGCGAAAAATCCGCCACAGAATCAGCGAGTTAAAGAAAGAACTTCGTGAGGTAGAGAAGAACAGAGAGACGCAGAGAAAGCGGCGTTTAGTGCAGGGAATCCCACAGGTTGCCTTAGTAGGCTATACTAATGCAGGAAAGTCAACACTGTTAAATGCATTTATTGATAAATACGAGGAGAACGAAGAAAAGAAAGAAGACAGAAAAGTAATGGCAAAAAATATGCTTTTTGCGACACTTGATACTACAGTCCGCAAGATTCATTTGCCAGATAAAAGAGAATTTCTTCTTTCCGATACCGTAGGATTTATCAGCAAACTTCCACATAATCTAGTAGAAGCATTCCATTCTACATTAGAAGAAGTAAAATTTGCCAATCTTCTGTTAGAAGTTGTAGACTATTCCGATGAACATTATATGGATCATATGGAAGTTACTCGGCAGACATTAAAAGAACTTGGCGCAGATGAGATTCCATGTATTCATGTCTTTAATAAATGCGATATTGCAAAGGCAAATGGGAGAGAAGATGTTCCAGCAGAACTTCCGCATATCGGAAAAGACTGCATCTATATGGCAGCCGGACAGAATATTGGTTTAGAAGAACTCGTACAGCTTATTTCTAACCATATTTATCAGGATTATGTAGAATGTACGATGCTGATTCCGTATACGGAAGGGGCATTGGTGTCTTATTTCAATGAAAATGCAACTGTAAAAGAAACGGAATATGAGGCAGAGGGAACGAAAATAATGATGAGCTGTCTGCTTAAAGACCTCAAAAAATATAAGGAATATGTGATTCTATAGATCAATTTCTGATTGCCGCAGGCAAAAGAGACGCACCCAAAGAGAGAGCATACCCTATATTTGTGGCTTTAGTCGCGGCGGTTTGAATACTCGCTTATACACGCTCGTATCCAAATCTTGCTCCGAGGCCACAAATATGCTTTATTTAGCTTCTGGAGTTCTGCTTGTTGGCAGCTCGAAAAATCAGTTGGGGGATTTGAGAAAGAAGACAGGAGATATAGAATATTCGGGGAATAAAATCCTGTTGGATTGACACATAAACTATTGTTATAATGGCATATCAGAATACCAACTCCCCGTAAGGTCACAACTGTCTGAAGCCTCCCTCAAATCTTTCTCAAAATAAATCCTGCATTTGCATGGGCAGCCAACAAACAGCTTCCAAAGAGAGCCGATACCCTATATTTGTGGCCTCGGAGCAAAGGTTGGATGCAAGCGGTTAAGCGAACATTCAACCTGCAGCGACTAAAGTCACAAATATAGGGTATCGGCTCTCTTTGAAAGCGTCTCCTTTGCTGCGCAAATCAGGATTTACAGAGAAGCATGTAATGTTGTGAGCATTTCCTTTAATTCCCCTGCTCCCATCTGTCCTGGTGCGGAAGCTTTTCCTACTGCACCGAATGTGAGAGCAGAACCAAATACTTCACCGCATACACGGCTGATTACACCTGTTGCTGCCATAGACATTGTAATAATTGGACGGTCAGCGTAGTTATTTACCATCTCTTCTGTTGCTGCAAGAAGAGTAAGTACGTCCTTTTTGTTCTGTGGCATTACAGCGATTTTAGGAATATCTGCTCCAAGCTCCTGCATTTTGCGGAGTCTGTAGATGATATCAGATTTTGCTGGTGTCTTGTCGAAGTCATGGTTGGATGCTACTACTTTTACACCATGTTTGTGTGCTTCTTCTACTACAGCCTTTACTGCATCGTCGCCTGTAAATGCTTCCATATCTACGAGGTCAACATAGCCTGTTGCGCTGATTTTCTGGTTTAATTCTACATAAACTGGAGTTTCAATTGCCTTTTCTCCACCTTCTTTAGAAGTACGGAATGTAAAAAGGATTGGCATTTCACCAAGTACTTCTCTTAACTGTTTCGCTGTTTCTTCTACTTTTTCAAAATCGAAGATGTCTTCGTACCAGTCCACACGCCACTCTACAACGTCTGCTCCGATTGGAAGGATATTCTTTGCAGCTTCTAAGATTTCTTCTCTTGTTTTTCCAACAATAGGTACACAGATTTTAGGGATTCCCTCTCCGATTGCTACGTTTCTTACTACTACTGGGTTCATAATAAAATCCTTTCTCTAATAATAAGCTTATTTATATTTTTACATTCTTATAGTCAAAAACCCACGACTTTCATACAACAAGCGATAAATTAAAGTCTATTGATTGATGCAGCAGCCGCAGGTAATTGACAGTATACTACTTTTTTATTCTATTATTTCTCAGAGATGATATCTAATAATTTCTGACGCATTGCCTCGATTGGTGGTTCCTGACCTGTCCAGTATTCAATCTGAGCCGCTCCCTGATAAAGAGACATTCCAAGACCATTTAAAATTGTTGCTCCAGCTTCTTCAGCGTCTAATAAGAACTGAGTTTTTGCCGGGTTATAGCAAGCATCAAAATAGAACTGATCTTTGCTGATGAATTCTTTTGGAAGTGGGTTTTCTCCAATATGGCTGCCCATTCCGATTCCACTGGCATTTAATACAACTGTAGCTTCTTTTACTTTAGAAAAGTCACCTGCCGGACAGAATTCTGCTACTGGTGCAAAATTCTTATTGATATCTTCTACTAAAGCCTTACTGGATTCTTCAAATACATCTGTGATGTAGATTTTCTTTGCGCCGTAGTAAGCAAGTGCTGAACACATAGCACGACCTGCTCCACCACTACCGATACAGAAGTAAATATTCTCATCAATCTTAACATTTCCATCTCTTTCCATAGATCTGATGAAACCAATTCCGTCTGTGTTATATCCAACTAATTTACCTTCCGGAGTTTTAACAACTGTGTTACTTGCTCCCATCTTCTCGCATAATGGGTCCAGCTCATCAAGGTACTCAAGAACTTTTACTTTGTTTGGCTTTGTTACTGCAAAACCTGCAAAGTTCATGTAACGGATACCGTTAACTACGTCTGCAAGATGTTCATTATTTACCTCTGTGTAGAAATAAATCATATTTAATCCTGCGGCTTCATAACCACAATTCTGCATCTGTGCTGCAAATGACTGCTTTAATGGGTCACCAAGTAAAGTAATCATCTTTGTATTAATGTCAACTTTTGCCATGATACATACCCTCTTTCTTTTTCTTTAAAATCTTAATATATAATTATTTATTCTCATCCATAGCTAATAACTGCTGGACGAGTTCTTCACATACTTCGATAAGGCTCTTGCCATCTGTATTGATAATGATATCGGCCGCTGCCTCATATTTTGCACGTCTCTTTTCCATTAAATCAGCGATGAACGGAACATTTTTGTTGTTCTCGATGACTGGACGGTCATGACTATCCTTTACTCTGTCGAAAATAGTTTCCGGTGAAGCGGTAAGTAATACAACTCGTCCGTTCTTCTTCATCTCTACAACGTTACATTCACGCAGTGGAGTTCCTCCACCACAGGAGATTACAACATTCTTTCTTGACTGCATCTCAATAAGAAGATTGGTCTCTAAATCACGGAAGTACTGCTCACCATGAACCTCAAAGATATCTGGAATACTCATTCCTTCTCTCTCTGCGATAATCTGATCCATCTCAATAACGTCCATTGCAAACAATGTTTTTAAATATTCGGAAATACTTGTCTTTCCAGCACCCATAAATCCGATAAGTACGATATTGTAATCGAAAAGCTTTCTTGCCTGCATCTGCTTACTTGCTTTACCGATCGCATGGAAAATATCCCATACTTCACTTGCATTGCTCTCGTCCTCTAAACGACCGTCGAGCCATTCTTTCTGTCTTTCTTCCTGTTCCGGGTCAAGAATGTTAAGGCCATTCTCTTCTTTGTAAGCCATAATATCTTTAATAATATGATGTCTCATCAGTATGGCATCTAAAAGTATCTCGTCACACTGACCCAGTCTCTTTCTTAACTTTTCTAAACGAGTCATGTTGCTGCTCCCCTCTTTGGTCTAATAAAAATTTCCAGCTATTAAATGTATCCATATTCAAAATCAACTAAACGGAAATATTACTAAATTAAATATCTCTGAATAATCACTGAAATGTTCCTGAGCCTATAAAAACTGACTTCGAATATAGTAACTTTCACACATTAAACAGCTAAGTAATTATACCACAGGAAAAAAGCTACAACAAGTAAATGGAACAAAATAAATCTATAGGAAAATTCTATTAAATTTTAGATTTTTTCTATAGGTAATTATTTTGATATATTTGGATGATAGAAACGACAGACAGTAACAGCCTAAAGGCGTAAACCACCTTACATAAACGGAATAGAAAACCCCGGAAGTCACACACACTTCCGGGGTTTTCATTTTGCTCATGCCTGAAATTCACCACATTTCTTAGCTGGTTTTATTATATGCTAGAGCGTGCAGATTGTAGGAATGATTTTTCAAACACGCTCTAGAATGGATGAGAAATCAACTAAAAATTCTTAATACAATATTAATTTTATTTAAAAAAACACCTGCCGATAGTTCTAGTAAAACTATCGGCAGGTGTTTTTTATAATACTTAATTTCTAACTTAGGGGAATTTTTACTTGTGGTTTTTACGTTATTTGGAATTAGTTATTTTTTTGTTATTTGATTGTAAATCTTGATTATCTTGTATCATCTTTATATGCCGGCAGGTTTGGGCCTGCCTGCCGACATATATTCAAATTTCCAGATTTCGGATTTTTTGCACAGTATCCTATAATTCATTAAAATGTATTTGAAAAATGTTTTCTATAAATATATTATAAATCGAGGTGTTCATATCACAGTAATAATTTTTCAAATATATTCTAATTTGTTGATAGTTTATTGAATTTATTTAATGAATCCTACCTGTGCGGAGATTTTCTCAATCTGTTCATCTTTACGTTTGTTATATTCTACTTTCTGCTGCTCAAAGAAGTTGTTTCCTTCTGGATCGATGGATACGATTAAAGGACCAAATTCTTTTACGCGGCAGTTCCATAAGGTTTCTGGCATTCCAAGATCACGCCATTCTGCTCTTACGATTTCTTCTACTTCTGTTGCGGCTACTACAGCGTTTCCTGCTGGGAATACACAGTGGATTGCTCCAAAGTCTTTGCAGGCACGTTCTGTATTTTCTTTCATACCACCTTTTCCGATGATCACACGTACACCAGTTTCTTTTACGAATTCATATTCAAATTTTTCCATACGCATACTGGTTGTTGGTCCTACGGATACCATCTCAAACTTATCATTTTCTAAAGGACGGATAATTGGTCCTGCATGGAAAATAGCATTATTTCTTACATCTACAGGAAGTTCTCTTCCTTCTTCTACTAAACGACGGTGAGCTACATCACGACAGGTTGTCATGCTTCCATTTAAATAAATGATATCTCCGATTTTAATGCCTTTTAAATCTTCTGCTGAAATTGGTGTTGTTAAAATCTTTTTTCCATCTTTTACTTCTACCATTATAACTCTACCCCCGTATGTGTTGTAATTTTATAATTTAAATCCTTGTCAAATACAATGTGTCCTCTTCTGTGACTCCAGCATCCTACGTTTACGGCTACACCGATTGCGGATGGATGACGGGCTGTATTTTCGATATTTACTCCCATTACGGAGTATTTTCCACCCATACCCTGAGGTCCTAATCCGATAGCATTAATTCCGTCTTCTAATAATGCTTCCATCTTAGCTGCTCTCTCATTATCATTGTGAGAACCGATTGGACGCATTAAAGCCTTTTTAGAAAGAAGGGCTGCTGTTTCTACAGAAGTTGCTACACCTACACCTACTAATAATGGAGGACAGGCATTTAATCCGTATGTTGTCATAACATCCATAACGAACTTTGTTACTCCTTCGTATCCTTCACCTGGCATAAGAACCATTGCTTTTCCTGGAAGGGTGCATCCGCCACCAGCCATGTATGTGTAAATTTCACATTCGTCTGAATCAGGAACGATGTCCCAGAATACAGTTGGTGTTCCTTTTCCAACATTCTTACCTGTATTGTACTCATCAAATGTTTCTACACTGTTATGACGAAGTGGTGCTTCAAATGTTGCTTTTACAACAGCATCTTTTAAGAGTGCTTCAAGCTCTCCGATTAATGGGAACTTTGTACCACATTTTACCCAGAACTGTAATACTCCGGTATCCTGACAACTTGGACGATTCAGCTTTACCGCCAGTTCCTGATTTTTAAACATAGTATCATAGATTGTTTTGGAAAGAGGGCTGTCTTCTTTATCACGAAGCTCCTCCAGTTTTGCAATAACATCATCTGGAAGTTTCTTTGCAACATGAGCAATAAACTTAGCCATATGTTCCGTAAGTTGTGTTACCTGTTCTTCTTTAGACATTTAGAAATCCTCCTATTAATTTACCCGACGGTCAACGGGATTTAAATATGTGAATGAATGAAAGATTAACCGTATACATTTTCATTAATAAGTTCTGCTTTAATTTATTCGGCCGGAGCAACCCGGCCTGCTTAACCGGCTCTCTATCCTGGGAAAAATGGATAGAAAATCGGAAGAAGTATCATACTTACTACCGTTGCCACTAAAATCATTGGCACACCAGCTTTGGCATAATCTTTAAATGTATAGCCACCTGCTGTTACAACCATTGTGTTAGCCGGCATTCCGATTGGTGTTGCATATGCGCAGGAACCACCAATGACACATGCCATCAATACAGCACTTGGATCTGCACCCATTCCCTGTGCAATGGAAATTCCAATTGGAACCATCAGGGCTGTTGTCGCTGTGTTGGACATGAAGTTCGTCATTACACAGCAGAGCATAAAGATTACAAATGTAAGTACATATGGAGATGGGTTATCGCCAAGCATTCCGATTACCTTTTCTGCAATAAGTTCTCCTGCTCCTGTTTGCTCTAATGCAGCTGCTAAAGAAAGCGTTCCTCCAAAAAGGAAAATCGTTTTTAAGTCAATAGATGCCAGTGCATCTTTCTCACTGATTACCCCTGTAATCATTAAAGCTAACGCTCCCATACATCCGATGACACAAAGCTTGATACCAAGCTGTTCCTCAAATATCATTCCTACTAAGGTAAGTAGCAGAATTACTAAGGAAAGGTACTGTTTCCATTTTGGTACATGGCTAAAATCCTTTGACTCATCAAAGATTCCTTCGTCGCTTCCTTCTTTATTCGGAAGAAACTTGTATCCGATAAATGCAAAGTAAATAATTCCTACAATTAAAATCGGAACACCAACTTTGGCATAATCAAAGAATCCAAACTTAAGACCAATTCCTTCCATACCTGACTGTGCAATCATGTTTCCAGGAGCACCAATCAATGTGAGGTTACCTCCCATCGCTGCTGCAAAAACCAAAGGCATTAACAATCTGGAACGGGAATACCCTGACTTCGCTGCAATTCCAATAACTACCGGAATCAGGATTGCTGCGGTTCCTGTGTTTGAAAGGAATCCACTCATCACACCTACGATAACCATAATCGCTACGATAAGCTGTCTTTCTGTTTTTGCAAAATGGGTAACAATTCCGCCAATCTTGTTGGCCATTCCTGTTTCAAACAATGCCCCTCCTACGATAAACATTGCTACAAACAAGATAACGTTGCTGTCGATAAATCCTGCGAACGCTGTCTGCCATTCAAGTACACCGGTAACTACCAGTCCGACACATACAATCATAGATGTCAGTCCCAGTGGAATCTTCTCCCACATAAACATGACAATCGCGAACAGCAAGAAAAGTAACGTGATTGTTATCTGACTCATCTCTCTACCTCCTCATTTGTTAGATTCGTCTTACGTTTTGCTTTTATCATAAATCCTCTTCCCTTTCCAGCCTCCCATACCCAGTAAATGAAAATCCCAATTTCTTTACTTAATGTTTTGCTTTTGCGTTTCTGATTTATGATTTTTGATATTTGATTTTGTATCCAAATCTTGATTCTAAGATATACCTTTATTGAGAAAAAGTCAACTATTTTTTGCTCCATTTGCATCATTTCGGCAAATACAATAAAGTTGTGACTATTTTTTTGTGCAGAATGCACTAGGATTGATTTGTGGGGTAGTGGATGTGTTCTAGTTGAATTCAATGAAACAAAATAAAGAATCTGGGGAAGATTTGGGGAAGAAAGTCGGAGTCTACGACTCTCATACACAAATCACCTCAATATTATAATTAACACCTCGACCCTACAAAGACAGCCCGCTGAAAGATAAATAGACCATATTTGTGGCCTCGGAGCAAAGGTTGGATGCGAGCGCTTCCACGCGAACATTCAACCTGCCGCGACTAAAGCCACAAATATGGTCTATTTATCTTTCAGCGGGCGTCTCCTGTCTGCGGCACCCCTAATTATAATAAGTCAGCATATCATCTCTGCTTCGCATTATATGTTCCTTCATGGCTGCTTCTGCCGCATCTCCGTCATGTGCCTTGATTGCCTCCAGAATTTCTCCATGTTCTTTTACGGAAACTTTGGCATAGTCTTCTTCAGAAACCATATTACCCATAGAAAGTCCATTCCAAAGTTCTGAGATCATATTTTTCATTTTTCCATTTCCTGCAGCTGTCCAGATTTCATTATGGAATTCTCTATTAATATCTGTGTAGCGTGAAAAGTCTTTGTTCTCTAATATCTTACAGGAATCCTGATATATTTCTTCAAGTTCCGAAATATCTGTTTCTGGTGCGGCACAAAGACGGGCTGCCGCTCCCTCTAAGATTGCACGAAGCTGATAATGTTCTTTAATATAAGTTTCTGTCACACCAAGAACAACTGCTGCTTTATTTTTCCGAAGCTGAATCAATCCATCGCGGGCAAGAATCTGAAATGCTTCTCTTACTGGCATTGCAGACACATTAAGCTGTGATGCCACACTTTCAAGAGAAAGCACTTCTCCTTCTTTCATTTGTCTTGATAAAATCGCTTTTCTAAGTTCTGCCGCCACTCGTTCTTTCGCTGACGGCATCTTAATTGGTCTTAATCCCATCATTTATTTTTACCCCTCTCTATATTTACAATATCTGAAAGTACCTTCATCCACACATCTATTTTTTTGAATATTTTCTTTCTTCCTGAAATACTGTCGAGATTCACACCATTTTCTTCTAAAATAATCTGTTTCATCTCTTCTCTGCATTTGTTCTCCTGCTCATTCAACCCACAGGATACAGCAAAACGAATATAACAATCCGAAGCAGTATAAAGCAGTTTTGAGAGATATGCATTGTCCGTACAGTCTAATAATATTTCATCGAAACGTTTCGATGTGGATAAATCAGAGGAAAGAATAGTTATCACTTCTTTTCCCTTATCCTCATTTTTTAAATTCTCTACTGCTTTTTTGAGGATATCTCCGATCATTTCATAAATAATCTGAATCTGTTCTTCCGATAATTCTACTGCGTAAATTCTTCTCGTTGCCAGACGGACAATCAATCCCTGTCCCTCTAATACCTGAAATGCCTCTCTGATTGGAATTCTCGAAGCACCAAATACTTCTGCTAATTCTTCCTGTTTTAACTGCATCCCTCCGACAATCCGACCAGAAAGAATCTCATCGGCAATCTGTTGTGCCATGTAGTCGCTAAGGCGTTTTTCTGATAATGCCCTCATTCAAATGTTCCTCCTCCAATTTTTGCTTACTTAACAATATTTCTATCTCATAATGCTACGATACTTAACTTAAGATAGATAGGTTAAGATAGTACTCCTATTAATAATGTATCCAAAATCACAAAAAAAGTAAAGAACTTTTTTACTTTTTAATTCATTAAGCGAACTACAGACGAAGCCATTGCCCCGAATAAGGCATATTTGTGATTTTAGTCGCGGTGTGTTGAATGTTCGCTTTATGCACTCGCATCCAACACTTGCTCCGAGACCACAAATATGCCTTATTCGGGGCAATGGCTTCGTCTGTAGTTTGTCTAATGAATTAAATAGTAATAAACCTTTTTTTATGTTATAATTATCGCAATAAAGAGATAAAAACATTTTCGAAAGGAGGGGGATTAACCCATGCATATTTCTATTCCAAAACATGCCTCTGATATTATCAAGACACTTTCTGCTCATGGTTACGAAGCATACGTTGTTGGTGGCTGTGTAAGGGATTCTATTCTTGGAAAAGAGCCTGCGGATTGGGATATTACTACTTCTGCGCTGCCGGAGCAGGTTAAAGCATTATTTCCAAGAACAATTGATACAGGACTGAAACACGGTACAGTTACGATTATGATGGATAAAGTCGGATATGAGGTGACAACTTACCGAATTGATGGAACTTATGAAGACCACCGCCGTCCGAATGAAGTGACTTTTACCTCTGATCTTAAGGAAGATCTGATGCGTCGTGATTTTACGATTAATGCGATGGCTTATAATGAAGAGCAGGGGCTTGTTGATTTATTTGGAGGAATTCAGGATTTAACTGATCGAATCATCCGCTGTGTTGGTAATCCTGCAGAGCGATTTGATGAGGATGCGCTTCGAATGCTTCGTGCAGTTCGTTTTGCAGGACAGTTAAATTTTAAGATTGAAGAAAATACTAAGGCGGCGATTGAGGCCCAGCATACATTTCTTAAGGATGTAAGTGCGGAACGTATTCAGACAGAATTGATGAAGCTTTTGGTTTCCGGCCATCCTGAAATGATTCGCGCTGCTTATGAGACTGGCCTTACAAGTGTTTTTCTTCCAGAGTTTGATCGTATGATGGAAACTCCACAGAATAACCCGCATCATATTTATTCTGTAGGTGACCATACAGTTCACGCTGTTGAAACGATTGCCCCGAATCCGGTTCTTCGTCTCACAATGCTGCTTCATGATATTGCCAAGCCAGAGACTCGCACAACGGATGAGAATGGTATTGATCATTTTTATAATCACAATGCCGTCGGTGCTGACCTTGCAAAGGCTGCCCTCAAACGGCTTAAGTTTGACAATCAGACTACGCACATGGTCACAACATTGATTGCAAACCATGATATTCGTTTTAATGACCCTTTAGGTACAGGACGTAAGCATGTAAGGAAGATTATTCACAGAGTCGGTGTCAATCTTTTTCCTTATCTTCTTGATGTGATGGAAGCTGATATTTCCGCACAGAGTGATTTTATGCGCCTTAAAAAGCTTACTGCCCTTAAAGAGACAAGGGAAGCTTACAGAGAGATTCTTACTGCAAATGACTGTCTTACTTTAAAGGATCTTAAAATTAATGGAAATCAGTTAAAAGCATTAGGTATTTCTGAGGGGAAAATGATTGGTGCAATTCTTAATGCATTGCTCGCACAGGTGCTTAATAATCCTGAATTAAATGAATATGAGAAACTTGAAGAACTTGCCTTGAAAATTTATCAGGAAGTTCAGTAATTTTACACATAACATCCCTCTTTTACACATAGGATAGACCATGTTTATTCCGTAATCCGTTGTCTGTCTTATATGTACTCTGAGAATCTTTCTGCGCTTGATTTTGTGAGAAGTTTTTTAGAGTACATTAGTTTGGAGGGATTTTTTTGAGCGAAAAATACAAAGAATTATTAGAGCAGTACGATGTAAAAGTTCTGTCTACTTTTCGAAGCCGCGGAACTTTCCAGTGCGAGACAGAGCAGGGGCTTGCCTTATTAAAAGAATATCACGGTTCCCTCCAGAAACTTGCTCTGGAATATGAGTGGAAAGAAAAGCTTGCTAATGCCGGTTTTCTTACTACAGACCGTTATTTTCTGACAAAGGAAGAGAGTCTTGTTACCTATGACCGTTACCGCACTCCATTTGTCCTGAAACATTATTTTAAAGGTAGAGAATGTGACTGCCGGAACCTGTCTGATGTGGCTGCTTCCTGCCGAAATCTTGCTTTTTTACATAAGGTATCTTCTTCTATTGAGGAAATTCCTTTTGAAAATCTGAAAACAGAAACCACAAGTCATCTTTTTGAGCGAAAAAACCGTGAACTCCGTTCTATCCGAAAATTTATCGGGAAAGTTCGCGGGAAAAATGACTTCGAACTTCTTTACATGGATTGTTTTGATTCATTTTATAAGGAAGCTTCCCATGCCCTTGCACACCTTCTTAAAGCAGAAGCTGATCTCGCTAATACGGACTGTGGCATGTGCCACGGCGCATATCATTACCATAACGTATTAATCTTACCGGATTATTCTGTTGCTACAGTCAATTTTGAATCTTTGTGTTATCAGCCTTACCTTTTGGATCTCTATCTTTTTCTTCGAAAAACTTTAGAAAAAAATCATTACGACTATGCTTTTTTTGAGACAGGGATTTCCGGTTATTCTATTTACCGGCATCTCACAGAAAAAGATTTTCTTTTCTTATATTTACTTTTTTTATATCCTGAAAAGTTCTGGAAAATATCCAATCAATACTATAATCATCGAAAAAGCTGGATTCCTCCAAGAACACTGGAAAAACTGCAAAAAGTTCTGGCACAGAATGAAGAACGACATTCTTTTTTGAAGCAATTTGCAGACTTTTTGAGAACACTTAATATAAATCTTCTGTAAAATAAAAGAAAAGACTCCTATCCCTAAAAGCTATAGTTGCCTGTTCACCTGTAAATATGCTAAAATGTTTTAAGCATATTTTTCTGGGAGAGTGAGTGATTCGATGGGCTATATGGCTTTATACCGGAAGTGGCGTCCGAGTGATTTTGATGAAGTAAAAGGGCAGGATGCCATTGTCCAGACATTGAGAAATCAGATTATTTACAACCGAATAGGGCATGCCTATCTTTTCTGCGGCACCCGGGGTACTGGTAAGACTTCCATTGCGAAGCTTTTTGCAAAGGCAGTAAACTGTGAACACCCGGTTAATGGGAACCCTTGTAATGCCTGTCCTTCCTGTCAGGCAATTAATAACCAGAGTTCTCTTGACGTTTTAGAAATTGATGCAGCTTCCAATAACGGTGTGGAGAATATTCGTGATATTCGGGAACAGGTACAATATTCCCCAGTTGAGGGACGTTATAAGGTATATATTATTGATGAGGTTCATATGCTTTCTTCCGGAGCATTTAATGCTCTTTTGAAAACGCTTGAAGAACCTCCTTCTTATGTTATCTTTATTTTGGCTACAACAGAAAAACACAAAATTCCTGTTACGATCCTTTCCCGTTGTCAAAAATATGATTTTAAACGAATTTCCGTTGATACGATTACGAACCATCTTGTATCCTTAATGGAGAAAGAGAAGGTGGATGCAGATGAGAAGGCTCTTCGTTATATCGCCCGTGCAGCGGACGGTTCCATGCGAGATGCCTTAAGCCTTCTTGACCAGTGCATCGCTTTTTATCTTGGGCAGACGCTTACTTATGACAATGTTCTCGAAGTACTTGGTACTGCAGACACTTCTGTTTTCAGCGCACTACTTCGTAATATTTTAAATCATGACTCTATCGCCGCTCTTGATATCATTGACAGCATAATCACAGAGGGCCGGGAGCTTTCTCAGTTCCTTTCCGATTTTCTCTGGTATCTAAGAAATCTTCTTATCTTAAAAGATCAGGAGGGCGCTGAAGAAAGTCTTGATATGTCAAAAGAAACGATTGCCGCTCTAAAAGAAGAGTGTTCTATGGTAGATACTATTGCACTTTTACGCTATATCCGGCTGCTTTCCGAACTTTCTAATCAGATTCGGACTGCCACACAGAAGCGTGTTCTCCTGGAGGTTGGCTTCATTAAGCTCTGCCGCCCCGAAATGGAATCCGATACAGAAAGTCTTTCGGAGCGTATCCGGCAGTTAGAAGACAAAATTGCACAAGGCATCCCAATGATTCCTGCAAATGGACCAGGGAATGCCGGGATGATAACCAGCAAGGGTACTTTTGCCTATGATCCATATACCGGGCAGCCTCTTGGCACTTCCGGCGCAGCAGGTGCAGGAACAGCAGGTATGGTTAATGGAACTGGAAACAGTGCCGTATCTGGTGCATTTCCGCAGGGAACAGAAGGACAGATTTCACCGGAAGAAGCATTAGAAAAGCGTTTTTCCCCAGCAGAAGCTGATGACTTGAAACAAATTGCAAGTCACTGGAACGATATTGTAAATCAAACATCCATGCCGATGCAGCAGTTTCTTCGCGCCGCCAGAGTTGCGGTAGCTGACAGCAGTACTATTTTGCAGCTTGTCTTTACAAATAATGACCTGGCAAAAGAATACTTTGAGCGAGAACATCACAAAAATCTGGATCTTTTATCTGAACTTGTTGCAGAACAGACAGGTAAGGTCGTAACTTTTGAATGTACATCCAGTACACATCAACCAACGGAACAATCTAACTATATTGATTTAAGCAAGATTCACCAGACTGTTATTTTTGAGTAATTAATTATTGGCAAAATATTATTTCTGGTGTATAAACACATTAAAGCGTGTTAATGTGCTCCTGGAATCTTTTTGTGCTTGATCTTATGAGAAGATTTTTTTCAGCTATGTCCAAATTTTTAAGGCATATGCAGTGCGTACGCCTCAAAAATTTGGGCGCAACTGGCGGAAAATCAGCCGCAAAGGCAAGTGCAGGAAAGACTCCGAGAGTACATAATTATTAAAATGGAGGATTTTATTATGGCAAAAAGAGGTGGATTCCCAGGTGGTATGCCTGGTAACATGAATAACTTAATGAAACAGGCTCAGAAGATGCAGAAGCAGATGGCTGAGACCACAAAGGCATTAGAGGAGAAATCCTACGAGGCAAGCGCAGGCGGCGGTGTTGTTTCTGTTACTGTTTCCGGTAAAAAAGAAGTTACTGCTATCAAAATCGCTGAAGAAGTAGTTGATCCTGATGATATCGAAATGTTAGAAGATCTTATCATGGCTGCTACTAACGAAGCATTCCGCGCTATGGAAGCAGACTCCCAGGCTCAGATGTCCAAGTTAACTGGCGGCCTCGGCGGAGGATTTGGATTTTAATGAACTATTATAGTACGCAGATTACTAACCTTATTGAGGAACTCAGACGTCTTCCTGGTATCGGCAGTAAGTCAGCACAGCGTCTCGCTTTTCACATCATAAATATGCCTGAAGAGCATGTACATCATCTTGCACAGACACTTGTTACCGCAAGAGAAAAGATTCGCTACTGCAAATACTGCTGTACCCTGACAGATTCAGAAGTATGCCCTATATGTGCCAGCACCAAAAGAGATCACAGTACGATCATGGTCGTGGAGCATACACAGGACTTAGCTGCTTATGAAAAAACGGGTCAGTATCATGGTGTTTATCATGTTCTTCAGGGAACGCTTGCTCCAAGTCTTGGAAAAGGCCCGGACGATATCCGTTTTAAAGAATTAGAAGAACGCCTGAATAACCCGGAAGTAAAAGAGTTAATCCTCGCCACAAATTCCAGCCTTGACGGAGAAGCTACCGCAATGTACATCACCAAAAAAGTAAAACCGCGCGGCATAAAGGTAACTCGTATCGCCAGCGGTGTTCCTATTGGTGGTGAATTGGAATACATTGACGAAGTAACACTCTCACGAGCTTTAGATGGACGAGTGGAACTTTAAAACAGATTATTTTAACTACAGATTATTATAGGAATTGCAGATACTTGATTCCATTTGTAAAATTTAATTATCAAATTCTTGATATTAATTTGGGAGCATTACGTTTTATGTATTTTACGACTGGATTATCATAATGGAATCCTGCTCTGCGAGAAGGGAGATTACGATGAAGAGAATTGGTATGCTGACCAGCGGTGGAGATTGTCAAAGTTTAAATGCTACCATGCGTGGTGTTGTAAAGGGTCTTAACGTTCTTGAGGGAACAGTTGAAATCTACGGCTTCATCGACGGATATAAAGGATTAATTTACGGCAACTACAAACGACTGACTTCGAAAGACTTCTCAGGCATTCTGACAACCGGCGGAACCATCCTTGGTACATCCAGACAACCATTTAAATTAATGAGAACACCTGACGAAAATGGTCTTGATAAGGTAGAAGCAATGAAATCAACTTATCGCTATCTTGATTTAGACTGTCTTGTTGTTCTCGGAGGTAACGGAAGCCAGAAAACTGCCAACCTTTTAAGAGAAGAGGGTCTTAATATTGTCTCCCTTCCAAAAACAATTGATAATGACCTCTGGGGAACAGATATGACATTTGGTTTCCAGAGTGCAGTAGATATTGCTACTCAGACAATTGACTGTATTCACACAACAGCTGCTTCCCATAACCGCGTATTTATCGTAGAATTAATGGGACATAAAGTAGGATGGGTTACTCTTCATGCAGGAATCGCCGGCGGCGCTGACATCATCCTCATCCCAGAAATCCCTTATGACTTAAAACACGTTATTTCGGCAATTCAACGCCGCAATGAACAGGGCAAGCACTTTACAATCCTTGCTGTTGCAGAAGGGGCAATCTCAAAAGAAGATGCAAAATTGACAAAGAAACAGTACAAGGCAAAACTGGCTAAACGTAAACATTCTACAGTTGGTTATGAACTCGCTTCACAAATTGAAAAAGCCACTGGTTTAGAAGTTCGTGTCACAATTCCAGGACACACACAGCGAGGCGGAAGCCCGGTTCCTTTTGACCGCGTAATTTCCAGCCGTCTCGGTGTTGCTGCAGCTGAGCTTATCGCCAAAGAAGATTACGGCAAAATGCTTATCATGAAAGGTTATGATGTCGCTACTCTTCCTCTGGAAAAAACAGCTGGAAAATTAAAATATGTTTCTCCTGATGACCAGATTGTACTTCAGGCGAAGCATTTGGGGATCTCCTTCGGAGATTAGGGAGCTAGAGCGCGTTTGAAAAATACTTTCTGTAAGATGTGCGTTACAATATAACAGACGCCCAAGAAGAGAACCGATACCCTATATTTGTGACTTTAGTCGCGGCGGTTTAAATGTTCGCTTATACGCTCACATTTAAACCTTGCTCCGAGGTCACAAATATAGGGTATCGGTTCTCTTCTCGGGCTGTCTTTGGCTGGATTTTAATTGAATTAAATAACAAATCTACTTATCATTGTGATTAGAAACCCTCCTACAAGTCCTCCAATATGTGCTGCATTATCTATGCCTGTAGAAAAGAATCCATACGATAATGCTGAAGCAACCATGAAAATCATTCCCGTCAAACCAATCTCCTCTACATGATGTCTTTTTTTCTGAATGATATCAGAAATAATACAATATAAAAGACCTCCCATAACACCAAATATTGCTCCTGATGCTCCTGCACTTACAGTATTCGGATTATTTCCAAGCGTAAATATAATAGATGTTCCTGCTCCAGTCAGGCCTGCTCCAATATATATGAGTAAATATGATAGTTTTCCTGTGATTCTCTCTAAGCGGCATCCAATGACTAATAAAATCAACATATTTTGTAAAAGATGATCTGCTCCAAAATGAAGAAACATTGAGGTAAATAGTCGATAGTACTGATGCTTTTCCACAACATCCATCCAATCCATCGCTCCATGTGCCGCCATAAATTCTGCATCTGTAGTATTACCCAAAAAACTCAAGATCATAAATACCACTACATTAGCAAGCACAAGTATTGTATTGACTGGCGTTAGCATACGTCGAAGTTCTGTTCTTTCTTCAGTTACTTTCTGCTGCAAAAATTTCTGTGAAAAAGGTTCTAAAGAACTTTCTAGTCCACAATATTGGGACTTTTGATATTCATAAATATACAGTTGTCCTGCTTTTATATCAAAAAACCATATATCCGGATATTTTTCCGCTTCTTTTCTTTCTTCAAAATCTGGTTCTCCCTTATTAAGTATTAATAGCAAGTGTTCCACTTTTTTCTGATACTTTAGCATAATCTGGCGTTCTATATCGAGCATTTCTTCTTCTCTTTGTTTCAATCCAACTCGCGGCTGCCCTGGAAGAAGTGGCGGAACAACTTCAAGTAATGAGAGCTTATCGCCTGTATCTTTCCCCCACAAAATCTTTGAATCATACTTTATTTTCTGAAACCCCTGATGGAATAAAAATTCCTGTAATGCTTCTACAAATTCCATAAAAACTTCTCTTTTGCCTTTCTTTATCTTATGTTCTCCATTATAGCGAGGCTGCCTGGATTGTCAAATATCCTGTATCAGAAATTCATATTCTTTTTTTGCAAAACGTATGACTGCACCATCTTCTAATTGTTCCTGATTTCCTCTTTTTATCTTTTTCCCATTAAGCCATGTACCATTTGTCGAACCCATATCTCGAAGAATATATCCCTGTCCGTCTCCCTCATAAATATCTTCTAAAATAACTGCATGTTCTCTGCTTACTGTTTTATCCTGTATATGAAGATGATTTACACCCTCTGCACTTCCGATATAAAAAGGACAATTTTTTATTACATAGATAATTCCTAATTCCATATCCCGTAACATCGGATGACATATTTTACCATCTTCTTTTTCTGATTCGTTACCATAGTTTAAAATGGTTGTTCCTTCTGTTCCTGATTCCCAATCAACTTCTGCTTCCCAATCAACTTCTGTTTTTATCATTTGCGGTCTGTTCTGTAATTCTTTTTCCTGAATAAACTTATCGGATATTGGGCTTCCCTGCTCGCCTCTTTTTCGGTGTCTCACTTTATTTTGCTTGTTTATGTTGTCTTTTATACTATTCATACTATTGCTTTTATTTTTTTGTTTTATTTTTCGTACTGTCTGTGCACTCCATATGAATCCACACGCAAACACTATAATTAATAGCATTCCGCCTACGGAATATTGAAATAACTGTCTTGTAAAACCGCTTCTCATTCCGTAGAATACAAAGATTCCTTCCAATATTACTGCCAGAAATGTGCATATTACAGAAATTATTTTTAAACCATTGTACACAATGAGATAGTTATTTTCATTACTTTGACTTTTACTTCTATTATTTAAGTCTTTATTTTTCTGGTTTCTATTACTTTGATTTTTATTTTTTTCATCTCTATTTCTCCCATTTCTCTCATTTCTCTGAACTTCCCGTCTGCTATTTCTTCTGCCATTTTTTATTCCTATCTGAAAATCTCCTGTTTTTTGTTTCCTGTTATTTGGACTTTCTATTTTTTGTTTTTCCAGTTCTAATTCTTCCTTAAAAAACTCCTCATAGGAAATACTTTCATTATTACTCCTTCTATCCTGTTTTATTTTACTGCTGTCTCTCACTTTTGCACTTGTTTTATCGACTTCCTCTATATCATAATATTCTTTTTGTCTTTTTGTTTGGATATATGTCTCTAATAATTCCTTTGAAAAACCCAGTTTCCTTACTTTATTATAAAATCGATACATAAATTGAACTGCATCTGTATCTTCATAATCAATCTGTGGGAGCATCCATGCAAATAAAGCTTCCATTCTCTTTTGTAAATCCTCGTTTTTATTTTGGAGTTCTCTATCTTGCAGATTCGATTTTATCTCTGACTCTAAAGAAGTCTGCGGAAAATAGATCCATTGAATCTCTCCCTTACTATCTTCATAAATATATTCCGGACGAAGCTCTATACAATTCAGATCAAGCATATAGTCTTCTACTTCCTGAATCATATTGCTCATATTCTGCAAAATTTTTTCACATTCTTTTTGAGAAAAAGCTCGTTCTTTTCCTTGCCGTTTTAATGGCCGTTTACCGGTAATATCAAACAAAAGGCTTTTCTCTTCATCTTTTTCTCTAAGCTGTGCCGATACTAGCGTTTTTAACTCGTTTCTTTTCAGGATTTCATATTCCACAGACAAATAATAATCCCATGATTCATTTTGCGTATGCACTACTGACTCATCATATACAGGTGTCCTATATTCAATCTGCTTTAGCAAATATGTATATGTACCCTCTTTTATAACCTCCACAATCTATCCTCCCCACAACAGCAACACAATCCTATTATCAGATTACCGCAAATTCCCGCTTAATTTCCTAAGAAGTTCTTCCTCATTAGTTATATCGGCTTTTTCTTCACATTTAAAAATCCATCCTTTTATCCCTGTATATTTTCGCCCTCCCAAAAGAGGATTTCCAAGTCGTACTGATGCCTGAACGAGAACTTTACCTCCTGAGATAGAAACTTTATAGGAATCTAACGAAGCAATATTTAATCTGGTTGCAATTCTTTTTTGCAGCCTCAACCTTGTTTTGCTTATGAGCTGTCCCCTTCTATTCTTCTGAAGAAAGTTCTTATTCCTCAGAAGAAGCTGCTGCGATTTATATGTTCCATCTGCCAACTTCCCGTCTGTTTTCCATACATCTGCCGCTTCATCCGCCAAACGCATTGTTTCACTCTTAACTACTGACATATCAATCAAAAACAGTCCAAAAAAGAATTCTGTGACTACGATAATTAAAATAATCGGTACAACCACGGAAGCTTCTACCGTCATCATTCCTTTATTTCCCATATACAATCTACCTCCCAGAAGCACAGCGGGAACATGGGCGCAGTCTACCCACATCTTTTAATCTTACCGCTTTTATCGTTCTTTTTAATCCGCTACATCCTAAAGTCGAATGGTAACAATCACCATATGCAGTCACAAATATTGCGGATAACGAAGACCCTTTATGAATACACTTTTCACATGCTGCATATTTTGAGGAATGAACTATGTTCTGTATTGCTGCATTCCCCGTAATCTTTAGGCAAATATGCGAGCAAGATGCATTTTTATGGTATACCACTCCATTTTCTGCAACATAAACAATACTATTATCTCCAGCCGCATCATAATCTCTTCGATGTTTTACATAGCCGGAAAATACTCTTCTTTTTACAGCAGTATTCTTCTGAAATCGAATAGGACGAAAAAAAGGAACTGATAATTTCAATGTATAAATAGCTTTAACCTGTACCTCTTCTTCAGATGAAAAAGCAGATTGTACTGAAATTCCTTTCCTGCCTCCCTCTACTAAACTGTCACAAAGAGACTTTGCATCATAAATATCAAAAAATACACTGCTCGCATTTCTTATACTTTGTCTGCCATTTGTTCTGTCACTTTTATGGATTCCATTATCCTCCTTCACCTGATTTGACTTCTGATCATCTTCCTCTGGTATTAAAGAAAACATTTGCTGCTTTGCACATATCTTTGCAGTCTGTGATACCGCATAATGTACTTCCGTCTCTACTAAGATCATCTGTGCTAATCCTATAAAGCAAGCCACGGCACATAAAAATACCGGAAATACCAATGACGCTTCCACAGTTACAGATGCCCGACAAGAACCAAAGCAGGATGCTCTTTTTCTCTTATGAAAGATCCATCTTATAACCCGTGCCTGGAGAGACAATTTTTTTCCTGAATCTTTTTCCGAACATTGAACATTACACATTTCCTGAAAGGGGTCAGGTCTTAGGTATTTTAAAGAGAGCACCCTGCTTCACCTCCTCCCGCAGAGCGTATTTTAAACACGCTCTATCGACATTCTTTCTCTATCTTTATTAAAAATATCAATAACTACATTGTTTCACAAAGTTTAGTTTCACACCTCCGGCCGCAAGACTTCCTTTCCAGCTATAAGAAAACAGACAATTCTCCATCAAAAATCCTGGCTCTTTAGAAGCTATATTCTCCTGCATAATATCCATCATGCGATAACACACTGTTCGAGAATTTCCTTTTGTTAGAAGAAACAGCTTCAAATAATCTTTATAAGATATATTTTTCTTTCCTTTTTTTACAATCTGCTTATTTCTTAACTGCTCTCCCATTGTTTTTAACGTAAGATTCCACGTTGTCTTATCTTTTATCAACGGAACTTCGCCACCAGAAAATAATGTGTGTAATTCCAGAAGGGATTCTCCGTAACTTATTGCCATTCTTATAAGTACCTGTACTGCTTTCATCGTCTGCGGCATTCCCATAACCCCAGTTATAGCTGATGCCATCGTATTTATCTGCATTTTCATCTGAGTATCTTTTCCTGTAAATATATAATTATTTATAAAGCGTAATAGCAGAATATAATTTGCTACTCTTTTTAGATTATCTATATCTGAATTCTTTCCGCTAATAAGATATTCCACCTCATACAGAAGTGCATTGTCCTTTTTATCACTACTTCCATAAAAAGAAAAACAGTCTTCTATATAAGAAATAATATATCTGTCCTTTGTCCACAATGTGCCTCTTCCATCCATAGAAATATCCACAGAAAGTAATGACTTTATCCCCTTTAAGCTTGAAAAGGATAGTTCATCCATCTTGTCCAGCAACCTTTGCTCATTATCAAAAGAACTGCTTTTCACTCTTTTTGACGGAAGATTCGTTCCTGGAATACTCTGTCTTGAAAGATTCTCCAGATGCTCAGCGGCATAAAATAATATACCTGTTCTCATCAAAAGCTGTAATGTTTCCTTAATCTCCTTCCAGTTACTACGTTCCTTTAATGTTTCCTCACTCACAGGTTCTATTTCTTCTGATGCTGCTTTTTCGTCTGATTTCATATTCTCCACATTATCTGTATTTTTATCTACATCTCCTTTTAAGTCTGATTCCGTATCCTTTTTATTTGCTTCTTCTTTTGTTTCTTGATTCACTTCTTCATCCTGTTCCTTTTTTATATCCGTTTCTGCGCTATCTACTTCTTCCTGGCATTCCTTTCTTTCTCCGTCATTTTTCTTTGTATTTCTTATAATATCTTCCAATACTTTTGCTATTTCCTTTTCCTCACGATATTTCATCCACTCCCGGATCTCGTGTTTCAGATACAACCCATCTTCATCCACTGCCGTCTTCTCTCCTGTAACTTCTAAAGAATCGCAATATATATCAAAAAACGAATTACCAGAAAAATATTGATTGATAAATTCTTTTCCATCAGTCACGATGTAATCTTTCTGTCTTGGATCAAGAAAAAACAAATGATAATTTTTAAAAAGTTCTCTATCATAGTTGGCCATAATACTTTCTCCTGCACCTTTTACTGCATCTTCCCCAAGGCTACTGGCACTGTAACTGATTACGCCCTCTACAATAAAAAGGAAACTCATCATCAACACCAAAAACAGAAGCGACAAAAAGACTGTAATCTGTCCTCTTTCATCAAAATATTTATCGTATTGAACCTGCATTTTTCTGTATTGTGGAGAAAATGGATGCCACCACCCCTTTAATATTTGTCTGGAAAATAATCACCAAACCAATAAGGACTACAATAATTAAGATAACCTCAACAACCCCCATTCCATCCTGTGATAACAAAATAGATTGTAACCGATTCTTTTTATATACTATATTGTTCTGATGCATCTGCTCCTTTTTTCTTTTTATAAATGCCATATCAATTCCCTCCTTTTATTCAGCAAAGTACATCCATATCCTAGATTATGTTTGAAAAATGCTTTCTGCAAAATGTGCGTTACAATTTGTGGGAGATTTCGCCTAAATGAGGGCGGCGTAGCGGGCTACTTCAACTGAATGAAGACAAAATATACCGCAAATTGGGGCGTGCAGGTTGCAGAAATGATTTTTCAAACACGCTCTAATAACATCTTCTAAAATCAAAATCCCTGAAAGCGAGTCAGTGCCGGGTACATCACCAATAACATTACCTGACACAATAATAAAATCATTGGAAAAAGTAATCTTGTTGAAGCCTCCTCTCCCTCTTTTTTTGCTCTGTCTATCCGCTTATGAAACGCCTCTCTTTCTTCTGCTTCCATTAACATTGCTGCTTCCCTGCCGCCTTTCGTAAAGCTCTGAATCAAGATAAGCGAAAGCTTCTGATAACTATCTGTCCTAAACTGCATTCCCCAGTCCTGACATGCCTCTCTCTGGCTTACACCATTACTCATCTGCTGTTCCATCCGCATCATTTTTTCAAAAGCATATTTTTTAGAATCATCCAATTCTCTCTGCTTTTGATAGTTCTGGCTAATTCTTTTCACCGCAGAAAAAAAGGATAGTCCCGCTCCCATATATAGAGTGAGAAGATGAACAATAACCGGGAAGTCCCGCTCTGCCTGCTCCTGGCACTTTTTCCCTTCTTCTTGCAATTTTAAATAATTATGTAACGGGATAAAAATACATACAGTGACAAATAAAATCAATATGCCTGATATTCCTCCTTGATTTTCCTGTCTTTTTGTAATTTCAATATCTTTATAGACAGACGGTATTTTAATATCACGACTATATCTATTCTCCTGCTCCTCCTTCTTTAAATATTGCTGTATCTTATAAAACACATTTGTTTGAGATATATTTTTCTTCGGAACAATCCTGATCTCATACTTTTTACTTTTCCGATATTCCCCGTACCGTGCTGTTACCACAATATATGTTCTATATGTTTCTCCTCGCTTTAGCTTTGCTTGTTCTTCTTCATTTATCGAACCGTCCAGACGAATATATCCATCTTCTGCAAGTTCGTATGTAATCTCAAAAGGATATCCGTCTACTGTATCTGGCAGGTTCAGTGGGGTCTGTATCTGCTTCAATGACGTATTATTTTTCATCATTATCTTTTTTAACTTTTTAAAGAACTGTATATACACTTTCGACTCTTCTTCTGCCGATAATTTCTGTTCATCAAGTTTATAAGTTATCTCCTTTTTCTTGTCATCCTTTTTTAAAGATAGCTGCACTTCTTTTGATCCTTGACCAAATGAATTTCGACTCAGTAAAATATCATCTTGCAAAAAGGCTGCTCTTATAATCAAAAAAGCCAAAAAAACTGCTCCTGCTATGATTTCTATTAATATAATCTTCTTCTGCTTTTTTAAAAACTGCTCCTTCCTTTGTCTGATCTGTTCTTCTGATTCCGTATACTGGCTCTTTAAATCGCTGATTATCCGGCTCTCTATCTTTTGTTTCCATGAAACAAAAATGTTATTCAAAAGTTATGCACCTCCTGTTTAAAACCGAATATTCATAATTTTCTCCGACCAGAAAAAACAAAAAACAGTAATCCCAATCATACCTGACATAACGAGATGTCCTAAAATAGTGTTGTAAAAACACTCTACATATTCAGGATTGGCCAGGCGCAAATATAGTAAAATAAAGAATGGCATTGATAACATAATGTTTTTTTCAAATAACTTTCCACTTAAAAGAACTCTTATCTCCTCCTCCGTATCCATCTTATATTTCAAATGCTGCATCGTCCTTTTTAAAATCTCTACCATATTTCCCCCGGTACTACGCACAATCTCTATCACGACCGCAAACTGCTTTGCCTCTTCTAGTCCTGTACTCTCTGCAAACTCCATAAAGAGTTGTTCTAAAGTAATATGCAGATCTAATCCCTGTATGATTCTTCTCATCTGCCTTAACATTGGATTATTCTGGTCTTGATACAGCTCTTCTAATTCTTTTAGTGCAATCCTGCAGGAATTATTCAAAGAATACCCTGCCTGCAATGAAGTCATCATTGATTGCAGCAGATTCTGAAATCCTTTCTCATATAAATGTTTTTCTTTCTCCCTTTTCTTTCTTTTTAGAACATTAAAACACGGAAATAATAATATTTGTTCTAAAAGCAGCCAGCGTATATCTCCATAACATAAAATATTCAGTAAAATAAGACCTGCTTCCACAATCAAAAAGGAACTAACCCTCTCTCTTCTCTTCACAAAACAGTCTCACCGCCTCACAATAGTTTTCATACTGCCCATAGCTCTTAAGCTTTTCCGTATGAAAAAGTTTCCCTGTCATTTCCAAACTTTCTGTCTGTCCTGCTTTATATTGAAATAGGGTACGAATATCATACTCTGCTCTACTGTAATCCTTAATTTCGCATATCTCTAATATCTTTCTTTTCCCTGTAGTAAGTCTCCCTAAATGAATGAGAATGTCTACTGAAGAAGCAATCAATCCCTGTATTGCTGCAAGAGGCATATCCATTCCCATTAAAACCATCGTTTCTAAACGTCTTAGTGCATCTCGACATGAATTGGCATGTATCGAAGATACAGACCCACTATGCCCAGTTGATAATGCCTGAAGCATCGACATGGCTTCTGCCCCTCGCACTTCTCCTACGATAATTCGGTCCGGCCGCATTCGCAAAGATGCCTTAATCAAGTCCTGCATAGTAATCTCATTCTCTCCCTCCATGTTTGCATTCCTCGTTTCTAGTCGAACAAGATTCTCTACATGAAAAAGCTGGAGTTCTGCTGAATCCTCTATCGTAATTACTCTTTCCCTCTTCCCTATATATTCTGCAAGTGCATTCAAAAGAGAGGATTTACCTGAGTTTGTCGCTCCACTAATAAGAATATTGTATCTGCTCTTTACCAGGGCGGACAGTATACCTGTAAGTTTCTCTGGAAACTCTTCAAATGCTAAAAGCTTCTCTATCGTCATGCCTCCTTTTAGAAACTTACGAATTGTGATAACCGGCCCTTCCAGTGATACTGGCGGCAATACAATATGTACCCTCGAACCGTCTGGAAGTCTGCTGTCCACAATAGGACAAGCCTCGTTCACCATTCGGTTTGTTGGTGCCACAATCTGCTCTATCAAGCGGTATACATCGCCCTCTTCTGAAAAGTGTTCTTCTATTCTTCTAATCTTTCCGTTCTGCTCTACAAAAATACGCGAGGCTCCAATTACCATAATCTCACTTATACTGCTGTCACCCAAATATTTTTCAAGAACATCAAATCCTCTTATCGAATAAAACATCTGTCTTCTTAGTTCTTCTTTCTCAGAAAGTGTCCCGTATCCGCCATGACTTGAACGTAAGATTGCCTTATCAATCTCACGATATACATCTTTATCGCTGACATATGATGTTCTTCCATCCATCTGGTGTAAAATCTGTTCTCTCAGCTCTCTCTTACCAGGCAGTTCCATCTAAAATATCCTCCCTGTATATCCTCTGCCATATTTGAGGCTCTCCCTGATTAATATTTAATACACGTTCCAAACGGTCACAAAAAATACTCTGCCTCGGATTCTTCCTCGAATCTATCAATATAACCTGATCAAAAAAGCTCAGCATATCTACATTGGCAACAAAACAATTCCCTGCTCCCCAGAACACTTCCCTATAGGGACTCTCTTTCTTAATCTTATCGAAAAACCATGCATAATCTTCCTTCGTCAGTTCCCGCAAATAAAAATACAAGTCTGGAGAATGTAACACCTGAACTTCTTCTTTCGGAATAAGCATATCCTGCAATATATCTAAAATATTCTCTTCCCTTAAATGAATGTAATAGCATAAATCTCCCATATCACCGCCTTCTCCGTATTCAGAATCTATCCCTTTATAGCCCAGATCTTCCGCTCCCATATATACATCTCCCAATGACATAAAAGAACGTGCTATCTGCTCAAGATATTCATCATACACAGGGGAATACACGATTGTTAACTTCGTCGGTGTATCTTTTAACTCTGCTGCCAAGTCTGATAAATCCGAATTATAATCTGTAAAATCAGACAACATATCTAACAACTTCTGGGGATTATCATATTTGCAAAAAGAGCCTTGTTCCTCCCGCCAGGTTAGTAAAATCAACTTCTTCTGTTTTAAAAATTTCTGTTTCTCTTCCGATAATTCTTTAAAAAATCTTTCATCTAAAAGATAAATCTCTGCCTCTTCTTTAAAAGAAACCATGCCTTCTGCCGTTGTAAAATGATATACACGCACTGCAGATGAAAGGTGAATCTCCAAATACCTCACCAGCCGCTTACCATACTCTCCTGCTTCTCCTATAATGATTGTGCGAATATCTGAAAAATCCATATCACATCCCTCCATTGTTTTATTTGATGTAAATATATGACAGTTATTCCAAAATTAATATATCACGTTTTCCAATTTTTGTCTACCTTTATTTTACTTAAATTACAAATTATTTATTTAAAGATATTTTTCATATTTTCTCTTACTTTTTCATAAACTCATAAAAACTAATATGCCAGAACGTATTTGAAAAATGCTTTCTGGCAAAGCTGCATGCTAAGGAGATAATTTATGTACCCTATTCTTTTTTCTTTTTCTACTCATTTTTCCACTTTATTTATTAATAATTCATCCATCCAGAATATATTATCCCAGGATAATCTATCTCAAAATAAAATTCTGCTTATTTTTTGCGCGGCCTGTTTTGCAGGATATTTTATTGCATACATAAAAAAAAGACCCACAGCACTTTTTTCCATCATCGGACGCGGTGCCGCCGGTCTTTCGTTCATTTACTTTTTTAACTTTTTCTGCGCTGCAAGAGACATCATCACTGGAATTGGAATTAATCCGATTACAGGCGCTGTATGTACAGTTCTTGGCATTCCAGGAGCAATTCTGCTATATGCTATAAAAATTTATAGTTTTTTATAATTCACCTTATCCTCTTCCAGCAAGAAGACTTCTAACTCCAGAGCATATATTCAAGAATGCCCCGGCATCCTACAGGTGATGGGATGTCACTATAACACAAGCCGATAGAAGTTTCCTCTTATAGCTGCAAATATTTTCTATCTCCGCTTAATTAAATAAACCACTTAATGCTGCAAAAATAGAAGATAATGCCGTCTTTATTTTCTCAAAGATTCCCTGTGTATCAATATCCATGTCACTCAATTTATCATAAATTTTACTTGCCTGTTCTTTTAAGTCATTTACATTTAAATCAAGCTTATTAATTTTTTGCATAAGTTCTGCAATCTGTGCTTTCTGATCATCTGTTACCGTGATATCTAAGTCTTTGCTGCACTCATCAATAATATCATTGATGTCACTTTCTGATTTTGCATCATCTGAAAGAACTTTTTCTTTAATTAACGCTAAAAACTGTTCGGCTTTGTCGGAATCATTAAGCTGACCGGCTAACTCACTGGTAACTACCAGCTCATTCGTTGCGGCATCTTTGCTCTCGCTGGAAATATCTTCACCCGTCATGTCTTCATACGCATTCATTGCACCAACTAAAGCAGCAGTTCCTGTAATATTAAAAGGTCCTGCTACAGTTACTGTGGCATCTGTCACACCTGCTGTTGTAAGCGCATTTTCATACATACCTGCTGTACAGTAAGTAATATTTTTCGTTGTAACATCAATGCCTTCTCCCTTATCTCTTTTTTCAACCAGAACAGAGGATAAGGCCTTTGTACCAATCACAGAAGAATCTAAATAATCATCAAGATATTTATGTTCATCCGCATTCGTCACTGTTACTATATTATACTGATCGAGTGCTTTCTCATCTACGTCAAGAAGTTCAAGGACTTTACTTTTCTGATCTGTACTTAAATCCGCCCCCAGGGAAAGATATGGTTTCTCCTCTACTGCATCTGCCGATACATTTGCCTGAAAGGTCATAAGACCTGCTATCATTATTGCTGATAATGTAATAATTTTTCTTTTAAACATAATAAATCCTCCTTTTACTCCATATATACTCTCGGACTCTTCCTGCTTCGGCCATTCCGATTTTCAAACACGCTCTAGTCTACCATATGTTTTATTAAAAATCATTTCCAAAATCTATCTTTATTCTTTCTTTTTTATATCAGCTTTGTATCGGTATTTTACAAAACAAAGAACAATAAAAATAATTGCTGCTGCAAGGCTTACTTTCCAGCCAATAGAAAATCCTGGCGGTGTATATTTTAAGGAAACTGTGTGCTCACCAGAAGGAACTTTTACTCCAAGAAAAGCATCTCCGATACGACATGTCTTTACTTCTTTGCCATCTACCTTTACTTTCCATCCAGAATCATATGGAATTGACAAAAATAATGTCTGATTATCTGAAGCATCCACTGTGCCTTCCAGAGAATTACTTGAGTAATCCGTCACCGTAAATGCCTGCTCTGCTGCTGTCTTTTTAAAATCTTCAAATACCTCCTGATCGAAGTCTGCCGCAGAAAGGCGCACATAACCATCCTCGGTCTCTCCTTTTAACTCAAAAGTTACTTTAACTTCTGAACCTGCGGATACTTTTCCGATTGGAAGCATATAACCATCTAAATCTCCTGATTTCACATTGGTTCCATCTACCATTATCTGTGCATTTTCTACCTGTGTTCCATCATAAAACAGATACAGATTCTCTGCCGTCTCTGTAATTGGAATGGTAAATGTCATATTGTCCGGTCGCGAATCGCCATATTCAAAATAATATTCTCCATCATTTGTCTTTGATGCAGTACATCCATTGGTTGCCGGATCGTCAATCTCAATATCATGAAACAGCTCAAATACATCAAATGCCTGCTCTGCAAGATCATTCTGTACACGGAATGGATAAGCACTGTCATAATACCAGTCTTTTATGGAATCATTCATGAGATATCCTATAGACATTCCTTTTGCCGTATTCTCATAAATATCAAAAGTCCCCTGTGTCTTCAGATATTTAAAATCTGTTGTCAGAGAATCTTCCTGATGATAATACAGGTATTTTACATTCAAAAGGAAGTTCGTTACTGGTGTTGCACCTTTATAAAGATACTCATTACACCCCGTATAAAAACCAAGATTATCCATCATATTAACCATTCGGTCTGTCGCTGTAGAACCAAAAAGTCCCACACTGTTTATTGGATACCAGGCATTTTCATCTACCATAAGAGCACTGGCAAGCTCGCTTCTGTAAAATGTCTCATCTTTTAAAGATGCAGCAGCTTTCTCCATATCTTCTGTTCCATAGAAAAACTTTGAGACAGAAATCTGACCATTTTCATTAAAGCCCATACAGGCTGTTGTGGCAATCTCTATTATTGCCACTACACAAAATGCAGCCTTATACCACACTTTTCTCTTACGAGATAATGTATACAGGAGTAATATCATTCCATACAAAATAAACAGCATTCCTGCCACACCATAAACTTTATCTTCCAGTGGCTGTGTTCCTTTTACCCTGGCATAAGCTAAAAGTCCTACTCCTGCCATACAGGCAAACGCCACATGCCAGCCTTTTGTTCCATCTAAATGTTCAAATACTTCCCACAACATATGCAGAAGTACAAAACCAAACAGAAATGAGAAACGATTCGGAATACCATACTGATCATGAAATCCATGCCAGATAAAGTTGAGAATCATTTCACCAAAACTCAAATAAAAGAATCCTACTAAAAGAGTTTTCTTTATCTTATCACTAATTTTAATCTGCTGATTTAACAAATATAATCCAACTGCTAATACGGTAAAAATACCAATATACAGATTGGCATTTCCATCAAAATTATCATGACTGATCGGACTTCCCATCGCAAACTGGCGATTTAGCAGATCTGCCGCATTCGTAAGAAAGCTGTGATCCGGTAATGTCATTGCTTCTCCTGATGCCGTCTGTTTAATTCCAAGATATGCTGGAATGAGTAATACTGCCGCCATTCCTGCTGCAAGGAAAGAATATAGTGCAAATGAAATTCCCCGGAAAAAGAACTGTTTTACACTTTTAAAGGAATAAAAAATATACCATATTATTGCAAAAATACAAATCATAAATGCAATGTAATAATTACAGTACAACGCATAAAACAACGCAAGACAATATAGCCTTCCGTCCTTTTTATCAATCAAACGCTCCAGCCCCATAACAACAATTGGGAAAATCATAATCGCATCCAGCCACATAACATTCCAGCAATAGCCAACCATGTAGCTTGATAATGCATACGCCATCGAAATCATGAGTACATGAAGCCCCTGTTTCTTGCTTTTTGAAGAAAAATAAATCCCGGCCGTCATTCCACTAAGTGCAATTTTCAATACGATAATCATACTAACTGCCATATTGAGCTGCGTTTTCTTAAAAAATATAATCAAAAGATTAAGCGGACTGGATAAATAATAGGAAAATAATGATAAAAAGTTAATTCCTAATCCAGAACGGAAACTGTAAAAAAGACTTTCTCCGCCTTTTAACTTATCATACAAAACAGAATAAAATGGCATATACTGATGTAAACCGTCAATAATCAACAGCGAATTATCACCAAATGGCTGTATACCAAAGGCAATACAGCAGCCAGTCATGACAATAAGCGGCATGAAAAAAGACAGTGCAATAACATGCTTTCTACCAAATCTCTGGCCAATATGCCTTATCTGTTTCCCTTCTTTTTTTATATTCATATGTTCCTTTCTCATCCTCCCTTTTTCAGATTTCCAGAGTGTGTTTAAAAAAGTAAAAGTAATCTGCATATCCCGATTTGTCAGGGATTTTGCCAAGCGCATCAAACACTCTCTAAGCTTTTACTTTCCTCACTCGCTTCTTTAATAATCCCAGGCAGCGTATTATATCAATTCTCTTTTTTATCATAAAACGGATACTTCCATGTGTCATCTGTGTAACATTAGACGAATGCCTGCGATAGCCAATAAGTGGTTTGTCCAAAAAGCAAACCTTTCCCATATACTCTGCCGCTGTTCCAATCCAATAGTCATGCATATACATTTCATTTGGAATAGGACAAATAATGGGAATCAATTCTTTGCGAAATGCCATGCAGCATCCCACATAGCTGTTTTTCAGAAGATTTTTCAAAATCCCAGCCCGGCTTCCCCTTATAGAAAAAAGGCTGGCCGCTCCTGTTGCTACACCATTCTCGTCCACAATCTCTGCATCATGAAGAACAGCTTTTACTTCTGGATTTGAAAATGCATAATTCACTTTCTCGACTTTATCTGGCTTCCATATGTCATCCTGATCAGACAAATATATAATATCTCCGTTACAATACCGGATCGCATTCTCAAAATTCCTTACAACACCCTTGCCCGGTCCCTTCACAATATGAATTCGGGAATCCACTTCTGCCATCTTTAAAAGAAGGGGCTTTGATCCATCACTTGCTCCATCAACAGATACTATCACTTCATCCTTTTCCCCAAGTTGTGATAATATCGAATCCATCTGTTCTTCTATATATGTACCACCATTATAATATGCCATAGCCACTGAAATCTTCATACACATATTTCTCCAATCATAAATATTACAAAATTATATCTTCTTCCTGTTTTTTCTTCTCTGCTGCTAGAATACGCTGTTTTTCCTCTTCTGACAAGTTCTCATCTTTCAGGATTTTAGCATAATTTTTTGTACTTCTTGTTAAATTATTTCCTAAAAATATTTTTTCAACCTGTCCATCCATTCTTCCAATCACAACACCCATTACATTTTCCTCCTTGCCCCGTAAAACATATCTATATTTTTCAATCCGTTTCACCTTTTGTTCAAATTTTCTTCAAAAATCGGACATACTTTTTCTTTATAGTATAGACAGCAACAAAGAAATCCCTCTATTTCTTGTGGCTAAAGATTTTTTTCATATTTTGAAGCCCGTATATCAGGATATATGGGCTTCCTCCTTTTAATGAATGCCTCTAAGCGAGGCTAAGAAAGAACTCTTTCCCCGGAGTTCTTTCTTTTTCTGAGCATTCCGCCCACTCTTCCTGTCTCTTCTGCTGTAAGTGAACCCCAGCCCTTTTCTAAAACTTTGTCATAGATTCCAAGCTCTTTTGCAACCTCATATTTTTTCTGAACATCCACATCAAGCTCTGAAAGATTAATTTCTCCCCCTAAAAATAATTTTTCCTTCTTTTTCACAAAAAACACCTCTGCTTTCAAAGATTATCTTTTGCAAAAAAGAAGGATTCTATTCTTAATATATTATTTCTCAGATTTACCAGCTATATAATTAATAAACTGCTGTGCGGTACGGCCGGAGATTCCACCATGAGAAAGTTCCCATTTGTTGGCTTCTGCACAAAGTTCTTTGTCGCTTAACTTGATTTCCGGATACTTCTTTGCAAGATTTGTTACAATCTGGAAGTATTCCTGCTGTGTTGGTTTGGAGTAGTTGATACTTACACCAAAACGTGCTGCCAGTGATAACTTCTCCTGTACCGTATCAGAACGATGCAGTTCTTCGTCCTTGTCGGAACGGTCTGACCATGTCTCACGGATGAGATGACGGCGGTTAGATGTTGCGTAGATAAGTACGTTATCTGGTTTTGTCTCCATTCCACCTTCAATAACTGCTTTCAGGTATTTGTATTCGATCTCAAATTCTTCGAAAGATAGGTCATCCATGTAAATGATAAAACGGTAGTTTCTGTTCTTGATATGGCTGATAATCGCAGAAAGATATTTAAACTGATGTTTATAAATCTCAATCATACGAAGTCCGTCACCATAATACTGGTTAAGAATTGCCTTGATGCTTGTGGACTTACCTGTACCGGCATCACCATAAAGAAGACAGTTGTTCGCTACTTTACCCTGTACAAATGCTTCTGTGTTATCTACAAGTTTCTTTTTCTGAATCTCATATCCTGTAAGATCATCAAGCACAACCTTGTCCAGATTATTGATCGGAACAAAGTCCGGCTTTCCATTATTCTCTACGATACGGAACGCTTTGTTAAGTCCAAACATTCCTACACCGTAATCTTTATAGAACTTCACAACTGCATTGAAGAATGTATCTACATCTTCTGCCGCTGCCAGTTCATCAGAAAGGGCACGTACTTTTTCACTTACATTTTTATTATACATTCGCTCTGTCTTGCCGATTGCCTTATAATCTAAAATTGTGCTGAAACAATCAATACCTAATGTCTCCTCAATCGGTCTGAAATCATAATGGAAAAGATTCATAAATACCTGGAAATCATTCTTTGCAAAGTGATTGACTGTTCCATTATTTGCTCCGACTTTCTCGCTTGTCATGCTGAAAGAATTTTCATTGGTTACTAAGACAAATGTCAGGTAATTGTGCCATAAGTTCTTGTCAAATCCATATGTAGTCGCAAGATCTAAAAGCGCTTTCATTTCTCTGTAAATGTCTGTGATTAATTCGTCAGCTCTGTAATGGCAGCTATCGAATCTCTTAAAAATATCTGCCATATTTAAAAGAATACTGTCTTCTCCTAAATCCCGATATAAAATTAATTTGGATACTTCTCTGTACATTATCTATTCCTCCTGATTCTCAGAACGGTTTTTCAAAATTTCGTCTACGTTTAATGCTTCTATCTGAGAAGCAAACTGACTCTTCAACTGTTCTATTTTATCTTTCGCCTGTTCCCGGTCACCGTCAAATGCAGTATAACCTTTGTAAGAAGCTACCATCGGTTTTTCTTCCTCATCTTCAGACGCATCCCTATTAGAATACAACTCTAAGCCCGGAAATGCAAACTTGGGTTTATCTTCATCGTGAATATTGCCATTACGGATGTCTTCAAGTGTTACCAGACCTGGAAATGCATGCTTTGGTCGGTAATCTGGCATCTTAAATACTTCAAAACAGTCTAAAATATCTACATCTGTCATATCATCAGGAAGATTCTCCTTTAAATATTCTGGATGATGCTGTTTATAAAATTCATAGATAACCTGTTTTACCTTCGGGTCATGAATATCTGTGTCCACACGTTCGTCATTAATAAAAAGATAATATCTGTCCACATATGGAAGAATTCTCTCTTCTGCTGTAATAGACGTTATTTCCGGTACACTGTCATAGGAAACTTCCAGACGGCGAAAAGTTCTCTGTTTCTCCTTCGTCTGAGTAACCCCTTCTATTTTATATTTATCCAGTTCAAAAAACATGCTTTTTAGCAACGTAAATTCATACATAATTTATCTCCCAATACTCTGTTATTTTTTAATATATTAAATGCTTACCTCTAAATATACTGCCTCATTATCCCCAAAAAATTCCTTGATAAAAAGCCTGCATTCCAAGACATAATTTATATGGCATTTTTTATATTTATTTTCTTACTATACCACAATTACAGCATCTCTTCCATCTCGTCAAGAAGCTCGCCAAATAACTTTAATGCAGATTCTATCGGTTCCTTTGCAGCCATATCTACATTACAAAGACGAAGTAAATCAATTGGATTCATGGAACTTCCACCACTTAAGAACTTAAAGTAGCCCTCTTTTGCCCTTTCATCTCCACTTAAAATCTTTCTGCTGATTGCAATCGCTGCTGAATAACCAGTTGCATATTGATATACATAAAATGGTGTATAGAAATGTGGGATTCTTGCCCATTCTAAGGCAATTTCTTTATCAATAACAATGTCTTCTCCAAAATATTTCTGATTCAGTTTATAGTAAATGTCACATAATACTTCCGCAGTAAGCGGCTCTTTATTCCATGCCATCTCATGTGTAATTTTCTCAAATTCTGCAAACATGGTTTGACGGTATAATGTTCCCTTAAACTGCTCTAAGAAATAATTGATCAGATACATTTTCTCTTTTTTCTCTTCTGTATTCTTTAAAAGATATTCCATCAAAAGAGCCTCGTTACATGTAGATGCTACTTCCGCAACAAAGATACGGTATCCCGCGTAAATGTATGGCTGATTCTTATCTGAATAATAAGAATGCATGGAATGTCCCATTTCATGAGCAAGCGTAAACACATTATTCAGATTATCCTGATAGTTCATCAATACAAATGGATGGCATCCGTAAGCTCCCCAGGAATAGGCTCCGCTTCTCTTTCCCTCATTCTCATATACATCAATCCAGCCACTTTCCATTCCATCAGAAAGAACTTTACCGTATTCCTTTCCTAATGGTGCAAGCCCTTTCTTTACGATTTCTTTTGCCTTAGAAAATGGTACTTTCATCTCAAATTCATCGACCATTGGTGCATAGAGATCATACATATGCAGTTCTTCTGCCTTTAACGCTTTCTTTCTAAGAGAAACATAGCGATGCATTAAATCCATATGCTCATGTACTGTATCAATCAGGTTCGTGTATACAGAAGTTGGTATCTCCCCGCCTTCTAATGCCATTTCTAAAGAAGAATTATAATGTCTTTTTTTTGCGAAAAATGCAGTATTCTTCAAATTCGCTGCATAGAGCGCCGCTAAAGTATTTCTATATTGTCCATACTGTGAGTAAACTGACTCAAAGGCACTTTTACGAATATTCACATCTCTGCTTTCTAAAAGAAGCGTATATCTTCCATGACTTACTGGAATTTTTTCTCCTTCTTTTCCCTCAATAGATGGAAAACGGATATCTGCATTATTAAACATAGAAAAAATATTGGATACATCGGCAGACATATCGGACACATCAGCAAGAATCGCTTCCTCTTCTTTAGAAAGAACATGCTTCTGCTGGCGGAACAATTCGTAAAAATATCTTTTGTATAATTGCATATCCATGTTTTGTGTAAACCAGCTATCTATCGTCTTTTTCCCAATTGCAAGAAGTTCTGGTTCCTCAAATACTACAGCACTGTCTAGCTGGATGGATAATGTCTGCGCCTTACCTGCAAGTCCCTGGTAAAAACTGTTTCCAGTATCCTCGTGATAACGCTGATTTGCATAAACATAAATCGCCTCAAACTTTTTCATAAGCGCTTCTTTTTTACGCATATACTCCACAAATACTTCGGAACCTTCTTTTAAACGTCCCTCATATGCTGCAAGGCTTTGAATCTCACTCGTAAGACTTTCATAATCTTTCTCCCACGCTTCGTCAGAAGCATATAAATCCTGAATATGCCACTGGTAGGCTGGATCACATTCCTGTCTTTTCTTTACTGTTTTTTCTTTGTTCTCTTCCATGATCTCATTCTCCTATATCACTTTTCTTTACACTGCATCTATTATTTATATGTATTTTTATGTAATCCATACCGTTTATTTTTCTGTTATTTCGCTTTTACGCTGTCTTTTGAACTTGTCTTATCCCATTTTGCATGCAAAATAAGATTCTTTGTATTTCCCTTTGGAATTACTGTTACATTTTTTCCTGAGCTATCGTACCAGCCAACAAAAGTATAACCTTTTTTTCGCGGACTTCGCAATGTAACTGCTCTCTTTCCAGATAACATCTCTCTATTCTTGGAAGAATTAATTCCTACGTTCTTATAAGTAATCGTGTAGCCAGAAACTTTTACACGAAAAGCTCTTTTTCTTCCATTAATTCTGGTAGAAATATATGTCTTTCCGCTCCTCTTTGCTTTCATATATCCATTATTATCAATACTTACAATTGATGGATTTGCACTTGTCCAGCCTGCTGTCCTAAGCCCTCTGTCATGCATATGAATCGTTGCAAGCTGCTTTATTTGTCCTGCCTGCAGCTGTATGATCTTGCGGCCACTCTTTGTAAGCTGACCAGATTGCTGTGCCCTTCCGAGAAAAATCTTTACATTTCCTCTCCTGACACCATGAAAGTCTGTCGTATAATAGGAAAGCCAGCCATTCTTATTCACAATGAATCTTCCAATATAAATAAGACTCCATAATGCTCCCTTTGTCTCCGCATTTTTATCCCGATTATCTACCTTTTTCAGTAAAATAGGATATTTATTTAAAAAGCTCATTCGATAGATGCCAGAATTCAATGACAGAATAATCCGATTGTTATACTGCCGAATCCACCCTATATAATTACCCGACCTTGGCGCATAAAATACAACCGCTTTATTTCCTCTCAAATTCGACTTTTTCATATAATTATCCTGAGAAATCCAGTACCAGTATCCCTTATGATAGAATGTACATGTTTTATTCTCAAGCGCCTGCTTCATCTCTTTTGAATTCTTTATATAATCAGAAGATGCCAGTTTAATCTTCCGCATCTTCAGATTATTTGAATTGCCCTGTCCGTATAGATCCTGCTTCTTGTATCCAGGATGGGTCTTTAGAAAAGTATTCTTCCCCACAAGGAAACTATCATAAGTCACTACCATTCCCTCATGCTTGCCGACTCCCACACCATTGGTCAAATCAACAAAATACCAGATTCCATTAAGCTTTACTATATTCCAGGAATGGTTTTTTGAATAATTACTGATAACCGCACATGGAATTCCAAGCGTATTCATCGCAAGAGCATAAGCATTAGCCAAACCGTCACACACACCCACATGACTTACCAACACATCATATCCTGTGTGTGCATCTTTTGACTCTTTATACGTCGTGTTCTCCGCAAAATAAATATACACTGCCATCGCTTTATCTGCCTGGCTCATAGAAGAATCTACGGTTGACAATGCCTCATCCAGCCCTCTTATAATCTTCTTATACCTTCTGCGAAACTTACTGCGGCTTATGAGCTTCGTACTGTTAAATGTTGTCGCTCCATCTCTCGTTTCTACTGCATAATACTGTGACCAGTTAGAATCAAGAAAATCTATTCCCTCAGCCATAAGAGCTGCTCTGTTTGAAATAGCTGCCGCTTCCATACACTTCTTACCAGATTTTCCCTGGCTCACCGTTCGGTAAACATCAAGATTTCCCGAAACCGTTCCCTCTATCATAAACTTTGACAGCACATTAATATATTCTTTTTGCGTATCTGAAAATGTCGCTGCATCTACATCTTTTGTGAAAAAAAGGCTTCCCGCCAAAATAAAACAAAGCAAAAATAGAATACTTCCTGCCCTTTTCAATTCTCTACTTAACCCTCTTCTCTCCTTCAATATTTCCCTCCATGAAAAACTCGGTACCTGAATTATCGAGATTCCTGCTTAATTTCTAAAAAATGTTATGTACTCCCAAAATCTTTTTATGTTTGATTTTATAAGAAATTTTTGTTAATTGCGCCCAAATTTTATTTATCCCTTAATTTTCTTTCTATAGTCCATGACAATCCCCAAAATACATTTTTCAAGAATGCCCACTGATACTGATTTGTTGCTCGCCACCTACAGATGTGGGAGTCATCTCACATCTGATATAACTATTAGAATGTATTTTATACTCTGTCTTAATCTTATCATTATACAGAAAAAATAGCAATTATTGTCGAAACATGATAAACTATATCCATGTAATTTACTATTAAATACTGGAGCGTGCATATCCTTTTTGATTTCTCAAACAAGCTCTGGACTGGAGGATTATTTTATGACAAAAACATCTGAATTCCATACCTTACTCCGCAACTATCGCGGCATTATGGGAAATATACGAATCAACAAAATCTGGATTTCTTTTGACTCCTGCTTCTTTAATTATTATGCAGATGATGATGAAATCCAGTTCAACCTTGCAGGACAGGAAGGTGTTATTACCATTCCTGCTGTCATTTCCTACGACAAAATCGATGAAGAAGATTTATTCGAAGACTCTGTAGCAGGGTATACTGCAACATTAGAATCTGGGGACACCGTGACTTTCTACTGTTTTAATGCAAAAAATAAAAGCTGATTTGTGGGATGAGAGAAACAAACAGATAGTATTCATCTGTTTGTTTTTCTCCTTTTATTATATTGTAATCCTCTGCAGTTCTTTAAGGACAGTCTGCACCCTCTCTTCGTCTACATCATAACTGACCACACATAATGCCTTATACAATAAGCTTATGTTTTCTTCTGTGCTGTTTATTGTATAAGATACCATTCCAGAAGCGATTTCATGACTTACATTCAAAAGCTGAAACTTTAAATCCCGTACAGTCTCACTTATACCAGACGCTTGCAGCTCATCCAGGTTATACTCGTCTGTATTGCCGCAAGGCGCAAAACAGGTGGCACAATCTGGGGCTACCGCAAGCTTTTCTTCACGGACACGTTGTAATAATTCTTCGCCATTCTCCTCTAAAGGAAATATTGACGCAAGACTCTTTATAATAATACCATCTGTATTCTCTGTTTTTAAGTGAACATTACATGCTTTCGCAAGTCCGATCAATGCTCCGATAAGTTTCTTTTCTTTTTTATTCATCTATAACATCCCCTTACCCGCTTCCTGCAAAATTATTATAAAAATATGCACGCCACATTATACCAGCCTGGCAAAATATGACGTGCATTATATATTTTATCTGTCTGTATTCTTTGTAAAATATCGTAAAAGCACTTTAGAGCGTGTTTGAAAAATATTTTAGTGAATTGCTGTTCCTTCTGGTACGCAGTCATCAACAAAGATAATCTTACATCCAAAATCATCTCCGCTGGCTGCAATAAGCATACCATTACTCTTCACTCCAGCAAACTTCGCTGGTTTTAAGTTAGCGATTACGATAATCTTTCTTCCGATAAGTTCTTCTGGTGTGTAGTCATCACGGATAGAGGATACAATAACTCTCTCATCTAATCCATCAAACAATGTGAGTTTTAAGAGTTTCTTAGCATTCTTTACAATCTCACAGTTGATAACTTTACAAACACGCATGTCTACTTTATCAAACTCATCAATTGTAATCTCTTCTTTGATTGGTGCGATTGCATTCTTACGAGCTTCCTCTTCCTCGGCAGCCTTTCTTCTTGCTTCTTCTTCAGCAGCTTTTCTCTCTGCCTCAGCCTTTGCTTCTGCTGCAAGAGTCTTCTCTTCCTCTGTCTGTGGAGTGGAGAAATCAAGAAGTCCAAGATATCTCTGTGGCTCTACAGCAAACAGGAATAAGTAAAGTCTTGGGCCTGCTGCCTTACCAATCATAAGGTTATATGCATTCTTGAAGAACTGTGCCTGTGCAGTCTTCTTATTCTCTTCCTGGAAGTCTGGGTCTGCTTCTCTTGGAATCGTGTAAATAAAGCTGTTAAGAGCATCTAAATCATACTCTCCCTTAGCAATAAAGTCATGAAGTAACTGAATCTCCTTCTTCTCTACCTCATTCAAAGTGTTATAGAAATCCCAGTTTCTATATCCAAGAAGAGTATTCATGTTCTCAGGGGAACACTTCTCTAACCAGTATTTTGCAAGTTCAAGACGCTCTGCAAACTCCTCTTTCTTATATGGAGTACCAATCTTCTCGAATACTGTCTCAAGCATATCTGCATTAAAGTCTACAACAGAACCAAAGTTTACAATCTGCTGCATTGGTACCGGATAAAGCTCACGCCCTTCAATCATACAGTTATGCATGATACCTTCGATGTAATCGTAGTTCTTACCCTTACCTGCCTGATATACCTTGAGCATCTTATCAAACTCAAAATACTGACGTAAAATCTCATCATCAAAACAGAAATCAAATGCCTTGTTTGGTTCTGACTTAGAATAAAGCCATAAAATCATTTCTGGCTGATAAATCTTAAGTAATGTATCTGGTGTAAGGTTAAGACCTGTAGAACCAGACATCTTACCTGTTGTTCCCTTAATACCTACAAACTCGTATCCCTTGAACATAGGAGCCTGTGCTCCGAAAATCTTCTTAGCAATAATCTTACTTGTATCGTAACTTCCTCCTGGGCTGGCATGATCCTTTCCGCCCGGCTCAAAGTCAACGCCTTCAATCATCCAACGCATAGGCCAGTCAATCTTCCATGCAAGCTTACAGTTAAAGTCCTTGCTGAAATCCCATGTTCCCTTATGTCCGCACTTACATGTGTACTCACAAGTTATTCCATCTTCAGAAGAAGATGTGATAGTAGTCTCATCCTTACCACATACCGGGCAGTAAATACTTACTGGATAATATGCTTCTCTTTCTTCTGGTGTTGCAACCTGCTGACGGAACTTATCAAGAATATCAAAAATCTCACGTCTCTTCTGTACAGCCTGAATAACATACTTCGCATACTTACCGCTGCGGTAGTTCTCGCTCTGTCTGCGGAAGTCAACCTTTACTCCAAAACGTGAAAGAGATGCTTCGAACTCTTTCTCAAAATGTTCTGCATAAGAAGAACAGCATCCATATGGATCCTTAACGTCTACATATGGCTTACCAATCTCGTTCTCTAATTCTGGTGCTACTTCTTTAACATTAACAGGTACTTTTCTGAAACGGTCAAACTCATCCCATGAAAATAACAGACGAGCCTTCTTGCCCTGTTTAATTAAAGCCTTATATACAAAATAACTTGTTGCTATATCTCTAAAATTACCAATGTGAATGGATCCGGATGGGCTAATACCCGCTGCACAAACGTACTCTTCCTTGTCCGGAGATCTCTTAATAATATCCTTTGCAATCTTCTCAGACCAATGCATTCTTCTTCCTCCTACTTTCCCTGTGCCGTACTTACCGGCATTCAAACAGTGTATCTATCTTCATTTATCATGGGACTTAAAATTTTTCCTCAGCCCATAGTCAATAAAACATTATATCAAACCCTATACCTCTTTTCAAGGAAAATCTCATATATTCAATCTTTTTCGACTCTTTATCCTTATGTAAAGTCCCCGGTAGTTGAATCGCCAGGGATTCCCGCTTAATCTCTTAATCCAGTTTCTATCATTGTCCCCATCTCTGTTCATCTTAGAAAAATATTATATACGCAATCTTCCTCCAAATATAATTTAAATTCTAATAGCCTGATCAAGTAGGTAGCAGACGCAATTCATCTCCCACCTTAGAGGTCGGAGTCTTCTTGCTGTAAGAGGATAAAATGTCCAAATACCACATTACTTGCTTCTTGTCCCCTCAATATATTTCAAAAAACGGATACAATCTGCTATTCCACAAAAATAACTCTCTGTCGCATACTCTGCCTCCGCTGCACTCTGAGCCTCAAAAGCCTCTTCGATAACCTCCCTCTGCTCCTCTGTCAGATTCAGCGTGTCCAGCTTCGCATAGGCTTCCTCTTCTTCTCTCACCAAACGCCTGTATGCTTCGGAATTCTTACGAAAATCCGCCATATTCTCATTACGAAAATGGTCTAAAGTAAGCCGAAGTCTCTCTTCCCATGAATCTATAACGTCTCCCTGCAATGTTTCCCGCCTTTCTACTTAAGACACAATCCCAATAAACCTCTACTAATTATTAAATGAATTTATGAACATAGCAACAGCATAACACAGCCTTTGTTCTGTGTCAATATTTTCCTTTAAATAATTATTTTTACTTATAATTACTTAATTAGTAAACTACGTTCATCCTCATTCCCAAATATTTTTCCCCTTTTTTATTATTTAATTCATTAGACAGATGCCCGAGAGAACCAATCCCCCTATTCCCAGTCATTCTCGAGTAAGCAGAAGACGTCAGCTTCTGTCCCCAAATCCCCTCCCCTGTTTAATTCACCTTCTCCAGCCACAGCACAGAAGCCAGTGCCACAAATATGCCTTATTGGGGGAAATGGCTTCGTCTGTTGTTTCTCCAATGAATTAAATAGCAAAAAACCATTGACTTAACTGGAAAAATCCTGTATACTGATATTTACCGTGCAGCTGGGAAGTTAGCGGCGTCCTGTACCTGAAATCCGCTATAGCAGGAGTGATGGTCAGCCTCGGATGTCTTATTGATGGAGCTGCCCTTTATAAGTGGTGTTGACAATTGGGTCTCGCGCAACAGGAACCTCTGAACCGTGTCAGGTCGGGAACGGAGCAGCACTAAGGAGTCTCTCCTGTGTGCCGTGAGGGTGCCTGGTTCGAGCTAACTGTAGAGGTAACGTCTGTTGGTAAGCATACAAAGCTGACCGCACGGTTTTAATAATTCGATTTTTATATTCACATAATAGAAAGCGTCATAATAATGAAGATTGTTATATATCTTTATTGCTATGACGCTTTTTTATTCAAGAATGCCTCCGCATTCTTGCTGAGAGATTTGTGTTATACAATGCATAGCATACTTTTACATGTTACTAGTTATTATCTCTTTAGGAAATCAGGCAGGAATCCTCGTTCACTTAATCGCCGAGTACTTTACTGATTATTCGTTTCAAACTTACAATTTTATAAAAGAAGCACAAAGCCAGTCTCGCAACCAGCTTTGTGCTGCATTTTAATTCTAATTATCAGTCTGATTTTCTTCCTGTATCAGCTTTCGCTTTTTCTTTTTTTCTTTTTGAATTTCTCTTAATTTTCTAAAAAATGCAGAGAGCATTTCCGAGCATTCTTCTTGAAGAACTCCTCTTTCTACCTCTGCCTGGTGATTAAATTCCTGCATTTCAAGAAGATTAAGTATTGAGCCGCCACAACCGGCTTTCGCGTTCATGCTGCCAATAACGACTCTCGTCACTCTCGCCTGCACAATTGCTCCGGCACACATCTGGCAAGGCTCCAAAGTGATGTACATCGTACAGTCTTCCAATCGCCAGTCTCCAAGCTTTTTACATGCTTTTTTCATTGCAAGAAGTTCTGCATGTGCAAGCACAGTCTTATCCTTATTCCGCTTATTATATCCTCTGGCAATTATTTTTCCATCATGAACAATAACACAGCCAATTGGCACATCACCAATCGCCTCTGCTTTTTTTGCCTGCTTAATTGCCTCTTTCATAAATTTTTCGTCTTCTGTATATTTTCTCATAAAATATTCTCCCATTTATGAAACTCATAGTCCCGTAAAATAGCGACGTACTTATTTCAATATTTTGTGATATCCTCCTGCCTACAGATGGGAGCTTCCCTTACCCCAATAAAATCACCATAATCACATCAAAAAATAGGTTTGCAATAATCTGCCAAACTGTCGATTTATATTCCGTCTCTCAGCAGATACAACCAGTATCCAAAACTTCCAGTTTTCATACGATTCTCTGTAAGTGATAAAAATACTGGAAACTGATAAATTTCTGCCATATATTTTTCCCGATTCTCATAAATTCCCGGCACACCGATACAGTAGCGTTCTTCTCCTGCGTACCTTACTTTTCCTGCCAGAATATGATGATATCTCCCATATCCTTTCAAAAGGAACTGATTGCTTTTAAGTACGCTGGCTTCTTCCCCAAACTGTGCCAAATCCGTGGTTGAAATCCTGCATCCTTCATAAAAAGCGGTATTAAAAATATTGTCCACAGAAGGGTTCTTTTTCATTGCATTTATCCACATTTTTTCAAAATTATCAACAACAGAAGTGGCTTCTGGCTTAGTTTCTGCTTCTATTTTTATTTGGGGTTCTATTTCGGAGTCAATCTTCAACTCTGATTTTGATTCTATTTCAGAATCTGTCTTCAACTCTGATTTTGATTCTATTTCAGAATCTGTCTTCAACTCTGATTTTGATTCTATTTCAGAATCTGTCTTCAACTCTGTTTTTGATTCTAGTTCAGAATCTGTCTTCAACTCTGTTTTTGATTCTAGTTCAAAATCTGTCTTTAACTCTGATTTTTGTTCTAGTTCAGATTTATTTTTTGATTCAATACCATCTTCTGAAAATTCTTTTATTTTAACACTTTCTTCTATATTTGTATTATTGCTATGTGCTATATCATTTTCTGAATCAGGCAAGTTTTCCTCTGATTTTATGTTCTCTATCTTATTCTCAGCTCTTTTTTGAAAATCCTTTTCCTCAAAACTCTCTGTGTTTATCTGACCTTTTTTTTCTAAAATATTTTCCTCTGATTCTTGTTGCTCCTGTAACATTTCATCAGTAATATTTCTTGTTGATACTTTTTGTTTTTCTGACATCTTATCTGGAAGAATCTTTTCTGTCTCTGTCTGTTTTTCTGATATTTTACCAGCAATATCTTTTCCAGATTTATTTTCCTGCATTTGAGATTTATCTTTTGCAGAATTCACAATCTTATGCCACCGAAGAGGCTCCAAAGTTTCTGTCGGAATTTCCTCTCCAATCCATACACTTCCGTAATAAAAAGCATCCTGATAATAAAGTAATACTCCCGACTGTCCTTTTATCCGAAAACCAGCCGGAAGCATAGCTGCAGGGTAGGTCAAATGTATTTCTTCCTTATGTTCTTGCGTAATGAGTGTGTCTAACTGCCAGACTTGCCAGCTCTCTCCCTGCCGCTCATAAAAACATAATTTAAGCTCCATTCCCTGCAATAAACGCTCATCGTCTATCTGAATCGTCAGTTTAAGGCTGCCTGACTTTTGTTCTGCCTTAACAAACCCGAAGCATTCCTTTTTCTCTGCCTTTTCATAACGATACAAATAAGAAAGTATCCTTTGATAATCTGCCATGATGATACTCCTTTTTTCACTAATGTATTCTACAGAATGACTTTTATGCCACCAAATATCCTGTAAAAATATACCGCAAATTGGGACGTGCAGATTGCAGGAATAATTTTTCAAACACGCTCTTATCTTCCAAGAATATCCGATAACTTTGCAAACTCCTCTAAAGAAAGCTTTTCTCCACGAATTGTCGGAGTAAGTCCCATCTCTTCAAGCGCCGCTACTGTCTTTTCCTTTGGAATACGAAGTTCGCTTGAATTATAAAGTCCGTTCTGCAGCGTTTTTCTTCTCTGATTAAAAGAAGCACGAATAATCTTAAACATAAATGCGGAATCATTTACCTTAACTGGTTTTTCCTGATAACGAGTTAAACGGATAACTGCAGAACCAACCGCAGGTCTTGGAATAAAGCAGTTTGGCGGTACATTTGCCACGATATATGGTTCTGCATAATACTGTACTGCTAAAGAAAGAGCACCATAATCCTTTGTTCCCGGGCCTACCTGCATACGGTCAGCGACTTCTTTCTGCACCATAACTGTAATAGAGTCCAGTGGTACTTCACTCTCAAATAACCCCATAATAATTGGTGTTGTAATATAGTAAGGCAGGTTCGCAACGACTTTAATTGGTTTTCCACCATTCTTTTCTTCTGCAATCTTGCGAATATCTACCTTTAAAATATCTTCGTTCAATACTGTAACGTTATCATATTCCTTTAAAGTATCCTCCAGAATTGGAATCAGCTTTGTATCAATCTCTACCGCAACAACTTCCCTTGCCGCCTCCGCAAGATACTGCGTCATCGTTCCAATTCCCGGTCCGATTTCTAAAACAAAATCATCCCTTCCAATCTCTGCTGCACCAATAATTTTATCGAGTACATGCGTATCAATCAAAAAGTTCTGTCCATATTTTTTCTGAAAATTAAATCCATACCGCTGTAAAACTGCAATCGTTTCCTGCGGGTTTCCTAAATTCGCCATAAGACCTCCTTGGGCTGTCATAAGATTTTGAAAGCAATTTTATATTTGGGGAATCAATGTTGAAGTCTTCCCCTTAAATTTTTACTTAGTTTCTCTATAATAAGATAATAATACATGAAATGGATATCTCATTCAAGAGACGAAATCAAGAAAGGGACAATATGTAAAAGAGAAAGAATCCATATCTGTGGCCTGGGAGCAAGTGTTGGATGCGAGCGGCTAAGCGAACATTCAACACGCCGCGACGAAAGTCACAGATATGGATTCTTTCTCTTCCAGAGTTCGTCTGTCCTTCTGTTCTCCTAATGAATTAACCCATACAATCTCTGAGCATTTTCATAGGTTACATTTTCTACTTCTTCCGCTGTAATTTCCTTAAGTCTTGCGATTTCTTCAATCACCAGCGGCAGATATGCAGAGCTATTTCGCTTTCCTCTGTGTGGTGCTGGTGCAAGGTAAGGGCAGTCGGTTTCTACTACAATACACTCTAATGGAATTGCCTTTACAACTTCCTTCAGCACACGGGAATTTTTAAAGGTAACGACACCTCCTACACCAATGTAATAACCCATTTTTACATATTCTTTTGCCATTTCAGCAGAACCGGAAAAGCAATGAATTACACCGCCTGTCGTTCCGGCGTGTTCCTTTTTCATAATGTCAAATGTATCCTGCGATGCGTCTCTGCTATGTATAATTACAGGAAGTTTTTCCTCTGTTGCAAGATGAAGCTGTCTGATAAGCCACTCCTGCTGTACTTCTTTTGGCTCTACATTCCAGTGATAATCAAGACCAATCTCTCCGACTGCCACGATTTTATCCCTGTGACAATATTCCCGAAGCTGCTCCATCCGTTCCTCATTAAGTTCACCAACATGGTCTGGATGAATTCCGGCTGCACCGTACATAAAAGGTACTTTCGAAATAAGTTCTAAGGTATCCATCAGGTCTTTCCAGCTTGCACTGACATTGACAACCTGTGTCACGCCAGCATCTTTTAGCGATTCGAGAACGACCGCTCTATCTGCATCAAACTGTTTATCATTATAATGAGAATGTGTATCAAAAATCATAGTATACCTCTTTAATCCCTGGTTTGCCACAGGGAAAATAGACGCTCCCGAAGAGAGAAGATACCCTATAGCTGTGACCTTAGACCAAGGGTTGGATGCGAGCGTTTAAGCGAACATTCAACCTGCAGCGACGAAAGTCACAAATATAGGGTATTGCCTCTCTTCGGGAGCGTCTCCCCTGCCTGCGGCAACTCAGAATTTAATTAACAAATCTCTGCGCCTGCTGGCATCTTCTTCTCTGGTACCATCAGGGATAATTCCCCATTTTCGTCCTCTGCGCATAAGAGCATACCTTCAGAAAGTACACCGGCTAATTTCGCAGGTTTTAAGTTTACAAGAACCATAACCTTCTTACCAACCATTTCTTCTGCGCTATAATGTTTCTTAATACCGGAAACAATCTGTTTTACCTGGCTGCCAATCTTAACCTGGGAGCAGAGAAGCTTTTTAGACTTCTTTACTTCTTCGCAGGCAATGATTTCACCAACCTGGAACTGCATTTTTTCGAAATCATCAAATGTGATTTCTTCTTTTGGTTCGATGTCGATTACTGGTTCGTCATCTTTTTTCTCTTCTTCAGCTGGAGCCTGTCTTGAAGCATTCATCTCGTCTACTTTTGCCTGTACTTCTTTTGCATCAAGTCTTGCAAAAAGGATTTCTGGCTTGTCTGTTACTTTCTTTCCAGATTCGTAAAGACCGAACATTTCAAGTTCGTCCATAGTTCTTTCGGAAGAATTAAGCTGTGCAAAAATTCTTTCTGCCGTTTCTGGCATAAATGGAGAAAGTAAAGAAGCACCGATTGTAATGCTTTCTACTAAATTGTAAAGAACTGTAGCAAGTCTGTCCTGTTTTGCAGGATCTTTTGCTAAAGCCCATGGCATTGTCTCATCAATGTACTTGTTACAACGTTTAAATAAGTTAAAGATTTCTGTCATAGCATCTGCAACTCTGAGCTTAGACATACATTTTATTACTTTATGCTTTGTATCTAATGCTACGTCCATAAGATTCTTATCAAATCCATCTGTCACTCCACTGTTAGCTACAACTCCGCCAAAGTATTTATTAGACATGGAAATTGTACGGTTTACAAGGTTTCCAAGTGTATTGGCAAGGTCAGAATTCATACGTTCTACTAAGAGATCCCATGTGATTACACCATCGTTCTCAAATGGCATCTCGTGAAGTACAAAGTAACGAACAGCATCTACACCGAATAAATCTACGAGGTCATCTGCGTAAATTACATTACCTTTGGATTTACTCATCTTGCCGTCACCCTGTAATAACCAAGGATGTCCAAATACCTGTTTTGGAAGCGGAAGATCTAATGCCATTAAAAAGATTGGCCAGTAAATTGTATGGAAACGTATAATATCTTTACCAATCAGATGTAAGTCTGCTGGCCAGTATTTCTTAAATAATTCTCCACTTTCACCATCGCAGTCATATCCAAGGCCTGTGATATAGTTTGTTAATGCATCAAGCCATACATAAACAACATGCTTTGGATCAAAGTCTACAGGAATACCCCATGAGAAAGAAGTACGGGATACACATAAGTCCTGAAGTCCTGGTAAAAGGAAGTTGTTCATCATCTCGTTCTTACGTGATTCTGGCTGAATAAAATCAGGGTTATCATTAATATACTGAATCAGACGGTCAGCGTATTTGCTCATACGGAAGAAATAAGCCTCTTCCTTTGCAGGCTGGCATGGACGGCCACAGTCTGGACACTTGCCATCTACTAACTGAGATTCTGTGAAGAAAGATTCACATGGTGTACAGTACATTCCTTCATAATGTCCCTTGTAAATGTCACCCTTATCGTAAAGCTTCTTAAAGATCTTCTGAACCTGTTTTTCGTGATCCTCATCTGTTGTACGGATAAACTTATCGTAAGATGTGTTCATTAAATCCCAGATTCTCTTGATTTCTCCTGCTGTGTTATCAACAAATTCCTTTGGAGAAATTCCAGCTTCTGCTGCCTTTAACTCGATTTTCTGACCATGTTCATCTGTTCCTGTCTGGAAACGTACATCATAGCCTTCTTTTCTCTTAAATCTTGCAATTGCATCTGCTAAAACAATCTCATATGTGTTACCAATATGAGGTTTGCCGGATGTGTAAGCAATTGCAGTTGTAATGTAATATGGTTTCTTACTCATTTATCTATTATACCTCCTATGCAACCTGTGTCATTAGGTCTGTTATCTGTTCGTCAACTTTCCTTAATGTACCCTTAGAATCTTTTATCCCTGATTTATACAGCAATTGTATTTACAGGGTAATTTTGCGCGTACATATTATTATAGAATAAATCCGAATATTCGTCTATGGTTATTTTTCTGAAAAACTAATAGTTTTCCTGTATAATTCATAGTATAATACCAAATACTTTTTATCTTCCGATATAAAAATGCTATCAAAGGAGGCCGACTATGAAGAAAAATCATCGCAGACCATTGTCTAAAGCACTATTTACCCACTTGTTTTTTCTACTTCTTATCCTTATTTGCGGAGTCAGTTTAGCAGGTTGTGGACAATCCAGTGCACATAATTCTTCAAAGCAGAAAAAATTTGACCAGTTTCTTGATTCCTGCTTTAAAGAATTCGCTACCGAAAACACAATTACTTTGCATTTTAAACTCTCTGATCCGTCTTCTTACGGTATTAAAAAGGAACCCTCTCCCACTTATGGAGAGCTTTCTTCGGATACGGCAAAGAAAAACTGCAAACGTTCAAAACAACTTCTTCAAGAACTTTATACTTTTCCAACAAGCAGCCTGACAAAAGAACAGAAACTTACCTGGCAGATTTTTCAGGATTATCTAAATGAAACTATTATGAGTGAAAAATATATTCTTTATTCTTCTCCTTTCGGTGCAGATGGATTACCTTCGGATATTCCTGTAACTCTTTCCGAATATCGTTTTGACAACGAAAAAGATATTAAAGATTATTTATCACTTGTAAATCAAATTCCAGAACTTTTTACGCAAGTTCTTGATTTTGAGGAAGAGCGCCGTAACGCAGATATTGTAAGCCCTGATTTTGTAATCTCTGATACTATCGACCAGATTAACCAATTTTTAAATGCAAGCGAAGAAAATAATCTTCTCGTTGAAAGTTTTGAGGAACGTCTGGATTCCCTTGATACTTTAAGTGAAGATCAGAAAGCAAGCTACACCGCAAATAACCGATTACTCATTACAAATAAAGTATTTCCCGCATATGAGCATTTAAAAACTGCTTTACAGGTCTCTACAGGCAGCAAACATACTACATCTGATAACAGCACAAAAGAGAGACTCTGCGAATATGAAAATGGCCAGGACTACTATCGTTTTCTTCTCCAGTCCGATGTCGGAACAGACATGTCCCCGGAAGAATGTATCACAGCTTTGGAAACACAGTTAAAAGATACGATAAAAGATATTTCTTCCCTGACAACACAAAATAAAGACCTGTATACAGAATATCTCAGTGCGGTTCCGACACTTTCAAAACCAAAGGAAATCATGGAGCAGTTAAAAGACGATTCTCTTGTGGATTTCCCGGAAATAAAGAACATTTCTTATGAATTAAAAAATGTTCCTAACGCTCTTTCCGGCACTTCCGCCTGTGCATTTTATCTTGTACCTCCAATTGACAGTAAAGATGCAAATATTATTTACATCAATAACAACCGTGTGGAGTCCAACGAAATGTTTTCCACACTTGCCCATGAAGGCTATCCGGGACATTTATACCAGACGAATTATTTTTTAAGTACGAATCCTTCCCCTCTCCGTACATTTCTTCACTGTGACGGATATGACGAAGGATGGGGGACTTATGCCCAGTTATACAGCTATAATTTTACAGAATTTAAAGATGTCGATGAAAAAACACAGGCACAGCTCCGCCAGCTATATCGGGATAATGACCTGCTCTCACTCTCCCTGTCCTCTCTGAGCGATTTATATGTGAATTATAAAAATTATGATGAAAATGCACTGGCCGATTATTTAAAGACTTACGGAATTGATAAATCCGCTACAAAACAACTTTACCAATACGTTATTGAAAATCCGGTCACTTATCTTTCTTACAGTATTGGATATTATGAATTAAACAAATTAGAAAAGGAGATGGCTGCCTCTCTTGGAAAATCATTTAAAATTTCTGATTTTCATGAAGCAGTTCTGAATGTTGGTTCTTGCAATTTTGCAATTTTAAGTCAGGAAATAGAAAAGGAAACAGAAATTCTCAGCAAGGTCCCTTAAAAATATTGCTTGTATACACGCGTTTTTTAAATATTTTTAATATTTTTACTCATAATTGGTCATTTTATTTGTTTTGAATAATTGACATTTCAATCCTGCATTGTTATACTAGAGCGTGTTTGAAAAAATAATGGAATTTCATTATTTGGGATTTTTATTCTTTTTTCATTGGAAAATCGACACAAAAAGTGTACAATAGACAACGTACGCGATAAAAAGTACAACAGTTTAATTTAAATACAACTTAGGAGGTAATACTATGGAAACATATGGTATCGAAAAACTTGGGATTGTGAATCCTAAAGCAGTTTACCGCAATTTAACACCTGCACAGTTAACAGAGGCAGCTTTAAGAAGAGGCGAGGGCAAGCTTTCTAACACTGGTGCACTCGTTGTAACTACAGGTAAATATACAGGACGTTCTCCTAAAGATAAATTTATCGTTGATACTCCTTCTGTTCATGATGACATTGCATGGGGAAGCGTTAACGTTCCTATCACTCAGGAGAAGTTCAATGCAATTCGTTCTAAAGTAATCGCTTACCTTCAGAACAGAGAAATCTTCATCTTTGATGGTATGGCTGGTGCTGATCCTGTCTGCACAAGAAAGTTCCGTATCATTAACGAATTAGCAAGCCAGAACCTTTTCATTCATGAACTCTTAATTCGTCCTACAGCAGAAGAATTAGAGAACTATGGCGAAGCTGATTTCACTATCTTCGTTGCACCTGGATTCAAATGTATTCCAGAAATCGACGGAACTCATTCTGAAGCAGCTATCATCGTTGACTACGAACAGAAACAGGTAGTTATCTGTGGTTCCCAGTACTCAGGAGAGATTAAGAAGTCTGTATTCTCTGTAATGAACTTCTTAATGCCAAAAGAAGGTGTACTTCCAATGCACTGCTCCGCTAACATGGATCCAGAAACTCATGAGACAGCTGTATTCTTCGGTTTATCTGGAACAGGTAAGACTACTCTTTCTGCAGACCCTAACCGTAAATTAATCGGTGATGACGAGCATGGCTGGTCTGACAGAGGAATCTTCAACTTTGAAGGTGGATGCTACGCTAAATGTATTAACTTAAGTGCTGAGAACGAACCAGAAATCTACAACGCTATCAAGTTCGGAAGCCTTGTAGAGAACGTTATCATGGATGACGAAACTCGCGAATTTGACTTTGATGATGGATCTCTCACAGAGAATACTCGTGTAGGATACCCAGTTGATTATATTTCCAACGCACAGATTCCTGGTGTTGGCGGAATCCCTAAAGTAGTTATCTTCTTAACTGCTGATGCATTCGGTGTACTTCCACCAATCTCCAGATTAGATGAGAACGCAGCTATGTACCACTTCGTAACAGGATTCACATCCAAACTTGCTGGTACAGAACGCGGAATCACAGAACCACAGCCAACATTCTCCACATTATTCGGTGAACCATTCATGCCAATGGATCCATCCGTATACGCTAACATGCTCGGAGAAAGAATTGAAAAATACAACACTAAAGTATATCTTGTTAACACAGGATGGACAGGCGGCCCTTACGGAGTAGGCAGCCGTATGAAGTTAAAATACACTCGTGCAATGGTAACTGCAGCATTAAACGGAACATTTGATGATGTAGAATACAAACATGATGAAGTATTTAACGTAGACATTCCTCAGACATGTCCTAACGTACCTTCTGAAATCATGAACCCTCGTGACACATGGGAAGATAAAGCTGCTTACGATGCACAGGCTAAGAAGCTTGCTAAGATGTTCCAGGATAACTTTACTAAGAAATATCCTAATATGCCTAAGAATATTGCTGAGGCAGGTCCTAAGGCTGACTAATAAAATAGTAGGTTTAGTCTAAACTGACGAACCCTGTAAAATAAATAGTCCCTATTTGTGGCCTTTGCTCCAAGGCCACAAATAGGGACTATTTATTTTACAGGGTTTTGTCTTTAGCTAAATTCAGAATCACCATTTAATGCCGGGAGATTTGAGGATTCGCCAGAAGGTTGTGATTTTCCGTTTTTAAATAATCCTCTACTACACTTAAAAAAAGCTATTACTCCTGAATGTTTGGAGGAATCAAAACCTTTTATAATATTGGCCGCTCTCATAACATGAAAAATTGCATAATATGAACGATTTAAAGAAGTTTTATATTGTCCTATTTTTAAATTATCTTCTGCAGCTATTAACATTTCAAAAGCACGTTCCATTCGATACATTGCTAATTCTCTTAAGCTGCTTTCCAAAGAACAATCCCCTCCTTTTTTACATTCCTATAAAAAGGTAAACTATCCCCCCACTTTTGAATATTGGATTCTTTAATATCTATAATAGAAAAAACTCTATCATATCTAATATCCATATCCGCAGACCAATTTATAAATTGTTCTTTTGTTTTGTTATCTATTTCATTTTTCAATATGATAGCTATATCTATATCACTTTCGTCTGTATATTCATTTCGCGCAACTGAACCATATAGAATTATCATTGAAATATTGTTTCCGAAAATTTTTAATAAACCTGCTATAAGTTCTTCTTTCATTACTTTCGTAAACATTTTTAACCTCCATTTCTTTTCTTCTTACTTGGCAACTGTCATACTTTCTTCCTCACATTCTTTCTTTTTAAATACATTTCTATTCATCATCGTATAATTTTTTCTTTGTATCCTTCGTAGCGTTTTTCTAATTCTTTTTTCAAACACGCTCTAAGACTTTAGACTGTAACTTTTTTGTATATACCACTTACGCTACCTCCGATTCTTTTATAAAATTTCCAAGTTGCTTGTATTATTATAAACATATTTTTACATAAAAGTCAAATTATTTTTAGCATAATTCAGTTGTAAGAGGATAAAAAGAACCTCGAATAGTCTCACAATTTCTCAAAGTCTCAAATAAAAAAGAATCATTATATAGCAAGTATTCATCAAAGCAAGTGAAAATGCAATCAAACATCTTCCTTGCAATGATTATTAATCATTTGCTATACAATGGTTCTTTTTTATTTCATCTGATAATATATGATACTGAATAAACCTACCATTTGAAAAATCCGGCAGAGTAGAAACATTCAAGGAGTATAATTGCAAAGAGAATTCTTGTATACATCTCGTTTGCCTTGAACTCATAATCCGGGTGCTGCTTTTTATAGAAAAATGAAATGGCACACAATATAAGCAGTACTACTACAGAAGCGATAAACAGTATTTTAGTGAAAGATATGATATGTAAGTCTGTCAATATGAATTCTAATATAAGAATTGGCGCAATGACGTAGTAAAGTATTTTGTTGATGAGGTTCATTGTTTTTTCGTTCATTTCTTATGTCCTTTTCTTTTCATTAAAATATTTAAGTTATAGTAATTGCGCCTATTTAAAAGCGATTATAACTGTTTAAAAATATTTTGTATAGCCCCGAATAGTCGTAAACAAATAATTATTTCTTCTTAGAAAAGCGAATTACTCCAATTGTTGCATTGACTCCCTTACTTGGCACAATTTTATAGTAATATTTTTTATTGCGTGCAAGTGCCTTGCCTTTGAATTTTGATACCACAATTGACTTTCCGGCTTTTACTGTCTTTAGCTTTTTCCAGGCTCTATCCTTTTTATAGGACATATATACTTTATAACTTTTAACACCTGAAATTTTCGGCATTTTAATGCGTACCTTTCTTCCAGTGCCTACTTGGCTGAGCTGATATTGAGCGATAACAAATGGAACTTTTTTCGTCCATTCACCTGTAAAATCCTCTTCCCATGGATAAGCCGAAGTCTGTGTCTCTCGTATCTGATAATAATATAGACGATTTTTCTTTAAATATGAAAAATAAGTTATACCACCGTTTTGCTCTGATACTTCCACAACATTTCCTTTATTGTTAAGCACCCTCATATCATAATCTGCTCTGTAATCATCGCTTATATTTTTTACTGTAATAAATATATCTCCACTGGAGGATGTCTCAACTTTTGCAGGTATGCTGGCATATTGTACGGTTACTTTGGCCTGTTTTTGGTTTATTGTCTGTGCCTGAACAGGAAAAGATGTTAATATTGACATTAAAGCAAACATTACGATAGCTAAAATACAGTTTTGTTTTCTTATACTTTTCATTATAAACTCCTTTTCTTTGTACCTTATCTACATTTGCAATCCATATAATAAATATATAAAAACAGACATATTTAAAAACTCTTCTAAAACAAATTCACCTATCTGCTTCTTACAAAATCTGAAACATAAGACAAAATACCGCCATACTGAATATCTTTTCAGTATGGCGGAGCAACAAACTCTACAACTTATCTATACACTGTTCTTATATAAAAACTATGAACAAACTTGCTCTGCTTCTTAGCAGAAGAGATATAATAATAGTAGTCTTTATACTTCTTAAATGATTTCTTCTTAAACCTAGATACTGTAATAGTCTTTCCTGATTTCACAGTTTTTATCTTTTTGTATCCTTTTGTTCTATTCGTTGACATATACAAAGTAAATTTTTTAACCCCTTTTACCTTTGGAGTTTTAATTCTTACTTTCTTACCTGATAATTTTACTGTACAAACTCCTGTATTAATTCCATACCCATAAGACCAGTTTGAAACAGGAACATACTGACCTGTTGAATAGTTATAAGAAGTTGCTCTTACTCTGTAGTAATAAAGCTGATTTTTCTTTAAAGTGAAAAATGCATACAGAGAACATTCATCTGTTGCAACTACTTTCTTTTTGTTATAATTTAATAATTGTACCTGATATCTATAAACCCCTGAAGAATTGACTTCAATAGTTAAAGATGCTTTTTTCGTTGAAGAATTATAATATAATGACCGGACTCTGTGTGTAAATGAGCCTGCCTGTACGGTTGCCTGCGCTTTTTCCTGATTCACCGCTGCTTTCTCTGCCGCATTAACTGGCGCCTGAAGTGCAAATGCCATCACAAATGCCAGAGCTAATGCAAATATTCTTGTAATTTTCTTCATACTGTATTTCCTCCTTTTTTCTGTGGTGTTTGGTTGGTTTCCACTTTATTTAGTATAGCATAATTATATCAAAACTGCAATCTATATTCCTGTTATTTTTATGCATTTTGTTAATTATTTTGTTCCTTTTTGAAACTTTTATCGTCATTTTGTCTTTTTTAATATAAGGCTCCTTTGCTGCCATGAAGATTGCTGGAACAGTTTTCCATACATATTCTAATGTATTCTTAAATAAGGTTCTTTTTACTCTGCTGCCAGCTCCCGAATTGCTTCTATCGCTGTCTTGATTTCTTCCATAGTATTAAAGCTTGAGAAGCTGAAACGAACCACTCCCTGTTCAGTTGTTCTAAGAGTTTCGTGCATGAGCGGGGCACAATGTGCCCCGGCTCTTGTGGCAATTCCATAGTCTTCCCAAAGTATTTCACTAACTTTTCCGGCATCTTCGTTACGAATATTCAAGGCTACAAGTGGTGCTCTTTTTTCCTGATCAAAGTTTCCATAAACTTTTACTCCGTCAATACGGCGTACTCCCTCATAAAACGTCTTTGTTAAAAGAGCCTCTCTGGTATATAACCTTTCTAAACCTTCCTGCTGTATGTACTCTAAACCTGCCTTTAATCCTGCTATTCCATGTGCATTTATCGTTCCAGCTTCTAAAAGTTCCGGCATAGAATGTGGCTGTTCTTTATCAAAGGAATGGATTCCGCTTCCTCCTGATTTTAATGGACGAATAGTCACTCCTTTTTTAAGGCACAGGCCGCCCGTTCCCTGCGGGCCAAATAATCCTTTGTGTCCCGTAAAACACAGCGCATCTATATTCATTGCCTGAATATCAATTGGGAGAATTCCTGCGGACTGTGATGCATCTACAATAAAATGCAGCCCATGACGCTTGCAGGCCTCGCCAATTCGGTACAGATTCAGCGCCGTTCCAGTTACATTAGAAGCATGTGTACACACGATAGCCTCTGTATCTGGCCGAATCGCCTCCTCAAATGCCTCACTTGAAATTGTTCCGTCTTCTCCGACTGGAAGAATAGTGAGCGCTACACCTTGCTGTTCTTTTAAATATAAGGGACGTAACACAGAATTATGTTCCATCGCCGTTGTAATCACATGATCACCAGGCTGTAATATCCCATTAATTGCCGTATTTAATGCCTCTGTGGCATTCGACATAAATGCAACCTGTTCCGGTCCATCTCCGTTAAAAAATTCATTAATCATCTCTCTGGTTTCATAAGCCATTCGCATACTATGTAAAGCGGCATCATAGGCTCCTCTTCCGGCATTACCAAGATTACTGATAGCTTCCGCTACTGCTTTTGCTACTGTTTCGGGCTTCTGTAATGTTGTTGCTGCATTATCAAAATATATCACTTTTGTCCCTCCTGCATCTGGAAATCTCATTGTGAATCACATATTTTCCCACCAATCATATAGTGGCTTTGTAATTTTCTTCTGTAAATGACTTCTGTAAATAAGTTTCTGTCTGAATATATTACCATATTGCAGCTATTTTTCTCAACATTTATTGTTACTATATATTTTCTTAATTTTTACATAAATTTTTTCTACAGCATGGCTAGAGCGTGTTTGAAAAATGCTTTCTGCAAGATGTACATCACAATTTGCGGGAGATTTCGCCTGAATGAGGGCGGCGTAGCGGGCTACGGCAACCGAATGAAGGCAAAATATACCGTAAATTGGGGTGTGCAGATTGCTGGAATGATTTTTCAAACACGCTCTAAAGACAATTAATACTCAATTCTTAAATAATTCTTAATCTTGCTCCTAAAGATTTTACTTTCGTTTTTTATTATGCTATACTCAATCCACACCATTAGAAAATATTGTAAATACAGCGTAAATTTATTACACGACACTTATATACTAATGCACTCTTGGAATCTTTTTGTTCTTGATTTTGTGAGAAGATTTTTTGTCAGTTGTGCCCAATTTTTTGAGACGTACGCGATGCGTACGTTGATGAAATCTGGGTGAGGCTGGCGGAAAATCAGCCACAAAAGCACGTGCAAGAAAGACTCCGAAAGTACATACTACATTCAAGGAGGTTTTCCATGTTTTCAAAGAATACATCTACAACATATAAGTATTTCTTTATGTTTGTTTTTTTCAGTTTATTTTTATGGCAGTCATTTACTATAAAGCCAGAGGCGAGCGAGATTATCACGGATCCGCTAATTTCCATGACAGTAGGGGATACAAAGAATCTCTATTTTTTTCACGGTGATTCTGCTTCTGCCTACTTTAGCTCTAACCCTAATATTGCATCTGTAACTACAGGTGGTGTTTTGAATGCAAATGATGTTGGAAGTGCCGAAATTATTTATAGCGTACATGGAGTATTTCATCAAAGAAAGATCAATGTTGCCGATATTGAAAATCCATCTTTTAGCACTACTCAGAGAGAGAACCTCATTTTGCCAGACAATGCTCTGACAACAACGGATCCTGTCCTTTTTATGCAAAAAAAGGATTCTTACACCATTCAATTCTCTTCTTCGAGCCAGGCACTTGCCACCCGTTATAAAGGACTTCTTATCTGGAAAAGTGATAAGCCAAATATCGTCCGTGTAGATTCTAATGGAAAAGTCACCGCATTGAAGAAAGGTTCCGCAACCATTACCTGCACACTGGGCAATGTATCCTGTCACACCTATGTTAATGTAATTACTGACAGCTATACGGGGAAAGCAACCGATTTTTCCATGTTAACCGCAACTGGAAATCAGCGCACTTACCGGCTTTTCAAACAAAATGCACACAACTATCCTCGCTACGATTCTTATCTTGCATGGCATGGATGTGCTACCTGCTCACTTGCTACGGTTCTTGGAGCCTATAACGATAATTACTCCGGCATTTTGCCAAGTTCTGTTATTGATGGTGTAGAGAAACAATTTACTTCGAACAAAGACTGGACAAGGGAGCATGTAAACCGCTCTCTCCGCGGACAGATGCCCCTCTCTCTGTATGGAATTTCTTCTATACTGAAGTCTTCCGGTGTTGATAATAATTATGTAAGAACCTATACCGACTCTGAGGCTAAGCACGATATTATCTCTCATTTAAAAACAGGGAATTCTATTATTTTTGAAGTACGTCAGAAAAACAGCCGCACTGGTAAAAGAACAAAGCGCTGGACAAACTCCTACCATACTATGGTGTTACTCGGTGTACTGACAAACGGCAAGGTGCTTTTATGCGATTCTGTTGACCGCTCCTGGTATAACGGTGGACAGCGTTTAAAAATTGTTGATTTATCTGATATTATGGAGTATATGTTCCCTTGTACTTCTTTTTCAGAAAGTATGTATTATAACGGAGCAAGCTCCGACGGCGGTTACATCAAAATATACGAAATTAGTTAATTCGTTCCTTGACTTTTTGGAAAATAGTTTATAAAATATTTTTATGGAACGCCGCATTTTTCGGCATTTTTAACAATTTATGGGAGGATATCTCATTTCATCTATAGTTTTATTAATATGGAAATGTATAGAATCTCATAGCAATTTTTTAATAAAAGGAGAAGAAGTATTATGGCAGCAAAAATTTTAATGACTGGCAGTATTATGATGGATCTGATTTTACAGATGCCTCGTATCCCACATCCAAGTGAAAGTCTTCTTGGAACTAGCTATTCTAACGCTGGGGGCGGTAAGGGAAGTAACTCCGCAGTAGCAGCCTGCAAGGCTGGCGGAGAAGTTTCTGTTTGTGGTACACTCGGTAAAGATTCCAACGGTGAAGCACTTCTTGGCATGCTTACTGACATAGGAATTGATGTATCCAATCTTACATTAAAAGAAGGCGCAAACACCGGAATGGCAGTTATCATGCTTGAAGAAGACGGAATGAACCGTCTTGCTATTTATACAGGAGCTAATAACGACACAACTCCAGAAGCTGTTGATGCTGCCTTTGAAGGAAAAGAATATGATGCATTAATGATGCAGCTGGAAATTCCTTTAGAAACAAACGTACATGCATTTGAACTTGCTCATGAAAGAGGAATGATCACTTGTCTTGATGCAGGTCCGGCACAGGATTATCCATTAGAAAGATTCAAGGGCCTCACTATCCTCTCTCCTAACGAGACAGAAACAGAAGCTCTTGTTGGAATTCTTCCTAAAGATGATGAGACATGCATCGCAGCAAGTAAAATCTTAAAAGAACGCAGCGATTGCAAATACGTTGTATTAAAGATGGGAGACAAAGGCTCTTTCATCTATGGTGATGACATCTGCCAGATGGTTCCTACATTTAAAGTAGAAGCTGTTGACCCAACTGCTGCTGGCGACTGCTTTACAGGTGTTTTAGTAAAACAGTACGCTGAAACAAAGGATATCGTTGCTTCCGCAAGATATGCGAGTGCCGCTGCTGCTATTTCTGTACAGCATTTAGGTGCGCAGCCATCTCTGCCGACAAAAGAGGCAATTGACGAGTTTATTGCTGCTCGTTCATAGTTTAAACAGACGCTCTCAAAGAGAGAAGAGAAAGGATACCCTATATTTGTGACCTCAGAGCAAGGTTTGGATGCGAGCACATAAGAGAGCATTCAAACCGAGTCACAAATATAGGGTATCCTTTCTCTTCTAGAGCGTGTTTGAAAAATGCTCTAACTTAATCAATTAAATAGTAGCGCAAATCTCTTGTATTTTTGCGAAAAAAATGTTAACATAACCTGATTATACTTTTAGAAAGGAAGAGCTTTTCCATGAGAAATGATGAAAAAATAGATATCAATCTCGCCACAGAAGGTACCTCAGAGAATTTATCCGAAGAAGAACTGGCTCAACAAAATTATGAGACGGCACTCCGATATATTAATATTGCCGAACATATGAATAAGTTTGAAGATCAGGATAAATATTATCATCGTGCGATCCAGTATTTAAAAAAGGCAAAACCTTACAAAAAGGTTCAGCCACTCCTCAGGGAACTTCGAAATAAAAAGTTTGGCACTCGTGCCGCAGGTAAGATTGAATTATATAAAGAAGCCTGCCATATTCGTGATAACGCAAAGACACCTAGCGATTATTATTCTGCACAAACTATCTTTTCCCGTATCTATCATTACGAAGAAAAGCATCCTCTTATTGAAAAGTGGACTGATCCAGAGGTTTACGCTGAAGCAATCAAATGCTCTGATTCAAAAGAACAGATGGAACTTTGTGCTAAACTCGCTGATGAAAAAGCTGCCCAGTTAAAACGTCATAGTTTTTTCGTAAGCTGTGCATTTATTGCCTGCCTTTTAGCAGCCTTATTTTTTACAAGAACTGTTTCTTTCAAGCAGTGTCTTGCCAGCATAAACTCCAGTTCAGGTAACTATGAAAAAGCATGGCAGAATTACCAGAATATTTATAATAGAACTAACAGCAAAGATGCGTTTGAAAAATATATCGAATACCGTTATAAATCTGCTGAAAAAGCTTTGAAAGCCGGAGATGAAGATACAGCTTACCGCAATTACAAGGCAATTGCAAAAGAAGATTATAAAGACAGTCAAGCTAAATTTGTAACTCTTGAGAAAGAACATATCAAAAATACCGCAATAGGCAAAAAAGTTTCTTTTGCGTACATGGACTGGCGTGTTCTTGATAAGCAGGACGGCAAAGTTCTCTTATTAAAAGATAATTCCTTAGGATCTACTCCATTTGATGAGACCGGGAAAAATGTTACTTGGGAATCTTCCTCCGTTCGTAAATGGTTAAACGGTGACTTCCTCAATGACAACTTTTTTAAGGCAGAACAGAATGCTATTTTAGACACTACTGTAAAAAATACAGCAAATCCTGTTTATAATACACCAGCCGGAAAAGACACTACCGATAAACTCTTTTTATTAAGCTGCGATGAAGTTGCACAGTATAAAAAGGGAATTCATAAAACAAAGTCCTGTTGGTGGCTCCGTACCCCAGGTGCTGCTGCAAATTCTATGAGTTTTGTATACAAAGACAAAACCGTTATGGAGTACGGCTATGAAGTAACCAATACAAAGATTACTGTAAAACCTGCAATATGGGTAACTGTAGAATAAATTCTGGGTTGCGTAGCAAAAGACGTTTCCAAAGAGAGCCGATACTAATATCTTTTAATTGATTTATGAGGGGTAAATAAACAGTTGCTGTAGATATTCTTTATCGGATTGCTCAAAGAAAAGCCGAAAAAGAAGAGGGGATTATAAGCTTGAATTTTGTGACTTAGTGCAACGGAACAAAATCAAGCTTATAATCCCCTCTTCTTTTTGCTATTAATTAGGGCAATCCGATTACAGGCTTCAGTAGCGGTGTCGGCCTTGCCTGCGGCAACTCATTCTTCTAGAGTGTGTTTGAAAAATGAATGCTCTAGAACAATCCAGTTATCTTTCCATTATCATCTACATCAATTCCAAATGCAGCCGGTTTCTTCGGTAATCCTGGCATTGTCATGACTGCTCCGGTAAGGATTACTACAAATCCTGCTCCAGCATTTACAAATGCATCACGGACATGGATATCAAATCCTTCTGGACGTCCTAACTTTGTCTGATCATCAGAGAGGGAATACTGTGTTTTTGCCATACATACTGGCAGATCACCAAATCCTAAATCTGTGAGTTTTGCAAGCATTTTCTCTGCGGCTGGTTCGTATGTTACACCATCTGCTCCGTAGATTTCTTTTGCGATTGTCTCTACTTTTTCTTTTAAAGATAAATTGTCTGGATAAAGTACTTTAAAGTTGCTTTCTTTTTCTTCTAATGTTTTCAGTACTTTCTTTGCGAGGTCAATTCCGCCTTCTCCACCTTTAGCCCATACTTCAGAAAGAGCAAATTCACATCCTCTTTCTTCACAGAACTGACGGATGAATTCGTGTTCTTTTTCTGTGTCTGTCTCAAATGCATTTAAAGTTACAACAATAGGCACACCGAATTTCTGAAGATTTTCGATATGTTTTTCAAGGTTGCAGATACCTTTTTTCAGTGCGTCCAGGTTCTCTGCTACAAGTTCTGTTTTTGGAACACCACCGTTATATTTTAAAGCACGGACTGTTGCTACTAAAACAACTGCATCTGGCTTTAATCCAGCCATACGACACTTGATATCCATAAACTTCTCTGCACCGAGATCTGCACCGAAACCTGCTTCTGTGATTGCAATGTCAGAAAGCTTTAATGCCATCTTTGTCGCACGCACACTGTTACATCCGTGAGCGATATTAGCAAATGGCCCACCATGAACAATTGCACCTGTATGCTCTAATGTCTGTACCATGTTTGGTTTGATTGCATCTTTTAATAATGCAGCCATAGAACCTACTGCATTAAGCTGACCTGCTGTCACAGGATTACCATCTACATCATAGGCTACGATAATTTTAGCAAGACGAGCTTTTAAATCCTTGATATCTTCTGCCAGGCAGAGAATAGCCATAATCTCAGTTGCTACTGTAATTACGAAATGATCTTCTCTTACATATCCATCTACTTTTCTTCCAAGACCAATTACAATGTTACGAAGTGCGCGGTCGTTCATATCCATACATCTTTTCCAGATTACCTGTCTTGTATCAATACGAAGTTCATTTCCCTGCTGAATATGATTATCCAGAAGTGCAGCTAATAAGTTATTGGCAGATGTGATTGCGTGGAAATCACCTGTAAAATGAAGGTTCAAGTCTTCCATAGGAACAACCTGAGAATATCCACCACCAGCAGCTCCACCTTTAATTCCGAAACAAGGTCCAAGAGAAGGCTCACGAAGTGCAAGAACAGACTTCTTTCCTAACTTTTCAAATGCCTGTGCAAGACCGATACTTGTTGTTGTCTTTCCTTCTCCGGCAGGAGTCGGGTTAATCGCTGTCATTAAAACAAGTTTGCCATCTGGCTTCTCATCTAAGCTATTCATGAATTCATCAGAAAATTTTGCTTTATACTTTCCGTATAACTCTAAATCATCCTCTGTAATCCCATAATTGGCAGCTACATCTTTAATTGGGAGCATTGTCGCTTCCTGTGCAATCTGAATATCTGTTTTCATATTCCTCTTCCTTTCCTTTGCGTATATCAAAGTTTATACACTCTCTCTTCTGTTTCTGTACTCTTAAATACAAAAACAAAAAGGGCAACTTCAAAAGAAGCTGCCCAGACGGTCGGCTAAAATAAGATGTTTCCATCTCTCCGGCTACACTGTGTTTCTTCACATATCCGTCAGTAACCGAAAATTCTGCTTTGGCAGATTTATGTTTATATATTTACACACTTACAAGTAAAAGTCAACTTTTTAATTTGAAAACCTGGAAATGTTCTGTCTTTCATATAATATTCTTTACCAAAGAAGATATACTTTATCTACTTTATTATTTTTAACATGGAATTTATCTAATGTATAGTAACATTCCCCATTTATCTGTTTTATAATTTTCTTTGCTTTTTTCTTGCTTATTCTCTTGTAAACGTTTGTACACTCATCTATAGAATAAAACTTACATTTAGAACTAAGTTTTAACTTTAGAGGATCTGATGTGTATACTCTGCCGTTCCCTTTCTTTTGTACGCTGGAACTTAAAACGAAATATTTACCAAGTTTTAATTTCACACTATTTTTCTGCCAGTCCTTATATTCATAATAATCAGTCTCAATCGTATACGTTCCATTCGGAAGCTTTGTATACTTTCTCCATGTTCTATGTGCCTGTACCTGTGTAGCTGAAAATACGCTCAATCCCACAATCAGGCAGCAAAATAATGCCAGTCTGGTTAAAACTTTTTTCTTCATTTAAACTTCCCCCTTTGTCTTACATCTCCAAATTAAACATTCTATTCCGAGACTTTACTTGTGCTTTCATTCTACCGCTTCCACTAACTTTCTACAAGTTCTTTCTACAATGAATTTTTCCTTAAACATTTTATATTCACCCCTCACTTTATGCTTAAAGAAGACGTCAGTTCTTAATTACATTTCTTATAATACACCAATACATCCTATTATTTTTTATCTATCACAGCACATTCTTGTTGCCACATTAACTCTCTGTATGCTCTTTACATTATTCGCACCTGCAGCTAATGTAAACGCAGCTTCTAAACGTACAAAAGCACTGACTGCTTACCAGAAAAAGCTTAAAAAACTTGATTCAAAAATATATAAATTTGCCTTAGTTTATTTAGACAAAGATTCCATACCGGAACTTCTCATTACACCGGATTTTAGCGTACATGCCGTTGCCGGAGAAGTTTATACCTACACTGGCGGCAAACTTAAACAGTTAAAATATGCCGGCAGTGATTATGGTCGCCTCATTTACTCCAAAAAGAAATCTGTAGTATCTAATTCTGCATGGATTAATGGATATGGCGCCGTTTCAACATTTTATCGTTTTAACAAAAAGGGAAAAGGAACGAAACTCAAAAAGTTTGAAGAAGCCTATCTTCCAAAAACTCTTTACAAAATTAATGGAAAAAAGGTATCAAAGAAGAAATTTAATTCAGAATACAAAAAAATGGTCAAAAAATATCCTTTAAAAGAGATTTGGCCATCTGTCACCTTCAATCTTACTACAAATAACATTAATAACCTTGTCAAAAATTACAAATCTTTCATCATAACAGGGAAGAAGTTCTAGAGCGTGTTTGAAAAATGCTTTCTGTAAGATGTACGTTACAATTTGTGGGAGATTTTGCCTGAATGAGGACGGCGTAGCGGGCTACGTCAACTGAATAAAGGCAAATGGAATTCTGACCATAGGAACTTGGGACTCGTTTTTCCCAAGTTCCTGTTTTTCTGGGCAGAATGGAATGTTTAGAGTGTGTTTGAAAAAGGCTTTCTGCAAGATGTGCGTCGCAATTTGCGGGAGATTTCGCCTGAATGAGGGCGGCGTAGCGGGCTACGTCAACTGAATGAAGACAAAATATACCGTAAATTGAGGCGTGCAGGTTGCTGGAATGATTTTTCAAACACGCTCTAGTGCAACGGAACAAAATCTAACTTATAACAATTCTTTTTTCTTTAGAAGACTCCATACAATCCAGCCCTATATCTTCTACTAAAGCGGCGTCTGTATCCCCTCAAATTATTATTTAGATAATTTCTCAATTGCAGCCTTAATTCTGCTTACTGTCTCATCCTTACCGATAATTTCCATAATCTCTGTTGCTCCGCCCGGAGTCATGCGCTTTCCGGAAACAGCGGTACGAACTGGCCACATAACAAATCCTGGTTTATAACCTTTTTCATCTGCAAAGCTGCGAAGCATCTGGTATAATGCATCATTTGTGAAATCTTCCTGTGCTTCAATTACTGGCAAAATTTCCTGCAATACTGGTAAAGACTTCTCTGCATTTGTCTTATTTTTCTTATTTGTATATAAATCTGCATCGTACTCCGGAACTTCCTCGAAGAAGTCAATCATATCTTCAATTTCAGGGAATACTTCGATTCTTGTCTTAACAAGTGCGGCAATCTTTTTAAGGTCCATATCTTTCTTGATTACGTCCTTGATATAAGGCTCTGCCATCTCATAGAAAGTATCAAAATCCATTGCCTTTAAATATTCTCCGTTCATCCATTTTAACTTAACCATATCAAATACGGCTGGAGATTTGCTGATATGCTTGTAATCAAATGCTTCTACTAATTCTTCTAAAGAGAAAATCTCTCTGTTATCTGGAGAACTCCATCCAAGAAGTGCTACGAAGTTTACAACAGCTTCTGGAACAAATCCCTGCTCGATTAAATCTTCGTAAGAAGAATGTCCAGAACGCTTTGAAAGCTTCTGATGCTCTTCATTCGTAATTAATGGACAGTGAATATATTTTGGTTCTTCCCATCCAAATGCCTTGTAAAGACGAGTATATTTTGGTGCAGAAGAAAGATACTCATTACCTCTTACAACGTGTGTAATCTGCATCAGATGGTCATCTACTACGTTTGCAAAATTGTAAGTAGGATATCCGTCTGACTTGATAAGAATCATATCGTCAAGCTCTTCATTTGGCTGCGTGATGTCTCCATAAATCTCATCATGGAAAGTTGTCTCTCCCTCATTAGGCATATTTGCACGAATAACAAATGGCTTACCTGCTGCAAGGTTCGCTTCTACTTCTTCTTTGGAAAGGTGCAGACAGTGCTTGTCATATACACTGATTTCTTTACCACCTACATTCTGTTTTAAGGAATCTAATCTTTCCTGATCACAGAAACAATAGTAAGCCTCACCTTTTTCAATAAGCTGCTTTGCATAGTCCATGTAAAGTCCAGACGCTACACGCTCACTCTGAACATAAGGGCCAAATCCGCCGTCTTTATCCGGACCTTCATCATGCTTTAAGCCAGTCTTCTCTAAAGTACGGTAAATAATTCCCAGTGCTTCTTCACAGTAACGTCCCTGGTCTGTATCTTCTATTCTTAAAACGAAATCTCCACCTTCATGCTTTGCAATCAAGTAAGTATATAAAGCAGTACGAAGATTTCCAACATGCATTCTTCCTGTAGGGCTTGGTGCAAATCTTGTTCTAATCTTTGCCATCTCTAATTCCTCTCTTTCTGAATCTATAAAATATAATCTAACTATTTAAAACCCACCTTATCCAAAATGTATCTGGAAAATGTATTAGCAATAACTATATATACCATCACTCTACACATCTTCTATGAGACTATTGTATAGCTGACAATAAACTCTGTATCCCTTATACACCCGGAAATATACAGCTTTAAATAGTTTCCAATCGACTCGTATTATCATACCATCTTTTCGCGTAAAAATCTATAAAATCCTCTATATGAAATAATTTGCGGAATATTCTTTATTATGCTACTCTTATTTTAATCCATTGTCAGTAATTTACGGATTCTGAACAGATAGCTGCTGCTAATAATCATTCCTTTTTTGTTAGAAGTGGATACCGGTTCATCTGACACTACTTATATATAACTTATATAACTCACTGTCTCTTTGTACAGCACCGAGATATACATATTTCTGTACACAACTGCAAAAAATTTATAAAAATATATTACGAAAGAAGGTTCTCTTATGCTATCACTACTAAATATTGATTACAGCTCCATGATAAGCACACTTCCACTAGACTCTGGAAGCAGCGACAGTCTGAGTAATTTTATAAACAACGGACTTATCGGTTTGGTCACCGAAGCCGATACAACTTACAAAATAGCTGGCTCTGTAATTGCTCTCATTTTAGCTCTCATCGGATGCTTTTTCGGTTATAAACTGTCCCGGCTCTTTATGGGCATTACCGGATTTATTGCTGGAGCTATAATCGGACAGATAGTTGCTTCCCAGATTCTGCATGTAGAAGGATTTGCCTCCGTCCTTTGTATCATACTTTGCGGAGCAGTCATTGCCTCTCTCGCCTTTTGGATTTATCGTATTGGAATTTTTATTCTCTGCTTTGCATTAGCCTTTAGTGCCGCAGGAACATTATTTCCATTTGAAGGTGATGTACAGTTCTTTGCGAATGTAATAACTGGTCTTATCGTTGGAGTTCTCGCTGTCAAATATATGCGTCCAGTCATTATACTTACTTCCGCAATCGTATGTGGAACTTCCGCTGCCGGGCTACTTCCGGGAGTTACGGAATATATGGGAATTACGACACTTTCTTCACTGAACTCCAGTGCAGCGCTGACACTGGCATTGTGTGTTCTCGGGATTGCCGTACAGTTTCTTACTACGAAAGAACCGGTGAAGAAAACTGTTCCCAGACATAAACATGGGTAGGTGATTTGCCACAGGCAAAAGAGACGCCCTCTGAGAATGAAAGAATCCTTATTTGTGACTTTAGTCGCGGCGTGTTGAATACTCGTTCTACTCGCTCGTATCCAACACTTGCTCCGAGGTCACAAATAAGGATTCTTTCATTCTCAGAGGGCTGTCTTTGGCTATTGAAGCAAACTCAGAATTTGTTTTTGAGAAATCTGAGGAAGTTTTCAAAAGATTATGACTTTCCGGAACAGCCAATGCACAAAACTCTACTGTTCTTCCCAAAGAACAACTTCTCCTGTTTCCAGCGTCTTCTTCACATCAATAATTCTCTGATTAGAAGAACCGCGGAATTTAAGACTAATATTCTTTTTTTCCATAACAAACGGACCATCTACAAGATAATCGATCTGTTCTAACATCTTCTTTGTATACTTCCACTTTGGAATCATTCTGTGTAAAATGTCCTTTTCATAAACATAACCAGTAAAGCACCAGATACTCTTCTCTGGGAAGCGTTCTTTTACCTTTTTTAAAAAAGGAAAGAGGACTTCCTGATTCATATATTCCATAGGTTCTCCGCCCAATACTGTAAGTCCAGATATATAAGATGGTTCCAATAATTTCAAAATCTGTTCTTCTGTTTCTTCTGTAAAAGGCTTTCCATACTCAAAACTCCATGTTTCCTCATTAAAACAGCCCTTACAATGATGGGTGCATCCACTTACAAAAAGGGATACTCTGACACCTGGTCCGTTTGCAATATCACATTTCTTAATTTCACCGTAATACATAACCTATTCACCTCTTTCAAAAATCAAATAGAGTGCCCATTATATTTAGCAATTATCCAAACCAATCTTTCGTATTATATATACAATACTTCTTCTATATTTTACATGGTTCTTACTAATTACATTTTATAATATTGGCACTCTATTTACAATCAATAATCTACTATTTTATATATTTTGAGACAATTTTATTTTTTAGCAACGCAAAAAACAGCGCCCAGAGGGAGAAGATACCTTCTCCCTTTGGGCGCGTCTCCCTGTCTGCTTTCTACAAATGCATTACACGTTCCTTAATCTCCTGGGTTCTTCCCTGATTCCAGAACTGTGTTCCAATATAACCGCAAGTTCTTCTTGCTACGTTCATCTTTGCCTGATCCTGATTACCGCAGTTCGGGCATTCCCAGATGAGCTTGCCGTGTTCATCTGTTATAATCTGGATTTCTCCCTCATAACCACAGCACTGGCAGTAATCGCTCTTTGTGTTAAGTTCTGCATACATGATGTTCTCGTAAATATGCTTCATAACAGCTAATACAGCCTCGATATTATTCTGCATATTTGGTACTTCTACATAGCTGATAGCTCCTCCTGGAGAGAGTTCCTGGAACTGTGCTTCAAAGCTTAATTTATCAAATGCATCAATTTCCTCTGTTACATGGATATGATAGCTGTTTGTGATATAGTTTTTATCTGTTACTCCTGGAATCATACCAAAACGCTCCTGAAGGCATCTTGCAAACTTATAAGTTGTAGATTCCAGTGGTGTACCATAAAGACTGAAGTCAATATTACTTTCTGCTCTCCACTTATTACATGCATCATTCATATGCTGCATAACTTTGAGTGCAAATGGTTTTGCTTCTGGGTCTGTATGGCTCTTGCCTGTCATATATCTTGTACACTCACAAAGTCCTGCGTAGCCAAGAGAGATTGTTGAATAACCATTATATAAAAGTTCATCAATGGTCTCTCCCTTTTTAAGACGTGCTAATGCACCGTTCTGCCAGAGAATAGGTGCTACGTCAGATGGTGTACCTTTTAAACGGTTGTGGCGGTACATAAGTGCCTCGTGGCAAAGTTCAAGACGCTCATCAAAGATTTCCCAGAACTTATCCATATCTCCACCTGAAGAACAAGCTAAATCTACTAAGTTCAGTGTTACAACACCCTGATTAAATCTTCCGTAGAACTTTGGATTATCGTTCTCATCATGATATACCGTTAAGAAAGAACGGCATCCCATACATGGGTAGCAGTTTCCGTCTTTTAACTTCTTCATGATTTTCTCGGAAATGTAATCTGGAACCATACGTTTCGCTGTGCATTGTGCAGCTAACTTTGTAAGATACCAGTATTTGCTGTTCTCATGAATATTGTCTTCCTCAAGAACGTAAATAAGCTTGGGGAAAGCGGGTGTGATATATACACCTTTTTCATTTTTAACACCGAGAATACGCTGATTAAGCATTTCCTCGATAATCATTGCAAGGTCATCTCTTGCAGGACCTTCTTCTACCTCATCAAGATACATGAATACGGTAACAAAAGGAGCCTGTCCATTTGTAGTCATCAGTGTGATAACCTGATACTGAATAACCTGAACTCCCTGCTTAACCTCTTTTCTTACACGCATTTCTGCGATTTCATTTATCTTCTGCTCATCAAGTTCCATTCCTTCTACTTCGAACTCTGCCCGAACGTCACGACGATACTTCTGACGGCTGATTTCGACAAATGGAACCAGATGGGAAAGTGTAATACTCTGTCCACCGTACTGGGAACTTGCAATCTGGGCTACTGCCTGTGTTGCGATGTTACATGCTGTAGAAAAGCTCTTTGGCTTCTCAATCATAACGTCGCTGATTACTGTTCCGTTCTGGAGCATATCTTCTAAGTTTACCAGACAGCAGTTATGCATATGCTGTGCAAAGTAATCAGAATCATGGAAATGAATGATTCCTGCTTCATGTGCATCCACAATCTTCTGTGGAAGAAGGAAACGTCTTGTAATATCCTTACTTACCTCTCCTGCCATATAATCCCTCTGTACACTATTGACCGTTGGGTTCTTGTTAGAATTTTCCTGGATAACTTCCTCGTTATTACACTCTAACAGACTCAGAATCTGCTTATCTGTAGAATTGGACTTTCTAACCAACGCTCTCTTATAACGGTAAGTAATATAATTACTTGCCAGACGGAATGCCTTCTGGTTCATGATCTGATTCTCTACTAAATCCTGAATCTCCTCTACATTGAGCGCACGATTCATTCCCTCACAGATAGTCTCAACATTCTCTGCAATTTTCTCTACCTGTTCGTCGCTTACTTTTTCACCTTCTACGACACTGTTGTTTGCCCTCTTAACCGCTGCGATAATCTTGCTGCGGTCAAATTCAACTTCCATTCCACTTCTTTTAATGATCTTCATACCAACACTCCAATTATAAATTTTTAAAAATCATGCATTGCCATTGTAACACATAATTTTGTATGATGCAATGATACTTTATACAAGATATTGTGTTTTAGTCGCATAAAAATCTCACAGCAACACAAAATATTATCTTGCTGTGAGATTTGCCAATACCCATTATATGATGTTTTCCCGTAAATATCAATATGCTCTATGAATAATCTTGTACTAATATTTTCCCTGTTTTTTCATCAGATTGACAACCGCTTTATAGAGTGCTTTTCCATAAGCGCTTGTATTTGCCTTCATTCGGGCAGACTCTTTTCTATTACTGATAAATCCGTATTCAATAAGACATGCTGGCATATTTGTGTGTTTTAAAACATACAGATTTGGTCTGTCGACAAGTCCTCTGTTTGTAAATCCTGTAGCTGCAACCGCTGCACTCTGCATTGCTGTAGCAAGAGTCTTGGAAGTTAAGCCTTTTTTCTGTGTTGCAGAGTTTCTGCTCTTACTCCATAAAGTCTCTGTTCCATGTGCAGAAGCACTTGCTGAATTGATATGTACACATAAAAACATATCTGCATTCTTATTATTCGCCAGCTTAGCTCTCTGAGACAAACTTGGATACGTATCGGATGTTCTTGTATAGGATACCTGGAATCTGCTGTCCTTATCAAAAGAACGCTTTGCAGCGAGTACAATAGCTAATGTCAGGTTCTTCTCTGCCATTCCATTCCCTGTCGCACCAGAATCTGATCCACCGTGTCCTGCATCAATGACAATCTTAATCTTATCTTTGCTGCTTGTCGTACTCGGTTTCGTTGTAGTTGTTGTTGTGGTAATGCTGCCTGTCGTATTATTTGAACTACTCTGTGTCGTTCCTGAAATATAAATCTTTCCATTTGACAGCTTGTAGTTAATACCAAGTCTTGTACACACACTATTAAGCGGAACAATCCATCTTCTCTTACCTGTAGCTGTGTATGTTCCATGAACTACTGGTGCCCCCATTGTACTTTTCTGTCCATTCGTTACTGCTATTCTGCTGTCTGCCCGTACAATAACTGTGTTTGGACCATAAGTTAAAGTTAATTTATCACCCTTAGCTGTTGCCTTCACCTTTAACTTACTGTTCTTTAAAATCGCTCCTACCGGTCCCATATATGCTCCGGACTTCTTAAAAATCGGATACTTTGTTAATTTCCTCTTCTGTCCATTCACATAACAATAACTCTTTCGTCCGGTATAAGAACTGGTAACCCCTTTTACTGTTCTCACGCGAACCTGTGCTGCCGCATCTGTATTAACCGGCATAATCATACAGATACATAATAACAATGCTGCCAGCACACCGACTACTCGCTTTGCTTTCATCAAACTCTCCTTTCTCATCTCTCTGAACTTCACATCCTCTTGTCTTAATCCATTCTATAACAATTTCATAAAACAATGCAATAGAGCCTTATAACATTTTATAAAACCTCTACAAATATCTTATACATCAAAACAGTATCCAACTCCATAAACCGTCTTAATATACGGATATTCTTTGGTTAACTTAGCTCTCAGCTTCTTCACTAAAGTATCTACACTGCGGTAGCCGCCTATATAGTCAAACCCCCATACAGAATCAAGTATCTTATCTCTGGAGAGAATCATCCCTTTATGCTTTACAAAATATTCTAGTAAATCAAATTCCTTCGCAGTTACCTTGAGAACCTTGTCTGCAAGATAAATCTTTCTTCCTTCATAATCAATGGATAAGGCTCCAACCGATTCTACTGGATTCCTCTTTTCCGCCGTCCTGCGTATTACTGCCTCTACATGGGCCTCTAATAATGGTAACGGCGCTGGCTTCACCATATAGTCATCTATCTTTTTTGAATAAGCGTATAACTGGCTGTCCAATTTATCATCCTGTGAGAGCATCAGCACTGCCATATCAGATAAACTCCTTATCTTTTCAAGCGCCTCATATTCTCGTCTCTTCGGTAGATCTACATCAAAAATCAGTAAATCTGGTTTGTTCTTTCCCCTGGAAAGAATTTCTGTCGCCTCATCATATTCGGTGCACCAGATTACGCTGTAACCACTGTCCTGGAAATAAGCTGCCATCTCTTTGCACTCCGCTTCTTTCTGATTTAGAATCAGCAATCTGCTTGTGAGCATTCGACATCTTCCTTTCATCATTATTTGTTAAAATTATATTACAACATTATGACCCAAAAATGACTTATTTAAAATTATTGTAACATAGACAGCAATTATGAACAACCCTTGTTACCATCTTACAGGGTATGGAAGTAAAATTCAAGTGGTTTTTTTACAGACGAAAATCCGAACCTTAGAACGTGTAATAAATACTTCGTTTCACTGCGTTCCAAATGCTCGTCCGCATTTGGAACTTGCTCTAAGGCGTATTTATTACACGCTCTAAGGTTCGGATTTTCTGTCCTTGGTAAAAATTTTGTTCGAATTGTTACTTTCCATTTGGAGGGGAGGTGGAGAAGAAATTCAAAATGATATTATAAAATATAAATTATAAAGGAATATAGTAGAGATATAAGAAAAATCAGTATCATTAGTTCTCAAGAAAGGAACTGGATAAAGTTGGTACGAGATTATTTGAATCAAAAAAACAGAGGAAATAAAAAAGAATTATAAAAGATTAAAATTTCTTTTTCGTTTCCTCTGTTTTTGATTATAAGAACATATTTATTTTGATCTATAATTAGAAATTATAGGAATCGCCGGGATTATAATAAATCAGCGATTTCGTAAATTAAGCGTTCGGATTTCTCCCAGCCGAGGCAAGGATCGGTAATGGATTTACCATAGCAGCCGCCGCCGACTGGCTGATTGCCGTCTTCGATGTAACTCTCAATCATGAGACCTTTTACAAGTCCTCTGATATCTTTGGAAAGATGGCAGCTATGCATTACTTCTTTTGCAATACGAATCTGCTCAAGGTAATGTTTACCGGAGTTTGCATGGTTTGTGTCAATAATTACACCTGGATTCTTTAAGCTACTCTCCTGATATAACTCAAACAATTCATTTAAATCTTCGTAATGATAGTTAGAATATGTCTTACCATGTTTGTCAACATATCCTCTTAATAATGCATGTGCATATGGATTACCTAATGACTGTACTTCCCATCCACGGTACAGGAATACATGCTGTCCCTGTGCGGCTGTAATAGAGTTCATCATAACGGATAAATCTCCACCTGTTGGATTCTTCATTCCTACTGGGATTCCAACACCACTTGCAGTCAGACGATGCTGCTGATCTTCTACAGAACGTGCTCCGATTGCGACATAAGATAATAAATCAGAAACATAACGATGATTCTCTGGATATAACATCTCATCTGCACAAGTAAGCCCACTCTCAAGAATCGCTCTCTGATGAAGTTCACGAACCGCAATAATACCCTGAAGCATATCTGGCTTCTTTTCCGGGTCTGGCTGATGTACAAGACCTTTGTATCCGCCGCCTGTTGTACGAGGCTTATTTGTGTATACTCTAGGGATAATCATAATCTTATCCTTAACTTTCTCCTGCACTTTTGATAATCTTGTCAGATAATCAAGGACAGCATCCTCTCTGTCTGCAGAACAAGGTCCGATAATTAATAATAACTTGTCAGACTTTCCCTCAAAAATTCTTCGGATTTCAGGATCTCTTTCCTGTTTAATCTTTACGATTCTCTCATCTGCCGGAAACTGCTCTTTTAATTCCTTTGGTACTGGCAGTTTCCTGAAAAATTTCATATCCATATCCATAATCATCTGTTCTCCTTTATATTACTTTCTTCTTTGTAAAAATGATTGCGTATTTATAAATCTTCCTTATCTTAACATAAAAGATGTATTCACACAACACTTTTTAACTTTAAAGTGTAGAAAAATATTTTTCAACTATTTTAGAACGTGTTGCAAAAATGATTTTTCAAACACGCTCTATATATTTTGCGAGAGATTTCAATATTTTTTTTACTTTTACCTTCTGATGCTTTATAATAATATCATATAATAACGCCAAAGCACGTTTGAAAAATACTCTAAAAATTTTCAGGAGGAATTTATTGTGGATTCTACAACCAGCACAATCACAGAAGCTTACTCTATGGATTCTGCAGCTAACACAAGCATAGAGTCTTATACTATGGATTCTGCGGCCAGCACAATCACAGAAACTTACTCTATAGATTCTATAGCCGACACCCTTGCAAAAGCTTATTCTATTATAGAAGAAGGAGGACAGCCTTTAGCTTCGGAAACTACTTGTATACAATACATATTTTTATCTCCTTCTCACATTGAAGCTTTCCACAATAATGAACTGTATTTAGAATATATCCAGAATCTCGTAAAAGAAAGGTTCAATGTTTCCTTTCCTGAAGAAAAGTCTGCATTTGACCAATATTTTTCAGATTGCATTCAGCTAAAAGAACAGTTAGAGTCCCACGGAAATTTTGATAAGACTGTATGGCTTTCTTATACAACAAGCCTTCTTGAGTCTTTAAAAACACCGTACTATTCCGTGTATTCTTTTACTTTACTGACGTTAGAGTCCTGTTTTACAGACCCACAGCTTTTTGATAAGGTTCAGAAGTCTTTTTATTCTGTACTAATCAAATCTTCTGAAAAAAAACAATCTATTATAAAAAAAATTATTGAGCACGCGCCAGTTTATAAAAAATATTCTTATATCAAAGAAAATCTTCTTTCTGATATTTTGATAAATACCCTGGCTCTTTTTGGTGATGAAAAAGAATACTGGCTGGCATCTTTTATTAATCTTTTTGAAAATAACAATGCCGTACATTCTTTACCTAAAAATACAAGCAACAAGAAATGGAATACTCCCTCTCTTTTAATGACATTTTTTGAATGGGAGGAACTTTTCTTAAAAAACAGAGCATCAAAAGATTTTTCTTCTTTTTCTGAGTATCTTTCCAGCAGAACTTTATATTTTTATAAACACGCCCGAACTACTTCTGATAATTTACTGAAAAATGCAGCAGACAACGCATCTGTCACATCTGCAGGAACCTCTGCCTCCATAGATTCTGCAATTCTGTCAAATATAGAAAATGCTTATGTGGACAGCGAGTTTTTAAATACTTTTGCCTACAACATGACCACACGCCTTTATCATGCTAATCCGGCAATTGGTCGCGATCAGGAAATTTCAGATTTAGAATTAATTTTGATTTCTCCTAAAAAATCTCCTTTATTAATTGGAGAAGCTGGTGTCGGAAAAACGTCCGTCGTAGAAGGGCTGGCCTATCGTCTTCAGCGCGGCACTGTCCCTGATTTGTTAAAAAATAAAAAAATATTTAAATTGACTACGACTTCTCTTTTGAGTGGCACAAAATATGTTGGCGAAATGGAAGACCGTATCAAAAAGCTTGCTGGCGAATTAGAGGCACACCCCGATGTCATTTTATTTATCGATGAAATTCATACAATTGTTGGAGCGGGCTCCACAGAAAGCTCTAATAATGACATTTCAAATATGCTGAAACCCTATATTGACAGAGGAGATATTAAAATTATTGGCGCAACGACACGAGAAGAATACACTCGTTTTCTTCTTCCTGACAAAGCACTTACCCGCCGTTTTTATCCAATTTCTATTGAAGAACCTGATGAAGAATTAACTTTATCTATCCTTAGTGGAAGTATTCCTTCTATAGAATATGAAACAAAGGTAAAAAATACTTTCTCTGCTAATACAACGGAACGAATTCTGCGCACTTTAATCTCTATATCCATGCCTGAAAATCAGCCAGATGACCAGCCTGCAAAGCGTCCCGAACTTCCTCTCACACTTTTAGAGATGGCCTTTTCCTATGCTGCGCTCTCTGGAAAAACTGCTTTGTCTTGTGAATATATCGAACAGGCTGTACACCATAGTAATCGCTTAAGAAAAGAAATCCGAACAAACTTTACCTGTGCATTGTAAGATTTTTATGGTATTTCTGAAAAACTTCATATAGAATAGAAACTATAGCAACTTCATAAACTACGTCTGCATACCTGGAATAAAAGACTGCCAAATAGGCAGACTAACAGAAAATAATAAATAATTGGGACTGTGTAATTAAGATTAAATATTATGTTCAAAAATAAAAATAATAATTATGAATCAGAACTGCCTTCAGTCAATTCTCTTTCATAAAAAAACCACGGACTCACCCCTAGTGTACTGCAGATTGTTAAATAATCATCCGCGGAGAGTGAGCCCTTAGCCTTTATTAAAGAGGACTTAGAAAGTCCAGTAGAGATCATAAATGTTTCTTCGGATATATTATGCTGCTCTAAATAATCTATTATCTTTTGTAAATTTATCATAAAGCAACCATCCTTAATAAGAGCCTTTTACTCTTAGAAACTAAACACATTATAGCATAGCAATTCTATTTAAACAAGAAATTTTTAATATTTTTTCTAGTTTAAATAGAATTTCCACAACAAGCGGAGGCCGCAATGAGAAATGACAATATTGCACGATCATTAAGATACTATAGAAATGTCAATCACAAAAGCATTGACGATATCATAGCTTTTTTAAGAGAACATGATTATGATGTCTCTGAAAAAACTATTTACGCATGGGAAAATGGTTCTAACCAGCCTCGCGCAGATATCCTCATGCTCTTATGCGAATATTACCAGATAGATGATGTCCTTACCGCCTTTGGATACAGAGATGCTGAGACCTCTTTCCTTCAAGACCCACTGTCTGTCTCGGAAATCTCTCTCATAAAATCATATCGTGAACACAAAGAAATGCAGCCAGCAGTACACAAATTACTCGACCTGCCAGCACCAGTAACAAGGACGCGCAGAAAAAGAAAACCTAAGAAATCCAATCCAGAAGTCTGATTCACAGAAAAAAGTTCTTGCATTCATATTCTATTTATGGTAAAATTAATATTCGTAAGCGGATATGGCGGAATTGGCAGACGCGCTAGATTCAGGTTCTAGTGAGCATTACGCTCATGCAAGTTCAAGTCTTGTTATCCGCATTACAAAAATAGTAAAGGGTTTGGAACATCTCCAAACCCTTTATTTTTTATCTGGAGCGTGTCTGAAAAATGCTCTAATTCTTATTTTTCAAACTTCTTATTCCATAATTCCACTGTACTAGTCATCGCCCCACTAAAACCGGCCTCTTTACATTTCTTTAATTTTTCTTCTGTATTAACAAACCCAGCTACATAATATTCTCCGTCCCATACTTTTTTAAATGTAGGAAGAAATTCTATAGCATGATAATACGGACGTAACTCAATAGCATCGAATTTCACCTCATTGATCGTCTTCAGGGCATTATCTACAGAAATGGAATCCATCAGCGTAATTCGATAAATCACCTTGACATTTAATCCCTTCATCATATGTAATTTCGTAATACTCGATCCAATAATTCCATCCACATGATAAAGCTTTTTGAGCATTTGAAAAGCAATCCTGTCTTTTCCCAGTCCATCTACCAATTCATGATTTACAATAACCGTCTTTCCAGCCTGATGACATATGTGACTAAGCTGCTGCAAATTTCCAATATGAACACCTGTAAGCTGTATACAGAGATTATCGGATTGTATTGCTTTTTTTAAGTATTTTACCTCTTTTACAGATGGAACAATTTTAAAATTACTTGTATTTTTCTCATTCTCCATAATAATTACATTTTCCTTTGCAAATTACTGTTTTCATTATAATATATTCCCCAGATAAATTAAATAGTAATTTGCCGGGGTGAGTAGACAGACGAAGTCTGAGAATCAAATCACTCCAACAATAAATAGCAATTCCCTCCCCAGCCAAAGCACAGCCCCCGAAGAGAGTCTAACCCCTATATTTGTGGCCTCGGAGCAAGGTTTGGATTCAAGCGTTTAAAGCGAGCATTCAAACCGCCGCGACTAAAGTCACAAATATAGGGGTTAGACTCTCTTCGGGGGCGTCTCTTTTGCCTGCGGCAAATTCCTATTTCACCGTCTTACAGGCGACTAATTCCACTCCGCTTCCTGCGAGGTTTTCCTTGATGACATCCCCCATCTTCACTGGAGCAGTCACTTCAATTTCCTGAATCTCTTCCATAGCCTCTGTCATAATCTTTCGTGGAATCGGTTCTTTGGATTTTACAGGGATGAGCAGTTCTTTGCCGTTAATTACTGCATATACAGTACTTGTCAGCATACGTTCTGGATTTATCCATTCCTTGTGGGCAAATTTTTCTCCTCGTGGGCAGTTATTTCCTTCTACGCTTACTACTTCGTTGTTGTCAATCATTACTTTTAATGCACAGCCGGAAGGACAGGTTGTGCAGCACATTGTTACTTCTTTCATTACAGTAGCCTCCTTCTGTAATTATGTATACTCAGAATCTTTCTATGCTTAATTTTGTAAGAAGATTTTTATCAGTTGCTGTTCAATTTTCAGTTATACATTGACAAAACTCAAGTACAACTGATAAAAAATCAATGCTAAAGAAAGATATCAATCATACATATTAATTAAACTAATGTTACCTTAATCTCGTCCTGAACGTCTGCAAGCTGTGCGGCTGTCAGGTTTACATTTTCCATTATACTCGGTACAAATTTCTTTGCTTTTTTGCTTTCAAAGATTACTTTATCGCCGCTTGTAATGCGGATTTTTGCAGTTTCCACTGGTCTGCCGACACGGAACTTAATTTTTGTAACTGGGGTTCTGTTTGCACAGATTCTTGTTGGAACCGTGTAGCGGACCATGCCTTCTGGGATAACTGCAATTTCTGTTTCTGCATTTGAAGTTCCACATGCTTCTGCTGCTGTCTCTGCATCTGTAGATACTGCGGCATCTGCCTGCTGTGCGGCTGCACATTCTGCAGCATATTCAGCCGCATAAGTACCGGCATCTTCTGCTTCTTTTGTTACCTGATCTACAAGGTCGTGTACATGGAGCACATTACCACAGGCAAAGATTCCTTTTACGGATGTTTCTAAAGCGTTGTCTACTTTTGGCCCATTTGTGACTGGGTTTAATTCGATTCCTGCTTTTTTGGAGAGTTCATTTTCTGGAATTAATCCAATGGATAATAGTACAGTATCGCAAGGGATGATTTCTTCAGTTCCCAGAATTGGTTTTAAGTTTTCATCTACAGCGGAAACTTCTACTGCCTGTACTCGCTTGGAACCTACGATTTTTGTTACGGTTGTACTTAAATGCAGTGGGATTCCGAAGTCATCCAGACAGTTTTTGATGTTACGGTAAAGTCCATTTGCATATGGCATCAGTTCGTATACACCGACAACCTTAATGCCTTCGAGGGTTAATCTTCTTGCCATAATAAGACCGATATCTCCGGAACCAAGGATGACAACTCTGCTTCCCGGTTTGAAGTTTTCAAGGTTTACATAACGCTGTGCCAGTCCTGCGGTAAATACACCTGCCGGACGGGTTCCTGGAATACGAATCTGTCCTCTTGTTCTCTCACGGCATCCCATAGCAAGGACAACAGAACTTGCCTCAAAAACAAGCATTCCGTCTTCACTCATAGCAACGACATGTTTATCTTCTGTCACATCAAGTACCATTGTATTTAAGTAACAGGAAATGTCTGTTTCTGCCACCATATCTACATAACGCTGTGCGTATTCTGGTCCGGTTAATTCTTCTTTAAATATATGGAGTCCAAATCCACTGTGGATACACTGATTTAAAATTCCGCCAAGTTCATCATTTCTTTCAAGAACTGCAACTTTTTCTACTTTTTCTCTTGCCTTTAATGCTGCTGCAAGACCTGCCGGGCCGCCTCCGATAACTACTACATCATATTTTAATGTCCTCATTTTCTCTCACCTCACCCTTTAATTTTTCCGTATAATACCTGTGCTCCCTGTTCTTCGAAAAGTACCTGCTCTTCAGGGATTCCAAGTTCTCTGGAAAGAATCTGCATTACCTTGTACTGACAGAAACCACTCTGGCACCGTCCCATTCCTGCACGAGTTCTTCTCTTGACACCTTCTACGGTTCTTGCACCAAGTGTGGAATGAATCGCTGCTATGATTTCACCCTCTGGAACAGTCTCACACCGACATACAATTTTACCCCAGGCAGGGTCTTTTTTGATGAGTGCATCCTGTTCTTCTAAGGAAAGGTCGCTGAAATCCGGAATTGGTTCACGGTATGGGTTGTAGTCTGATTTATCTTTCAGATCTAATCCGGCATTTGCCAGAAGGTCTCTTACATACTCAGCAATCGCAGGGGAAGAAGCGATTCCCGGGGACTGGATTCCGGCAGCATGGATAAAGCCTTTTACTGTCTCAGATTCACGAATGTAGAAATCGTTTCCGTTGTTTAATACAACTGGTCGCTGTCCTGCAAAAGTACGAATAATACATCTTGGGTCAAAGTCTGGAAGAAGCATTTTGGCTCCTTTTATTAATTCATCAATACCATGTGCATCGTTTGTTACGTCATATTTATCTTCTCGCATTGTGGCAGTCGAACCGATAAGGAAGTTACCAGAAACAGTAGGAATCAATGCGATGCCTTTTGTATCCGGTCCCGGACAAGGGAACATAACTGTATGAATCGGAAGCACTTTATCCAGTACGCAAAGGTTTCCGTGACGGCCTTCCACCTGATATTCGTGGATACCTGCCATCGCTGCAACATCGTCCGCATGCACACCGGCTGCATTAACGATAAAACGAGTCTCATACTGTCTGTCCTGTGTGTATACAACAAAGTCTTCTTCTGCACGTTTTTCAATTTTACGCACTTTCTGGCAAAGACCAAGTTCTACACCGTTCTGCATTGCATTTTCCATAAAAGCAATGGCTACTTCAAATGGGTCTACCATTACGGTTGTATTTGCAAGTAGCGCACCTAACGCCTTATCACTGATATGTGGTTCTCTGTTATGGAGCTGCTCAAAATCTAAACGTTCTACTTTTTCTACACCGTTGATTCTGGCATTATCCATCAGTTCGTCTACCTTTTTTAAATCCTGATCGGAGTAGGCAACGACAAGTGTTCCTGTATGTAATATTTTAAAGCCTAATTCTTTAGAAAGTCTTGGATACATTCTTGCTCCCGGAGGATTCAGTTTTGCTTTTAATGTGCCCGGATGCGGGTCATAACCTGGATGGATTACTCCACCATTTTGTTTTGTTGCAGAAAAAGCTACGTCTGTACCGCTCTCTAACAAAATTGTTTTTAACTGATATTTTGCCAGTTCATGAGCAATTCCTGTACCGGTGATTCCGCCACCAATAATTACTACATCATACTTCATATGTCTACCCCTTTCTAGATTAAAAGATTTTATAACCAGTCTTTAGATTTCTCTACTGCCTTGCACCACTGTGCGTAAAGATTTTCTCTTGTTTCCTCATCCATCTGTGGTTCAAATACTCTGTCGGCTTCCCATAATTCCTTGATTTCATCTTCACTCTTGAAAATACCACAGCCAAGTCCTGCTAAATAACATGCACCAAGTGCGGTTGTCTCAATGTCTTTTGGACGTACAACGCGGCAATTTAAAATGTCTGCCTGGAACTGCATTAAGAAGTCATTCTTAGAAGCTCCACCGTCTACTTTCAGCTCTTTTAATTTGATTCCTGAATTGCGCTCCATCTCTTCAAGAAGGTCTCTTGTCTGGTATGCCATGGATTCTAATGCTGCTCTTGTAATCTGTTCTTTTGATGTAGCAGCAGTAATACCAATGATCATTCCTCTGGCACCTGTATTCCAGTGTGGTGCACCAAGTCCGGTAAATGCAGGTACGAAGAACACACCTCCGTTATCCGGGATACTTTCTGCCATAACACTTGTCTTAGCAGCATGGTCAACTAAGTTAATCTTATCTCGTAACCACTGAATAACCTGACCTGCAATTAAAATACTTGCACCCATAGAATATTTTACTTTTCCGTCTTTACCCCATGCAACTGTGAGAAGTCCTTTCTCTGTTTCTGGTGCAACATCACCTGTATACATCAGTGGTACTGCACTTGTTCCGTATGTATTCTTTGCTGCGCCTTCCTCGAAACAAGCCTGTCCAAATAATGCGGCACTCTGGTCACCAGCAATACCTGTGATTGGGATTTCTGCACCAAACCATTCTGGATCTGTATATCCAAAGATTCCTACCGATGGTTTGATTTCCGGAAGCATACATTTTGGAATATTCAGCATAGAAAGAAGTTCATCATCCCATTTTAATTCATGAGCGTTCATAACCATAGAACGAGCTGCGTTAGAATAATCTGTTGCATGTACTTTACCTTTTGTAAGGTTATAAAGCAGCCAGCAGTCAATTGTTCCGAATAATAATTCACCCTTTTCTGCTCTTTCCTGTGCGCCTTCTACTTCATCAAGAATCCAGCGGATCTTAGAACCAGAATACGTTGGGTCAATTACCAGGCCAGTCTTTTTGTTTACAGTATCGTTGTAACCCTCCTCAATCAGTTTCGCACAGATATCTGCCGTACGGCGGCAGCCCCAGACAATCGTGTTGTAAATCGGTTCTCCTGTTGCCTTATCCCAGATTGTTGTGGTCTCTCTCTGGTTGGCAATACCGATTGCCGCGATGTCTTTTCCTGTAAGACCTGCTTTTTTAATTGCATTCCGGGATGTTCTTAATGTAACTTCCCACACGGTCTTTCCACTCTGCTCCCACCAGCCGGAATTCGGGAAAAACTGCTCATACTCTTCATAGTCAATCGCTACTGTTTTACCCTTCTCATCATAAACAACACCTCTTGACCCCGTTGTTCCCTGATCCATTACTAAAATGTAGTTTGCCATATACCTGCTCCTCCTTTTTTAATTGTTCCTGCCAGCTTCACCCTTTAAAACCGGTCAGGATGTTAGATAATTAAAAAAGTCCTGCTTAATAAGACTGTCAAAACTTCAACAGCCTCATAAGCAGGACTCATAACTCTCTCCCGTTAATACATTATTTTGTTGTATCGAAAATAATCTTATAAGCTTTAATTATTAGTTAGGCATATCCTTGTAGAATACTTCAAGAATCTCTGCGGCAGATGCAGCACCTGGGTCAAGATGACCGATAGCACGTTCTCCAAGTCTCATAGCACGGCCTTTTGTTGCTACGATATTTCTTGTAGACTCTAAACCTGCCTTACCAGCTTCAACAGCTTTCTCCATAGCTTCTTTGGCTGGTGTTCCGCCTTCGTATTCTTTGCGGAGTGTCTCAACTGCTGGAACAAATGTGTCAAGCATAGTTTTCTCTCCAGTTGTGGACTTACCACGCTTTTTGATAATCTCAACACCTTTTTCCATCATGGCGATAAATTCTTCAAAAGTTGCTCCCTCATCTGGGCCTTTTGTCTTAATTGGAAGTCCAAACTTCATAAAGAAGCTTCCGTAAAGTGGTCCTGAAGAACCGCCTACCTTGTCAAGAAGTGCTGTACCAACTTTGTTATAAAAGTCTCTTACACTTAATCCCTTCCAGTCTTCAATATTTTTATTAACTTCACGGAAACCGATAGAAAGGTTGATTCCGTGGTCACCATCACCGATTGCTGAATCTAGGTCTGTGAAATACTCTTTTCTATCTTCAGCTAAAACAATTAAATCTCTGATTACCTGTACGAAGTAATCTTTACTTAACATGTATTCACTCATTATTAATCACCTTTATTATTTCTGTGTAAAGTATGGAGTGTCGCAAGGTGCATCCATTAATTCTTTTAATTCGTCATCCAGTTTCATTAATGTTACAGACATACCAGCCATATCCATAGAACAAGCAAATGGTCCTACTAATGCTTTGTAAACTTTGATTCCCTTTTCTTCAAGAATCTGAGCTACTCTTCTATAACATACATGAAGGTCGATAAGTGGTGTAGCACCTAAGCTGTTTACAAGAACGTAAACTTCGTCTCCTTCAACGTATGGAAGATCTTTAAGGATTGGCTCCATAATCTCATCAATTACATTATCTGCTGTGTCGATCTTACCTCTTCTGATACCAGGTTCGCCGTGGATACCCATACCGATTTCCATGTCACCATCTTCCATATCGAAGATGGTTCCGCCCTTTGCAGGAAGAGTTGCAGAAGACATTGCAACACCCATAGAACGAGTATTGTCATTCGCTTTCTGAGCTGCTGCTACTACTTCGTCTAAGTCTGCACCAGTTGCTGCCTTAGCACCTGCTACTTTAAATACGAAGAAGTCACCAGCGATACCTCTTCTGTCAGGAATATTCTCAGAAGAAACAACATCGTCTGTTACGAGAACTGTCTCTACTCTGATATCGTCTTCCTCATCAGCCTTCTCAGCTCCCATATCGAAGTTCATAACGTCTCCGGCATAATTACCATATAAGTAAATACATCCTTTTCCGTTATCACATGCTTTTGCTGCTGCGTAGCATGGGTCTGGAGATGGGGATGTGTTAATGTTACCGATTACAACAGCATCTGCGAAATCTTCTCCCACATAACCGATGAATAATGGCTCATGTCCTGAACCTCCACCGATGATAACACCAACTTTGTCCTTTGTTCCAGCGTCATTCGCTAAAACAACACGTCCCTGTGCCTCATCTAAATCACACATCTTAACATATTGTTTATGTGCGCCTACATAACCTTCTACCATTTCTTCTACGATATCATATGGGTCGTTAAAAAGTCTTTTAATCTTTGCCATTGTAAGTCTACCTCCCAAAACTTAATTAGTTTTTATGTACATTGCGTGCATCTTCTGATGCTTTGATAACATCCGCTACATCATCGCTGATCGTTCCCTGAACAACACCAGCTAAAGCACCTTCAACAATCGGTGCGTCTACTAACTGAACCTTCTCAGCTAAATCTTCATCAATTAAATCAATAGCTGTCTCTGCGCTTAAAATAGAACTTCCTAAATCAGCATAGATTAAGATATGATCACAATCTTCTACAGATTCAATAGCTCCCTGAATCTTGATTGCACTTGTTCCGATTCTTCCTCCGTCTGCGCCACCTGCAGCAACTACCTGCACGGAACCATCGTTCATCTCATCCACAAGTTCCTTTAAGCCCTTTGCGATGTATTCGCTATGTGATACGAGTACTACTCCAAACTTTGCCATGTATTTCTCCTCATCTCTGGTCTTCTGTTATAATCAGCCTTTATAACAAAAGTATAATTGCAACATAAAAAAGCCATCATCATGTTGCAATACCTACAACTATTCTAGTTCATTATCCATTAAATTTCAATATGTTTTTAAAAAATTCACAATTTATTTAAGAACATCTCTGATAATCTTGTTAAAATTATCTGCCTGCCATGCAGAACGTCCGATAAATAAGCCATCAATGTGTTCCATCTTACTCAGACCTACTGCATTCTCCGGATTTACACTTCCTCCATATAAAACCGGAATCTCATTCCCTGCCTCTTCTCCAAAGAGTTCAACTAATGTTTCGCGGATGACGATATGGATCTGCTCTGCATATTCCTTCGTTGCAGGCTTTCCGTTCACCCCAATCGCCCATACCGGTTCATAAGCAATCCAAAGCTTTTCTGTCTGTTTCTCCGTTACACCGTAAAGCCCCTTCTTTAACTGAATACGGATAACCTCCTCTGAAATTCCGTAATCCTTCTGCTCTCCGGTTTCACCCACACATAAAAGCGTTGTAAAATTATGATTTAAGGCACATAACACCTTTTTATTCTCTTCTTCATCGGTCTCTCCGAGAACATGACGTCTCTCAGAATGTCCAATCATTACGATATCCGTTCCTACTTCCTGAAGCATCAGTGGAGAAATCTCTCCTGTGAACTGTCCCTGTTCCTCCCAGCCCATGTTCTGCGCTCCAACCATCAAAAGGTCTTCATCTTTTGCTTCATTCGCATCTCTCAGCGTTGTATAAGAAGGAATAACAAAGAGCTGCATGTCTTCTCTGCTGATATCCTTTGTCAGCTCCTGCAACTGAGAAACAAATTCCACAGTATCTTTGATTGTCTTATACATTTTGGTATTTGTACCAAAGTAAATCTTCTTTTTTGCCATTATATCGACCTTTCTAGAGCGTGTTTGAAAAATACTTACTAAAAAATGTACATCACACTTTATAAATGCTTTTCAAATACGCTATAATGCAAATATTTTCACTTCAAACAACAACATCTTGTTATTTTAGCATATATTTTCATTTTTACCCACCGTAATTTTTGGTAATGTTGCGTATATTTTTTTGTTGTTATGGACAGACGAAACCCGAAAGCGCAGAATATTCCAGATGTAATATTCTGCGCTTTCGGGTTTCTGTTTGTTGCTAAATTCAAAAATACTTTGCTATATTAGAGGGGGATTTGTGGCCTTTCTCTTCGGGATCGTCTGTTAATCTATGTCTGTTGATTTACGTCTGTTAGTTATTTTATCGTAGTTTCCTTCATTAATGCGTCCATCAACTTAGTGTACTGTAATTCAGAATGAATTTCATCTTCAGAGATGGCGGAAAGAACTTCTTTTTTGTCTTTATATCCAAGTTCATCGATGTAGTACTGGATTTCTTCATCTACGTCGGCATCTGTTATTTCAATGCTATTCTCTTTTAAGAGTAAGTCCTGCACACACTGTTTTTTGAGATTTTCTTTGGCGTAGTCTTCGAGGGACATTTCGTAGTACTGTTCAATGAAATCACTTACGCTCATGTCAAAGTATCCTGCCATCTCTTTATTCTCAATTTTAATGTTTGAGACTTCCTTTTTGATATCTGCTTCAGAGAAATCTTTAAGCTGTGTAGCATTATCCATAATCTTATTCCAGAGTGTCTCCTGGTTTGTCTGCTCTGCCTCTGATTTCTTATCGCTTACAAGGCTGTCTCTTACCTGCTTTTTATATTCTTTTACTGTCTTACAGTCTGTATTTTCCTTGACAAGGGCATCATTCACTTCTGGTATTACTTCCTTTTCAATCATGTTAATAGAAACTGCAAGTTCACATTTTTTACCTGCTATAGAGGAATCGTCATAATCTTCTGGGAAAGTAAATTCTATTGTTACTGTATCACCAACTTTTGCTCCAATAAGTTTCTCATCAACATCGACATTCTCATCAACATTTAAGTTGCCATCTCCAAGATGCATATCGAGATTGCTGTCTGAATAATCGCTATTCTCTTTGCCGTTAATTGTTGTTGTATAATCTACATTAAGATAATCATCTTTCTGTACGGTCTTTCTATCCTTAATCTCTTCATAGGATGCATTATCCTGGGCTAGTTCATTCACCTGATCTTCTACATCCTGATCGGTTACTTTTGTGGATGCTCCCTTAATTGTGAGTCCCTTATACTGTCCAAGCTTCACATATTCTGATGCATTAAGCTTCACTGGTGTAGCCTTCGCCTGCTGCGCGGCTTCTGTAGTTGCCTCTGCTGCCTTCTTACTGGACTTTGATGTTGCACATCCGCCTAACATACAGATGGATGCAAATACTGCTGTTGCGATAAATATCTTTTTCTTTATCATAAAAATCTCCTCTTTATTATTTCATTATGCGTTTTCGAATTGCCACACCTATTTTATTACTGTACCATTAATCATACAATCTTACCATTCTTTTCACAAAATCTACATATATTTCTTTTTTCTGTCTATTTTATGACTCTGGGCAAATTATTTTTTTGAAATACCATTTTACAGACTATCAAGTTGTTTTTTATTCTGAAAAACTATTTCTACAGACTGCCAAGTTATTCTATAATTTTAGAAAATCATTTTTGTGACATCATCTCCCACCTTAGAGCGTGTCTGAAAAACGCTTTCTGCAAGATGTACGTCGCAATTTGTGGGAGATTCCGCCTGAATGAGGGCGGCGTAGCGAACTGAATGAAGGATAAATCTACCGAACAATTTTGGCACTTCTATAACGGCTAAGACACGCATATAACTCCTGCTTTCTTGGTAAAACAGGATGACCTCCTGAGCAACTGGCTGGTATAATTGCTTCCATTCCTCGTTTTTCTATGATTGTATACATTCTTTCTATTATATGCTGAATATCTTCTTCAGCTTTCACATTATCAAGAATCCAGCTCATCATATGTGCAAGTGCTGTTGTCTGCCCATTTTCTGAAAGCTGCTCTAAATAGCGGACATCTATTGCCTCTCTGTCAATCAGAACGGTATCTGTTCCCATTGATTTTATTTTCCGTCTGCCCGGCTTTACCGGTTTTAATTTGCGGGAAAATGCCGGGACTGTGATTTCATTTTCTGGGTACTGCCCTGCAATTCCACATTCCTCGCAAATAGATTTCGCTTCTTTGGTAACGTCTTTTACTTTATAATGATCCATCTGTAAGACGAAATCTGCCACAGATAAATAATCTCCAGAACTTCCTACTACAATAACGAAAGAAATTCCCAGTGTTCTATAAATTCCTCTTATATGGCGAAGCAATGTTGTAATTGGCTCTTTTTCGTCAGATACTAATCGTGCCATCACCTTATCACGAATCATAAAGTTTGTCGCAGACGTATCCTCATCCAGCAATAAAAGACCTGCTCCCGCCTCAACTGCCTCGATAAGATTCGCCGCCTGAGAAGTACTTCCACTGGCATTTTCTGAGGAAAAATCTGTAGTGTCCTGACCTGCTGGAAGGTGATTGATAAACATAGATATGTCTGTGTGCAGCACATTTCTTCCGTCCTCGGCACGAATTTTCATTCCGCTATTATCTGCCACGACATACTCTCTGCCATCCCCGCAAATATGATTGTATACACCCTGTTCCAACGCCTTTAACAAAGTAGATTTTCCGTGATATCCACCACCGACAATAACCGTGATTCCTTCTGGAATACCCATTCCAGTGACCTTTCCCTTATGTGGCAGTTCCACCTCTATTCTCATAGATTCCGGCGAAGCAAATGGAACTGCTCCACGCATTGGCCGGTCGGAAACTCCGCTCTCTCTTGGCAAAACAGCTCCGTCCGCAACAAATGCTGTAAGATTTCTCTTTTTTAATTCTGCCCGAAGGACTTTCTGGTCATCTGCAAGGAAAATCGCCTGTTCCAGATATTTTTTATTTTTTGTATCCCAGTTTCGATAGAAAAGCGTATTTTCTGCTAACTGTGGCAAAATATCAAATACTAACTTCTGCATCTCTTTTGCCAGAATCGTTCTTCCTCTTGCTGGAAATCCCATCTCAAAACGAAGTTCCATTTTCTCTTTGGAAAATACAACTGCAATCCTTTCTTGCACTGTCTGGTTCGCTGGACAGATCGTGATTCTTCCACTTTTACCAGAACCCATAAAGCCCTTATCAATCTGTCTTAACTCATATAAAAATCTCCGCAACACCTGATCTTCTAAGGCTAAGCGGCGATGCTTTTCCTGGTAATATTCTTCTGGAAACCCATGCCTGTCCCTCTTTACTTCAAAATGAAGTCGAGATGGAGAAGCGAATGGGTCTCCCTGTACATGGTCGATATACAAAATGTAATTGCCGAAGCTATAACTGCCTCCGAGCGTCTTATACATTCCATAACTTTTATGGTCGATTTTGATGAGTTCTTTTTTTAAATCTTCTTTATTTTTCATTGTTATTTCCTTATTTTACTTTGCATTCTCAGTTATTCTTCTGATATTTTTAATAGCTTCATTTTTATTCAATCATGACTATAATTCACTTGATTTAAAGAAATAAAAATACTGAGATTCCAACGCCCCGGACAACAGCCGGTTCACTCCAATCCAGTCCCCAAATGCCGACGTCGCACGTTTTGGCAGATAATTAGAATCTAATAAAAGGTATTTCTTCGTCTTTTTATTATAATCGGAAATGGAAACATAATGTCCCTGCACATGGACAATGGCGGTATCGCCTGCCTTTAATTTCTTCTTCAACACGTCAATACTTCCACTTGCCCCATCCCATGCAAAACCATATTTTTGTCCGTATTTCTTCGCTGCTGCCTTAAAGATTCCATCATCCGTTCCGCTTCCCACAATACGATAATTCTTTTCTACCGCATAATTGGCAAGTTCCATCACGTCCATATACTGTCCGTTTAACGCATAAACTGCATTCACTGTCGCAAGAATTCCACAGCCTGCCGTTCCCATACAGCCTCCGCCACCATACGGAGTCGCACACCATTCTGGATCGTACTGAGTAAATATAAATGGTTTCTTTGTGTTACTCATTTTCTGTGCTGCGTGAATTCGCCAGTGAGTTAGCTGTGTGCTTCTGGATTTTTCTAAAGTAAATGCTAATTCAGTATTGCTCTGCTGTTTTGCATTTTTCGATGAAGTATCTGCCTGATTTTCTTCACCGCTATTCGCCACTTTCAGTTCTTCACTGTTTTTCGCTGAGTCACTCTCTTGAGAATCTTCGCTATTTTCTTTTGTATCTGTAATCTGTCCCAGAAAATACTTACTTTTCACATTCTGAATGGAAAATGCTCCATTTAACCGCTGTAACTGGAACAGCCCATAAGTCTTGTCCGGCTGCTTCGTCCAGCAAACAACATACTTTCCGACACTTCCTTTTTCTGCTTTTTTGCCTGCCGTTTTAAAAGTTACTGCAAGATATTTCTCAGTTTCAACATTTTGAATATAATACTGATTCTGTGTCGTATGCATTATTTTAAATGTATACTCTGGATAAGCTTCCATCGCGGACTGATTTTTACTTCCCCCGTTTTCATCATCCTGATAGCCACATCTAAATTTGTAAATGCCATCTGCTAATGTCTGTTTTTCACGCCCATCATACAAAAGTGTGTTAGAAAATGCACTTGCTGTCATCCAGCCAATCTCATAATGATCCTTTTTATCACAGATAACCTGTCTGTCTCCGTCTACTTTGCTGATAACAATTACACCACTATATTTTTTTATCGTTGTCTGTACTTTAGAATAACTTCTACTTGTATAAATGTACATGTGATCTCTGACTGTCGCATATACATTTTTATACTTTGGATTTACGACAAAAGTATTAAGAGAAAACCATCCTGTACCAGATCTTTTTCCACTTTTGTAATTGCCGTAAATACCATTTTTACTTACTTTATATGCTTCTATCGTAAGATTATTTCCTGCTACTTCTTCTTTTTTATTCTTTAAATTCTCATCACTATAAACTGCAACTTTTCCATCCTGTATAGATGTAGCTGTCACCGGTTTCTGCTCCATGTCGTAAGGGAATGCCGCCTCTGCCTTTTTCCCGGCACAGAGCAACACCGCTATACAAAATAAAGAAGCAAATACAATTCTTTTTATATTCATAAATAAAATCTCCTACAATTTTAAATTCGCCAGTGCATCTGCCAAAGCGTTATTCAACGGCTGTTTCTCCTCTTTTTTCATCTTCTTCATATAATTTGCCACATCTTTCTTTGAAACACCCGCTCCCTCTTTCTTACGGCGGTTTTTAAATGCCTGCATGGATTCTTTATGCCCGCAGGAACAGACAAACTTCTGCCTATCTTTCGCCCCGACTAGCTCCATCTTTTTATGACAAACTGGACAGCGGGCATTGGTCAGTCTGGAAATACGCTCTTTGTAGCCGCACTCCCTATCCTGGCAAACATAAAGTTTTCCCTGTTTTCCGTTTACTAAAAGAAGTCGCTTTCCGCACTCTGGACAGATTTTATTTGTCAGATTATCATGACGGAATGTTCCTGTTCCATTCTGAATCTGCTTCATCAGTTCTTTTGTATATGTTGCAATCTCACGCATAAACTTACGGTCACTTGCCTTGCCTTTTGCAATCGCAGATAACCTTGACTCCCACTCTGCGGTAAGTTCTGGTTTCTTCAAATCTTCTGGCACAAGGGCTAAAAGCTGTTTTGCCTTACTTGTAATAAAGATTTCATTTTCCTTTTTTTCAATAAGATAACTGCCAAAAAGCTTGTCAATAATGTCTGCTCTTGTTGCAACAGTTCCGAGTCCACCTGTTTCCTGCAATGTTTTCGCTGCTTTTGCATCTTTTTGCTGCATATATTTGACTGGATTCTCCATCGCCTTTAACAAAGTTCCCTCGGTAAATCTTGCCGGTGGTTTTGTCTTTCCTTCCGTCTTTTTCAGTGAAAAATCTCTGATTACTTCACCCTCTTTTAAAGCAGGAAATACTTTGCCACTCTCATCGCCATCCGGTGCTGTTACTTCCTTGTATCCTCTGTTTAAAGGTACATTTCCCTCTGCAAAAAATGTCTCGCCCTCACATTCCAGTGTGATTTTGGTCTGCTCGTATTCATATGGCGGATATAAAACGGCAAGAAATCTTCGTACAACCAAATCAAAAATCTTTCTCTCATCCACAGAAAGCTGTGCTAGAATCACTGGCTGCTCTGTCGGGATAATCGCATGATGATCGGAAACTTTCTGGTTATTTACAAAAGACTTTTTCGGTGTGATTTTTCCTTTTAACACTGTATTTGTGAAGCTTCTGTACGGACCGACCGCAATCGCCTCCACACGCTCTCTTAATGTCTCTGCCACATCTGTTGTCAGATAGCGGGAGTCCGTTCTTGGATAAGTCAGCACCTTATGATGCTCATAAAGACTCTGCATAATATTTAAAGTCTGCTTTGCTGAAAAACCAAATCGCTGATTCGCATCTCTTGAAAGATCTGTAAGATCATAAAGACCCTCTGCCTGAGAAGTCTTCTTCGTCTTTTTCACCTCAGCAACAACCGCTGTTTTTCCAGAAAGATTCTTATAAATCTCCTCATTTTTCTCCTTAGAAAATGTTGCTGAACTTCCTGACTTCTTATCTTTCCATGTAAAAGTAATGCCCTTGCCAGTAAGCTGCAATCCATAATAAGGTTTTGGTCTAAAATGCCTGATTTCCTCTTCTCTTGCAGCAATCATCGCAAGAGTCGGAGTCTGTACTCGCCCACAGGAAAGCTGTGCATTATATTTGCAGGTTAATGCTCTTGTCGCATTAATACCTACCAGCCAGTCCGACTCCGCTCTCGCCGTTGCCGCATGGTAAAGATTCTCATACTCCTTCGCATTCTTAAGATGAGCAAAACCGTCACGGATTGCCTTATCCGTCACAGAAGAAATCCATAACCTCTTCAACGGTTTCTTGTTCCCTGCCTTCGCCAGAATCCATCTCGCAACCAATTCTCCCTCACGACCGGCATCTGTCGCAATGATAATCTCTGCAACATCCTTTCGTTCAATCAGGGACTTCACTGCCTGAAACTGCCCTCTTGTCTGAGGAATCACTACTAACTTAAAACGCTCCGGCATCATCGGAAGATCTTCCATTCTCCATGTCTTCAACTTCTTATCATACCCTTCCGGGTCCGCCAGTGTTACCAGATGTCCCAATCCCCAGGTGACAATGTATTCATTTCCTTCAATATATTTCTTCCCCTGCTGTTTACAATCGAGCACGCGGGCGATGTCACGGCCAACGGAGGGTTTTTCTGCGATTACTAACTTTTTCATTTATATAATCTCCTATATAATTTCCATCTTTTATCCAAAATAACTCGTTTAATCTTTAGTATAACGTGACATCCTCCCCCACCTGTGATACTTGAACACAAGCGCAAGATGATAGTATAGTAAGAATACTAAATGTGCGTTATTATCTCAATTTATTGTATCTCAATTTTTTATTATCCGACTAAAGATACTATACTATAATCAGGATGCTCTATCAAGTAGGTAGCAGACGCAATTGATCCCCCACCTTAGAGGTCGGAGTCTTCTTGCTGTAAGAGGATAAAATTGCAATTTTGTGGCCAGATAGACGCTCCCCAGCCAAAGCACAGCCCACTGAAAGATAAATAAAGCATATTTGTGGCCTCGGAGCAAAGGTTGGATGTGAGCGCTTTTACGCGAATATTCAACCTGCAACGACTAAAGTCACAAATATGCTTTATTTTTATCTTCCAGCGGGCGTCTGTTTTGCCTACGGCAAATTACTATTTCTCAACTACCGTCAATTCTATGGTTGCAGTCTTCCCACTTCCATCATTGGCAGTTGCCGTAATCGTTGTCTTTCCAGCTTTCTTCGGTGTAAATACACCCTTGCTGCTAATAGTTCCAACAGCTTCATCGCTGCTTTCCCATGTCATTGTTTTATTTGCAATGGCCTGTCCATCTTTATTGGATGCTTTTGCAGTAATCGTGAATGCGTATGGGTTGGACCATCCAGAATATGAACCAGTTTCGATTGCATTTGCATCTTTTTCTTCTGGTAATTCAAGGAAAAGTTTGTTGATTTCCTGTCTTCCCTGTACTTTAACGATTACACGCTGATAATGAGTCATGTTATGTGCACCGTCATCTTTTACTGTGATTACCATATGGATTGTATCTCCGTCCTGTGCATCTTCAGGAACTACGAAGCTCATTGTGTCAGATTCTTTTCCAACCATTGAGATTTCTCCGTCTTCGGAGCCGCTGTAAGTATCTGCTTCATAATACTGCCACCAGTTATAATCTAATCTATCTCCATCAGGGTCTGTTGCGTCTGCATGAAGTTTGATTCTCTCACCTGGTTTTGCTGTTAAGTCGATACCTTCTCTTACTTTGACCGTTGGTCTATGGTTAGACTTGCTGTAATCGCTGGAAATACACCAGTCAGCTCTTGCTGCGAAGTCGTCCTGGATATCATCAAACCATCTTGTTAAAGTATAGGTTGTGTCATCTTTTCCATTAAATTTATCGGATACGATATTTCTGTAGTTACCATCTGTGTCTACGCCGAAACGTCCGCCCCAGCCGCCGTATGTAGGGTCTTCCATACTTCTTAAGCCTGTGTCTAACAGATAGAAAAATGATGGGGAATCTCCCTCGGAGATAAAGTCGTAACGATTGTAGTTTGGATTGTTAATAAGATATTCCTCAGAACCTCTCTGTTCGTTATCAAGCTCGCCATCTAAGATTGTTCCGTCACCCATCAGATGGTAACCGGAAAGTAAAGCACCGTGCCCTTTAGCGATATTGTTATAATACCATTTACCCTGTAATCTTGTTGTTAAGCTTGCATCTACTCTCTTCCACATATATGCAAAACGCCAGAAGTTCCCGCCATCCTGGATAATCTTAATGTCTGGCCAGTTCTTTGCAATATATTTGCTGAATGTATCATCCTGGTTAAGAATGATGTAAATTACTGCTTTGTCACAAACTTTGTTGTAGATTTCCTTCCAGTTTGCTTTGTCTTTATACTGCTGTTCAATATCGTATAAAGCTCTTGCCGTTGTGTTTGTTCCACCCCATGTCTGGATGTATAATGTACGGTTGTCATTATCTAAAAGAATATCTTTTAAGAAGTTAGAACCATCTGTGGATTCTTCCATGTCACCTACATTTTTGATATTTCCGATTTTTAAAATGCTCTTAAGGTAATCTGGTTCTGGATATCCTTTTGCATTTGCACGAAGATTTGGATATACCTTTGCATAATTATCAAGAACTTCAGAAGCCCATTTTGTTCCTGTCCAACGATAAGGTTTTACAACAGTGCCGTCTTTCATTGTTCCACCTGCATAATGATAAGTGGAGCTTGAAAGGATGAGGCCTGCAATGTCCATTTCGTTAGAATACAACATAAGACGCATAAAGGAATCCATATCATCAACTTCACCGTCTGTTGTTACAACGGTACGAACTTTTCCTGTATTTGCGCTGGAATAAGATACGCTTACTTTTACCTGAATCTTTTTGTTGCTTCCATCTTTTGTCTCTACATAAATAGTAGCTTTTCCACCTTTTTTCGCTGTCACGATTCCTGCCCCGTCTACACTTGCTACTGCTGTATTAGAAGAAGAATATTTCAGAGACTTATTTGTTGCATCTGATGGAGAAACAGAAACTCTGAGAGAATACTTTTCTCCCGGCTTCATAGATTTTTCTGCTGCACTTGTGGAAATGCTTTTTACAAGGATTGGTTTTACTGTAATTTTGCTCTTTCCTCTATAAACTTTCTTTCCAACTTTCATTTTAAGCTGAATGGTTGCTTTTCCGGCTGCACGTCCAGTAACTACACCCTTTTTATTTACTGTTGCAACTCTCTTATTGGAACTCTTCCAGGTCAGCTTTGCTTTTTTCGCTTTCTTTTTCACCTTAAGCTTTGTGGTCTTTCCAACATAAATAGTTTTGCTGTTCGGTGTAATTTTTACCTGTGCTGTCGCTGCATTTACATTAATTGTTCCTACATTAGTAAATGCCCCTGTACCCAAAACAAGTGAAAATGCCAGTACAAAAACGAACACCGATCTTAATAATTTTTTCATACGTCCTCCTCCTTCTTATATGAAAATTGTACTTTTATCATATCAATGTACTCCGCACAAAAATATAACAAAACCGGCTCGTTTTTATACTATTCCGACATAATCCCCATTTATTCTTGCTGTTTTTTCCACGATTCAAACTGTCTGCGTTTTTCCGCGATTACTTCGTCTAGTCCATTTTGCTTGAGTTCTTCGAGCATCTGCTTCAATCCATTTTCCGGATTTACAAGGCCGCTTTCAAGGATTGGTTCATAGGAATCATAAATTTCCTGTAATTTCAAATATTTTTGTGCGACAGGAAATACATTAAAGTTAAATCCAATCTCGCAGGAATGTAATGCATCTTCATTATATTGTTTTACCTGATCCCAAACATTAAGCGGATTGCCCTCCCATACTTTTGTTATAAACTGATTTGGCAGACGCCATGAACCTCCATAATATGGATTGCCCTTTTTGCCTTCGGGTGCACGAATATGTCCATCTTCTGTCTCCACATAGTCAATGCCTTCGATTCCATATGCCAGCAGATTCATAATATCTTCATCACTGTAAAATAAATTGAGCAGTTTCATAGATAACTCTGGAGAGATACTATTTTTCGTTATCATCCACGGAAAAGCCGCCATACTGTTATAACTGATTGCAGGCTGGCCAAACTGTACGATTTCCATTTCACGCTCACATTTCAGACTTTCCTGCATCTTCATTCCCGGCTTATTTTTTACAGTTTCTGCAAATGCCTCCCCGTTCCTTATCATTTCTGTAATCGTGCTTGTATTTTCTAAAATATTATCGCCCATGTAACCTTTCAAATACCATTTACGCACTTGTTTTAATCTGTTTTTATATTCTTCTGTCTCAAATATATCAACAACTTCATCTTCCTGCCCATAGTTTTCATGCCCGCCTGAAACCAGGCTGTTGATGCCATCTGCAAGAGAAAAATTACCAAAGAGAGAACCGGTACAGGCAAGCGGCACGACTCCATTTTCTTTTTCCAGAACCAGATCAAAAACTTTCTCTAGGTCTTTGATATTTTTAATATCACTGGCCTTGATATTATATTTATTCAAAATGTCTTTCCGCAAAGCATAAGAATCCCAGCCAGCGGCAAAGTCTCTGTTATTAGGAAGCCCGTAAAGAGTACCACCAATCCGGCAGCAATTAATATATTTCCAGCCGACCGCATCGATAATGTCTTTTCCATTTTCCTTTAAAAGCGGTTCCAGATCACAGAGCTGCCTGTTTACATACGCCTTTACAAAAAGAGAATTTGACCCCCAGAGAATGTCAACCTGTTCCCCACTTGTCAGCATCAGCTCCACCGCATCGCTGTAATTACTGTCTGAAATAAGGTGGAATTCTACTTCCACTCCCAGTTTTTTTCTCGTAATTTTATTGATTTCTTCCTGTACCTGAGAAAAGCTGCTATCTTCTCCATATGCATCGGAATATACGACAACAAGCTTTGGATACTTCTTTTTCTCCCCGTCCTGTTTTTTATTGGGCGTAATATGGCAGCCAGTTAAAAGAATAATTGCACATAAAAGGCTGATTCCAATTCTGGTTTTATTTTTCTGATTCACTTTCATCTGCCTCCTCTCCTTTTATGGCTAATTGTCTACTTGTGTCATCACATTCATTTTTATCGATATTATTCCATTCTGCCTGTTCTGCAAAAAATTCTATTTTATTTAATCCTTTATTCGCTGAGAGGTCTATTTCTGCGTTCGTTTTATTTAATCCCTTATTCGCTGGCAATTTTATTTCTGCTTTTGCCCTATTTAAGTCCTCACTTGCTGGTAGTTCTATTGTTACTTTTGCCTTATTTTCCTTTGCTCTATTTTCCTCATTAGAAAAATGAATCTCTGCCGCATCTCCATATATAATATTTAGTCTGCGCTTTACATTAGAAATCCCGAAATGTTCCATTCCATTATGCATGACCGACTCGCCGTTTTTTAATTTTTCAAGAATTTCTTCCTCAAATCCCTGTCCGCTATCCTCTACGGTTATATGAAGCCTTTCTTTCTCTTCCCAGACTTTCACCCAGATATGAAGAACTTCTTCCGGACTCATCTCATGTTTTACTGAATTCTCCACAAATGTCTGTATTAACATTGCTGGAATCTTGCACTCGAATAGAGTTTCCTGTATATCAAGATGCAGCTTAAGCTGGTTTCCATATCGAATCTCGGATAACGCAATATAATTTTTTATATGATTTATTTCTTCTTCTAAAGTTACCTCCGTTTTTTCAGATAAATCATAACGTATATTTTTTCCTAATAACAGGGTAAATTGTTCCGCTTTCTCATACTCTTCCAAGAATAAAAGGTTCTTTATCGTATTTAAACAATTCGTCAGAAAATGTGGTTTTATCTGATGTTTCAGGTATTGCATTTCCACATTTTGCTTTTCTAACTGATTCTCATACACCTCAATCTTTAATTCTTTTATTTTCTCTGCCATCCGGTCAAAATTACGGTTTAGAAGCTGAAATTCATAAAAAAGATTTTGCTGATTCAGGCGGACTTCCAAATCTCCCTCCTGCATCTTTATCATTGCATTTCGAAGATCATCCATAGGACGGATAAAATATTTTGCCATCACAAAAGAGAACAGCATAATCAATATTCCTGATACAATTAAAACCAGTGGAACTACAATCGAAAGATTTGTCATTTTCTGATAAAATCCATTCTGCTTCAATGCAAGACAGAGGGCAACCTGATGCGAATTCTGTGGTTCTATAATCTGATACCCTTTTTCTGTCTCTATTTTATCCGACTGTATTTTATCCTGAAATGCCGTCTCATTTCCTGCTTTTAAAAATATTTTTTCCTCTTTTACATCAGAAAGTGTCTTTTCAAACTCCTGAAATATCTGGGAAATGTCCAGCCATCCTATCATGTACGTTTCCCGGTTATTTAAAATTCTCACAAGAATCTGTGAACCTTCCACCTCATATACAAACCAGTCCACATATGCATTTTCTTTTACTTTTTTCAAAAGACCCTCTGTATTTGCCGCAATCCATTTTGAAATAACCGATGCATTATTTTGTCCACGACGCATCCGAATAACCTTTTTTGTCACATTGGCCGTCTTTCCGTACCACATCACTCCTGACAGCATTTTCAACTGGCTGAGTTCTTCATCAAAAGTATCCCTCATCCGGACTTCCGCAAGATACTGATTTAGTTCCGTCGTACTTTCCAAAATACTTCTGGCATCATTTTCTATCATGACAGACTGCAATAAAAAATCATCAATCTGCTTTAACTGCTGTTCTAAATTACTGCTATAAATTTCAAGTGCCGAAGCATAAGAATTCCTTCTTTCCTTCGTCACTGTCTTTGAAATGTAAACACTTCCCCAAATCATTTGCAATTCAAAAACAGCCATAAAAAAAATGACAATTCCCATTACAAATCGCTTAAAAAATAATTTCCTGTTTTTCATCCGCCTAGTCCCTTTCTATATTCTCTCGGCGTAACTCCATTTGTATATTTCTTAAACATCTTTGTAAAATATGCTGTGTTAGAATACCCCGTCTCAATTGCAATTTCCGATATTGTAAGAACCGTTCTTTCCAGCAGCTCTTTGGCCCGCTCTATCCGCACCTTCGTTACATAATCCATCAGGGAACTTCCCGTATTTTTCTTAAATAATTTTGACAGATAATCTGGATTCATAAACACCTCTGAAGCAAGCGATTCCCGTGTCAGCTCCTCCTTAAAATGCGTTTCAATATAAGTTTTCACCTTCTCCACATTCTTTTCGGCGGATTGTACTCCCTCATTTAATTTTCGTATCTTCTCCTCCTTCAGAATACTTTTCTTCCTACTCTTTGCATTTCGTATTGCCTTCTCCAAAGCCTGGTTCATATCTTCCGGCTCCACCGGCTTTAACAGATAATCCTGTACCCCTAAGGAAACTGCCTGCTGTGCATACGAAAAAACCGCATGACTGGTAAGGAAAATAACAATCGGATTTCTACCTGTATCCAAAAGCCACTGCACAAAATCCAACCCACTTCCACGCGGCATCTCGATATCACAGATAATAATATCAATATCCGTCTCCTCGCAGATCTGCTGTGCCTGTTTCATGCTTAAGGCTTTGTAAATTGTAGAAAAACCGTATTTTTCCTTGTCAATCATGCGGTTCATAACCTCTACGGCTAAACGCTCATCATCTACTAGTAATATGTTCATTTCTAACCCCTCTGTTTTCGTAAACTGTATTTAGTATAACATAAAATATAGGTAGGGGATGAATAAACAGACGAAACCTCAAAGCCCCTATACTGCAAAAATGCTTCGTTTCCCTGCGTCCAAGCTGCTCGCCCGCAACTTGAACTTGCTCTAAGGCGCATTTTTGCAGTATAGGGGCTTTGAGGTTTCTGTTTATTCACAATCCCACAAATTAGATTCTGTAAATTTTATAAATATAGGGTATCTTCTCTCTTCCAGCGGGCGTCTGCCTTGTCTATTTGGTTTAACTCAAATCACAGGCCTCTCTTCTTCAGCACCCTCTTTTCTACGTTATAGAACACCACTTGGTCAATGAGGATTCCCACCACTACAATGACAACCATTACTAACATAACCTGGTTAATATCTGCCAGATTTCGTCCTGTCATCAATGTCTGTCCAAGCCCAATGGATGTTGTCATTACTTCACCGCTCATCAACGCTCTCCACGCAAATGACCATCCCTGTTTCATTCCCGATATTAATTCAGGGAGGCTTGCCGGAAATATGACTTTCCAATAAATCTGTTTCTGGTTTGCGCCCATTGTGAGGGCTGCTTTTTTATAAATTGGAGGTACATTTAATATTGCATTGTCTACAGCGATTGCCATGCTGAATGCCGATCCCATGATTACTACGAAAATTATTGCTGTTTGTGTAAGTCCAAACCATAAGATAGAAAATGGTACCCAGCAGATGCTTGGTAATGTCTGGATTCCCATAATCAGTGGTCTTAAGTTCCTATGTAAAAATGAAAAATGATTGATTAATATTCCGATTACTGCTCCGATTATAAGTGAAAGAATGTATCCAATCGCACCTCGGAGAAGACTGTTTCCAATTGCAGCAAGTAATGTTCCCTGCTTCATCATTTCCACAAAGGAATTCCACACACCGACCGGGGATGGCATCGCATATGCTTTCCATATTCCAAGTCCGTCAACACCTGCCACATAGAATATCTGCCACAAAATGATGATTCCAAGAAGGAACAGTATTTCCCCTGCTATATTGGATTTTCTTATTTTTTTCATTAATAATCCCCTCCCTGTATCTCTTCTAATATTTTATGGCGATATGCGATAAATTCTTCATCATAGACATGTCTTGGTCTTTCCAGATTAATTGGCACAATATTTCTGATGCCGCCATTTTCTCCTGACATTACCACTACTTTGTCACCAAGATATACCGCCTCTTCAACGCTATGTGTAATAAAAAATATTGTCTTGTGTGTCTGCATCCAAATGTCCTGTAATTCTTTTCTTAAATGATTGGATGTCTGTTTATCAAGTGCAGAAAATGGTTCATCCATCAAAAGGATATCTGAGTCCATCGTAAATGCTCTCGCCAGGGCCACCCTCTGACGCATTCCGCCAGAGAGCTGATGTATTGCGTAGTCTTTATATTGTTCTAACTGCATCATCTTCAAATATTTTTCTGCCCGTATTTCCTGTTCTTCCTTCGGAACTCCATTTATTTTCATTCCAAACTTTATATTTTGGATAACATTCAGCCACGGAAACAGAGCATGTTCCTGAAACATCACTGTCCGTTCTGAACCCGGGCCTTTTACTTCTTTTCCGTTTAAAAGAATTCTTCCTTCTGTCGGAGCTTCTAATCCTGCAATCAGGTTAAGCAGTGTACTTTTACCACATCCGCTTTTACCAACTACACAAAGGAATTCTCCCGGCTGTATTTCAAGATTTATATTTTTTAAAGTGGCCTGACCCGTATTTTCAAAAGTCTTTCCCACATTTTCTAATATTAATGCCATGCTCTGTCTCCTTTTAAATGTCTGATATACGCAATAGGTACTATAATTTCTGGATGATTAAAATTATTTTACTTCCGTAATAAAGTCATCGGAAGGTTTCTGGTCAATGAATTTTTGTTCAAGGGAAATTGCTGCAAAATCATCCACTGCATCTTTATTTACCTCTGTTGAAATGGTTAATTTCTGAAATGCCGTCTGTAAAATGTCCTCACTTAATGATTTACCTGTTGCCGCATTAATCTCGTCATTAATAATTTTTGCCGCCTCATCTGCATTTTGATTAATTTCATCCGTTGCCGCTTCATGCTGCTTTAAAAATTCTTTCACTAAATCAGGATGCTCTTTTAAAAACTCATTTCTTACAACAACCACCGCTACCGGATAATTACCTTCCATGTAGACTCCATTGTAATCTAACACAATCTCCGCACCATTTTTCACAAGTGTAGAACCCCACGGTTCTGGTACAAGCGCCGCATCTATATTTCCCTGATCCATCATATTCTGAATATCCGCATTTTCTACAGCGGTAACAGTGACTGTTCCGCCTTCCTCTACTGTCTTTAACCCATTATCAGAAAGAAGTTTTAACAGGCACAAATGCTGTGTATTTCCAATTTGCGGAATGGCTACTGTTTTTCCGTCCAAATCTTTTGCTGACTCAATCTCTGAACCCGGTGCCTTTACCAGTTCTGCTCCTGCCTGAGACGCTCCTGATATAATACTGACATCTCCTTTTGACTTAACATTTGCACTGATTGCCGGAACTGGTCCAATGTATCCGATATCAATATCTCCTGAAAATAATGCCTCTACCTCCGATGGTCCTGCGTTAAAAGAAGTCCATTTCACTTTTGCTTTTCCATCAAATGCTTTGTCGAGAGTTCCCTGTGCTTTCATATAAAGAGCCTGTGCATGTGTTACATTATTAAAATATCCCACATTAATTTCTGTTGTTTTATCAGCATCTTTTTTCGTTCCGCCGCATCCTGCAAGCCCTGCTACTATTGCTGCGACTCCGGCTATCACAAAAATCTTTTTTAGATTCCATCTCTTTATGCTTCTTTTCATATCGAATCAACATCCTTTCCCTGTTCTAATTATCTATCAGCATTTTTTATATCCTTTCCGTCTATCTTTGGTTAAGTGCTGATTTTTACTTATCTCTGTGTTATTTTTTCTGTCTGACATCAGCTTGTTTTTCCTCTCACATGTGTTGTATTTATCTTATGTGAAAATACATTTAACAACAACACGATTTTTTGATAACGTTTTCTATCTCATAATATTGACTTTTTTTCTTGTTTTTTTTATAATTTTTTCATGTATACATGATTTTATAATTTATTTTTCAAAATATTTTTGATAACGTTATCAGGAGGTTTTTATGTCATTAAAAGAAATTGCCCACCGAGCCGGTACTTCAGTATCCACCGTTTCAAGAGTCTTAAATCAGCCAGATTATAAATGCAAAAATCCAGAACTAGAGGCACGCATCTGGGCTGCTGCACAGGAAATCAGCTACACACCAAATACTGCCGCACAAACATTAAAATCCGGAGCACCTCAAATTAAAACCACTCCCCTCACTTTCGATATTTTTCTGACCCGTTTTCCCTCACTTTCTCAGGATTTATTTTTCAGCGAACTTTTTGAATCTCTGAAAAAAGAACTTCTACGTCAGCAATGTGTTCCCGGAAAGTTTCTCACCCTCCCGGAAGTCACTTCCATGTTAAAAGAAAAATCCTCTTTTTCAGTAACAGACACCCACGCTGATGGAATTATCCTTCTTGGAAAATGTCCTGCTGAACTGATTTCCACTTTACAAAATCATTATCACAATATCGTAGGAATTGACCGTAACCCGACAAACTTTGATTATGACGAAGTAATCTGCAGCGGAACAACTGCCGCCGTCACTGCCATGAACTATCTCATCTCTCTTGGGCATAAAAAAATCGCCTACATAGGCGATTGCTCCTATGAGGCGAGATATATTGGTTATTATCAATCTTTAATTTCGCATAATTTACCTTTAGACTACTCTAATATTTATCCAACCAGCCAAACCAGAGAAGAGGGCATGAAAACAATGGAACTTATCTTACAACGAGAAGAACTTCCCTCCGCCATTTTTTGTGCAAATGACAGCACTGCTCTCGGCGTTTTTGACTGTCTGCAGCGCCACCGCAAAAAAGGCTACATTCCTTCCGTTATTTCCATCGATAACATACTGGAATCTGAGCAGACAAAACCTATGCTCACCACCATTGATATTCCCAAAAAAGAAATGGCTCACCACGCAGTAAACCTGCTCCTTGACCGGATACATAACCAACATAGTAATGCGGTGCGGATTGAACTTCCATGTAGGTTGATTGTACGCGAAAGTTGTTCCTATTGTGGGCGATAACTTTTGAGTTTCCTACCAATGCACTACTACTGGATAGGTGGATTCAATATTGTTATAAATTTTCTGTACTGCGCTTCTCGGTGTATTTACACAGCCGTGAGAACCATCGTATGTGAAGATTCCTCCACCATAACTTCCACGCCAGGATGAATCATGGATTCCGACACCAATCTGAATAAATGGAAGCCAGTAGTCTACATGGGAGGCATAGCCCTGGCCAGTTAAAGTATAATCTGTTGTTTTATAAAGGATATAATAAACTCCTGTTGGGGTTCCATGTCCCTTGCTGATATCACCAGTTACAACATCTGTGGATACTAAAGTTTTTCCATTTTTGTAGAACCACATATGCTGCTCACCTAAGCTTACTTCTACATAAGTACTGCCGATATCAAACTTTTTACGGCTCTTTGCTCTGTGAGCATATTCTGGTTTTATCTTAACAGATTTACCCTTTTTAATTGTTTTAACAAGGTTCTTTGTTTCCGCTTTCTGATCAATTCTCCATCCGTAAGTACCGCCACTGACACTTACCTTATTGCCGCAGATGGACGTAAAATTTCGTTTTATTCCAACAGTATCGTATTTATCAGCAAGTTTTTTGATATATTTTGCGGCCATCTCACTGTGAACTTTAACCTCATGTTTATCTGTTTCATACAGCCATTTGCTGATTTTCTTTCCCTTAAGTTCTTCAGTACGATCATCAAAGTCGTATGTAATTGTTTCCTGAACATATTTGTTCATCGTTTTATTTGCTTCTACGACTTCCTTTGTATCCTTCTTATAAGCAGGATTTTTATAGCAGTCATTTTTTTCTATATCAATGGATTTATCCATATTTAAGATTGCTTCTTTTAAAAGTGGTTTCAGTTTTTTCTTCTTTACCGTATTTCCGTAAACTTCCGGCACAATACTATAGCTGTTTGTAGCTTTATCATAGGTAGAATATGCATCAACCGGTGCAACTACCATATCTTTATTAAATGCATTCAGATTATTATATGTATCATTAAATGCTGTATCATCCATTGTCAATGTAATCGCATCTCTATAATCCTGAGACTGGAATAATGCAGTAATCCATGCATAGCCTTTCTGCTGTGCTTTAATTTCCTCAAGCTTTCCATCATCCTTAAATGCAAGATTTACCTGAGAAAATGAAATACTTTCCTTTTTCTTATTTCTTTCCTTAATTGTAATCTTATAGGCTTTGATATCTTCCTTTATCAGTTCTTTTGTCTTTGAAACACTTCGGAAACCACAGGAATAACCATTCACTTTTGTTCCGATAAAATAATGATATTGAAAAAATACAGAAATAGCCGCATACAATAAAATAACAACAAGTACAGCCAGTCCGATTTTTTTCTGTTTGTTCATTTTTCTTTCCTCCTGTTCAAATTTATGTACTCTCGGAATCTTTTTATGCTTGATTTGGTGAGAAGATTTTTTGTCAGTTGTTCCCAAATTTTTGAGGCGTACGCGATGCATACGTTGATGAAATTTGGGTGCGGCTGTCGGAAAATCAGCCACAAAAGCAAGTGCAGGAAATACTCCGAGAGTACATATTTTAATAACTATTGAAATAACTATTAGATATAGTTTTTTGAATATCAATCGTATTTCCAAACTGTCAAATTACCTGTCCGTTAAATATATACGAAATATTCTCGATATCCCACAGTCTCCTAGTATAGTTCATTTCTCCAGCAGAAACAAGAGGGAAAATTGCTATTTAATTCATTAGACAAACTACAGACGAAGCCATTGCCCCCAATAAGGCATATTTGTGATTTTAGTCGCGGCGCGTTGAATGTTCGCTCCACGCGCTCGCATCCAACACTTGCTCCGAGACCACAAATATGCCTTATTGGGGGCAATGGCTTCTGTGCTGTGACTGGAGAAGATGAATTAAACAGGGGGAGGAGATTTGGGGACAGAAGCTGATGTCTTCTGCTTACTCAAGAATGACTGGGAATAGAGGGGATGATTTGACCGCCTGTATGTAATAGTAAAATGAAGAAATCGGCATTTTAAATTTGATTTTATAAATATTGTGGATGATAACATAATAATTACATCAATTTGCTTAAAATCTAGTATAGTATCCAATCAATAATAATAGTTTACGAATAATCTTTTATCAGCTTACAATAAAAGATAAACGAATCAAACTGGGATAAAAAAATATCTATCTACAATATTCTGAGAGCAAGCAGAAAACTTCTACTCTCTCCCCCAAATCCCCACAACCACTATTTAATTCAAACAAAATCCAGCCAAAGACAGCCCGAGAAGAGAGAAGATATCCTATATTTGTGGCCTCGGAGCAAGGTTTAGATGCGAGCGCATAAAGCGAGCATTTAAACCGCCGCGACTAAAGTCACAAATATAGGATATCTTCTCTCTTCTCGGGCGTCTGTCTCTTAATGAATTAAATAGTAATTCTGTATACATTTTGACGCTATATTTCTTTTGTGCTATACTGATTATTAATAAAAAGGGAAGTCGGCTCTATTAGAGCCTATGGGGGCAATATTATGAAAAAGACGATTAACAGAATTATGAACTCGTATATTCAGTTCTTTAAAATAAAGAATTTAAACGTTCAGATTGTACTGACAGACGATATGTATACCTGTCAGAAAAAATATGGATTTAATAAAGAAGACTCTCAGACTCTTGATGAGGCAACTGCTCGCAAAAACTGGAAGCATGTAGCTGCCTGTATGAAATATCCAAAGCATATGAACGAGCCGTTTACACTGATTTTTAAGGAACCATATTTAAGACGTTCCCCACTTTGTGAAGTATATCGTCTTGTCTTCCATGAACTGACACACATTTGTGATTATAGAGACTATGCCCGACTTAATCACCTGACTTCCTACAGACAGTTATTTGATGACCCGGAAACAGTATTGTTCCAGCACTGGTCTGAGTATCACGCAGAACGCCGGGGCTATGCCGCATGGCTGAAACACCGCTACGGTATTCGCGTTAAATACGACATTAACAACAGTAAAGTTGATATCTTACATAAAGAAACAGTAAGTAATATTCAGTATTACGGCGAGCATTACACCAACACTGCCGAATACGGCTCTACCCGCCAGATTTATTTTACAATGCATCTTCTGGCTCGTATGAGTATCTGGATGCAGATTCTTCCTTATCAGATGAGTGATATTTTATCGAAAGACCCATTTGATTATAAGGGAATTGAGTGGATTAAGAAGCTGATGTATCTTTTCCATAAGTATCCGAATATTGATCAGATGAATGATCATTTTATGGAGATTGCTAAGATTGTTGCGGAGAATTTTTCACTTTCCAGAGAGGAAATCTGGGAAAAAGTTTCTTGATAAATTCTGATTTGCCGCAGGCAAAGGAGACGCCCCCAAAGAGAGAAGGAATATAACGATGGAATTTTTAGATATAAGAGATAAAAATGGGAATCCCACAGGTGAAGTAAAAGAACGTTCCTTAGTTCATGCCGATGGAGATATTCATGGAACTTCTCATGTATGGATTGTGCGGAAAAATGAAAAAGGCAGTTATGATTTGCTGTTACAGAAACGTAGTGAAAATAAAGATGCATTTCCAGGATGCTATGATATTTCTTCTGCAGGACATTTACCAGCAGGTCAGGATTATCTTTCTTCTGCATTAAGGGAACTGGAAGAAGAACTTGGAATTAAGGCAAAGCCGGAGCAGCTTCATTTTATGGGACTCCATGAGGGATGTTGCGAGGAAACATTTTATGGCAAGCCTTTTAAAAATCACGAAATCAGTCATGTTTATTTGTATCAGGAACCTGTTAATATAGAGGATTTAACCTTACAGAAAGAAGAAGTTCAAGAAGTATGCTGGCTTGATTTTAAGGAATGCTGCAAAAAAGTAAAAGATGGAGATAAAAAGTATTGTCTGTTTCCAGAGGAACTTTTGATGATAAAAAAATATTTACAATTCTATTTAAAATAAAAAAAACGCATCGACGTCATCAATATGACTCGATACGCACCATATAAAATCTGCAAAGCAGTTAAAGGGGAAAATTAAGATTTATATTTAAGGTCTCACCGCAATGGCTCAACTCTTCTTTTCAACGTTTCTTATTATATAATATTTTTCTTTTTTTTCAATTCACAATCTTCACAAAAAAATTTAGTTTTACTTCTTTTTTGTTAGGCGATTTCACATTCCATTGAGGTTTATTATCAAAATTGCCCTCAATTCCTGCTTTTCATCTATTTTTATTGTATTTCTTTTTCTTAACCTCATGTCAAAAAAATTTCTATTTATGCCCGAAAAATAGCCGAAATCACCGCATTATCCTCTATTCAAACTGATTTTCTTTTGTTATAATAAAATAACAGAATTTAAGTTGGGAGGGAAGCAGTATGCAACATATGACGTTAAACAAGATTTCTATTGAACACATTACACTCGAACATATCGGTTTTGTTCATCACGGATTCGGCGTTGACTTACCTGATTATCTTCTGTAAGAGTCGTTTAGTTTTATTAAAGGAAACGGAACCGAAAGAAGGCATTATGTAAAACTGCTTCGTATCACTGCACGATAAATGCTCAACCGCATCTATCGCTTGCTAGAGCGTGTTATTACATAATGCCTTCTTTCGATTCCTGTCCTTAACAAATTACTATTTAATATTCTTCAATGCCACCATTCCGCCTCTCTTATACATACCCGTATTCCAAAGTCTTTTAAAATCAACAGACAGAGCTTCTCCATATGTATGATAATTTAAGTAAACTCTTTCTTCTAAGTTGATGCCTTCTTTAATTTTATTTTTATTCATTTCATTTGCCTGAATGGAAGCTGTGTGGATACAAGAATTTTTTATTTGACGCTGCTGGACTTCTTCTTTTTCTGTTTTATATCCTGTTATACAAAACCAATGCCAATTCAGATCCTTAAATTCCTTATCCCGATGACGAAGCATGAGATAAATTACCGGAAGATTTCTCTCGATTGCTTTTTTCACAAATTTCTCAGCTTCTTCATATGGTTTATCCCCATCTAGAGTCTCAAATTCAGCCCGATATCCACAATCCTTTAAATATTGTCCACACCCATCTGTAAACATAGAAAGTTTTGTGACTCCTCCGACTCTTGGATGAATATAGGGTTTCATTTTCATGGAGAAGTCCACATATTCTTTTCTAGTAAGATTTAATGCATCGCCGGGATAACATTTTTTCAGACCATAATTTCTCGCCAGGCAAATAGATAAATCGCAGGCAGCTAATGCACCACAGCCGCCAAGATACATCCAGAAGTCTGTGCACCATTCCTGATTGCCGCCGGGGGTTCCTTCTATCTGAAAATAATCAATATTTTTTTCTTGTTTCATAAAGTATTCCTCATTTATTACTTTTCCAACTTCTATATTTTCTTGTTATTTCTCATATATTCTTTATTATAGTAATTACGCTTAATACTATATTGATTAAATCACATAATCGATCCCGTTATTGCCACGCTCGCCACCGCTCCTGCTATCGTCGCAAACATCGCTCCCGGTAAAGTCCAACGTGTTTTTTTTATATTTACACTCATGTAGTAAATCGTAATTGTATAGATTACCGTCTCTGTACAACTCATCATGATTGAGACAATCATTCCAAGCCTTGAATCCGGACCATATTCTTTAAAAATATCAAGGACAAAGCTGACCGCTGCCGATGAAGAAAATATTCTTACAATAAATACGGGAATAACTTCTACTGGAATGTGCAAAAGCTTTCCTGCGGGAGCAAGCAGTTCTGAGAAAGAATCTAATGCTCCTGATGCACGAAAGATTCCTATCGAAACGAGTAATGCTATCATTGTCGGCGCGATTTCAATAACAATCTGAAACCCCTCTTTTACTCCCTTTAGAAAGCTTTCATATACATCATTGCGATTAAAGAAGCCATATACAACAATATAGAACATGGTAAATGGCACGATAAAATCCGAAAAATAAAGAAGAAACTTCACTGTATCCATCTCCGTTTCTTCTTATTTTTTCTATTACATTTCTTTCCATTGTATCTTGTTATTTCCATTATTTTAATGAATACAATTCCTGCCATAGTAGAAATCATTGTCGCACAGATTGCTGGAAGTACAACCGCGGCTGGATTCACGGAACCGTACTGGCTTCGATAGGCAATCATGTTAATTGGAACAAGCTGCAGCGATGAAATATTCAAAACAAGAAAAGCACACATCATATCAGAAGCTCTGCCCCCGCCTTCCTCCAGCTTCTGCAGCTCTCGCATCGCCTTAAGCCCAGCTGGGGTCGCCGCCCAGCCTAGCCCAAGAATATTAGCTGCCATATTAGCCGCTATGTATTCATTAGCTTTATGGCGGGGTGGTATGTCTGGAAACAGCCAGTGGATAAAGGGATACATTGTCTTTGCAATCTTTTTCATAAGACCACTCTTTACCGCTATTTCCATCATGCCGTTCCAGACACCGATAACTCCAAGCATAAAAATACATAAATTCACCGCCTCTGTTGAAGATGAAATAAAACTTTCTGTTATCTGCCCTATTGTGCCATGAAATGCCGCAAAGAAGATTCCTCCGGCAATCATAATCACCCACAATATATTCAGCATAAACCACTCAAACTTTCTCAACCTTTTTCTTCATTATATTGTTTCTGGCTTGTACGGTATGCTTCCATATCAAAGTAACCAAACTGATTCTTAACGGTATGTTTAATCTGATACATCGCAAAATCCGCATACCGCATAAATATCTTGCTGTCTGTCGTATCCTGTATGAATGTCCATTATCTATCTTTTATACACTCTAGGAACTCTCTTTCCTACATCACAAACAAATTCATAGTTAAAGCTTCCGGCAAGGTTCGCCATATCTTCAACACTGATATAATTATCCCCGTCTTTTCCAATCAAGGTAACGGTATCTTCAAGCTTCACATCTGGAATATCTGTAATGTCTACCATCATCTGATCCATGCACACTCTTCCGACAATCGGTGCTTTCTGTCCGTGAATCAATACCCAGCCTTTGTTAGAAAGACTTCTTGCATATCCATCCGCATATCCAACAGATACTGTAGCAAGACGGCATGGATGTTCAACAATATAAGTCGCTCCATAACTTACACCTCGTTCCATCTCTGGCTCCATAATATTTACTACATGAGAATACCAGCTCATGGCCGGTGTCAGATCTAAATTAGAGAAATCCACTTCATCAGAAGGATACATTCCATAAAGAATAATACCCGCCCTTGCCATATCATAACGATGGTCTTCATATTCCATGATAGCGGCACTATTACAGATATGTTTTACTGGAATTTCAATTCCCGCTTCATCAAGTAACTGAACAAAATGATCATATCTCTCCATCTGACTTTCTGTGTATGCCTTATCTGTCATATCTGCACAGGATAAATGGGTAAATAACCCCTCAATCTTTATATTGGGCAGCTCTGCAATCTGCTTTACAATCGCAAGCCCTTTCTCATCTGGAGATAAACCGATTCTTGTCATTCCGGTATCTAATGCGATGTGAATTCTCGCCGTCTTTTCTGCCTTTACGGCAGCTTCAGACATTGCCTTAGCCGTATCATAGCAATAAATCGTCTGATCTACACCATACTCCAAATTCTTATAATAAAGAGAGGGGGAATTATAGCCAAGAAGCAAAATTGGCTGTTTTAATCCAGCCTTTCTCAGTTCTACTCCCTCATCAATTGTAGCAACACCAAAATAATCTGCAATATCATTTAAATAATGTGCTACTTCCACTGCACCATGTCCATAACCGTCAGCCTTTATGACAGCCATAGTCATCGCATTATCTCCTGTTTTCTTTTTGATATTTATATAATTCTCCCTGATTGCTTTTAAATCAATTTCACAATAGGTACGCAAGTATTCTTCCATGTTTGTCCTCTTTCCCTTACTTCTACAGTAATCCTGTAAAATCATACTTTACTCAGGTTACTGTACATATCTATATTATGTCACATTTGGTATACTTATAAATGGGCGCAAAACACCCCTTATAAAAAAGTCTATAAACAAATAAATTCTACCACATTTTTTCCTATTGTGAAGTTTTTTATACAGAAAAAATTCGGGAAATATAGCATCTCCCGAATTCTTTCAATTATTTCACTTTTACTATTTTACTTTTACTATAATTACTTTCTTTTTTCCATCACTGGTCTTTACAGTAATTTTACATTTACCTTTTTTCAAGGCCTTAATAACACCTTTTTTTGTTACTTTGGCAATCCTCTTATTGGAAGAGCGATACATAATCTTAGCAGTAGAAGATGCTGGAATCTTCTTGGCTTGTATTTTATATTTCTTTCCCTTCTTTAAAGTAACTTTTGTCTTCTTCACTTTTAAAGACTTTGTTTTTATTGTTTTCTTAACTGTAGAACCTGAAGCTGGCTTCGTCTCTGGCTTCTTTTCGGATGTTCCCGGCTTCGTATTTGGCTTATCTTCAGAGCTGCCTGGTTTCGTATTATCCTCTTCATCAGAACCATTTACTTCTATCACATACTTGCTCACATCTGGAACTTTTGTAATACTTGACCAGTACAACTCAGAAATTGTTCCATAGTTATCCTTGATTTCCTTACCGTTTAGCAATGTCCGATTGGATGTCTTAGCAAGCGTTACCCCATCTGCAATTGCTTTTCCCGCAGTAGCACCTGTTTTTGGTATACTGCTGCATCCACCTTGTGCATAAACATTTTTTACAGAAACAGTACCATTACCGCTGATAGCATCTGCGCCATCATCATATGTACCGTTACCGCCAAATGCAATTAATGTTCCCTCACCGGAAATACTTCCATTATCTAAAATAATTCCGCTGCCGCCTACGGATGTTGTTGCAATATATCCTCCACCAAATGCCGCTACTACGGAATCCTTTTTAATATCTAAGGAACCATTCTCAATACGGATCGCCGGCTGACCGGAAAGACTTTTTCCTGTTGTTTCATCCTGTCCGGTTGCTGCTTCATCTCCCTTTACAAATACCTGCCCATCTACGGTAACCTTTCCTTTTACAACAATAACAGGATTCGTATTCTGTCTAATCATATGTCCATTTGATATAAAATTGGTGTTAGAATAAATAGATGAATTTTCTAAAATTGCTCCATCATTTAAAATCAACTGTCCATTAATTGAAGAACCTGTGAGAAACTGACTGCCATAATCATCATAGTTTGATGAGAACTTACCGCCATTTTTCACTTCAATATTTCCATGAATAGAAGAATCACGAAGAACAAGCTTGCCACCATTCTCTACAACAATATTTACGCTGCTGAAAACTTTCATATTTACAAGAGTAAGATTACAGCCATCTGGAACAATCAATGTCTGTACTGGACTACCATCTACAGCATAACCAAGTTCTCCATAAGTTCCACTTGTATGAGAACCGTACCATGCCTTAATATCCTTTGGTACCGTAACTGTTTCGTTCTCTCCGCCAAAAGAAGCAATTGCCCATGGCTCCATATCATACATATACTTTCCATCCGCTGTCTGCTTACAATTCTCAAGTTTAAGCTGCTTTGCAAGTACTTCTGTACGAGTATAAACTTTAAAATTCAGCTCATTACTTGTCGCAGTACGACCGCTCTCATCCGTTACTGTTACACTAATTGGATAAGAACCGGCTTTTAATGGTTCCCCTGATAAAGAAAGAGAACTGTCGTGGACAGAATAAACACCTTCCATTCCGCAGGCTTCTGTATCAATATTTATCTTTGTTCTGTTCTTATTTACTGTGATTACTTCACTTAACGGCTTCCAGTCGCTGTTCTTCGGCTCCTGTCCATCAGGAAGAACTGCTGCTTCAACAATCACATCACTATTTTTATTTGTCGTAACAGAAGTAGAAGCTCCACTGATTGCATCATATTTCTTCTGTCCTTCTAAAGCGCTTTCAAAGCTTCCTCGTATTCTTACATGAAGCGTATTAATTCCATCAGAAGGTCCTGAAGGAGTCTCTGCATCTGAATCTGTCTTTTTAACAGTAAATGTATCTGCTGTTGCCTTTATCACACGTAAGTACAGCGTTTCATAGCCTTCACTTTCAATCGTGAGAATATTTCCACTCTTTAACATACCATCAGAAGAACCATCAAAATAAAGTTTATTTTCATCTGTATTTCTGTAGTATGCTTCTCGTCTCATTAAAGATAAACGAGAACTTGCTTCTTCCCACTTTGTTTTATTTACAGAAACACTTTTTATTCCTTTGACATAGTCAGGTGCATCCGCAAAAGAAAGACTCTGAAAATCATAAACTACATTTTCTTTCATTGCTTCTACATTGCCGACACTGGCAGAATTTGCAGAGTTTGCCGCAAATGAAGGAATAAAGGATAATGTAAATAAACACACTCCCAAAACAACACTGGCTAATAAATTTCTAACCTTCCTATTCATATCCGGTTTCTCCTATTTTACAGTTACTTTAACAACTGCTTTCTTTCCACTTGCTGTCTTAACAGTAATCTTGCATTTACCTTTTTTAACAGCCTTTACAACACCGTTCTTTGTTACTTTGGCAACCTTCTTGTTAGAAGACTTAAATGTAACTTTTTCTGTCGCATTGGCTGGTTTTAATTTTGCTTTAAGTTTAACTTTTTTGCCTTTCTTTAACACAATACGCTTTTTGTTAACAACAACTTTTTTGGCTTTTACAGTTTTCTTATCTGGCTTTTCTGCTGGTTTTGTATCATCTTTTTTACTTTCTGTTGTTTTGTCTGCTGGCTTTGGATCTTTCTGCTTTAAATCTCCATATTCTGCTCCACATACTTCACAGACTGCTCTCTTTGTTGTTGTAGCTTCGCCACCTTTATGTGCTTCTTTTTCAGTCGTAGTATCACAACCTTCATTCTGACATTTCTTCCAGTGATAAGATCCGTCAGACTCATATTCATCTCCATAGTTATGAGATGCGCACTCTCCGTACTCTTCTCCACAGAAATCGCAGACTGCTTTCTTCGTACAAGTAGCTGTTCCGCCTGTGTGTTTTGTGTGGATGGCAACTTTTTTATAATCTTTACCTACTTCTAATACTAAGTCTTTATATCCTTCTGCAGAAATAACAACTTTGTTAGTATCTTTTGTAAATTCCTTATTTCCTATTGTTATATTAACCATGTTCACATTTGCTCTAAATGTATCTTCTTTCATAAAAAATGTATTATCTACTTTAGTATAAGGTTCTGCATCATTTACTTTAATAGATGTAATCTTTTCCATCCAACTTTTTGTATTTTCTGAATTTGCAGTATATTCAGAATATTGAATAAAATACCATTCATAACCAAGATCTTTCTGAAGTGTTGGAGTTTCCGTTGGTGCTTCCTTCAATTCTACCGCTGCTGTCTCCTCAGCCTGTACTGCTACCTGTGGTGCAACTGTTCCCACTACTGTCATTGACAGGCACATAGCGCATGCCATAATGAATGAACTAATTTTTCTCATTTGTTTCTCTCCCTTTCTCTCTCTCAAATAAACTTAATAAAAAAAACAGGTTGCCACTTAAAACTAATTTATGTTACTTAATTCTAACATTAGTTAGTTTATTTAAAAGACTACCTGTTTTTATATTCCATGTCAATTCTACAGTTGATAACATTTCTCAACTATAGAATTCTTAAGAATTCATTTATTTAATTTTTAGAAAAAAGGATTACTCTTTTAACAATTCCTGATAAATATCCCTCTTACTTACTCCGCGGTCTTTTGCTACCTGTTTCATCGCACTCTTTTTATCCATCCCTTTTTCAAGATAATGTTCCATATGTTCCTGCACAGTAAGCTGATTCCACTCCTGTTGTTTTTCTTCTTTCAGTTCTTGTAAACTCTTTCCCTCAAAGATTAAAACATACTCCCCTCTTGGCTCGTTCTCCTCATAATAAGCAATCATTTCATCGAGAGTTGACTTGCGCTTCTGCTCATATCGCTTCGTCAGTTCTTTACATACCGTCATATTTCGGTTACCAAGATATTCCCTGCACTCTTTCAAAGTCTTCTTTAAATGATGCGGCGCTTCGTAAATAATAATCGTTCTTGTCTCATTGCGAAGATTCTCCAAAATCTGTGCTCTTTCCTTCTTGTCATACGGTAAAAATGCTTCGAATGCGAATCTCCTTGTCGGCTGTCCGGACATAGTAAGTGCCGTAATGCAGGCACAAGCTCCCGGAAGTGATGTAACATTAATTCCCGCTTCATAGCACTGTCTTACAAGTTCCTCTCCTGGGTCAGAGATTCCCGGTGTTCCCGCATCTGTGATTACTGCGATATCCAGTCCTTCTCTTAATTTATTTACAAGATAAACTGCCTTATCGACTTTGTTGTACTCATGATAGCTCGTCATCTTTGTTTTTATCTCAAAATGATTGAGAAGCTTGATACTGTTTCTCGTATCTTCTGCCGCTATCAAATCCACTTCTTTTAAAATTCGTACTGCCCGATAGGTCATATCTTCGAGATTTCCAATCGGTGTCGCACATAAATATAATGTTCCTGCCATTTTAATTCTTCATTTCTCCATATATCTGATAAATCTCATCGGTATAAGAACCATCCTTATTGTATACAATTAATGGGGGTTCTACCGTAATCCTCTGCTTACCACCTTTTGCAGCATCAATCAAAACCATATTTGGCTCTTTATCTACATAAGGATGTACGAGACGCATCCTTTTCGGCTCTAATTTATGCTGTTTTAATGTATAAATAATCTCCGCTAAGCGAAAGGGTCTGTGCACCATATAAAAATGGCCGCCTGTTTTCAACAGCCATTTTGCTGCCTTTACTACATCTTCAAGGGAACAGGTAATCTCATGTCTTGCAATTGCCTTTGCATAATCTGGATTCGTCAGACCATGTTCTCCTGTCATATACGGAGGGTTACAGGTCACCCAGTCAAAACTCTCCCTCTCATAGTCTGTCTTTATATTACGAACATCCCCCTGTACAATATGCACTTTTTCTTCCTGACCATTCATCTTCACAGAACGCTCTGCCATCTTGGCAAACTCTTCCTGATACTCTAACCCCTCTACATAAGCAAGCGGATATTTACCCTCCATCAGTATTGGAATAATTCCTGTACCGCTACACAAATCAATCCCTTTACTTTTCTTTTTAACTCTGGCATAATCAGAAAGCAGTACCGCATCAATCCCGAAGCAAAAACCATCTGTTTTCTGGATAATACGGTAATCCTTTATCTGGAGATCATCAATACGCTCATTTTCTTTAATTTGTACATTCTCCATATAAGTATCCTATTTTAAATCTTCATTTTCAACTACAATTAAGTGAAGAACCCAGCAATTATACTACCAAAGAACTCTTCTTAATTTTTCAAACTTCTTATATCAACAAAACCAAAATTTGAGTATTATAAAAAATTATGAGGAATAAAACAATAAAAATAACAGTAATTTTTATTATTTAAATTCTCTTCCCTTATTTCTCTTCGTTTCATTAAAGCTTAGACTTTCTTTCCTTCTTCTCCATCGCCTCTAATTTTTTAAGCTCATCATCCATTTTTACTTTTTCTCTGCGCTTCCGAGGACGGAAAATCAAATCATCCACTTTATAATCTACGAGTTCTTTTTCTCCCTTTTCGTCAGTAACTACGAGCTTCACTCTCTGTCTTAACACGCTGACTTCGTGAACAACACCTTTTACTCCCGTATTCGTCTTTACTTCATCACCAACATTCGGAAGCTTACTGTTCAGATACTCATAAGTATCCTGCTCATTTTTCAGGCAGCACATCAATCTTCCACAAACTCCTGAAATCTTTGTAGGATTCAGAGAAAGATTCTGCTCCTTCGCCATTTTAATTGATACTGGCACAAACTCAGATAAAAATGTATTACAGCAAAGGCTTCTTCCACAAATGCCGATACCGCCTTTAATTTTTGTCTCATCTCTTACACCAATCTGTCTTAATTCAATTCTTGTCTTAAAAACTGAGGCTAAATCTTTTACCAGCTCACGGAAATCAATTCGTCCGTCCGCCGTAAAGTAAAATAATACTTTATTATTATCAAATGTATACTCACAATCAATGAGCTTCATTGCAAGCTTATGTTTTTTTATCTTCTCAATACAGATTTTATAAGCTTCTTTGCTCTTTTCTTTATTATTTTCCTGAATCTTATCGTCTTCTGGTGTTGCGATTCGGATAACTGGCTTTAAAGTTGCAATAATCTTCTCATCATGAATCTCACGATTTCCTAAAACAACTCTGCCGTATTCTACTCCACGCGCAGTCTCCACGATAACATTCTGTCCAACTTCTACCTCAAACTGCTCTGAGGCAAAATAATATATTTTACCATTATCTCTAAAACGAACTCCTATTACTCTGGCCATTTCTACCTCCTGTTCTTCTTAAAACTCTCTTCTCGCTTCTACAATAAGCAACTCTAAAGTTGCGTCAAAATTCACATTAGACTTTATGCGGACTCTGGCACGATGAATTTTGCCTATAACATAATCAATTGCCTCTAAATCTAATTTATCTACCTGCTTTTTCAGATACGCATACTCATTTTTAAAAATAATTTTCTTTTTGGCAGCTTCAGCATTCACTGAATTATCTGCTTTCAGTAACATAATATCCCGAAACCACATCAGAAAAATATCGAAAAAGTCCTCAATTCTGTTTTTATACTTTTTATATTCCTTTACTTTATCTGCAATCTCGTAACTTTCTATCTCATGGATATACCGCAAAATGGACAGAGTCAACTCCTTTAAATCCTGAAATTCTTCTGAAGAAACGATTGCTTCTGCCTTTCCTATATTTCCAAGAGAAAATCCTGCTGCAAATTCTGCTTCTTCCTTAGAAACGCTACATTTTTCCACCAAGTATTTCTCAACAGCTGTTCCGGGTACCGGTCTTGTGGCAAGAAGAATACATCTTGAAAGAATTGTGTCTAAAAATGCTCCTCTGTTCGTAGTAAGTAAGAAAATAACTGCATATTCCGGCGGTTCCTCAATCGTCTTTAAGATGGCATTCTGCGCTGCAGCATTCATCTTTTCCGCCTCATCTACGATATAGATTTTATAAGGCCCCTTATATGGCATAATTTCTACCGTATTAACAATCTGCTCCCTTATCTCACCAACACTAATCACATTGGGCTTTTCATGAGAAACCCAAATTACGTCCGGATGATCATGGTGTTCCATCTGTATACAAGATTCACACTTTCCACAGGATTCCACCAAACCCGTAGTTTCCCGGCCTTCACACTGCAATATTTTAGAGAAAGCCTCGGCAAGCATTTTTTTCCCACTTCCCTTATCCCCCTCCATAATATAGGCATGAGAAATCTTTTTATGATGCACAGCAGTAATAAAATGCTCTTTTATTCTTTCATTTCCTAAAATCTCATTTAATTCAGCCATGACTTTCCCTCAAAATCTTTCTGTTAATCATCTTAATTCTTCTGCTAATTTTCTATTGGTACCTATTCTTTTATTGTTTTTTCTCAATGAATTCATGTCTATCGATTCTTCTTCTTCAATAATTCATCCACATGATTCCGAATCTTTTTCTGAATCGTATCAATGGATCTTCCACCATCAATCTTCATAACTTCCGGCCTGCCTGAAAGGACTTTTCGATATCCTTCCGATACCATATGATGAAAATCTATACCTTCCTGCTCCATACGATCAAGATTCTTCTGTTCTTTCTTTCTACGAAGTCCTTCTGCCTCTGATAAATCAATGAAAAAGATTCCATCGGGACGATAAATGCCGATTCCCGGCGCATTTACAGCCGAAACTGTAGAAATACCAAGTTTTCTTGCAATTCCCTGATAAACGATAGAAGAATCTACAAAACGATCGCTTATAACGATTTTGCCCTCTTCTAATGCTGGTCCGATTACTTCATGTACTAACTGCGCTCTTGATGCCGCATAGAGAAGCATTTCTGTTACTGGAGACATTTCTTTGTGTTCTGGATTCAGAATAAGCTGTCTTACTTCCTCTCCGATCACTGTTCCCCCCGGTTCTCTTGTTATGAGACATTCATAGCCTGCTTCCTCTAAGTATTCTTTTAATAAATTTATTTGTGTGGTCTTTCCTGAACCATCCGGTCCCTCCATCACAATAAATAATCCCTTCATCTAATAAAATCTCCCTTCAGAAGTACATGCACTTTTATTATCTGAATGTTATCTGACTTCTTCATCGTATTTTAGTCATAGTACTTTCAAACATGCTCTGGTACAATATTTTTATCATACTGCTTTTGCTATACTATCTATAAATCTTTTAGAACGATAATCTTATTACAGGACAATCCAAGTACATTATATCCATTATATAAATATTGACTGATATTTTCCACTGTTTCTTTGAGTATTTTTTCTCCAGGAACTAATATTGGTACTCCCGGCGGATAAATCATGACATATTTTCCTGAAACTCTGCCAGTAGAATCAGCCAACTCAACTGTCTCCATGGCTTTTCCCCGGCACTGCCAGGATTCTATGATTTTGGGAGGATATATTGTCTGCTCATTTTCTTTTTCTTGTATAACCTTATAGTGGTTATGAATTTTAGTTTCTATTTTGGGTTTGTTTTTATCACAAATTTCTATTTCAACTTTATCTTGGTTTTGGATGGCAATTTTTGTCTCATTTACAGCCTTATTTAAACTACGATTTTCCTTTTCTTTCTCTTCACACATTTTATCAATCTCAGAAATTGCCTTCCAAAGCTCATCAAAATCTTCCTTTTTATCACAGATAGAAGTCATGGCAATCCCATAAGTCAGGTTCTCCATCTCCAGTTCAATGTGATATTTTTCATATAATAACTGAAACAGCTCCTTTCCATTTATTCCGCAGCCCTTTACTGAAAAGACCAATTTCCCGTTATCATATGCAAAACAATTTAACTTTTTCTGATTGAGCAGGCTTATTTTTTTGAGTTGTTCACATTTTCGGCGAAAATTTTTAAGGTTATCCACATATTCGGCGAGTTGTCCCTGATTTTCTTTCATATACATGATTCCGTACTCAGCAGAAGCCATCAAAAGATACGATGGACTTGAGGTTTCATAAATATCGATGATTTCCTCCACCTGCTCTTTTGTCACGATGTCTGAGCAAAGATGAAGAACTGCTGTCTGCGTAAAGGAAGGCAATGTTTTATGCGTACTTTGAATCACCAAGTCAGCACCTTCCTGAACGGCACTGTCTGGAAAATACTTATGAAATATGAGATGCGCCCCGTGTGCCTCATCTACAATCAAAGGAATGGCATACGGTCGAGTTACTTCTTTAATCCCTGCTATGTCGCTCACAACGCCTTCATAAGTAGGTGAAGTCAGTACAACTGCCTTTATATCTGGATTCGCTCTTAATTCCCTTGCTACGGCTTCTGGCTTCATATCCTCGCATATATCATACTCGGCAGAAACATCTGCATAGCAATAGACGGCCTCCAACTGTAATAGCCTGATACAGTTATAGACCGCCTTATGACAGTTTCGCCCTATTAAAATCTTATCTCCCTGTCTACAGACCGAAGAAATGGATACCAGAATCCCAAGGGTACTCCCTCCAACAAGATACCATGATTCCTTACTTTTAAATATATCTCTTACAAGATTCATGGATTCACGAATAATGCCCTCTGGCTCATGAAGATTATCGTAATCTGTTATCTCTGTAATATCCATTTTTTCTACACCAAAAAAAGCCCCAAAATCAGCTCTTTTGTGACCTGGCATATGAAAAGGAATTCTTTTTTCTGACTCTAATTCTCTTAATTTATTATAGATTGGTGTATTCATAACTTATTTTTTATCTCTTTATCCTTTTAACTCTTCTTAGTATTTATGCTTTTTAAATTTATTACTACTTACCAGCCGACTATTAATAAGCTTATTAGACAAAAAAAATAGCTCAGTAAATAAAACATTTACTGAGCCTTCATGAGACATCGGGGATTCGAACCCCGGACAACTTGATTAAAAGTCAAGTGCTCTACCAACTGAGCTAATATCCCATATGCCCAGAACCGGAATCGAACCAGTGACACGAGGATTTTCAGTCCTCTGCTCTACCAACTGAGCTATCTGGGCATGAGTTGCGGGGGAAGGATTTGAACCAACGACCTCCGGGTTATGAGCCCGACGAGCTACCAGACTGCTCTACCCCGCGATAATAATTATTAATTTTTAAATGGGCGGAGGTGGATTCGAACCACCGAAGCAATTTGCAGCAGATTTACAGTCTGTCCCCTTTGGCCACTCGGGAATCCACCCATATTTAATTATGACTTTTAATAATCATAACAAGCCGATGAACGGACTCGAACCGTTAACCTGCTGATTACAAATCAGCTGCTCTGCCAATTGAGCCACATCGGCATAAATGGGACCTATAGGACTCGAACCTATGACCCTCTGCTTGTAAGGCAGATGCTCTCCCAGCTGAGCTAAGATCCCATATTCTTATTAAAATATATCCTTGCGGATAAACGACCCGGATGGGATTCGAACCCACGACCTCCGCCGTGACAGGGCGGCGCTCTAACCAGCTGAGCCACCGGGCCAAAAAGGTATGTACCTTCAAAACCACACACAAACTATCTTCTTCTATTCCAATAACTTACTAAGGTCAAGCTATCGACCGATTAGTAACAGTCAACTCCACACATCGCTGTGCTTCCATCTCTGCCCTATCTACCTCATCGTCTCTAAGGGGTCTCTCACTCTTTCGAGTATGGATATCTCATCTTGAGGGGGGCTTCACGCTTAGATGCCTTCAGCGTTTATCCCTTCCCGGCTTGGCTACCCTGCTATGCCTTTGGTAAGACAACAGATACACCAGCGGCCAGTCCATCCCGGTCCTCTCGTACTAAGGACAGCTCCTCTCAAATATCCTACGCCCGCGCCGGATAGGGACCGAACTGTCTCACGACGTTCTGAACCCAGCTCGCGTACCGC
>OLVT01000041.1_pt1 | contig 134442 bp, 117 predicted proteins | sample 1673241 | NCBI WGS metagenome assembly OLVT01 (sample SAMEA3178936, study PRJEB25190) | human gut metagenome | biome: human gut; feature: human-associated habitat; material: faeces | place: Austria | collected 2013
CAGAGGTGGAAGTGCAGTAATGCATGGAGCTGACTGTTACTAATCGGTCGAGGGCATAACCAAGAAGGTAGGACAGGGTAAGGAAGAATGGATGGAGTAAAGATTTAAATTTGTATGTGGTTTTGAAGGTACATGTAGAAAGTAAGGGAGCTGTAGACCGTTAGGGTTTGCAGTTTTTTTATTACAAAGGAAATACAATTTCCTTTGTAATAAAAAGCCTCCGGCAGGATGCGCACTGCGGCGTACAATGAAGATGGCGCAAGCGACCGCCGTAGGCGCCAGAATGTGCCGAGGCACATTCTTTGTTCTTGTAAAAAAATATATTTTTATCTAAAAAAGCCTCCGTAGGGGAGACACGTTGTCTGCTCTAAAAAGCAGTCAGTCATATCTAGAAATTAATTGGACTGTAATGGATTGTTTTTGGCTGCTTTTCTATATTGAGAAGGGGACACCCCATATTCCTGACGAAAAATCTGATTAAAATAATTTCGATTCGAATATCCAAGAGATTCACATATCTTACCAATATTATGATCTGTATGTAACAACATATCAGCTGCGTCTTTTAAAAGAAAACTGCGTCCGTATTCAGAAAGCGTTTTACCAATACTTCGTTTTAGAATACGCTCAACATAATCACTGTTGTATCCCGTAATCTGTTCAATTTCATTACGGGTAAAGACACTCTTCTTATTCTGATAAGCATTTGCTATTTGATAAATAATTTGTTCATCATTCGAAAGTTTTGCGCGATGAATTCGTGTTTCATAGAAATCTGTGTCACATAACATTTCAATAAAACGACAGAACAGAGCTTTCATCATATGACTTTTCCCGGAATGTCGACTTGAGATTTCCTTGATCATCTGATTGATAATAGACAGGTAAGTATTATTGGAAACCGTCTGTATTAAGCGGAAATCTGTATAAATCTTTGCATTATACAGAGAGATTTTCTTATTTTCATCAAAAAACTGATGAAAAACAGAACCGATTGAGTGCGAAATTCCATCTCTATCATAATAAAAATTATTTTCAAACACATCTTTAACATAATCCTCTTTTAATAAAAATAATACAATTTCTGTATTCGGATTCATTTGCTCTGCATGATGAATATTTTTGTTACAAAGACAGCATTCACCGGCGTGATAAGTAATATAATCATCTTCAATATGCATAGTTAATTCTCCGGACATAACAAAAGTCAGTTCATAGAAATCATGTGAATGGAGTTTTACAGAAGCACTTTTCAGATATTCAGAATAGGGCATATTGGCATCGAGAAAACTGTTTTCTGTAAATTCCATATATTCGGATAGATTATTTTGGGGATGGATGCTTTCGTACAAAATCAGATAAGGCATATTAATTTCGTAGTATTGATATAGTGAGTTTGGGGAGTCATTTAATACTAAACTGGAATGAGTCATGCCATGATGTCTGGAAAATGCAATTGCGTGATTTTCTTCATAATTTGCTAATTCTGTTTGAAATAAAGTCGATTTTCGATACATTTTTGCGCGTTTTACTCTCTTTCAGATATTTTCGTAGGTTTTAATTGATTATATAATACACCTATCAGCAATGCAAGTGAAAGATTGACGTAACCATCAGGGCCCGATGGCAATGTGTGCTGAAAGGAGCAAATAATGAAAATTTATGTAAATATAAATGCATGTAAGGATGGAAATGGAACAAAAGAAAGTCCGTTTCGATATATTAATGATGCAGCGCAGGTTGCAAAACCTGGTGATGAAGTGGTGGTTGCACCTGGAATTTATCGGGAATATGTAAATCCGCATAATGCGGGAAAAGAAGAGGCAAGAATTGTTTATAAAAGTGAAGTTCCATTAGGAGCAGTGATTACTGGAGCAGAAGAAGCACATGACTGGGTTCATACAGTGGGGAATGTGTGGATGCTTCGTGTAAGTAACAGTGTATTTGGAGATTATAATCCGTATACTACACTGATTAAAGGAGACTGGTATTTTGGTCCGTTTGTCAGACATACCGGAGCGGTTTATTTAGATGACAGACAGTTTTATGAGGTGCAGAGTCTCGAGGAATGCGTCAAAGGAGAAGTATATATACATTCCTGGGAACCACAGTGGTCTATTTATAAATGGTATACCACACAAGATGGTGAAGACACTTTGATTTATGCAAATTTTCAAGGGAAAAACCCGAATGAAGAAAAAGTGGAAATTAATGTCCGCAGAAATTGTTTTCTTCCATCAAAAACTCATATCAATTATATTACATTGAGTGGATTTGATGTTAAGAAAGCAGCAACAACATGGGCACCGCCTGCAGCTTATCAGGATGGTATGATTGGTCCACATTGGTCAAAAGGATGGATTATTGAGGACTGCGAAATCAGTAACAGCAAATGCTGTGGAATCTCCCTTGGAAAATATTATGATCCGGAAAATGATCACTATTTTACAAACAAGCATGTAAAGAGCGCAACGCAGATGGAGAGAGATGCCGTGTGCAGAGGGCAATATCATGGATGGACAAAGGAAACAATCGGTCATCATATTGTCAGAAGATGTCATATCCACCATTGTGAGCAGACAGGAATTGTTGGAAGAATGGGATGCGTATTTTCAACGATTGAAGATAATCACATTCATCATATCAATAACATGCAGGAACTTGCCGGAGCGGAAGTTGCTGGGATCAAACTTCATGCGGCAATTGATGTGACTATGAAGAAAAATCATATTCATCATTGTACCATGGGAATCTGGTGCGACTGGCAGGCACAGGGAACCCGCATTACACAGAGTTTATTTCACAATAATCATGCACCATCAGAGGAAATTCCGCTTGTACCGGGAGGAATGAGCAGTTGTGATATATTTATAGAAGTCAGCCATGGTCCGACTCTTATAGATCATAATATTTGTCTTTCAAAATTGTCTTTTAAATTGGCATCACAAGGGTGCGCGATAGTACATAATCTGTGCCTTGGGCAGATGAGTTCTATTGGAAGTGGTTCGGATATGCCTTTAAAAAATGGAACTATGGCGCCACGTTATACGCCATATCATATAAAACACAGAACAGAAGTTGCCGGAATGATGACATTTCTTCATGGAGACGATCGTATTTATAATAATATTTTTATACAAAACTGGCCGGTTAAACCGCTGGAAGTGAAAGAGGATATGGGATTCATCATGATGGATAATCAGGTACAGGGAACAAGCGTATTTGATGATTTTCCGACGTATGATGAATGGATTATACCGTTTGAACTGGATAATGAAGAACCGAATATGTTTGTAATGCAGGATTACCATTTTGGAAAGCTTCCAGTATGGATTAATGGAAATGCTTATTTTAACGGGGCAAAAGCATGGAAAAATGAAAAGGACTGTTTAATCAATGAAAAAGACAGTGTGTATGTAAAGCTTTTGGAAAAAGATGGAAATTATATCCTGGATACGAATGTATATGAGATCCTTGGAAAATATAAAACTTCTATGATTAACAGTGATATTTTGGGAGAGGCATTTGAGCCGGAAGAAAGATTTGAGAATCCGGACGGAAGTACAATTGTATTTAACAGAGATTATTTTGGTAATGAAAGAGGACTGACTGTTATTCCTGGACCGTTTGCCAATCCAGAGTGCGTATCAAATAAATTGCTGTAGGGAATGAGGAGAAAAACAATGAACGAAAAGAAATATTTAAAATTATATAATAAAATCGGATATGGTGGAGGAGACTTTGCCGCAAACATGGTATATGGACTTGTGTCCAGTTTTGTAATGATTTATCTGACGAATACAGTCGGATTAAATGCGGCGATCATAGGCACATTGATTCTGATTTCTAAATTGCTTGATGGTGTGACTGACATTTTGTTCGGGAGTCTGATCGATCGTACGCACAGCAAATTTGGAAAAGCACGTCCGTGGATGCTTTGGTCTTATGTAGGAAATGCAGTTGCATTGGTTGCATTATTTGCAATTCCCGACAGTTGGGGAAATAAAGTTCAGTATGCGTATTTCTTTATTGTATATACCTTGTTAAATGCGATTTTTTATACAGCAAATAACATTGCATATTCGGCATTAACATCACTGATTACAAAAAATAGCAGTGAGCGTGTCCAGATGGGAACATTTCGTTTCATTGGATCTACACTTGGAAATATGCTTGTTTCGAATTATACATTGAAAATGGTAGAACATTTTGGTGGTGGAAACAGTGGATGGAAGACAACTGCATTGATATTTGCTGTCGTTGGACTTGTGATCAATACGATTTCTGTTTTTTCAGTAAAAGAGCTTCCGGAAAGTGAATTTTATGATAATGGCGAAACAAAAAAACCGGAACAGCCAGAGAATCTCAATCTGATCGAAACATTGAAAACATTACTGTCAAACAAATATTTTGATATGCTTGCTGTATTATATCTTCTGTTTTACCTTATGATGGGTGTTTCTATGGGAGCAGCAATTTATTACTTCATTTATAATTGTGGCAGTGGTGATTATTTTGGAAAAATGGTATCGGTATCTTCTGTGGCAAGTATTATAGGGCTGATCGCAGCGCCGATCATCATCCAGAAACTGAAAAATATCAGACTTTTGAACATTGGATTCTTTTCAGCCAATGTGGTAGTACGTATTGTATACCTGATTTTTGCTATGATGAATAAAGCAAATGCACTTGTCTGGATGTACGGTTTGATTTCATTGACCTGTTGTACTTTAGGTGGTACATTCAATGCACTTGTATCTGAAGCAGCCGAGTATACTTATTTGAAAACAGGAAAACGTATGGATGGCTCTATGTACTCTTGCACTTCTTTCGGTATGAAAGTGGGTGGAGGACTTGGATCTGCATTAAGTGGATGGTTACTTGCGTTTGCACATTTTGATGCGACACAGCTTACACAGACGGTAGCCTGCAACAGAATGCTGACATTCATGTTTGCAGGTATTCCGGTGATTATTACCGTAATTATTGTAATTATTTATTTCTTCCTGGATGTTGAAAATGCGAATAAAAAATTGAAGAAATAATAGAAAGGGGTGCTATCGAAATGGAGGATAGCACCCTTTTTGGATGGGCGTTGAGAAATATTTAATTGATAAATTACCTGCTGCGTTGATCTTCTTTCATGGCGCTGTCTTTTCCCTGCATAAAATGATCTTTTTTCAGAATTGCAAAAGCCCGCTCATAATCATTTTTACGCATATATTTAACCATTTTTTTCAAATTCTCATTTGTTGGAACGATCCGCATGCCGTTTTTCAGCGAATACATACCCACTCTTACCAGCTCTGATAAATTGGATTCGTAGAATTTGGTGATCCGGTCATTATTGAAAATGCTGACGATTTCCAGATGCATCTGCGTATCAGCAAGCTCCCACTCATAAACATCGGAAGCAACCGCACACATATGTACCACTTTTTCTTCAATTCGATAGGAATATTCTTCCGCTTTTCCACTTTCAAAGATTAGTTTAAATGCACTGCCCTCTAAGAGTTCGCGGAGCTGATAAAGTTCATTGATATCTTTATCGGTGATTTCTTTTACAGTCATGGATTTATAATAATCGGTAACGATCAGACCTTCAGACTGCAGCATTTTGAGCGCAGTGCGTACCGGATTACGGCTCATACCAAGTTCTTCTGTCAGAAGTGCTTCTGTAAGAGGCATTCCCGGTGGATAAGTCAGATTCATAATATTATTTTTGATAATTTCATAAGCCTGATCGGCAAGTGATTTCCTTTTTTCAGCCATGTGAAATCCCCCTCTGTCTGGTGAATATATTAAGTATAACACATTAAAACGGGGTTTGTAAAAAACAAAATTGTGTATATGTAAAGTCGCGTTTAGTATAAGAGTACAGACTGGTGATTGTATACAATGGTGCATGTATTTTCGACGGAAAACGGCATTTTCTATTGTGAAAATGTTGACTTTAAACAGGAGAAGTGATACATTGAATGCAGAAGGAAATTTGTATACAAATTAAATGATTGTATACAAATTAAAAATGTAAATGTATAAGGTTTTAAGTTCATCAGGAGGAGAAAAACTATGAAATTAGGATTTATCGGAACAGGTAATATGGCAGGAGCAATTATGGGAGGCGTTATTAAAAGTAACGTATTCAAACCGGAAGAAATCATCGGAGCAGATCTTTTTGCACCAGGTCGCGAAAAAGTAAAAGAACTTTATGGAATCAATGTTACCGATAGCAATAAAGAAGTAATTGAAAAGTCAGAAGTTGTTATTTTTTCTGTAAAACCACAGTTTTATGCAGATGTCATCCAGGAAGTAAAAGATCTGGTAAGACCGGAACAGCTTATTATCACGATTGCACCAGGAAAGACACTTGCATGGCTTGCCGAACAGTTTGGAAAAGATGTTAAGATTGTTCGTACAATGCCGAACACTCCGGCTATGGTTGGAGAAGGTATGACAGCTGCCACACCGAATGAACATGTAACAAAAGAAGAACTTGATTATGCATGCAAGATCCTTTCTGCATTTGGTAAGGTAGAAGTTGTGACAGAGCATATGATGGATGCAGTTGTTGCAGTAAGCGGAAGTTCACCGGCATATGTATTTATGTTTATCGAAGCAATGGCAGATGCCGCTGTTGCAGAGGGAATGCCGAGAGCACAGGCATACAAATTTGCAGCACAGGCAGTTCTTGGAAGTGCGAAGATGGTTCTTGAAACAGGAAAGCATCCGGGAGAACTCAAAGACATGGTATGCTCACCGGCAGGAACAACGATTGAAGCCGTAGGTGTATTGGAAGAACACGGATTCAGAAGTGCAGTCATTGATGCAATGAAGGCCTGTGTTGATGTTGCAAAAGGAATGTAGATACGATATACTTGTTTACGGGGAAAACATGTCCACGTAAACCTGAAAAGGACCGGGGCGTATGACGCAGCCGGTCTTTTTTTATCTGTTAAGAAAGGTCTTTCCTGATAATAAAAAACGCTCCGCGTGGAACATGATACCATAGGAGGTAGATAGATGGCAGCAAAACAGAATGTAAAGCGGCGGATTGTAGATGCCGCATGGGAATTGTTCTATGAAAAAGGATATGATGATACAACAGTAGATGATATCATTCGTCTTTCTGAGACATCAAAAGGATCATTCTATTATTATTTCAGCAGCAAAGATTCTCTGCTTGATACATTGTCAACTATTCTGGATGAGAATTATGCAAAGCTTGAAGATGAACTGGATCCGGAAATGAACAGTTTTGATAAACTGATGTATCTCAATTACCGGTCGCATTCATTTATGGAGCAAAAGATTGATGTAGCATTGTTATCATCCTTATATTCAACACAATTGATTGCCAAGGGAGACAGGAATCTTCTGGATCAGAACCGTACTTATTACAAGCTGATCAGCAGGATCATAGAAGAGGGACATGTGCGAAATCAGATCAGCAGAGAGAAGAGTATCCAGGAGATTACCAAGTATTATTCACTCTGTGAGCGGGCACTGGTATCAGACTGGTGTCTGAACAGAGGAAATTATTCGCTTGGAGAATACAGTAAGGAATATATGCCGATTTTAATGGAACATTTCCGGGTAGATCAGCCTGAATAGAGAAAGGTTTTCATATGAAGGAGAGTCAGAGAAAAGGTTTAATTTCAGTACATGTTGCTGTGGCATTGTTTGGTTTTGTCGGACTGTTTGCCAAGCTTGTGGATCTGCCTGCGGTGATCATCGTGCTTGGAAGGGTATTTTTTTCATCTATTTTCCTCTGGATTTTTCTGCGTTTTAAAAAACAGAAAATTCGCCTGGAGGAGAAAAGTGATTATTTGTGGATGGTCGGAGCAGGTGCAGTTTTAGCAATACACTGGAGTAGTTATATGCAGTCGATCCAGAGTTCGACGGTTGCAGTTGGTACGCTTACGGTATCCACTTTTCCGGTATTTGTTATTTTTCTGGAGCCATACCTGTTCCATGAAAAACTGAAGAAATCGGATGTGTTTTGTACACTGATGATGCTGGTCGGAGTATTCTTTATCGTACCCGCATTTCAGATGGATAATCAGATTACACAGGGAGTTCTGTGGGGACTTCTGAGTGCATTTACCTATGCAATATTGTCACTGATGAATCGCCGTTTTTCCAGCAGATATCCGGCAACACTGGTGTCGCTTTATGAACAGGGAACCGCAACGATCGTGTTGATCCCAATGATGTTTGTGTTGAAGCCGGTGATTACACTTGCAGATGCAGGCGTATTGATGATGCTTGGAATTATTTTTACAGCAGTTGCACATTCTTTATTTATCAGTGGACTTCGGACTGTGAAGGTAAGGATTGCCGGAATTTTATCCGGACTGGAACCGGTGTATGGGACTTTAAGCGCATTTCTGTTTCTGAAAGAAGTTCCAAGTTTCAGAGAGTGCCTTGGTGGTGTTATCATTCTGGCTGCTGTGTTTTTATCGACACTGAAACCGGAGGAGAAAGCATCTGATGCTCCGGCATGAGAATAAAGAGAAGTTTGAGGATTTTATCTGGCACTGGTTTCTGGTGATCGGATATCATCTGGAAAATGTATAAAGACTTTCTAAAAACTATTTACGGACGGGAAAAGTTCCGTTACAATAGGTAGAGAAATCAATGAAAAGGAGATTGTATAAAATGGCAAATCCAGTAGTAACATTTGAAATGGCAAATGGCGATGTGATCAAAGCGGAATTATATCCGGAAATCGCACCGAATACAGTAAATAACTTTGTATCTCTTGTAAATAAGGGATTTTATGATGGACTGATCTTCCACCGTGTCATCAGTGGATTCATGATCCAGGGTGGATGCCCGGATGGAACTGGAATGGGTGGTCCTGGATACAGTATCAAAGGAGAATTTAAGCAGAACGGTTTTGCAAATGATCTGAAGCATGAACCGGGCGTTCTTTCTATGGCGCGTGCAATGCATCCGGATTCGGCAGGATCACAGTTTTTCATCATGCATAAGACTTCACCACATCTTGACGGCGCATATGCAGCTTTTGGTAAAGTTACAGAAGGTATGGATGTTGTAAATAAAATTGCTGAGACGGCAACAGACTACAGTGACAGACCGCTGGAAGAACAGAAGATGAAAAAAGTGACTGTTGAGACTTTTGGAGAGGCTTATCCTGAACCAGAGAGAGTCTAACAGGAGTTACAAAGCAGACAACATTTGTAGAGACAGAATAATAAAGACGGGGGAGCCGGTGAAAGACAGGCTGAGAGGAAGCAAAAGAGCTTCGACCCTTTTTACCTGATACGGATCATGCCGTCGCAGGAAGTCATATTGATTTTTTCAGAGACACTTGTGCATGGCAGGTGTTTCTTTTTATTTCAATTGTAACTGTTCAGAGCCAACCTCCAAAATGCTACGCATTTCGTCGGTGTGGCGTATCCGCCAAATAAAATTTCAAAAACAGTCTTAAAAATGCAAGCATTTTACACCTGTTTTATGAAATTTTGCTTGGCTCTGAACAGTTACAAAATATTTAGAATTATGGAAAAAGAGAGGAAGAGAGTCAAATGAGAACAGCACTTACAATTGCAGGAAGCGATTCAAGCGGAGGAGCAGGTATCCAGGCAGATATCAAAACAATGATCAGTAACGGAGTTTATGCTATGAGCGCAATTACGGCTCTTACTGCACAGAATACAACCGGAGTTACCGGAATTATGGAGGTAACGCCGGAATTCCTAGGAGAACAGCTGGATAATATTTTCACGGATATTTACCCGGATGCAGTGAAGATTGGAATGGTATCTTCAAGTGGTCTGATCACAAAGATCGCAGATAAATTAAAAGAATATGATGCGAAAAATATTGTAGTTGATCCGGTTATGGTAGCAACAAGTGGAGCAAGACTGATCAGCGAGGAAGCGATTGATGCGCTGAAGAGGCGCCTGCTTCCGATGGCAACAGTTCTGACTCCGAATATCCCGGAAGCAGAAGTACTTGCAGGTATGAAAATCCAGTCACAGGTGGATATGATAAAAGCAGCAGAAGAGATCGGCACCAAATATCACTGTGCAGTTCTTTGCAAGGGCGGGCATCAGCTGAATGATGCCAATGATCTGCTGTGGAGAGATGGTGGATATAAGTGGTTCTACGGAGAGCGGATCGACAATCCGAATACGCACGGAACAGGATGTACTTTATCCAGTGCGATCGCATCAAATCTTGCAAAAGGATATGATCTGGATGAGTCAGTAGAACGTGCGAAGAAATATATTTCCGGAGCACTTGCAGCAATGCTGGATCTTGGTAAAGGCAGTGGTCCGATGAATCACGGATTTGCAATTAAAAATGAATATACAGAAAGCAAAGTGGAGGAATAGAAGTATGAATGAAAAGAGAACCTCTATCTTTGAAAATGGACTGATCTGGTTTGGGGCAGGCGTGTCCCTTGCAGAAATCCTGACCGGTACTTACTTTGCGCCACTTGGATTCGGAAAAGGAGTTCTGGCGATTATTATTGGTCACATTATAGGATGCATGATGCTTTTCCTTGCTGGAGTAATTGGTGGAAAGACCAGACGAAGTGCAATGGAAACAGTAAAAATGAGTTTTGGCGAGAAGGGAGGAGTCTTCTTCTCCTTCCTGAATGTGCTACAGCTGGTTGGCTGGACAGCGATTATGATTTATGATGGGGCACTTGCGGCAAATGGTGTTCTTCATACCGGCAGATGGGTATGGTGTCTTGTGATCGGTGCACTGATCATTTTATGGATTGTGATCGGAATCACAAATCTTGGCAAGATTAATACGGTTGCAATGGCTGCTTTATTTATCCTGACACTGGTGCTCAGCAGAGTGATCTTTGGTGACGGATCGGTAGCAGGCGCAGGCGGAGATGCCATGACGTTTGGTGCAGCGGTAGAGCTTTCCGTAGCCATGCCACTTTCCTGGCTGCCACTGATCAGTGACTATACAAGAGAAGCAAAAGAACCGGTAAAAGCAACCGCAGTCAGTACCGTTGTTTATGGAGTTGTCAGTTGTTGGATGTACGTGATCGGTATGAACGCTGCAATTTACACAGGAGAGTCTGATATTGCAAGTATCATGGTAAAAGCTGGACTTGGAATAGCAGGACTTCTGATCATTGTATTTTCTACCGTTACGACAACCTTCCTGGATGCTTACTCAGCAGGAATTTCGTCAGAGTCAGTATTTTCAAAAATCAATGGGAAATATGCAGCAATTGTTGTAACTGTGATCGGAATGATCGGAGCAATCATTTATCCGATGGACAACATTACCGATTTCCTGTACCTGATCGGTTCCGTATTCGCGCCGATGATCGCAATCCAGATTGCGGATTTTTTTATTCTGAAGAGAAAGGACAGCCTGGAAGTATCTCTGGATGTCATGAATGGTGTAATCTGGGTGATCGGTTTTATACTTTACCGTATTCTGATGAATGTGGATATTCCGCTTGGAAATACACTCCCGGATATGGTCATCACCATCGTGATTTGTATTCTTGCAAGAAAATGTATAAAGACAGAAAAATAGATTTAAAAGAAAATGGAAATGCCGTGTTGACATTTCCATTTTCTTTTGATAAAATATGTAGCGAGCTACAGAATAGAGGTGAAAAAATGAATGACGATGTCGGATATATGCTGAAAAAGGTAAATGACAGGATTCATATACAGGCAGATGCGAATCTGAAAGAGTGCGGACTTACGTTTTCCCAGATGCGGGTGCTTATGGTGCTTCGGAAAAATGGAGGACAGGTATCCCAGAAGATGATCGAAGAAGAACTTGGTGTTGCACATCCTACGGTAGTTGGAATTGTCAGCCGCCTTGAAAAAAACGGATTTGTGAGCTGTTATATGGATCCGGCAGACCGGAGGAGCAAGATTGTCTGTGAAACTGAAAAAGCACTGGAGAATCACAGAAAGCATAAAAAGCAGATGCTGGAAGTTGAGACAAGGCTTCTTGCCGGATTCTCAGAGGATGAGATCCGGGAATTAAAGCAGATGCTGCGGCATCTTTATCAGAATATGGAATAAGGACAGAGGACAAGCGTTGGAAAAACAAGTCCTCTGTTTTAAAACTGAAAGTGTAGCTAGCTACAAAAAGAAAAGGAGTGAAATTATGGTTCTAAAAACTTTAATGAAAAGTATCCGGAAGTATAAGAGACAGTCGATTGCTTCGCCGGTGTTTGTATCGATTGAAGTTATCATGGAATGTATCCTTCCGTTGATCATGGCAAAGGTAATCGATTCTATGAACGGAAACTCAATGGGAACGATTTTAAAATACGGTCTGCTCCTTGTAATTTTCGCAATGATTTCCCTGTTCTTTGGGATAATGGCAGGAAAAGAGGCGGCAACTGCATCCTGCGGTTTTGCGAAGAATCTGAGACAGGATATGTATTTTAAAATTCAGGATTTTGCATTTGCAGATATTGATAAATTTTCGTCTTCTTCACTGGTGACAAGAATGACGACTGATGTTACAAACGTACAGAATGCGTACCAGATGCTGATCCGTGCGGCAATGAGAACGCCGCTTATGATCATTTTTTCGGTAATTATGAGTATGACGATCAATCCGCGGATGGCATGTATTTTCCTTGTACTGATCCCAATTCTGGGTGTGGCACTTTTCGGGATCGCATTTTATGTACATCCGATCTTCATGCGAATTTTCAAGAAATATGATGCGATGAACAATTCAGTACAGGAAAATGTGGCAGGAATCCGGGTGGTAAAATCATTCGTACGTGAAAAATATGAAATGAAAAAATTTGACAAGGCTTCGGAAGAAGTCCGTGAGGATTTTACACGTGTAGAAAAGATCCTTGCATTTAATAACCCGATCATGTTGTTTTGTATTTACCTTGCTATGCTGCTTGTAAGTTATTTTGGTGCAAGGATCATTATCGGAAGTGGTGCAACCGAGCTGACAACGGGACAACTTTCTTCTCTGATCAGCTATGGAGTACAGATCCTTTCTGCAATGATGATACTTTCAATGGTATTTGTTATGACAATTATGGCAACAGAGTCTGCAAACCGTATTGTGGAAGTGCTGAATCATGAAAGCTCACTTACTTCTCCGGAAAACGGAATCAAAGAAGTAAAAGACGGAGGTATTGTATTCGATAATGTGTCATTCAAATATTCACATAAGAGTAAAAAGAATGCTCTGTCGGACATTAATCTGGTCATTCCGTCGGGAACGACAGTGGGAATCATTGGGGGAACCGGTTCATCCAAAACTTCCCTGATCCAGTTGATATCCCGCCTGTATGACGTGGAAGAGGGAAGTGTGAGTGTCGGAGGAAGAGATGTAAGGGAATATGATCTGGACTCCCTTCGTGATGAGGTGGCGGTTGTATTACAGAAGAACGTTCTGTTTTCCGGTACGATTAAGGAAAATCTCCGCTGGGGTAAAAAAGACGCAACGGATGAAGAAATCCTGCATGTATGTAAGCTGGCACAGGCAGATGAATTCGTGCAGCAGTTTCCGAAAAAATATGATACTTACATTGAGCAGGGCGGAACAAACGTATCCGGTGGACAGAAACAGAGACTGTGTATTGCAAGAGCACTTCTGAAGAAGCCGAAGATCCTGATTCTGGATGATTCTACTTCTGCGGTTGACACTAAGACGGATGCGCTGATCAGAAAGGCGATGCGGGAAGAAATTCCGGATACAACCAAGATCATTATTGCGCAGAGAGTTTCTTCCGTGCAGGATGCGGATATGATCCTTGTCATGGAAGGTGGTAAAATCGCAGAGAGGGGAACCCATGAAGAACTGTTTGAAATGAACGGTATTTACCGGGAAGTTTATGATTCACAGACGAAGAGTAAGGAGGCATGCTAAATGGAAGAAAAAAGAAAAGAAGAGCCAGGTGGCGGTGCAACATTTAAACGCCTGATCAAATATCTGTTTCATTATTATAAACCGCATCTGATCGTTGTCTGCATCTGTATTGTGATCAGTGCATGTGCGTCCGTAGTGGCAACCGCATTTTTACAGCAGCTGATCGATGAATGTATCACACCGGGAATTACTTCCGGCCTTGCAAGTGTATGGTCAAAGCTGATCTCGCTGCTTACGGCGATGGCAGTCATCTATCTGTTCGGTGTGGCAGCAGCACTTACGTATACCCGTCTGATGGCAACTGTCACACAGGGAACCTTAAAGCAGATGAGAAATGACATGTTTGACAGAATGCAGACTCTGCCGGTCAAATATTTTGATACTCATGCACACGGGGATATCATGAGTACTTATACGAATGATACCGATGCGATCCGTCAGCTGATCGGACAGAGTCTTCCGGCATTGGTACAGTCCTTGTTATCAATCCTGGCAATCGTGATCATGATGCTGTATTACAGTGTATGGCTGACAATTATTGTGGGAATCTTCATTTTCATCATGAGCAGAGTTACGAAAAAGCTTGGTGGACAGAGTGCTGTATATATGATGAAACAGCAGAAAACACTGGCAAAGGAAGAGGGATACATTGAAGAAATGATGAGTGGACAGAAGGTCATCAAGGTATTCTGCCACGAAGAGGAAAGCAAAGAGGGCTTTAAAGAACTCAATGAGCAGCTTTTCAGAGACAGTGAAAAGGCAAATACAATGGGTAACATTCTGATGCCGGCACTTGGAAATATCGGAAATCTGATGTATGTGTTTATCGCTGTGATTGGTGGTATCCTGGTATTTAAGAAGGTGACAAATATCAGTCTTACCGGAACAGATCTGATTACAGCAGGTATCATTATTTCGTTCCTGAGTATGTCAAGACAGCTTTCCCAGACCATTAGCCAGGTGTCTATGCAGGTATCTATGATCGCAATGGGAACTGCAGGAGCCGGACGTGTATTTGCACTGATGGATGAAAAGCCGGAAGAGGATGAAGGTTATGTCACACTGGTCAATGCAAAGCGAAATGCAGATGGCGAACTGGAAGAGACCGAAGAAAAAACAGAATTATGGGCATGGAAGCATCCGCATAAAGATGGAACGATCACTTATACAGAAGTGAAAGGTGATGTGCGTCTGGAGCATGTAGACTTCGGATATGTACCGGAAAAGAGAGTGCTTCATGACGTAACACTATATGCAAAACCGGGGCAGAAGATTGCATTTGTAGGTGCAACCGGAGCCGGAAAGACAACGATCACGAACCTGATCAATCGTTTCTATGATATTCCGGACGGAAAGATCCGTTATGACGGAATCAATATTACGAAGATCAGAAAGCCAGATCTGAGAAAATCGCTTGGTGTGGTTCTTCAGGATGTCAATCTGTTTACCGGAACAGTTATGGATAATATCCGTTATGGACGTCTGGATGCGACGGATGAGGAATGTATTGCGGCAGCAAAGCTTGCCAATGCGGATGATTTTATCTCACGTCTTCCGGATGGATATGATACCGTGCTGACTGGAAATGGAGCAAGTCTGTCGCAGGGACAGAGACAGTTGATTTCAATTGCACGTGCGGCAGTTGCCGATCCTCCGGCAATGATCCTGGATGAAGCGACCAGCTCGATCGATACCAGAACGGAGGCACTGGTACAGGAAGGTATGGATAATCTGATGAAAGGAAGAACGGTCTTTGTGATCGCGCACCGGCTTTCAACTGTCAGAAACAGTAAGGCGATCATGGTACTGGATCATGGACGGATTATTGAAAGAGGCAATCATGAGGAACTGATTGCACAGAAAGGAACGTATTATCAGCTTTATACGGGGGCGTTTGAACTCGAATAAGGGATGGAATAAAGTGGGATTTTTATCCTGCAAAATATATATGGGAAAAAGAGTTGGATAGAATGAAAAAAGAGCTTACGACATATGATCGGGGGAAATGTCGTAAACTCTTTTTTCTGTAATTTCATTAAAGGAGAAATGAAAATAAAAAGTATCAAAATACTGAAAACGTCTTATTTTGTTTCGTTAAGTGCTATCCTTAACTTGATATTATAATACCATGTGTATGCTCTTCTGTAAATTCGCAGAAAAGACAAATGTTACAAAAATGATACTATAAAATTATGCAATATATCCAAAAACGGTGCAAAAAATGGAAAATGTGAAAGTTTTATAATCTTACGACTTCATATTTGATTTGCTTTTCCAATATGTTAAAATTAAAAAAAGCAGAAAATTTTACAGATAAGGGGAAAGATGATGAAAGAATTTGTTGAAATGCGGGATGTCCGTAAGATTTACCGTATGGGTGAAGTTGAGATTGCCGCAGCAGATGGAATTGATTTTCAGATAAAAAAAGGTGAATTTGCAGTTGTGGTAGGCCCAAGTGGTGCGGGAAAAACGACAGTGCTTAACATTCTGGGGGGAATGGATACGGCAACAAGTGGAGAGGTCTGGATCGATGGAAAGAATATTGTAAAGTATTCGCCGAGGCAGCTTACTTCCTATAGAAGGGATGATATTGGATTTGTATTCCAGTTTTACAACTTGATTCCGAACCTGACGGCGCTTGAAAATGTAGAGCTGGCACTGCAGATCTGTAAGGATCCGCTGGATGCGGAGATGGTTCTTAGGGAAGTGGGACTGGCAGACCGTATGAAGAATTTCCCGGCACAGCTTTCCGGTGGGGAGCAGCAGAGGGTATCGATTGCGCGTGCACTGGCAAAGAATCCGAAGCTTCTTTTGTGTGATGAGCCGACAGGGGCGTTGGATTACAATACCGGTAAGGCAATATTAAAGCTTTTACAGGATATGTGTCGTGAACGAGGGATGACAGTGATCCTGATCACACACAATTCAGCGATCACGCCGATGGCAGATCGTGTAATTAAAATGAAGAATGGAAAAGTCGGAAGCATGAAGCTGAATGAAAGACCGGTTCCGGTAGAGACGATTGAATGGTAGGTGGACGTAAAGACCGATGAAGAAAAATATTTTACGCAAAGATTTTATAATAGAAATAAAAAAGACGATGGGACGGTTTGTATCAATCTTTTTTATCGTAGCATTGGGTGTCGCATTTTATTCGGGGATCCGTGCATCAGAGCCAAGTATGCGGATCACTGCAGATCAGTATTTCGATGATTCAGAGCTGATGGATCTGAAGGTAATGGGAACCATGGGACTTACCAAAGCGGATATCAAAGCAATTGGAAAGGTATCGGGAATTGAAGCTGTAGAAGGCGGATACAGCAAAGACGTGCTTTGCCCGGTTGGAGACAATGAAAAGGTTGTCCATATGCTGAGTATGCAGAAGAATTTTAATCAGGTTTCGGTTGTGGAAGGCAGGCTGCCGGAAAAAGCCGGAGAATGTCTGGTGGATGAAGATTTTTTGAGCTATACAGACCTGAAGGTTGGCGACACGGTAACTTTCCATTCCGGCGATGGAGAGGCATTGACGGATTCACTGTTTACAGATACATACAAGATTGTCGGAATCGGGAACAGTCCGCTGTATATTTCATTTGGAAGAGGAAGCAGTACGATCGGAACCGGAGAGATCAGTGGATTTGTTATAGTGGATAAATCCTCTTTTGACATGGATGTTTATACGGAAGCTTATGTGAAGGTGAGCGGTGCAGAAGAGAAAATTGCATTTACTGATGAATACAATAATCTGTCGGATGCAGCAAAGGAAGCCGTGAGTGCAATCGAAGAGGAACGCTGTGCAGTCCGCAAACAGGAGATCGTAGATGCGGCAAATGAAAAGCTTGCTGATTCAGAGAAGACAGTGAATGAAAAATCGCGGGAACTGGAGGATGCGAAAAAAGAGCTGGAGAATGGAAAAAGCAAGGCGGCCGAAGAACTGGAAAAAGCAAAGCAGCAGCTTACGGATGGAGAAGCAGAGCTTGCGGATGCAAAGCAGCAGATCGCAGACGGCGAGACACAGCTTGCCGATGCAAAAGCGCAGCTGAATGATAAGCAGGCACAGCTTGATTCGGCGGAGACACAGTATGAGTCAGGAAAAGCACAGCTGGATCAGAAAGAACAGGAGCTTGCAGATGCGGAACAGGTTTATCTGAGCAATTACTCGAAATATATGCCGATCATTACGGCGGGGAAGGAACAGATTACAGCAGAAAAGTCACAGATCGCAGATGGAAAGAAACAGCTGGATGAGGGACTTGCACCGCTTAATCAGCTGAAAGACGGACTGGCTGGGATTGAAGATGGAATCAGTCAGTGTGATTCAGAAATTGCAGGATTGAAGACGCAGCTGGACGGAATGGACAGAGATGTATATCAGAAATATGTAAATATTCCTAGAGAGAAGAGAAATGAAGAAGAACAAGCTTATGTAGAAAAATGGGAGAATTTAAATACACAGCTTGCTGATATACAGGAGCAGAAAGCACAACTTGAAGATAAAAAGAAGGACTTGCTAGTGCAGATGAACCAGGCAGGTTTTGCCACAGAAGCAGACTTGGAGGCACAGATCACCAGCCTGACTAAGCAAAAAGAAGATCTGGATGCAAAAGAGACGGCACTTCTTCAGCAGGAGCAGACACTTGCCGCACAGGAAGAAGAGCTGTTAAGTGCAGGCAGACAGATTACAGACGGAAAGAGTCAGATCGCAGCAGCCAGATCCCAGCTTGACAGCACAAAATCTCAGATTACGGACGGAAAAGCACAGATCCTGTCTGCATGGGCACTTCTGAATGAAAAAGAGGACACTTTAAATGCAAGTAAAGCACAACTTGCATCCGGTGAACAGGAGCTTGCAGATGGCCGGAGTGAATATGAGCAGGCAGCAAAAGAAGCGGAAAAACAGATCACGGACGGACAGGCAAAGATTACAGATGGAGAGAAGCAGCTGACGGATGCAAAGCAGCAGATCGCAGACGCAAAGGCTGAGATCAAAAAAATCGAAAATCCGAAGTGGTATGTGCAGACGAGAGAGGATGCACTGACGGAATATCAAGGATACGGAGATAATGCAGACCGCATGCGTTCTATTGGAAAAGTGTTCCCGGTACTCTTTTTCCTGGTGGCAGCATTGATCAGTCTGACAACGATGACACGAATGGTAGAGGAACAGCGTGTACAGATCGGAACGATGAAGGCTCTCGGTTATGGAAAAGCTGCGATCGCAGGAAAATACATCGGATATGCGCTGATAGCAACGCTGGGAGGAAGTATCTTTGGGGTACTGATCGGGGAGAAGATTCTGCCGCTTGTCATTATTTATGGCTATATGATTTTGTATAAGCATTTGCCTGCAATTCTGCTTCCGTATCACATGAGCTATGCACTCCAGGCTTCGGGGATCGCAGTTGCCTGCACACTGATCGCTACGATCGCATCCTGCTACAAAGAGCTGGCAGCAGAACCGGCAGAACTGATGCGTCCGGCAGCACCGAAGCAGGGCAAGCGGATCCTACTTGAACGGATCGGAATTATCTGGAAGCATCTGAATTTTACATGGAAATCAACCGTGCGGAATCTGATCCGGTATAAAAAGCGATTCTTTATGACTATTTTCGGAATCGGCGGCTGTATGGCGCTGATGGTAGTTGGATTCGGACTGAAGGACTGTATCTATGAGATTGTCAGCTTACAGTATGAGAAGGTGCAGTTCTATGATGCAACAACCTATATGAGTGATGACATTTCAGAAGAAAACGGACAGCAGATCCAGGAGTATCTGGATCAGAATACAGATGTAAAAGAGACGATCGAAGTACATATGCAGAAGATAGATGTAAAGTCTGCATCTGGTAAAAAGACACTTTATCTGATGGTTCCGTCGGATGATGAAAAGATTGAGGACTTTTTAAGCTTCCACAGCAGAACGAATAAGGATGAAGTTTATTCACTGAAAAAAGATGAGGTGATCCTTACCGAGAAAATAGCATCTCTTCTGAATGTGAAGGTGGGAGATCAGCTTACAATCGAAGATAAAGACCGTGGGGACCAGACGGTTACCATTGGAGCAATCTGCGAAAACTATATGAGCCATTATCTGTATTTGTCACCGGAAAAATACGAGGAATTGTATGGAAAACCGATCGAATACAATACGATCATTTACAGTGTAAAAGATGGAAAAGATGATCAGATCGAGAAGATAGGAACAAAGCTTCTGGCGATGGATGGGGTCTTGAATGTAAGCTACACCAGCAGTATTGAGGGCAGACTGGATGATATGCTCCGCAGTCTGAACCTGGTTATTGTGGTACTGATCGTATCGGCGGGCATGCTTGCCTTTGTGGTACTGTACAATCTGAATAATATCAATATTACGGAGCGCCAGAGAGAACTTGCCACACTGAAGGTCCTGGGCTTTTATGACGGAGAAGTTGCCTCTTATGTGTACAGGGAAAATATTCTGCTGACGATCATTGGATCGGTTGTAGGTATGGTGCTTGGTAATTTCCTGCATCGCTATACTATCCTGACGGTCGAAGTAGAAGAGGCGATGTTCGGACGTCAGATACACTGGCAGAGTTATCTGTACAGTTTCTTGTTTACTGTAGCATTTTCTTTATTTGTAAACTGGGTAATGTTCTACAAGCTGAAGAAGATCGATATGGTGGAATCTTTGAAGAGCGTGGAGTAAAAGCTTTTGCAAGTGTATGTCAAAGATTTCTTATAGACGGTACACAAAGAATCGGAAAATATATTTCACAGAAAGTTTATATTCTTCACAGAATTATTAGCACTCTTGTCAAAAGAGTGCTAATTTTCTATTGACATTTAGAAATCAGGGTATTAAGATATTTCATAGACAGAAAAATACGGTATTTGAAACCGTAAAAAGATAGAATATGAAATTTAGGAGTGATAAAAATGGCAGCAAAAAAAGGTAGTCTTTCAATCAGCAGCGAAAATATTTTCCCGATTATCAAGAAATGGGTATATTCTGATCATGATATTTTCGCAAGAGAGCTTGTTTCCAATGGATGCGACGCGATCACAAAATTAAAGAAGCTGGACATGATGGGAGAATATACACTTCCGGATGATTATAAAGGAAAGATCCAGGTTATTGTAAACCCGGAAGAGAAGACTTTGAAATTCATCGATAATGGTCTTGGTATGACTGCTGATGAAGTAGAAGAATATATCACACAGATCGCATTTTCAGGAGCAACCGAATTCCTGAACAAATACAAAGATAAGACAACAGAGGACGATATGATCGGACACTTTGGTCTTGGATTCTACTCTGCCTTCATGGTAGCTGATGAAGTTCATATTGATACCCTTTCTTATAAAGAAGGTGCAAAACCGGTACACTGGGTAAGTGAAGGCGGTACAGAGTATGAGATGGAAGAAGGGGATAAAGAGGAAGTTGGTTCTGAAATCACCTTATTCCTGAACGAAGATTGTGTAGAATTTTCAAATGAATACAGAATCCGCGAAGTCCTTGAGAAATACTGTTCATTCATGCCGGTAGAGATTTTTGTATCCAAAGCAAATGCAGAACCGGAATATGAGACGATCCCGGAGGATGAAGTCCTGGATACCGATACGGTTGTTGAACATATCCATGAAGACGCCAAGATGGAAGAAAAAGAAAATGAGAACGGTGAAAAAGAAATGGTTGAAGTTTCACCGGCATCCGACAAAGCAAAGATCGTGAAACGCCCGGTATCGATCAGTGATCCGGCACCGCTGTGGACAAAGCATCCAAACGAATGCAGCAAAGAAGATTATATTGATTTCTACCGGAAAGTATTTATGGATTATAAAGAACCTCTGTTCTGGATTCATCTGAACATGGATTATCCATTCAACTTAAAGGGTATCCTGTACTTCCCTAAGATCAATACCGAATACGATTCCATTGAAGGAACCATCAAATTGTACAACAATCAGGTATTTATCGCAGACAATATCAAAGAAGTTATTCCGGAATTCCTGATGGTATTAAAAGGAGTCATTGATTGTCCGGATCTGCCGCTTAACGTATCACGAAGCGCACTGCAGAATGATGGATTCGTACAGAAGATCTCCGAATACATTTCCAAGAAAGTTGCTGACAAGCTTTCAGGAATGTGCAAGACAGATAAAGAAAACTATGAGAAATACTGGGATGACATCAGCCCATTTATCAAATTCGGCTGCCTGAAAGATGAAAAATTCTGCGAGAAGATGAGCGATTATGTTCTGTTCAAGAACCTGGATCACAAGTATATGACACTCAAAGAATGCATCGAAAAAAATGGCGGAAAAGCAGAACCGGAGGAAAAGACCGAGGGTGAAAATGCAGAGCAGTCAGCAGAAAAGAAAGAAACAGAGAAGACAACAATCTACTATGTAACAGATGAACAGCAGCAGAGCCAGTATATCAATATGTTCAAAAAAGAGGGACTGGACGCAGTGATTTTGTCACATAATATTGATTCTCCATTTATTACTCAGATGGAGCAGAAGAACGAACATATCAAGTTCCAGAGAATCGATGCAGATCTGACTGATCACTTCAAAGAAGATGTATCTGAAGAAGAAAAGGAAGCATTCAAAGAAAAAACTGACAGTCTGGTCGAAATCTTCCGCAAAGCACTTGGCAATGACAAACTGGAAGTAAAAGTGGAAAAGATGAAAGATGAAAATGTGGCATCTATGATTACACTTTCCGAAGAATCGCGCCGTATGCAGGAAATGATGAAGATGTATGGAATGTCAGGCATGGATCCGTCTATGTTCGGAACGAATGCAACCCTGATCCTGAATGCAAATCATCCGCTGGTAGAATATGTTGTAGCACATAAAGATGGCGAAAATACAGAAATGTTCTGCCATCAGTTATATGACCTGGCAATGCTGGCACACAAGCCACTCAGCCCGGAAGAGATGACAGAATTTGTAAAACGCAGTAATGAAATTATGATGAAATTGGCAAAATAATCTTGCTGTAGATACCCGGAAAAGTCTGAACCATTCAGATTCCTATTTTCGCTTATGCGAAAAGGTCTGAATGGTCAGGCTTTTTTTGCTGTATTTGGAAACACTTTCCACAAAGTGTTGGTGAACTTCCTGGTATTTTATAGTATAATATAACAAAAGAGAGGCGGTGGATACGATGAAGAATTATTCAAAGGATATAAGCAGACAATATCATATTCAGGTGGCCAACGGGGAAGTCGGTCGTTATGTCATTCTCCCGGGAGATCCAAAGCGCTGCAAAAAAATAGCACAGTATTTTGAAGATCCGGTGATGATTGCGGATAACCGGGAATTTATCACTTATACAGGAACTTTAGATGGCGTAAAGGTAAGTGTCACATCTACCGGAATTGGGGGACCATCAGCAGCAATTGCGATGGAAGAATTAGCCAGATGTGGAGCTGATACGTTTGTACGGATTGGAACCTGCGGTGGGATACAGCCGGAAGTAAAAAGTGGGGACATTGTAGTTGCTACGGGTGCTGTCAGAATGGAAGGGACAAGCAAAGAATATGCGCCGATCGAATATCCGGCAGTGGCAGACCTTATGGTGGTGAACGCACTGGTCAGTGCGGCGAAGGAAAAGGACTGTGAATTTTATACCGGAGTGGTACAGTCAAAAGATGCATTTTACGGACAGCATGAGCCGGAGAAGATGCCGGCAGGTTATGAACTGATCAATAAATGGGAAGCCTGGAAGAAACTGGGATGTCTGGCATCAGAGATGGAGACGGCAGCACTTTACATTGTGGCAGCAAAGCTTCATGTACGCGTGGGTGCGTGTTTCCTTGTAATGGCAAATCAGGAAAGAGAAAAACTGGGACTTGAAAATCCGGTAGTACATGATACAGATATGGCAGTACAGGTGGCAGTGGAAGCCATCAGAAAGTTGATCAAAGAGGATCGGTAAATGAAAGAAACAATATATAAACGAATCTTTGTGATCGTTCTGGATTCGCTCGGAATTGGCGCAATGCCTGATTCTGAGAAATTCGGTGACAGGGATGTAGATACATTTGGTCATATTTTAGACAGAATGGGAACACTGGAGATTCCAAATCTTCAGAAGCTTGGTATGCTGAATCTGCATACCGGGGGAAAGATGTATGGAATCGAGAATCCGATTGGAAAAATTACCAGACTGAAAGAGGCGAGTAACGGAAAAGATACGATGACCGGACACTGGGAAATGATGGGAATTTATACAGAAAAACCATTTAAAACCTTTACCGAACATGGATTTCCACCGGAACTGATCGCAGAACTGGAAAAACGTTGCGGGAAAAAAGTGATTGGAAACCGTAGTGAGAGCGGAACAAAGATCATTGAAGAACTTGGGGAAGAAGAAATTGAAACAGGTGCAATGATTGTCTATACCTCTGCGGATTCTGTATTGCAGATTTGTGGAAATGAAGAGACATTTGATCTGGCAAATCTGTACCGGTGTTGTGAGATCGCAAGAGAGATCACGATGAAGGATGAATGGCGCGTGGGACGAGTCATTGCAAGACCGTATGTAGGAAAGAAAAAAGGTGAATTTAAAAGAACCAGCAACCGCAGGGATTATGCACTTGAGCCGACCGGAAAGACTGCACTTGACGCACTGAAAGATGCGGGAAAGGATGTGATCGCAGTCGGAAAGATCCATGATATCTTTTGCGGGGAAGGAATCACAGAATCGTATCATTCCAACAGCTCCGTGCATGGAATGGAGCAGACCATTGAGATTTGCAAAAAAGATTTTGATGGACTGTGCTTTGTAAATCTGGTTGATTTTGATGCACAGTGGGGACACCGGCGCGATCCGGTTGGCTACGGACATGAGATTGAGAGATTTGATAAAAATCTTGGAATTTTGCTGGATGATCTGCGGGAGGATGATCTTCTTATTATTACCGCCGATCATGGAAACGATCCGACCTACACAGGAACCGATCATACACGGGAATATGTACCGTTTTTGGCGTATTCCAAAAAGATGGATGAGGGCGGCGTGATTATGGAGAAAAATACCTTTGCAGTGATCGGGGCAACGGTCACAGATAATTTTGGTGTAAAAATGCCGGAAGGAACGATCGGACATTCGATTCTGAATGAACTTATTTAGCAAGAAAAAGCAGGAAAAAAGAGAATGAAAAAAGAACAAATTAAAAAAATGATAGAAATCGCGCTTTCTCAGCTTGTATATTCTTATACCCCTTATTCTGACTTTAAAGTGGGAGCTGCGCTGCTTGGAAAGAATGGACGGATATATACGGGATGCAATATTGAAAATGCGGCTTATACACCGACAAACTGTGCGGAGCGTACCGCATTTTTCAAGGCAGTCAGCGAAGGAGTAAAAGAATTTGATGCAATCTGTATTGTAGGGGGAAAGGGCGGTGTTGTGACAGAGTATGCACCGCCGTGCGGAGTATGCAGGCAGGTCATGATGGAATTCTGCGATCCGGAGACATTTCAGATCATTCTTGCAGTAGATGAAAAGCATTATGATATCTATACCTTGAAAGAAATGTTGCCAAAAGGTTTCGGACCATCCAATCTTACAGAATGAGAAAGGACTCAGACTCCAAAAGAAGATTTTTGAAGAAAAGGAAAAAGAGAAGGAATGAAAAATGACACAGGAAACCTTGAAAGAATTACCAAAGATTGAGCTTCACTGTCATCTGGACGGTTCTCTTAGCAGACCATTTATTGAAAAAAGGCTTGGAAGAACTGTAAGACCTGAAGAACTCAGTGTTTCAGAAAACTGTACAAGTCTGAATGAATATCTGGAAAAATTTGACCTTCCCGGCAGATGTATTATGGATGAAGAGGGACTTTCCGGAGCTGCGTATGATCTGCTCTCCCAGATGAACGAAGAAAATGTTCGTTATGCGGAGATCCGTTTTGCTCCACTTCTGTCAAAGACAAAAAAGATGGACAGCCGGAAGGTGATCGAAGCAGTAATCAGCGGAATGGAGCAGGGGAAAAAAGATTTTGGAATCGAGTATGGTGTGATCGTCTGTGCAATGCGGCATCACAGCGCTGAGGATAATATGCGGATGATCAAGATGGCAAGAGAATATCTGGGATCCGGAGTTTGTGCAGCAGATCTTGCAGGAGCAGAAGCATTGTATCCGATGTCTGAATTTATGGATATTTTTACAGAGACAAAGAAGATGGGAATGCCATTTACACTCCATGCCGGAGAATGTGGAAATCCACAGAATGTCATAGATTCGATAAACGTGGGAGCTGGAAGGATCGGGCATGGGATCGCGATGCGTGGCAACCAGGAGATCCGGAAAATGGTCAAAAAAGCAGGTATTGGTATCGAGATGTGTCCGATCAGCAATTTACAGACAAAATCTGTAAACAGCATGGCGGAATATCCGATGCGGGAATTTCTGGATGCAGGCTTAAAAGTATCGGTCAACACAGATAACCGAACGGTAAGTAACACCAGCCTTACGAAAGAACTGGAATTTATTCAGAAAAATTATGGAATCCGGGACGAAGAAATCCTTCAGATGATGAAAAATGCAATTGATACTGCATTTGCCGATGATTCTATAAAAGATAAAATTTGCAAAATGCTGAAATAAAGAAACTACAAACAGAGAGGATTGACTTTGAAGAATAATAGAAAAGAGGAATTCTGTATGAGTAATGAAATTTATGAAAAGCTGGGAATATGCCGGAAAAGCATTCTCCAAAAAACGAATTTTAAACCGGAAGTGGCAGTGATTCTGGGCTCCGGTCTTGGCGAATACGCATCAAAAATCAAGATAGAACAGATCATTCCATATACAGAAATTGAAGGTTTTCCGGTGTCGACAGTTGTGGGACATAAAGGACAATTTGTATTTGGTTATGTAAAAGAAGTTCCGGTTGTGATCATGCAGGGACGTGTACATTATTATGAAGGGTATCCGGTAACAGATGTGGTGCTTCCGGTGCGGCTGATGGGAATGTTAGGCGCAAAGAAGCTGATTCTTACCAATGCATCAGGCGGAATCAATACCGGATTCCATCCGGGCGATCTCATGCTCATCACAGACCAGATTATGAGTGGAATCCCTAATCCACTGATCGGTGCCAATGTCGAAGAACTTGGAACCCGTTTTCCGGATATGAGTGAAGCCTATAGTGAACGGATGCAGCAGATCATAAAGAAAGAAGCCCAAAAACTCGGCATTCCTCTGAAAGAAGGTGTATACCTTCAGCTTACCGGTCCATCTTATGAAACTCCGGCAGAAATCCGTATGTACCGCACCTGTGGGGCTGATGCCGTAGGCATGAGCACCGCCTGCGAGACGATCGCTGCCCGCCACATGGGAATCGAAGTCTGTGGCATCTCCTGTATCACCAACCTCGCCGCCGGCATGACATCACAACATCTGAACCACCAGGAAGTCCAACAAACCGCCGACCGGGTGGCTGAGCAATTCCAGGAATTACTGACAGCAATCATTACCCACGTATAAGAAACTTTTACTCAACCTCAAACGGAATCTCGTACTTCGCAAAAATCCGCTGCGCCATCTTGTCCCATGCCTGCTCCAGTGATTTGTCCAGCGTGAACAGGTTCATAGATGTTCCTGTCGTACAGCTAAGTTTTGTCCCGTCATATTTAAAATTCAGGTACAGTCCCTGCACATCTGCCGGAGCAAACGAAAGATGTTCCTGTTCGAGAAGCCGTGCAATATTCGGTGCTGACATAGAAAGAACAAAATGAAATCCCAGCGGAGTACGCTTTCCTTTGATCAGAGAAAGACAAAACTCGCGAAGTTCCTTCCAGAGAGCATATTCCCGGTCATCCAGAGCTTCTTTTTCTTCAGCACTGAAGAAATCTTTTTTCAGTCGTCCGTTAAATTGAAAGGTATTAAAAGTTGTGATATCTCCTTCAATAAATAAAAAGGAATCAAATGCAGGATGCAGTAAAAGTGCGTTCATGCATTTTTTTGTATCCAGAGAAAAAATAAGCATAGACTTCCTCCCGTCATCAGTGTAATAGTATCAGTATAGCATAAATCTTGAGATATGCATAAGAATTTGATACAATACGGGAAAGAAAAAGGATGGATAACAAGATGAAAATAGAATTAAACCGGGATCAGATCAAATACATTGCAGTGTTTACTATGCTGCTCAATCACGTTGCAAATATATTTCTGCAACCAGGAACCTTTGCCTGCGAAGCGCTAAAGGATATCGGTTATTTTACAGCACCGGTCATGTGCTGGTTTCTGGTTGAAGGATACCGTTATACAAGGTCAGTAAAAAAATATGCCGGAAGACTGCTGATCTTTGCTGTCATTTCACAGCTTCCGTATTATCTGGCATTTGCGCGGAATCATCTGGCACCGTGGTATACTTTAAATATGATGTTTACACTTTTCCTGTGTCTGTGTCTGATGATCGCAGAGGAAAAAATATCAGATCCGGGAAAGAAAAGTCTGGTTGTACTGGCAATTATAGCAGTAAGCAGTATCTGTGACTGGGCAATTCTGGCTCTATTGTATACGCTTTGGTTTTACCGGGCAGGAGAGGATCCAAAGCGCCGGAAAAAGGCTTTTTTTATTGCAGCACTTGTTCTGGGGATTACGGTGACAGCAGAACTTCCGGGAGCTGCAGGACTGGCAGCAGGAGCAGGGGCAATGATCGCAGTACTGGCAGCGGGAGCCTGTGTTTTGGTATTTTATAACGGAAAAAAATCACAGAAACATTTTCTTGTGAAAAAGTATTTTTTTTACGTGTTTTACCCTGCACATTTGGTGATTTTGGCATTATTAAAGATTTGACTTTTATAATAGAAGAAAGTAAAATGAATAAGTTAGAGTATTTATCACTTGATTCAATGAAAATGAAACTCATATTTTAATAAAAGATAGGATGCATAGCATGAAGAAAAGAACGATGGAGAAAGAACATCAGGCAGAAGAAAGAAGAAAAAAAGTTCTGATGGAAATTGCAGGAGCGGTTGTTGTACTGACGGTAATTGTAAGTATTGGTCTTTCGCATCTTGGAACAGATAAGGTGAATACATCAGCAGGAGTAAAAGCAATCAAGAAGCTGGAAAAAGCAGATGTATCTGAGGTGGAGACCAAAATTTCAAATATTGAGAAAGAAGAAAAACAGGCGACAGAGGACTGGCAGAACCGTCCGTTGTCCGAAAAATTTGCGCATGCGGTGATTCTCGGAGATTCGATCACAACCGGTTTTACCGTATATGATGTGCTTGATACTTCTAAGGTTGTAGCGGAAAAAGGAATGCACCTTGATCAGACCGGTGATCTGATCAGGACAGCAGCAGAGTTAAAGCCGGAAGTCCTCTTTCTGGCACTTGGACTGAATGACATTTCCGGAACAGATGGAGATACAGATGCATTTATTGAAAAATACAAAGCGGTACTTGCAAATGTGCGTGAGCAGATGCCCGATGCAGTGCTCTATATCAACTGTGTTCTTCCTGTTTCCACTCAAAAAGAAGAAGAAGAGCCGGTTTATGCCAAGATTCCGGATTATAATACCGCACTTAAAGCAATGTGTGATGAAGAAGGAATTACATTTATCGATAATACAGAGATCGTAAAAGATGAGTATTATGAGCAGGATGGCGAGCATATGAAGGCGGAGTATTATCCAATCTGGGCAGAACATATGGCGGAGGTGGCCGGAATATGACAAAGAAAAAAGGGGAATTTACAGTTCTGCGTAATATCAGAGCTGGGATGGTAATTATTTTGCTTATCTATATCGGTCTGATCTTTCAGTCTAAGGGAGACAGCGATACACCGTTTGCAGATGTACAAAAAGCGGTTGTGGATGCGGCAGATGACAAGAACATGACACTTGCCGGAACCCAGGAGATCAAGAGATTCTATGGGATCAATCCAAAGGATTATGAAGATATAACACTGTATTATACGAATGAAACAATGGGAGTCAACGAGCTCCTTCTGGTGAAAACAAAGGACGAGAATGAGGCAGAGGCAGTTGAGAAAGCCGCAGAACAGCGAAAAAAGACACAGCTCGATAATTTTGAAGGATATGGGGCCGAGCAGGTAAAGCTTCTGGATGCTTCGATCATTAAGACGAAAGGTACATACGTGCTTTTTGTTATTTCACCAAAAGCTGAAACTGTAGAAAAGGCGTTTACAAAGAGCCTGAAGTAGATAAAAGGAAACGAAAAAGTTATGTTATTTAGTAGTCTGGTATTTTTGTTTACATTTTTGCCAATTACACTGTTGGTATATTATTTGGTGCCGCGTAAGGTAAAAAATGTGGTACTTTTGATCGCTTCCCTCATATTTTATGCGTGGGGAGAGCCGGTCTATATCTTCCTGATGCTGATTTCCATTCTGTTCAATTATTTTTGCGGAATGGACATTGCATTAAAAGCAGGAAGAAAATCGCAGGTGCGCAGTCTGATCTTTACGATCGTTGTAAACCTGTTTATTCTTGGATTTTTCAAATATTACGGATTTATCGTAACAAATTTAAATGCGATCCTTCCGTTCTATATTCCATATAGAAAACTGGAGCTCCCAATCGGAATTTCTTTCTATACTTTCCAGACATTGTCTTACATCATTGATGTATATAGGGGAAATGTAGACGTACAGGTAAATCTGATTGATTTCGGAACCTATGTTACAATGTTCCCACAGCTGATCGCAGGTCCGATCGTACAGTATGCAGATGTGGAGAGACAACTGCGTGAAAGAAAGGAATCACTGACGAAGTTTGGATACGGTGCCTGGTTCTTTGTGATGGGACTGGCAAAGAAGGTGCTTTTGGCGAATACGATTGGTTCGATTTATGAAAATATCGCGGCGATGGATGGAATGTCAGTAGTGACTGCATGGCTTGGATGTCTTGCCTACACTTTCCAGATTTATTTCGATTTCAGCGGTTATTCGGACATGGCAGTCGGACTTGGAAAGATGTTCGGATTTGAGTTTATGCAGAACTTCAATTATCCGTATATTTCCAAAAGTGTTACCGAGTTCTGGAGAAGATGGCATATTTCGCTGGGATCATGGTTCCGCGAGTATGTGTATATTCCGCTTGGAGGAAACAGGGTAACGGTTTCGCGGCATATACTGAATCTTCTGATCGTATGGTTCCTGACCGGTCTCTGGCATGGGGCAAGCTGGAACTTTGTAGCATGGGGGCTCTTCTACGGAGTGATCCTCATTACTGAAAAATATTTTACAGGAAAAATACTTGCAAAGCTGCCGGAGGCAGTCCAGACACTTTACACAATGATTCTGGTCATGCTCGGCTGGGTACTGTTCTTTAGCCCGACACTCGGAAGCGCACTTACCTGGATCGGCAATATGTTCGGACAGGGCGCAACCGGATTTATGGACAGCCAGGCATTGTACCTGATCATGCGAAACTGGCTCTTCTGGGTGGCAGGGATCATAGGAAGTACACCGTTTATGCATCTGCTCGGAAAGCGGCTGGTATTTAATGAGGAAAGACCGCATACGGTTCTGGCAGGCTGCCTGATGACAGGACTGTTTGTGCTGTGTGTGGCATATCTGGTGACAGAAAGTTACAATCCATTTTTATATTTTAGATTTTAAGGAAAGACAATGGTAGAAAGAAAGAATAATAAACAAAAAAACAGAACAAAGTATTTTCTGCCAGGAGGGAAAAAACAGATCCAGGCGGTATGTGCGTTTTTATTTCTGGGAGTCCTTATTCTCAGTTGTGGAGTAAATCTTATGCACAAAGACAGGCAGATGTCAGAAAAAGAAATGCGTATGCTGGCGCAGAAACCGGAAATTTCTCTTTCCGGAATTGCTTCCGGAAGGTTTATGGAGCAGTACGAGGAGTATGTATCGGATCAGTTTGCAGGAAGAGATACCTGGGTAAGAATCAAGACATTTGCGGACAGTGTGGCGGGGAGGACAGAAGAAGGTGGTGTTTTCAAAGGAAAGGATCATTATCTGATGGAAGATGTTGCTGTGGCAGATGAAAGTGATCTGAAAGAGAATCTGGATGCAATGAAGAATTTTAAAGAGCGTTATCCGGATATCCAGATGCATATGATGCTGGTCCCGAATGCGGCAAATGTTATGGAGGACAAGCTTCCGGCATTTGCGGTGACTGCCAGTCAGAGCAGACAGATCAGCCGTGTAAAGGCAGAACTTGGAGATTCTTATGACTGGATCGATGCAGAAAAAGTACTGGATGCTCACAAGGATGAAGCAATTTATTATCACACGGATCATCACTGGACTTCTCTTGGTGCATGGTATGCATTCCAGGGAGCAAAGACGCAGCTTGGACTGGATAAAAGTGAAGAAATTAAGATGAAAGCCTATGCGGTATCGGATTCTTTTAACGGAACGTTATCCGCAAAGAGTGGATATGAGACAGATTATAAGGAACCAATCTATATTTATCTGCCAAAGAGTGCGGATGCACCACAGGTTGCAGTCAATTATGTGGAAGAACAGAAAAAGAGTGCTTCTATGTATGATTCATCCAAACTGGATGAGAGAGATCAATATTCCGTATTCTTCGGTGGAAATCATGCAATGATCGATATCCAGTCAACACAGACAGAAAAACGCAGACTTCTGGTGTTCAAAGATTCATATGCAAACTGTTTTCTTCCACTTCTGGCTCCGTATTACCGGGAAATCGTTGTGATCGACCCTCGTTATTATACCGGTAAATTAAGTTCTGTGATGTCAGATAAACAGTTTGATGATGTGCTGTTCCTGTATAATGCCAATACATTCTTTGAAGACCGGATGCTGGCGGGGGTACTGGATGAGAATTAACAGGAGAAAAACATGGCAAATAAAATAGAAAAGCAGTTTCTGGACACGGAAAATAAAGGACCGGTCCGGCTGAACAAATATTTAAGTGAAGCTGGTGTATGTTCCAGAAGGGAAGCGGACAAACTGATAGCAGCCGGACAGGTGACGGTTGACGGTGTGCGTGCAGAGACCGGAATGAAGGTAGAGCCGTGGCAGGTTGTCCGGATTGGGAAAAAGCAGGTATCCAGACAGGAAGAGATGATTGTGCTTGCGGTCAATAAGCCGCGTGGAATTGTCTGTACTGAGGAAAGACGGGAGAGAGACAGTATTGTACGTTTTCTTAACTATCCGGTACGGATTACTTATGTAGGACGTCTGGATAAGGATTCGGAAGGGCTGCTTCTGATGACGAACAACGGCGACATTATCAACCGGATGATGCGTGCGGCAAATAAACATGAAAAAGAATATAAAGTTACAGTTGATAAGCCCGTGACAGATGAATTTCTCAAGGAGATGGCAGGCGGTGTCCCGATCCTGGATACTGTCACAAGACCATGCCAGGTAGAAAAGCTTGGAAAATATAAATTTAAGATCATTCTGACACAGGGACTCAACCGGCAGATCCGCCGGATGTGTGAGGCACTTGGCTACGAGGTAAAGGAGCTACGGAGAGTGCGGATCATGAATATCGAACTTGGTAATTTAAAGCCGGGAGAATACCGGAAGGTTACGGATCAGGAACTGAATGAACTCTATGAGCTGATCAGGGATTCAAAGTCAGAGCCGACACCGTGGAACAATAATTAAAAGTGTGGATTTGGATATGGATAAGATGAAAAGGATGCAGGAGCTGGTAGAGCTTCTGAATAAAGCCGGAAAAGCTTATTATCAGGATGCGCAGGAAATTATGAGCAATTATGAGTATGATGCGCTGTATGATGAACTGAAAGGTCTGGAAGAAGAGCTGGGAACTGTTATGGCTTCCAGTCCGACGGTGAATGTAGGATATGAAGTATTAAGTGAGCTTCCGAAAGAACGTCATGAGTCACCGATGCTTTCTCTTGACAAGACAAAAGAAGTGGCAAGGCTGAAGGAATTTGTCGGAGACCAGATGGCTGTGATCTCATGGAAGATGGATGGTCTGACGATTGTTCTGACCTATCGTGACGGCGAACTTTTTAAGGCAGTTACAAGAGGAAATGGGGAAGTCGGTGAGGTCATTACCAACAATGCGAAAGTATTTAAAAACGTGCCGCTTCATATTCCGTATAAAGGGGAACTGATCCTGCGAGGGGAAGCGGTGATCGGTTACAAAGATTTTGAGCGGATCAATGAAGAAATTGATGACGTGGATGCAAAATATAAAAATCCACGGAATCTGTGCAGTGGTTCTGTCCGCCAGCTGAACAACAAGATCACGGCACAGAGAAACGTAAAATTCTATGCATTTACCCTGGTACGTGCAGAAAATGTGGATTTCCACAATTCCAGAAAAGAACAGCTTGACTGGCTGGAACATCAGGGATTTGATGTGGTGGAGCATTATCTGGTGACAAGGGAAGAACTGGATGAGAAGGTTGCATTTTTTGCAGAAAAGATCGTAGAAAATGATTTTCCGTCAGATGGTCTGGTTCTTGTATATGATGACATTGCGTATGGGCAGTCGCTTGGGAGAACGGCAAAATTCCCACGTGATTCTTTTGCTTTCAAATGGGCAGATGAGATCCGCGAGACGCACCTTCTGGAGATTGAATGGAGTCCATCAAGAACAGGGCTTATTAATCCGGTAGCGATCTTTGAACCGGTAGAGCTGGAAGGAACAACGGTAAGCCGTGCAAGTGTACACAATTTAAGTATTATGGAGGAGCTGCATCTGGGAATCGGGGATACGATCGAAGTCTATAAGGCGAATATGATCATTCCACAGATTGCGAAGAATCTGACCGGCAGTGATAATATTGAGATCCCGAAAGTCTGTCCGGTTTGTGGCGGAGCTACGGAGATCCGTCAGATGAACGATGCAAAGTCGTTGTATTGCACAAATCCGATGTGTCAGGCAAAAAGAATCAAATCCTTTGCCTTGTTTGTCAGCAGGGATGCTCTCAATATTGACGGGCTTTCTGAGGCGACACTGGAGAAATTTATTGCGAGAGGATTCATTCACAAATACAGAGATATCTTCCATCTGGATTCCTATCAGGAAGAAATTCAGACGATGGAAGGCTTTGGAGAAAAATCCTATGCGAACCTGATCGCAAGCGTGGATAAGGCGAGAAGCACAACACTTGCTAAAGTAGTATATGGACTTGGGATTGCAGGAATCGGTCTCGCAAATGCAAAACTGATCTGCCGCCATTTTAAAAATGATGTGGAAAAAATGACAGGAGCATCTGAAGAAGAACTGAGTGATATCCAGGGGGTAGGTCCGGTGCTTGCGGCGGCATTTGTAAAATATTTTGTATCAGAGGAAAGAAAAAAGGAATTTAAGCTCCTTCTCGGAGAACTGGAGATCCAGCCGGAAGAGATGGCAGAAGAACAGAAATTTGCAGGTATGAGTTTCGTTGTCACTGGCAGCGTGAATCATTTTGCAAACCGGAATGAGGTAAAAGAACTGGTTGAGAAGATGGGTGGAAAAGTGACCGGATCTGTAACGAAGAAGACAAATTATCTGATCAACAATGATGTAGAGTCTGCTTCTTCCAAGAACAGAAAGGCGAAAGAACTTGGAGTGCCGATCATTTCAGAGGAAGAGTTTATAGAACTTGCAGGGGTGGAAATCGAATAAGAAGGACAGAGGAATCGTCTGAATACGACCGAGAAAAGGAGGACCAGCCAATGGCAGAAAATGACCAGAAGGACAAGACAGTTGAGAAAGTAACCGGTGAGGTAGAAAATACAGACAAAAAAGAAAATAATGAAGACCGCTATGAAAAGGTCTGCTTCATCTGTCACAGACCGGAGAGTGTGACCGGAAAGATGATCGATCTTCCGAACAACATCTGCGTGTGTCCGGACTGTATGCAAAAAAGCTTTGATGCAATGAACAACATGAATTTTGGCGGGATGGATTACAGCCAGTTTATGAACATGGGACCGATGATGGGATTTGGAGATATGGATGCACAGATCCCGAAGAGCCAGCGTGTGAAAAAGAAAAAGCCGGAAGAAGAAAAAGAACCGATCCTGAATATCAAGGATATTCCTGCTCCGCATAAGATCAAAGCGAAATTGGATGAATATGTAGTAGGACAGGAATACGCCAAGAAGGTAATGTCGGTTGCTGTATACAATCATTATAAAAGAGTGGCAACGGATACAATGGATGAGATTGAAATCGAGAAATCCAATATGCTGATGATCGGACCTACCGGATCTGGAAAGACGTATCTGGTAAAGACACTGGCAAAACTTCTGGATGTGCCGCTTGCAATTACAGATGCGACCTCGCTTACCGAGGCTGGCTACATAGGGGATGATATTGAAAGTGTAGTATCGAAGCTTCTTGCAGCTGCGGACAACGACGTAGATAAGGCGGAACAGGGAATTATCTTTATCGATGAGATTGACAAGATTGCGAAGAAGAAGAATACCAGCCAGAGAGATGTCAGCGGAGAATCCGTACAGCAGGGAATGTTAAAGCTGTTAGAAGGCAGCGAAGTGGAAGTGCCGGTAGGAGCCAACAGTAAGAATGCGATGGTTCCGCTCACTACAGTCAATACAAAGAATATCCTTTTTATCTGTGGCGGTGCGTTCCCGGATCTTGAGCAGATCATCAAGGAAAGACTGATGAAGAATTCTTCTATCGGGTTTGGAGCGGATCTGAAAGACAAATATGATCATGATAAGAAAATACTGGAGAAGGTGACGACAGAAGATCTGCGTAACTTCGGAATGATTCCGGAATTTCTGGGACGTCTCCCGATCGTATTTACGCTTCAGGGACTGGATGAAGAGATGATGGTTCAGATATTAAAAGAGCCGAAAAATGCGATCCTCAAGCAGTATCAGAAGCTTCTGGCACTGGATGAGGTCAATCTGAAATTCGATGATGGTGCACTTCATGCGATCGCAAGAAAGGCAATGAAGAAGGATACCGGAGCCCGTGCACTGCGTGCGATCATTGAAGAATTCATGCTGGATATTATGTATGAGATTCCGAAGGATGACAGCATCGGGGAAGTGACGATCACGGAGGCATATATCGAAGGAACCGGAGGACCTCTGATCGAGCTGAGAAGCCAGTCTGTACCAAGGCTTGAGCATCACTGAGTATAACAATAACCTTCATATATCAAAAAAACATGGCGATCATACAAAAAAAGAATGGGAAATATCCGTAAATTTAAGATTTACGGGTATTTTTTTGTTGAAAAATTGTATTAAAAGGTGTACATTAGACAATGTGTCTAAAAAAACAAGATATAAATAGGAGAGAGAGAATGGAGACTTATAAGTATTTACTGGATCTTGCAATTATTTTACTTTGTACTAAAGCACTTGGTCTTGCGACCAGAAAGGTACAGATGCCGCAGGTTGTAGGGGCACTTCTTGCAGGAGTTCTTCTTGGACCGGCGATGCTTGGGATCTTGACAGAGACAAGTTTTATACATAACGTTGCAGAGATCGGTGTTATCGTGCTGATGTTTTGTGCAGGTCTGGAAACTGATATACAGGAATTGAAGGCAAGTGGAAAAGCATCCTTCGTTATTGCACTGATAGGTGTTATCGTTCCACTGATCGGCGGTTATGCGACTGCAATGTTCTTTAACCGTCCAGGTGTGATCACATCCGATGCATCCTGCAGCGTATTTCTGCAGAATATCTTTATCGGTGTTATCCTGACAGCAACTTCCGTAAGTATTACGGTAGAGACATTAAAAGAACTTGGTAAATTAAAAACCAAATCCGGAAATGCGATTCTTGGAGCTGCGATCATTGATGACGTGCTTGGTATCGTTGCACTGACACTGGTAACAAGTATGGCAGATGAATCGGTAAAGATTTCAGTTGTATTACTGAAGATCGTTGCATTCTTCGCATTTGCAGGTGTGATCGGATTTATCTTTTACAAGATATTTAAAAAATGGACAGATCAGGCGGAAAAAGGACTCAGACGCCATGCAATCATGGCATTTGTATTCTGTCTGCTGATGGCTTATGTGGCAGAGAAATTCTTCGGTGTTGCAGATATCACTGGTGCATTTATTGCCGGACTGATCATTTCCAATACAAGTAAATCTGATTTTGTGCTGAAGAAATTTGATACCATGTCTTATATGCTGCTTTCACCGGTATTTTTCGCAAGTATCGGGCTGAAGGTAGAACTTCCGAAGATGAGTGCTGCAATTGTAGGCTTTGCAGTGATTCTTACCATTGTTGCGATCCTGACAAAGATCGTTGGCTGTGCCCTTGGTGCGAAGATGTGTGGATATAAGAATTATCAGTGTGCACGAATCGGTGTCGGAATGATCTCCCGTGGTGAGGTTGCGCTAATCGTTGCCAGCAAGGGAGAAGCACTCGGTATGATGGGCGGCAATTTCCTCGGACCGGTTATCATCGTGGTAGTGATCACAACGATCATCACACCAATTCTGCTGAAGATCGTATTCAAGAGCGGTCCGAATATAAGTACCCTGGAAAAAGGAAAAGAAGTGACTTCCTTCTACGAGGATATTGAAAAGAAACGTACCGAATAAAGAATGGATATGGAGTGCAAAATGCGTAACCGTCCAGTATCGTAGTATAAGAAAGAACAATCCCTCATATATTTTCCAAAAGAAAGTATATGAGGAATTTTTATGCCACAGGAAGAATGTAAAGAAAAGATTCTGTCGGAAGAATACAGGGATTTTATGATGAGAGATACCGGTGCTCTCGGGGAAAAATTTCCTTTGGAAAACGGATGCCGGATACCGTTAAAATACGGTTTTGAGCTTCTTTATATTGACCAGAGTGAAGACAGAAAAAAGCAACTTGCCGATTATCCGTATACAATGGTTCCGAAGTGCTATACAACACTGGATATGGCAGCGATCCAACAGGCGGGAATTGCTGCGGTTCAGAATCTGACTGGTCTGGAATTGAGCGGTGAAGGAGTTCTGGTTGGGATCATTGATACTGGGATCAACTATCTGGATCCCATTTTCCGGAATCTGGATGGTTCGACCAGGATCCGGCGAATCTGGGATCAGGAAGAACAAAGTGGAACAGCGCCCCGGGAAATCGGATATGGAAGTGAATATACGAGGGAACAAATCAATCTGGCGATCCAGAGCGAGAATCCAAAAGAAACCGTTCCGTCATTTGATACGGACGGACATGGCACTTTTGTTGCAAGTGTGGCATGCGGAGGGGCAAATCCGGAGAATCTGTTTATCGGGGCAGCGCCGGAGGCAGAGATGGTGATCGTGAAGCTGAAGGAGGCAAAAGAATATTTACGGGAGTACTATTTTGTAGACTGTGATGCCAGATGCTATCAGGAAAATGATCTGGTAGCGGCGGTTTTTTATCTGCAGAAGGTACAAGAAGAGCTGAAAAGACCATTGGTGATCTGTCTGGCAGTTGGAACAAGCCTTGGAGGACATGGAGGATATTCAATCCTGTCAGAGTATCTGCAAAATGTGGCGGCGAGCGAAGGAATCGGGATTGTGACCGGAAGTGGCAACGAGGCAGATAAAAGGCATCATTATCTGGGAATTCTGGAACAGGAAAATAATCAGCCGGTGGAGATCAATGTAGGGAATAATACCAGAGGCTTTGTGATGGAACTATGGACAGAACTTCCGAATCTTCTGGCACTTTCTATCGCATCTCCAACAGGACAGACAGTAGGACCGGTCTCGCTCAGACGGGGAATAGGAGAGTATGTGTTTGTATTCGAGCAGACCAGGGTGATATTAAATTACCGGGTTCTGGTAGAGACGACCGGGGCGCAGCTGGTATTTTTTCAGTTTGACAGACCGGGAAGCGGAATCTGGAAAATTATACCGGAAACACTGGAGCTGGGGAATGGAATCTTTCATATCTGGCTTCCAATGGAAGAGTTTCTGACGGGAAATGTCTATTTTATCCGTGCAAATCCGGAATATACGGTGATGGAGCCAGGGGATACCGGACCGGTGGTCTGTGCAGCGTACTATAATGGAAAGGAAAATAGCATTGCAGTCAGTTCGGGAAGAGGTTATACTAGAGATAACAGAATCAAACCGGATTTTGCTGCGCCGGGGATCAATGTGACAGGGATCAATTTAAGGGGGCAGTTTGTTGCAAGATCTGGTTCCAGTATAGCAGTTGGGATCACTTCCGGAGCACTGGCACTTTTTATGGAGTGGCTGGATAGGCAGGGAGTGGATCTGGATGCATCACAGATGAAGAATTTGCTGATACTGGGAGCTTCACGGAAGACAGACATGAGTTATCCGAACCAGGAATGGGGATATGGAGCGTTGAACCTTTACCGTACTTTTGAGCAAATCAGGCGGTTCTGAAAAATACGCAGATGCGAAAGGGGAAAAAGTAAATGAGTGATTTTTTTGATACAATAGGAAAGCGGATTTCAGATACCGTGGATGATCTTGGAAAGAAGGCAGGAGATACGATCGATATTCAGAAAAAGAAAAATGAGATCTATGGTCTGAAGCGAGACAGCGAGCGGGATATGACAGAGATCGGACGATTGGTATATGAGCGTTTCAAACAGGGGGAAGTGGTAGATACCGATTTTATCGCACTCTGCGAAGCAATCGAAAAGCGTGAAGAACAGACAGAGGTATGCGAGCAGGAAATCGCGCGAATCAAAGGAGAATAATTATGGAAATCCTGAGCATTTTAACCGGAGCTTTTGTTGCCGGGTGCGATCTTGGAATTAAAAAATATACTGAAGAAAATGTAAGAGACGGGGAAGAACGCCGGATTTGGAAAGGAAAAGGAATCTACCGCAAAGTCCACAACAAAGGTCTGATGATGAATCATCTGGATTCCAGACCAAAGCTGGTAAAAGGCATGTCGGCGGCAGCACTTGGAATCCTGTTTTTCTGGGAGCACCTTCTTTGGAAAGAACCGGGACGCAAACTGGCAAAGTTTGGAACATCGCTGATGCTGGGCGGAGCAGTTGGTAATACTTATGACCGTTTCAAAAGAGGTTATGTGGTCGATTATCTGTCTCTGAAAACAAAGAACAGGAAACTCTCGGATATCACTTTTAATCTCTCGGATCTGGCTCTTTTTGCAGGAGCGGTCCTGACGGTATGGAGTTCTTTATTTGGAAAAAAGAGATAAAAATGATTCAATGTATCTGAAAAAATACTTGACTGTTTTTAAAGATTTGAGGTATTATAAATCTCGCTGATGTGGCATCGTCTGGCATATGCCATGCAGAAAAAAGAATAGAATCTCGGTTATATTGGAAACGATACATTCCTCCGGAATGATGAACGAACAACACATTTTCTGTTACGCTTATTATGAAGGAGGATATTTTTATGCCAAAAAACAAATTTCAAGACGTTATTTTCACAATTATCATGGTGTTCGTGATGGTTTATACCATGATCTGTTACAACATTGCTCTCAACGTAGGAGGAATGAACAACCAGGTATTTTTTAATGCATTCCACGAGCTGGTCATCATGGGACCAATTGCATTCATTCTTGATTTCTTCCTGATTGGACCATTTGCAAAGAAAAAAGCATTTTCCATTGTTAATCTGGAAAGAGACAATGCCTTTCACCTGGTGATCGCCATTTCCGTAGTATCCGTCATAGGAATGTGTCCGCTTATGAGCTTCGCAGCAACCCTGCTCTTCAAAAATGCCGGAACCCAGTTCGTATCCGTCTGGTTCCAGACCACTGCAATCAACTTCCCGATGGCATTTTTCTGGCAGCTCTGCTTCGCCGGCCCATTAGTAAGAAAGATTTTTGCATTATTATTCCAGGAAAAAGAAACATCTAAAATCGCCGATGGTCAGGAAGCCTAATTGAGGTAAAGTGTAAATTATAAAACAATGATTTACGGCTCCAGTTCAAAATCCTGTCAAAGAAGTAAAACTCAGTCAACAACGTAAATAAAAAATAATCCCTGGTAGATGCGTCTTTGCACGATGGAAACGAGACTTAATCAATTGTGGAAGCCATTGCTGACACAATTGATGCTTTGAAAGGCTCGTTAGAATGGTTCGTGCAACTTAGCAGCTACCAGGGATTATTTTTTATGCCCTCTTGCGACTACCCCTCAAGTTCTTTCAACACTTTCCTAAACTGAAACGTAAACAAAACCGTCGTGAAGGATACAGCCAGGAAGTCTGCAATCGGTTCAGCCATATATACTGCATTGGTCTTGTCCCCGGTCAGAATATGCGGAAGCAGATAGATCAGTGGTAGCAACAGGATAAATTTACGTGTAACAGCGACAGCAATCGAAGCCTTTGCTTTTCCGAATGATGTAAATGCCATTTGACATGCAATCTGGATTCCGAAAAGCAGCAGGCAGGCACAGTAAATCCGGAGTGCTGATTTAGTAAAACCAAGCAGTGCAGAATCTGAAGTAAACATTTCTGCAAACACCTGAGGGAAGAGCATAATAAATGCCCACAGAAGTGTGGAATAACAGAGGCTTGCTGTTAAAAGAAGCCTGAAAGCTTTTTTTACACGATCTCCGTTTTTTGCACCGTAATTATAACTCAGGACTGGTTGTGCACCCTGTCCCAGGCCCTGCAACGGCAGCATTGCGAACTGCATGACACTGGTAAGAATCGTCATGGCACCAACTGCGATATCTCCTCCGTATTTCAGCAGAGAAGAGTTGAAGCATACGGAGATGATACTCTCACTAGCCTGCATGATAAATGTGGCAAGCCCGAGAGCGACACAAGGAAGAATAATCTCCGGTTTCAGGATGAGATTCTTTTTCCGGATGTGCAGGATCGTCTTTTTTCCGCAAAGGAAAGAAAGAACCCAGATGCAGGAGACTGCCTGTGACAGAATTGTGGCAAGCGCAGCACCTCTGACACCCAGATGGAATGCAAAGATAAACAGCGGATCCAGAATAATGTTCATCACTGCTCCGATCAGAACAGAGAGCATACCTGTTTTGGCAAAGCCCTGTGTGGTGATAAACATATTCATGCCAAGGGTAAGCTGGACGAAAATAGTGCCGACAGCGTAAATGTTCATATAATTTACAGCGTATTCAATCGTATTTTCACTGGCACCGAAGGCAAGAAGAAAAGTACGGTTACCAAACAGCAGGATGACTGTCAGGATTATAGAAATCAGAATCTGCAGGAAAAAGCAGTTACCCAAAATATGTTCTGCAGTATTAAGATCATTTTTTCCCATTTCAATCGAAGCACGCGGTGCACCACCGCCTCCAACCAGTGCGGCAAAAGCGGAAATGATCATAATCAGTGGCATACATACGCCGACTCCGGTAAGGGCAAGTGCCCCATTACCAGGAATGTGTCCGATGTAAATACGGTCAATAATGTTGTACAGCATATTGATGAGCTGTGCGGTGATCGTCGGAAGCGCCAGCCGGAACATCAGCTTTCCGACGGGTTCAGTACCCAGAAAATCTTTGTCTTTGTTCATGTCTAATAATCTCCTTTGTGATAAATAGTTGCTACGTTGGATGCCAGACGTTCATTCAGCGAGGCGAACATCTGGAATTCTTCTAATGAAAATCCGTCAAACAGATTGTGGTAAAAAGCAGACTGGAACGTGTCGATTGCTCCGGTAACATTTTCGCATGATGGCAGCAGGGAAAGATGCGTTTTCCTGCGATCCGTCTGGTCTGCTGTTTTTGAAAGAAACCCTTTCTGACATAAAAGATCAACTGCCTGGGATACATTCCCTTTTGAGAGCATCCGTAGCTCGGCGATATCACCTGCGGTATCTTTTGTAGGGTTATTATGTAAGAAAGCAATGATCTTAGCCTCGATCAGCGAGAGATCATACTGGCGGCATAATTCTTTTAACATCTGTTCATGTATTTTCCCAATTCGCTGCATTAATACGAGTAGATATGTAATATTCATCCATATACCTCCGTTTTTACAATAAAAAAGAATGTGCCTTTTATTTCATAGAAAGTTCTTGTGAAATAAAATAGTTCTAAAAAGAACCATTTAGATAATATCTTATATCCATTGAGATAAAATGTCAATAGAACGAAAATGTGAAAGTTGTTTGTTAAAACATAAACGGTATAATTGTATACGAAAATACATTTTTTTACTTTAACATATTGACGTGGGGAAAATTTGCTGTTACAATAATAAACAATTTACAGACCATAGTTCAAGGAGGACATAAGTACATGCTTACAGGATTTAAAAACGCAGTAGAAGTTGATTTCACATTGGAAGAAAATAAAAAGAAAATAGAAGAAGCATTCAAACAGGCTCATGCAGAAGCAGGTGCTGTTTACCCGCTGATCATCGGTGGAAAAAAAGTTGAGACAGAAAAGAAGATCGCTTCTGTATCACCGGCTACAAAGGAAGTACTCGGATATGCATGCTCATGCAGCAAAGAACAGGCTGATGAGGCAATCAAGGCATCTTACGAAGCATTCAAAAAATGGAGCCTGACATCTGTAGAAGAAAGAGTACGTGTATTAAGAAGACTTGCAGCACTTCTGATCGAGAACCGTTTCATCATGGATGCATGGAACGTCCTTGAAAGTGGAAAGAACTGGGGAGAAGCTGACGGAGAACTTTGCGAACAGCTTGACTTTATCAATTCTTATGTGATGCATATCCAGAATCTGGAAAAAGGAAAAGAACTGGTTCCTACAGATGAACTTACAAAATGCGTTTACATCCCGATCGGTGTAGGTGTGGCTGTTTCTCCATGGAACTTCCCACTCTCACTGTTTGGTGGAATGATCGTATCGGCAGTTGTTACCGGTAACACGATCTGCTGTAAACCGTCTTCAGACGCTCCGATCGTTGCATACAAATTCGTAGAACTCTGCCAGAAAGCCGGTATTCCGGCTGACGTAGTAAGTTACATTCCAGGATCAGGATCTGAGATTGGTGACTTCATCGTAGAACATCCGCTTACAAGATTTGTAAACTTCACAGGATCAAAAGCAGTTGGATGCAGAATCAATGAACATGCAGCCAAGATCGCTGATGGACAGAGATGGATCAAACGTGTTGTAGCTGAGATGGGTGGAAAGAATGCAATTATTGTAGATTCAACAGCAGACATCAAGAAAGCAGCAAATGGAGTTGCAAGCTCTGCATTTACATTCCAGGGACAGAAATGCTCTGCATGCTCAAGAGCAATTGTTCTGGCAGATGTATATGATGAGTTTGTAGATGAAGTTGTAAAATGCGCAGCAGAACTGAAGGCAAACCAGGGATCAGGCGAAAGCAATGCAACGATGGGACCGGTTATCAACCAGGGCGCTTATAACAGCATTACAAATTACATCGAGATCGGACGTAAAGAAGGAAATGTTGTATTCGGTGGTACATACAGTGATGCAGAAGGATATTATATCGATCCTACTGTAATCCGCGATATCAAGAGAGATGCGAGAATTGCCAATGAAGAAATCTTTGGACCAGTCCTTGCTGTTATCAAAGTAGATTCTTTTGATGAAGCACTTGATGTAGCAAACCAGACAGAATATGGTCTGACAGGATCTGTATACAGTGAGACACGTGAAAATATTCAGAGAGCAAAAGTAGAATTCCAGGTAGGTAACTTATACTTTAACAGAAAATCTACAGCAGCAGTTGTACTTCAGCATCCATTTGGTGGATTTAACATGTCCGGAACAGATGCGAAGACTGGTACAGCAGATTATCTGACAAACTTCATGAACCTTAAATCAATCACAGAAGATCTGAATTCATAGGAAGAGCCGGACTTAAAAAAGGACAGGGAATCAGAGTGTGTATAAAAGCGAAGTATTGGCTTGGCAGATTATAGAAAAACCGGAGGCTTGTGTAAAAAGACACATGAGCCTCCGGTTTTTATTATCAGGAATTCTATTTTTGATGCAAAGTGTCCAACAAGTGATACGGATGATTTGCTTAGCTGTCTGAAAAAGCTGACTGCAATTTACTCATCTTTAAATCCTTCACCCACTACATCATTCGATTCCATGATTACAAGGAAGGATTTTGGATCAATCGTTTTGATCAGCTTGCGGATTCCGTACATCTGCTTATTGTTGCAGGCGCACATTATGATGTGCTTATCATCTTTGGAATAACTTCCCATACCATTTAAAATTGTAGAGCCGCGTCCGAGAACTTCATCGATTTTGAAGCAGATTTCAGTGCTGTGCTCGGGATCGGTTACGATCAGGGCAAGCTTTCCTTCATCAATTCCGTACATAACTTTATCCATAACAAGAGAGAGCAGATAGCTGACGATCAGACCGTAGATCAGACTGTCCACGTCACGGGATACAATTACGGTTCCGAGGATCACAATTACTGCGTCCAGTGCAAATGCAATATTTCCAAGGGAAAGGTGAGGGTTCAGTGCTTTGATCGACATCATGATAAAGTCAGAGCCGCCGGTTGAAGAATCACGCATATAGATCATTGCATAACCAAGTCCGGAAAGGACACCGCAGCAGATGGCAGAAAGAAGTCTGTCACCCTGATAAACCGGGAACAGCGGTGCGATCGCGTCCATGATTATGGAAGTAATGATGATCGTCCGGACTGAATTCAGGAAAAATCTGCGGCCCAGAAGCCGAAAACAACAGATGGCGATCGGGATGTTAAGGATCAGGGCAACAGTACCGATCGGCAGTCCAAACAACTGGTAAAAGATCAGGGCGATTCCGTTTACCCCTACCATCGGAAACTTTGCGGCGGCAGCAAAATTATAGACACCGACAGCGATCAGGATTCCTCCGATAATATCAGTTGCGATATCTTTTGTAAGTTCCAAAGCTTTGTTCTGATTCATGATAGTATCCTCCTTAATGTTGATGGAATGTGATTTATAAAAAGCGAAGGTTTGCCAGAAAGACCAAAAAAAACATCTGCTAATTATATCTGGATATAATCGCAAATGCTCTTCATTTCTTTAGTATACGCGCCATAGGATAAGAATGTCAACGGTTGTTTGGGTTGTATCCGTAAAATATATTTGTTATGATAATGAACAGAAAAAGTTGCAAATTACAGTGATAAAGTGAGGGACAGATTATGAAAATAGTTTTTTTAGATGTAAAAACAATTGGAGAAGATATTGATCTTTCTGGATTTGACAGGCTCGGTGAAGTCGTAAAATACGATTTTTCTACATCAGAAGAAGTACCGGAAAGAGTTCAGGATGCAGATGTGATCATTTTGAATAAAGTACAGGTCAATGAGCAGACGATTGGAAAAGCAGAGAAGTTAAAGTTGGTATGTGTGACGGCAACGGGGACCAACAATCTGGATAAAGAATATCTGGAAAAAAGAGGAGTTGCATGGAGAAATGTAGCTGGCTATTCGACAGAAACGGTGGCACAGCACACTTTTGCAATGCTTCTCTATCTGCTGGAAAAGATGCGTTATTACGATGATTATGTGAAAGAAGAGCGTTACATCAATGATATAATATTTACGCATTTTGCAGAGCATTTTACGGAGATCAGTGGCAAAACCTGGGGGATCATAGGTCTGGGAACAATTGGCCGGAGAGTTGCGGATATCGCAAAAGCATTTGGAGCACAGATTATTTATTACTCAGCATCAGGGCGTCCGGCACAGGAAGGTTACGAACAGGTAGATCTGGATACATTGCTTGCAAAATCTGACATTATATCCGTTCATGCACCGTTAAATGAACATACAGAGGGATTAATGGATAAAGCAGCATTTGCAAAAATGAAAAAAACCTGTATTTTCCTGAATCTCGGGCGTGGTCCGATCGTAGTCGAGCAGGATCTGTGTGAGGCACTGGAAAATGACGAGATAGCTGCAGCCGGACTTGACGTACTTTGCCAGGAGCCGATGAGTGAGACGAATCCGCTGCGAAAAATAAAAGACAGCAAAAAACTGTTGATTACACCACATGTAGCATGGGCGAGCGTGGAAGCAAGGACAAAGCTGATGGGGATAATACTGGGACAGGTAAAAGAATATTTTCAAATTTAAGAAACCGGAGTTGGCGCATGGATTTTAGTGATATGCGGCAACTCCGGTTTTGTTTAAAATATTTGTTTACTTGTAAAGAGTCACAAACTGTCCAATCTGTCCGTCAAAAGAAGTATTGAGACAAAGCTGATCCAACAGATCTTCATCGACAATATAACCAAGATGGCAGGTGATGGTCTGCCCTTTTTCAAGACTGGTGAAAAAGTAATGATGGTCAGAGTTGTCGGAGCATACAGAGGCATCAAAATAAATTGGATAATTGATAACATCTTTGTATGTTGGATTATCGAACAATGCATTGTTATAATATCCGTCTGGATTTTCGGACGGAATGGTCAGATCATAATTTACACAGGATTCCGTATCGGAAAAAGGATTGTCGGATGGATTTGTAATCTCAAGAGTTACATATAATAATTTTCGATGAATCTGTGCAGTACCTGTTTGTGTATTGAGTGAGTCGGTTCCATTTCCGGTCTGTATAATAGCACGATTGTATGATATAAGATCTCCGTTGTCGTTAATCGAACCATCTGGAAGATTTTTACCATTATCAGTAAAGAAATCTGCGTTAAGTGAACGGATATTATCAAAAGCTTCTACTTTTTTAACAGTCATCTGATAGCCACAGGTTTCGTCGGTCCAGGTATCATTTACTTTAAGCCAGGTAGTCTGTAGATCTTTTGGTGCAGCTGCATCTTCAGCTAATTCCGTTTTAAGTTCGGACAAAGAACCTGCAAAGGTAGCGTCAGAATCTGTAGCAGGTGTAAGTGTCACACCAGAAGCAATCTTTTTCGCTTCTTCATTGGTGATTGCATTTCCCATATTGATTTCAACAATATAGCCTGAATCCTGGAAGACGACGTAGACTTCCTTATCAAAGACTCCAGAAGAGTCGAAAGTCATCAGAACCGCATCATTTCCATTGGCATTAAATTCTTCGCGAGAAGTCATATAGGAGTGCGAAAATATAAAATCATCGGTATCCATCTTGTAGAGAGAAAATACAGTACCATGTGAAGAAGATTCTGTATCGGAAGGGACATAGTACTTGTCAGGTCCACGGTCTGAAGCAGCAATACTTCCATCAGGTAAATAAGTTGGAGTCAGCTTTACCGGAGAAAATACAGTATCTTTTGAGGTAGTAGTTAGAGAAAGATCACCGCTGTATGTTCCGGTACTGTTGTAATGCATTTGAAGCAGTCTGTCAGCTGCATATGCGGTTGCGGGAAGGAGGGAAAGAGCAACGACGGCAGCGGCAACACGGTAAAGATGGTTTCGATGCCGGTTATGCTCGCTTTCCGAGACAGCATGCAGTAAGTTCTGCTTTTTTCGGTTATAGTTATCGGAAAAAGTGTGATCCATATTCATAGAATCAAATTCTTCAAGGCTTATTTGGTCAAATTTTTTGTTTTGCATACATATCATCTCCTATGATCAATCTGAGTTTTTTCAATGCTCTTTGCTGACGTTTCCGAACCAGAGATTCGCCGATTTCAAGGACGGAAGCTGTTTCTTTTACCGAAAGCTGGTGTACACAGCGGAACAGGATCACATCGCGATAAGAGTCGGGAAGTTTTCCAAGGATCTGCTCAAGGACAGAGTCACCGGCAAGACGGCTGACCAGCTTCATAATATCATCACGCTCATCAGCAAAATCCATATCTTTGATTGGAACCGTTGCATTGGACGTTATCTGATTTTTCCGGTACTGATCGAGGGAAGCACTTTGAATCGTCTGAAGAACATAGGACCGTGTTTTTGCATCTTCCAGATCACGAAGCTTCCGTATATTCTTAAGCAGCCGTACAAAAGCATCCTGCACCGCATCTTCAGCCTGCCACTCATTCCTCAGAATCGAAAAAGCCACCGCATACATCTTCTGCTCATACAACTCATACAATCGTTCCAACTTCTCACTGTCAGAAAACTCACGCATATAAAAATAACACCTTCTTTCATATCTTTATTGAACGTTCTATAAATAAAGACGAAATACACCCCTAAAATGTGACACCCCAAATAAAAAACTTATTTGAATTAAAAAAATAACGTAACTGTTCAGAGCCAAGCAAAATAACTTAATGTAAAAACTTGCGACAGCACAAGAAGAAATAAAAGATAGGATCCAGAAGCGTCTCTGGATCCTATCTTTTATTTCTTCTGTCCGTCTGCAATTCTCTATTCCGCATATAATTTCACAAGTTCAACCACGATATCCACAGCCTTGTCCATTCCTTCTTCCGTGATGTGTTCATATGGTCCATGGAATGCATGTCCCCCTGTTCCGAGGTTCGGGCAAGGAAGTCCCATAAAGCTGAGCTGGCATCCGTCTGTTCCGCCGCGGATCGGAAGCACAAGCGGCGCAACGCCCGCATTTTCACAGGCTTTCTTTGCATTCTCAATCAGATGCATGCATCCGGCAATAATTTCAGCCATATTCTGGTACTGGTCGGTAATTGTAAGTTTTACAGTACCGTCGCCCCATTTTTCATTGAGGGTTTTTTCAATATGGCGAAGAGTTTCTTTTCTGGCTTCAAACAGATTCTTGTCATGATCTCTTACAATATAATGAAGCTCAGCTTTTGCCACATCTCCACTCATACCGGTCAGATGGTAGAATCCTTCATAATCCTCTGTTTCACGCGGGATTTCAAGGCCTGGAAGCATGTTGTTGATTTCGGCAGCAACCAGGCACGCATTGATCATCGTATCCTTGCTGGAACCGGGATGCACAGCAAATCCTGTAATTTCAAAATCTGCCTTGCATGCATGGAAGTTTTCATATTGAATTTCGCCTTCGGTATCGCCATCCAGAGTGTAGGCAAACTGTGCACCAAATTTTTCCACGTTAAAATGATCAGTTCCACCACCGACTTCTTCATCTGGTGTAAAAGCGATTGAGATCGGTCCATGAGGAATATTTTCTTTGAACAGTGCTTCAGCCATGGTCATGATCTCGGCAACTCCGGCTTTATCATCGGCACCAAGAACGGTTGTACCGTCTGTTGTGATCAGGGTGCGTCCGGCAAGAGATGGAAGATGCGGAAAAGCTTTTACGGTAAGGGTACGTCCACTTGTGCCAAGCGGCAGATCACCGCCATCGTAGTTCTTGTGTACGACCGGGATGATATCATGGTCACAGTAATCGGAAACGGTATCCATGTGTGCGATAAATCCGATAGATGGCTTATTCTCGTATCCCGGTGTGGCAGGAATCTTTCCGTATACATAGCAGAATTCATCCAGACTTATGTCAGAAATCCCGAGGGCAGTCATCTCATCTGCCAGAATACGTGCCAGGTCGAACTGACACTGGGAAGAAGGAGAAGTCGTACTGTGTTCATCACTTGGGGTACGGACTACTACATAATTTAAAAGTCGTTCATATGCTCTCATAATAAAACCTCTTTTCATTAACATTTCTCATCCGAGTATAGCATTTTGCAGGTGAATATGCAATTGGTGCCAGGTAATCAAAAAAAACTGGCTCATGACCACGCATGAGCCAGCTTAAGATAAAGAGGATTATCTTTTGATGTTAAATGCATTTACTCCCGGAAATACAGCAGCTTCGTCAAGTTCTTCTTCGATTCTGAGAAGCTGGTTGTATTTGGCAACACGTTCACTTCGGCTTGGAGCACCTGTCTTGATCTGGCAGGTATTCAGAGCTACTGCAAGGTCAGCGATTGTTGTATCTTCAGTCTCTCCTGAACGGTGAGAAGCGATTGCTGTGTATCCTGCTTTGTGAGCCATCTTGATTGCTTCAAGAGTCTCAGATACAGAACCGATCTGGTTTAATTTGATCAGGATAGAGTTACCGCAGCCAAGGCTGATTCCTTTTGCAAGACGTTCGGTATTTGTTACGAAAAGGTCATCTCCGACAAGCTGTACTTTGTCGCCAAGTTCTTTTGTAAGTACCTGCCATCCTTCCCAGTCTTCTTCATCCAGACCATCTTCGATTGAGTAGATCGGGTATTTGCTGCAAAGGTCTTTCCAGTGAGCAACCAGTTCTTCAGAAGTGAAAGTCTTACCACATTTAGGAAGAACATATTCACCCTTCTTGCTTCCTTTCCATTCACTTGAAGCAGCGTCCATTGCGAGAACGAAATCTTTTCCTGGTTCGTATCCGGCACGTTTTACAGCTTCGAGGATGCACTCGATTGCTTCTTCATCGCTGCCAAGGTCCGGTGCGAAACCACCTTCATCGCCAACAGATGTAGCAAGTCCTTTTTCTTTGAGAAGAGCAGCCAGTGCATGGAATACTTCTGTACACCAGCGGAGTCCTTCTTTGAAGCTTGGTGCGCCTGCCGGCATGATCATGAATTCCTGAACGTCAACAGTGTTTGCTGCATGAGCTCCACCATTTAAGATATTCATCATAGGAAGTGGGAGACGGTTTCCATTTACACCGCCAAGAAAACGGTAAAGTGGAGTCTCAAGTGCATTTGCAGCAGCTCTTGCGTTTGCGATAGAAACTGCAAGGATTGCGTTTGCGCCAAGATTTGATTTGTCTTTTGTTCCGTCTGCTTCGATCATTGCTTTATCGACAGCGTATACATCTGCCGCATTTTTTCCTTTTAATACATCACAGATAGTTGTATTGATATTTTCAACGGCTTTGGATACGCCTTTTCCGCCGAATCTTGATTTATCCTGATCTCTGAGTTCCAGTGCTTCAAATTCTCCGGTAGATGCGCCGCTTGGTGCAGTACCTCTTCCGATGGTTCCGTCTGACAGATAAACTTCTGCTTCTACAGTCGGGTTGCCTCTGGAGTCAATAATTTCTCTTCCGATTACTTTTTCAATTGTCAAATGCTTCATGATACTTCGCCCTTTCCCATGGATCTCAGGGGCTGTCCCGCTCAAAAGACAGCCGGAGTTCCATGACTTATTCACATGATTAGTTAGTAAAATCTAACTATAAGTAGATTAACATAACGCAAGAAAAAAATCAAGGGATGAAAATGTGGAAATTTTTGAAAAATGAAAAAAGTAAAAAATAAAAAAATTGCACAAAACAAATAAAAAAGTTTGAAAAACAGCAAAAATATTGTTCAAAAAAGATGTGATTTTGGTTAATCTTGATAATCCATGAGTGCTATAATACAGCTGTAACAAGGAAATAGGTACTTTACCAGAAGTCAGTGATTGGAGGAAAAGATAAATGAATACTTTAAAAGCTGAAAAAAGAAACATGCAGACAAAAGCCAAAAAACTCAGAAGAGAAGGTTATGTAACCGGCAATGTATTCGGACGTGAGATTGAAGGCTCCATTCCGGTACAGATGACACAGAAAGAAGCGGAAAAGTTCCTGAAAGCTAATGGCAAAGGAAGCCAGATTATGTTGGATTTGGACGGAGAGCAGATGGATGTGCTGGTAAAAGAAGTCGATTATGATTCTATGGGTTCAAAAGTACTTGAAATAGATTTTCAGGCACTGGTAAGTGGAGAAATGGTACATTCCGTAGCAGAAGTTGTGATCCACAATCAGTCAAAGGTTGTCACAGGTGTTGTGGAGGAACTGCTTGGTGAAATTGAATACAAAGCACTTCCATCGGCACTTGTTGAAAAAGTAATTGTTGACGTTGGAGATTTGAAGGTTGGAGAAACCATTAAAGTCAAAGACCTTGACATCGCAAAGGATAAAGATGTCAAACTGATCACAGATCCGGAAGCAGATGTAGCAGGTGTGGCTGCCGTTCATAATGATGTTCCGGAAACAGATGAGGAAGAAACAGCAGCTGAATAAAAAGATTTTGTAAAAAAGGCGGACGCTTTGCAGAAAGAACTGCAAAGTGCCCGTTTTTTGCTTCATAGAAAATCCCGAAGGAACTTCCTATGAAACAAAAGGCACTGCGTGCCGGAGATGCACATTCTTTCTATTTAATGAAATTCCTAATCCCATTTTTCAGCAGAAAATCATAACGGAATATTTACATAAAATCAGGAATCTTTATACAATCTTTATACTAAAAATACTATCATTGATTTACAAAACAGGAGAGGAAAAACAGTGAGAGGAAGGAAAGGTTATGTTCGAGATTGAGAGTATTATTTTATTTACAGGGATCCTGAGCTTTCTGCTGATCGCCGGATTGCATCTGATGCGTGAACTCGACATTTTTCTGAAGAAGGATAAAAAAGAGAGAGAGGAAGAAAGATATAGAGGAGAAAGGAAACGAAACAAATGACAGTAATATATAAAAAGATGACACAGACACAGATGATTGTTGTCGGGTATTTGTTGTTGATCCTTTTGGGAAGTATTCTCTTAATGCTTCCGGTTTCATCAAGGGATGGAAATATGACATCTTTTGCAGATGCATTATTTACCTCGACATCCGCATCCTGTGTGACTGGGCTGGTTGTACAGGATACATATCTGCACTGGTCTTTTTTTGGACAGCTTATCATTTTGATCCTTATCCAGATCGGCGGTATGGGATTTATGACAATTGGTGTCTGTGTGGCGATTCTGTTAAGAAGAAAGATAGGGCTTAAAGTCCGTGGAATTTTGCAGGAGAGTATCAATAGTATTCAAATTGGTGGAATTGTAAAGCTTACGAAGAAGATTATAAAAGGAACACTTTTTTTTGAAAGCATTGGAGCTGTATTGCTGATGATCCGGTTTATTCCGGAATTCGGAATAGGAAGAGGAATCTGGTACGGGATCTTTCATTCTATATCAGCCTTTTGCAACGCCGGGTTTGACCTTATGGGAGAAAATGGTGCCTATCAGTCACTGATCAGATATTCGGATGACTGGCTGGTAAATACAGTGATCATGCTGCTGATTATAATCGGTGGAATCGGTTTTTTGGTGTGGGATGATCTGTCTGTGAAAAAATTTCAATGGAAAAAATATCATCTGCATACAAAGATTGTATTATCAACAACAGGTTTTCTGATTATAGGAGGAGCAGTTTTATTCCTGATACTGGAAAAAAATAATGTACTGGCAGGGATGCCTGTGAAAGAACAGATACTCTGTTCTTTATTTCACTCGGTGACAGCCAGAACGGCAGGATTTAATACAACCGATACAGGAGCGTTGACGGAAGGCAGTAAACTTGTTACTATGATTCTGATGTTCATAGGAGGAAGCCCGGGATCTACAGCAGGTGGAATTAAGACGACAACCGTAGTGGTTCTTATTGTATTTGTGCGTGCAAATCTGATGGAAGCAGCCGGTTGTAATGTATTTAACAGAAGACTGGATGAAACTGCGATCAGAAAGGCCAGTGTTGTAATGTGTACGAATTTGTTCCTTATACTAACAGGAACGATCTTCATGGAAATTATGCAGCCGTTTTCTTTGTCGGATGTGATGTTTGAAGTCTTTTCTGCAATGGGAACAGTGGGAATGTCTGCGGGAATCACAAGAGATGTATGTATGGCATCAAGAATGGTGCTGGTATTTCTGATGTTTTGCGGAAGAATAGGAAGTCTGACATTTGCGCTTTCATTGAAAGGGCACAGACATGAAGCACCGATCCGGAAACCGGTAGAAGAAATTACGATAGGATAGAACAAGGAGTAGAAAATGAAATCAGTATTGATTATAGGACTTGGAAGATTTGGTCATCATCTGTGTATTGATATGGCAAATCGGGGAAATGAGGTAATGGTCATCGATAAAGATGAGAAAAAGACACCGGATTTGTTGGAATACGCAACAGCAGTACGGGTAGGGGACTGTACAAATGAAGAAGTATTAAGAAGTCTTGGAGTAGGAAATTTCGATCTTTGCTTTGTGTGCATCGGATCAAATTTCCAGAGCAGTCTGGAGATAACAAGCCTGGTAAAAGAGCTTGGAGCCAAACATGTTGTCAGTAAGGCAAACAGGGATATCCATGCAAAATTCTTATTGAGAAATGGAGCGGATGAAGTCTTTTATCCGGATCGGGATATTGCAGAGCGACTGGCTGTAAAATACAGTGCAAATCATGTTTTTGACTATTTTGAACTCAGTAAGGATTATTCGATTTTTGAAATCCAGCCGAAGGCTGCATGGATCGGGCGGACGATAGAAGAAGCGGATATAAGGGCAAACTATCATATAAATGTATTTGGAATAAAGAAAAATACAGAGGTGGTGGTCCTTCCGAGAGCGGATTATGTGATGCATGAGAAGGATCATCTGCTTGTAGTAGGTCTTACAAAGGATATTGACCGTCTGCTTGCAAGTATAAAATGATGAATGATGGGGGAAAGAAAATGACAAAAAAGAGAGTAAAATATATGGTGCAGTCGATTGCGATCATGGCGGTTGCAACATTTTTGTCTTTTTTTCTCCAGAGTTATGGAATTCGAAAAGAAAATATTCTGATGATCTATATTGTGGGTGTACTGGTCATAACAGTTACAACTACCGGTTATCTGTATGGAATGATGGCTTCTGTATGCAGTGTGCTGCTGTTTAATTATTTTTTTACAGTGCCGGTGCATACATTTGCGATGACGGATCAGAATGATGTGGTACGTCTGGTATTTTTCCTTATCACAGGATTCATTTCCGCAAGTATTATGGTACGATTTCATAATCAGGTGCGTATTGCAGAGGAAACAAGGGCACAGATGGAAAGAGAAAAGCTGAAAAGCAATATGCTGAGAAGTATATCCCATGATTTCAGGACACCTTTGACCGGAATTATGGGAGCTGCAGGACTCTTAAAAGAGGCGGATGAGTTGGATGCCGGAGTCAGAAAGGAACTGGCAGGAGAGATACAGGAGCAGTCTGTATGGCTGATGCGCCTGATGGAAAATATTTTGAATATGACAAAGCTGGAAAGTGAAGAATTTGAGATCCGGAAAAACCAGGAAGTAGTGGATGATCTGATCTATGAAGCCGTATCACATATCATAGGACTCCGGGAAAAGAGGAGGTTTGAAATTAAACTTCCGTCGGAGCTGATTGTTGTAAATGTAGATGGAAAACTGATGGTCCAGGTGCTGGTCAATCTTCTGGATAATGCGATGAAGCATACAGGGGAAAATGGATGGATCTGTATAGAAGCCAGATATGATGCAGGGAAAGTGTGGATCAGTGTAGAAGATGACGGAGACGGGATTCAGGAAGATCTGAAAGAAAATATTTTTGACGAATTTGTTACAAGGTCAGATGAAAAAGGGGACAGACAAAGAGGAATCGGACTGGGACTGGCTATATGTAAAGCGGTAGTAAATGCACATGGTGGAAATATTTGTGCAGAGAACAGAAAAGAAGGCGGAGCAAGGTTCAGGTTCTGGTTGGAGGCAAGGCAGGTAAGTACAGATGGCAGATAAGCATAAGATTTTAATTGTGGAAGACGATAAATATATTATTAACTTTATCTCGATGAGTCTTAAGAAAGAAGACTATGATTATGTGATTGCGAAGACATGTGGAGAAGCAAATGCACTGTTCTATGCAAACAGACCAGATATGATCATTCTGGATCTTGGACTTCCGGATGGTGACGGGATTGAGATTATAAAAAATGTAAGAGAAATCTCGAAGATACCGATCATTGTGGTCAGTGCAAGACAGGAAGAGGAAGAAAAAATACAGGCACTGGATCTGGGGGCAGATGATTATGTGACAAAACCGTTTTATATGGGCGAACTGCTTGCCAGAATCCGTGTGGCGCTCAGAAAGAGTAACCAGATCCCGGAAGAGAAGAAAGAAAAAATCTTTCAGTGTGATTATCTGAAGGTGGACTGGGAAAAACATCAGGTATCGATAGATGGGAAAGAAGTTCATCTGACTCCGATGGAATATAAAATTTTGAAACTATTGATTGACAACAGGGGAAAGGTACTGACACATAATTATATTCTCAGCCAGATCTGGGGCAGTGCACAGGGAGTAGAAGCAGCCAACCTGAGGGTATTTATGGCAGCACTGCGAAGGAAGATAGAAAAGGATCCCGGAAATTGCAGATTTATTCTGACAGAAATCGGAGTAGGGTACCGGTTTAGAGAGACTGCGGAATAAAACAATTTGTAGACGATGAAATTAGTTAGAAAAAACGAATGTTATTCTTGAATGACTACCTACAGGGCTGATATGATAATGATATAAATTATCAATAAATGGTTTTTGCCAAAGGAGACAGATAGAGGAATGACATTAAAAGAATTACAAGTCGGAAAGACAGCTACGATTCTTTCCGTAGGAGGAAATGGTGCACTCAGGCAGCATTTTCTGGATATGGGATTGATCCAGGGAACAGAAGTAACGATTGTAAAGTATGCGCCGATGGGGGATCCGGTTGAGATCAGGATCCATGGTTATGAACTTACGATCCGTCTGGAGGATGCCGGACAGATTGAAATTACGCCGGCCCATGAGCCACATTATAAGAAGAAGGAAGGCAGACAACCATTAGGAGATGCACAGCATCCGGGGTATGGAGAAGCAGGCATTTTTCATGAGAAGAAAACAGAGCATCCGTTACCGGAGAATACGACACTTACGTTTGCATTGGTTGGAAATCAGAATTGTGGAAAAACAACGCTGTTCAACCAGCTGACCGGATCGAATCAGCATGTGGGAAATTTCCCGGGGGTTACGGTTGACAGAAAAGACGGTGTGATCAAGGAACATCCCAATACCCGTATCACCGATCTTCCGGGAATTTATTCTATGTCTCCGTATAGTAGTGAGGAAATTGTTACAAGAGAATTTCTACTTCAGGATAAACCGAAAGGAATCATCAATATTGTAGATGCAACCAATATTGAACGGAATATGTATCTGACGATGCAGCTTATGGAACTTGAGATCCCAATGGTTGTTGCGCTGAATATGATGGATGAGATGCGTGTGAACGGTGGCTCTGTGCGTGTGAATGAGCTGGAAGCATTTCTCGGAGTACCGGTAGTACCAATCTCGGCAGCAAAGGGAGAAGGAATTGCGGAACTGGTAGAACATGCACTGCATGTCGCAAAATATCAGGAAGCACCGGAGGAAGTGGATTTTTGCTCTGCTGAAGGTCAGGAAAGTGCGATTCACAGATGCATTCATGCGATCATGCATCTGATTGAAGATCATGCAAAGGAAGCAGGGATCCCGGTCAGATTTGCAGCAAGCAAACTGGCAGAGAATGATGAGCTTGTCCTGGAAAAATTAAAGCTGAGCCAGAATGAAAAGGAACTTCTGGAACATATCAATCTGCAGATGGAAGAAGAATGCAAGGTAGACCGTTCATCGGCAGTAGCGGGAATGCGTTTTAACTATATCCAGCGTGCCTGCGAAGATACGGTCTTAAAGCCACATGAGAGCAGGGAGCGGGTGCGAAGCAGGAAGATTGATCAGGTTCTGACAGGAAAATATACCGGGATTCCGGCATTTATCGCAATTATGGGACTGGTATTCTGGCTCACATTTAATGTGATCGGAGCATTTTTGCAGGATCTTCTGCAACAGGGAATTGACCAGATGATTGTAGCCTGCAGTCAGGCACTGGATGCAGCAGGAGTCAATAGCGTATTAAAGTCACTGGTTGTAGATGGAATCTTTCAGGGGGTTGGAAGCGTGCTGAGTTTCCTGCCGATCATTGTTACACTGTTCTTTTTCCTTTCGATGCTGGAGGACAGTGGATATATGGCAAGGGTTGCGTTTATTATGGATAAACTTTTGCGAAAGATTGGTCTTTCCGGAAGAAGCATTGTACCGATGCTGATCGGATTTGGATGTACAGTACCGGGAGTTATGGCGAGCCGGACACTTTCTTCAGAGCGTGACCGGAAGATGACGATCATGCTGACTCCATTTATGAGTTGTTCTGCAAAGCTTCCGATTTATGCATTCTTTACAGCGGCGTTTTTCCCCGGTAAAGGTGCAATTGTGATGATCGGTCTCTATTTCTTTGGAATTCTGATGGGAATTCTGACAGCACTTGCAATGAAAGGGACGATGTTCAAAGGAGAACCTGTTCCGTTTGTTATGGAGCTTCCGAATTATCGTATGCCGGGAGCGAAAAATGTTGGTCAGCTTCTCTGGGAAAAAGCAAAGGACTTCCTGCAGAGAGCATTTACCGTTATTTTTGGTGCAACGATTGTGATCTGGTTCCTGCAGAGCTTTGATTTGCATCTGAATATGGTGACAGATTCACAGGCAAGTATCCTTGCAACGGTAGCAGGTATGATCGCACCTGTATTCATTCCACTTGGATTCGGTGATTGGAGAATATCAACGGCACTGATTTCCGGATTTATGGCAAAAGAGAGTGTTGTCTCCACTCTTTCGATTTTGTTTGGGTCAACAGCAGCACTGACAGCGGTGATAAATACAGCCGGTGCAGCAGCACTTTTGATTTTCTGTCTTTTGTATACACCGTGTGTGGCAGCGATTGCTTCTATTAAAAGAGAACTTGGTGGTAAATGGGCGATCGGTGTTGTGATCTTTCAGTGCGTGATTGCATGGGTTGCTGCATTTATTGTGCATGGAATTGTATGTTTGTTTTAAAACAAAAACTTCTGGAAACAGGAAAACTGCTTCCAGAAGTTTTTTATTGCAGATATTTTTTCAAGGCATCCAGATAAGTTGTCCCTAATCTGCTTAACATCCTTTTTTTATGTGTAATATACCCAATCCGCATATCACTTTCGTCAGCAAGAGGAACGGCAATGATATCTTTTCCATTCAACTTTTTGTCAATTACACCACTGCATACTGTGTAGCCATTTAGCCCGATCAGAAGATTAAATAAGGTGGCACGATCCCGTACACGGATATTTTTTTTGCGTTCAGATACAGAAAAGATTTCTTCTGAAAAATAAAAAGAATTGTGTTCACCCTGTTCAAAGGAAAGATATGGATAATCGTCCAGTTCTTCATTGGTGATTATTTTGTGATCGGCGAGAGGGTGACGTCTGCTGATAAATACATGTGGTTTTGCAACAAACAGCTGATGAAAAATAAGCCCGTTGGATTTTAAAATTTTTTCCAGAACCGTTTCATTAAAATTATTCAAGAAAAGAATTCCAATCTCGCTGCGCATTTTTGCTACATCTTCGATGATTTCGTATGTCTGGGTTTCGCGGAGACTGAAATCATATTCATCCTGTCCGTAGGTTTTGATCAGATCGACAAAGGCATTGACAGCGAAAGAATAGTGTTGTGTGGATACACAGAATTTCTTTTTCCCGCCGGAAGTTCCTTTGTATTTATCTTCGAGAATAGCGGCCTGTTCCAGCACCTGTCTGGCGTATCCTAAGAAATCTTCGCCTTCTTTTGAAAGGATGATCCCTTTATTAGTCCGGAGAAAAATGGTAATCTTCATTTCTTTTTCCAGTTCACGGATTGCGTTTGTCAGGCTTGGCTGGGAAATATAAAGACGATTTGCGGCTTCGGTAATTGTTCCTGTTTCAGCAACAGTTACGACGTATTTTAATTGTTGAAGAGTCATATTTTTCACTTTCTATAAAGAATATTGTTTTTGGGTTTGGGATATCAGAAAAGTATCTGGAAAATGTATCTTAGCGGAAAATACTTCTGGTCAGATATCCTGGTAATATTGTAGCATGGAAGCAGGGAGCGTGAAACATTTTTTTGATATTGCTATAGTTTTAAACTATGGCAAACTGCATTTTTTTTGTATTTTTCAGATGCAGAATACTCTGCTATACTTTCAAACATAAAAGACAGACAGTACGAAAGAGAAAAGGAGAGCTATATTATGAGTAAAAATACACCATTTCGTTATGATTATGTAGGAAGTTTTTTAAGACCGGAAACACTGAAAAGAGCAAGAAGAGATTTTGAAGAAGGAAAGATTTCAAAAGAAGAACTGACAAAAGTAGAGGATGCTGCAATTTTAGACCTGGTAGAGAAGCAGAAAAAAGCCGGATATCATGTGATCACAGACGGTGAGTTCAGAAGAGCAACCTGGCATCTTGATTTCATGTGGGGATTTAACGGTGTAGGACATGAGCCGACCAAGACCGGACTTCCGTTCCACGGAGAAGCTGCAATGATCGATGATACTTATCTGACTGGAAAAATTTCCGTAGATCAGCATCCATTTGTAGAACATTTTAAATTTGTAAAGGCACTGGAAGATGAAAATACAGTAGCAAAGCAGACAATCCCGGCACCGGCACAGTTCCTGGAACAGTTTATTATGCCAATGTCCCTTCCGAATACCAATCAGTATTATCCGGATGTGGAAGAACTGGCAGAAGATATCGCAAATGGATATAAGAAAGTTATTCGTGACCTGTATGATGCGGGCTGTAGAAACATTCAGTTGGATGACTGTTCATGGGGAATGTGTGTAGATCCACATGCTACAGCAATTTTCGGAACCGATGAAGCCGGACTTCAGAAAATCATGGAACAGCTTCTTGCTATCAATAACCGTGCAATTGAGGGAGCGCCGGAGGATCTGGTGATCAACACTCATGTATGCCGTGGAAATTTCCATTCTACTTATGCAAGCAGTGGTGCATATGACCGTGTGGCAGAAGCTTTATTCGCCCGTGAAAATGTAAGTGCATATTATCTGGAATTTGATGATGCACGTTCTGGTGGATTTGAGCCGTTGAAGAGTGTAAGTGGTGACAAAAAAGTGGTTCTCGGTCTGATCACAACCAAGTCACCAAAGCTGGAAGATAAAGAAGACGTAATTAAGAGAATCCATGAAGCAGCGAAATATGTCCCGCTCGACAGACTGTATTTGAGTCCACAGTGTGGATTTGCTTCCTGTGAAATCGGAAATAAACTGACAGAAGAAGAACAGTGGAAGAAGCTTGCACTGGTAAAAGAAATCGCGGAAGAAGTCTGGGGCGAAGAAAAATAAGCCAGATATAAAAATTTAATAAATAAGATACATACAGCTCCTTTCAAATCGTGCTACAATAGAAGCAGATTTGAAAGGAGCTGAAAATTTATGAATGAAGTAATCAAAAATATGGAAGAACGCAGAAGTGTCCGTGGATACAAACCGGATATGATCAGAAAAGAGGATCTGGATACGATCATTGAGGCCGGAACTTATGCGGCAACGGGAAGGGGAATGCAGTCACCTATCATCGTGGCAGTGACGGATAAAGCAACAAGAGATCAGCTTTCAGCAATGAATGCAAAAATTATGGGGACAGATACAGATCCGTTTTATGGTGCACCGGTAGTTCTTATTGTACTTGCGGATAAGGCAAGACCGACATATCTTTATGATGGAAGTCTTGTGATGGGAAATCTGATGAATGCGGCGCATTCGCTTGGAATCGGAAGCTGCTGGATCCACCGGGCAAAAGAAGAATTTGAATCAGAGGAAGGAAAGGCTCTTCTGAAAAAATGGGGAATCGAAGGAGACTATGAAGGAATCGGTCATTGTGTACTTGGATATGCGGCAGCAGAACTTCCTGCAGCAAAACCAAGAAAAGAAAATTATGTCTATTATGTAGAAGCATAGGAGTGTGACATATGGATTACGAAGGACAGATTTGCCGGGCCCCGATGGAAAGAAGCTCTTTCATGCTTCCGGTTATGGTTGGATGCTCATATAATCAGTGTAAATTCTGTAATTTATTCCGGCATCTGAAGTATCGGGAACTTCCGATGGAACAGATTGAAGCGGAACTAAAGAGAGTGCGGGAACTGCATGGGAAGCCGAAGAAGATCTTTCTGGGGGATGGTAATGCATTTGGTCTGAAGACAGAAAAATTGTATGAGATTCTGGATCTGATCGCATATTACTTCCCGGAATGTGAAGGGATTAATATGGATGCGACTGTTACGAGTATTTTACATAAAAGCCAGGAAGAGCTGGAAATGCTTGCTAGAAAAAAGGTAAAGCATCTGTATCTTGGAATCGAGAGCGGACTGGATGATGTGCTGAAATTTATGAAAAAAGATCATGATCTGGCACAGGCATATCAGGCAATCGACAGGCTTCATGAAGCAGGACTGATCTATGATGCACATATTATGACCGGAGTCGCAGGAAAAGGAAGAGGAATGGAAAATGCAGAAGCACTGGCGCAGTTCCTGAACAGGACCAATCCGGCGCATGTAGTCAATTTTTCCATGTTTCTGCATAAAGAAGTTCCGTTGTATCAAGATATACGGCAAGGTATTTTTGTTCCGGCAGATGAGCTGGAAACAATTCGGGAAGAATATCATCTGATCGAGAGGATCGCACCGGAAAAAGCAGGAGCAAATATTTTATATGATGGTTTTCATGACTTTATCCATGTGAGAGTCAGAGGACATCTTCCGGGTGATAAAGAAAAAATGCTTGCCAAATTAAATGGTATCATTCAGGAATATGAAGGAAAAGAACCGGTTTATTCCTTTGTACAGGGGGAATGCCCGGATCTGGAATACTGTGATGATGGTAAAGCAGTATGGGATATGGACCGGAAGACTTCATAGAATCCGCTATACTATGAATCAGCAGAAATTGAGCGCGTCAGCAGGCGCGCTCTTGAACTTTGGAACAGAAAATATGTCATAAAAAATCCACTGTATCTGATCTTTCAGCTACAGTGGATTTTAATTTGATCCATCCATTGGATTATCCTCCTTATTCACTTCTTATCTATCTGAAACTATTATCTCAAATAGTTTTTTCTATGTAAATTTCAATAATTATTATGCCATTGGTCTACACCTCTTACTCTTATTGATTTGATATTGTATAAATTATCTTGCCATTGGTCTGTACCTCTTGCTTTCATCAGATTTATGCTGGTTTTAAATTATGTTCCTTTTGGTCCATACCTCTTACTTTCATTAGATTTGTTCTGGTTTTAAATTAAGTTTCCGGTGGTCTGTACCTCTTACTTTCATTAGATTTTGTTCTGGTTTTAAATTATGTTCCTTTTGGTCCGTACCTCTTACTTTCATTAGATTTGTCCGAGTTTTAAATTAAGTATCCTTTGGTCCATACCTCTTACTTTCTTAGACTTTGGAGTTAAGATTAAGTTTCTGGTGGTCCGTCCTCCTTTTGTTTTGTTGATATTATAATATCTCATAAAATGCAAAATGTCAATAAAAATTCTGAAAAAAATAAAATAATTTTAAATATATGAAATAAATCAGGAATACAGATAAAAAATAGAGAAATATATATGATAAACAAATAAATATACAGAAAAAGCAGAAGGCGCAGTCCGAATTTCGACTACAGGAAATGAAATGACGATGTGGATATGCGGAATCCGCAGATCATCGAGACGGTATGGGGAGTCGTATACCGGTTTAACCGGTTGTAAAAACGATTGGTGTTATATAATATCTTTACGGATAAAATCCCAATTGTAAGTTCATGGTTGACATGATAAGATGATACCATGAATTTACAAAGGAGAAGACTATGAATCACTATACTGGATATGAATTACTGTGGCTCTTTTTCATTTATTCTTTTGGCGGATGGGTATTAGAAACGATATCGGCAACTTTGAAGCAGAAAAAGTTCGCCAACCGTGGTCTGGTTAACGGACCATTCTGCGTATTGTATGGTCTGACGGCAGTTGCGATAACGATTGGTCTGCAGGAGCTTCGCGGAGTCTGGTTGTTTATCTTTGCGGCAGTCTATGCGACAGTGGCAGAATGGGTCAGTGGCCATCTGATTGAAAAAGCGTTTAAGGCAAGATGGTGGGACTATTCAAACATCAAATGGAACCTGGATGGATACATCTGTCTTCCGGTTTCGCTGTTTTGGGGTGTGCTCGGTTATCTGGCAGTGAGATGGTGCAATGGGATCACGTTGATTTTATTACATATTCTGCCGAAGCTTCTGATGCATATTGTGCTGCTGACACTGATCGGTGTACTTTTTGTGGACATCTTTGGTTCATTTATGCTTCTTACCGGAAAGAGTAAGAATCCGGAGCGCTGGATCGCAACGGATGCCGGGATGGATAAGATCAGCGCAAAAATTGCGAGAAAGATTGCCAGAAGTTTGGAAAAGCGTCTGAAAAAAGCATATCCAAAGGCAAGAAAAATTGAAGAGGAAATCCGGGAAGAGAACGAAGAAAAGGTATTTGCAAAAGGGTGCGGCTTTTATAAGATCGTGATGCTGTTTATGATCGGTGCTTTTCTGGGAGATATCACAGAAACGATTTTCTGTCGTGTGACGGCTGGGGTATGGATGAGCAGAAGCAGTGTGGTCTGGGGACCGTTCAGCATTGTCTGGGGGCTTGCAATTGCGCTTGTCACAGCACTTTTGTACAAATATAAGGATAAAGGGGATCGTTTTCTTTTCCTTACAGGAACATTGCTTGGTGGTGCTTATGAGTATTTCTGCAGTGTGTTTACGGAACTTGTATTTGGAAAAGTGTTCTGGGATTACAGTAAGATCCCGTTTAACCTGGGAGGTCGAATCAATCTGCTTTACTGCTTTTTCTGGGGAATTGCTGCGGTTGTGTGGTTTAAAATATTATTTCCACCTGTGGAAAAATGGATAGAAAAAATACCGGCAGTTGCAGGAAAGATTCTGACCTGGGTTTTACTGGGATTTATGGTTTGCAACATTCTGGTATCCTGTGTGGCACTGGTAAGATATGATGAGAGAGGAAATGGTGTGCAGGCGACAAATGCCGTCCAGAAGTGGGCGGATGCACATTATGATGACGCAAAGATGAAGAAAATCTATCCAAATGCGAAGGGGATAAATTAGAAAAAAAGCGGGAACATATTGACAAAATTCTATATGAAGAGTAAGATGCAGTTAGAAAACCGGTGCGAGAAATAGATTGCACCGGTTAAAAAATGAAAAATATATAGAAATATTTCTATGTTTCTATGGGAAGGGAGAGAGAATGAAAATCATAAAAAACGGATGGGATTTCTTTCAGGACCAGATTCTTGGAATGCACTGGCTGAAAGATCTGATCGGAAAACTTCTTGTTAAAGCCGGATTGGGAGAGGGGAGGTTTCCAGGAGAATTTCTTCACTTTTTCCTGTATGATATCATAAAAATTTTTGTGCTGCTTGCGGTGCTGATCTTTGTGATATCCTATATTCAAAGCTATTTTCCGCCAGAGAGAAGCAGAAAGATTATGGGAAGATTTCATGGAATCTGGGCGAATCTGATCGGAGCACTTCTTGGCACAGTGACTCCATTCTGCTCCTGCTCATCGATTCCGATCTTTATGGGATTCACCAGTGCGGGATTGCCGCTGGGAGTTACTTTCTCGTTTCTGATTTCATCTCCGATGGTGGATCTGGGATCTCTGGTTCTTCTGATGAGTGTCTTTGGAGGGAAGATCGCATTTGCTTATGTGATTGTTGGACTTGTCATAGCTGTTATAGGGGGAACGATCATTGAGCGGCTGCATATGGAAGACCAGGTGGCAGATTTTATCCGGCAGGCGCCGAATGTGGAGGTAGCTTCGCCGTCGCTTACAATAGCAGACCGTATGGATTATGCAAAAAATCAGGTTGTGGCTACCGTCAAAAAGGTAGCTCCGTATATCGTTGTCGGAGTCATCATCGGGGCAGCTATCCACAATCTGATCCCAGAGCATATCGTCCGAAGCATTCTTGGAAAACAGACCTGGTACGCCGTGCCACTGGCGACAGCAGTAGGCGTTCCCATGTATGCGGATATTTTCGGAACCATTCCAGTCGCAGAAAGCCTGCTCGCAAAAGGGGCAGGACTTGGAACGATTTTATCCTTTATGATGGCAGTGACTACACTTTCCCTTCCATCCATGGTAATGCTGTCCAAAGCGATTAAGAAAAAGTTACTCGGAACATTCATTGGAATTGTGTGTATCGGAATCATCATTGTGGGGTATGGGTTTAATATGATAATATAGGGTAGCAAACTCATATGCCGTTCGTGCTTGCACGAAAAGGCATATGAATTTGCTACCCGCCGGCCATGAGGAAGGAGCGATTTACGAAGGAAATCAGCGGATTCCGAATGGACGAAGGATTGCGGGAGCAGCAACGCTGCGGAGCAATCCGTAATATTATCAAAGTAGTGGGGCGAATTTAAATATCATTCGTGCTTGCACGAAAAAGCATATGAATTTGCTACCCGCCGACCATGAGGAAGGAGCGATTTACGAAGGAAATGCAGATAGACTATGAAAAATATGCCCGTATATTCAAAGTGATGTCGGATCCGAAACGCCTGAAGATCATCGACATGTTATCCGAAGGAGAATTATGTGCCTGTAAGATCCTGGAGGAATTTCATATTACACAGCCGACCTTATCGCATGATATGAAGCTGATGTGTGATCTGGGAATCGTAAAGGCGCGCAAAGAAGGAAAATGGATGCAGTATTCTCTGGACATAGACGTAATGAATGAGGTTTATAAGACAGTGGGGTGTCTGATGATTCCGGGAGATTATGCCGGACTTTTAAATTGCAATTGTAATACGGAAAAGGAGAAAATGAATCATGAGTAAAATTAAATTATATTTTCTGACAGGGTTCTTAGGAGCTGGGAAAACGACAATCTTGAGAAATCTGCTTGAAAACATGGAAGGAACAAAGGTTGGGGTAATCCAGAATGAACTGGGAAAGATCAGTATTGACGGAACGGTGCTTCAGAATAATGATATCCAGATGATAGAATTGAACAGAGGCTCTATTTTTTGCAGTTGCCTTCGTTTATCTTTTGTGGATGCACTGACGCAGATGGCACAGAAAGGTCTGGAATATGTGTTTGTGGAAAGCTCTGGATTCGGGGACCCGTCTAATGCAGAAGAAATTCTTGCAGCCACAGAAGTAATGGCGCCTGGGGCATATGATTTCAGAGGATGCATCTGCCTGGTGGACTGTTATAATTTCCTGGATCAGATTGGGGATTCAGAGACAATTGACCGTCAACTTAAACACTGCAATCTTGCGGTTCTGACAAAGGTTGACCTGGTGGGCAGCGAGCAGATTGAACAGGTGAAAGACAAAGTGCGTGAAATTAATCCGGTATGCCCAATTACAGAGAGTGCGAATGGAAATATTGACCGTTCGTTTTATGATATGGATCTGATGCTGTATAAATGGGCAGAATGTGAGGATACTACGAATTCATCGAAAAATAAACCGAAAACATTTTCCATGGATTTTACAGGAGAGATCCAGAAGGAAAAGCTGGAAGCTTTCCTTGCAAAGATTGAACCGGATGTTTTCCGGGTAAAGGGATTCTTTAAAGTGGAAAAAGAAGGATGGGAAAAGGTTGACGTAGTTGGAAAAAAACGGGATTATGCACCTTACAAAGCCCAGACGAAGTCTCAACTTGTATTTATTTCCAAAATCGGAATTGCACTGATCCGCGAAATCGCAGAGGCGTGGGAAGAATGTGTGGGACTTCCTATGAAACTGAATAATTAAATCTGGAGGCAGGATATGGATGTAAAAGTAATTGGAAGCGGCTGTGAGAACTGTGATAAGACGAATGCAGTTGTGAAAGAATGTCTGGAGGAACTTGGAATCGATGCGGAGATTGAAAGAGTGACAGATCTGGTTGAGATTGTAAAACTGGGTGTGATGACGGCGCCTTCGGTGATGATTGATGGAAAACTGGTGGTTGCAGGGCAGGTTCCTTCAAAGAAACAGATGATGAAAGTACTGAAAGCGTAGAAGTTTTTTGAAAATGTTTAGGTAAAACGTAAAAAAACAGGATGGATATTTGATATCATTTTTGCCGGAAAATGGGGAAAGTGATATCAAATATCCATCTTGTTTTGTGTATACGATGAGCAAAGTGCAGCCTGTTCGATTATTACGACACAGCCGGAGCCAGGAACTTTTTGATATAATAGAGTGCTGCGCCGATCGCCGGCGTATACTGTCCGTGATTTCCTACCAGAAGCTGGTCTTCGGTCATCTGGAAGAGAGAACCTTCATTGACTTTATTTAGCAGATACCGCATATCTGTTTTCTGAAAATATGGTGCAAGATAGCCGCTGATGATCACCGGACTGTCAATCACAAGATTCAGGTTGCGGATCGCAAAAGCAAGATGATCCAGATAGTTCCGCCAGATCTGCATAAGGTTCGGAGCCTGTGTCTGATGCAGGAGATTAAAAAAATCTTTGATCGGCATACCGGAAGCAGCTTTCAGAGCATTAGCGGAGCAATAAGTTTCCAGACATCCATGATTGCCGCAGTAGCATTTTGGACCGTCCGGGTCGATGCAGATATGCTCGATCAGCCCGCTGCGCATATGATTTCCCTGATGGACTTCATGCCCGGTGATGATCGCACCGCCCAGGTTTGGATTCAGCAGAAAGACCAGTGCACTGTCAAGCTGCGGATGATTCCAGAGCTCCAGATCCGCCGCTGCTCTGGAGTCATGTTCCAGATGGCACGGATACGGAAGTCTGGAGGAAAAATCTGAAAGCTGCATATTTGCATTTCCCATAATATCGCCGTAGGTTACGACAGTTCCCTCCGGTGAGATGATTCCCTGTGTGGCAATCGAAATACCTTCAATTTTCTCGGGATCGTAATGATTCGTCTGAATAAACAGCTCTACATTTGCGGACAGGGCAGTATAGTAGGCATTGCTGTTCTCATATGGAAGATCGATCGTCTCGGTTGCAATCGCATCCCCATGTAAATTCACGGCTACAATATGAAACATATCTTTTAAAATCCCAAGTCCGATCGAAATACGGAAATCTTCAACAATTTTTATAATCTGGGCTTTTCGTCCTCCGGTTGATTCAAAATATCCATTCCGGCTGATCAGACCGTCGTTTTCCAACTCATTTAAATTCTGGCTGACGGTAGAAAGTCCCATCTGCAGATCCTGGACGATCTGAAGTTTAGAAGTTTCTTTCTGATTGTAGATGTATTGATAGACCTTATCACGATTTATTTTTTTTAAAGTGATTGTGGTCATTCCTTTTTCACGCATGTTATTCTCCTTTACTTGCTTATATGTGAATCATACACATAAGATCTGGGTTTATTTTAGTATAGATGACGATGTAAAACAAGTCAACAGATGGATTTTGTAAAAAGTGCATAAAAAAAGATTGTGAAATTGTATTTTTTGTCAATAGACAATTGGATACAGTGGATATATACTACACTTACAACTTAGATATAAGCGTAAGACAAAAACATAACAAAAAAGAAAAAGTAAATCAGGAGGTAATAAGATGAAGTTAACAATCGAAGGAATCAAAGACCGTGCGGCATGGGAGAAGGCAGGAATTGCACTTCCGGGATATGATGTGGAGAAGGTATCTGAAAAAGCAAAAGAAGAACCGGGATGGGTTCATTTTGGAATTGGTAATATTTTCCGTATTTTTATCGGTGGAATTGCAGACGGACTTCTGGAGGAAGGCATACTGGACAGAGGGATTACCTGTGTAGAGACATTTGACTATGATGTAGTAGATAAAATTTATGATCCATATGACAATCTTGGGCTGAGCGTAATTTTACATGGAGACGGAACACGTGAATATAAAGTACTCGGATCTCTTGCAGAAGCAGTAAAAGCACAGTCTTCTGAACAGGCACAGTGGAACCGTCTGAAAGAAATCTTTACAAGCAAATCCCTTCAGCTGGTATCCTTTACAATTACCGAAAAAGGATATGCTTTGCAGAAAGCAGACGGAACATGGTTCCCATTTGTAGAAGCGGACATCAAGAACGGCCCGGACAAAGCAACAGGAGCAATGGCAGTATTGGTAGCAATGCTTTATGAAAGATTTAAAGCAGGAAAATACCCGATCGCACTGGTATCTATGGATAACTGTTCCAAGAATGGTGCAAAACTCCGTGAATCTGTTCTTACAATGGCAGAAGAGTGGAAGAAGCAGGGATTTGTAGATGATGATTTTATTACATATGTAAGTGATGAAAAAGTAGTTGCCTTCCCGTGGACTATGATCGACAAGATCACCCCACGTCCGAGCGAACAGATCGCAGATGATCTTGAAGCTCTCGGTGTGGAAAAAATGCAGCCGGTTATCACCGGAAAGAAGACCTACATAGCTCCATTTGTAAATGCAGAGAAACCGCAGTATCTGGTCATTGAGGATAGCTTCCCGAATGGACGTCCGGCACTGGAAAAAGGTTTTGGTGTCTATATGGCAGACAGAAATACCGTTAATCTTTCAGAGAGAATGAAAGTAACTGTATGCTTAAATCCGGTTCACTCTGCAACAGGTCCGCTTGGCGTTGTTCTTGGATATGATCTGTTTGCACATATGCTCAATACTAATGAAGATATGATGAAGATGGCACGGATGGTAGCTTATGATGAGGGACTTCCGGTAGTGGCAGATCCTGGAATCCTTTCTCCGCAGGCATTTGTAGATGAGCTGTTTAACGACCGTTTCCCGAATGAATATCTGGGAGATACAAACCTTCGTCTGGCAGTTGACGTATCACAGATGGTTGGTATCCGTTTTGGCGAGACAGTAAAAGCTTATGTGGCAAAATACGGAGATGCATCAAAACTGACAGCAATTCCGCTTGGTATTGCAGGATGGCTCAGATATATGCTGGCAGTCGATGATGAAGGAAACAAATTCGAACTGGCACCGGATCCGATGAATGAAGAAATCGGAGAACAGCTTGGTGACATCGTAGTTGGAAAGCCGGAGACATTGAAAGACCAGCTGAAACCGATCCTGTCCAATGAACGTCTGTTCTTTACCGATCTTTACAAAGATGGTGTCGGTGAAAAGATTGAAGAAATGTTCCGTGAAATGATCGCAGGACCAGGTGCTGTAAAAGCAACGATCCACAAATATGTTCACTAATCAGGAAGAATACGGGAGGAAATGAAAATGTCAGAAACAGTATTTGCGGCAGATCCGGCAAGACTGCTGATCGCTGCGGCAGCGGGAATCGTCTTATTATTACTGCTGATCATTAAATTCAAAATTCATCCGGTACTGTCTCTGCTGATTTCTGCTCTGGTGATCGGACTCGGAGCCGGGATGCCGGTTCCGACGCTGGTAAATACAGTAGAAAAAGGTGCAGGAGAGACATTACAGGGAATTGTATTGCTGATCGGTCTGGGTTCTCTGTTCGGAGGAATACTGGAGGTGTCGGGCGGCGCACAGTGTGTTGCACAGACACTGGTTAACAGATTTGGTGAAAAAAAAGCAGGGATTGCGCTTGGAATTACCGGACTCGTAGTTGGAACAACTGTTTTCTTTGAGGCAGGAGTTGTAATCTTAATTCCGCTTGCTTTCGGATTGGCAAAGAAAACAAAAAAATCAACTTTGTATTATGTGATTCCGCTTCTTGCAGGTCTTGCAACCGGATTTGCCTTTATCCCGCCGTCAGCAGGATCGGTTCTGGTTGCCAATATGCTTGGAGTAGATCTTGGAATTATGATCGCAGTTGGTGTGCCGACCGGAATTTTATCACTTATTTTTGCCGGAATTTTATGGTCAAAATTTATCGGGACCAAGATCCATACCGGACTTCCAACTACAGTTTCAGAAGTAAGGGAAGAGGAAGACGCAAATCTTCCAAAATTTTCAACCGTCATTGCGATTATCCTTGTTCCGCTGGTACTCATTCTGTGCAGCACACTTTCGGAATATATTTCGGCATTTGATGGAATACGACCGGTACTGGAATTTTTGGGAACACCATTTGTAGCACTGATCATTGCAGTTCTGTGTGCAATGTATTTTCTTGGAAAGAAGCAGGGATATGACGGGGAACAGTTGAAAAAGATCATGGACAGATCTCTCCGGCCGACAGGACAGATCCTTCTGGTTATTACCGGAGGCGGAATCATCCGTTGGGTGCTTCAGGACTGCGGGATGGGAGAAATCATCGGACCGGCACTTGAAAAGAGCGGTCTTCCGTTAATCTTAGTTGCATTTCTGATTGCGGCTCTGGTAAGAGCATCGGTTGGAGCGGCAGTGGTTGCGATGACGATGGCAGCCGGAATCATGGCATCCATGCCGGCAGTAGCAGGTCTTTCACCGTTGTATCTTGCCGCAATGGTGTGCGCGATCACCGGTGGTGCAACTGCATTTAGCCATGTGAATGATTCTGGGTTCTGGCTGGTAAGTTCCTTACTTGAAATTGATGAAAAGACAACCTTAAAATCATGGACGATAATGGAGACGATTATCGGATTTACCGGTCTTATCTGTGCCCTGATCATCAGCATATTTGCTTAGGAGGAAAAAATGATTGCAAAAGTAATTTTAGGAACCATGACAAATGCACGAAAGCTTGTAAGTATTGCAGAACGGATTTCATGTGATGTAGAGCTTTGCAGCGGAAGATATGTGGTAAATGCAAAATCAATGCTTGGTGTCTTGAGTATGCCGGAATTTGAATTTGGAGAACTGCATGTTCATACAGATGAAGAAAATGAATGTAATCAGATTTTGGAGAGACTGCTTGAAGCAGGACTTCTTGCGGATACCAATGATGCCGCAAAACGGTCGCTTTACGATATTACAACATTTGGTGAGATCCTGATCGATTTCACCTGGCAGGGAGTAAATGAAGACGGGCAGACACTATTTGCCCAGAATCCGGGTGGTGCTCCTGCAAATGTTGCAGTTGCGGTGGCGAAACTTGGTGGACATACCGCTTTTATCGGGAAGGCCGGAAAGGATATGCATGGAGAGTTTTTGAAATCTGTGCTGGAAAAAGAAAACGTGGAAACGGAAGGAATGCTTCTGGATGAAAAATATTTTACGACTCTTGCGTTTGTAAATATTGATGAGAATGGAGAGAGAACATTTTCTTTTGCAAGAAAACCAGGAGCAGATACCAGAATGGAAAAAGAAGAAATCAATATTGATATTCTGGATAAGACACATATTTTCCATGTCGGTTCTCTGTCACTTACGGAACAGCCGGCAAGAGATACCACACATTATGCGATCCGGCGCGCAAAAGAAAAAGGAAGTATTATCTCGTATGATCCGAATTACAGAGCCTCTTTATGGAAGGATGAGGAGACCGCAAAGAAACAGATGAGAAGTTTGATTCCTTATGTGGATATCATGAAAATTTCAGATGAAGAAACGAAACTTCTGACAGACAAAGAAAGTCCGGAAGAAGCGGCGGAAATTTTATTCCGGAAAGGTGTCAAGATCGTTGCAGTCACGCTGGGAAGCGATGGAGCATATCTGTACTGCAAAGAAGGCGGTGTACATATTCCGGGATTTGTGAGCAAAGCGGTGGACACCAATGGTGCAGGAGATTCTTTCTGGGGAGGATTTTTGTACTGTATCAGCAAAGCCGGAAAGAGACCGGAAGCATTTACAATGGATGAACTGAAAGAGTATGTGCGGTTTGGCAACGCAGTGGCAAGCCTTTGTGTAGAGAAAAAAGGTGCGATTCCTGCGATGCCGACGCTTGCACAGGCAGAAGAAAGGATGGGACGTTAAGATGGATCTGAAAACATATACAACAGGGATTCAGCATATCGGGATTCCGACAAATGATATTGAAAAAACAATTGCTTTTTATCAGAAACTGGGTTTTGAGATCGCACTTCAGACGGTGAATGAAGAAGCAAACGAAAAGGTTGCATTTCTGAAACTGGAAACGCTTGTGATCGAGACTTATGAAAATAAGGCTGCAAAGATGGAGAGCGGAGCAATTGATCATGTGGCGATCAATGTGAAGGATATTGAGGAAGTATATCAGTATATTGAAGCAGAAAAAATGAATACAACGAAGGATATCATTCATTTCCTGCCGTTCTGGGATAACGGCGTGCGGTTCTTTACGATTGAAGGACCGAATAAGGAGAAGGTAGAGTTCAGTCAGTATTTATAAAATTGTAGATTTTTCGATGGCTTATTATGTGCGGATGGATTAAAAGTGCATTGAAAAAAGAATAAAATGTTTAGAGAAGGCGTGAGTGATAGAGATATTGCTTACGCTTTTCTTTTGGACTGGAAAGGATGGTAGCATGGCACAGATTTCAAGAATCTGCTTGCAATCTAATCAGAACAGTTATGTAGAAAAAACGACCATTTATGTAAGTAAACTAGCAGGGCGTCTTTTTTCACCATTTTGCATGGATCGTAACGTTCACAAAATCTTCACAAAATTATTAGCACTCATCTCTTGACAGTGCTAATAATAAGTGTTATATTACAACTAGAACAAAGGAAGGGGAACAAAAAGAGATGATAAAGATTCCACCGACCGGTGTTTGAGATGACAACAACACTTCAGAGTAAATCCGAATGTGCTAAATAAATTAATAAATGTCTTTTGAAAGGAGATATGACTTATGTTAATGCCTAGTATTTTTGGAGAGAACTTATTGGATGATTTCTTTGGAGAACCATTTGGAGGATATGATTACAGTGAATCCGGACTTATGACAACGGATGTAAAAGATACCGATAAAGGCTATGAAGTAACGATGAACATGCCTGGAGTTAAAAAAGAAGATGTAAAAGCAGAACTGAAAGATGGTTATCTGACAGTCAGTGCTGAGACGAACACGAAGAAAGATGAAAAAGCTGAAGATGGCAAGTACATCCGTCGTGAACGTTACAGTGGATCCTGCAGCAGGAGCTTTTATGTAGGCGACGGTGTCAAACAGGAAGACATCAAAGCCAAATTTGAAGACGGTACATTGAAACTGTTCGTACCGAAAGAAGCAGCAAAACCTGCTGTAGAACAGAAGAAATACATTTCCATTGAGGGATAATCAGAATGCGGATTGTAAGCGCCCGGTTACAAGGCTGCCAGATGAGGCAGCCGCTTAAAAAGAAAGTTAGCTAAATTCAGATAGATTTATAAGGAGGAACGACTTATGTTAATGCCTAGTATTTTTAATGATAACTTATTTGATGATTTCTTTGATTTTCCATTTTATGATGATAAAGCAGATCGTAAGATCCAGAGAAAACTGTATGGACATCATGCAGGCAATCTGATGAAGACAGATATCAAAGAGAAAAAAGATGGTTATGAACTGGAGATCGATCTTCCGGGATTCAAGAAAGATGAAGTTACAGCAGAACTGAATGACGGATATCTGACAGTCAGCGCTGCCAAAGGACTGGATCAGGATGAGCAGGAGAAAGAAACTGGTAAGTACATCCGTCGTGAACGTTACGCAGGAGCCTGCCAGAGAAGTTATTATGTAGGTGAAGATATCACGGAAGAAGATATCAAGGCTGAGTTTAAGCATGGTATCCTGAAACTCTTTGTCCCGAAGAAAGAAGTAAAACCGGCAGTAGAAGAGAAGAAATATATCAGTATCGAAGGATAATGACAACACGTTAAAAACTTTCAAATACACCATATGATGAGGGCAGCATACAGGAGCAAAATCCTGTATGCTGCCCTTTTTTCCATCTATATAAATGGAAATTTGAGAAAGTCTGGATAGTATAATGAAATTAGGATTTGATCTGTATTTTGAGATGTGGAAAAAGGGAGAAATATCCATCAGAAAAGCTGTGTAGTAGTGGTGAATCGAAAAATAAAATCTGAGAGAGTTTTCGAATGTGGGAATCGGAGAATTACAGATAATGAAAAATTAACCATGAGAAAGGGAATGTTTAGTGTTATGGCATGGACATTCCCTTTTCTGGACATTCTAATGTGCAAGTAATGCAGTCGGCAGAAAAAATATAGAAGTAGAGAGAGCAGTTGTTTGAATATCTGGAATACTATAAACAGGACAGGGGATATTTGTTAAGTTTCAATTTTAATAAAAATAAGAAGCGCGGAATCCAGAACTTGGAGTATCAAGAGAAAAGGATTTTGGAAGTAATTGTGTAAGATATAAGGATAATAAGAGGAACAGCTTGCTGGCATCGGCAAGATGTATTATAGAAAAAGCCCTGCTTTATGCAAGGCTTTTGAAGTATGAGAAAGATTTTCGTTTACCAGATTCCAAGCACATGCTGCATGGAAAGACTGGCGATCGTGATACCGATCCAACAGCAGAAACCAAGAGCGAGTGGTTTGCCGCCGGTTTTGATCAGCTTGATGATATTCGTATTCAGACCGACTGCACTCATAGCGAGGACGATGAAGAACTTGCTGAGTGTCTTCAGCGGAGTAAATACATCTGCGGATACGCCGGCTGAAGTTGCGATCGTTGTGATCACGGAAGCGAGAACAAAGTAGAGGATGAACATCGGGAAAATCTTTTTAAATTCCACTTTCTTTCCTTCGGCTTTGGAGCTGCGTGTCCGGATAAATGCGAGAACCAGTGTGATCGGGATGATTGCGAGCGTTCGGGTAAGTTTGACCGTAACTGCTTTATCCAGTGTGGCAGAACCGAGGGCGTAGAGCGAATCCCAGGTGGAAGCCGCTGCAGTTACGGAAGAGGTATCGTTGATCGCAGTTCCGGCAAAGATACCGAAGGCTTCCCCGCTTTTGGTTGAAAATCCAAGCAGTGCACCAAGTGACGGGAAAAATAGTGCGGCGAGCATGTTGAAAAAGAAGATAACAGAGATTGCCTGTGCAACTTCTTCATCATCCGCATCAATGACCGGTGCTGTTGCGGCAATTGCAGAGCCTCCGCAGATGGAAGATCCGACACCGACCAGTGTGGAAATATTTCCCGGTACATGCATAACTTTATGTAACAGATATGCAATGATCAGGGACGTTGAAATTGTCGTTACGATAATTGGCAGTGACTGTTTTCCGGTTTCCAGAATCACGGAGAGATTCAGCCCGAAACCGAGAAGGATTACTGCGTACTGAAGAACCTTCTTTGACACAAAAGTAATACCGTCCTGAAACATGGATTTGTCTTTTAATAATAAAGTGATGATCATTCCAGCAAGGATACCGAATACCGGTCCGCCGATGATTGGAAATGTCTGTCCGAGAAACCAGCATGGAACGGCGATGACCAGACAAAGTAAGATGCCTTTCCAGCTTTTTGTTATAAAATTCATAGAAATACCCCTTTCAAGTGCAATAAATAAGTTACTCTCATAACAATCTGTCCTATCATAGCATAAAAACAGCAGAATAAAAAGATGAAGGAAGGAAAATTCCCAAAGTAATTTGAGAATAAGGTGGAAATAACGAAAGATTCCCGATATAATAACAATATATGATTTTGGGGACAAGGAGGTAAAGTGTGATAAAACGGGGAATCCGGACATTGCACAAAAGAAAGTGATGCATACACTGAAAAAATTTGTAAAATATTATGCGCCGTACAGGACAGTATTCTTTCTGGATCTGATCTGTGCGGCGATCATCAGTCTGGTGGATCTTGCATTTCCACAGATTTTAAGATCACTGACAAAGACTTTATTTACAGAGGATCCGTCACAGATCCTTGGAGCACTTCTGCCGATCGGACTGGCTTTGCTTGTGATGTATATCATACAGACATTTTGTAAATATTATGTCAGTTATCAGGGCCATATGATGGGGGCACATATGGAACGGGATATGCGCCAGAAGTTATTTGATCATTATGAGAGACTTTCTTTTTCTTATTATGACCAGAATAATTCCGGACAGATGATGAGCAAGCTGGTGTCGGATCTGTTTGATATTTCCGAGTTTGCGCACCATGGACCGGAGAATTTATTTATATCCGTAATTAAAATCGTTGGTTCGTTTACATTTTTGTTTCTTATTAACTGGAGACTGGCGATTCCGCTGCTTGTGATGGTTGTATTTATGCTGATCTTTTCTTATAAGCAGAACCGTCAGATGCAGGAGACTTTTATGGACAACCGGAGAAAGATCGGGGATGTCAATTCCAGTCTGCAGGATACGCTTGCGGGAATCCGTGTGGTGCAGTCTTTTGCAAATGAAAAGATCGAACGGGAGAAATTCGAGAAAAGCAATGAAGGATTTCTGGTATCCAAGGATGCAAACTATCATTGTATGGGAAGCTTTATGAGTGGCAATCTTTTCTTCCAGGGAATGATGTATCTGATCACATTAGTGTTCGGCGGATGGCTGATCGCACATGGGAAAATGGAAGCTGCCGATCTTGCCATGTATGCGCTTTACATCGGAATTTTTATCAGCCCGATCCAGATTCTTGTGGAGCTTACCGAGATGATGCAGAAAGGTCTTTCCGGTTTCCGGCGCTTTCTGGATGTTGTGGAGACGGAGCCGGAGATTGTAAATGCACCGGATGCGGAGCCACTTGAAAATGTAAAGGGTGAAGTGGAATATAAAAATGTTTCTTTCCATTACAGCGATGATGATACGCCGGTACTGGATCGGGTATCTTTTAAGATCCCGGCTGGCAGATCCATTGCCCTTGTGGGACCGTCGGGAAGTGGAAAGACGACGATCTGTTCCCTGCTTCCAAGATTTTATGATGTGACCGGAGGTGTGATCACGATCGACGGGCAGGATGTAAGAAAGCTGACACTGGAAAGTCTGAGAAGCCAGATCGGACTGGTACAGCAGGATGTCTATCTGTTCTGTGGATCGATCAGGGAAAATATTGCTTATGGAAAACCGGGGGCATCGATGGAAGAAATTATCGATGCGGCGAAGAAGGCAAATATCCATGAATTTATCATGTCCCTGCCGGATGGATATGAAAGCTTTGTAGGAGAACGAGGAACCCGTCTGTCGGGTGGACAGAAGCAGAGGATTTCGATTGCAAGAGTATTTCTTAAGAATCCGCCGATATTGATTCTGGACGAGGCGACCAGTGCGCTTGACAATGAGAGTGAGCGCTGGATCCAGCAGAGCCTGGAAGAGCTTGCGAAGAACCGGACCACGATCACGATCGCACACCGGCTTTCTACGATCCGCAATGCGGATGAGATTCTTGTGGTTGCAAATAATGGAATCGCTGAACGGGGAAATCATGATGAATTGCTTGAGCAGGGTGGAATTTATGCGCATTATTATGAGATGTCATGATGTTGGTGTCAAAAGGTATTTTGACCCCTTTGATACCAGATTGCTACGTGCTTTGCACTCTCGCAATCCTCAAAAACATGAGTAAGTGAGAAAATCAAAATAAGTAAACAAAAAAGCTTCTTTTCAGAAAAACAGGAGGGCTGTTTCTGAAAAAGAAGCTTTTCATTTATAAAAAGCCGAAGCTTTTTATATCGTAAAATTGTAAGCAGTGTGTGCTGGTCTATATTTGTAAAACATTACAAAGTTTAATCACACATATGGCAGGCTGCGCATGCAGACGGTGTCGTTGCGCAGCCGCCGAGAGCTGTCTCCCGAAGCTCTGCCGGAAGACGCTTTCCTACAGTGTACACCGCTTCCAGCATTTCATCGAATGGAATCAGCTGGCGTACTCCGGAAAGGGCGATCTCTGCAGCGATCGTTGCATTTGCCACACCGGCAGCATTACGGTTCTGACAAGGATATTCAACCAGCCCGCCGACCGGATCGCAGACCAGACCGAGCATGTTCATAAGAACTGTGGATGCTGCGGCAAGGGACTGTTCCGGGGATCCGCCCATCAGTTCAACGGTTGCAGATGCCGCCATTGCAGATGCGATTCCGACTTCTGCCTGACATCCGCCGACTGCTCCGGCGACAGTTGCATTGCGCATAGCAAGATAACCGATCGCGCTGGCATTATAAAGTCCCTGCTTGATCTGTTCATCGGAAAGCTCATAGGTTTCCTGGAGGGCAAGCAGAAGTCCCGGAACGATACCGGCAGATCCGGCAGTCGGGGAAGCTACGATCACACCCATGGAAGCATTGGTTTCCAGAGTTGCCATCGCGTAAATGACAGCTCTTTCCAGAAGATCCCCGCAAAGACCTTTTCCGGCATCCTTGTGATCTGAGATTTTTTTAGCTTCGCCACCGATCAGTCCGCCCATGGATTTGACCGGGGTATGGATCGGAGTAGAAGCGGCTGATTTCATGATCTCAAGAACACGGTCCATTTTGCGGTCTGTCTCTTCCGGATCCTGTTCTCCTTCTGTGAGCTCTCTCTGAAGCATCACAGCAGAAATTGAAAGGTTCTGTTCCTGACAGACTTTTAATAATTCTTTTGCATTTCTAAAATCCATAATCTGTATTCTCCTTCCAATTACATCTGAACAACCATAACGTTGTATACATTTTTGTTTCTTCTAATTGTATCTGCGATATCTTCCGGTACCAGATCATCGGATTCTACGATGGTATAAGCGGTATTTCCTTTGGATTCGCGGAACAGACGCATGAATGCGATATTGATTCCAAGTTCGCTGAGGCATTTGGTAATGTAAGCAACAACGCCCGGTGCATCTTTCTGGACGACGACGATCGAGCTGTATTCTCCGGTAAAATCAACCTCCACACCATTGATCCGGCATAGGCGGGCTTTTCCGCCACCGAGAGATTCTCCGCGGATCGTCATCTCCTGCCCTTCTTCATTTACCATCAGGATATCGACGGTATTCGGGTGTACGTCGGTTTCTACGTTGTTCGGAATGAAAGAATATTCGATTCCGTTGTCTGTCGCGATCTGGAAGGAATCGCGGATGCGCACGTCATCGGTGGCAAATCCCATAATACCGCCGAGAAGAGCACGGTCCGTACCATGACCATGATAGGTTTTGGCAAAAGATCCATAAAGGGTAAATTCTACTTTTTTAAGAGAACCGGTGAGAAGCTTTCTTGCAAGCAGAGCGATTCTGGCAGCTCCCGCAGTATGGGAGCTTGATGGTCCGATCATATTCGGCCCCATGACATCAAAAACACTGATAAAGGACATAGTAAACCTCCTCCTGTAAAATAATTGTTTCACGTAAGTAAAAAGGATTGACGTCTTATTAGTTATATTGTACCATCAACTTATGAGTGAAACAAATTCATAGATTTTATGAAGATGTTGAAAAATTTTCATAATGGAGTTAGAAGATGGAATTACGTCAATTACAGACTTTTATACAGATCGCGCAGATGCAGAGCTTTTCCAGAACGGCAGAGATGCTGGGGTATTCGCAGTCGGCAGTGACGGTTCAGATCCGCCAGCTGGAAAACGAACTTGGGAAAAGGCTGTTCGACAGGACAGGAAAGAAAGTGGTGCTTACCCCGCAGGGGGAAGAATTTCTGGAGCATGCCAACCGGATCCTTTATGATGTTCATCAGGCGAAAGCATCCATGAATGATGCGGATGAATTGAAAAATCCACTTCACATCGGGACGATCGAGTCTCTGTGTACGGTGAAATTTCCAAAGATCATAAGGAAATTCAGGGAACAGTATCCCAGGGTTTCTATCCGGATCACGGTAGATTCTCCGGAAAAGCTGATCCAGATGATGGAACATAATGAGCTGGATCTCATCTATATTCTGGATACACCAAGATGGGACAGCAACTGGATCAAGGTGATGGAGAAGGCAGAACCGGTTATGTTTGTGACATCAGTCAGTCACCGGCTGGCAAAAGAAAGAAATTTATTGCTTGATGATCTGCTGAAAGAGCCTTTTTATCTTACAGAGCGCAATGCCAATTACAGGCAGGCACTTGATGGTCAGCTGGCGTTAAGAAGAAAAGAGCTTTCTCCGATGCTGGAGATCAGTGATACTGCATTTATCAAAAAAATGCTGATGCGTGGGGGAGGCGTTTCATTCCTGCCACGTTTTGCAGTAGAAGATGATATTGAGAAAAAGAAACTCACACTTTTGGATGTGAAAGATATAGAAATTACGATGTATCGTCAGATTTTCTATCATAAAAATAAGTTCAAGACAAAAGAGATGGAGAAATTTGCAGAGTTTGCACTGGAGGACAACTAAGAGAAAATACGGCTATGGATAAGAAAAATACTGATTTTGGCTTGGATGTATTACGAAAATTTATCTGAAGAGCAGGGAGAGCATAATATTTTCTACGTCATCTTGCGAAGTCTCAAAAAAGGATTTATACTAAAAATTAGCAGAAAATCATAAGAGGAAAGAAGGAAATAAAAGATGGAAAATTTCACATTTTATGCACCGACTTATTTTGCTTTTGGTAAGGATACAGAAAATGATACCGGAAAGTATGTAAAACGTTTTGGCGGCAGTCGTGTACTGCTCCATTATGGCGGAGGTTCTGTCATTCGTTCCGGACTTTTGGATCGTGTTAAGAAATCTCTGGACGGAGAAGGGGTTTCTTATGTAGAATTAGGCGGCGTAAAGCCAAATCCGAGAAGTGGTCTTGTATATGAAGGAATCGATCTGTGCCGGAAAGAAAAAGTAGATTTTGTACTGGCAGTCGGAGGCGGAAGTACAATTGATTCCGCAAAGGCAATTGCGGCAGGTGCAGTATACGATGGAGATTTCTGGGATTATTATGAAGGAAAGCTTGTCGAGGAAGCACTTCCGATCGGAACAGTTATTACGATTTCAGCTGCAGGAAGTGAAGGATCACCGGACTCTGTTATTACAAAAGAAGAAGGAATGTTCAAAAGAGGGGCAACCGGAGAAGCATTCCGTCCGAAATTCACGATCATGAACCCGGCACTTACACAGACACTTCCGGCATATCAGACAGCTTGCGGAATTACAGATATTATGGCACATCTGTATGAGCGTTATCTGACCAATACCGAAGAAGTAGAAGTGACAGACCGTATGATCGAAGGGCTTCTTCTGACGATGATTCATGAAGGACCGAGAGTCATTGCAGACCCGGATAATTATCAGGCAAGAGCAAACATCATGTGGGCAGGTATGATGGCACACAATAATTCCTGCGGAGTAGGACGTACACAGGACTGGACAAGCCATAACATCGAGCACGAATTATCTGCACTATATGACTGCGCGCACGGTGCAGGGCTTGCGGTTGTTATGCCGGCTGTATTTACTTATACACTGGAACACAATGTGATGCGTTTTGCACAGGCTGCAGTCCGTGTCTGGGGCTGTCAGATGGATTTTGCAGATCCAAAGAGAACGGCAATGGAAGGAATTGAGGCACTTCGAAACTTTTTAATTTCGATTGGGATGCCAAAGAATTTTGCAGAGCTTGGAGCCAAAGAAGAAGATATTGAAAAGCTGGCACATACCTGCTGTTATGGAGATGTAAATACTGGTACAGTGGAAGGATTTGCAACTCTTGATCAGAAAGATGTGGAAAATATTTATAAACTGATGGTATTTTAGAAAAAGAATATCGGAAAACAGGAAATTTGGAAGAGGGAGTGCGTGACTTAAACTCAAGTCATACACTCCCTCTTTTTGAAACGTCTATTTTCCAACAGGCTATGCATTTTCATAAATCGGTTCGAAATCATCTGCGCCGTGTCCACAGAGCGGGCAGGTGAATTCTTCCGGAAGATTGCTTCCTTCGTATACATAATTGCAGATCTTACAGCGCCATCCGATAATCTTCTTATCCTCTTTTTTCTGTTCTGGTTTTGGCTTTACATGTGCCTGATAATCTGCGTAAGTCAGAGGCGGATTGTCACTTAAAAGTTTCGCATCGGTTACTTCAGCAATAAAAAGGGTATGTGTTCCAAGATCCTGTCTGGAAACTACTTTTGCGCTGAGAACAGAACATGTCTGCCATCCGAGGTAAGGAACTGCATTTTCATCTGCAGGTGCAGTGATATTTGCGAATTTATCAACATCTCTGCCGGACTGGAAACCGAAATGCCGGATTGTTTCAAAAGAGCAGGTCTGGTCAAGCAGGCTTAACGTAAAAATGCCGCTCTCTTTGATCAGATCACAGGTATAGTTGCTATTCAGCACAGAGATTGCGATCCGTACCGGATTATTCGCAACCTGGATGCAGGTGTTGGTAATACATCCGTTTACTACATTCCCAGAGCGTGTTGCAAGCATAAATACTCCATAAGATAAATTGTAAAGTGCTTTTTTATCCATATGACATTCCTCCTGACTTTCAAAACTTGATAATAAGAATCATTACTATAATTAAAGGATACATGATAAAAGAAAAATTGTCAATTACAAAATCAAGATTTCCGGAAAATCAGAATCACAAAAAATGTGATGATTTCTGATCCTAAGAAGGAAAGCCAGATTCCATTCAGCCCCAGAATCTGTGAGAACAGGATCGCACAGAAAGCAATTGCGATAATGCCGCGCATAACAGAACCAAGGACGGCAGGACGTGCCCGGTCGATTGCGGAAAAATAGGCAACCAGCACAATATTGATACCGGCGACTAAAAAGCCCAGGAAATAAAGCCTAAGACCAGCATGGGCGTAAGCAAGCAGCTGGAGATTATGTTCGCTGTTAAAGATACTGATAAAGGTATCCGTAAATCCGTAGATCAGTACAACGATCACAAGCTCGATCAGAAGTGCTGCAGCAAGAGACCAGTTGAGAAATTTACGGACTAGATCATGTTCACCCTTTCCGTAACTCTGGCTGATCAGCGGCTGTGCACCCTGGGCAAGTCCGTTTAGGATCGCCATTGCGACCAGTGAAATATTTGCAACTACGCCGTAGGCTGCGATCCCGATATTTCCCGCAATGCGCAGAATCAGCATGTTAAATATAATCGTAATGACAGCGGAAGAAATTTCAGCAAAAAATGCAGAAACACCAAGCTGGCAGCATCTGATGATCCGGCGAAGAGAGGGCTTGCGCCAGTGAAACTCTACATGGTTATTTTTTCCAAGATAATGTGTCGAACATACCAGCATCGTCACAACCGGTGAAAGAGCGGTTGCAAGTGCAGCCCCCAGAAATCCAAGATTCAAAGGGAACATGAAAATATAGTCAAATAAAATATTAAAGAAGCTTCCGGAAATGGAACCGATCATGGCGATAGAGGTCGCATGGTCATTCCTCGCAAATGCCGTGAAGGTATAGTTTGACATAAAAAACGGGGTAAAGAGCAGGACGATACGCATATAATTACGTCCAAGCCGGATGAGCCCGGCATCTGCCCCTAAAAGTGCAAGTGCTTTATGCGGAATGAAGATTCCGGTGAGCATAAAAGGAATGCTGCATATGAGACACCAGAAGATGGACTGGGTAAAATAGTAGTCCGAAGTTGAACCTTTGGCTGTGCTGATATTGTATCGTGTGGCGGAGCCGATTCCGATCATCGAACCGATTGCGAAGACCAGACCGAATACCGGCAGGATCAGATTCAGGGCAGCAAGTCCATCTGCACCGCATTTGTAAGAGATAAAAAAGGTATCTGCCAGAATGTAGACGGAGACACCGATCATTCCGGAAATACTCTGGGAAATGTATTTTAAAAATTTATGAAACATGTTTTTGAATTCCTCGTCTTTCTTAAAGCCAGATTAAATGAAATAACCATCTGTACCAGCCTGGTAATAAGCGGACTCTGATATCTCCATATAAGAATAGCATAAACATACTGGTTTGTCGAAAAAATAATCTTGCAATTACTGCGTTACCGTGCTATAGTAAGTTTTGTAAAACCAAATAATGCTTCAGGGCGGGGCGAAATTCCCCACCGGCGGTAAAGCCCGCGAGCCGTAAGGTATGAACTGGTGAGATTCCAGTGCCGACAGTAAAGTCTGGATGGAAGAAGTTGAATCGTTGCTGATAGAAAGATTCTCTATCATATCTACAGGAATAAAGAAAGTAAAACGCTCTGGAACGTGAATCGTTTCAGAGCGTTTTTTCTATACCGGGAAATAAAGTTTTCAGGATAGAAGGTCTCCTGCAGATACGGCAGGATCTACAGAAATACAACCAATAAAAGAAAACCCTGACAGGAAAAAAGCTGTCAGGGTTTTCGTATTTCACAGGAACTTTCGGTTAAGTGGAAAAAACATTTTCACAGGAAAATTATCCGATAGATCTAAACCGTTCAGTAAAGTACATTTCCCGGGGGCTTTTCCGGGAGAGATGAGAAAGGAGAAAAAATGACAGATGAATTTTACATGCGCCGTGCAATTGAACTGGCAAAAAAAGGACGTGGATGGACAAATCCAAACCCGATGGTTGGTGCCGTGATCGTAAAGAATGGAAGCATTATCGGGGAAGGGTATCACGAAAAATGTGGTGAGCTTCATGCAGAACGGAACGCAATCGCATCCCTGACAGAAAGCGCCGAGGGAGCAACACTTTATGTGACGCTGGAGCCGTGCTGCCATTATGGGAAGACACCACCATGTACGGAAGCGATTCTGGAACAGAAGATCGCACGGGTTGTGATCGGATCGAGAGATCCGAATCCGAAAGTGTCCGGCAAAGGAGCAAAGATTTTGCGCGAGGCAGGTGTCCAGGTGGAAGAGGATTTCCTGCGCGAAGAATGTGATGCGTTAAATCCGGTCTTTTTCCACTATATCACAACAGGAATGCCATATGTAGTTATGAAATATGCAATGACGGCAGACGGAAAGATTGCGACAAAAACAGGAGCATCAAAATGGATATCCGGTGAGGAAGCAAGAAGTCTGGTACATGAGATGCGCCATGATTATATGGGGATCATGGCAGGAATCGGAACGGTTCTGGCAGACGATCCGATGCTGAATGTGCGTCTGGAGGGAAAGAAAAGTCCGGTCAGAATTATTTGTGACAGTATGCTCAGGATCCCACTGGACAGTCAGATCTGCCAGACAGCAGGGAGATACCGGACGATCATAGCATATGCCGGTGAAAAAGGGAATGCGATTTGTTTAGAAGAGAAAAAACGCAGTCTGGAAAAGCTTGGAGTCGTGCTTCTCAGAGTTCCTTCGGAAAAAGGGGAGATTAATCTGCAGCTTCTGATGAGAAAGCTTGGAGAGCTGGGAATTGACAGTGTACTTATTGAAGGCGGTGGAACTTTAAATGAGGATGCCCTGCAATCCGGTATCGTAAATGAGGTGAAAGCCTTTATCGCACCGAAAATTTTTGGCGGAAGAGGCGGCAAGACTCCGGTGGAAGGCTTTGGAGTTGAGAAAGTAGACGATGCCATAAAGCTACAGCTTATGAGAATCTCTCAGGTTGGAGAAGACATTCTGGCAGAGTATAAGGTTTTGGAGGAAATGTAAATGTTTACAGGAATTGTAGAAGAAACCGGATCCATCCGGTCACTCCAACTTTCTGGATCATCCGGGAAGATTGCGATCCGGGCAAAAAAAGTACTCGGTGGAACCAGGATCGGAGACAGTATTGCGGTAAATGGTGTCTGCCTGACGGTGGTTTCCCTGGAAAAAGATGGATTTACCGCAGATGTGATGGCGGAGACGGTGCGAAGAACCAACCTCGGTGACACAAAAATCGGTGAAAAAGTGAATCTGGAACGCGCGATGGCGGCAGATGGCAGATTCGGCGGACACATCGTTGCAGGGCATATTGATGGGACCGGAATGATTGAAGAACTCAGAAAGGAAGAAAATGCAGTATGGGTAAAAATCCGGACAACGCCGGAGATTCTGGAACTGATCGTTGAAAAAGGTTCAATCTGTATTGATGGAATCAGTCTGACAGTGGCAGAAGTAAATGAAAAAAGCTTTCAGGTATCAGTCATTCCTCATACCGGAGAGGAAACCACGCTGCTGAAGAAAAAAGCTGGGGACAGGGTGAATCTGGAAAATGATATTGTAGGGAAGTATATTAAAAAGTTTCTTACACCATCGGAACCGGCTGGAAAATGTGGAGGACTTACCATGGAATTATTAGAGGAGTATGGAATTTGATGCGAAGAAATTCCGGGATTGAAATGGAGAGTACAAAGAAGAACAGGATAAAAATGAGTTATGATCGGACAGGAGGAAGTAACAAATGGAGAAACAGTATCAATACAATAGCGTAGAAGAGGCACTTGAAGAATTACGCCAGGGAAGGATCGTTCTGGTAACGGATGATCCGGACCGGGAAAATGAAGGGGATATGATCTGCGCGGCGGAATTTGCAACCCAGGAGAATATCAATTTTATGGCATGCCATGCGAAAGGGCTGATCTGCACACCGATGAGTGCAGCGCTGGCCGGACAGCTTGGGCTGCCACAGATGGTTTCCGAAAATACAGATAACCATTCGACTGCATTTACGGTATCCGTTGACCATGTGGATACGACAACGGGAATTTCAGCAGCAGAGCGCGGATATACCATGCGTAGCCTGACAGAAGAAGGAACAAAACCACAGGACCTTCGAAGACCGGGGCATGTATTTCCGCTGGTGGCAAGGCATGGAGGTGTGCTGGTAAGAAATGGTCATACCGAGGCAACGGTTGATCTGATGCGTCTTGCCGGACTGAAAGAATGTGGAATCTGCTGTGAGATCATGGAAGAGGACGGAACGATGATGCGGACAGAGAATCTCTGGAAGCTGGCGAAGAAGTACGACCTGAAATTTATTACGATTAAAGATCTGCAGGATTACTGCAGGATCCATGAAAAACATGTCGTGCGGGAAGCATGTGCAAAGATGCCAACCCAGTATGGAGAATTTCAGATCTATGGGTATGTGAATGACATTACCGGTGAACATCATGTGGCATTGGTGAAAGGTGGGATTGGCGATGGGGAAGATGTTCTGTGCCGTGTACATTCCGAGTGCCTGACCGGCGATACTTTCGGATCTCTCCGCTGCGATTGTGGAAAACAGCTGCAGTCGGCGATGCAGCAGATTGAGAGAGAAGGAAGAGGAGTTCTTCTGTATATGCGACAGGAGGGAAGGGGAATCGGCCTGATCAACAAGCTGAAAGCGTATGAACTTCAGGAACAGGGATACGATACCGTGGAAGCCAACATCCGTCTGGGATTTGCACCGGATCTCAGGGAATACTGGGTAGGGGCTCAGATTTTATCGGATCTGGGAGTAAAATCACTCCGGCTTCTTACAAATAATCCGGAGAAGGTATATGGACTTTCCGGTTTCGGGCTTGCAATCCATGAGAGAGTACCGATTGAAATAGCACCGCAGAAATTTGATGCATTTTATATGAAGACGAAGCAGGAAAAGATGGGACATATCTTTAAAGAAATCCAATTTTAGTAAAAAGAGAATAAGCAGTATTTATATATAGAAGAAACACTTTAATTACAGGAGGAAAAAAACATGAGACAGATCAACGTATTAGAAGGAAAAGTAGTAGCACCAGAAGGAATGAAAGTAGGAATTGTTGCTTCAAGATTTAATGAGATTATTGTTAATAAACTACTTGGTGGTGCGGTAGACGGGCTGGTACGCCATGGCGTGGAAGATGGAAACATAACGGCAGCATGGGTACCTGGAGCATTTGAGATTCCGACAGCAGCTTCTAAAATGGCGGCATCCGGAAAGTATGATGCAGTGATCTGTGTGGGAGCAGTGATCCGTGGAGACACGACGCATTATGATTATGTCTGCAATGAGGTATCCAAAGGGATCGCACAGGTCGGACTTGCAACCGGAGTGCCGGTATTATTTGGTGTGATCACGACTGAAAATATCGAGCAGGCAATTTCAAGAGCCGGAAGTAAAGGCGGAAACAAGGGATATGACTGTGCGCTTTCTGCAATCGAAATGGTAAATCTTCTGAGACAGATGTAATTTTCGGCTGCCGATTACAAAAAAATCCCGTTTTCTGCCAGAAAACGGGATTTACTGGACATTTATGCAGGAAAAAGGTATCCTATCTGATAGGAGAAATCTGTAAAAGAAATAGTAAAGTTTCAATTCAGAGATAATGAAGGAGGAAATGAATTATGTATACAGCATCATCTGAGAGATATGATACCATGGTATATAACCGTTGTGGGAAAAGCGGGCTTTTGCTGCCGGCAGTTTCTTTAGGACTCTGGCACAATTTTGGAACCAATGCGGATCCGGAGAATATGAAGGCAATGTGCAGGACAGCATTTGATCTGGGAATCACCCATTTTGATCTTGCGAATAACTATGGACCGGAATACGGAAGTGCTGAGACGAATTTTGGAAAGATTTTAAAAGAAGACTTTGCACCATACAGGGACGAGATGATCATCAGCACCAAGGCAGGCTATGATATGTGGCCGGGACCTTACGGGAACTGGGGAAGCAGGAAGTATCTGATCGCAAGCCTTGATCAGAGCCTGAAGAGAATGGGGCTGGATTATGTAGATATTTTCTATCATCACAGAATGGATCCGAATACCCCGCTGGAAGAAACGATGGGTGCACTGGATTCCATCGTAAAGAGTGGAAAGGCACTTTATGTCGGAATTTCTAACTATGATGGTCCGACAATGGTACGTGCAGCGGAGATTCTGGAAGATCTGAAATGTCCGTTTGTCATTAACCAGAACCGGTATTCCATTTTTGACCGGACGATTGAACAGAACGGCTTGAAAAAGACGGCGAACCAGATGGGAAAAGGAATCATTGCATTTAGTCCGCTGGCACAGGGGCTTCTGACAGATAAATATCTGCACGGAATACCGTCAGACAGCCGGATTGCGGTGGATGGAAGATTTCTACATGCCGATGCATTGACGAAAGAAAAGATTGCGCAGATCGAGGCTCTGAACAAGATGGCAGGTGAGAGAGGACAGTCTCTTGCACAGATGGCACTGAGCTGGATCCTGAAAGATGAGGATGTGACCAGTGTGCTGATCGGAGCGTCCAGACCGGAGCAGATTATTCAGAATGTGGAGATTGTGCAGAATACGAAGTTCACCCGGGAAGAACTGAAAAAGATCGATCAGATCAGCAGGGGCAATCTGTAAGTGAAACCTGCGCGAAGAAATTATTTGTAAAGGGCACAAAGGAAATATTGAATAAATGATTGACAGGAAGCAGCCATTGTGTTATTATAGTCCATGGTTGCTTCAGCAATCAACAATTTCATATAGGGGATTGGTCAAATGGTATGACAGGAGTCTCCAAAACTCTTAGCGGCAGTTCGATTCTGTCATCCCCTGTAATTTGAAGGACTCAGTTTGAGTCCTTTTTTTATCTAATGGACCAAGTGCGGAATAGTGATAGCGCAAGTCCAAATCAACTCTTCATTTCCAAAAACAAAATAACCATCCCACCATATATATATTCGACATAGTCACTATACATAGTGCATAAAAATAAAAGAAAATAATTGTAAAAAATGCCAAAAATTCAACTGTACGAAAGCACAAAATCCGTCAAAAAAGAATCTCGAATGCTACAAACTAAAAAAAGTGTCAAAAAATAGAAGTAAAAACAGCTAAAGAAAATAAAAGAAAAACAGATGAAGATGGTGAAAATAGATAAAAAAATTGGTTTTTTTACTGTACAATCTACAAAAGCTGAAAATATTGACAAAGAAAAAGTGTGAGCGTAATATAAGCATGACTTTTAGAGGACGCTCTAAAAAGTACTATAAAATAAGAATAAATAAAACGAAAGGGAGGGAGCGATACGGAACATTTAACAGAGACTCTGTTAGAAGAGCTGAACTGCGAGACGGTGTTTACGATCCCGATATTCGGCGGAATACCGGTAAAAGAGTCGGTCGTAGTTACCTGGATCATCATGGCGGTAATCGTAGGACTTTGTATCATATTTGTCCGGAGCTTGAGCGTCGAAAATCCGGGAAAGGTTCAGCTTTTATTGGAATCCGCAATAGGAAAAGGACTGGACTTCTTTGAAGACATCATGGGAAAAGAAAACAGGAAATATATTCCGTATCTGATTACAGTGCTTATCTATATTGGGATAGCCAATATCATTGGTCTGTTCGGATTTAAGTCACCGACAAAAGACCTCAATGTAACAGCAGCACTTGCAATCATGAGTATGTGCCTGATTGAATTTTCCGGAATCCGGAAGAATGGATTTAAGCATTGGGCGGCGCATTTTGCAAAGCCGGTACCATTCGTAGCACCAATTATGGTTCTGGAGATTGTGATCAGACCATTATCACTTTGCATGCGTCTGTTCGGTAATGTATTGGGAGCGTTTGTTATCATGGAGCTTTTAAAAGCAGTGGCTCCGGTTCTTATCCCGATACCATTTAGTTTTTACTTCGATATTTTCGATGGATTTCTGCAGGCATATGTATTCGTATTCCTGACAGCACTTTTCATGAATGAGGAGCAGGAATAATCCCGAAATGACAGAAGAAACACAAATCTATAAGAAAAAAGGAGATTAAGATTATGTTAGTAGCAATTGGAGCAGCAGTAGCAGTTTTAACAGGTTTAGGAGCAGGACTTGGAATCAGCCTTGCAACAGGTAAAGCAGTAGACGCAATCGCAAGACAGCCGGAAGCAGAAAGCAAGATCAGCAAGAACCTGATCCTTGGTTGTGCACTTGCAGAGGCAACCGCTATTTACGGTTTCATTATCGGACTTCTTATCATCTTAATGCTGAAATAAGAAAAGTAAAATGAAGAAAGGCAGGTGGGACAGGTGATACAGTTTAATGTAAGCCTTCTCTTTACGATCATCAACCTGATTGTCTTTTATCTTTTGCTGAAAAAATTCTTATTCAAACCAGTAATGGGAATTATGGAAAAACGTGAAAAAATGATTGCTGACGGACTGAAGAATGCCAGTGATAGTCAGGAAGAAGCGGCGAGACTGAAAGCGGAATATGAAAAGGCTCTGGAAGGAGCAAAGGCAGAATCCATTCAGATCGTGGAAAAAGCTAAGAAAACTGCAGCCGGAGAATCAGAGCGTATCCTTCAGGAAGCCAATACGGAAGCCGTAGGAATCCTGAAAGATGCCAGAAAGACGATTGAAAATGAACGCAAACAGACCATGAATGATCTGCAAAGTGAGATCGCAGGACTGGCAATGCAGGCAGCACGTAAGATTGTGGATGACACAAAAGGAAATCAGGATATATATGATCAGTTTCTGAAAGGTGCAGGTGATGCTCATGTCAATGAAGAGGTTAAATAAAGAGTATTGCTGTAGCCCTTCGGCAAAACAGTATGCACATGTTTTATATGAGCTTGGAATTTCAAAAGAAGCGGTAGGAGAGACTGAAAGGCTTTTTGAAGAAGTACCGGTGCTTGAAGAAACATTTGCAAGTCCGGTGGTACCGATGCGGGAAAAATTAAGTTCGATCGACAGGATTTTCCCGGAAGAAATAAAAAACTTTCTCAAGGTTGTATGCCGTAATCAGAGAATGAGCGAGATCAGTCAGATTCTTTTTGCTTATGACAGATACTGTAAAATGCAGGAAGGAATCCAGATGGCAACGCTTACCTGTGTGGAAGCACCAGATGAAAAGCGGCTTGAGAAAATCAGAGAATTTCTTTGTGAGAAGTACCATAAGACAGATGTGAAGATCGAGATAGTCAAAGATCCGGCATTACTTGGCGGATTTATCTTAAAGACCGGTGATGATGAATATGACTGGAGTCTGAAAGGAAGATTATCGAGATTAGAGCAAAAATTGACCTGGAGGTGAACAAAGTGAGTTCAATTAGCTCAGATGAAATTATTTCTATTCTGAAAAATGAAATAGAGAACTTTGATCAGATCAGTAAAGACAGCGAGGTCGGTACGGTTGTCTCTGTCGGTGACGGAATTGCAAATATCTATGGAATAGAGCATGCAATGTACGGAGAAATCGTGACATTTGAAAATGGACTGAAAGGTATGGTTCAGGACATTCAGAAAGATACGATCGGCTGCATCCTGTTCGGATCAGATGTAGAGATCAAAGAAGGTACGAAAGTGATGCGTACCAAAAAGAAAGCCGGAGTACCGGTTGGTGATAAATTTATCGGACGTGTCGTAAATGCACTTGGAGCTCCGATTGACGGAGCGGGAGAAATCGAAGCAGAAGATTACAGACCGATTGAAAATGAAGCGCCAGGAATTGTAGACCGTAAATCCGTCAGCGTTCCAATGGAAACAGGAATCCTTTCTATCGATTCTATGTTCCCGATCGGACGTGGACAGAGAGAGTTGATCATTGGAGACCGTCAGACAGGAAAAACTTCCATTGCTACAGACACGATTTTGAATCAGAAGGGTAAGGATGTCATCTGTATCTATGTAGCAATCGGTCAGAAAGCATCAACGATCGCAAAGGTTGTCAATACTTTTAAAAACGGCGGCGCAATGGACTACACCATCGTAGTAGCATCAACAGCAAGTGACTGTGCACCGCTTCAGTATATTGCACCATATGCAGGAACCGCGATCGCAGAACATTTCATGCATAAAGGAAAAGATGTCCTGATCGTTTACGATGATCTTTCAAAGCACGCAGTTGCATACCGTGCGCTGTCCCTGCTTCTTGGACGTTCACCGGGACGTGAAGCTTATCCTGGAGATGTTTTCTATCTGCATTCAAGACTGCTTGAGAGATCAAGCCGTTTAAGTGATGAAATGGGAGGCGGTTCGATCACAGCACTTCCAATCATCGAGACACAGGCAGGAGATGTATCTGCATACATTCCGACCAACGTCATTTCTATTACAGATGGACAGATCTTCCTTGAAAGTGATCTGTTCTTCTCAGGAATGAGACCGGCGGTTAACGTAGGTCTTTCCGTATCCCGTGTTGGTGGTGCAGCACAGACAAAGGCAATGAAGAAGGCAGCCGGAAGTATCCGTATCGATCTTGCACAGTATCGTGAGATGGAAGTATTCACACAGTTCAGTTCCGATCTGGATGCAGCAACAAAGGAACAGCTGGAATATGGATCTGGTCTGATGGAACTTCTGAAACAGCCACTCGGACATCCAATGTCCATGCATGAGATGGTCATCACCCTCTGCGCAGCACGAAATAAAGTGCTTCTGGGAATTCCGGTAAAAGAGGTTAAGAAATTCCAGATGGATATGCTGAATTATTTTGCAACAGTTCATCCGGAAATCAGTGAAGAGATTGAGCAGACAAAGGCTCTGTCCGATGAACTGGCTGCAAAGATTGTGGAAACAGCGAAGGAATTCAAAGACAGCAGGTGTTAATATGGCAAATATCAGAGAAATACAGACTCGAATCAACAGCGTCAAAGATACGATGAAGATCACGAACGCCATGTATATGATCTCGTCTACCAAGATGAGACAGGCGAAGAAAAAGCTGACAGATTCAGAGCCGTACTTTTACGGACTTCAGGGAGAGATTTCCAGAATCCTGAGGCATATTCCTGAGATCGAGCACCGGTATTTTGATGTGCGGGAAGAGATTCCAAAAGAGAAACGAAAGATAGGTTCCATTGTCATTACTGCGGATAAAGGACTTGCAGGAGCTTACAACCACAACATTGTCAAGGTGGAGGATGAGATCCTGGAGGAGCCGGGAGCGCATAAGCTGTTCGTAGTCGGTGAGCTTGGCAGACACTATTATGCGAATAAGGGTGTGGAAATTGACACCAATTTCCTCTATACTGTGCAGAAACCGACCATGCACAGGGCAAGAGATATCGCGGAAGTGATTCTTTCCCAGTATGAGAGAGGTGAACTGGACGAGGTCTACATCGTTTACACCAGAATGGAAAATTCGATGCTGACAACGGTTGAAAAAATGAAGATCCTGCCGCTTGAGAGATCTTCATTTAATGAAATGAAAATGCCGCTTAACATCCATAGAGAGGCGATCGCGCTTTATCCATCAGCAGAGGCGGTTCTGGACAGCATCGTACCAAACTACGTGGTTGGTATGATCTATGGATGTCTGGTAGAGGCATATGCAAGCGAACACAATGCGCGAATGACAGCAATGCAATCAGCAACAGACAGCGCGCAGGAAATCATCAAAGATCTTTCTATTATATATAACAGGGCAAGGCAGGCTGCGATCACACAGGAAATTACTGAGGTTTGTGCAGGTGCCAAAGCCCAGAAACGGAAAAGGAAGTGAAAACAGGTATGAATAAAGGACGTATTGTACAGGTCATGGGACCAGTTGTTGACGTTGTATTTGAAGACGGAAATCTGCCGCGCATCAAAGATGCCCTGCAGGTGGAGAACAACGGAAAAACCTGTATTATGGAAGTTGCGCAGCATCTGGGAAATGATGAGGTTCGTTGTCTGATGCTGGCAGCAAGTGAAGGACTTTGCAAGGACATGGAAGTAACCGCTACCGGTTCTGGAATTAAAGTACCGGTTGGAGAGCAGACCCTTGGACGTCTGTTCAACGTACTTGGAGAAACCATCGACAATGGCGAAGAAATCAAAGAAGATACCGAACACTGGGTGATCCACAGAGATCCGCCGTCATTTGAAGACCAGAGCCCGGTTGTAGAAATCCTGGAAACCGGGATCAAGGTTATCGACCTGCTTGCACCTTATGCAAAAGGTGGTAAGATCGGTCTGTTCGGCGGTGCCGGTGTAGGTAAGACTGTACTGATCCAGGAACTGATCCGTAACGTAGCCACAGAGCACGGCGGATATTCCATCTTTACCGGTGTTGGAGAACGTTCCCGTGAAGGTAACGACCTCTGGACAGAAATGAAAGCATCCGGAGTTCTGGATAAGACAGCCTTAGTGTTTGGTCAGATGAACGAACCACCTGGAGCACGTATGCGTGTCGCTGAGACAGGACTTACAATGGCTGAATATTTCCGTGATAAAGAACATCAGAATGTGCTTCTTTTCATTGATAATATTTTCCGTTTTACACAGGCAGGTTCCGAAGTATCCGCACTTCTTGGACGTATGCCATCAGCCGTAGGTTATCAGCCGACACTGGCAACTGAAATGGGTGAACTGCAGGAGCGGATCGCATCTACAAAGAATGGTTCTGTCACATCCGTACAGGCTGTTTATGTCCCTGCCGATGACCTTACAGACCCGGCACCGGCAACTACATTTGCTCATCTGGATGCAACAACCGTACTCTCCCGTAAGGTTGTAGAACAGGGTATTTACCCGGCAGTTGATCCACTGGAATCTAACTCCCGTATTCTGGAGGCGGATATTGTCGGAGAAGAACATTATGAAGTTGCAAACCGTGTAACAGAGGTTCTGCAGAAATACAAAGAGCTGCAGGATATCATCGCAATTCTTGGTATGGAAGAGCTTTCCGATGAAGACAAGGCAACGGTTATGAGAGCAAGAAAGATTCAGAAATTCCTCTCCCAGCCATTCTTCGTTGCAGAGACATTTACCGGAGTTCCGGGAAAATATGTACCTCTGAAAGAGACAATCCGAGGATTTAAGATGATCCTCGACGGAGAAATGGATGAGTATCCGGAGAATGCATTCTTCAATGTAGGAACGATTGATGAAGTCATCGAGAAGGCAAAGGCTGAAAAAGCAGAATAGAGGTGCCAGGTATGGATACATTTGGACTTAAAATCATTTCCAGTGACCGGGTATTCTATGAAGGACGTTGCAGAAAGATGATCGTGCCGGTACCGGACGGCGGTGGAATGGAAATTCTTCCGCACCATGAAAATATGGTGATCGCTGTGGTAATCGGTGAGGCAATGCTTCAGTTTGAAGAAGGCGAATGGGTGAACCTTGCGGTCGGAGCCGGATTCCTTGAGATCGTCAACAACCGTGTGACGATGTTGGTGCAGACGGCAGAGAAACCGGAGGATATCGATGCCAGACTTGCCCAGGAGCAGATGGAGTATGCAGAAGAAAAACTTCGCCAGAAACAGAGTATACAGGAATATTACCGGACACAGGCTTCGCTTTCAAGGGCGATGAACCGGTTGAAGGTGTCGAAGCGAAAAAAATGGTAAATAGGAAACAAATTTATGTAAGAGCGCGCAATCTACTACAGATTGCGCGCTTTTTCAATACGGAATTTTTGACAAAATTTATTGGGAAAAATGGTACAATCTTTTACAAAATAAAAGTTCCGATACAGGGGAGTTTGTGGTAGAATATATAACAGTGTGCGTGTACTGAGAAAAAGGATTTTGAGGTGTTCAAATAGAGTGTATTTCATCATAGAAGGAGCAAAAACGTGGAAAAAGAGGAGCTTACGCAATTATTTAATTTCTTTCGGGAGATTGATAAGGAAAAATTTATTGGAAGGCAGACATATCTGACGGATGGGGTGCGTAAGGAGAATGACGCGGAGCATGCGTGGCATATGGCGATCATGACGGTTCTGCTTGCGGGATATGCCAATGAGAAGATCGATGTTCTTAAGACAGTGACGATGCTTTTGATCCATGATATTGTAGAAATTGATGCGGGGGATACCTATGCCTATGATGAAGATGCGAAGAAGACGCAGAGGGAACGGGAAGTGAAGGCTGCGGACCGGATTTTCGGACTTCTTCCGGAAAAGCAGGGAAAGGAATTCCGGGCGCTCTGGGAGGAATTTGAGGCACAGGAGACTGCTGAGTCGAAGTTTGCCCGGACGATGGACAATATCCAGCCGATCATGTTAAATGCGGCTACAGACGGCAAAGCGTGGGAGGAACACGATGTTCATATTGAACAGATCCTGAACCGTAACCGGAATACGGCAAAAGGCTCAGAAGCGATCTGGGAGTATGCGAAAGAAGAATTCTTAAGGCCGAATCTGGAAAATGGCAAGATAAAAAAATAACATAAAAAAAACAAAAATCCCCCTTTTCATTTTCGTGAATATGGGGTATCATATACTACAGAGCGCAAAATATAGTGGAGAAACTTAAAAGTGACACTATATTTTGTGGAGCGATGGAACAAAGTTAGGAGAAAGTTGGGATGGATTTGGAAGTAAAGACGAGAGTAATCAAAAGAAACGGTGAGGAAGTAGACTTCCGGCTGGAGAAGATTGTGAATGCGATCAAAAAAGCGAATGAAGAGGTTGAGAACATCCACAGGATGAATGACTTTCAGATCATTGCAATTGCGGAGAAGATTGCACAGCAGGCAGAGGAATTTACGCATGCAGTGAATGTGGAGGACATCCAGGATATGGTTGAGACCGGCATTATGGAGATGCGTGGTTATGAGGTTGCCCAGAAGTATGTCCGCTATCGCTATAAGAGAGAATTAACCAGAAAGTCGAATACAACGGATAACGGAATTCTTGCATTGATCGATCATATGAACGAGGAAGTAAAGCAGGAGAACTCCAATAAGAATCCTGTGATCAACTCTACACAGAGAGATTACATGGCAGGAGAGGTCAGCAAGGACCTTACCAAGAGAGTCCTTCTTCCGGAGGAAATCGTCCGTGCACACGAAGAAGGAATCATTCATTTTCATGATATGGACTATTTTGCGCAGAAAGAGCACAACTGTGATCTGATCAACCTGGAGGATATGCTCCAGAATGGAACTGTCATCAGCGAGACGATGATCGAGAAACCACATAGTTTCTTTACCGCGTGTAATGTGACCACACAGATCGTTGCACAGGTTGCAAGTAACCAGTATGGCGGACAGTCATTTACGCTGTCACATCTTGCACCATTCGTAGATGTAAGCCGTCAGAAGCTCCGCAAGAGTGTCATTGAAGAAAGAATAGAATCCGGAGAGGTTCTGGATGATGCGATCATCGACAAGATCACAGAGAGAAGGCTTCGTACTGAAGTACAGAGCGGAATCCAGACGATCCAGTATCAGCTGATCACACTGATGACCTGTAACGGACAGGCACCTTTCGTAACGGTATTCATGTATCTGGATGAGGTTCCGGAAGGAAGAACCAGGGATGACCTTGCGATGATCATCGAAGAAGTGATGAAGCAGCGTATGCAGGGTGTTAAGAATGAAAAGGGTGTATGGATCACACCGGCGTTCCCGAAGCTGATCTATGTACTGGATGAAGATAATATTACCGAGGATTCCAAATACTGGTATCTGACTGAGCTGGCTGCAAAATGTACGGCAAAGCGTATGGTGCCGGATTATATTTCTGCAAAGATCATGAAAGAACTGAAAAACGGAGATGTTTATCCGTGCATGGGGTGCCGCTCATTCCTTACCGTAGAAGATTCCCAGAGAAATGCAGACGGAAGTCATAAGTTCTATGGACGTTTCAATCAGGGGGTTGTAACAATCAACCTGGTTGACGTGGCATGTTCAGCAGAGGGCAATATGGAACGTTTCTGGGAAATTCTGGATGAGAGACTGGAGCTTTGTCACAGAGCACTCCGGTGCAGACATGAACGCCTTCTCGGAACCGTTTCAGATGTTGCACCGATCCTGTGGCAGAACGGGGCACTTGCCCGTCTGAAAAAGGGTGAGACGATTGACAAGCTGTTATTTGACGGATATTCTACCATTTCTCTTGGCTATGCAGGACTTTATGAGATGTGTATGCGGATGCTTGGCAAATCCCATACAGATCCGGAGGCGAAGCCATTTGCACTGGCAGTTATGCAGCGCCTGAATGATAAATGTAAAGAATGGAAAGAAGCAGAAAATATCAGCTATTCCGTATACGGCACACCGATGGAATCTACCACATACAAGTTCGCGAAATGTCTGCAGAAGCGTTTCGGAATCATTCCGGGCGTCACAGATAAGAACTATATTACGAACAGCTATCATGTACATGTTACCGAAAAAATTGATGCGTTCAGCAAATTGAAATTTGAATCGGAATTTCAGAAGCTTTCACCGGGTGGGGCGATCAGCTATATCGAAGTACCGAATATGCAGACCAATATTCCGGCGGTACTTTCCGTATTACAGTACATTTATGAGAATATCATGTATGCAGAGCTGAATACCAAGAGTGATTTCTGTGAAGTCTGCGGCTATGACGGAGAGATTAAGATCATCGAGGATGAGACCGGAAAGCTGGTATGGGAATGCCCGAACTGTGGCAACCGGGATCAGGATAAGCTCTTTGTAGCGAGAAGAACCTGCGGATATATCGGAACCCAGTTCTGGAATCAGGGAAGGACCCAGGAGATTAAGGACAGGGTACTGCATCTGTAAGGATGGAAATGTTTTTGAAAAAATAGTGAGAAGATATAATAAAGGACACGGCTTTCGCTTGGCGAAGCCGTGTCCTTTATTATAAATTATTTAAAATTAATTGGATAAACGTCTTTTATCAAACCATCCTGGTCATAAGAAAAATAGATTTTTTCGACCATTTCTTCTTTATTGATCTTAAAAGTCACAAGAACTGTTTCAGAATCATCTGTTTTGGAATCAAGTGAAATATCTTTTACCGTTATTTTTGTATTATTAACAGCTGCTTCGGACAGATAGGTCTGACCATAGGTTGAAATAAAATATTCTAATCGTCCCGTTTCAAAGTATTTTCCTACAAGTTTGTTCCAGTTTTCGAGAATTTTCTCAGAATTAACGGAAGCATTTTCAGAATCTGCCGTGCTATTCTCACCGATTACAGTAGAAGAATCCAAAGAATACAAGTCATCATTTGGTGCAGTGAACATCGCATTGAGTACTGCTTCTGCTTCCGGACTTACGGCTGATTCAGATGCTTTTTTGGTTGAGCAGCCAGTAAGAAGAATGAACAAAAATAACAGAATAAAATAAATTTTTGGCGCTGCTTTTTTCGTCATGCGAATCCCTCCTTTGCTTGTGGGGGCAGTTAAAATAGTTTTCCTGCCATTGGATTGATCTGCCTTTCACATTTTGGGTGTTTATAAGTATAGTATAATGGAGCTGGCTGTAAAACGCAAATATTATTTTTGCAAAAAAGCAGTTGCTTGGACGACTGTATGCGGACAAATCGTAGCAGCACTTATCACAGCATTTGGAGGAGTCAAAAGATCGCTGGAGCGGTTGGAATCGTGCTTTATCGGAGGACAATAGTGGTTGATTTTCAGGTGTGATTTGCTATAATTGATAAGAAGAGTAAGAATGGACAGCAGAGTAGTACTGCTATAATGAGAAAAAGGGAAGTATAAAGATATGAATTACGGAACAATCAAAAATTACGATATCGCAAATGGAACCGGCGTCAGGGTCAGCCTTTTCGTATCCGGATGCCGGCATCATTGCAAAGGATGCTTCAATTCCGAGACCTGGGATTTCAATTACGGCAATCCATATACCAAAGAAGTAGAAGCAGAGATCCTCGAAGCACTCAAACCGGCATATATCCAGGGATTTTCCCTCCTAGGCGGCGAACCCTTCGAGCCAGAGAACCAGAAAGAACTCGCAGGACTCCTGCAAAAGATCAAAGAAAGCTACCCGGAGAAAAATGTCTGGTGCTACACCGGATATCTCTATGATGTAGACCTCATCCCCGGCGGAAAAGTCTACACCGAATACACTGACAAGATGCTCGCCTGTATCGATACCCTCGTAGACGGCGAGTTCATCGAAGCCGAAAAAGATCTCACCCTGGAATTCCGCGGAAGCCGCAACCAGAGAATCCTTCACCTTGATGAAATCCGCCAAAATGCGAAAAACTAAAATAATTCATTGACAAAAAAAGACCACTGTGCTATAAATAACAAGTGGTCTTTTTTAGATCATAAAATCAAATAGGGGATTGGTCAAATGGTATGACAGGAGTCTCCAAAACTCTTAGCGGCAGTTCGATTCTGTCATCCCCTGTAGAACCCTCTCGGAAGCAGTTCCGGGAGGGTTTTTATACTTTAATAAGTATTTCTTGAACAAAATACAAAAAGGAGTGACAGTATAATTTTCTAATGCTATGATGTATAGAAACGTAAAGTATAAGTGAGGTGTGGAAAATGAAAATTGAATTAAAAAAATGGAGTATTGAAGATAAAGAATCCCTTATTAGAATATGTAATACTATAGATAGAAACTATTTATCAGATAGATTACCAAATCCATATACTAATGAATCAGCAGAATGGTGGTTAAACATAGTAAAAGAAAATGAGGGAAAAACGGGTATATTTCGAGAAATTATTGTTGATGGCAAAATAATAGGAACAATATCAGTTGAACAAAAAGAAGATGTCTATCGAAAAGATGCTGAAATAGGATATTATTTATTACCAGAAGAATACTCAAAAGGAATCATGACAGAAGCAGTAAGACAAATCTGTGAAACAGCTTTTGAAAAATTAGACATCATCCGAATCACAGGGCTGGTATACGAACCTAATATTGCCTCCAGAAAAGTATTGGAAAAGAACAACTTTATACTTGAAGGCACAATGAAAAAAGCAGTCATCAAAAATAATAATATTTATGATCTTTGCATTTACGGAAAAATAAGATAACAAGTTGAAACAATAAGTAGATCTGCAACCAATAAATGTAAGCGGCAACGAAGCAAAATAATTCCCCTCAGATTCAATTTTTGTGCAATGGAGATGAAACGCAGGAATCGTGGAAGCCTCTGCTGAACACGATTCCCGCTCTAAGCGGTTCATCGGAATGGTTTGCACAAAGAATCTGAGGGGAATTATTTTGCTTCGTTGCCGTCACAACCTATAAATTTGCAAACTTAAAAATATCTTTAGAAATTAAAATCCAACTCATACACTTTAACCGGCCGCCCTTTTGCATTGGTTGTCTGCGTATAAGCGAGCTTCGCGACTCCTCCATTTTCCAGATTCTGAATAATCCGGTTCGCATTTCTCACCGTACTTCCCATACGTTCGGCAAGCTCGTGCGTTGTAATCTTATTTGATCCGGTAGCATGCGTACTGGCAAGGACTTTCTTGATCGTAACCGGTGAAAGATTACACTGCTTTGCAATCTTTCCAAGATTCTGCACATACTGATTCTGGATCACTCTTCGGTCGGATGAACCAAGGGGTCCGATCATATCCCCGTTTTCATTCTGGATAAAACTTTTTCCAAACTGAACAGCCTCTTTGCGGGCATTTACAGAATTACGGATCGCATTGTCAAAATTTGCCCCGATTCCGTATCCTACAGCACATTCAAAATGCAGTTTGCCGGTGAGAAATTCAGTCAGTTCGCAGACCTTGCTATTGTGCGTAATATGCTGCAGCATTTCCACAGTGGTCAGGGCACTGCAGTGATTATCCACTTTCTGAGGAATACAGTTCATCAGATTCTTTTTAAAGAAATCTTCCATACAGATATAGATCTGATGGATATTTTCCGGTGTGTTATCTGTCGAACTACGGGGAGATACATTGATGATAACCGGAAGGTTGGAACGCATGTGCTCCAGCTCGATCGTGGACAGAAGTTCATTTGCAAGATCCCGGATATGGCTGACACTTGGCAGTGGATAGATCGTCGGGATTCCGTGCGCACGAAGCTCCGGCAGGATATTACTGTACTGGCAGAGAACCATATCCATTTCATTGTTGTTCCACATACGGATCAGCTCCGAAAGGACATGATTTTCAATCGTACTGATACTGGTACGGGTCAGTGCATTGGTCCAGTTGTTAATATGCGGTGGAACCGTATCAATATCCAGCTCCTTAAGGAAAGCGGTTGCAGTACAGCCGCCGTCGATCGGAATCAGGAAATCCAGAATAATCCGGTCCATATCCAGATCCCGGTTGGAAATCAGCAGATTCAAAAGAGCACGGTACAGACCGGCTGTATCAATTTCAAAGGATACAATCGGACGGTTATAAGCGTGCGCAGTTGACTCAATGGCAGCTTTTGCGATCTTACCACTGATAAGAAATCCGTCAGTGTCCCCGGCGTAAGAATCGTAAACTTCTGATATTGTGTCAAATTTGTTGTAGGAAACCACCTGGATGTCGCAGTTTAGTTTTAGTTCTGAGACGATCTGCGAGATAGGTTCCTTTAAGTACTGGCTGGTAATAGCCACAATTTTTCTTTTCATTTTCATTCACCTCTCAAAAAGTATCATATAAAATTATCTTCCATAAATCAACCATAATATTCTGAAAATTAAAAAAATAACGAATAAATAGGTAAAAACAACGAAAATCTAGAATATTCTGTAATATTATTGACTAAAATCTTAGAAGTTGGTATATTGTAATCATGATAACTATTCTGTAAATGTTCCAAAAACGAATAAAAATCTTCTGTAAATATACTAAAAGTAGAACAGTATTTTTAACGTAAATGACAGGAACAAAGTTAAAGGAGGGCTTAGTATGAATTACTATGAAAGAGCATTGGAATTAAAGGATGAAACAATTGCAAACCGCAGACACATCCACAAAAATGCTGAAACTGGTCTGGATCTTCCAAAGACCAAAGCTTATGTTATGGAAAAGCTGACAGAATACGGACTTGAGCCGAAGGATTGTGGCTACGGGGTAACAGCTACACTCGGCAAAGGGGGAAAGGTTCTTCTTCTGAGAGCAGATATGGATGCACTTCCGATGCCGGAAGAAAGCGGAGAAGAATTTGCATGTCCTACAGGAAAAGAAGCACATACATGCGGACATGATTTCCACGCTGCAATGCTTCTTACAGCAGCAAAGATGCTGAAAGAAAAAGAAGATACACTGGAAGGAACTATCAAATTCATGTTCCAGCCGGCAGAAGAGACTTTTGAAGGAAGCAAGAATATGATCGAGAACGGTATTCTTGAGAATCCTCCGGTTGATGCAGCGCTTGCGTACCATGTATCACCGGGAAAAATGCCGATTGGACTTTTTATGTACAATGATAAGGATACAATGATGTATTCTGTAGATGGATTTAAGATCACCATTCATGGAAAAGGCTCCCACGGTGCTTATCCACATGTAGGAGTTGACCCGATCAACATCGGAGTTCATATCCATCTTGCATTGCAGGAGCTGATCGCAAGAGAAAGTGATCCGACACATTCCTGTGTGCTTACAATCGGACAGTTTGCAGGTGGAACTGCAGCAAACATCATTCCTGAGACTGCTGTTCTCCAGGGAACGATCCGTACCAACAAACCGGAAGCAAGAGAACTTCTGGTTCGCAGAATGAAAGAAGTCGCTGAAAGGACAGCAGCTGTATATAACGGAACCGTTGATATTGAGATGATCTCAGAAGTTCCTCCGCTGATCTGCAATCCGAAGCTTACCGACGAAGTGGTTGGATATATGCAGGAGCTTGGAATTCCGGGACTCACACCATATCCGGGAATTTCTGCAAGTGCTTCTGAAGATTTTGCAGTGATCGCTGAAAAGGTTCCAAGTACATTTATGTATCTGTCAGCAGGATATCTGGATGAAAGAGGACAGTATCCGGCACATCATCCGAAAGCACAGTTTAATGAGGATGTTTGCCCGATTGGAGCAGCTTGTCTTGCACATTGCGCTTCACAGTGGCTTAAAAATAACAAATAGAGAGTAAAGGTTTCTTTAGGAACAGGAGGAAAAGAATATGAGTAAAGAACAGCAGGCACAGCCACAGGTTGCGATTCCGCTTCCGAAGGCAAAGAAAAACTTGGTTCAGATCGGATGTATCTGCATGATGCTTTCCGTAGCAATGTATGGACTGGTATTTGCAACGTTAACAGCACCTATCCTTGAAAAAGTTGATGCGATGGGATATGTAGGACTCTTCTCTATCGTAGGTGCGATCGGTGTATCGATTATGACTCCGATCGGAGGAAAATTAGGTGACCTTATTGGGCGAAGAAACATTGTAGTGATTCCTGGAATTATCTGCGCACTTGCAGGTTTTGCATTTGCATTTGTCAGATCTCTGATTCCACTGATGATCCTCAGACTGATTGTCAGCCTTGCACAGGGCGCATTTACAGCAGCACCATACATTATCGCAGGTCTTATCAATGAAAGAAAAGATGTACCAAAGGCAATGGGTATGCTTGCAACCGCAATCGCTGTTGGTGGATTTGGAGGAAGTATCATCGCAGGTATTTTAACAGATATGGGATTATTGACTGTGGCAATCCTTATGCCGGCAATTCCACTTATTCTTGGTATTGTACTGATCGGAATGAATATGCCAAATCAGAAACGTGAAGGAAAAGTTACGATTGATGTTCCGGGTATGATCGCACTTATCGTATCACTTTGTGGAATTCTTCTTGCACTGAACTTTGGATCTTCTATGGGATGGACAAATCCAATGATTCTTGCAGGTCTTGTAATTGGTATCATTGCTCTTATTGCACTTGTTAAGATTGAAAATAAAGCTGCAGAGCCGTTGATTCCAATGAAATTATTTAAAAATAAAAACTACACAGTACTCCTTATTGTAGGATTTATCTGCTATTTCTATCAGAATGCCATGAACTATTATGCACCGATCGGTGCCATGCAGGTTATGGGAGCATCCACGAGTGCAGCAGGTGCACTGCAGATGCCTCGTACACTTATTACAATTATTCTTCCGACCATTGCAGGTGCATGGGTAGGAAAGAAAGCAGCCAATGCATGGAAGGCAATGGTAATCGGCACAAGTCTGGCGTTAATCCCGATGGCAGTGATGGCTTTGGTAACAAATTCAGGTGCTTCGATTATGATTTATTTTGTAGCACTTGCAGTTACAGGTATTGCCGAAAGTTTCCGTGCCGTATCCATTACGCCGACAGCACAGGCAATGCTGGCACCGGAGGACATGGGAATCGGAACTTCTCTGGTTAATTTTGCAAATTCACTTTCAGGAACAATTGCAGTTGCGGTATTTGCAGTCGCATATAATGCAAGTACATCAGCTGATCCGACCAATGTAGCACTGATCCAGAATGGTGTAAAATCTGTATTCTGGACAGCAGCAGTCGTTACTCTGATTGGACTTCTTCTGGTAATCTTCATTGTAAAACCGGAGATGAGCAAGAAAGCAGCAGAAAGTAAATAGAATATTGAAATCCATGTGAACATGTGAATAAGAAGCCGGGGCGGATGTGAAAAAGCATCTGCCCCGGTTGTTATCTGGAGAAGTCTTTTATAGATCTGCCGGATACAGGGATGAGAATGGAAATGACATATGTTTCAGGTAAATGCAGATTGCATTTCAGAAAATCAAGAGTATAATAAGAAATAGTGAAAAGAAGAAAGGCAGACATATATCTGTCTTTTTATAATTATAGAGACAATTTTAAAGATATAAGAAATAATATGATTTACCGGAGGAAAAGAATGCTTGGAAACTATCTGGATGAAGTACGAAAAAAAGCACCACTGATACACAATATCACCAATTATGTGACGATCAATGATGTGGCAAATATGGTTCTTGCCTGCGGTGCAAGTCCGATTATGTCAGATGAGCCGACTGATATTGAAGAAATCACATCCATCTGTCAGGGACTGAATATCAATATGGGAATGCTGAATCCGCGTAAGATTGAAAGCATGCAAAAAGCAGGAAAGAAATCCAACGAACTGCATCATAAAGTGTTGCTGGATCCGGTCGGAGCTGGCTCAAGTACCTTCCGGACAGAGGCGGCACTGAATCTGATACGTGATATTCAGTTTGATGTGATCCGGGGAAATATTTCTGAGATCAAGACCTTAGCAGCAGGACATGGTACAACGAGTGGAGTGGATGCAGACGAGGCAGATACACTGACGGAGCAGAATCTGGAGAAAATGATTCCGTTTATAAAGGATTTTTCCAGAAGGACAGGTTCTGTGATTGCTGTGACTGGAGGAATAGACCTTGTAAGTGATGCAAAGAGGTGCTTTGTGATCCAGAACGGTCGTCCGGAGATGGGACGGATCACCGGAACCGGGTGTCAGCTTTCCGGGATGATGACGGCATTCCTTGCGGCGAATCCGGAGAACAATCTGGAAGCAGCGGCAGCAGCGGTCTGTGCCATGGGGCTTGCCGGTGAGACTGGCTGGAAATATATGCAGCCGGGAGATGGAAACGCAACCTACCGTAATCGGATCATCGATGCGATTTATAATATGGAAGGAAAAGAATTGGAAGAAGGTGCAAAATATGAGATTAGATAAGAAAGATATGGTTCTGTATGCGGTAACAGACCGTCACTGGCTGAATGGAGAAAGCCTGTACAGCCAGGTGGAAAAAGCGCTGAAAGGCGGGGCTACATTTATCCAGCTCAGGGAAAAAAATCTGGGTGAGGAAGAGTTTCTGGCAGAAGCAAAAGAGATTGCCAGACTCTGCAAATCCTACCATGTACCATTTGTGATCAATGACAATGTAGAGATTGCAAAGAAGGTAGATGCCGATGGTGTGCATGTGGGGCAGAGCGATATGGAAGCTCTTGATGTGCGGAAAACACTGGGCGAGGACAAGATAATCGGTGTTACGGCAAAGACGGTCGAGCAGGCGCTAAAGGCGCAGGCACACGGAGCTGATTATCTGGGAGTCGGTGCAGTCTTTGGCACGACATCAAAGGCAGATGCAACAAAACTGGATCATAAGGTTTTAAAGGAAATCTGCGAGACGGTGGACATTCCGGTTGTGGCAATTGGGGGAATCACGGAAGAGAATGTGACAGAGCTTGCCGGAAACGGAATCTGTGGAGTTGCCGTGATCAGTGCAGTTTTCGGACAGCCGGATATTGAGCAGGCTACAAAAGAATTAAAAGAGAAAGTAGAGGGTATGTTGAAATGATTTTGTTTACTAGCGATTACACAGAAGGGGCACATCCGAGAATTATCGAGAAGCTTGCCGAGACCAATATGGAGCAGACAGTAGGATATGGGGAAGATCCTTACTGTGAAGCTGCAAGAGAAGCCATCAAAAAAGTATGCGATGCACCAGATGCAGATGTGCATTTTCTGGTGGGAGGTACCCAGACGAACTTTACGGTAATTTCTTCTATTTTACGCCCGTTCCAGGGAGTGATCTGTGCAGATAGCGGACATATCAATGTCCATGAGACAGGAGCGGTGGAAGCAACTGGCCATAAGGTTCTGGCACTTCCTTCAAAGGAAGGAAAAATCACAGGACAGCAGATCAAGGAATATTACGACCTGCACTGGAGTGATGAGTCTCGTGAACATATTGTTCAGCCAAAAATGGTTTATATTTCACATCCGACAGAGGTAGGAACATTGTATACAAAGAATGAACTTGAAAATATTTCTACTGTATGTAAGGAATGTGGACTTTATCTTTTCCTGGATGGGGCAAGAATGGGTTATGGGCTGATGGCACCGGGAACCGATGTGACACTTCCGGATATTGCAAAGTGTTGTGATGTATTCTATATTGGAGGAACAAAGGTCGGTGCATTGTTCGGAGAAGCTGTGGTAATCACAAATCCGTGTCTAAAGCAAGATTTTCGTTACTGCATTAAACAAAAAGGTGGAATGCTTGCAAAAGGAAGACTGCTTGGCGTTCAGTTCCTGGAGCTTTTTAAAGATGGTCTTTATTTTGAAATCTCCAAACATGCGATTGATATGGCAATGCTTTTGAAAGACGGACTGAAGGAAAAAGGATATGAATTCTTCATGGACAGCAATACCAACCAGCAGTTCATTATTGTGGAAGATGCCAAATTGCAGGAAATCCGTCAAAAATATGGCGTAACTTATCAGGAAAGGTACGATGAGACCCATAGTGTGATCCGATTATGCACTTCCTGGGCGACAAAAGAGGAAAATGTGAAGGCATTCCTGCAAGATATGTAATTTGTGAAAAATTGAATAAAGCTTTACAGGTAAGGCAGATATGGTAAATGATAAGGACTTTTTTGCACAGAAAATGGCAGAAGAGTCCTTTTTTGCTTTTCGTAGTGTTTTAATATGAGAAAATAATAGTTAGGCATTTAATTATTTGTTTGTGAAAAATATTATAAAAATATAAATTATTGAGAATAAATGTTGACTTATATGTGTGATACGCATAAAATAACGATTAGACTTCTAATGAATAGACATCTAATTAAATTGCGGGAGGTGAAAGGGTGAAGTCGGATAAATTTGAGTGTGGGGATTTTACCAGGGAGAATATGCCGGTACAACTTCTTCTTGCACAGGTCGGACATATGTATAAATGGTATGTGACGAACCAGATGAAGGATACAGAGCTGAAAGCCGGACAGGCAGGAATTCTTGCAATATTGCAGATGGTAGGACCGATGTCACAGAGAGAGCTTGCAGATCATATTCATATTACGCCGCCATCGGTGAATGTAGCAGTTCAGAAACTGGAAAAGCTCGGATATATTAGAAAAGAGCAGGACGAAAAAGACCAGCGGATGACAAGGATCCATCTGACAGAACGTGGAGAGAAGATTCTTGGCAACATGCATGAGATTCTCCGAAGCACGGAAAATACACTCCTGAAGAATATGAGCACAGAAGAGAAAATACTGTGCAGGAGACTGCTTTTACAGATGAGTGACAATCTTTTCCAGGAAAAAGAATTCCGTGATATGCCATGTAAAAACCCATTTGAGGAATAAAAATAGTTACTAAGAAAGGAAATAATTGCTATATGAGAAAGTTATTCAAACATTTGAAGCCTTATGCAGCAACTATAGCAGCGATTGTTGTTATCCTGATCGTTCAGGCGTACTGCGATCTGTCATTGCCTTCTTATACTTCGGACATTGTCAATGTCGGAATCCAACAGGGAGGAATTGATGAGAAGATTCCGGATGCAATCGCAGAGGAAGAGATGAATAAGCTGTTGCATTTTGTGGCAGAAGAAGACCAGAAGACAGTGCTGGATGCATATGAGAAAAAGGAATCCGATTCGGATTATAAGTATGATGGAGCAATTTATGTTCTGAAGGATTCCGTGAAAAAAGATGAAGAAAAGTCAGGAAAGATATTTGACATCCTTGGAAAGCCGATGCTTCTGACTTATGGATTTGAATCTGGAAGTGATACAACGAAGAAGATGGAAGAATCCATGAAAGAGAATATGATTTCTTCTATAAAGGAACAGGCTGAGAAACAGGCAGAGAGTATGCAGTCCCAGATGACAGATGAGCAGAAAACAGCACTTGCGGCAAATCCGGAGCTTGCCAAGAAACAGCAGGATGAAATGCAGAAAAACATTGATGAACAGGTGAAAAAGATCGAAAATGCAGATATCTTTGAGATCCTGAACATGATACCGGATGAACAGAGAGCAGACGTTATTGATAAAATATCAGAAAAAATGGACGATATGCCGGATACCATGCTGGAACAGTCAGCAACTTCATATATTAAAGAAACCTACAGTGTTCTGGGCGTGAATACAGATAAGATCCAGAACAGATATATTTTAACAACTGGCGGTAAGATGCTTGCACTTGCATTTCTTGGAATGCTCGCAAGTGTTACCGTAGGACTTCTTGCTTCCAGAGTGGCAGCAAGTACGGGACGTGATCTGAGAGGAAAGGTATTTAAAAAAGTTGTTGGATTTTCCAATGCAGAATTTGACCATTTTTCAACCGCATCCCTGATCACAAGAAGTACCAATGATATCCAGCAGATCCAGATGCTTGCAGTTATGCTTCTGAGAATGGTTATGTATGCACCGATCATGGCAATCGGAGGAGTTTTCAAGGTTCTTCATACGAATGTCAGCATGTCATGGATCATCGTACTTGGGGTAATCCTGATCGTGATGGTTGTTGCTGTATTATTTATTGTGGCAATACCAAAATTTAAGATTCTGCAGAACCTAGTTGACAGACTGAACCTTGTTACTCGTGAGATCCTTACCGGACTTCCGGTTATCCGTGCATTCAGTACAGAAAAGCATGAAGAAGAACGATTTGATAAAGCGAACAGAGATCTGACAAGAACCAACTTATTTGTAAACCGTGCCATGACATTTATGATGCCGATGATGATGCTGATCATGAACGGAATTACCATACTGATTGTATGGAGCGGCGCACATGGTGTCAGTGACGGGCAGATGCAGGTTGGTGATATGATGGCATTTATCCAGTATACAATGCAGATCATCATGTCTTTCCTTATGATCTGTATGATTTCTATTATGCTTCCAAGAGCAGCTGTTGCAGCAGACCGTGTGGATGAAATTCTGACCAGCGAGACAGCAATCGAAGATAGGAAGACACCGGAAAAACTGGGTGAGAACGGAAAAGGTGAAGTAGAATTCCATCATGTATCCTTCCGTTATCCTGGAGCAGAAGAGGATGTGCTTCACGACATCAGCTTTACTGCAAAGCCGGGACAGACGACAGCAATCATTGGAAGTACCGGAAGTGGTAAATCTACCATGATCAACCTGATTCCAAGATTCTATGATGTGACAGAGGGATTTATTACCTTAGACGGAAAAGATGTCCGCACTCTCACGCAGCATGATCTGAGAGAAGAACTTGGTTATGTGCCACAGAAAGGTGTTCTGTTCTCAGGAACCATCGCTTCTAATATTCTGTATGGCAATCCGGATGGATCCGAAGTCGAGATGAAGGAAGCCGCAGAAATCGCACAGGCAACTGAGTTTATTGAAGAGAAACAAAAAAAATACGAAAGTCCGATCGCGCAGGGCGGTTCCAACGTATCCGGCGGTCAGAAGCAGCGTCTTTCTATCGCACGTGCGATTGCAAAGAAACCAAAAGTTTATATTTTTGATGACAGTTTTTCAGCACTGGATTATAAGACAGACGTAACCCTTCGTGCTGCATTGAAAGAAAAGACACAGGACAGCACAGTGATCATTGTAGCACAGCGAATCAGCACCATTTTACATGCGGAGCAGATCATTGTGCTGGATGATGGAAAGATTGTGGGAATTGGAACACACAAAGAGCTTCTGAAATCCTGTGAGGCTTATTATCAGATTGCTTCATCCCAGCTTTCAGAAACAGAGCTGGCAAGAGACTTGAATGATGAGACTGACGGAAAGGAGGAAGCATAGTATGAGTAATCAGCCAAGAAGAAGAGGACCTATGGGCGGTGGACATGGAAGAATGGGAACCGGCGAAAAAGCAAAAGACTTCAAAGGTACTATGAAGAAACTTTTTACTTACCTTAGTGAATATAAAATCGGTATTTTCTTTGTTATGATATTCGCAATCGGAAGTACAGTTTTCAATATCGTTGGTCCGAAGATTCTGGGAAAAGCGACAACGGAGATTTTCAAAGGTCTGGTTGGAAAAGTATCCGGAGGCAGTGGAATTGATTTTACAAAGATTGGTAAAATCCTGTTAACTTTATTGTGTCTGTACGTGATCAGCGCATGTTTCTCCTTTATCCAGGGATATATCATGACAGGCGTATCACAGAAGCTGACCTATCGCATGCGAAAAGAAATTTCTGAAAAGATCAACCGTATGCCGATGAATTATTTTGATACGACTACACACGGTGAGGTACTTTCCAGAGTAACCAATGACGTAGATACTCTGAGCCAGAGCCTGAACCAGAGTGCAACCCAGATGATCACATCCGTGACAACAATCATCGGTGTACTGATCATGATGCTCAGTATCAGTCCGCTGATGACCGTGATCGCACTTCTGATCCTGCCGGTATCTATGGTACTGATTTCTGTAATCGTAAAACACTCACAGAAATACTTCAAAAGCCAGCAGGAATATCTGGGACATATCAATGGTCAGGTAGAAGAAGTATATGGCGGACATAATATTGTCAAAGCATTCAATAAAGAAGAAGATGTGATCCGAGAATTTGATGAGACTAATGATATCCTGTTCCGTTCTGCATGGAAATCACAGTTCCTTTCCGGAATGATGATGCCAATCATGCAGTTTGTCGGAAACCTTGGATATGTAGGAGTTTCTATCTTAGGTGGTTACCTTGCAATCAAACAGACCATCGAAGTTGGAGATATCCAGTCCTTCATCCAGTATGTAAGATCCTTTACACAGCCGATCCAGCAGGTTGCACAGGTAGCGAACATGCTCCAGTCGACAGCTGCTGCATCAGAGAGGGTATTTGAATTTCTGGACGAAAAAGAAGAAGATCAGTTTGCTGAAAATCCAGTATCTGTAGAAGGATTACAGGGAAATGTAGAATTTGAACACGTACATTTCGGATACAATCCGGAGCATATCATCATCAATGATTTCTCTGCAAAAGTAAAAGAAGGTCAGAAGATCGCCATCGTAGGACCGACCGGAGCCGGAAAGACAACCATGATCAAATTGCTGATGCGTTTCTACGATGTCAACAGCGGATCAATCAAGATCGATGGACACAACATCAAAGACTTCAATCGGAGCGAACTCAGACAGATGTTCGGAATGGTACTTCAGGATACCTGGCTGTTCAGCGGAAGCATCGAAGATAATATCAAATACGGAAAACTCGATGCCACCCACGAAGAAGTCGTAGCAGCAGCCAAAGCTGCCCACGTACATCGTTTCGTCCAGACTCTTCCAAGCGGATACAACATGATTCTCAACGAAGAAGCCAGCAACGTATCCCAGGGTCAGAAACAGCTCCTCACGATCGCCAGAGCCATCCTGGCTGATCCAAAGATTCTGATCCTCGATGAAGCTACCAGCTCCGTAGACACCAGAACCGAAGTCCAGATCCAGAAAGCCATGGATAACCTCATGAAAGGCAGAACCAGCTTCGTAATCGCCCACCGACTTTCAACCATCAGAGATGCAGATCTTATACTGGTAATGAAAGACGGCGATATTATCGAGCAGGGGAACCATGAAGAACTACTTGAGAAGAATGGTTTCTACGCAGAACTGTATAATTCGCAGTTTGAAAACGCTACAAGCTGTGCATAAAGATAAAAAGAACCAGAAATTCATGCTCGCATGATTTTTGGCATCTTTTTATTTTTATATAGAGCGCCAGCTCTCATTCGGATGATGCGACAGCATTAGCCGAATGCAGCACAGCGTATGTGTCGGGGCAAAAGAGTAGAGTGCATCATTCCACAAACTAATCAATCTCCAGCGGAACAGGAGCTTCAGCTCCGCTTCCCGCGCCTGTCTTGCGTTCCCTAAATTTAATTCAATTATTTTCCAACATCTCTAGCAACGCCGAATTTGTTGATTTATTTATGATTTCTGTAATTTTCAATCAACCAGATTAAACGAATTTGTTGACTTGTTTTTGAGTTTTATAGTATCTAGATCAATAATAGTTCCTTATTTCGTTGATTCATTTTCGGCTTTTAAGTTTTGCAATCATTTTTTTCAGTATAACGCATGTAAAAATGTGTATCAATGAAGCAAAAAATAAATATGAAAAACTGTAAAAAATATTGCCATCAATAAAAATCATATATATGATATTTATAAAGAACAAAGGAGGTTTAAAATAATGCCTATGAAAAAAAGATTATCCAGTTCCATTGGTACTATTATTGTTCTCTGTGCGATAATCATAATATCGTTGCAGAAATATCAGCCGGACAAAGAAGTAATTACTACTTTCATATATGAATGGCTAAATGACGATTCCAGGGCAGAGACAGAATACAAAAAAATTCTGGAAACCGGAAGTGATAATCAATCCTTATCTCAGCCTTTGCAAAAATACTTCATAACAGAAGCGGCATTCCAATCTTTCTTAAAGACATTTTATTATTTACCAGTAAAAATTCTGCAACAATACGATTCCTACAATTTAATAGACATTAACATAACAAAAGAATCTAATAGTTACTTTGTAAAAGTAGACTTAGAATTGATAAAAGAAGAAAAATCAAAGAATCATTCCATCACAATAAAAATTCAAATGGATCATAAAAAGTTTACCTATTTTACCATCACAGAAGGAAAAGAAATTTAACACAAATAAGCGGTTGAAAGATAAGAAACAAATAGGATATAATAACCCATAGATATTCAGGAAGGGAGGAAATCTTTCATGCAAAAAGTAATCAGTATCGGAAAACAGAATTTTGTATCTCTTCGGGAGAATGATTGTTTTTATATTGATAAAACAGATCTGATCTGTAAGTGGTGGGAATCAAAAGATGAAATTACTTTGATCACCAGACCGCGTAGATTTGGAAAAACATTGAATATGAGTATGCTGAATTGTTTCTTTTCCAATCAATTTACAGGACGGGAAGACCTTTTTAAAGGATTGGTAGTCTGGAAAAAGGAAAAGTATCGTAAAATGCAAGGAACCTATCCGGTAATTTTTCTGAATTTTTCCGCAATTAAAGGCAGTAATTATGAAGATGCCAGAGATGGGATTATCATGGCGATCAATGAAGCCTATTCAGAACATAGGTATCTGCTTGAAAGTAATGAACTTACGGATGGTGAGAGGAAATGCTTTGAAGAGTTAGATTATTATGCAAAAAATCCAGGAATCAAAAAACAGGTGGCAAATGATACAATCTGTAATGCGGTAAAAAATCTGGCAAATTGCCTGAGCCGGTATTATAAAAAGAAAGTTATTATTTTGCTGGATGAATATGATACCCCGATGCAGGAAGCTTATCTCTATGGATATTGGAAAGAATTTACAGCATTTATCAGAAGTTTATTTAATGCAACGTTTAAGACAAATCCATATTTGGAAAGAGCAATGATGACAGGGATTACACGCGTGTCGAAAGAATCTGTATTTTCAGATTTAAATAATCTTAACGTTGTAACAACGACATCAACGGAGTATGAAACCTGTTTCGGATTTTCGGAAGAAGAAGTATTTCAGGCGTTAGAAGAGCGTGGGATGAACAATCAGAAAAAGCTTGTAAAGTCCTGGTATGATGGTTTTGTATTTGGAAATACGCATGATATCTATAATCCTTGGTCAATTACTAATTTTTTAGATAAAAAACAGGTCCGTCCTTATTGGGCAGATACCAGTTCAAATAGTATGATTGATGAACTGATTCGAAAAGCTTCCACAGACATCAAAGAAAAGATGGAAGAATTGCTGCAGGGAAAAGAAATCGTAGTTAATTTTGATGAACAAATCGTATTTGAGCAGCTTGATCAAGATGAGAATGCAATCTGGAGCCTGATGCTGGTAAGTGGTTATCTGAAAGCAGAGCAGATAGAATATCGGGGCGTTTTGTTAGAGCCATGGTATCATCTGCGAATCACCAATCTGGAAACAACAGCAATGTTTACAACTATGTTTAAAGGATGGTTCGCAAAGAATCAATCCAATTATAATCAGTTCATGAAGGCATTATTAAGTGATGATATAGATGCTATGAACTATTATATGAATCAGATTATAATGACAACATTCAGTTATTTTGATGTAGGACAAAATGAACCGGAACGATTTTATCATGGATTTGTTCTGGGACTCATTGCGGATCAGACTGATATCTATGAGATTCGGTCGAACAGAGAAAGTGGTTTTGGACGTTATGACGTGATGATGATTCCTAAAATAAAAGAAACAAAAAAGTATCCGGCGATTATTATGGAATTTAAAGTGAGAAATATAAAAAGAGAAGAGATTCATCATTATGGTTTTGCATTTGAAGGAAAAAAAGTATTGATAGGATAAAAAGAAGAAAGTCAAACTGCTATTGCGATTTAAAACTTTTTCATATAGCAGTTTGACTTTATCCGTTTTATAGATTAATGTAAATAAAATCCCAGATCCAATATACATTCCGGAGGCAGATATTCTCGCGGAATATTCACAAGTGCAGTAATTTTCCATAAGATACCAAATCCAATCAGAATGAGTAGCATTCCTCTGACACATTTTCTATAATCTCCGGCAGGAAACTTATACAAATCTTTAATTCCAAAAGCAAAGATAAAAATTAAAATCAGGACGGTTATTCCAAACAAAAAGAAAAAAGATTTTTGCTTTTCTAAAATACGTCTGTTTTCACCAGACTGTTTTTTATGTTCCCCTTCCTGATCGATGGTGACTTCATCTCCATCTTTTAATGGATATGTAGACCATTTTATGATCTGCAAAAGTTGTCCTTTTTCATCTTTTTCTTCCGGAAGAAGAATACTATCTGCGGTTATGGAAAGAGGATCGACAGCCTTTGAAAAGGCGAGAAATTTTGTTCCGAATACTCCTTCTTGCTCTGCCAGATAAAAAATCATATTTGTATCGGTATTATAGCAACTTTTGGGAATACGGATGGTAGAATTAAGCTTTTCTTCTTTTGTCTGACTGATCGTTGCAATCTCTACAGGTATCTGCATCCATTTTTCTATACGGATGGATAAAATAGTACAGATCATTAAAGAAATCAGGATCATACATCCGGCATTCCAGGTTTTCTTTTTCATCATTTTATCAACTCCATAAAATATCTTTTAGTCCATCCGTCAATTCTGTATTGTAATATAAAAAGAAAAATGTCACTGGAAGTAAACATAGTAGACCACAGACGGATTGAATTCCAACAGCATTTTGATTGAGTGATGCGAGAAAAACAGAAAGGGGATAGTCGGTTTCTTTTTCGAGAAAAAGGATAGGCTGTTCAACCATATTCCAGCTTTCTGTAAATACTAATATAAATAATGTGATAACGGCAGGTTTTGAATTTGGAACTATAATGTAGCGAATCATTTGTAGCTGATTTACGCCATCCATTCTTGCGGCATCAAGTGTAGAATCTGGGATTGCCTGGAAAACGAAAGTAAGCCATACAGTTCCAAAAGGTGAAAATATTGCAGGGATTATCAAAGCTTTCCAACTGTTTAAAAGTTTTAGTTTTTCTAATAAAATATAATTCGGCAGCAGTGTTACCTGAATCGGTAAAATCATAAATAGTGCAAATAGTATAAACCAGAATTTTTTCAGAGGAAAAGAATATTTTGCAAATGCTGTTCCTGACATACAGGAAAAAAGGGTTTGTCCTGCCGCAATCATCAGACACATGGCAAGGCTTCTCCAAAATTTTATCAGATAATCAGGTTTTGCCAGAAAAACTTTATAATAATTCATCAGAGAAAATCCGGTATCTGAATGAAAAACTGAAAATACAATCAGATAGATAATTGGAAATAAAAAAATAAAGGCTATGATCGAAAAAACAAAGAGCCGGGTGTACTGTTTGTACTTATGCATCGGCAGTCCTCCTCTTTAGAAAATAGTATATCATATAGATAAGACCACTTAGAAAAAGAATAAATACGGTAATAATAGTTGCACTGGCGGAAACCTTTTGGTAATTCAGATTTTGTAAATTATTATTCATAAAATGTTGTAAAAAATAAATACTGTTGTCTGGATGAGTTCCGCCAAGTAAAAAGGCTTCTCTGTAGCATTTAAACGCATTCATTATGGAGAGTATTAATGTAAAAAGGATAACCGGAAACAATATAGGACAGGTAATATAATAAAAGCTCTGCCATTTTCCGGCTCCGTGAAGACTGGCATATTCATAATATTCTTTCGGAATCATCTGAAGTCTGGAAGAATAAATGAAAATATAATATCCAACAAATTTCCAGAAATATAAAATACAGATGATCCAAAAAGCGCTTGATGTATGAAGCCAGTCTTTTTCAGGAAGATAAAAAAAGTTTAGTATCAGATTCAAAAAACCATTATTTTTGAAAAAAAACTGGATGACTAAAACTATAGATGCGATTGGCATGATGATTGGATAAAGAAAAGAGAGTCGGAAAATTTTCTGACCTTTCGTAATCTGTTGTAAAATTACAGAAATACAGAGAGCTGTCCCTAAAGTAACTGGTATTGTAACAAGCATATATTTACAAGTGTTTTTTACTGCCAGTAAAAACATTGTATTTTTAAATAGTTCTTTATAATTATCAAGACCTACAAATTCGCGTTTTCCGATACCAAAAGAAACAGAATACCACAAAACAATCAAAAATGGGATCAGATAAAAGAAAAGAAATCCTGATATTGCAGGGAAAGCCAGTAAGAATCCCTTCTTCTTTTTTTTCATTGCATCACGCTCGCTTTCACTTAAAACTATTCTGTCACCTGTGTATGATAATCATTCCATGCTTTGTCTGCTAAAGCCGAAAGCTTATCTTGCCATATCTTTTTAAAATCAGTTTGCGGACCATATAATAAACTACTATTTTCTATAATCTCTTCATAAATAAAATGTTCAACTTCTGTCGGAAAATATGCTCCTTCTAAGGACTGAAATGCTTTTATAGCTAAATCCTGTTTTGACTGATCTAAGAAGGACAGTTTTGTACGGATGGCAGATACTTGTACCGGATAATCTGTTCCAAGGACACCATTTGCGCTTAGTGACATTCCATTAGTACTAGTTGATTCCTGAATTACGTTATTTAAAAAATACATTAAGAAGTGATAAGCTTCTTCTTTATAATCAGATGCCATACTTACAGCACCAAAGCAACGAATGGCAGCCATTTTTTTCCCCTGAATATCAGGGATTATGTCTATTTGCGTTGTGTGTTCGTTTATGTCATCCAAAGATGAGATTAAAATATGCGAAGAGCTAGTATCAGTATTATTTGTCTTTTCATTTTCTAAATAATCTTGTTTAAATAATAAGTATTCTAATGCGAAATTACTCCACTTTTCCTTATCAAAGAAAATCTGACCGGAATTGTAATCCGCAGCAGGTTGAAACCAGTTACCACTGATATTATCTAATTCGAATAGTGCATTTTTCAGAGCGTGGTCAGAAGAACTTTTTATATTTGAAATCCAATCTTCTAAGGTATCATTTTCCTGTGTATAATCAAGTACAGTATCGGAGATTAACATATTATAGTGGCAGGAAAGAGGAAGAATATATTGTCTTTCCTGATATTGACCGGGGAGAAGAAAAGACGGATTATAGTTTTTCTTTTGCCAATAAGAATCTTTTTTCATATATTTATCCAATGAGGCGAATACACCACTTTGCATTGCCTTATAAGGATTTTCAAAAAGAGGTTCGTTCATCTGCGCAGCTCCATCGGTGGAACAGTTAACAAGATATAAGTCAGGACCTTTTCCAGACATGATCTGTGTACGGAGTTTCTGAATTTCTGCAGATCTTTTATCAGGATCAGGAGATAATATTTTAATTTCAAATTCCAGAGAGTTATTTTTGGATGTGGCATATTTTACAGCATCAAGGACCTGCTCCTTAAAAGCAGGTTCTATAACAATAGAGAGTGTTTTGGAGACATCTTTATTTAGCTTTGTACATCCGGATAATCCAATTGAAAGGATGAGGAGTGGAAGAAGATAAAATTTAAAATTGAACATTGGTATGATCCCTCATTAAAAATTACAAAGTATAATTGATTGAATTTAAATGATGTATATGTCTTAGTATCTGAATTTTAACACAAAAATAAAACGATGTCAAAAAAATATAAAGGAATTTTTTGAAAATGAAGTAGTTCGTATGATTTTGTTGATTTTCGAAGAATACCAGAGGACGCTTGCATTTCAAAAAAATACAAGTTATCCTTAAGAAGATGTACAAAGGAGGAAAAGAAGATGCAGCTTGCAACAGCAATGAATCTAAGAAAAGCAATGGATGAGGAAACCAAAAGAGAGCGGTTCGCTTCCTGGTACAGCACACTGCCCGGAATCCCGGCACATGAAAAAGAGATCATAGAAAGGTCTTTAAAATATAACGTGTGGAAAGAACTCATAAAGCTCTTTGTCGTTTATATGATCCTTTCACTGGTATGGTTTTTCGGAGCCGGTCGCTATGATCCGTTTGAAAGTGTAACAGGATATTCTCTCATAGGAAAAAAGAGCGTAATTGGAGTTGTGCAGGAGGATGGCGAGTCATTGCGTTTGAAAAATCCGAATAAAGGCGAGCATGTAAGTTACACACTTGCAGAACTTGGAATGGATCCGATCAAATATTCTTATGGCAGTCGGTTTCAGACATACTGGGAAAAAGAAAAGAATGGGGAATATCAGTTACTTGCGGTATTGCCGGAAAAGCAGGTATCGAAAATAGAAGGTCTTTATTATGGCGTAATGGGAATCGGATATTTTGCAATTCTTATTGGCGGGCTTTGTGCGTTTTTTATCCGGAGAAAACGATATACAGGATGGTTTTTATCGTTCTATTACAGGCTGGAAAAGTTTTACTCAGAATATGGTGTATGGCAGAAATACAGTGTTGAAAGAGGTTATGACACGGTCGATGCGATTATTGCTTACGGAAATGAAAATCCGATATATTTTGTAAACGAATTTTCGAATATCCATCTCACAAAAGAGGAAGTAAAGAAAAAGAAATCAAAGCTTGCCATGGTCTGGCTAACATCAATAGCGGTTATGGCTGGGATTATACTTGTTATTTCACTGTATGTGAATATTACGTCAGCGATCGAGTGCAGGCAAAATGAGGCAAGGACAGCAGCAGTTTTAGAAAAGCTGCAGAATGCGATCGATGAAAAAACGACAGGTCTTGGTGAAAAATCGGAATATTACAGTTATGCGGACATGATCGACCGGGCAAGGGATACATTCCCGGAAGAAGATATCTACTACAAGCTTCAGACAACGGAGGATTATGTCACGATAATTGTCACAACAAAAAAGAAACAAAATGTTTGCTTTGACCGGTATGTGCCGATTCAGGGATCAATTGGTGATGAGGATACAGAGTATAAGCTTGAGATTGCCATGGTATCGGATGCGATGCAGCCGGACGACATTTTACATAATTATACAGGGATACTTAAGATAAAGTAAGGTAATGGCAAAAAGATGATTCTGCGAAAGGACAAAGGAGAAAATTTATGAAAAAGAAAAGATTTGCAATGGCAGCAGTATGCGCAGTCATGACTATAGCGCTTGCGGGATGCAGTATGCTCAGCTCCAAATTGAACGATATTACAGGAAAATTAGTGGGGAATTCGTACACGATTACGACTTATGATAATTACGGGAATCGTGTAATGACAACCACAGGAGACAAGATCAATGTGCAGGGAAATGCAGTGGAAACTTCAAGCTATGATTCAGACGGTAATGTTATCACGGGATATGAGCTTTCCTCTGTCATTACGATTACAATCGATGGAAAGGAAATCGAGAGTTGTGGTGATACCTGTATTTTTGCGCAGGACGCGTTGAAAGCGGATGTGGATTTTACGCAGGAGGATATTGAAAGCAATGCAAGCGGTAAGATTACAGACAATACTGCGATCGCAGGTGTCCTGAATAAGTATAAAAATATGTTTGGAAAAGCCAGAGTTGTTGTTATCAAATCCCAACTGGGACAGCCGATCGTAGCGTATAGTGGAGAAGATGTGTACTGGGAAATCCCGGATGATCTGCCAAAGTTTACGAAGTTGATGATCGATGGGAAAGCGCTGTACATACACCGGGCGAATTTCCAGATCATTGATAAGAGTTTGTTGGAATCCAACTGATAAATTTACTGCGTCAAAGTTTTAGAGCTGATATAATCAAAACATGGGTGCTACCATAACGGTAGGTGGTTAGTCCTTCTTCAGAGGGTGCAGAGTGCTAGTGGCACTCGTTTTGCAACGACCGAAGTAGAACGGAGACCTGTGACCCTCTGATTATATAGAAACCTTGATAAGGAATCTGCTGGAAAGGAGGGCTAAGCCAATGAGTATTTTGGATTTTATTGCAGTTGTGAGTTTTGGAATCACCTGCTTTTGTGTCGGATACACATTCGGCAAAGATAATAATAAGACACAAGAATAACCGCCCCAGCCTGCAAACTGAACGGTTATTTTTAATCAATTAGTATAAAGGCTAACCGTCTATCGGTAGCACTCTTTTTCTATAGTCATATTATCATGTGTCTGTTGAAATGTCAAATTTTCTTACTTTAAATTGGGGTTAAAACCTTATATTTTAGGTCAAAAATTTTTGGTTTATATTTTGTTAGCGTTTCTGAAAAAATTTTTAGTGTAGAAAAATTCACAGTTTAGATTCAAACTTATTTCTCAAAAATATATTTTAATAGAGAGCCACATTCCAAAGAAAATGGGTAACTGTAAGTGAGAGAATGCTAAATTTATCAGGGAAAAAAGTTCTTAAAGAACAATATAAAATGGAAATAATACATGTATTAATAACCTGTGTAAAAGAATAAGTAACAGGAAAATGCATCAATCCAAAGAAAACAGAAGTAATAAAAATAGCAAAGAAATTATTTAATTTCTTTGATAAAAAAGTCAAAACAAATCCACGCCAGAGAATTTCTTCGGTCAGTACATTTAAAAGCATATTAAATATGTAGAAAAAGTTAGCTATGTTTATTCGGTCAAATTTAGCAATTATATTACGGAGTGCTTCAGAAAAAGGTGGTGGGGATAAGAAAGTAAAACGGAAAAAGATTCCCATAAATACATAAAGAACGATTCCACAAAATAATTGAATTATTGGTTTATGTAAATGAAATCCGTATTCTTCAAGAGACTTATTATAGACAGAAATATAAATTATAATTGCAATTGACGGAATAATCGTAATCAATAAAAAGAGCATTTCTGAAATAAGACCATTCAAATATACATAGATAATTCTTTGCAATAAAAACGCACCTAAAAGAGTATAAATTGGGAGAGCTAAGAAAAATATCCATTGTTTTGTTGTAGATTTCATACAGAATCTCCTTTTTGATTTTCTTGTGTAGTAATTGAAAGGTCTTGTTAGTTAAACTGGAATACAGAATCTTTTTTTTCACATCTACAAAATGACCACAATCAATCACTTGCCGCCCAATGATCAGCGCGGCGATCATTCCGGCAAATACTTTTGCGTTCACGGATCATTAAATATCCGTCGAGCCTGTATCCGTACACGATAAAAAGCAGGGACATCACCAGAGTTGGGATGGTCAGCTCTTTAAAGAACAGCACGATCAGGCCCACGCCGATTCCGGCGATAGAGAAACAATAGCCAAGCGAGATGAACCAGACAATTTTTTTAAACCCGATCGAACTGATGACCAGTGCAATAATCAGTAAAATTAGAAACTTCATATGTATGTCTTTTTTTGGTAAAATTGAATTAGTATAATGATAACACTTTTGCGGAAACAGGTAAAGTAAAGTTATTCCGTGCTTGCATTTCCCCAAAATACCAGTTATCCTTATCAGTATATCAGGAGGAGGCACAAAAACATGGAAGAAACAAAAAAGTTATCATGTATAGACTGTAATGTTAAGAAATGCAATGCAAAGCAGAATATAGAGAACAACAAACCATATCCGGGATTTTGCGTGTCACATAATATGGACTTGAAAGACCGGCAGAGGGCGCTGGATACTTATCTGGGAGATGAAAAAGATCTGAAGATCATGCGTGCAAGTGCCGAGATCGAGCACGATTTTTACTGCCAGGCAACCCGTGTGGAGGAGACGATCCGCTGGGCAAAAAAACTGGGTGCCAAGAAGATCGGAATTGCAAGCTGTGTGGGACTCTTAAAGGAAAGCCACCTGCTGGCAGGACTTTTGAGAGAATACGGCTTTGAAGTGTACGGTGTGGGCTGTAAGATCGGAGAAGTTCCAAAGACCGAGGTCGGCATTCCGGAACGGTGCGAGGAGGTCGGAGTTCATATGTGTAACCCAATCCTGCAGGCGCAGATGCTGAACAAAGAGAAGACGGACATCAATATCGTGATGGGACTTTGCGTGGGACATGACAGCCTCTTTTACAAATATGCCGAGGCGCCGAGTACAACGCTGGTTGTAAAGGATCGGGTGCTTGGAAATAATCCGGTGGCTGCTTTGTATACGCTGGACTCTTATTACAAAAAGTTACATCATCTGAATCTGGAGGAAGAATAATGCACATTCGACATATTTTATTTGATCTTGACGGAACGCTGCTTCCGATGAACCAGGACGAATTTGTTACCTTTTATATGCCGCTTCTGGCAAAAAAATATATATCCGAGGGGATTTCCTTTGATCCGAAAGCATTTATCGCATCCGTGTGGAAGGGCTATGGAGCGATGGTGAATAATGACGGAAGCTGTACCAACCGGGAAGCATTCTGGCAGTATATGGACGAACTGCTTCCGACGGATTCGGAGAATTCCGAACGGATTGCCCTTGATTTCTATGCAAATGAATTTAACCAGGCAATTGCGGTGACGCAGCCAAACAGTCTGTCGGACAAGGTTGTGAAAAAGGCAAAGGAAAAAGGAATCTGCACCTACCTTGCAACCAATCCGGTATTTCCAAAGGTGGCAACGATGAACCGGATCAAATGGGCGGGACTGGATGCAGAGGATTTTGAGCTGATCACAACTTATGAGGATAATTGTTACTGCAAGCCAAATGTGGACTATTACCGAACAATTCTTGAACAGTTTCATCTTAGACCGGAAGAGTGTCTGATGGTAGGAAATGACGTGGAAGAGGATCTTGCAATTCGGAAACTCGGCGTAAAGACATTCCTTGTTACAGATACGAAGGAAAATAAAAAGGATCTTCCAATCGAAAGCGATTACCAGGGATCGATGGAAGAGCTGTTTGCATTTGTGGAAAGCCTGGAAAATGCTTAAAAATTTATTGAAATTCCAAACTTTTATTGTAAATGCATGGCGGACGTGGTAAATTATTCTAAGTAGTATCCGGAGGGAACCGGAGAAGAGTATATGATAAGAAACAGAGGGAAACTGATATGAAGAAAAAGTTACTTGTTGTTTGTGGCGGACAGTCCAGTGAGCATTCAATTTCACGAATTTCCTGTAATTCAGTGATGAAGCATCTGGATAAAGATAAATATGAGATTACACTTGTCGGCATTGCAAAAGATGGGAAATGGTACATCTTAAAGCAGGAAGATAATGACCTGTCAAAAGATACCTGGCTTGACGGAGCAGAAGTGGTAGAAGGTGTATTCGATCTTCTGAGAAGTCAGGATGTTGCATTCCCGGTACTTCACGGACTTTACGGAGAAGATGGAACTATCCAGGGATTATTTGAACTGGCACAGCTTCCGTATGTAGGATGCCGTGTATTTGCATCCAGTGCATGTATGGATAAGATTTTTGCAAAGAAAGTATTTGAAAGTGCAGGAATTCCGCAGGTCAAATCTGTATATGTAAAGAAGCGCAATGACGGAAGACTGGTCGTTGTCGAAAAAGACATGGAAGAAACAGAAGAAGTAGAAGCTTCGATTATGAAAGAACTTGGTATGCCATGCTTTATCAAAGCAAGCCGTTCCGGATCCAGTGTGGGCTGTTATCGTTGTGATAAAGCTGAAGATTTACTTCCGAAGTTGGAAGAGGCAGCAAAATATGACACTCATGTTGTAGTAGAAGAGTGCGTGGATTGTATCGAACTTGAGACTGCTGTTCTTGGAAATGATGACATTATCGTATCCAGAGTCGGACAGATCATGCCACACGGTGAATTCTATACCTTTGAATCCAAATATGAAGATGCAGAGAGCAAGACATGTATCCCTGCAAAAGTAGATGAAGAGATTCAGGAACAGATCCGTAAGTATGCTGTTCGTGCCTTTAAGGCAATTGACGGACACGGACTGAGCCGTGTGGATTTCTTCCTGGATAAGAAGACCAATCACGTTTACCTGAATGAGATCAATACCCTTCCGGGATTTACAAGTATCTCCATGTATCCGCAGCTGATGGAAGATTACGGATATAGTTATTCTGAACTGCTGGATAAACTGATTGAGATTGCTGATGAAAATTAATTACAGATAATAGAAGAATGTTTTGCTGCCGCCGTAATTGGCGGCAGTTTTTTATTTCATAGGAGATTCCGAAGGAACTTCCTATGAAACAAAAGGCACTGTGTGCCGGAGATGCGCACTCGCACGAAGATGAAGAATGTCGCAAGCGGTCTACGCTCTGCTTCGGTCGTTGCTTAACGAGCGCCACTGGCGCTCAGCAACGCGCTCGGCGCGAGAACGTGCCTCGGCGCATTCTTTCTTATTGTGCAGAAACATAAAAAGACTGTAAATATAAAAAAATACTTGAAAAAAACTGAAAATAATATATAATTAAAGTAATACAAATGGATGGTGGAGGGAGGTAATCATGGTATGAAAAGAAGAAATATTATATTATTGATTTCGATTCCGTTAGGCATTATGTTAATTGTATATTATGGCTATACCGCATTAGATACCTGGATCCAGTTTCAAATTATAACAGGAAATGGTATTTTGGTAGCAAATAGTGAATGGATATTTTCCATTCAAAACACATTTCTTTTCATATTGAAATGGTTTGGACCGATCTTATCAATCATATGTATATACGGAATTCTAAAATTGTTAAAAAAGAATGAATAAAGAAAAACTCCAGAATCAATTTTATACTGCTGATTCTGGAGTTTCTTTTACTTAGAAATGATATAATTTCACTTTATTACTTCTCTTTACTATATTCCAGAGAAGCTTCCACAAATCCCTTAAACAGCGGATGTGGTTTGTTCGGACGGGATTTGAGTTCCGGATGTGCCTGTGTTCCGATGAACCAAGGATGTTCCGGAATTTCCACCATCTCTACGATTCTGCCGTCCGGAGAAAGTCCGGATAAGAGCATACCGTTCTGGGTAAGAGCATCACGGTAGTCATTGTTGACTTCATAACGATGACGATGACGTTCGTGGATTTCTTCTTTTCCATATAATTTATAAGCTTTTGATTCTTTGTTAAGAACACAAGGATAAGAACCAAGACGAAGGGTTCCACCGATATCTTCAATACCGATCTGGTCAGGCATGATGTGGATGACCGGATGTGTAGTGTTTGGATTCAGTTCTACGCTGTGTGCATCATGATATCCGACAACGTCTCTTGCAAATTCTACGATGGCAAGCTGCATTCCAAGGCAGAGTCCGAGGAACGGAACCTTATGTGTTCTTGCATATTTGATGGCTTCGATCTTACCTTCGATACCACGGTCACCGAATCCACCAGGTACGAGGATACCACTTACATCACCGAGAAGTTCATCGACATTTTTCGGTGTGACAGTTTCAGAGTCAATCCATTTGATATTTACGGTTGTGTGGCTATAGATGCCGCCATGTTTTAATGCTTCAACAACGCTGATATAGGCGTCATGGAGCTGAATATATTTGCCGACAAGGGCAACCGTTACTTCCTGAGTCGGATGCTTCAGGCATTCTACCATTTCTTTCCAGTCTTTCAAATCCGGTTCTGGACAGTCAAGCTTTAAGCATTCGCAGACTACAGAAGCAAGATGTTCTTCTTCCATTGCAAGTGGTGCTTCGTAAAGATATTCTACATCCAGATTCTGGAGAACGTGGTTTGCCGGTACGTTACAGAAGAGGGCAATTTTATCTTTGATTCCCTGATCCAGTGGATGCTCGGAACGGCAGACCAGAATATCCGGCTGGATTCCCATTCCCTGTAATTCTTTTACGCTTGCCTGAGTCGGTTTGGTCTTCATCTCCTGGGAAGCATGCAGATATGGGATCAGTGTGACGTGGATCAGCGCAACATTGTCATGTCCCATATCATGTTGGAACTGGCGGATAGATTCCAGGAAAGGCTGGCTTTCGATGTCTCCGACGGTTCCACCGACTTCGATGATCGCAATCTCGGTATCTGTAGCTGCAGGGTTGCGATAGAAACGGCTCTTGATCTCATTCGTGATATGCGGGATGACCTGTACGGTTCCTCCACCAAAATCTCCACGACGTTCTTTCTGAAGAACGGACCAGTAAATCTTTCCTGTCGTTACATTCGAGTTCTTGGTAAGACTTTCATCGATAAATCTTTCATAATGTCCAAGGTCAAGGTCTGTCTCCGCTCCATCGTCTGTTACAAAAACTTCACCGTGTTGTACCGGATTCATTGTACCCGGGTCAATGTTGATGTACGGATCAAATTTCTGCATTGTAACTGTGTACCCGCGTGCCTTGAGCAGACGCCCAAGAGAAGCTGCTGTGATTCCTTTTCCAAGACCTGAGACAACGCCTCCGGTAACAAATACATACTTAACTGCCATAGTTCCAGTTCCCTCCTTATGGTAATTTTTTTTGTCTACTACTCATTGTGTTCTGTAAAAAATAAGATAGAATGCGATTTCTATTCATCAGAAAAGTCCGGTATAACCTTCTGACAGATAAAAATAGAAAAAAACCCCATAAAAACAAATTTATGTGGCTCCCTCGCTACTTTGATTTCCCCTTGAAATCAATTCCCCTATAAAATACTTTAAAAGTATACACCCATTCCAGAAAAAAATACAACAATTTTTTTTGAAATGGGTGTATAAAAATCAAAAATATAATATTTGTCTACTGATAGATCGGTTTTTTCTCGTATCTCGGTTCAGATGTAACCTGGATGGATAACTTCTGGAACAGACGGATATCTACATTTGCAAGCATAACGGATACATGAGCCTGGCAGCCTTTTAAATTCGGGACTTGTCTGAGTGCCTGTTCAGCAACCGGATTGGAAGAGGCACTGATAGAAAGTGCAATCAGAGCTTCATCGATGTGAAGTCTTGGGTTCTTGCTTCCAAGGAATTCGGTTTTAACTTTCTGGATCGGTTCCAGGGCAGTCGGTGAGATTAGGTGCATATCATGATCGATTCCGGCGAGTTCTTTTAAGGCGTTCAGGATCAGGGCAGCAGATGCGCCAAGCAGATCAGAGGTTTTTCCTGTTACGATGCGTCCGTCCGGAAGCTCCAGAGCGGCAGCCGGTGCACCGGTTTCTTCAGCGCGTGCAAGAGCGGCATCAACAACCTTACGGTCATGTACGGTAACTCCTGCCTGATTCATCAGAAGCTCGACCTTATAAGTCTCTTCCTTCGGGCATTCACCGGAAAGGAAACGGTCCATGGTGCGGTAGTAGCGGCGAATGATCTCCTGACGGGAAGCTTCTTTGCAGACTTCATCGTCACAGATGCAGTTACCAGCCATGTTAACACCCATGTCTGTTGGTGATTTGTATGGATTTTCTCCGTAAATGCGCTCAAAAATTGCACTCAGTACAGGGAAGATCTCTACGTCACGGTTGTAGTTGACGGTAGTAACACCGTAAGCTTCCAGATGGAACGGGTCGATCATATTTACATCGTTAAGGTCAGCAGTAGCTGCTTCATATGCTAAGTTGACCGGATGCTTTAACGGGATATTCCAGATCGGGAAGGTTTCGAATTTGGCATATCCTGCACGGACTCCGTGCTTGTGCTCATGATAGAGCTGGGAAAGGCAGGTAGCCATCTTTCCACTTCCAGGTCCAGGTGCGGTGATGACAACCAGAGGTCTGCTTGTCTCAATATATTCGTTCTTTCCGTATCCTTCGTCACTTACGATCAGCGGGATGTTGGAAGGATAACCTTCTATTACATAATGGATATAAACTTTAATGCCAAGCTTTTCCAGACGTCCTTTGAAAAGATCGGCACTGTTCTGTCCGGAGTACTGTGTGATAACAACACTTCCGACAAAGAGACCATTGGCTTCAAATTCGTCTTTCAGGCGGAGAACGTCAGTGTCATAAGTGATCCCGAGGTCACCGCGGATTTTGTTGGCTTCAATATCGGCTGCACTGATAACGATCACAATCTCTGCGGTATCCGATAATTCTTTTAGTAAATGTAATTTGCTGTCCGGCTGAAATCCAGGAAGCACGCGGGAAGCATGATAGTCATCGAAAAGCTTTCCACCGAATTCGAGATACAGTTTGTTGTCAAACTGATTGATTCGCTCACGAATGTGAGAAGACTGCATTTGCAGGTATTTTTCATTATCAAACCCAATTTTCATAAAGTTCCATCCTTTTTGTCCATAATTTTACTTTCATAGAAGCAATTCAAACCTAGTATACTATAAAATATGACTTTTTTACAATCTTTTCATAAATTTTTCATTGATTTCTAAAAAACGCCTACTTATAATAGAGAGGACGACACTTAGGAGGTAGGTATGGATAACCAGAATAATAGAAATAAGCAAAACCTTCCGGGAAATAATAACCCGAATAATAAAAATAACCGCCAAAGATGGAATATTATATTATTTACCGTTATGCTGATCTCGTTTATCGTATTTGCGTTGTATCAGTTCCGGGAAGACACAGATGCCCGGGAGATTACCTATGATCAGTTCCTGAACATGGTAGATTCCGGGGAAGTTAAGAAAGTTGTGATCGAGGATGACAAGATTGTGATCACAGCGAAGACAGAAGCTGAGATGAAGAACAGCAAGAAAAAAGGCGCTTCGGAGAGCGATGTGGTCGAAGGTTCTGTAGCAGATAACAACGACAGCAGCAGTAAGGACAGCAGCGATGACAGTACAGGTCTGTTCAGTAATGTGACAAGGAAGCAGTATTATACCGGTATTGTGAAGGATGATACCCTTTCGGACAGACTGTATAAAGCAGGTGTTGAGTATGAACAGAAGATACCGGATTCTACATCTTATATGGTGATGAATCTTCTGGTCAACATTGTTCCGCTTGTGATCATGATCGGTCTGGGCGTGATGCTGATGCGCCGTATGACAAAGGGTGGCGGCATGATGGGCGTTGGAAAGAGCAATGCCAAGATGTATGTGGAAAAATCTACCGGAGTCACATTTAA
>OLVT01000042.1_pt1 | contig 132858 bp, 100 predicted proteins | sample 1673241 | NCBI WGS metagenome assembly OLVT01 (sample SAMEA3178936, study PRJEB25190) | human gut metagenome | biome: human gut; feature: human-associated habitat; material: faeces | place: Austria | collected 2013
AACACTGCATAGGTGTATTTGTTATCTAATAAATTATGAAGGGTGTTAAAATTGTCCTTGACATAGGGCCCATGTTAGGTCGCCCCTTAATTCGTATTTTACTTACCACCCCTCAGTCGTTTCACGACAGCTCCCCTCAAGGGGCGCCATTGTAGTGGCAGCCACTCATCATTTTGCATAAATAAAAAAAAGTTATTCTATTCTAAATTTTGCAAGTTGCATATTGACAAAACTTTATTTAGTGGTATAATTAAAGCATAGAAAACAGTTAGTTAAGACAACTAACCCCATAGATTGAGCGAAGATAAGACAAGGGTGTTTTATATTTTTAAATATAAAATGCCCTTTTTTCGTAAAATACTTATTGTTAGCTCAGCAAAACATTTTGATTGTACTTTTATTATATATGTGCATCAATAATTTCAGGAGGTATTATTATGGAAAACGGAAATGTAGCAGAAATTTTCGGTGAGAAGGTTTTTAATCTTCCTACTATGAAGGCAAGATTGCCTAAGGATATTTACAAATCATTGCTAAAGACTATCAATGACGGTTCAAAACTTGATATATCCGTTGCGGAAGTTGTTGCAAATGCAATGAAGGACTGGGCACTTGAAAACGGTTGTACTCACTACACTCACTGGTTTCAGCCAATGACAGGTCTTACAGCCGAAAAGCATGACTCTTTCATTCAGCCTACAGATGACAGAACTGTCATTATGGAATTCTCCGGCAAAGAGCTTGTTATGGGTGAGCCGGATGCGTCTTCTTTCCCATCAGGCGGACTTAGAGCAACATTTGAGGCAAGAGGTTATACAGCTTGGGACCCGACATCATTTGCATTCATTAAGGATCACTCATTGTACATTCCTACATCATTCGTTTCGTATACAGGTGAAGTTCTTGATAAGAAAACTCCTCTACTTCGCAGTGAGGCTGCAATCGACAAGGCTGCAAGAAGAGTTTTGGCTCTATTCGGTAAATTCCCTAAGAGAGTTGTTTCATATGTCGGTCCTGAACAGGAATATTTCCTTGTTGACAAAAAGCTTAGAAATAAGCGTAAGGACTTACTTTTAACAGGCAGAACTCTATTTGGTGCAAAGCCTGCAAAGGGTCAGGAAATGGACGATCACTATTTCGGTCAAATTAAAGAAAGAGTTGCAGCTTTCATGCAGGAAGTTGACGAAGAACTTTGGAAACTTGGCGTACTTGCTAAGACAAAGCATAATGAAGTTGCTCCTGCTCAGCACGAAATCGCACCTATTTTCTCAACAACAAACATTTCTTCAGATCACAACCAGCTTACTATGGAAGTTCTAAAGAAAGTTGCCGACCATCACGGTCTATACTGCCTACTACACGAAAAGCCATATGAAGGTATCAACGGTTCAGGTAAACACAATAACTGGTCAATCGGTACATCAGACGGCGAACTTCTTCTAAAGCCGGGTAAAAAACCTGAAGAAAACGTTCAGTTCCTATTGTTCCTTGCAGCAGTTATCAAGGCTGTTGACGATTATGCAGATTTACTTAGAGTATCTGTTGCAACAGCAGGTAATGACCACAGACTTGGTGCAAACGAGGCACCTCCTGCTATTATTTCAATGTATCTTGGCGACCAGCTTGCAGCAGTTGTTGACCAGCTAAAGAGCGGTAAGGGTGTTAAGTATGAGGCAGGTAAGCTAATCGAAACAGGTGTTGAATCACTTCCTGATATTGAAAAAGACACAACAGACAGAAACAGAACTTCCCCATTTGCATTTACAGGTAACAGATTTGAATTCCGTGCTCCGGGTTCAAGACAGTCAATCGCAGGTATCAATATCGTTATCAACGCAATCGTTTCCGAAACACTTACAGAAATCGCAGATCAACTTGATGGTAGCAAGGACATTTCAAAAGATGCTCTTGAACTTGCAATCAAGATTTTCAAAGATCACGAAAGAATTATCTTCAACGGTAACGGTTACAGTGATGAATGGGTTGCAGAAGCTGAAAAGAGAGGTCTGTACAACTTAAAGACAACTCCTGACGCTATGCCTTACTTCGTAACTCAGAAGTCAATTGACTTGTTCACAAAGCAAGAAGTATTTACTGATGTAGAAGTTAAGACAAGAGGCGAAATCATGATGGAGGATTACAACAATACACTTCATTTTGAAATGCTTACAATGCTTGAAATGGCTAAACAGGAAATTCTTCCTGCTTGCCTAAAATATACAAAGTTCGTTACAGACGATATTGCTTCAAAGAAAGCACTTGGTCTTGACGCTCCTAAGGAACTTGAAAAGGCTCAAAGACTTACAGCGCTTACAGAGGATCTTATGATTAAGATTGATACTCTTGACGCCGCTACAGACGTTCCTGACGTTGACGTATACGCAGTGGGTATGTATTATAAGGATACTGTTCTTCCTGCTATGGACGCACTTCGTGAAACAGCCGATACTCTTGAAACAATCGTTGCAAAAGAATACTGGCCGTTCCCAACATACACAGATTTACTTTATCTTGTATAATCTAAAGAAACTTCTTTCTTTGTTATAAATATAGTAGCAACAAAAAATCCGATGGAACAAACCATCGGATTTTTTTCGTTTCTTGATTTTTTTATTTACAAACTCTGTTTTTTATGATATGATAATTATACCACACAAAACTAAATTATTTGGTATTATCGCACGCATTTTTAATTATGTTAAAAATGCAAGCTCTTTTTGCGTGCTTTTATACCGTAAAAAGTTTTGTGTGGTAACAATTCCGAGCTCTGCATTTTTTAAGCGTGGCTCAGAATTGTTGCCACGCTTTTTTTATTATTAAAATTTATTTTATGGAGGTAAAAGATTATGAAAAAAAGAGTTTGTGGAATTATATTAATAATTTCAATTTTTATGACGTTTGTGCCGTATATATATGCGGCAACGGTAGTTGACAGCGGTACTTGCGGTGATAACGCAACATGGTCGCTCAACAGCAGCGGAACGCTGACAATCAGCGGTACAGGTGAAATTTATGACGGATATGGCGAAAATTCTGAGCAACCTTGGTATAATTTAAAAGACAATATAAAGTCGGTAGTTATAAACTATGGTATTACAAATATTCCATTCGCCGCTTTTCGTGATTTTCAAAACATAACAAGTATTTCACTTTCAAACAGTATCGAAAGAATAGAATTAGGGGCTTTTATTAATTGTACAAAGCTATCTGATGTTTCAATTCCAGACAGCTGCAAATATTTAGCAAACGATGCTTTTGCCAGAACAAAATGGTATAACAACCAACCTAACGGAGTTGTTTATTGCGGAAACTTCTTATACACCTATAAAGGAACAATGCCGTCCAATACTTCTATTAATGTAAAAAACGGAACTATCGGTATTTGTGGCGGATTTTATAACGAATCAAATTTAGTAAGTGTTACTTTTCCAAATACGTTAGAATATATAGATAACAGAGCTTTTTCATACTGCACAGGACTTACATCTATAACACTTCCTAAAAATCTAAAAAATATCGGAACTGAAGCTTTTTCTAATTGCCAGAATTTAAAAAACATTACTTTACCTGACAATGTTGAATACATAGGTCGTTTAGCCTTTTCAGATACTGCCTGGTACAACAACCAATCTAACGGTTTGGTGTACCTAAATAATTGGTTACTCACATTAAAAGGAGATACTATAAAGCAAGCGAATACTATAACCGTAAAAAATAATACAATCGGAATTGCGGTCAATGCCTTTGGAGATGACGAGTATTATATATATGATGAACTAGGCGATGGCGCTCACGCTTCCACTATAAATTTACCAAACAGCATAAAATACATAAATGATGATGCATTTTCAAAATGTCGTTACCTTACTAAAATTAATATACCGGACGGGGTTGAAACTTTAAATTGTTTTTCTCACTGCAAAAGCCTTGCTTCAATTAATATTCCCGACAGTGTAAAGACACTTGGTGGATTTTATGATACGGCTCTTACGAATATCACTATCCCGCCGAATGTAACCGAAATTATGCAAAGTGCGTTTCTTTCCTGTACTTCGTTGAAAGAATTATCTATTCCGGTAAGCGTTACAAAGATAGATAATGGTGCTTTCGATGGTTGTACGACTTTAACCGATGTGTATTACAGCGGAACCAAAGAACAATGGGATAACATCAATATTGACACTCGATACGACTCAAACGCACCATTGCTCAATGCTACAATTCATTTTGCAAAAGAAATCACAAACAAACCTGTAATAACGAGTTCACAAGTCACAAAGACAAATAATACATATACTTTCAACGTAAATGTATCCGATGTAACATCGGATTGTGAGTTGATTGTAGTTCTTTACAAAAACGGAAAAGTTGCAAATGTCAAAACAACTACTTTAACATCAAATGCAACAAATAACAAAACTTTAAACTTGACGGCTACCAATGCCGACAGTGCAAAAATATTTATATGGGACAGTCTTAAAAATATGATACCTTTATGTAATGCCGTAACAAAAAATCTTTAATAAACATAAAATGCAGTGATTTTTTATAATCACTGCATTTAATTTATATCTCTCTGTACTTTGCCTGACCTATTTCGTAAAGGTCGTTACCCTCGCAATCTATAAGCACGACTGCCGGGAAATTTTCGACTTCAAGTTTTCTGATTGCCTCAGTACCCAAATCGTCATATGCGACAACTTCGGCTTTTTTTATCGACTGTGCAATCAATGCACCCGCACCGCCGATTGCACCAAGATACACAACGGTATTACGTTTCATTGCGTCAACAACTTCTTTGCTTCTTGCGCCCTTGCCTATCATACAGCCAAGTCCGTTATCTAAAAGCATCGGCGTGTACGCGTCCATTCTGCCGGCTGTAGTCGGTCCGCAAGAGCCGATAACTTCGCCGGGTTTAGCAGGACACGGACCTGCATAATAAATCACGTTGTCGGTCAAATCTATCGGGAACGGTATTCCGTTTTTGAAATTTGTCGTCATTCTTTCGTGTGCCGCGTCACGCGCTGTGTATATTGTTCCTGTTATAAGCACGCTGTCGCCTGCTTTCAGGTCTTTAATTTTATCCTTTGTAAATGGTGTTGTGAGTCGTTTTTCCATTTATTCTCCCTCCACTAAAAAATCTTCTACACTTTTTAAAATATAGTTCGCCCCAAGTTTTTCAAAATAACCTCTTGCTCTCTCGCCTTGTATTCCCGTAAGCACCGCACAAAAGTCTGCGCCCATCGCCTGTGCCGCCAGAATATCCGCACCTGCGTCGCCGACAACCAGTGTAGTCTTTATTTTCGCTTTATCATAATCGCCGTCAACAATGCGTTTATTGCTGTAATCAGTGCCGTAAAGCGCCTTTAGGAACATATATGGGTGCGGCTTTGTAAGTGCATTGTTGTTAAGCTCTTTTTCAGCTTCGACAACATTGTCAAAATTGCAAAGTCCGTTTTGTGCAAAATACTGCTGTATCCCCCAATTTTCAATCGGCGGCAGCATTTCTATATACGGTCTGCCCGTACCTGTACAAACGCGTTTATTTCGGCTTAAAAGACTCATTATTGTAACAAGTTTATTCTTATCGACAATCGGTTCTTCCTTATATAAAAGCCCCGTTTTGCCCGTATTAATCGGTATATAGCCAAAAGTCTTTTCAAACAGTTCATCACCAAGAAACCACGTCTGAAATATATCTCGCATAGTCGTCCACATAGTTCCGTTGCGTTTCAGCCATTCATAATCAAAACCTGTTTTTTCGGCACATTTAATTGCAAGATTATCGTATTCATCAATAATATTGTCTGACAATGACCTTGCATATTCAAGCACTTTGTCAAAATAATTCCAATCAGTTTTTCCGTTGCATATCCATGCTATAAGCACCGTCACATAACCCAAATCCCAATTTGAATTAACGCCCTTGCCTTTTAAAACGCTTATCATCTCATCGTCCGAAAAAACGTGGCTTCGTATTTTTGAAATATTTTGCATACACTCTGTGGCATTAATTTTTTGACCGCTGTTATAATTCAGATATTCCCAGACAGTGAGTGCCGCACAATTCCAATAATTCTGTTCACTTGTTATAACACCGTCCATATCAAATATAACGGTATCGTATTTATCAAGAAATTTTGCGAGTTTCATATTTGTAATACTTTGTTCCTTTCAGATTTTATCTGTTTTCAGAAATAGGGACACTAAATTTTAGTGTCCCTATTTAGTGTCCCTAATATTATTCTATTACCCAATCAATTTTTCCGGCTACACCGCTTGTTTTGCCCTTGCGGCTTTCAGACACTTCAAATACCTTATTCAAAGCACTGCCGAAACTACGGTATATTGCCTCCCAAATATGATGTCCGTTATGACCTTTTACAAGGTCAATATGAAGTGTACACATAGCCCCCTGTGCAAAACCTTCAAGGAATGTTTCCAAATCCTCCGTATCCATTCCCTCGACTTTTTCACTAAGTTCAATACCGTGATAATCAATATCGCAATACGCTCTTGATTCAAAGCTCAATGCACATTCCGCTTTTGCCTCGTCTATAATACCGACTGCGTCACCGAAACCTCTCGCACCGTCTGTACGGTCGATATATTCCTTTGCCGCCTTACCAAGTGCAATACCTAAATCTTCACATATAACGTGTGTCAAAACAAATTCATCAAGCTTTAAGTCAACATCAATATTGACCTCACCGCGCCATGCAATATGCTCAATCATATGATTTAAAAACGGTATAGGTGTCTTTATGTACTTTCTGTAATCCTTTTTAAGCGGTGCAAAATCAAGCACAACGTTCATTTCGGATTCGGTTGTTTTTCGGGTAACTTTTATTCTTTCCATTACTTTCTTTCCTTTACTGCCAAACCGTGCGTATCAAATCCTTCGACCTTTGCAAATCTGTAAGCGTAATCTCTTACATTTTCAAAACCGTCTTTTGACGCATAGCCTACTGATGAACGCTTTAAGAAGTCTTGAACACTTACTGATGAATAAGTCTTTGCAAAACCGCCTGTCGGCAAGATTGCGTTAGGACCTAAAACGAAGTTACAAAGTGTTACAGGTGTGTAATCGCCAAGAAGAATTTCACCTGCATTCTTAATCTTAGGAAGTGTATCGAAAGGCTTTTCTGTCATAACTTCCATATGTTCAGGTGCATATTCATTTACGAAATCGATTGATTCGTCAAGAGAATTTGTAAGAATTACACCACCGTATGTTGTAAGGTTTGTTTCTATAAATTCTTTTCTCTTCGGAGATATCTTTTCAAGCTGTCTGTTTACAATCGGAACAACCTTTTCAACAAGTTCCTTTGAGTGAGTAACAAGAAGTGCGGCACTGTCAGGGCCGTGTTCAGCCTCAATCATCCAGTCAAGAGCAACCTTTTCAGGGTCAGCCTTTTCATCTGCAAGAACAATAATTTCACTCGGGCCTGCCGGCAAACCTGCATCAATATGGTTTGCAAGAACTCTCTTTGCGGCAGTTGCATAACTGTTACCCGGGCCAATAATCTTATGACACTTAGGAATTGTTTCAGTACCGTATGCAACGGCTGCAACGGCTTGAATACCGCCGACTTTATATATTTCAGTGATACCGATTATCTTTGCCGCTGCCAAAATAGCGTCGTCAACTTCACCTTTTTCGTTCGGAGGTGTTACAACAACAATCTTAGGTACTTTCGCAACAACTGCCGGTATACCAAGCATACACAAAACCGATGGGAATGAACCCTTACCGTGAGGAACATACAGACATACGTCTACTATCGGAGTAGTCTTTTCGCCTACCATAAGTCCGTCATCGACCATAGTAAACCACATTTCCTCCGGAAGTTGCTTTTCATGGAAATCATATATGTTCTTATACGCATATTCAATAGCCTCTCTTGTTTCCTTATCAAGGTTATTGTAGCCTGCCTCTATCTCTTCAGGTGTTACTTTCATTTTATCAGCAGTAAGCTGTACACGGTCAAACTTTGCAGTATATTCCAATACTGCTTCGTCACCACGTGCCTTGACATCGTCAGAAACTTCTTTGGCAACTTTCATTTGTTCTGTAATATCAAGTTCTGCACGTTTCATTATGAAATCATACTGCTCTTTGGTCATTTTTGAAAGTTCATAAATATTCGGGTTCATTGTCTTCCTCCTAAATTTATTTGTTCAAGAAATCTTTCATCTTTTCTGCAAAAGATTTCTTTTGTTTATAATTTTTATCTTCTTCAAATTCACGCAAAAGTTCTTTTTGCTTTGAATTAAGGTTTCTCGGTACTTCTACGTTTACAGTAACGTATTGGTCACCTCTTACCTTACTTCTGATTGACGGAATACCTCTGCCCTTCATTCTGAATTTTGAACCTGTCTGAGTTCCCTCAGGGATTTTCAGCTCAACAGGGCCGTCAAGTGTAGGTACTTGTACGGTTGCACCCAAAGCAGCCTGTACAAATGATATAGGCATATCTATAAATACATTTGTTCCCTCACGTTTAAACATCTGATGCGGATGTACTCTTATTGTAAGAAGTAAGTCGCCGTTAGGACCGCCTTTATCGCCGGCCTCGCCTTTACCCGAAAGTTGAATTGTCTGACCGTCATCAATACCTGCCGGAATATCAACTTCTATCTTCTTCGATTTTCTTACCTTACCTGTACCGCGACAGTCCGGGCAAGGATCTTTTACAATCTTACCTTCACCGTGACAGTGCGGACAAGTCGTAACGTTAGTCATATAACCCAGTACAGTTCTTTGTTGTGTACGGATTTGACCTGTTCCGTGACAATGCGGACAAGTTTGTGCAGTCGTACCTTTTTTAGCACCACTGCCACCGCAAGTTTCACATTTTTCCTGTGCCTGTATACTCATTTCTCTGTGACAGCCGAATGCCGCTTCTTCAAAAGTTAGATCAATAATCTTACGAATATCAGCACCGCGTTTTGGTCCGTTTCTTCTTTGACCGCCGCCGAATCCTCCGAAACCGCCTCCGAAGAAATCGCCGAATATATCGCCAAAGTCAAAGCCGCCGCCGTTAAAGCCACCGCCGCCCGCTCCGAAGTTCGGGTCAACACCTGCGTGTCCGAATTGGTCGTATTTACTTTTCTTTTCAGGGTCAGAAAGCACTTGATAAGCCTCGTTTACCTCCTTAAACTTTTTCTCCGCCTCTTTATTGTTCGGATTAAGGTCAGGATGGTATTTCTTACTCATCTTTCTGAATGCCTTTTTTATTTCATCATCAGAAGCACCCTTTGAAACTCCGAGCACCTCATAATAATCTCTTTTTTCAGCCAATTTTTTCACCTACCTATGATATTATACTACAATATTTTAGTTTTGTAAAGTGTTAATACAAAGGCTCTGTTAAAAGCCTTAAAAGGACGGACATTTGTCCGTCCTTTTAGCGTTTTCATTATTATTGTTGATTGTTATCGTCGTTGTCAACTTCTCTGTAATCAGCCTCATAAACACTGTCATCATTTGGTGCACCCTGTTGTGCATTAGGATCACCCTGCGGATTAGCTTGCTGATACATTTGCTGTGCAACTGCGTAGAACTTTTCTTGAAGTTCGTCTGTAGCCGCCTTAATAGCTGCCGAGTCTGTACCCTTTAGAGCCTCTTTAACCTTGTTTACTTCAGTTTCAACCATTGACTTTGTATTATCGTCAATCTTATCACCTGCGTCTTTAACAGCCTTTTCACATTGATATACAAGTGATTCTGCGTTGTTTCTGATTTCAACTTCTTCTTTACGCTTTTTATCTTCTTCAGCGTACTTTTCAGCCTCTTTAACAGCTCTGTCAATATCTTCGTCACTTAGGTTAGAAGATGCTGTAATAGTAATCTTCTGTTCGTTGCCTGTGCCAAGGTCTTTAGCGCTTACGTTTACGATACCGTTTGCGTCGATATCGAAGGTAACTTCAATCTGTGGCACACCTCTCGGAGCAGGAGCAATTCCTGTTAGATTGAAACGTCCCAAAGTCTTGTTGTACTGAGCCATTTCTCTTTCACCTTGAAGAACGTGTACTTCAACAGAAGTTTGACCGTCTGCGGCAGTTGAGAATATTTGTGATTTGTTTGTAGGGATTGTTGTATTTCTTTCGATAAGCTTTGTAAATACACCACCCATTGTTTCGATACCAAGTGAAAGCGGTGTAACGTCAAGTAGAAGAACGCCTGTTTCTTCACCGCCAAGTACACCTGCCTGTCTTGCAGCACCTACTGCAACACATTCGTCAGGGTTGATACCCTTATTAGGCTCTTTGCCCATTTCTTTCTTAACAGCCTCTTGTACAGCAGGAATTCTTGAAGAACCGCCGACAAGAAGGACTTCATCGATTTGTGATGCGTTAAGAGCTGCGTCATTCATAGCGTTTCTGATACATGTAAGTGTTCTTGCTACAAGGTCAGCTGTAAGTTCATCAAACTTAGCTTTTGTAAGTGTAATATCCATATGCTTTGGACCTGTTGCGTCAGCTGTGATGAATGGAAGATTAATGTTTGAAGTTGTTGTTGTCGAAAGTTCAATCTTTGACTTTTCAGCAGCCTCTTTTAATCTTTGCATAGCCATCTTATCTGTTGAAAGGTCTACGCCCTCTGTTTTCTTAAATTCGTCAAGCAAGTAGTTGATAATTGCCTGGTCGAAATCGTCACCGCCAAGGTGAGTATCACCGTTTGTTGAAAGAACTTCAAATACGCCGTCATCAATATCAAGGATAGATACATCGAATGTACCGCCGCCAAGGTCGTATACCATTACTTTCTTACCTGTGTCGCTTACACCGTATGCAAGAGCTGCGGCAGTAGGCTCGTTGATAATTCTCAAAACTTCAAGACCTGCAATCTTACCTGCGTCCTTTGTAGCCTGACGCTGTGAGTCGTTGAAGTAAGCAGGAACTGTGATAACAGCCTGTGTTACAGTTTCACCAAGATAGCTTTCTGCATCTTGCTTTAACTTTGTAAGAATCATTGCCGAGATTTCTTGTGGTGTATAAGCTTTACCGTCGATTGTAACTTTTTCGCTTGTACCCATTTTTCTCTTAATTGACATAATTGTTCTGTCAGCATTTGTTACGGCTTGACGCTTTGCAACCTGACCTACAATTCTTTCACCGTCTTTTTGGAATGCAACAACTGAAGGAGTTGTTCTTGCACCTTCGCTGTTAGTGATAACATTAGGGTTACCGCCTTCCATAACAGCCACACAACTGTTTGTTGTACCTAAGTCTATACCTATAATCTTTCCCATTTTTAATTCCTCCTAATTTATAATTAATTTGCTACTTTTACCATACTGTGTCTGACTACTCGGCCGTCCTTATATATGTAGCCTTTCATTAAATCCTCGACAACTGTGTTGTCGTCTATTGTTTCATCTTCAATGTGCATAACCGCATTATGAAGATTAGGGTCAAACTGTTCACCCTCTGCCTTAATCGGCGTAACGCCCAACTTTGAAAGCGTTTCATTGAACTGTTTTAAAACCATTTCAATACCGTCTTTCATTTTTTGACCGTCCTCCGACTGAACTTCAGTCGCAAGTGCTCTTTCAAGGTTGTCGCCTATCGAAAGAATTGCACCGACCGTATCAATTACCGCGTCACCGTAACGCATATCTTTTTCACGTTGCGAACGCTTTTGGTAGTTGTCATATTCGGCATACAGACGCATATATTTATCCGTCTGTTCTTTCAGCTTTTCTTCAAGGACTTCCTCGTTTGACTTTTCTTCCTCTTTAGGTTCAGCCGTTTTTTCTGTTTCTTTATCTAATGTCTCCTCATTGACTTCCTCATTCTTCTTAGCCATCTGATTACCCCTTTCTCTACTCATCACTTATATATTCGTTGAGTATTTTATCTATTTCATTTGAAATAAGGTCAAGGCTTGCAAAAACCTTTGAATAATTCATTCGTTTAGGTCCGATAACTCCGATTTTCCCGGCTTTTTTATTGCCGAGTGAATAATTGATAGTTACCAATGAGCAATCCTGCAATATTTCAAAATCGTTTTCTTTACCGATTTTAGCCTCAATTCCGTCACCGTCACTTGAGGCAACAAGCTTTTTCAAATTTTCTTTGTCATCAAGGAAAGTAAATATCTTTTCCGCTTTTTCAACATCGTTGTATTCGGGATATTTCAATATTGACTTTGCATTGTTGACATATATTTCTGTTTCACCGCTGTCCGTTATCGTTTCATACACAAAGTGCATTATATCAATCAAAACTTTCGGATGAAGTGAAAGTCTGTTTTCAATATCTTTTTGAATATCCTGTATCTTATCAAACGTTATCTCTCCGGCTTTAAGTCCGGCAAGATGTTCGTTTAATATGTTTGCAAGTGACATACACGTTGCACTGTCAATGTCGATATTCATTACCTTGTTTCTTACAGTTCTTGTTACAACAATAAGCATTACCGTTTGCGTGGCAATCGGTACAAGGTCAATCTTGTTAATTTCAAATTCCTGCTCTTTAGGCGCTGTAACAACCGTTGTATATTCGGTAAGATTTGACGCTATTGCACCGGCATATCTAATCAGCTTTTCAAGCTGACTGACACGCGTTTCAAGTACGCTTTGCAGCTGTGCAACTGCTTCCATACCTATTTTATACTTCCGCATAAGCGAATTAACGTAAAATCTGTATCCCTCATCTGACGGAATACGTCCTGCCGAAGTATGCGGTTGTATCAGATAACCCATTTCTTCAAGGTCTGCCATTTCATTACGGATTGTCGCACTGGACAACCCCAAGTTTTCCTTTTTTGAAATTGACCTTGAACCGACAGGTTCAGCAGTGCCTATATATTCATCAATGATTGCTTGCAGGATTTTTCTTTTTCTGTCGTTCAAATCCATATACAAACATTCCTTTCTATCTTTAAACAAGATGTCATATAAGCATTTTCTTGTTAGCACTCATACACCTTGAGTGCTAACAATTATAAGATACCACTATTATACCCGATTGTCAAGTGATTAATATAACTTTTCATAAAATGTTCATAAATTATCCCATATTGCCAAATTTCTTATACAAACTCGCATAAAATCGAATTTGACACGTTAATCCCGTCCAATGTAAGACTGTATCTTCCGTCAATATATTGCATAAGTCCGAGCTTTATAAATTTATCAAATTCACTGCCGAATACATCTTTTATATCCTTGCCGAAACGCAACTTAAAATCATTTTCGCTTACTCCTCTGTTCATACGAAGTCCGGTAATCATAAATTCTGCTATCTTATCATTTTCGGTCAATTCGATTACTTCTTTTCTCGCACCGCCGATATATTCGTTTATGTCGGACGTGTTGTAAAAACGGCAGTTTCCGATATATGAATGTGCCGCTGTACCTAAGCCGATATACTCCTCACCTGTCCAATACTTCACGTTATGCCTGCACTCGTATCCGTCCTTTGCGAAATTCGATATTTCATATTGTTTAAAGCCGTTCTTACCGAGAAAATCGACTGTATGCATATACATTTCTCTGTCAGTATCTTCATTCGGAATATCAAGCAGTCCTTTTGAATATTCCTTTTCAATAGGTGTTCCGTCCTCAATTATAAGACTGTATGCCGATATATGCTTTACAGGCAAGCTGACGGCTGTGTTTAAAGTATTTTTTAGACTTTCAAACGTCTGTGACGGCAGTGCGGTCATAAGGTCAAGATTTATATTTTGAAAACCCATTTTATCTAAATGACAAATTGTATTATATGCCGTCTTTGAGTCGTGTATTCTTCCGATTTTTTTCAGTTCATCATCATTGAACGATTGTACACCTACGCTTATACGATTTATACCACCGTTTAACATTGCTTTAATTTTGTCATCATCCATTGTTCCCGGATTTGCCTCTGTCGTAATTTCACAGTCACTCGCAACGTCAAATACATCAAAACACATTTTCGTAACTTCTTCAATTTGTTTTGGTGTTAAAATCGACGGTGTACCGCCGCCGATAAATATTGTATCAATTTTTTCTCCCTTGTATTGTTCCGCCTCACGCTTTAGTGCGTCAATGTATTTGTCCGCCGTATCCTCCATACGCTGAAATGATACAAAATCACAATACTTGCATTTTTGTTTGCAAAACGGTATGTGAATATAAAGTCCTTTCATAAGTCACCTCAATAAAAAAAGGACTTAACAGTCCTTTTTTATTCAATTCAATATTAATGTTCGTGTCCGCAGTCGCAGTCATCATCGTCACAATCGCAATCAAATTCAAGTTCGATTTCTTCGTGACAGTTCGGACATACAATAGCGTTATCATCGTCAATCATATCAAAATCAATCATAACGTCTTCACCGCAGTTAGGACATTGAATTTCAAAATAATCATTTCCGTCACTGTCGTAATCATCGTCATCATAATCGTCGATATAATCATCGTCGTCATCGTCATCATAATCGTCATACTCATCGTCACCGTACAAATCGTCGGCAATTTCAAGTACGCAATCATCAAGCTCGTCAACAACATCTTCAACATCATCAACTCTTGAGTTTAATTCTTCAATAGTATCAGCCATTTCAGACATAACGTCAAGCAATTTGATAATAAGCTTACCTTCGTCACTCTTTGGGCTAAGGTCAAGACCGTCTGCATAACCCTTTAGATATGAAACTTTTTTAATTAAATCTTCCATAATTAATCTCCTTTCATTCAAAAGGCTGAAAGAAAATTGTTCACAACACAAAATAAGTGCCGTGTGCGATTTTATTCAGACTTATTTTACTCTTTCCATGTATTCGCCTGTTCTTGTGTCTACTCTGATAACTTCGTTCATATCAACGAATAGAGGTACTTGAATTGTAGCACCTGTTTCAAGAGTAGCAGGCTTTGTAGCGTTTGTAGATGTGTTACCTGCAAAACCCGGTTCTGTATCAACGACTTCAAGTTCAACGAATGTAGGCGGTTCAACACCGAATACGTTACCCTTGTAAGACATAACCTTACATACGTCATTTTCCTTAACGAACTTCATTTGTTCTTCGATTTCTGACTTAGCAATGTCAAGCATATCAAATGTTTCGTTGTCCATGAAATGATAGAAGTCGTCATCACCGTATGAATAAGCCATATCCTTTCTGTCGATATGAGCTTCTTCAAACTTTTCTGTAGGTCTGAATGTCTTTTCAACGACACCGCCGCTGATTATGTTCTTAAGTTTTGTTCTTACGAAAGCAGCACCCTTACCAGGCTTAACGTGCTGAAATTCTACAATTTGAAATACATTACCTTCGTGTTCAAAGGTTCTGCCATTTCTAAATTCACCAGCTGTAATCATAAATTAATCCTCCTGAATCTTTTGTAATTTAATATTAATAATTATATTTTAATATATTTTGTCTAAAAAATCAAGTATTTATTAGTTTTTTTTCCTTTTTATTATTACAAGTTTAAAACTTGTAAATTAATAAAATGATATTAGCGTACTATCGCCGTTCTGCTATCGGCATTCCAATCTACGTCATATCCCATATTTTCCGAGAGGAAGCGCAGCGGTACCATTGTTTTGCCGTTTACAAGTCTTGCAGGCACATCCATTTTAGCGGGTTTATTATTTATTCTCGCGTTGACGTTATCGATTGAGAATGTCACAGCCTTATTATCAATCGTTGCTGTTGCTGTCTGAGTTTCGCTATCCCATTCAACATCTGCTCCCATTTGCTCGAACAAAAATCTCATAGGCACAAGCGTGCTGCCGTCCTCGATAATCGGCGGTACGTCAAAGCCGAGAATTTTATTATTTAACACTACATACGGTGAGTTTTTCATTTCATCCAATCTGTCATATATTTCATCTTTCTGCACTGTTAATCTTATTATTGACGTTGTTTGAGCGGGTGCACCGTTATCATATGTCTTTTTAAACAAATCAATTATAATATTATCATTATATTCATAAACACAATTTACAACATAATCTATTTGCTCGTCACTTTGTTTTAATTCCTTGGGACTATTCAATTTTACAAAATAAATATTATCATTAGAAATATAAAAATCTCCCTCTTCATCTTTATCCACTATCCAATCACCCAAAGTATAGAATAAAGTATATTTCTTGGTTTCTTCATAATTAATACCAATAAAATCATAACCTCTGGCTGAAATATCATTTTCTTTCATCATTATATTGCCTACGATTTGTGGTACTTCTTCATTGGTTATCTCCCAATTTTCAAAATCAATAGATTTAATAACTTTTTCTTCACGGTCTTGCCCTTCAGCACGCAATAAAGCATAGTATATCCCATTTAAGTAACCTATTTTTATAACATGTTGCCCAAATCCATTTTTATTTGCTCTTTTATTTAATTCATATGTTTTTATTTTATTGCCATTCTCATCATACAAAGTCAATGGCAAAGCATATTGATTAGCGTCTGGCCAATATCCGTCTAAATACGTTCCACGCAAATAATAATATTCACCTGTCCAAATACAATCCGCACTACTTTCATGATTAAGTCCAATCTTAACCGGTAATGGTTGTGATTGAGCATTATATCTATTTATACTTATAATATATTTGTTATCCCTTACTTGTATTATTCTCCTAAATGGTTCTTCTTCCTTTATCACCGAAAAAATCCAATTCTTTTCATTCATTTCAATATCCGGTGCGAGTATGGATTCTGTTTGCGGTAATTCTTCATATCGGAGTTTATACTCCGCGTATACTGTAATATGAAGAAAAATTATAACAAATATCAGAATTATACTAAATATTTTTTTCATATACTTCTCCTATTCATTGTATAATCGCCGTTCTGCTATCGGCATCCCAATCTACGTCATATCCCATATTTTCTGAAAGGAAACGCAAAGGTACCATTGTTTTTCCGTTTATAAGTCTTGCTGGCACATCCATTGTGGCAGATGTTTTATTTACTTCTGCATTAATGTTGTCTATTGAAAATGTTACTACCGTGTTATCAAGCGTTGCTGTTGCTGTTTGAGTTTCACTATCCCATTCAACATCTGCTCCCATTTGCTCGAACAAAAACCTCATAGGCACAAGCGTGCTACCGTCTTCGATAATCGGCGGTACGTCAAAACCCAAATATCTCCCCTCAAATTTAACATATATTTGAGATTTACCGTAAGCATTTCTACACACTGTACGCAAATCCTCTAAGTCATATTCGAACAAACGATACTTTGTTTGAAACAGTATCTTATCTTTTAGACCTATACAATCATACACCGACTCAATGACACTGTTACTCTCCGATTCGTGATGAATTTCATTTTCAGTTAAAAGTTTTGGAAAATCAACATCAAGCCAATATATCCCATCCAGTGAGATTTGAAATACTTTATCAAATGTATCCCAACAAACATATAAATCATCCACTACTTTATAGGATTTTAAATTTTCTCTTTCAAATACAATATCAGTAGCATTCCCAAACTCTGCAATGCTGACAATCTTTTTAGTATATCTCGTATTACCGTCAGGCAGTTCTCCGCCAAGTATCAAAGTTTTATTCTTTCCGTTTCCAATAGGCACTTCCGACAGAGTTTTGTCCTCATTCCACACAATTCCATCTTCAGACACATAAACTTTCTTAATCGGTTCAAAATTATAAGGATTTTTATATTGGCTGTAATCTTTTGTTTCCGCATAATACTTGCCGTCAATATAGCTTACGGCAGTAATCGGGGCTTCAAACTCTTGTTTTGAAATTAATTCAAAATCCTTATCAAGAATAAGCAATGAACAATTAAGTGTGGTATTATGTTGAACTTCACTAATTGATTCACCGCTCAACTCATGCAATCGATTAAAAACAATATACTTATCTCCCCAATAATTTATAGAATATGTATAATTAGAAAGTCTATTAATTTCCTTTATACCGCTCGTTTCCGAAATATCCTCCCAATTAATCATATCATCTGATTTTCTATATCGTGAATATCCATCATATATATCTCTATAAATATATTCTTTTCCCGTGTACCAAAAATTATTTATTGTACTTGAATGATAAGTTAATTTAAATCCATTATATTCATAATAATCCTGACTTATATTTTCTTTTTCAATAATATTCAAATTCATAGCGCCGACTTCTGTCACTAAATTGCCACAACAAATCAATGCCATTATAATCGCAAATACCTTTTTCATAATAACCCCACTTTTACTTTATTATCGCCGTTCTGCTATCGGCATCCCAATCTACGTCATATCCCATATTTTCCGAAAGGAAACGTAGCGGTACCATTGTTTTGCCGTTTACAAGTCTTGCTGGCACGTCCATTTTAGCGGGTTTATTATTTATTCTCGCATTGACGTTATCTATTGAGAATGTCACTGCCTTATTATCAAGTGTTGCTGTTGCTGTTTGAGTTTCACTATCCCATTCAACATCTGCTCCCATTTGCTCGAACAAAAACCTCATAGGCACAAGCGTGCTGCCGTCCTCGATAATCGGCGGTACATCAAAGCCGAGAATATTACCGTCAAATTCAATATACGGTGCATCCGACGGGCATTTTTCATTTAATACATCTTCAATATCTGCCATATCATATTCTATTAATCTGTTTCTGGTCCATAAAACAAGCTTATCTTTCCACAAATCACATATAATAATATGTTCATCATCACTGTCTGCAGGGATTGCTACATCAACAGAATATACACCGTCACGAGATATTCTGAACGTATCAACATTATCATATTGTGTTTCAACATAGATATTACCCTTTGCTTTATAGTAACATGTTATAGGTCTTTCTTGCACCACTTTAATTAAATCCGACTTATTTCTTTCTATGAACATATCTTTCACTTCAAACCTATAATTACTTAAGTTTACGTAATTTGTCAACTTTCCTTGAAATACAAGCGTATTTCTGCCATTGCTTTGCGGCATATGACTCATTTCATTATCAATTTGCCAATCAATCGCATCATAAGAATAGTAAATAGTATTTTTACTTTCATATTCTTGTGGTCCTAATTTTGTGTATTCTTGTGTTTCAGCATAATAAACACCGTCTACATATTCAAAGTCGGTTAACGGTTTATCCAACTGAAATTCATTTACCAAATTAAAATTTTCATCAAATGTATATATTGGTTTAATTATCGGACCATATATTCTTTCCATTTTATCTATTATTAGAGAAGGGTTGAAATATATTTCATTATATACAATATATTTATCCCCGTAATGCTTAATGTTCGCACGATGCAATCCACTAATTTTCATACGCACATCATAGCTAATATCAATATCGCTCCACTCTACCAAATCATCGGATTTTGTAAATTTAGTATCTAAAAGAGAGCATTTTATAAACTCAGTACCTGTCCACCAGAATAGAATTCCGTCGTTACTTTTCACCAGTACATCATGATATTCATAACAAGAATCTAGCGGCTTATCATAATAATTGCTTTTTAAAACTACTGTTTCCGCATTCGCACTTAATGTTGTTGATAATAAAATAATAAATAATAGTCCTATCATAAACTTTTTCATTCTTTTATCCTCCCCAAAAAACAAAAAAGGTGCAAAGTCTTATTTGTTGTCAAAGACTTTACACCCTTTAATAAATCATTATGTCCTATGCTGTTTTGTTTAATTCAGCCTTTAACTGATTGATTTTACTATCTATTTTTTCATCAAGTCGATTTTCAATGTAATCAATAACGTTTATTTCGGTTTTACGGTTAAATTTAACATCATTCTTTAGTATCTTTACATCTGATTTAATAATTGTAATGTCATCTTGCATTGCATCAAGTCTTGCATCCATTTTATCAAGTCTATCATTAATAGGTTGCAAATTAGACTGTATACTTGTTTGTATTAATTCTTGAATTGCCTGTAAATCATTTTTATCTAACATATTTTATCCCTCCTAAAAAATCACTTTCACACTACTATATAATCATTATAACATATATTTTTCAAACTGTAAATACTTTGTCAGTTAAAAACTGCAAGATACATTATCTCGTGCAATGCGATTGGATATATTCGTCAAGTATTTTTGCCGCAAGACCGACTTTATCTTCGCAAGTGCGTTTCTTATAATATTCTTCTGTTCTCTTTGACGGAACGGGACTGTTATCTTTTCCGTCAAGACCTAAAAGTTCTCGGCATATAATAGAGCCTGTTTCCGCTTTAAATTGGTTTGCAAGTTCCTGTACAAGTGCATAGGTATCTTTTTTACCCTCATAATCCTTTGCGTCGTCATATCCGTACAAAATTCCGACAACCATAAACATTCCCGTTACAGCACCGCAAACTTCTCTCATTCTGCCCATTCCGCCGCCGAATGATGACGCAAGTCTTAACGCCGTCTTTTTATCCATTCCCATCAAGTCGCTAAACGCCGCCACCATTGCCTGTGAGCAGTTGTATCCCTCTTTAAATGCCTGTCTGGCAAGTTCTTCTCTTTTGTTCATATTAATCACCTTACGTTTTTATTCTAATTATACCACACCTGTCAAATAAAAAAAACTGCGAGTATTGTTACCCGCAGTTTTTCGCATTTATTCAGCTGTCAAACTTTCATATTCAGCCTGTGTAATCGGCATTACAGTACCGTGACGATATGTACCGTCAAACGAGAAGTCTGAATCTGCCGTAAATTCACCCTTTGTAATATCGGTTGTTACAAAAGGCTTATAGCCCTTACTCTTTGAGAAGTAGTCAAGAAGTAAGCACCACTCATTTTTACCATTTAATTTATAAATTGTAGGACCTTCATAGCCTGTCATACTACCCAAATTATAGCTTGCAACATCTTTCCAATCACCGCTTAGAGATGTACACTCCTGCATTGTGATACTTGATTTTGCCTCATTCTTTGTAAATCTGTAATATGTACCCTCATGGTCGATAATAGTTGTATCAATAACCGCATTAGGCTCTTCTATATACAATTCAGGAGCAGAGAATGTCTTAAAGTCCTTTGTATAACTTCTGTAAATTCTGTACTTTTGGTAACTGTCGTCACTTACAACCGACGCCCAGAATACCATATACTCATCTTTTTCAGGGTCATAGCAAGCCTCCGGCGCCCATGTACAACCGGCATTGTCATTATTAATCTTTACAAGGCTTGCCTCGCTCCAATTAACAAGGTCACTGCTTTCCCATACAACAATGCTCTTTGAGCCTTGCTGTGCGGCGGCTGTCCAGTTATTCTTTAAGTTATAGACGCTTAGGTCTGTTGCGATAATAAAGAACTTACCGTCCTCACCGCGAAGAATATACGGGTCACGAACGCCCTGTGTACCGACATTACTTGTCAAATACGGTTGTTTATTATTAAGCGTTGTCCATGTCTTACCGTCTTTTGATACTGAGAAATAGATTTGTTCACGAGTTGCGTCCTCTTGTGTATCAACGAAGTGAACAAACAAGTACGCACTCATATCATCAAGGTTCTTAATATTAATTGTCTTTTCCACCTTTTTCTTTTCTGTTGTTCCGTCTGATAATGTTGCTGTTATTTTATACTTACCTGCTTCAAGATTATCAAAACTGCCTGTCGCATTTGTCTGCTCTGTTCCGACTGCCGTACCGTCTGAATCAGCCAATGAAACCTTTACTGCATACTTATCTTTCGCCGAATCATAGTCACTTGCATAAACGATTTTATTTCCGTCGGCATATGCTTTGAAACTGTCAATAACCGCTGTATATCCCAATACAGTTACATCAAAGTTTCTTGTAAATCCAACACCGTCTTTTGTCATTTTTGCAGTCAAAGTAGCTGTTTTTGTTTCGTCACTTCTTGTAATCTTACCTGCTGTTGTAACAACATCAGCATCTGAAGTTGACCAAGTAACACCCTCTTGTGTTGGGATTGTAATGTCAGATGTAACAGCTGTCAAATCTCCCAAATCAAGTGAATTTAAAGGATTTTCGTAAGCATAGTTATAGATTACAAAATCATCTATATAACCTGTTGCGAATTCACCTGTACCCCAGTTAGCCTTACCGATATATGCAACTGAATTTTTGCCAAGCATATCCGAAATATTAACTGTTGAATCAACACTGCTTGTTCTTGTTCCGTTTACATAAACGTCCGTTACGCCGTCAGCAATCGAAATGATTACATCGTTCCATTCATTTGTGTTATATGCACCTGTTGCCGACTGACTTCTTGTACCGGAATTATTATATCTTTCAAATGTAAGTGTGCCGCTGTTTGTCATTGCACCAAGATACTGTTCTTTTTGATATGTCTGTGCACTGCTGTTTGGTGAGGCAAAGAACCACCATGATGTTGTTGTGGTTGTCGGCTTAACCTTAAATGAAATTGTGATATTTTTCTGACCTGTCAAAAGCGAATTGCCGTTTGCGTCTGTAAGCGCAACAACCGTTCCGCTTGTTCCGTCAAACTGAATACACTTCTTATTGTCAACCGTAACAAATTTCAGTGTACCTGTTGCCTTGCCGTATGATGATGTACTTGTTAAGTCGCCGTTATCAAAATTCATATTGATAAGCTCGCCGCTTTCAGGAACCGTCGGTGCTGCGGTTGGTTCAGGAGTCGGCGTCGGTGCCGCCAACTCACTGCTGTATGATATTACATCTGCGTTAAAGTTATCATATGAAACAACTCTTCCTCTTGCACCGTTGTATGAACCTGTTAATTCAAGCGATTTAACGCTTATAGGTGTGCTTATTGTTCCTGTGTAACTTACATCAGTCTCACCGCCTGTAAAGCTTACGCTTGCCGAACCTGTTCCGTCTATTATGATTTCTACCTTTTTATTAAGTCCCATATTGTTTGCGTACTTCTGCGATGAGGTCTGCCAACCGTTTGCACCACGCAATTTACCGTTTTTGACATCAGTTGATGTACACTGAATTACCGGTTTTTCCGAATTGGCAAGTACGTCTGTACCTCCGATACGCATTTGATTAAGATTATATCCGCCGCCTGTGATTGTAAATCCTACAACCTCGTTGCCGTCTGCGTCTTTAACAGAGAATGTATTTTCCTTACCGTTCTGCTCCCAACCTGAGAACATATCGAATGTAAGTCTGAATTTATCCTTGCTTGTAAGTGACTTTGCCTCTGAAAGTTCTGCTTTTGCAGTTGCTTTAACAGGAACAAATACGTTACCGAATCTTTCAAGACCTGTTGCATATACTTGATTTCCGTCTGCCGACAAATCTCCTGCACTTGCATTAAAGATATTTGTTGAATCTTCAAAATCATCGCTCATTTCATCAATATCCGTAACGCTCGGTGCTCCGACTGCCGTTTCCGAAGACGGAGTTGCGTCAATCAAAAATTCTGCGATATTTGTCATATTAGTATCGTTAGTATATCTGAAGTAACGATATGCGTTTTGATTATTCAGGTCTTTACTTTCGATTGTTGTATATTGACTTGACGGAATTGCTGAAGTGATTGTATATAAATCTGTCCATGTTATACCGTCATTTGACGCTTGAATCTTACCGCCTACAGTTCTTTCCGGCATACCGTTTCCGCTTCTTGCGGCAAGTTTTACGTTGTTTACTTTAACAGTCTTGCCGAAGTCGTACATTACATAGCCGTTTTGTACGCCGTCAAAATATGTATTAAGGTCGCCGTCTGCCGCTTTACGATAATCGTTAGCGTCACTCGGTGCTGTTGTGGCATTTCCCCATGAAGCCGTTCCGCTTAGAGTATACATTGTTACCTTAATATCTTTTGTAGCCTTAACGTCACCGATTGTCGCCGTTATTGTAACTGTTCCTGCCGATACGCCAGTTACTGTACCGTCTTGTGAAACAGTTGCAACTTTTTCATCGCTTACGCTCCAAACAGGTGTACCCTCTGCATTTGTATCAATAGTATATTGTGATGTTTTGCCGACACTTACAGTTGCCGCACCTGAAATTGTTGCATAAACAGTGATGTCATAAGTTTTTGAAGTTGTGTAGTCGCCTACCTTAACCGTAACAGTTACCTTGCCCGGTTTCTTAGCCTTCAAAAGACCTGTCTGAGAAATTTCGGCAATACCGTTTTCAGTTGCGTCACTGTCAACAGACCAATTAACATCTCCTGTCAAGTTCGTACCAAGTGTAAGTTGCACCTCATCACCACGTTTAATCTCGCCGTCACTACCCGAAATAACCGCATAATCTGTTCCAAGCTGTGAAGTAGTGTTTGTTACAGTCGCTTTCGGAGTAACTCCGTCCCACGCCATAAATTTGAATGTACAGTCTGTAAAGTCACCTGTTAGTTCTCCTGTCGGTTGGTTTACCGTAACAGCTTTTAGTACACCGTTCTTATCATACACTGCAAAATATTGGTTATAACCGTTCAATGTTTCACTCGGTGTATAGCTGTATTTTAAACCTGTGCTTGTAGATTCAAAACTTGTAACCTTTGCGCCTGTTTCAATCAAATATGTTGTTACTGTATTTGCTTTTAGAGTTGTTGTAAGAGTTTTTCCGTCAAGTACGGCACCATCCTTGATTTCTGCCCACTTTTCGTTACCTGCCATATCTGTTCTGATTTCTCTTACATTTGTACCTACCGTATTAAATCCCGAAAGGTCAAATACATAATCAACATCAGACGAATTTGCACCGTTGTTTGCTACGATTTTAATATCGCCTGTATTTTTGTTGTATGCGGCAAGTGTGTTTGCCGATGAGGCGATAATTGTATCACCCGGATTTATGTACTTTGTAAATTGACCGTATGTGTAATACTTATTTGTAAGTACCAATTCTTCGTTATCATGGTCTGCCATACCTACGCCCCATACACTGCCTGTGTATGCCAAAGAATTGTTAGCCTCCGTCTTGTTTCCGCTCGTCGGGTCTACGAATTTTGAGTCCTTATGGAAGTCCACTATATCCCACATTACCCATGCGGACGGTTGCATACCGTTCATATCTTCGATAATCATACTTGCAAGAGTTGCACCGTTACCGCCCTTGTCAACTTCACTCTGCCATAGGTTTTTGCCGAGTTCAAGTGCCTTTGCCTTAACCTGTGCGTGATAGCCACGGTCTGAATATGTGTGAGTATCAACTCTGCCAAGTGCAGTCTTTGCCTCATCTGTAAGACTTCCGAGATTGTTTGCTGTTTTCTTCAAACTTGTTTCGTCCATACCTGCCACAAGTACGTCCGTAAATCCTGCATTGTCAAGTGCTTTTCTTGTTTCCGTAATCATCTTTGACTGACTTGTACCCGGATCAAAGTGACAGCCCTCTTGTTTTGGTGAGCCGTAACCCCAATAATCCGTATCAGGCTCATTCATAGGTGAATAGCTCTTAAACTCTATGCCGTTATCTTTGAAAAGCTTTGTTGCGTCTGCAATAAACTTGGCAAAATCGTCATACATATCGTCATTTAAGTTATTCAATTTTCCGTTTGACGTAACCGTTCCGTCACTGTTTACAGTACCGCCGCCGCTTGTACAACCTGTTTTAGTCATAAAATACGGTGCGGAATTTGAAAATCCTTCAAAATACAAATCAGGATTTGCTTTTAGTGCCGCTTTTGCGATATTTAATTGGTTTTGGTCTTTCGTAATGTCATATGTAATGCTCTCTACATCTTTGCCGTCACTTGACAATTTGTAATCACTGTACACGCCGGGTACTTTTGAGTCAGAACGGTTGATGTGATTATGTGTCGGATCGTCACCGCCGCCTAAGTTGTAACGTGCGATGTCAAGTCCCAATCCCTCGTCTGAGAAAAATGCCTCTGCCGCCGCATTGGTAAGTTTTTCACTGTAACCTAATCTGTTTGCCCACCAGCAAAGTGCAGTACCCCAGCCTTGGAACTCACCGTTGTTAAAAGGTGACGCGTCAGCCGGATTAAGCTGTACATATGTCGGTTTTGTATCTTGAGCAGATGCACTGATTAAGCCGCCAAAAGGAAGCATAGCACATGCCAAGATTGTGCTTATAATCTTTTTCTTATTCATTGGTTTTTTCTCCTCCTTAAGATTACATTATCCGTTAATTATATTATAGCACTCCCACATAGTGCATTACAATTATAAGATTTCTAAAACAGTTGTAAATTTTCTAACTGTTTTGCTTTACTTTTGTACTTAGATATTTTATAATAGATATTAGATTAAAGACGCGTCTGTCAACACTTTGCCGACAGACTCAACAGATATATCGGAGGCGGATAATATGTTCAAACCTGTATCAGCAAAAGAAGAACGACTTTTACCGGTGTATGTCTACGGCTCGGAATCTCTTGAACATCAAGCACAAATAAGTCGCGGCAAAGGTTTTATGCTACATTCTCAAATTTCCGTTTGTTACAGCGGAGAAGGTGTTTTTACAGACCACAACAATGTTTCGCACAAAGTTCAAAGCGGTGATATTATGTACTTTACTTCCGCAACATCAAATTCATATAAACCCATCTCTGTTCCATGGAAAACAGACTACATCGTTATGGGCGGATATGCTCTGATTGAGCTTATGATGTTTTTGGGATATTCAAAAAGCGGTGTAATTTACCTTACCGAAAATATTAAAGAAAAAGTATATCAAAATTTTAAAACAATTATTGAACTAAACAACTCCAATACCGAAAATGCTCATTCGATTTGCAGCAGACTTTTGTATACCGTATTGTTCGATATTGCATCTTGCATTGAGGGCAATCCCAACAATAGCAAAGCGAATTTAATCAAGCCGTGTATTAATTATATAAAATCTAACTATATGCACGATATTTCAATATCAGCTTTGGCTGAAATGATTAAAGTAACTCCTACTTATCTCGGAATTATTTTTAAGAAAGTTTACAATATAACACCGCAAAAATTTCTTACCAATATACGCATAGAAAAGTCCAAACAACTTTTAGTCAACAACAAAAATATGTCACTTTCGGATGTTGCAATCAATTCCGGGTTTAACAGTGAAAGTTATTTTTGCAACACATTCAAGAAATATATAGGCATTACGCCTACGGAATACAGAAGTATTAACACATTCGGAGAAATATAAGCTATGAAAAAGAATTATGAAAAATTTTTACCGACATACATATGCGATATACAGGAAATAAACAATCTTTCAAAGGTTATGTTTATGAGCAACTTTCCGCACCATCAATTTATTTTGTGTACAAGCGGAACAGGTAAAATATGCACCGAAAACAACATTGAACAAACCGTAAGCAAAGGCGATATCGTATTTATAAATTCTTCAATTCTGTTTTCGCTCAGACAGCAAGAAAATTTTTCTATAAAGCGTATTGCGTTTAACGGTAATTTCGTTACAAATTATCTCCAATACTTTGATTTTAACCCAGCCGTTGTTTTTGTTCCGAAAAGCACCGACGTTTTTAACGCATTTAATATTGCGTATGACGGCTATATGCACGATAAAGACGATATACAAAATTCTGTTAATATGTACAATCTTATCGGTGTATGCGGTGAAAGTTATGTTTCATCAAAACCCGCTCTTTTGACAACCGAAGATTTTATTGCCGAGAGTGGTTTTGATTTTATAAAACAAAACATATCTTCAATAAATATAGACTTTTCGCCATATCTGAAATTACACAAAATTTCAATAACGGAGCTTAACGATATTTTTATAAATCGTTACGGCAAAAATATGAATGAGCTGATTTACTTTTACCGTATGGAATTTGCGAAGTACGCGGTTTTCAAGGTAGGAAATACTCATTACGAAAAGTATTATAATCAATGCGGTTTTAAATCTCCCGAAGAGTTTTACAGTGAATTTAAAAAGTATGCGAATATGACCGTAGAGGAATACTTTAACCTCGTTTGGGCAAAACAATAGGCTGTCGGCAAAAAAACGACAGCCTATTGTTTTATTTATTTTCAATTTTATACAACATCGTTGCCGCTTCGGCACGTTTCATATTATTATTCGGAAGTATCGTGTTATCCTCATAACCGCTCACAATACCTGTCGAATACAACTTGCTCACGCCTTCTTCCGCCCACTGCGGTATATCGTTTTTATCCGCAAACGGAAGATTCGGCAAATCATCATTATTCGGAAGTATTCTTCCCAAAATCGTCATTGCCTCTGCGCGCGTTATATTGTCATACGGTGCAAATGTGCTTGTTCCGTCGTCATTGACGCGGCCTAAAATTATACCCTCTTTATACACAGCTTTTACAGCCGGAACTGCCCACTGCGGTATTATATCATTGTCCGTAAAATCAAGCTTTACATCATCATATTTTGAAAAATCAAATTTTTTGTAATTTGCTATCATTGATGCAAATTCCGCTCTTGTCATATTGTTGTCAGGCTTAAAAATCATTTTTCCGTCTTCTTCAAAACCGCTGATAATCCCTGTTGCCGCCATATCGGCAATTATGTCCTTTGCCCAATGATTTTCTGTATCGTAAAACGGATTAGGTGTACTCGGATAATCCGAAATATGCACCGGTATTTCTTTCGTTAAATCCCCTGCCGTCACCTTTATTTTACCGTCTTTGTTGACCGTATCGGCAAGAGTGAAAATGCCGTCCTCTGTTATCGTACCTATATCACCCTCAACTTCCCATTTATACAATCTGTTTGTTGAAAGCAATTCAGTTCCGTTTTTGTATGACGCCGCCGAAAGATTAAGCTGTAATTCTTCGTTTGCCTCTGTATAGATTTCGCTGATTTCTTTCCAGTCTGCTTGATTATATACCTTGATTTCTTCAGGTGTTTCATAAACGCCGTATGTCACGTCTGCCACGTCACCGTTATCGCCGTACATAACAACTTTAACATCGCCTGTACCGTTAAGTGATACTGTTCCGTTTTCGTCTACCGTGCTGTCCGTATCGGTTTCCGCACGATATTTTATATTATACGGCTCTTCCATTTTATAATTTGAGGTATCATATACGCTTTCTATATTAATATTCGCGGTCATTCCCGAAAGATAGTTATTATTAGTTCCGCCTGTAATATTGATTATCCACGGAATATTCGTTCTCTCGCGATTGTCCTTTAAGAAAATATAATTTGCAACACTTCTCAAATAACCGTCCGACGGTGAATTTACGACCATCGTATTGTCCTTTCCCGGAAACCACGCAGAAATGGTTGTCGAACCGCCGCCGTCAAGATTTAACGCGTCAACACACCCAAGCTCAACCATACGTTTCGCAAGCGTTTTAAGTTGAGCGCCATAGCTGTAACCCGACTGTCTGCCGTCAAGCGTATAGAAAATAATATTGCCGTCTGCTTTTATTCCGACAGCAGTTCTCGGTGCCGCACCCGCCTCAAAATCGGAATTTGCAGCTCCGTTTGTTACAAGTCTGCCCCCGACACTGCTGACCGCGTTTTCAGCCGTTTTCCAAGTACCGTCATCTCCGACCGCTTGATTTGCGACCGTCAACGTCTGACCTGCGTGAAGTCTGCTCAAAAAGTCATAATATTCACTTACACCGCTTGTATCCATAAGCAAAACAACCTTACCCTCAGGAATTTCTATCTCGCCGTTATATATGAACACATCATCAACCGTAAGCGACATTGTTTCGTCCACGTGCAGTCTGCCCTCGTTAGGTGTGCAAATAACAAAAATACATTCCGATTGAGTTTTTGTCGTTTCTCCGAATTTGTCCGTCAAAAGATAAACAGGATCAAATCCCGCCTGACACCACTTATTTATATACATAACGTCAATCGATTTTTCGCCGTCCGTCACTGTTGTCTGAATGTCAAGCCACTTTATAAAACCCGTTCCGTCACTTCTGAAACCGACTGCGTCCTGTCCACCGTATTCCTTTGATATAATTTCGCCGTCGGCTATTGTATAACCCATCGGAATACCTGTCTTGAATGAAAAATAATCGGCATTAATTCCGGCAAGCGGTCTTAAACCGTTCTCCTGCATATATTGCTCTGCCTGTTTAATATTTCTCGTTCCCCATATGCTCGCACCGTTCACAACAATCGGTACGGCGTCCTCATTAGGTGTATATTCAACATAATATTCATTTTGCTTACCGACGCTGTCCGAATTGAACTGTACATTATGAAAGTATGTAAATGCTCCCATATACGTACTCCAACCGCCGTTTTGCTCACCCAAAACATCTGCACTTGCAGTTATTCTCGTAAGCAACAAAAGCGTCATTGCAAAAAATAAAATTTTCTTCCTCACAAAACATTCCTCCATATAAAAAACAATACATTTTATAGTATATCACAAAATCGGATTTATGTAAAACTTAAATAATGGAATATATGCAATTAAATATTATATAATTAAGGCTATCGACATCAAAAAATAAAGTAGACAAAACCATATCGGTTTTGTCTACAATCCAAATTTTGCTTAATTCTTATTCTATACCTACAACTTCATATCCTGCGTCAACAACGGCTTTTTTAAGCACATCGTCCGACACGTCTTTTGCAAGTGTTACAACAGCCTGACCGCCGTTATCAAGTGAAACTTCCGCACTTACTCCGTCTATTGTGTTTAGCACCTCTCCAACTCTGCCTGTACAGTGTGAACACATCATTCCGTTAATTTTAATCGTCTTTGTCATAGTTTTATTCTCCTTTTCATTTTTTACAGTTTTAATATTATTGCATTTTGGTTTGAAAAATCTCAATCTCAACGCATTTGACACAACGAATACTGAACTGAAACTCATAGCAAGTGCGGCAATCATAGGATTTAATTTCAATCCTGCTATACCGTACAAAACACCTGCCGCAATCGGTATTCCGAGTGCATTATAGAAAAATGCCCAGAACAGATTTTCTTTTATATTTTTGATTACCGAGTGGCTTAGCTCTATTGATGTAACAACGTCCTGCAAATCGCTTTTCATCAATACAATATCAGCCGATTCAATAGCTATATCCGTTCCCGCACCGATAGCAATACCTACGTCTGCACGAGTCAAAGCAGGTGCGTCATTAATTCCGTCACCGACCATTGCAACTTTATGACCGCTCTGCTGAAGTTTTCTTACTTCTTCTTCCTTGTCTGACGGCAACACCTCCGCAACGGCACTGCTTAACGGCAGCTTGTTTTTAATTGCATTTGCCGTAACGGCATTGTCACCCGTAAGCATTATTACGTCAAGTCCCATATTACGCATATCTTCTATCGCTTGCCTGCTTGTTTCCTTTATGGTATCGGCAACTGCGATTATTCCTACAAATTTATTATCCACCGCAAAATACAATGATGTTTTTCCGTCATTCGCGAATATTTCATCTTCCGATACTTCAATATTGTTTTCACGCATCATCTTATAATTTCCGGCTAAAACTTTCTTTCCGTCAACATTGCCTTTTACACCTTGTCCGACAATCTGTTCAAAATCTGCAACATCACTCAATTCCAAGCCGTCGGCTTTTTCAACAATAGCCTTTGCAAGAGGGTGTTCCGACAAATATTCTATTGACGCTGCAATCTGTAAAAGTTCCTTATCGGAAATTCCGACAGGTGCTATATTCGTTACAGAAGGCTTACCCTCTGTTATCGTGCCTGTTTTATCAAGTATGACCATATCAACCTGATGTGCTGTTTCAAGGCTTTCGGCTGACTTTGTAAGTATTCCGTACTGCGCGCCCTTGCCTGTACCGACCATTATTGCAGTCGGTGTTGCCAATCCCAACGCACACGGGCAAGAAATTACAAGTACCGATATTCCCATTGAAAGTGCAAAACTAACGCCTTTACCCAAAAGCAACCACACTATAATCGTAATCACTGCGATTGATATTACAACCGGTACAAATATACCGCTGACCTTATCGGCAAGCTTTGCAATCGGTGCTTTTGATGCCGAAGCTTCTTCCACAAGATGTATAATCTGTGACAATGCAGTATCTTCGCCGACTTTTTCAACCTTAAATTTAAAATATCCCGATTTATTTATAGTAGCTCCGATAACCTTATCACCGACATTTTTTTCAACCGCAATACTCTCGCCTGTAATAGCCGACTCATCTATCGCACCGTTACCCTCAACGATAACACCGTCCAGCGGAACTGATTGTCCTGCTTTTACAACGACAATTTCACCGATTTGCACGTCATCTACACCGACTGTAACTTCTTTTCCGTCACGAATTACAACTGCCGTTTTCGGCGATAAATCAATAAGTTTTTCTATCGCCTGTGATGTTTTCCCTTTTGCCCTCGATTCAAGAAATTTTCCGAGGGTTATGAGTGCAAGTATCATTGCCGCCGACTCAAAATACAAATTCATCATATATGAATGTGCAAATTCCTTGTCACCGTGTCCGAGTCCGTATCCTATGCAATATATTGCAATGATTCCATACGTGAATGCCGCGCCCGAACCTATCGCTATCAGCGAATCCATATTCGGTGCACCGTGAAACAACGTCTTAAAACCTGTTATATAGTATTTTCTGTTGACATACATTATCGGCAACGTCAACAGCATTTGCGTAAGTGCAAATGTTATTCCGTTTTCTGCACCGTGAAACATGCTCAAAAACGGCCAACCCCACATATGTCCCATTGAAATGTACATTAGCGGCACAAGGCAAACAAGCGACACAATAAGTCTGAACTTCATATTTGAAATTTCATTGTCGATTTTGTTGTCTTTCTTTTCTTGTTTTTTTCCTGCAACAGACGCACCGTATCCGCCCGAAACAACTGCGTTTATAATATCGTCAACGCTTACAGCCGTTTCATCAAAATCAACGTGCATATTATTCTGCAACAAATTTACATTTACAGATTTCACACCGTTAAGTTTTTTGACGCTTTTTTCAACGTGTGCGCTGCACGCACTGCACGTCATTCCCGTTACATTAAATTTTTCAGTCACATTATCACCATCCCGAATATTTTGATTGAATTTATTTATTGTTTATGATATTATTATATCGTAAATTATTTATTTTTCAAGTATGCACTTTTTTGATAGATACTATCATTTATGATAGTATGGATTGGAGGTAATACATATGAACCACGATTATATATGCCCTGTTGAGGCAACACTTGAAATAGTGGGCGGAAAATACAAGCCACTTATATTATGGCACTTATCGGGTAAAACATTACGTTTCGGGCAATTACAAAAATTGCTTTCATCCGCAACGCCGAAAATGCTTACAAAACAGCTACGCGAGCTTGAAAATGACGGACTGATTGCACGAAAAGTTTATCCCGTAGTTCCGCCGAAAGTGGAATATTCACTTACGCCGCTCGGTACAAGTTTTATTCCTATATTATCAAGCATTTGCGATTGGGGAAATAATTATTTAAAGGCAAACAACATTTGTCCTAACTGTTCTATGACAAAACAAAAATAACAAAAAGGAGCTGATTTCAGCTCCTTTTTGTGTCAGTTTAATTAAACCAATATATTAAAGAACGTCGTTCTTTATAAGGTCCTCATATGATTCACGCTTTACAACTATCTTAGCTTTACCGTCCGAAACAGCAACAACTGCCGCTCTCGGAATTCTGTTATAATTGCTTGCCATTGAATAGTTATAAGCACCTGTTGCAAGAACTGCCAAAGTATCTCCGACTTTGATTTCCGGCATCATCGCATCTTTAAGCAAAATATCTCCGGATTCACAGCACTTACCTGCTACTGTAACCTTTTCGGTACGTTCGGCATTTGCGTTGTTCGCAACAACCGCCTCGTACTCTGATTCGTAAAGTATATATCTTGGGTTATCACCCATACCGCCGTCTACCGACACATACTTTCTCACATTCTTAATATCCTTAATTCCGCCTACTGTATAAAGAGTAATACCTGCCGGTGCAATAATTGAACGGCCAGGCTCCATAAGAATGAATGGTAGTTTGACTCCTCTTTTTTCTGCAGTAGCCTTAACAACCTCTGAAACGTGCTGAATATATTCATCATACGGTACAGGATCGTCATTTTCGGTATACATAATACCGTATCCGCCACCAAGGTTAAGATTATCAATTTCAAGACCAAGCTTGTCCTTTAAGTCGCCTACAAAGTTCATCATTATTTCAGCCGCTTTACAGAACGGTTCAATATCAAAAATTTGTGAACCGATGTGGCAGTGAACACCGTTTACTTTTACGTTAGACATTTTACTTGCTTTTTCAATAATTTCAAATGCTTCGCCGTTTTCAAGTGCAACACCGAACTTTGAATCAATTTGACCTGTTTGAATAAAGCTGTGAGTATGAGCGTCAACACCGGGTTTGATTCTGAACATTATGTTCTGAACAACACCGTATTTCTTAGCAGTTTCGTTAAGTGCTTCAAGTTCATAAATATTATCAACTATGATATTACCAACTTTATTTTTAACTGCAAGCTCAATTTCATCAGCAGTTTTATTATTGCCGTGAAAATAGACTTTATCCATAGGAAAATCTGCCTTTATCGCCGTATAAAGCTCGCCGCCCGATACAACGTCAATACCCAAACCTTCTTCTTTAACAAGTCTGCAAGTGAAAAGTGAGCAGAAAGCCTTGTTTGCATAAAGGACAAGTCCGTTTCCTCCGTAATATTTATCCATCGCGTTTTTATAAACACGACAATTTTTTCTTATTAAATCCTCATCTAATACATATAGCGGAGTTCCAAACTCCTTTGCAAGTTCAACAGTATCATTTTTACCAATAACAAGATGATTTTTCTCGTTTACTGTCAAATCTTCTGATACAAACATTCTTTCTCACACCTTCCTAAAGTTTCTTAACCCTGAGTTCCGTCAGGCTCTAAATTTTCTTTGAGTTTCTTCGTTTCCTTACTTTCGTGTATAATCTTAGGTTCTTTTAAATCTGTTATACACTTCTTTGTTATGATAACGGTTTTTATACTGTCATCGGACGGCACTTCAAACATAATATCCGACATTGCCTCTTCGATAATTGAACGAAGTCCTCTCGCACCTGTATTTCTTTCAATCGCTTTATCAGCGATTGCCTCTATCGCGTCATCTTCAAATTCAAGCTTTACACCGTCAAATGCAAACAAGGCTTTATACTGCTTTATAAGTGCATTTTTCGGTTCTGTAAGAATTGTAATAAGCGTTTTTCTGTCAAGTTTATCAAGTCTTGCAAAAACAGGAAGTCTGCCTATAAATTCAGGAATCAATCCGAATTTAAGCAAATCCTGCGGTATAAGTTTACCCAGCAATTCATTGATGTTAGACTCTTTCTTACTTGAAATCTGTGCACCAAATCCCAAACCTTGCTTACCTGTTCTTGAGCCGATAATCTTTTCGATACCGTCAAAAGCACCGCCGCATATAAACAAAATATTCGTTGTATCAATCTGAATAAGTTCTTGGTGCGGATGTTTTCTTCCGCCCTGCGGAGGAACTGACGCAACAGTACCCTCAAGCACTTTCAAAAGTGCCTGTTGAACACCTTCACCGCTAACGTCACGCGTAATTGACGGATTTTCGGATTTTCGTGCAATTTTATCAATTTCGTCAATATATATAATTCCGCGTTCCGCAGCGTCAATATCGTAATCAGCCGCTTGAATAAGTTTTAACAATATATTTTCAACGTCCTCGCCGACATAGCCCGCCTCAGTAAGAGAAGTAGCGTCAGCTATGGCAAAAGGTACATTAAGTATCTTTGCAAGATTTTGTACAAGGAACGTCTTACCGCTGCCTGTCGGACCTATCATAAGTATATTACTCTTTTGAAGTTCCACATCGTCAGCCATATCAGAATGTTCTATTCTCTTGTAATGATTATATACCGCTACCGACAGAATTTTCTTTGCGTCCTCCTGTCCGACAACATATTCATCAAGAAAAGCCTTTATTTCCTTCGGCTTAGGCAGTTCAGTAGCCGTAAATCCGCCCTTATGCTCAAATTCACCGTCAAGTATACTGTTGCACATATCTATACATTCGTTACAGATATATACCCCCGGTCCCGACAAAAGCTTATCTACTTCTTGTTCAGTTTTTCCGCAGAATGAACATCTGAAATGTTTATTTTCGTCCATATATTTATACTCCTTTATTTAGAGGCTTTTACAATAACCTCGTCAATAAGGCCGTATTCCTTAGCCTCTTGAGCAGTCATAAAGTTATCACGCTCTGTATCCTCACAAAGCTTTTCGTAAGTTTGTCCCGTACGCTCTGCAAGAATTTCATTCATCTTCTTCTTTGTATTAACAAGATGATCTGTGTATATTTTAATATCAGTTGTCTGACCGCTAAGTCCGCCGCCGGCAATAAGAGGTTGATGTATCATAACCTCACTGTTCGGCAAAGCAAATCTCTTGCCTTTTTCACCGGCCGCAAGCAAGAATGCACCCATACTTGCCGCCATACCGATACAAATTGTAGATACGTCACACTTTATATACTGCATTGTGTCGTAAATTGCCATACCTGCAGTAATCGAGCCGCCCGGGCTGTCAATATAAAGCTGAATATCTTTATCAGGATCCTTTGCTTCAAGATATAAAAGCTGTGCCACAACAAGACTTGCCGTTGCGTCAGTTACCTGATCTGCCAAGAATATAATTCTGTCCTCAAGCAGTCTTGAATAAATATCGTATGAACGTTCGCCTCTGTTGGTCTGTTCAACGACCATTGGTACTAATGCCATACTATTCATCCCTTTCCGAAATTATAAAATTATTTTACCTGTGCATTGTTTACAATCATAGTGATTGTCTTTTGAATTTCAAGGTCTTTCTTAATGCTTTCCTTTTCAGCGTCACCAAGAAGTTCCTTAAGCTTGTCAAGTTCCATATTGTACTTCTTTGACATATCTACAAGTTCAAGTTCAACTTCTTCAGGACCTGCTTCAATTCCTTCAGCCTTTTGAATTGCCTCAAGAACAAGTGAACCGCTTAGCTGTTTCTTAGCCTGTTCAGTGAATTGAGCTCTTAAAGCGTCCATTGTCATACCTGTATATTGCATATACATATCAAGGTTCATACCTTGGTATGAAAGTCTTTGAGCGAAATCTCTTACACTGTTGTCGATTTGAGTTTCAACCATAGCGTCAGGAAGATCGAACTCAGCATTTTCAATAACCTTGTCGATAACTGCATTTTCAGTTTCAACCTTAGCTTTGTTTTCAGCAGCCTCTTCAAGCTTTTTACGAACGTCTGCTCTGAATTCGTCCATTGTATCAAATTCACTTACTTCACTTGCGAAATCGTCATCAAGTTCAGGAAGTTCACGTTTCTTGATTTCCTTAACCTTTACTTTAAATACTGCGTCCTTACCTGCAAGGTTTTCTGCATGATATTCTTCAGGGAAAGTAACCTTAACGTCAACATCAGCGTCAGTTTCAGCACCTACAAGCTGATCTTCAAATCCAGGAATGAATGTACCCGAACCGATTTCAAGTTCGTAGTCTTCGCCCTTGCCGCCTTCAAATGCAACATCGTCTACAAAGCCTTCAAAGTCGATAACTGCGATATCGCCGTTTTCGATTGCTCTGTCGTCAACTGTGATAAGTCTTGCATTCTTCTTTTGTGTAGCCTCGATATCCTTATCTACATCTTCATCTGTTACAGTATGGTCAATTTTTTCCACTTCTATACCTTTGTAATCGCCAAGCTTAACTTCCGGCTTAGTTGTAACAAGTGCTGTAAATACTACAGGCTCACCCTTTTTGATTTCTTCAACGTCAATTTCAGGTCTTGCAACTGATTCAACACCTGATTCCTTTAGAGCTTCGTCATAAGCCTGCGGAAGTACGCTGTTAATAGCTTCATCATAGAATACAGCCTCTGTATAATACTTTTCGATAATCTTTCTTGGAGCTTTGCCTTTTCTGTAACCAGGTACGTTAAACTTCTTTACATTCTTTTTGTACACCTGATTAATTGCCTTGTCAAAATCCTCTGCACTTACTTCAAATGTAAGTTTTACAAGGTTTTTTTCGATTTGTTCATTTTTCACTGCCATAGTGATAATATCCTCCTTCTGTGTCCTATTACAGACATATTAACATAGCGTATATTATATCACTTATTTTCTTATATTTCAATCTTTTTTTTAATTCTTTACAACTTTTTCATAATTACATAACTTTTAAATATCGTTTTAGTATATTTTTACCCATTTTCGTATAAATTACTTAACTTCGTCTAACAATCCGGCAGTAAAACCAAGCGATTTTATAAGCTGCATATCCGACATTACCGTTTCGCCTGTTGTTGTAAGCATATCGCCCGATATAGCGGCATTTGCACCGGATTCAAAACAAGATTTTCCGCCGTCGTCAAGAAGTATTCTTCCTCCTGCAAGTCTGATTGCGGCTGACGGATTTATAAATCTGAATATCGCACATATGCGACGCATATCGTCCTTTGTAAGTTTTTTATTATTTTCGTATGGTGTTCCTTTTATCGGATTTAACATATTTACGGGCATTGAACTTACACCGAGATTTCTAACCTCAAATGCCATATCAATTCTGTCCTCCATACTTTCGCCAAGTCCGGCAATACCGCCGCTGCACACAGAAAGTCCGGCTTTTTTAGCGGCTTTGATTGCATTTATTTTATCGTCATATGTATGCGTTGTACAGACGTTTGGAAAATAATTTCTTGAACTTTCAAGATTGTTGTGTACACGCGTTAAGCCTGCGTCTTTTAGTCGCTTAAACTGTTCTTCGTTCAAAAGTCCGAGTGATGCACAGACTGATATATCGCTTATTTTTCTTATTTCTTTGATAATTTCACAGACTTTGTCAACTTCACTGTCAGACAGTCTTTTTCCCGATGCGACAAGTGAAAAACGCTTAATACCCTTGTCCGCACTCTTTTTAGCCGCATTTACTACCGTTTCCTTGTCAAGCAACGGATATTCCTCAACATTGGTGCAGTGAAACGCCGATTGTGCACAATACTTGCAGTCCTCACTGCATCTTCCGCTTTTTGCATTTATTATTGTACATATGTCAAATACATTGTCACAAAACTTTTCACGAATTTCATCAGCCGCTTTACAAAGCTCATCAATCGGTGCGTCTATAAGGCTCATTGCCTCATCTTTTGTTATCATTTCTCCCGAAAATATTTTGTTCTTTAATTCTTCAATCATTTTTCTCAAAGCCTTTCCTATTGTTTATGTAGGAATTATATCACTTCTTATTTATATTGTCAACTATATAAATATATTTTAGTTTACAATCAACACAAATAAATACACCGCTAAAAAGCGGTGCATTTATTTATAAATTCATATCAATTAAAATATCTCTTAAATTTTTCAATTCTTCATTTGTAAAAGTAAGACCTTTACCCATTTTTTCATGTTCCGGTGCCCAATCACGCAAATCAAATTTAGGGTTTGCACCGTTCCACGAAACTATATTAAGCTCCTTTGTCCAACCTTTACTGCTCTCGGATACCGTTCCGATATGTTCTTTTATTTCAAACTTCAATTCAGCCATTATTTCTCCTCCGATTTAGAAATACATTTTCAAATATTCTTTTGTATTGTCGACCATTTCGTCAAACAATTTTCTTGCATCACTAACCGAAATACACATATTAGGGTCAGCCGCAAATGCGTTAAATACACCGTCAAGGTCACGATTTAAAGCACAATCGACAACTTGTTCCTGTTCACCGCACACACGGCTTATAAGCGGATAAATTGCCTGCGGAATATTTCCGGCAAATACAGGATTTAACGAATTTGCTCTGAAACAAGCGTTCGTTTCTACAACCGCACCGATAGGCAAGTTAGGAATTTGACCGTAATTCGGTATATTAACATTCGTAACAAGGTCGCCAAGTCCAAGCAATGCTCTTATCTGCTGTACACCCTCTTCGCCTGTTTCCTTTAATTCAAACTTTTCTTTACCGCTGTAAAGTCTTTCACTTCTTTCAAGACGTTTCTCAAGGTCGTCTTTTCTCCACGAAACAGGAGTTAATGCAAATCCCCACTTTTCAACGGTTTCTTTGTCTTTCAAATACCAATCACCCGGACAAAATTCAGCCAAATGTCTGTCCCCTGCCGCGGCGATACTTCCGTATCTTAAAAACAAGTCAATCTTAACTTTCTCACTGCATGAGAAATACTTATTCATCCAGTTTTCATCTGACTTCTTCACAAAGCCGTTATCTTTGTATTTCTCCGCAAATTCACGGTATACAGAGAAAATATCTATATCCTTGTACTGTGCCTTTGTAAGCCAAGTAAAGTGATTTACTCCGACAACATTAACTTTAATATCCTCACGTTTTACGTCTTTTATACCTTTAATATCTTCAAGTGCATTTACAAGCAGTTTTTGTGTACCGAACACTTCGTGACAACAGCCGAACGCCTTAATTTCAGGGAACACCTTATACAAAGTCTTTACGCACATTGTCATAGGGTTTGTGTAGTTGATTACCCATGCGTCAGGGCAACATTTTTTTATATTCTCTGCGATTTCTTCAAACATCGGAATTGTTCTTAACGCTCTCAAAATTCCGCCCGGGCCTGCCGTATCGCCGACTGATTGATATATATTGTATTTTTCCGGTGTATGTACATCGCTTTCCATTTCATCGAATGTGCCCGGTAAAATTGATATAATAACAAAATCCGCACCCTCAAGAGCCTCTTTTTCAGTTTCAACGGCTTTGTACTTCCACTGTGACTTACAACCTTCTATATCCTTTATGCCGTTGCCTATCTTTTCGTTTTTCTTTGCCGCCTCTAAATCTATATCGTAAAGATAAACAGTACCGCACATATCCTCACACACCGCAAGGTCGCTCATAAATCCCCACGCCCAACCGCGTGAGCCGCCACCGATATAAGCGATTTTTATATCTTCGTATTTATTGTTACCGTATTTCATTTTTCTGTCCTCCGCTTTAATTTTATGACTTAATTATACCACTGATTTTCAACTTAAACAACAACAATATTGCTCCAAATCAAAAATGTACTGCCTAAACAGTACATTTTTTGCTTAATTATTTTTCAAATATTCGTCTACACCCTCAGCGATAGCCTTACCGATTTCATCACTTGACGACTGCAATATCGACAAGTCTGAGCTGTCGTAAAAACCGATTTCCATATAAGCAATCGGAACAGGACATTTATTGAACAATATCAAATAAGGTGTATTTATAGGTGAATTTTGCGAAAGTCCCGTTGCCGCCGCAACTTTTTGATTTATGATATTACCCATTTCATTGGACTTTTCGACAAAGTCACTGCCTATAAATTTCTGTTCGTAATCCGTACCCAAAGCTATGTATGAAGTTCCACGACCGCCTCCTGCATTTGAGTGGATACAAACATATGCCGCCGCATCGGGATTTGACGTTGTATCATTATTAGGGAAACAATACGATACACGCTTGTCCATTGACGGATTTTGTTCGTTTGACGTTCTCGTCATACGAACTTCATAACCCATTTGTTCAAGATACTTTTGTGTTGCCAAGGCATTGTCAAGATTGATTTGCGGTTCTGTATCTCTGTCGGCATTACCCATTGAATACCAACACGACGCGTTTTCAGGCGACAAGCCTGTACAACCGCTACCGTGACAATTTTCGCCGAATGTACCGTTTTTATAGTGTCGCCATTCGCCCCAATTACCTTTTGACTCGTTATATTCATAACCTTCGGCTGTTTTTTCGTCAGATGTCATTTCAGATGATGACTTACCGTGTCCTGCGTCAAGTACGATTACCTTTTTACCTGCTCCGGATTGACTTTGACCCACTGTAACATCATCTATCCCCAACGCATCAGCCGCCGTCTTTACTGCATTACTTTCACCTGTTGCACCGTCACCGTCACTTTTAACTTCTTCTGTCGACTGCGGTGCAAACGTAGGCATTTGCATTTCCGCAAGTTTGGTTTCGGTATCAAGGCGTTGCTTTTCCATATTGCTTTTTTGTATATTCACTCCGCATATTACAGCTATACAAAAAACTATCGACACCGCCAAAAACACTGCCGCCCCTCTTAAACAGACTTTAAGTCTTTTATCACTCATAATCATCCCTGCGTCCTTTCTTTGTAAGACGTTTATCTCTGTACATTTCCGCGTCGGCTCTTGCAACAAGATTTTCAAAAGTCGTATCACCCTCCGTATACAACGATACACCCTTTGCAAAATCCAAATTCACATTATTTTCTTCATTGTATTTTACTCTGCACTTCTCAATGCGTTTAAGCACTTTTTCTATGCCGTCATCGGTAATGTCGTGAATCAACACTACAAATTCATCGCCGCCGATTCTGTATATCTTACCTTCATTTCCGACTGCCTCACGAAGTACTGTCGCAATACCTCTTATAAGAACATCTCCGGCACTGTGTCCCATTGTATCGTTAGCACGTTTAAGATTGTTTAAATCAATAGATATACAAGCCGGTCTGTTGTTGCCGATACATTCGTTTATATCGTTTTCAAAAGACAGTCTATTGTTAAGCTCGGTAAGTCCGTCCGTAAATGCAAGATGTTCGTAAACCTCCGCTTTAAGGTGACTTCTGCTTTTTGTCATATACTGTCGTATCGTCCGTATTACCTGCATTAATACAAATATATACAGCCCCATTGAGAAGAAATATATCGTTTTGTCATCGCTGATCCGATACAATCTCACTATATCAATAATACTTCCTACAATCGGGAACATAATTGATATCAACATATATTGTATACTCTTCTTTTTGTAAAAAATAATCATTGTTGATAAAATCAATATCCCAAATAAGCCGATAAGAATATGCGTTACAAACAACATCATCTTATAATCGATTTTTAATACAAAATTCAAAAACGTCTGTACAAGCACATTCAAAACAAATATGCATGACATTGAGGTATACAATTTTTTAATAGCGCCCTCCACGTTAGTTCGTATAAATAACGATACAGCTACACTGATAAGCATTAATGACGTAAATTCAAAATAATACGGCAGATACCCGTTAGGTGCAATAATATGCGACACTTTAAACTGACAGGCAAGATATATGCCGCATATCACGGAAATCATACCAAGGTAAAACATTTTACCGCTCTCGTCATCCTCATACTCACTGCACCGTATTATTATTGCCAACAGCAAGAGTACAAAACCGAATATTATAATTAATACAGCTGTAATAACTTCCGACTGCTCGGATTTTAATATATGCCATACTATATCCGACCTGGTGCCTATCATCATAGGTGCAACGGAATACTGTATATGATCTCCCAAAAGAGGTCGTATTTCTAATTTTATCGTTTTTCCGTTTAAATCTTTTCCGATTCTGACAAGCCTAAGCTGTGTACCCATAGTTTTTGAAAAACCGTTTTGAGGAGTGGTCAAATCAAAAAGCTTTGTGTCATCCACGTAAACGGTATAATCAAAATACCTCGACATAACCATTAAATACTGCGAATCATCAAACACATTTGCTTTGTCAATCTTCTTCGTCAATACAATCGGTTCTCCCGTATATTTAAACCCACAAGGTAAAATCACTTTTGAATTATCTTTTTCAACGGTCCACGTCTTCAAAGTTGCAAATTCATCTTCCGAAAGTATTTTGCATTTGTACATATCTCCTTTTAGATACACAAACAAACCTATAAAACAAATAATAAACACAAGAATCAGAAACATATATTTACTGTTGAATTTTCTTAGCTTATTCATAGCTTTCATTCCATTCTATCATATTAGATAAAACCGTTTCGGTTTTGTCTACTTTAAACACTCAAAAATTACATCATACGATATGATTTTGGGAGCTGTCGACATTATGTCGACATTCTCTCTATATATGTATTAATTTTATTTTACCATTTTCTATAGGGAATTTCAAGAGAAAAACTGTGTATTTTAAAAAACGCATTAAAAAAACAGACAAAATCGCAAGAATTTTGTCTGTTTTCGCATGTTACTTTATTTCATCAAGAATTTATCCACTGCGTCAGCCGCCTGTCTGCCCTCTCTGATTGCCCATACAACAAGACTCTGACCTCTGCGACAGTCACCTGCCGCAAACACGCCTCTAAGACTTGTCTTGTGGTCCTCTTCCTTGGCAAGAATGTTGCTTCTTCCGTCAACATCAAGAGTAAGCTGTTTTAAAAGTTCCTGTTCAGGTCCTAAAAATCCCATTGCAATAAGAACAAGTTCGCAAGGTCTTACCTGTTCAGTACCCTTAACAGGAACAGGAGCACCTGTTGACCAATCAACCTCAACGGTATGAACAGCCTTTACATTGCCCATATCGTCGCCCTCGATTTTTGTAACCGTTGTAAGATACTCTCTTGGGTCTTTGCCATAAAGCTCGATAGCCTCCTCCTGACCGTAATCGGTCTTTTTGATTCTCGGCCACTCCGGCCACGGATTATTCGGCATTCTTTCTTCTGAAAGTTCAGGCATAATTTCAAGCTGTGTAACGCTTTTGCAGCCATGTCTGATTGATGTACCCACGCAGTCTGTACCCGTATCACCGCCGCCGACAACAATTACGTTTTTACCTTCGGCACTTATGAACATTCTGTCTTCAAGATTTGAGTCAAGCAAACTCTTTGTATTAGCCTTTAGGAAATCAACCGCATAATGTACACCCTTTAAGTCTGCACCTTCGCAAGTAAGCATTCTCGGTTTTGTCGAACCTGTGCAAAGTACAACCGCGTCAAATTCATTTACAAGTTTAACTGCCGGATAATTTTTACCGATTTCGGTGTCAAGTTTAAATACAACGCCCTCTTTTTCCATAAGTTCAACTCTGCGGTTTACGACTTTCTTGTCAAGTTTCATATTCGGAATACCGTACATCAAAAGTCCGCCCGCTCTGTCGGCTCTTTCAAATACAGTAACTCTGTGACCCATTTGATTAAGCTGGTCTGCGCAAGCCAATCCCGACGGACCGCTGCCGACTACCGCAACACGTTTTTCAGTTGACTTTTCAGGTAATCTCGGCTTTACTTTATTCTCCGCAAACATTGTATCTATAATATGGCACTCTATATTTCTAATCGTAACGGCAGGGTCGTGCATACCGAGTGTACAAGAGCCCTCGCAAAGTGCCGGACATACTCTGCCCGTAAATTCAGGGAAGTTGTTTGTAAGCGAAAGACGTCTGTATGCCTCGTCCATATCACCTCTGTATACAAGGTCGTTCCATTCCGGTATAAGGTTATTTAAAGGACAGCCGATTGACGTTCTTCCGATTTGCTTACCTGTGTGACAAAACGGTACACCGCAGTCCATACATCTTGCACCTTGAAGCTGCAGCTGAGCAAGGTCAAAATGTGTATGGAATTCGTCCCAATCTTTCATTCTTTCCTTTGGAGGTCTGTCCTTAGGAAGTTGTCTTTGATATTCTAAAAATCCTGTTGGTTTTCCCATGATTTTAAATCCTTTCTGTAAGAGTTACCGCTCAGGCTGATATACTCAGCCCAAGCGATATATCAAACTTATTACGCTATTTCTACTTTTTTGCCCGTTACATTTTCAAATGCAATAAGCATTGCCTCATCTCTGTCTGTTCCCTTTTCAAGTTCTTCATCAAGAACAGTTATAACTTTCTTATAGTCGTTCGGAATTACCTTAACAAAATTCTTTACTTCTTCCGACCAGTTATTAAGCATATTTTCCGCAACGTCACTGCCCGTATATTTAACGTGATTTTCAAGCATTTCCTTTAGCTTTGCAATATCCTTGTCTGACAATGTTTCAAGTCCCACAAGTTCCTTGTTACAGTTTTTGTCAAGTGAACCGTCCTTGTTATATACATATGCAATACCGCCGGACATACCTGCCGCAAAGTTTCTGCCTGTCTTACCGATTACGGCAACGCAACCGCCTGTCATATATTCACAGCCATGGTCGCCGATACCCTCGACAACCGCAGTCATACCCGAATTTCTTACGCAGAAACGTTCGCCTGCCGTACCTCTGATATATGCCTCACCTTTAATAGCACCGTAGAATGCAACATTACCGATAATAACGTTTTCACTCGGAACAAATTTAGCCTCTTTACGCGGTACAACAATTATCTTACCGCCGGAAAGACCTTTACCGATATAGTCGTTACTGTCACCCTCAAGTTTCATTGTAACGCCCGGTGCCAAGAATGCACCGAAACTCTGACCTGCACTTCCGACAAAGTTCAATTTAATGCTGTCTTCAGGAAGTCCTTCCTCTCCGTGTGCTCTTGCGATTTCAGATGAAAGAATTGTACCTGTTACACGATTGATATTTGTGATTTCAAGTTTTGCCTCAATCTTCTTACCGTCTTTAATCGCCGGTTCGCAAAGTTTCAATAATGTGTTCATATCAAGAGTTTTGTAAAGCTCGTGATCCTGCATTTCATTATGGTATCTCTCATAATCGTTTGAACAGATTTTCGGTTGATACAATAGTGATGACAAATCTACTTCTTTTGCTTTCCAGTTACCCGAAACAGTCTTTTGGCTGAGTCTTTCAACGTGACCAATCATTTCGTCAACAGTCTTAACACCGATTTTAGCCATCCACTCTCTCAAATCCTGTGCGATAAAACGCATAAAGTTCTCAACAAATTCAGGCTTACCGCAGAAACGCTTTCTCAATTTAGGATTTTGTGTGGCAACACCGACAGGACAAGTATCAAGGTTACATACTCTCATCATTACACAACCGATTGAGATTAGCGGACCTGTCGCAAAACCAAATTCCTCTGCTCCCAAAAGTGCCGCTACCGCAACGTCACGACCTGTCAAAAGTTTACCGTCTGTTTCGATTACAACTCTGTTTCTTAGATTGTTCATCAAAAGTGCCTGATGTGTTTCGGCAACGCCAAGTTCCCAAGGCAAGCCTGCGTGACGTACACTTGTCTTTGGTGCGGCGCCTGTACCGCCGTCATAACCCGACACCAAAATAACGTCTGCTCTGCCCTTTGCAACACCGACTGCAATAGTACCGACACCTGCTTCAGAAACAAGTTTAACTGTTACTCTTGCGTCACGGTTTGCATTTTTAAGGTCATGAATTAGCTGTGCCAAATCTTCGATTGAATATATATCGTGATGCGGAGGTGGCGAAATCAAGCCGACACCCGGAGTTGAATGTCTTGCCTTTGCAATCCAAGGATATACTTTACCGCCCGGAAGATGTCCGCCCTCACCCGGTTTAGCACCTTGTGCCATTTTTATCTGAATTTCTTTTGCATTCTGCAAGTAGTGAATATGAACACCGAAACGTCCCGACGCAACTTGCTTAATAGCACTGCTGCGACTGTCACCGTTTTCATCAGGAATATATCTTTCAGGGTTTTCACCACCCTCACCGCTGTTTGACTTACCGCCAAGTCTGTTCATAGCGATTGCAAGACATTCGTGTGCTTCCTGTGAAATTGAACCGTATGACATAGCCCCCGTCTTGAAACGCTTAACAATGCTTTCCACACTTTCAACTTGATCTATTGCGATTGGCTTATCAATCGTCTTAATATCAAGCATACCGCGAATTGTGCATTGATGTTGCTGATGTTCGTCCATTTCCTTTGCATATTCTTTATAAAGCTTGTAGTTACCTGTACGACAAGCCATTTGTAATTTGTAGATTGACTCAGGGTTGAACATATGGTATTCGCCCTTTGCTCTCCACTTATAGTCACCGCCTGTTTTAAGTGCCTTTTTACCGTTTACTTTATCAAAAGCCTCTGCATGTCTTAAAAGCACTTCCTTTTGGATATGCTCAATACCCATTCCGCCTATTCTTGTTGTTGTACCTGTAAAGTATTTGTTTACAACGCTTTCCGATATACCAAGTGCTTCAAATATCTGTGCGCCTTGATATGACTGAATTGTTGAGATCCCCATTTTAGACATAATCTTAACAATACCCTTTGTACAAGCCTTGTTAAATCTCTTTACGCCGTCCTCATATGAATATTCAAGAAGTTTTTCGTCTGAAAGCTCCTTAATAGCCTCATATGCCATATACGGATTGATACCGTTCACGCCGTAACCTACAAGACATGCGAAATGGTGCACTTCTCTCGGCTCACCCGATTCAAGAACGATAGATACTTTCATTCTTGTACCTTTTCTGATAAGGTGATGATGAAGTCCGGATGCAACAAGAAGTGCAGGAATAGGTGCTTTATCTTTATCTACTCCCTTATCCGAAAGTATGATTATGTTGTATCCGTTTTCGATTGCTATATCAGCCGCCTCGAATATTGTATCCATGGCGGTTTCCATATCGTTTTCCTGTTTTACGTTAAACAATGACGGAATTGTTATTGACTTAAATCCTTCAAGGTCAATGTTTCTTAATTTTTCAAGTTCTTCGTTTGTTAAAATAGGGCTTAACGCTCTGACCTTACGACAGTTCAATTCAGATGATGTCAAAAGGTTTTGTTCACAACCGAAAAGTGTGTATGTTGAAGTAACAATCTGCTCACGAATTGCGTCAATCGGAGGGTTTGTTACCTGTGCAAACAGTTGTTTGAAATAGTTATACAAAAGCTGCGGTTTTTCCGACAATACTGCAAGCGGAATATCAGCACCCATTGCACCGATTGGATCGTCAGCTTTTTCAACGATTGATTTAATCGTTGTGTTAACATCCTCCCAAATATATCCGAATGCCTTTTGACGTGTAAGCAACGAAAGTTTGTCCACACTGTTTTCGCGATTTACAAACATATTTTCAAGAACGATAAAGTTCTTCAAAAGCAAATGTTCGTTGACATTGCCTTTTGCGTTGTCCTTTAATTTATGCACCAAATCGTGCCATGTGTCGCCCTTTTTACCTGTATTAAGAGGAAGATTGTCAAGCTCAACAAGGGTTTTCTTTACCCACTCTGCATATGGTTTGTGAAGTGCCTCTTCCTTTTTGATTTCTTCGTCTGAAATAATCTTGCCCTTTTCTGTATCGATAAGGAGCATTTTACCCGGATGCAGACGTTCTTTCTTTATAATAGTAGACTCGTCAACATCTGTTACACCGACTTCCGATGAAAGAATAATCATATCGTCAGAGGTCAAGTAGTAACGAGCAGGTCTCAGACCGTTTCTGTCAAGCGTTGCACCGACATAACGTCCGTCTGTAAATGCAACAGCCGCAGGGCCGTCCCAAGGCTCTGTGATACATGAGTGATACTCATAAAATGCTTTCATTGCAGGGTCCATATCCGCATTATTTTCCCAAGGTTCAGGAATTGTCATCATTACGGCTCTCGGAAGTGAGAATCCCGAAAGATGTAGGAACTGTAAATAGTTATCAAGCATTGCGGAGTCAGAACCGTCCTCATTGATAACAGGCAAAATCTTATCCATATCACCCTCAAATTCAGGTGTCGCGAACATTCTTTCTCTTGCCTTAACCCAGTTTACATTACCGCGGATAGTGTTAATTTCGCCGTTATGGATAATGTATCTGTTCGGATGTGCTCTTTCCCATGACGGGAATGTGTTGGTCGAGAAACGTGAGTGCACAAGTGCGATTGCCGTTTCCATATCCACATCTTTAAGGTCAAGGTAAAATTCATTAACTTGGTCAGGTGTAAGCATACCTTTATATACAACCGTTCTTGCAGATAGTGATGCGAAATAGAAATAGTTGTCAAGACCGCTCTTTCTGATTTCCTTTTCTGCAAGCTTGCCGATAATATAAAGCTTTCTTTCAAATGAATCTGCATCAAGGCTTTCGTCACCTTTGCCGATAAACACCTGCACGATATGCGGCATTGCCTCTCTGGCACTGTTACCGATACATACGTCATAAACAGGCACTTCTCTTATACCGAGAAGTTTCTGTTCTTCGCCGTCAATAATCTTTGTAAGTCTTTCAAGACTTTCTTCTCTTGTATCCTTATCCGGCGATAAAAACAGCATACCAACGCCGTAATCACCCTTTTTAGGTAGCTTAATCCCTTCATTCTTACAAACCTTTTTCATGAAGGCATGAGGCATTTGAATTAAAATACCGGCACCGTCACCTGTATCAGGCTCACTGCCGACACCGCCTCTGTGTGCAAGGTTTTTCAATATCTGAATTGCCTGATTAATAATGCCGTGAGAAGTTTTTCCTTTGATATTTGCGATAAATCCGATTCCGCAGGCATCATGCTCAAATTGCGGGTCATAAAGGCCCTGTTTTTCGGGTAATCCATTATACTCCATTTTTTTCAATCCTTTCGCTGTATTCCGCCGAACAAAAAAGGCGTTTCAATCAGAACATACCAATCCATAAATTGATATGTACCGATCGAAACGCCTTTGTTTCGTCAAAAAATTATTTTGTTATCCTGTGTAAACTTATTATAGCACATTATTTTTGTTTTGTCTACTAAATATTTTACAAAATTGCTTTGATTTTTTCCATTGCTTTTATGGTATTTTCCTTAGTTGAGAATGCTGTAAATCTTACGTATCCCTCACCGCTCGGTCCAAAACCCGAACCCGGTGTTGTTACAACACCTGTTTCTTCAAGTAATTTGTCAAAGAAATCCCATGATTTCATACCGTTTGGTGTCTTTGCCCAAATGTACGGAGCATTCACGCCGCCGTAAACCGTAAAGCCTGCCTCTGTAAGCGATTCGCGGATAATTTTCGCATTTTCAAGATAATATGCAACAGCCTCTCTTGTCTGTTTATATCCCTCGTCTGTATAAACAGCCTCTGCCGCACGTTGAATTACATACGGTACACCGTTAAACTTTGTACATTGACGTCTGTTCCACAATCCGTTAAGTTCAACTCCGTCAACCTTTAATTCGTGCGGTACAACAGTGTATGCACATCTTGTACCCGTAAATCCAGCTGTCTTTGAAAAGCTTCTGAATTCAATCGCAACTTCTTTTGCACCCTCAATTTCATAAATGCTGTGCGGTACGTCAGGGTCTGTAATAAATGCCTCATACGCACTGTCGTAAAGAATAACCGCATCATTCTTCTTTGCATATTCAACCCACGGTTTAAGCTGTTCTCTTGTTGCCGCAACACCGATTGGGTTATTTGGGAAACAAAGATAAATTATATCAACCTTTTCTTCCGGAAGTTGTGGCATAAATCCGTTTTCTTCCTTGCAAGGCATATATACAAGATTATTCCATTTACCGTCTGTAAAGTCACCCGCTCTGCCTGCCATAGCATTCGTATCAACGTATACCGGATAAACAGGGTCACACACTGCAACTTTATTGTCAACAGAGAAAATATCACCAATATTTCCGCAGTCTGATTTTGCACCGTCTGAAACGAATATTTCATCAGCCTTTACGTCAATACCTCTTGCCGCATAATCCTTTTCAACAATCTTGTTTCTCAAGAAATCATAACCTTGCTCAGGACCGTAGCCGTGAAATCCCTCTGCCGTACCCATTTCGTCAACTGCCTTGTGCATTGCCTCAATTACCGCAGGAGCCAACGGCTTTGTAACGTCGCCTATGCTCATCTTGATAACTTCTTTGTCTGGATTTGCCTCTGTATATGCAGCCGCCTTTTTTGCGACTGTTGAAAATAAGTAACTTCCCGGTAGTTTTAAATAATTGTCATTTACCTTTGCCATTTTTATTTGTTCCTTTCTGTTCTATGTTCAAATTTATCAGTTTGGAGCTGTCGACATTTTGTCGACAAGCTCTTATATAGTTATTGTTCCGTCAAATACAAACTTTGCCGGACCTGTCATATATACTTTATTTTCATTTTTATCCCACTTAATATGAAGTGTACCGCCCAAAAGTACAAGGTCAGCCTCATCATCAACAAGACCGTTTAAATTTGCCGCAACCATTGTTGCACAAGCACCTGTACCGCAGGCAAGTGTTTCACCTGCACCGCGTTCCCAAACACGCATTTTTACAGTGTTTCTGTCAACTATCTGTGCAAATTCTGTATTGATTTTCTTTGGAAACAATTTATGCGTTTCAAACTTAGGGCCGATTTTTTCTATTTCAAGACTGTCCGTATCGTCAATAAATGTAACCGCATGAGGATTACCCATTGACACGCCTGTAACCTTATAAACCTTTCCGTCAACTTCAACATCTTCACTTATAAATCTGTCAAGATTTGAGTCAATCGGAATATTTTTCGGAACAAGTTCCGGACTGCCCATATTTACGTGAACAGTCTGCACTTCGCCGTCTTTAACATTTAGGTCAAGAATTTTTATACCTGCCAATGTTTCAAGAGTAATCTGTGTCTTGTCTGTAAGACCTCTGTCGTACACATACTTACCGACACAACGCGTTGCGTTTCCGCACATTTCAGCTTGTGAGCCGTCACTGTTGTACATATCCATTCTGAAATCAGCCACATCAGACGGGCATATCAAAACAAGTCCGTCCGAACCGATACCGAAATGTCTGTCACTTACGGCTTTAGCCGTTTCGTTTATATTCTCGACTTTTTCCTCAAAACAATTTACATATATGTAATCGTTTCCTGCACCATGCATTTTTGAAAACTTAAATGTCTGCATTTACTTCATCTCCATTAAATATTTAAAATCATTCTTGCCGTATCAATAAACTTCGCACCTGTATCCATACTTCTTTTTTGTATAAATCGATGTGCCTGTTCCTCCGACATTCTGTGTGTTTCCATAAGATATGCTTTTGCATCACGAATTATCTTTTCTTCTTCCGGTGTACGTTTTGCTCTGTGCTTTCTTCTTTCGATAATTCCGACAAAAGTTTCTACGGAATTTATTAAAAGCTGTCTGTTTAAAGGAAGTGTTACAACAAAAATATCTTGATTATATATACTGCTCTGCCTTTCGGCTTTGACTATGCTCATAAGTTTCTGACCTTCCATAAGGTCGTCATAAACATCATCGACAGTTCCGTCAGGAAGTTTATATCCCATAATTATAAGCACTTCGTCCATATCGGATACAGTTCTTAAAAGTTCTGCTTTTGAGTGACAGACAGTGTAAACATCATAGCCGCTGCCGTCAAGCATCATTTTTATTTTGTCGGCTGTTTCGTCTTTTGAAAAAGCCAATACTACTCTGTCCACCGCCGTCCCTCCTTTTTAGGAAATTGTTTTTAATTAATAAGCAATTAAATATTTTTCAATTTCCCACTGATTTATGGTACGACGATATTCTCCGTATTCTTCTTCCTTAGCTTCAAAATAGCTTGACGCGAATTTATCACCAAGCAATTCGCTGATAAATTCGGACTTTCTTGCAATCTTAATCGCCTCATTAAGACTTATCGGCAAACTCTTGACTCCGAGTGCCTCGCGTTCTTTATCCGAAAGATTGTAGATATTAACGTCAATACTCGGCGGAAGTGTTTCATTATCTTTTATGCCTTTCAAACCAGCCTTAAGGCAAGCCGCAAGTGCAAGATACGGATTAGCTGTCGGATCGGGTGAACGAAGTTCAATTCTTGCGTCACTGGGTTTTTTCGATGACGGTACTCTTACAAGCAAACTTCTGTTGCTTTCCGACCATGAAATATAGCAAGGTGCCTCATATCCCGGTATAAATCTCTTATATGAATTTACCGTCGGATTTGTAAAGCACGCCATATCCGGTGTATATTTTAATAATCCTGCCGTAAATTTATGTGCCGTATCGGAAAGCTTTGACGGATTATTTTCATTATAGAAAACATTTTTACCGTCTTTTTCAAGCGACATTGTAAGGTGCATTCCGCTACCGCTTACTCCCGCAATAGGTTTCGGCATAAATGTTGCGTGAAGTCCGTTACGTTTTGCAATAGTTTTTACAACCGTTCTGAATGTAACAATTCTGTCCGCGGTTTTTAATGCGTCGTCATATCTGAATGTAATCTCATGCTGACCCGGTGCCATTTCGTGATGTGACGCCTCGATTTTATATCCCATATCTTCAAGAGTAAGACATATTTCACGACGGCAGTTTTCGCCGTTATCAAGCGGTGCTAAGTCAAAATAACCCGCATTGTCATGCGGTTCTGTCGTAGGATTACCGCGTTCATCCGTGTTAAATAGGAAGAATTCACATTCAGGTCCCACATTAAATTTGTAACCCATTTCTTCCGCTTCTTTAACAACCGTTTGCAGAATGTATCTCGGGTCACTTTCAAGACGTGTACCGTCAGGCTTATAAACATCGCATATAAGTCTTGCAACCTTTCCCTGATGCGGTCGCCAAGGGAAAATTTCAAATGTGTCAAAGTCGGGATGTAAATATAAATCACTTTCCTCAACACCGACAAACCCCATAATTGACGAACCGTCAAACATACAAAGATTATCAAGTGCGTCCTCAAGTCTTGAAGTTGTAATCGCAAGATTACGCATTGTTCCAAGCATATCCGTAAATTGCAGACGAATAAATCTTACGTCCTCTTCTTCGACCAAATCGAAAATATCTTGTTTTGTCAACATAACGAACTTTCCTTTCTAATTTCAATACTATATAATATATAAATCGTCCTAATATGCAAAAAAGGTGCTTCTATCCTATGAGGACGAAACACCTTTGCTCGTTGTAAATATTGTAACACACCTAAAAAAGTTTGTCAAGACTAATTTTAATTTAATTCTACGCACAGGGCAATATGCAAAATGCTAAATTTTATTCATTTATTTGTGCAATTTCTATATAATACTTGTACCTGCTTTGTATTTTATTGACTTTTTATATAATTAGGTATATAATATATTATATAAAAAGACATTTTTAGGAGATGGTATCATGAAAAATATAAAAAAATTTATATGCTTGCTTATAGTGACAGTACTTATAACGCCGTCAATCGCAATAGCGGAGGACACTTACAGCGGATATTTTAATAATGAAGAAATCACAATGTTCGCCGATACTTCGGTTAAAATTTCCGAAAATGAAAAATCGGCGGTTGAAGATATTATTTCAGACTTAAATAACCTAAAAACGGAATCCGATATTCAAAAATACAACATTCCTTTGGATAACATTCAGGAACTTATTGATTCTTTACCTAAAGCAATACAATATGAGCATCCCGAATTATTTTATGTCAATTTACGTCAATTTTCTTATAAAACAGCAGACGGTCAGACAATTTCGGAAATAATGATCAAAGACCCTTTCACTATGAAAAAAAACGAAATAAAGGAAGCTCAAAAATTGATTGATGATGAATGCAATGAAATTGTATCATCTGTTCCGAAAGACGCAACAGAGCTTGAAAAAGTGCTTTTTGTTCATGATTATATCACATCTCATTATGAATATGATATGTCTTATCAAAACCGCAATCTTTACACGGCAGTAAGAGATAAGAAATGCGTTTGCCAAGGATATTCATATTTATTTATGTACATCATGAATAAATATTTTGAAATAGAATGTACAACAGTTCCGAGCGATGCGTGCAATCATATATGGAACAAAGTAAAAGTAGACGGTAAATGGTACAACTTAGATTTAACTTCAGATGACCCTACACCGAATTTATCATCGCTTGCAAATCACACATATTTTCTTTTGAGCGATGAAGAATTGAAAGCTGTTTCAGCCTCTTCGGTATCAAATTCAAACGGAGGATTATATGTTGAAGAACAAGATATTCACCGCACTTGGAACGTAAACAATTGGTATGGTGAACCGGTTATAACAGCAGAAGATGACACTTATAAAGATTCAATTATTCATAACGTATCAGGATCTGTAAGTTTTTTAGATGGAAAAATCTATTGTTTCAATGATAAAAATGAACTTTCCACTTTAGATTTATCGACAAATACTTTTACACCAGTTTATAAAGATACTTCAAAATATTATTGGTGCGTATACGGTGATAATAAATCTGCATATTCATCACATTTTAATGTTACTGTTGCTTATAGCGGAAAATTGTATTTTAACTCACCGAATAAAGTTTTTGAATTTGACACAAAAACAAATACAGCAAAAGAAATATATGAATATACGGAAATCCCTGACATTTCAAAAACATATTTGTTCGGTCTCACAGTCAAAGACGGTAATTTGTGTGCCGAGTATACTACAAATTTAATGAACGGAGTTGAGTCATTTATAACAATTATAACTGCACCTAAACCAACTGAAACACCGATTGTTACAGAAACACCGACCGTTACAGCATCACCTGTTCCTACAGAAACACCGACTGTTACAGCATCACCTGTTCCTACAGAAACACCGACTGTTACGGAAGTACCGAAACCTGTTATAGCATACGAATCGAAAATCACACCTAAAGATGACAGAACTTATACTATATCTGTTGACAAAAAACTTGAAACAACAGATACACCTATTTTGTACGTAGCCGAATTTGACGAAAATAACATTCTTATAGGCTTAAAAGCTGTTCCGTACACAGAACCTGTTTCTGTAAGCGCACACGATGATTCACAAATGCTGAAAGCATTCGTATGGAACATAGGAAGTCAACCGATTTCACTTGTATCTCAAATCGTTTTGACAAAACCGGTTGCGTCACCGACACCGACAGATGTTCCTACAGTTACAGGTACACCAACCGCAACTGATTCACCGACTGCAACTGTCACACCTGTTTCAACAGAGACATCGACTGCAACAACACCGGCAGACAGACGCTAAAATATAAAAAACGCACTCTTTACAGAGTGCGTTTTTCTATGGCATTTCTCCTCTTATACGTTCTATTGCTTTTTTCTCAATTCTTGAAATCTGCACCTGCGACACTCCGATTATCTTGGCAATCTCAGATTGTGTTTTGCCTCTGAAATATCTAAGCAGAATTATTTCTTTTTCACGTTCTGTAAGACGGCTCAAAATATCGTCAATCATAACTTTATTTATAACTCCGTCCTCAATTTCTTCACCGGTAATTGTATCAAGCAAGCGAATTTCTTTATCGCCGTTATCGTAAACACTTTCATAAATACTTCCGGGCGGTGTTGCCGCCTCGAACGCCTCGATAAGACTTTCGGCATCAATTCCGCTTTCTTTTGAAATTTCGTTTATTGTCGGCTGTCTGTTCAGTTTTCGTCTTAACAGTTCTTCACACCGCCAGCCTTTCATTGCATTTTCCTTTAACGTTCTGCTTATTTTAACGGCACCGTCATCACGCAAAAAACGTTTTATTTCACCTGTTATCATCGGTACTGCGTATGTAGAAAATTGTACGTTAAATTCGGGATTGAATTTCTTTACGGCCTTTATAAGTCCTATCGCGCCGATTTGCGTCAAATCTTCCGCATCATATCCGCGATTTAAAAATCGTCTTGCAATACTGTATACAAGGCCCATATTTTCTTCCACCATTCTGTTTTCTGCCTGCTTGTCCCCCTCTCGCACGCGTTCAATCAAAGCAGTATTATCTCGCATAACACATCACCTACTTTAACTTTTTTGTCATAGTAATGCGTGTGCCTTTTCCTACTTCACTTTGGACTTCGATACTGTCCATAAACGTTTCCATTATCGTAAAACCCATTCCGCTGCGTTCCATTTCGGGTTTACCTGTGAAAAGCGGTTCTCTCGCTCTTGAAATATCCGGTATACCCACTCCGTCATCCGATACGGAAAAAGTCACCGTATCGTCCTCTATACTTCCGGACATCGTTACAATTCCGTCTTTTTCATCATAGCCGTGAATTATTGCATTTGTAACCGCCTCCGAAACAGCCGTTTTTATTTCTGAAATTTGATCTACTGTCGGGTCGAGTTCAAGCACAAAAGCCGCCGCAACCGTCCTTGCAAATCTTTCGTTATCGCTTTTGTTCGGAAATTTTATTTCCATAATGTTACTGTACATCAATGCCCGCCTCCTTTACACCGTTTTCAAGGTTGTCGGCTACCGTAACGATACTCTTTATACCCGACATTTCAATCAGTCTGTTCACCGCATCAGACGCACCGTATATGATAACCTTTCCGCCGAGTGCCGTAACCGTCTTGTATCGTCCCATAATAACGCCGATACCAGACGAGTCCATAAAAGTCACATTTTCAAAATTAAACGCGACATTAACCGCCCCCGTTCTGCCAAGTTCCCTGTCCGCATTTTCTCTTACTGACGACGCTTTATGCTGGTCAAGTTCGCCGAAAATTTTTATAATCAGCAATCTGTACCTGCCCATTAACATTAACTCCATATTTTCTTCCTCCTGTATATAAATGTTATCTTTTTATATTTCTATCATTTGTAATAAATTTCCTTTGTTAAATTTTGATAACCTTTGTCGAAAACACTTTTTATTATTTTTGAACTGTGATATAATAAAACATACATAAGAAATGAGGTTACATTTATGAAAAGTGAATGGAATAAACTTGACAATGCCGCCAAGATATTTCCGGCGGCGCAGTCCAAAAAAGATACGCAGGTATTCAGATTTTCCTGCGAATTATACAAAACAGTAAACAAAGACCTTTTGCAAAAAGCCACTGAAGATACATTGGAGGAATTTGATATTTTCAAAAGTATATTAAGGCGTGGACTTTTTTGGTATTACCTTGAGGAATCGGATATAAAACCGATTGTACGCGAAGAATATAAAATCCCATGTTCGCTTATATACCAGAGGAACAATCACAAGCTTTTATTTGAAGTGACTTACTACAGAAACAGAATAAATCTCGAAGTTTTTCACGTTTTGACAGACGGCACAGGTGCGATGAATTTTCTTAAAACACTTGTATCAAACTACCTTACACTTGCGGAAAATGTTGAAGACAGCGGAGTTGATTATGACGCATCAAGTACACAAAAAAGTGATGACAGTTTTTCAAAATACTATTCCGGCAAAATTTCTTCAAAGCAAGAAAATAACCCTGTTGCATACAAAATTGTAGGACGCAAATATCCCGACGACAAATTAAAAGTCATAAACGGTATGGTTGACGTAAAGAAAGTACTTGAAGAATCTCACAAATACAATGCAACTTTAACCGCATTTTTGTCTGCGGTACTTGTAAAATCCATTATAGACGAAATGCCTGTGCGTTCAAAAGGCAAGAAACCGATTACAATATTGATACCGGTAAATCTTCGCAACTTCTTCCCATCCGTTTCGGCAAGAAACTTTTTCTGTCTGACATATATTCAGTATGACATAAAAAAGCACGGTGAGGATTTTGAAACAATGGTTGACGTTATAAACACTCAATTAAAAAGCAAGCTGAAAGCCGAAAAACTTCTCGGCACTATCGACACATATTCAGCTGTTGAACACAATGTCATAACAAGAATTGTACCGCTTGTCGTGAAAGATTTCTTTTTGAGAATAGCATACAGAATGTCGGGCAGAGCCGTCACGGCAACTTTTTCAAATATAGGAATAGTTAAAATGCCCGAAAATATGAATAAGTTTATAAAATGCTTTAACGTGTATATCAGCACCGACAAACTTCAATTATGTTCTTGCTCGTTTGACGGTAAGCTGACTTTGGGATTTACTTCTCAATTTATCAGTTCGGATATCGAAATGAGGTTTTTCCGTGAATTGACTTCAAGGGGTATTAACGTTGAACTGACTTCCAACATACACGACGATGAAAGGAATGATTAAATGAAACATTGTGATAAATGTAAAATTGATGTGCGTGGTGAATTTGAGCGTTGTCCGCTGTGTCAAAACAAGCTGACAGGTGAAAGCACACCTTACGAATTTCCGAAAGTACAATCATTTTACGAAAAATACGAAAAGATTTTTAAATTTGCAATTCTTGTCACTTCGTCACTTTCGATAATAAGCATTGCCGTAAACATACTTCTTCCCCAAAGCGGTCATTGGTCGTTGTTTGTACTTTTCGGTGTAATATGCTTCTGGCTTACGACAAATATATGTATCAAGAAACGCCAAATCATATCGCAGAATATCGCCGCAGAGGCTGTTATAATATCAATATTGTGCGTAATATGGGACAAATTCACAGGCTGGCACGGCTGGTCGGTCGATTACGTTATACCGATAATATTTTCATGGGCAATGCTCGGATTGTTCGTGGCAACAAAGATTTTAAAAATTAAAATGCCCGATTATGTGTTCTCATTTGTGATATGTATATTTTTCGGACTTGCACCGTTTATATTGTGCATAACAGGTGTCACAAAAATTCTTATTCCGTCGGTTATATGTATTGCACTGAGCATAATTTCTTTTATAACTCTTGTGTTATATGACGGCAAAGAACTTGTTTTGACATTATCAAAAAAATTTCACATATAGACAAAAAAACGGTGTTGCTTTCGCAACACCATTTTTTCAGACTGTCGACAAATCGTCCGGAACGTGCAATATATTATTTTTATATTTTAAAGTTTAATTTATAGCTATAAAAAGCAACAGGCAAGCCTATCTTCGATATACGGCTTGCCTGTGCACTTTTTGCGAAAATAAACTCTAACGTACAAACGTACGCCGACGAGTTCATTTTCGCAAAATCCGCACTAATTTCTCGACCTCTGCCAGCGTGTAGACACTTTTGTCTACACGCTGAAATGGTGTTGCCTTCGCAACACCATTTTTAATATTATAGATTTGCCTTAAAAAATTCTTCCAAAGCCTTTGCAGCTTCGTCCTCGTCCGGGCCTTCAACTTTTACGTTAAGTGTATTACCGCACTTTGCCGCCAAACCCATTACAGCAAATATTCTCTTTGCGTCACCTGTCTTACCGTCTTTTTCAAGAGTGATTGTTGACTGATATTTTGCCGCCTCTTTTACAAGCACACCCGCAGGACGAGCGTGAATACCTTGTGGATCTGTGATTGTGTAGTTAAATTCTTTCATAATACTTATCTCCTTTATATATTAATTTTCTTTGTATACAGGTTTCTTTAAAAGTGCAAGCATAAACATTGTAATAACCGAGCCTGCCGCTAATGCTACCAAGTACATAGGCCAGTTACCTACAACAGGGAATACAAATATACCGCCGTGAGGAGCCATCAATGTACATCCGAATACCATTGACAATGCACCTGCTACTGCCGCACCGACTGCTGTTGCCGGTATTACGTGCAGCGGATCGGCTGCCGCAAACGGAATTGCACCCTCTGTGATGAATGCCAAGCCCATAACATAGTTTGTAATACCCGACTGACGTTCCGATTTTGAAAAACGATTTTTAAAGAATGTTGTTGCAAGTGCAATACCGATAGGTGGTACCATACCGCCAACCATAACAGCCGCCATTATATCATAGTTGCCGTTTGCGATTGACATTGTACCGAATACATATGCCGCCTTATTTATAGGACCGCCCATATCAATTGCCATCATACCTCCGAGAACAATACCAAGAATAACCTTTGATACTGAACCCATGCTGTTTAGTAGGTTTGCAAGTGCGTCGTTTATAACACCGATAATCGGATTGAATACGAACAACATCAATGCACCCATAATGAATACGCCAAGTACAGGATACAACAATGTCGGTTTAATTCCCTCAAGACTTTCAGGAAGTTTTGAGAATATCTTTCTTAGCAATAGTACAATATATCCTGCAACAAAACCGGCAACAAGTGCTCCCAAAAATCCCGAAACAGTTGTACCTGATGAATTGAATACTGTGTTTGCAAGATAGCCGTTAATTCCGCCTGAGTAGCTGTTTGTAAATTCTAATATACTGTTACCCGTTGAGGCAAGCATACCGCCTACAAAACCAACTGCAAGACCCGGTCTGTCCGCAATAGAGTATGCGATAAATCCTGCAAGAACAGGCAACATCAAACCGAATGCGATACCGCCGATTGTCTTAAAGAATGCCGCAATCGGTGTATTCATACCGAAGTTTGACGGATCAATAGTAAAGTCGTCAAGCAAGAATGCGATAGCAATTAGAATACCGCCGCCTATAACGAACGGCAACATATGCGAAACACCGCTCATAAGGTGCTTATAAATTCTGTGACCGATGCCCTCTTTATTATCCGACTTAGCCGAAACACCCTCATCACTTTCCTTTGCGGTAAATATCGGAACATTTCCGCCAAGTGCCTTTGCGATAAGTTCGTCAGCCTTTGAAATACCGTCACTTACCTGTGTAACGATTACCTTTTTACCGTTAAAACGTTCCATAGGAACTTTTGTATCTGCCGCAACGATTATGCAATCAGCCTCTGCGATTTCAGATTCGGTAAGAACATTCTTTGCACCGCCCGAACCTCTTGTTTCAACTTTAATCGCACAACCTGCTTTTTCTGCCGCTTTTTGAAGTCCCTCAGCAGCCATATAAGTATGAGCTATACCTGTCGGACATCCAGTTACTGCAAGTATTTTCTTATCAGATGTAGTAACCTGTTCTGATTCAGCATTATCTTTTGCAGTTTCCGCGTCATCTATAATTGAAATAAATTCCTCTACCGATTTTGCATTAATAAGTTTTTGTGAAAAATCTTCATCCATAAGCAAAACGGAAAGTTTACTCAATACGTCAAGGTGTACATTTTCTTTTGTATCAGGTGCGGCGATTGCAAATATAAGCTTTACCGGCTCACCGTCTATCGAATCAAAATCAGTACCGTCTTTGATTACCATTGCCGCAAGTCCGGGTTTTGTCACCGCACTGCCTTTATAATGAGGAATTGCGATACCCTCGCCGACTGCCGTCGTACTTTCTTCCTCTCTTTTTATCAAACCTTCTACATAAGCATTCTTATCTGATATTTTTCCGCTTTTTTCCATAAGGTCTGCCATTGCACGAATGGTTTCTTTTTTTGTGCTTGAAACTCCGTCAAGTCTGATACTCTCTTTTGAAAGTAAGTCTGTGATACGCATAATTTTTACCTCCTCATATTGTTTTAAATACATTTAAAATTTCTTCTTTGGTTGCAAGATTTTCCGAAAATGCACTTGCACTGCCTGCCGATAATCCCATCTTAAGTGCATACATAAAATCCTGCTTTTCCATATATCCCGCAAGGAAACCGGCAACCATTGAATCGCCCGCTCCCGTTGAGTTCACTAATTTACCTTTAGGTGCCTCACTTTCGTACACTTCTCCGTTTTCACCAACGAACACCGCACCCTCGCCTGCCATTGAAACAAGTACATTCTTCGCACCCATTTCCTGCATTTTCTTTGCATACGGAACAACTTCACTTCTCGTTTTAAGTTCAACACCGAATATTTCACCTATTTCGTGATTATTAGGTTTTACCAAAAACGGTTTATACTTAAGAACATTCACAAGCAAGTCCTTTGTTGCGTCAACGACTATATTTAATTTTTTATCTTTAAGGTAGTCCATAATTTCGCAGTAAATCGAATCGGAAAGCGATGACGGAATACTTCCGGCAAGTACCAACGTATCGCCGTCATTCAAACTGTCAAGTTTTTCGTAAAGTTTCTTTACCGCACTGTCCGAAATATCAGGACCCTGACCATTTATTTCTGTTTCGGTGTCTGATTTTATTTTCACGTTAATTCTCGAAAAACCGTTGTCAAGCTTTATGAAATCGGTTTTACAATTCATATCGGCAAGTATATTTTCAATCGCACCGCCCGTAAACCCGGATATAAAGCCAAGAGCCGTATTTTCGACACCCATATTGTTCAGCACAATCGAAACATTAATACCTTTTCCGCCTGCCATAATCTTTTCGGATTCCGTTCGGTTTACTTCACCGCTTCTGCAAGACGGAACAACCATTATATAATCCAATGCGGGATTGAATGTTATGGTATAAATCATAATTGAGCAGCCTCCTTTATATTATATCCTTTAATATTTTCCGTTATCTTATCCGTTATTACGGTTATGTCACTGCCAGCCGCAAAAGTTGCTTTTGATATTTTATTGAATTTTGACGAATCGCAAAGTACAAATTTCTTTGCACATCTTCTCATCGCAAAATTTTTAATATCCGCCTCTCTGACATCGGGAGTTGTGAACCCTCTGTCACTGCTCAGTCCGTTAGTTCCGAAAAAGCCTTTTGTGAAATTGTATTTTGAGAGTGATATAATCGCCTCGGAATCTATAATCGCCTCTGTCACCGATTTGATAAGTCCGCCGATTATATATACTTTAAAGCCTTTTCTCGCAAGACCGACTGCGTGAGATAAAGCGTTTGTAACAAAAGTTGCGTCCTTGGCGGTTATATACTCAATCATATATTCGGTGGTAGTTCCTGCGTCAATATATACAAGGTCGCCGTCATTTATCAGTGACGCCGCATATTTTGCGATTTTGATTTTTTCATCACTGTTTTGAATACGTCTTGCACTGACTTCCGAATCTTCCATTCCTCCGCCCGATACAACCGACATTGCACCGCCGTGTACTCGTATAACTCTGTTATCATTGGCAAGAGTTGTTATATCTCGTCTGATTGTCGATTCAGATGCACCCAACATCTTGACCAATTCTTGATTAGATATACTTCCTCTTTCATTTACTATCTTTACTATCTCATCAAGTCTTTCTTCAAGTAACATTCTCTCGCCTCCTTTTATCATTTGAACGTTTTTGACTGTTTCTATTTGTATTATACAATCAAATCCGCTCATTGTCAATCAAATTCATTCACAAATTATATGCAAAATAATTGTATATGTTGCACATATTTTACTGACTTTTAGTTATATTGTACATTCTAATGATTGTTTATGAATGTTTTTATCTGCTTTGTTCTTGAAAGTTTGAGATACTAACCTTATTAAAAATCATAAATTACATCACAGATGTGATTTTTTAAGCTGTCGACATTTTGTCGACATACTCAGTATTTATATATTATAACACTTTAATTTATCAAGTAGCCATATTTATGTTGACTATCGTCAGACAAATGTGGTATAATAATATTGTTGTAATAATGGTCGGAAAAAATTAAATAACGGAGGTAAAATTGTGGCAAAAGCTAAAAAACTGAAAATCATACCATTAGGCGGACTTGATGAAATCGGAAAAAATTTAACCGCCCTTGAGTACGGAAACGAAATTATAATGGTAGATTGCGGTATGGCTTTCCCTGATGATGATATGCCCGGTGTAGATATGGTAATAAACGATATTACCTATCTTGAAAAGAACTGGTCAAAAATCAAGGGAATTTTTCTTACTCACGGTCACGAGGACCATATCGGCGGATTGCCTTATTTCCTAAAGGCTATCAACGTTCCTGTTTACGGTACAAGACTTACAATCGGTCTTGTCGAACATAAATTAAAGGAACACAATCTTTTATCAAGCGTAAAGCTTGTTCGTGCAAAGTACGGAAACGTAATTAATGCGGGACAAAACTTCTCTGTTGAGTTTGTCCGCACCAACCATTCTATAGCAGACTCTGCTGCTCTTGCAATCAAAACACCTGTCGGAACGGTTATTCATATGGGTGACTTTAAAATTGATACTACTCCAATCGTCGGAGATATGATTGACCTTGCAAGACTCGGTGAACTCGGAAAAGAAGGAGTTCTTGCCGTTCTTTCTGACAGTACAAATGTTGAACGACCGGGATATGCAATGAGTGAAAGAAGTGTCGGTGAAAAATTTGAACAGATTTTCAAAGGCTGTAATAAACGTATTATAGTCGCTACTTTCGCGTCAAACGTGCACAGAGTGCAGCAAATTATCGACGCTGCCGCCAAAAACGGACGTAAAGTAGCAGTTTCGGGAAGAAGTATGGAAAATATCGTTGAAATATCAATTCTTCTCGGATATATGAAAGTACCAGAAGGCGTACTTATCAATATTGACAACATAAAAAAATACAGACCGAACCAAGTAGTTATTATTACAACAGGCTCACAGGGCGAGCCGATGAGTGCCCTGACAAGAATGGCTTTTTCTGACCACAGAAAAGTCGAGGTCACAAAGGACGACCTTATTATAATCAGTGCGACACCTATTCCGGGTAATGAAAAGTCGGTTTCAAATGTCGTAAACGAATTGTTTAAAATAGGTGCGGAAGTAATTTATAAATCACTTGCGGAAGTTCACGTTTCGGGACACGCTTGTCAAGAGGAATTAAAACTTATTCTTGCACTTACAAAGCCGAAATTCTTTATTCCTGTACACGGCGAACACCGTCATCTTGTTCTTCACAAGGAACTTGCGCAAAAAGTAGGTATACCGGAAAAGAACAGTTTTGTACTTTCAAACGGTCAGGTGCTTGAACTTGACTCAAAAACCGCAAAAATCGCAGGCACTGTTCCGGCAGGTAAAATACTTGTCGACGGTCTTGGAGTCGGCGATGTCGGAAATATCGTACTTCGTGACAGAAAACATCTTTCACAGGACGGACTTATTATTGTCGTTGTTACAATATCACACGACAGTAAAGAAATCGTTTCAAAACCTGATGTTATTTCAAGAGGTTTCGTGTATGTACGCGAGGCCGAATCGCTTATCGAGGGCGTTAAACACGTTGCCGGCGAAAGCATTTCGGATTGTCTTGGCAAACGTAATATGGATTGGTCAACTCTAAAGAGTTCAATGAAAGCATCTGTCGCAAAATATATTTACGAACAGACAAAACGCAGTCCTATGATATTGCCTATTATTGAAGAAATCTAACAAAAAATTAAGCGTAGCTGAAAAATGCTACGCTTTTTATTTGTCCACCTTTTCTATATTAAGCACATTCTTCGTAAGTGCTGTGTATGAAATGCAATATTTCGCATTTTTTTCATACTTATCAGAGTTAAAATTTTTAAAAGAAATAAGATATTCACTTTCTGTTTTAACAAATTGAAAATATTGCAGAGTAACAGTCGGAGGAAATTCATCAACATAAATTTTCTTACCGCCCATAATCGCGCTCGGTATGTCAAGCACCAACGCAAACACCGTAAAAGAAATTGCAACTATTACACCCATCTCACAACCAAGCTCACTTCTGTCGTTTTGTTTCTTAACCGAATACCAAGTTACAGTTATCAGCACTGCCAATACTACACTGCAAAATATTAATATAGTCCAATACCCCATAATAAATTCCTCCTATATGTATAATCTCTTGTATATTTCTCACACTATACTTGTAAAAATCACAAGTATCCTTTGTTAAAATAGGTAAAAAAATATGATAAAATATATATAATATTTTAAAGGTGGTGTTTTGTTTGACTTTCGACTATAAAACTGTTGGCGGCAGAATAAAACACTACAGACTTTCAATCAACAAAACACAAGAAGAATTAGCCGAACTTGCAGACATCAGTGCCAATCATTTGTCCGCTCTTGAAAACGGCAGATCAGCAGGAAGTTTAGATAAATACTACAGTGTCGCTCAAGCGTTGGGTGTCACTGTTGATATGCTTATTGACAACTCATCTGATCGTGCATCCGGAAACGACTACTTCTTTTCAAACCAACTTTTACCGCTTGTTTCTTCACTTTCCGTTGAGCAACGTAAAATGTTGATAGATTTCATCGAACTTTTAAAAGATTACGATGTCGATAAGAATAACACCAAAAGAGGTTAAAATAACCTCTTTTTTTAGTGTTTTTACTATATCCATACATATTATAACACATTTATTTTTTTATGTAAATAGCTTATTATAAAAAAAGTAAGAAACTATACTGTTTTGGTATTATTTACTATACTTCACCAATATACACTTCTGTGTAGTTCGGCACTGTCGCAATACCATTTTTTTCGTATTTGTCAAATAATCCATCAGCTTTGTCGGATATGACGGACGTGATGAAACGTATTTGTCCGCTTTATTCGTAAATTTCTTCGTATTGTCCACTCGAATCACCTTAATTATATTATAGCAAAAAGAGTGCAGATTTTCAATCTGCACTCTTGTGAACTATATATTCAAAAAGTTTTCAATCATTTTCATTCCGTTGGGTGTAAGTACCGATTCAGGGTGGAACTGTATTCCATAAACAGGACGTTCATTATGTTGTACGCCCATTATACAATCATCATCACTTCTTGCCGTTATGTTAAGACAATTCGGCAAACTTTCCTCGTCAATCACAAGCGAATGGTATCTTCCAACATCTGTTTTTACACCTATTCCGTCAAATATAGGGCAATCCATATTGACCGTTACAACGTCACTCTTGCCATGCATTATTCTCGGTGCGTGAACAATCTTACCGCCGAACGCCTCGCCTATCGCCTGATGTCCAAGACACACTCCCAAAATCGGAATATCTCCCGCTTTCTTAATCAAATCCACGCATATTCCCGCGTCAATCGGAAATCCCGGACCCGGTGACAAAATAATATGACTCGGCTTTTTTTCAAGCACTTCTTTAACCGTTATTTTATCGTTTCGATACACCTCTATATCGGGATTTATCGTACCAATATATTGATACAAGTTATATGTAAATGAATCGTAGTTATCAATCATTATAATCATACTATGTCACCCGCCTCCTCAATCGCTCTAAGCACCGCCGACGCTTTGTTTATCGACTCCTGATACTCATTTTCAGGAATAGAATCGTAAACAATTCCTCCGCCGGCTTGGATATATGCCTTGCCGTCCTTGAATACTCCTGTACGAATTGTTATACAGCTGTCAAAGTTGCCGTTAAAGCTGATATAACCGATTGCTCCTCCGTATGTTGAACGTTTTGTTTTTTCAAGCTCATCAATGATTTCCATTGCACGGATTTTCGGCGCACCCGAAAGTGTTCCCGCGGGAAGTGTTGAACCAAGTGCATCAAAACAAGTTTTGTCACTTCTTAATTTACCTTCAACGTCTGTTATAATATGCATAACGTGTGAAAAACGCTCCACATACTTAAATCGCGTAACCTTTACCGAGCCAAACTCGCTGACTCTGCCTATATCGTTTCTGCCCAAATCAACAAGCATTGTATGTTCCGCAATTTCCTTTTTGTCAGCCAAAAGCTCCTTTTCAAGTGCCATATCTTCCTCAACAGTCTTACCTCTCGGACGTGTGCCCGCGATAGGTCCTGTCTGAACGACGCCGTTTTCAACTCTCACAAGCATTTCAGGTGACGCACCTGCAATCTGATAATCGCCGAAATTCAAATAGTACATATAAGGTGACGGATTAATAAGTCTTAGTGCTCTGTACGTGTTGAACGGACTTACATTCGTTTCAACCGTAAATCTCTGTGAAAGCACAACTTGGAATATGTCGCCGTTTTTTATGTACTCTTTCGCTTTTTCAACGTTCGCACAAAATTCTTCTTTCGTCATATTTGAAACCATCTTTGAAGAAGAACGATATTCGCGTTTCTCTTTTTTCATAAGTCCGGAAAGATCCGTCATTTCCTGCTGAATGTCAAGTAATCTGCCTGTTGCCTTTTTGTACTGATTTTCAATATCGCCCTCTGCGTGAATATTTACTATTATAACAATCTTTTGACGCATATGGTCGAACGCGATTATCTCGTCCATCAACATAAAGTGCATATCAGGTAAATGCAAATCGTCTTGATTTATGTTCGGCAAATGTTCATACTGACGTATAATGTCATACGCAAAAAATCCTACCGCACCGCCGTTAAATGACGGTATATTTTCAAGTTTCGGCGCTTTGTACTTTTCAATAAGCTTTTCAAGCTCCTCCATCGGTTTGCCTTTATATGTATTTGTTTTTCCTGTGTAATCGGAAATTGTTATTTCATCGTTAAGACTTTTAAAACTGATAAACGGATTTCTTCCTATAAATGAAAATCTCGCTGTAACGTGGTTTTGACCGATACTTTCAAGCAAGAAACAATCCTTCTCTGTCTGCATACGCTTGAACACGCTTATCGGCGTATCCATATCGGCATAACATTCAATCGTCAACGGTATCATATTGTACTTTTTTGACAATTCTTTTACTTCATCTACGGTTAAATTAAACATCAAATCCCCGCCTTTCTTATTTTTATTAAGGCGGCTTTTCTGTGAAAACAAAAAAGCCTTTTTCTTGTATTAGAAAAAGACATAGAAATATCAATATAAATTTATTCTCGTCTAATCTCATCTCATCTGTAGTTATTATATTACACATTTATTTTTTTGTCAATATGTCTTGATAATATTTATTTTTGAAGGTATAATTAAAGTAATATCAGTTTTAGTTAAACCACCCCTCAGTCGGCTTTGCCGACTGAGGGGTGGCATTTGCGGTATTAAAATACAAAAAGGAGCATATTATGGAGAAATTCAGTTTAGACAGAGATTGGAAGTTCTACAACGGTGATTTTGAACTTCCGGAAACAAAAACACATACAGAATGTTATATGGCAGCCAAAGCCGGCGGCGCAATCGGTGCGGCGTCACCAGATTTTGACAAAAGCGATTGGGAAACCGTAAACCTACCGCACGACTGGGCGGTATACAATGAATTTGAAGAAAAATGGGGACCGTCGCAAGGATATAAAAAACGCGGTAAAGCGTGGTATTCAAAGAGATTTCGTCTTGATGAAAGTGACAGAGATAAGCAAATTTTAATCGAATTTGAGGGTATTTCTTCCTATGCAACAGTTTATCTAAACGGCTCCGTTATCGGCAGAAATTTCTGCGGTTACAATTCGTTTGTCGTTGATGCGACAGATATGGCACTTTACGGCGACCAAGTGAACGACCTTGTCGTGTTCGTTGACGCGACACAAATTGAAGGTTGGTGGTATGAGGGAGCAGGCATATACCGTCACGTCAATCTGTACAAGAAAAACAAGTTACATATCGCACATTGGGGTGTGTTTGTTCACCCTATAAGAAAAACAGTGGACGTATGGGACGCGGCTACAGATACAACGATTGAAAATTCGTCTTATGAAAGCAAAAATTTCAGATTAAAAACATATATACTCGACAAAGAAGATAATATTGTCGGCAAAGATGAAAAAGAATTCTCGGTCGCCGGCGGCAGTAAAACTGAAGTCAATCAAAGTATTTTGACATACAGCCCGCTTTTATGGGACATTGATGCACCTAACCTATACACAATGGTCAGTGAACTTTATGAAAACGACAGTCTTGCCGACAGTCAAAAAAATACATTCGGTTTCCGTACAATCGCGATTAACAAAGATAAAGGATTCTTCCTTAACGGCAGACACGTTCCGCTGTACGGTACTTGCAACCATCAAGACCACGCAGGTGTCGGTGTTGCCGTTCCTGACAGCGTGAACGAATACAGAATTAAGCTTTTAAAAGAAATGGGTTCAAATGCGTACCGTTGTGCTCACGGCAACCCTAATCCCGAAATACTCGATTATTGTGACAAATACGGTATTCTTGTCATGGACGAAAACCGTAACTTTAATTCAAGTGCCGACGGTATCAAACAAGTGCAGGATATGGTTATGCGTGACCGAAATCACCCGTCTGTTGTTATGTACTCACTGTTCAACGAAGAACCGCTTCAAGGTACTCCAACAGGCAGAAAGCTTGCTGAAAGACTTCAATGTGAGATAAAAAAACTTGACGCCACTCGTTTTCTTTTGGGTGCTATGAATACAGGCGTCACAACCGACGGCGGTGCTTGCGATATTCTTGATATGACCGGCTTTAACTATATTACCCATACTTATGACGACTTCAGAGAAAAGTACCCCGATATGCCGATGTTGGGCAGTGAAAACGACAGTGCTTTTCAAACTCGCGGTGTTTACAAGACCGACCACAGCAAGAATATTATCGACTGTTACGACAGCGAAGCCGCTCCTTGGGGCAATACATATCGTGACGGTTTTAAGCAAGTCGATATTCGTCCTCACATTATGGGACTTTTCATATGGACAGGTTTTGACTATCGTGGCGAACCAACTCCGTTTGAATGGCCGTCAATCGGTACTCAATTTGGCATTATGGATACTTGCGGTTTCAAAAAAGACGCTTTTTATCTTAACAAAGCATTCTTTACAGATGAGCCGATGATTCATATTCTTCCCCACTGGAATTTTGCGGACGGTGAAGAAGTGCGTGTTATGACGCATACTAATTGCAGTGAGGCAGAGTTATTCTTAAACGGCAAATCGCTCGGCAGAAAGACTGTTGATAAATACGATATGGCTGATTGGTTTGTTCCTTTTGAAAAGGGTACTCTTAAAATGGTTGGATATATTGACGGTAAGGAAGTATGCTGTGACGAGGTTTCAACTGCAAATACAGCTAAGAAAATCGTTATCACTCCGCAAAATGACTTTGTGTATGACGGTTGTGATGACGTAGCAATATTCAATGTTTCCGTTGTTGACGAAAACGATATAAGTGTACCGACTGCCGATAATCTTATAAGATTCACTGCTGACGGCGGCGAAATAATCGGTGTCGGCAACGGCGATCCTAATTCACACGAGGCTGACAAAGCCGAAGAAAGACACTTGTTTAACGGTTTGTGTCAAGTGATTGTTAAACAATCGGACGGTGCGGAAAATGTTACCGTTACCGCAACATCAGACGGGCTTGAAAGTGCGACAGCTACTGTTAAATCGGTTGCAAGTGAAAATAAAAAGATATTTATTCCGTCAGTGAATGAAAAATATATTGCAAAATGGCGTCAAGCGGTTGATTTATCAGAAACACGTCCTGATCCGAATGTTAAAATTGAGGACCACGATATGAATACTTGGGGTATCGTGTCGGTTGGCAGCGGATACGACGATAAATTTAAAGGTGTAACAGGCTACGGACTTTACAAAACTACCGTCAATATCAACGAAAACGATAATTTCATTGTGTTCAGAGAACTTACAGGTAACGAAGTTGAGGTTTTCGTAAACGGCGAACAGAAATTTAACGGCGACTGCCAGTGGGGACGTAAAGTTGAAATAAATGTTTCAGATGTAAACGGTGATACCGATATTGCGGTTATCGTAAACAGTACCAAAGCAGACGGTAACGGCGGTATTTCAAAACCTGTTGTTATTACAGATTAAACAAAAAGCAAGGCAGAGTGCCTTGCTTTTTTCAATCCGAATTTTCTTCGTACTTCATTGAACTTCTTAATATTTTTTATATTCTCGATCGGTTCATTGATTATTTTATCCATAATAATCGTATTAAACCAACGGTTAAACTCAAACCCAAACGGCTCAATTTTGCCCACCAAACTATAACCCATTTGCTCATCACCTACTGTTTTGCCGTTTAGTTCCGCAACAAGACGGTGAATTTCTCAACAGTCGGCAATTAATAGTCATATACTATGGAGGTCTGTTCGACATAGTAACTGTAAATATCCAATAACGTGTTCATACCATTAACATCAGCATTCATATTGTTACTTCTGAATCCGCACTGTGCTCCCTTATTACAAAATCATTTCCATAGTTGTTTTTTGAGGTTTCAGACCTTGTTTTTCATAGAATTTTTGAGCCGATTCATTACAGCTCCAAACATTTAACGTCAAGTTATAACAGCCGATTTCCTTTGCATACTTCTTGACATAATCATAAATGACAGTACCAACGTGTTTATCTCTCATATTTTCATCAACGCACAAATCATCTATATACAAATTCTTCATATCTGTCAAAACGTTATCATCTTTACGGTCGGTTATCACGCAAAATGCGTAACCCATAACAACTCCGTCATCTTCTGCAACGAATATCGGACGGTTGTCGTCTTTTACGATTTCAACAAGCTCGTCATTTTTATACTTACGGCAATTCGCCTTGAACAAATCAGGTCTGCCATAGTGGTGTACCATAGCTACCTGCAATAACAATTCGTTTATTTTCTCAATATCTTTTATTTCTGCTCTGCGTATCAACATAATTTTTCCTTCTACTTTTTTCTATTAAATAAAGAGTGCATAGGCACTCTTTATAATTACAAAATTCCAATATGTGAAAACACTATCGTTGCAATATTAAAATACAAGAACAGCGAACAACAGTCCACTATTGTTGTTATAAGCGGTGTCGCCATAATCGCCGGGTCAAGTCGGCATTTTTTTGCAAGCATAGGCAACATTGAACCTATAACCTTTGACAAAATAACTGTTGCGATAATTGACAATGCAATCGTCAGTGCAAGCATAAACGGATAATCGCATTTATGCTGATACATTATATAAATTCGCACACCGTTTACCACCGCCAATACCGAACTGACTATAATAGAAATTCTAAATTCCTTGAACACCACTTTAAAAAAGTCCGAAAAATGAATTTCATCAAGTGCAATACCTCTGATTATAAGAGTAGAACTTTGTGCGCCGCAGTTACCGCCGGTATCCATTATCATAGGCATAAACGAAACCAAAAGCGGTACTGCCGCAAATGCGGCCTCGTACCTATTCGTTATAATCTGTGTAATCGTTGCACTTATCATAAGTATCAAAAGCCATACGATACGGCTTTTTGCGTGTTTAAAAATACCTGTTCTGAAATACGATTCCTCATTCGGTGCAATAGCCGCCATTTTTGAGAAGTCCTCTGTATTTTCATCTTGAATGACGTCCATAGCATCGTCAAATGTAACGATACCGACAAGTCGATTATCCTTATCCACAACCGGTAACGCAAGAAAATCATACTTTCTGAACATATGTCCGACAATTTCCTTATCTTCAAGTGTATCAACGCTTATAATATGCGTTTCCATAATATCGACAATCTTATCGTCCTCATCAGCCATAAACAAATCCTTTACAGTGATTACACCGATAAGTTTTCTGTTCTCGGTCACATAACAAGTATAAATAGTTTCCTTATTCACACCGACTTTACGAATTTTTTCAAAAGCTTCCGATACCGTCATATCCTTATGCAGACTGACATATTCTATTGTCATTATACTTCCGGCACTGTCCTTCGGATAACGCAGAATTTCATTAATCGCCTTACGCTCGCCCGTTGTCGAGTTTTTCAAAATTCTCGAAACAACGTTCGCCGGCATTTCTTCGATTATATCAACAGTATCATCAATAAAAGATTCATCAAGAATATCTCTGATTTCTTTATCGGAAAACATCTGTATAAGATGGCTCTGCATATCGCTGTTCATATGCGCAAATGTTTCAGCCGCCAAATCCTTTGGCAAAAGTCTGAACAAAATCATAAATTCAGTCTTTTCACCGAACACTTCACCGAACAGTTCGTCAAACAACACCGCAAGGTCTGCGGCATTCTCATCTTTCACAATATTTTTTACTTCAAAAAATTTTTTCTCTTTCAAAAGACGGTCTATTTTATTCAGCAAATCTTGCATTGGGGTACCCCCTATCTTATATGAAATTTTCCCATTCTCATATTTATTTTACTGAAAAGTTTTCAGGACGTTTGTCACTGTAACCAAATGCGTAAAGAATAGCTTCAACAGTTCTTCTTGACGCTTCACCGTCACCGTAAGGGTTAGCGGCGTGTGCCATTTTATTATACGCATCTTCACTGTCAAGCAATTCCTTTGCAAGACGAACAATATCGTCCTTTTCAACACCTGCTATTTTAACCGTGCCTGCCGCAACAGCCTCAGGACGTTCTGTTTCTTTTCTAAGTACTAAAACAGGCTTTGCAAGTGCCGGTGCTTCTTCCTGTATTCCGCCGCTGTCTGTCATAACCATAAACGAACGTGACATAGCATTATGAAGTTCCTCAACGTCAAGAGGATCAATAAGATGTACTCTGTCCATATCGCCGAGAATACCGAATGCAGTTTCACGAACAGCCGGATTTAAGTGAACAGGATATACAAGTTCAACATCTTCATATTCCGTAACAATCTGCTTTAGCGCATTACAGATATTTTCAAGCGGTTTACCAAGATTTTCACGTCTGTGAGCAGTTACAATAATCACTCTCTTATTGTCAAAATCAAGGTTGTTAAGGCACTCATCCTTGAACTTATAATCATCACGGACAGTTGTTTTAAGTGCGTCAATAACCGTATTACCGGTTATATAAATAATATCGTCCGAAACATTTTCTTTAAGCAAATTCTTTCTGTTTTGCTCTGTCGGTGAGAAATTAAGATCGGCAATTCTGCCTGTAAGCTGTCTGTTCATTTCTTCAGGGAACGGAGAATATTTATCGTATGTTCTTAGACCTGCCTCAACGTGTCCGACCTTGACTTGATTATAAAAAGCCGCAAGTGCCGCAACGAAACTTGTTGATGTGTCGCCGTGTACAAGCACAATATCAGGCTGTTCCTTTTTAATAACTTCGTCAAGGCCTTCCAAAACTCTTGTTGTTATTCCGATAAGACTCTGTCTTGTCTTCATAATATCAAGATCATAATCAGGTGTTATGCCGAATATTTCAAGAACTTGGTCAAGCATTTGTCTATGCTGTGCCGTTACACATACGATTGATTCAATATTGTCATATTTTTTCAGTTCAAGTGCAAGCGGAGCCATTTTGATTGCCTCAGGTCTTGTACCGAAAACTGTCATAACCTTTAACTTTTTCACTTTTCTCTATCCTTTCCTACTTATCCTCATTACCTTTTTTATCGGAAACTTCTTCAACGTCAATTTCATTATCATCAGTCAAATTTCTGTTATCCTGATGTTGATGTACATAACTGTTCTTTCCAAGCATACTTCCAATCAAAAGAAGTATAAGCACGCATATTACAAGCAGCAATGCTCTGAGTACGCCGCTTTCAGCCAAAAGTACAGCCGTTATTCCAAGCACACCGCTTATTGCGTACAATATAAATACGGTTTGTTTCTGGGAAAATCCCATATCCACAAGTCTGTGGTGCAAGTGTCCTCTGTCCGCAGTCATCGGACTTTGTCCGCGCAATATACGTCTAATCATCGCAAACAATGCGTCAAACAACGGCAATCCCAAAATCAAAAGCGGTACTGCAAACGATATTACCGCATAACTCTTGAACACACCTTGTATAGACAATGTTGCAAGCATAAATCCCAAGAATGTCGAGCCTGTATCACCCATAAATATTTTTGCCGGATTAAAATTAAACGGCAAAAATCCGAAACACGAACCCATAAGTGCAATACCCAAAATCGCAATCGAATATTCACCCACTCTTATCGATATAAATACAAGCGATATTGACATTATCGCCGACACGCCTGCCGCCAATCCGTCAAGACCATCAATAAAGTTTACCGCATTTGTTATGAATACAATCCATATAACAGTAAGCGTTACCGAAAGCCATTCGGGAAGTACCCAATACGGATTGTCGCTTAGGAAATTAGGGTTTGTGAACACATCGATTTTTATATCACCTGCAAACACAACCACAAGTGCAGCAATAATCTGAATTACAAATTTCAGCTTAGCGGGCAGGTTTTTGCAGTCGTCTATAACGCCCATAACGGCAATAATCGCCGCACCCGCGAGCGTTCCGTAAAGCTGCCGCGACGGCTGTGCAAAGCACAATGTCGCCACCGTAAATCCGAAAATAATTGCCAAACCGCCTATTCGCGGTGTAGGTTTTTTGTGCATTCTTCTGTTGTCTTTCGGTATGTCTATTGCACCGATTTTAAAAGCAAATCGTCTTACCAAAGGAGTCGTTGCAAACGTAAATGCGAACGATACGATGAATGCAAATATCATAAATAAAACTTGTCGAGTTAACATATTACCCTCCATTACAGCACAAAGCCGACTTTCTTATACACCTTTTTCAATGTTCTCTGTGAAATTCTCTTTGCACTGTCAGCACCTCTTTGACATATATCCATAAGGTACTGCTTATCGGCAATAAGTTTATCATATTCATTTCTGATCGGGCGGATACATTCAACAACCGCCTCCGCAACGTCATTCTTAAAGTCACCGTAACCCTTACCGCTGTAATCCTTTACGATTGACTCGATATTCCTGCCTGTTACGGCTGACATAATGCTCAAAAGGTTGTTAATTCCGGCTTTTGTCGGATCGTTTTCACGATATTCAATAACACCCTCACTGTCCGTTACCGCACTCTTTATCTTCTTGGCGATAACATTCATATCGTCCATCATTGAAATATATCCCTTAGGGTTAGGATCGGACTTTGACATCTTCTTTTCAGGCTCTTGCAAGCTCATTATCTTTGCACCCGACTTTGAAAGCATGCCTTCGGGAATTTTGAATACATCACCGTAAAGCGAGTTAAATCTCTGTGCAATGTCACGGCAAATTTCAATATGCTGCATTTGATCCTTACCTACAGGCACATAGTCTGTTTGGTAAAGCAAAATATCTGCCGCCATAAGTACAGGATATGTAAACAATCCTGCATTGATATTTTCGGCATGACGTGCAGACTTATCCTTAAACTGCGTCATTCTCTGCAATTCACCCATATATGTGTAACAGTTAAGTACCCAGCCAAGTTCTGCGTGTGCAGGGTTATGTGACTGAATAAACAAAATTGTTTCATCAGGATTAATTCCGCAAGCGATATACAAAGCAAGCACTTCAAGAGTTCTTCTTCTTATATCCGCAGGAGTTTGACGGACTGTAATTGTATGCAAGTCCATCATTGAATATATACAGTTATAATCTTTCTGTATATCAACCCAATTTTTTATCGCTCCCAAATAGTTTCCGAGTGTAAGATTTCCCGACGGTTGTACGCCTGAAAATATGATTTTCTTATCTTCCATTATTATCTTCCTTTCACAGATTAAAGCATTTCTGTCAAGACTTCTCCCAAACGTCTTACACCTTCTTCTATATTTTCAATAGTAGCCGATGAATAGTTAAGTCTGAACATATTTGACGGAGCATATATATCCGTTGCAAAATTTGAACCGGGTACGATAGCGACTTTCTTTTCAAGACACTTATCGACAATCGGTGTAATATCTTCGATAGTAGGGCATTCGCACCATAGGAATATACCGCCCTCAGGCACTACCCACTTAACTTTACCCTGTGGGAAATATTTTTCCATTGCACTGACCATTGCGGCACATTTCTTTCCGTAAAGCTCTCTGTTCTTTGCAATGTACTTATCTATATCGTACTTCTTCATAAATTCCACACACATAAGCTGTGTAATCATCGGTGTATGTACGTCATTTACCTGCTTTAGCATTTCAATCTTTTCCGCAAGCGGTGCAGGTGCTACAATGTAGCCAAGACGCATACCCGGTGAAAGAATTTTTGAGAATGAGCCTGCATAAACAACTCTGTCCTCTGTATCAAGCGACTTGATTGTCGGCACGTCCTCACCTGCAAAACGCAAGTCACCGTAAGGATTGTCCTCAAGGATTAGCACGTCATACTTTGATGCGATTTCAAGCATACGCTTTCTCTTTTCAAGCGACATTGTACAGCCTGTCGGATTTTGGAATGTAGGAATTGTGTAAATCATCTTTACACCGTCCGTATTCTTCAGAGTTTCTTCGAGCTCGTCCATATTCATACCGTCAGCCTCAACAGTAACGCCGACAAGTTCAGCCTCATATGTTCTGAACGCATTAAGACTTCCTATAAAGCTTGGACTTTCAACGATAACCTTGTCACCCTTATTTAAAACAGCCTTTGCAGTAAGGTCAATACCTTGATTTGCACCTGTCATAATAAGAATTTCATCATTTTCACCGACTGAATTAACTTTTTCCGCACGCTTTCTTGCACAGTCTTTCATTTTCGGATAGCCGTCTGTTGTACCGTACTGCAAAGCAAGAGTAGGGTTTGTCATAAGAATTTTACCCGCAATTTTTGAAAGTTCGTCACCCGGGAACAATTCAGACGCAGGGTTTCCTCCTGCAAGTGAGATAATCTCAGGATCAGCCATACGCTTGAACATTTCACGAATGGCACTGCCTTTCATCGTCTTAACTCTGTCAGCCATAAATTTTGTATATTCCATTTTTCAAAACTTCTTTCTATTTATTAATTTTCTTCCATGAATCTTTTAATGCAACAGTTCTGTTGAAAACAGGCTTTTCAGGTGTTGAATCTTTATCAACGCAGAAATATCCCAATCTAAGGAATTGGAACTTATCTCCTACACTTAGATTTGTCAAATTGCTTTCAAGTTTTGCATTTTTAAGAACTATCATAGAATCTTTGTTAAGATTGTCTGTAAAGTCATTTACGCCTGTTTCGTCAGACGGATTTTCAACCGTAAATAATCTGTCGTAAAGACGTACTTCCGCGTCTATTGCGTGTGCGGCACTTACAAAGTGAATTGTACCCTTTACCTTACGTCCGTCAGGTGAGTCACCGCCGCGGGTTTCGGGATCGTATGTGCAGTGTACAGCAATAATATTGCCGTCTTCGTCCTTTTCATAGCTTGTGCAAGTAACGTAATACGCACTTTTTAGTCTTACTTCTCTGCCGGGTGAAAGTCTGAAATACTTCTTCGGAGCGTCCTCCATAAAGTCGTCTTCTTCTATATAAAGTTCACGCGAAAATTCTACTGTTCGCTTACCCATTTCAGGATTTTCAGGATTAACTTCAACTTCAATCTGTTCAACCTTATCTTCAGGATAATTGTCAATTATAAGTTTAATCGGTCTTAAAACCGCCATTGCTCTCGGTGCTTTCTTATTCAAATCTTCTCTTATACAAGCCTCAAGCAAAGCAAAGTCAACAACGCTGTTTGCTTTTGAAACACCGATTCTTTCGCAGAAATCACGAATAGCCTCAGGTGTGTAACCGCGTCTGCGCATACCACAAAGTGTTGACATTCTCGGATCGTCCCAACCCGACACAATATTTTCACGAACAAGTTTCAGACAACGTCTTTTACTTGTAAGTGTATAGTTAAGATTCATTCTTGCGAACTCAATCTGTCTTGAAGGGCTTTCATAGCCGACTTCTTTTAATACCCAATCATAAAGCGGTCTGTGATCCTCAAATTCAAGTGAGCAAAGCGAATGAGTAACACCCTCAACAGTATCTGAAATAGGATGTGCAAAGTCATACATAGGATAAACTACCCACTTGTCACCTGTTCTGTGATGATGTGCACGAAGTATTCTGTAAATAATCGGGTCACGCATATTTAGGTTAGGTGACGCCATATCGATTTTTGCTCTTAGTACCTTTGCACCGTCCGCAAATTCACCATTTGTCATTCTCTCGAACAAATCAAGGTTTTCTTCAATCGTTCTTTCTCTGTACGGACTGTTCTTACCCGGAGTTTTAAGAGTACCTCTGTACTCTCTTATTTCTTCCGGTGACAAATCGTCAACATATGCCTTACCCTTTTTGATAAGTTTTACAGCCGCCGCATAAATATCGTCAAAATAATCAGACGCATAAAGCACCTTGTCCCACTTAAAGCCAAGCCACTTTATATCCTCCATTATTGCGTCAACGTATTCTGTATCTTCCTTTGTAGGGTTAGTATCGTCAAGACGCAAGTTACATTTTCCTTTATACTTTTCAGCCATACCGAAATCTATGCTTATAGCCTTTGCGTGTCCGATATGAAGATAACCGTTAGGTTCGGGAGGAAAACGTGTTTGTACATGGTCGTACACTTTTTCCTCAAGGTCTTTGTCTATTGCTTCTTCAATAAAATTTCTGCTGAATATTTCTTCCATATATCTTTATCCCCTTAAACTTTCTATTGCTTCGTCAAATCTCTTCATCACTTCGTCCTTACCAAGCACTTGAAGTATTTCGTAAAGGTCCGGAGTATTTCTTCTGCCTGTTGCCGCAACACGAATAACGCCTGCAACATCACCGACATGTCCCTTATATGAATCAGGGTCTTTTTTATAAACCTTAGGTGCTTTAGCATAACCTATTGTTTCCGCCATATCTCTTACCTGCGGGAACCAATCGTCGCTGCTGACGTTTTCGTCGTAAATCTGCTTGTAAAGTTCAAGTATTTCTATCATATCATCATTTGAAAGATTATCCGGAAAATCAAATTTCCTGTCCCAAAGCTCCGAATAGAAATACGAAACGTAATTTTCAACGTCTGTCCAAGCCGAAATATCTTTACGCGGTTTTGCGTTTCCACGCTCTATCGCAAATATTGCCTTTGCATATTCTTCGTCATCAACAAGAAGTTTGTATAGTTTCTTATTGTTTTCCTTTGCCCAATCAGTAACCATTTCATAAACTTCTTCCGCACTCAAACGGCAAATATAGTTTTTGCTTACGTCCGCAAGCTTAACCATATCGAAAAGTGCGCCTGCTTTACTCATTTTCGAGAACGAAAACTTAAAGTTGTCTATATCCTCATTAGGATTTGCAAGACGCCAATCTTCATAATTTGAATTGGCAAGCGTCATTAAGTATTCCCAAATTGCACCTTTCGGATAACCGACCTCACTGTAATAGCTTACTGCCGCCTCAGGGTCTTTTCTCTTTGAAAGTTTACGCTTACCGCCGTTTTCCTCTTTCATAATAGGCGAAATGTGCGCATACTTAGGCGGTTTTAAACCGCATAGCCAGAACAACTGCAAATGTATCGGCACTGACGAAATCCATTCATCACCACGAATAACGTGAGTTGTACGCATTAAATGGTCGTCAACAACGTGAGCAAAGTGATATGTAGGAGTTCCGTCCTTTTTCAAAAGTACAACGTCAAGAATATTTTCAGGCATTTCAATTTCACCCTTGATAACATCCTTAAACTTAATTCTCTTGTCTTCCTTACCCGGTGACTTCAATCTTACAACGTATTCATCGCCGTTTTCAATTCTCTTTTGTGCCTCTTCAACAGTGATGTCGCGATACTTTGCAAATTCACCGTACACACCCGGAAGTAATTTTTCACTTTCCTGCTTTTCTCTGATTGTTGCAAGTTCTTCTTCCGTCATAAAGCATGGATATGCAAGTCCCTGCTCAACAAGCGACTTAACATATGCCTGATATATATCTTTTCTCTTACTTTGAGTATATGGACCGTATGCACCCTTTTCGTCAGTTTCTGACAGCATACCCTCATCGATTTCTATACCGAAATCGTTAAGTCCCTTTACTATAAGGCTTACACCGTTTTCAACCTCACGTTTTTTATCGGTATCTTCGATTCTAAGATAGAATACACCGTTTGTTGACTTTGTCGCCGTCTTTCCGATAAATGCGGCAAACAATCCGCCGAAATGCAAAAATCCTGTCGGACTTGGTGCAAAACGAGTTACAACCGCACCCTCTTCAAGATTTCTTTTGGGATACATTTGTTCGTAATCGTCGGGAGTTTTTGTTATATTCTTGAACAAAAGATCTGCCATTTGTTTATTACTGTCCATTTTTCTATTAATTCCTTTCATTATAGCTAATATACCTATTCTATATTATTATACCTAAAATGAACTCTAATATCAATGGTTTTTGGGAATTTTTTTCGCATAAAGCAAAAAAATCAGAGTATAACAGAATGTTATACTCCGATTTAATAATTTCATTAATTTATTTTGTCTAAAACTTCGTCATTTACGGTAACTTTTATACCGTATTCGTCAGCCCATTTTTGAACTTGTTCGTAAAATGCGTTGTTCTGCATTGTAGTATTGATAGTTTCCGCCTCATTTTCATATTCTTCTTCAAAACATTCCTGTGATTCGTCAAGCGGCAATCGTTTTATTACATAATATCCCGAATCTGACTGAACAAGTGTAAATTCGTCGGCTTTTATCGAATCAACGCCTTCTTCAAATTCTATGCCTGTTTCGTTATCGGTGAAAATATATCCGTTTTCATCGGAATCATTTGCGGTATTCGGCGAATAATCGCTTATAAGCGTGTCAAAATCTTCACCGTTTTGTGCTTTTTCCAAAACTTCTTCCGCTGTTTTCTTTGCCTCTTCCTTTTTGTCATCCGATACTTCGTCACCGGTTTGTGAGTCGATAGTCGAAATCAACACATACTTGACACGTCTGTAATGTTCTTTAAAATATTCACGCAATTCATCTTCCGTAAATGTAGGTGTTTCCGTTTGTTTCTTCAATGCGTCCGTATAATAGCTTACCGACGCAAGCGTATCAATATAATCATCAGTCAGGTTATTGTCCTTTAAAAACTTCTTATATCCGCCCTCACGGTCATAAGAATCTTTTATCGACTTTTGATAATCCTTTAATTTAGACTGTGTGTCACTGTCAAGCTTTATATCCATCGCCTTTGCCACTTCAACGATAAGCTGATTTTTTTGGCAGTATTCAAGCGATGATTTTTTCGCCTGACCCATATTGTAATTTTCCTTATATGTGTTCATATAATAGTTAAATTCACTCTCGGTAATCTGTGTATCGCCGACAGTCATAACAATCGGATTGTCGCTATTTGCACTTTGACCGCAGGCACTCAACATCATCACGCTTGCCAATGCCACTGCCGCAAGTTTTGTATATTTCATATGTCTTTCTCCTTAAAATCTTATGATTTTATTATACTATCTTTTTCGGCACTTTGCAATTCCTTTATTGTACTTAACAAATTATTTACAATATTCAAGATTTTCTTATATTCACCCTTAATCGCATAGCTTATGACAGGTTTGTCGCCCGACAACAGCTTTATGCGTTTAGGGAACATTTTATCAAGTCCCATAATAAGATTTGCGTCAACGTAATTCTCGCCGAATTTCATCAAAAGATTGTCACCGCTCTGTGCTATTTCATATATACCACATTCTTTGGCATACGTTTTAAGTGACGCAACTTCGATAATATTTTGTACGGCTCTCGGTATATCACCAAATCTGTCGATAAGTTCGTCCTCGATTTCAAACTTATCGTCCTCCGTTTCGATTGCCGCGATTTTCTTGTATATATCAATACGTTGATTGTGGTTTCTGATATAGCTTTCAGGCAAATATGCGTCAATATTTATATCAATCGCAACATCCTGCACATCGTCAATCTTAATACCCTGTGCCTCATCAACGCTTTCTTTCAGCAATTTACAGTACATATCGTAGCCGACCGCGTCCATATGTCCGTGCTGTTCAGGTCCTAAAATATTGCCTGCACCTCTGATTTCAAGGTCACGCATTGCGATTTTAAATCCCGAACCGAACTCGGTAAATTCCTTTACCGCACGAAGTCTTTTTGACGCAATATCCGATAATATCTTATCTCTGTGATACGTCAAATACGCATATGCCGCACGATTTGAACGTCCGACACGTCCTCTTAACTGATAGAGCTGTGAAAGTCCCATTTTATCGGCATTTTCAATTATAATCGTATTCGCATTCGGAATGTCAAGACCTGTTTCGATAATAGTCGTACAGACAAGTACGTCGGTTTTGCCGTTTACCATATCGTACATAATATCTTCAAGTTCGTCCTCTTTCATCTTACCGTGACCGACTGCAACGGTTATATCGGGGAACATTGAACGTATCCATTCCGCTTTTCTGTATATTCCCTGTACACGGTTATACAGATAAAACACCTGTCCTCCGCGTGACAGTTCATTTCTGACAGCGTCCGCTATAACTGCGGGATTGTCCTCCAAAACATACGTCTGTACAGGGTATCTGTTTTCGGGCGGTTCCGAAAGCACACTCATATCTCTTACACCCGTCATTGCCATATGCAAGGTACGCGGTATAGGCGTTGCAGTCATTGTCAAAACATCTATATTTTGCTTTAATTCCTTTAAACGTTCCTTATGTGCAACACCAAACCTCTGTTCCTCGTCTATGATAAGCAAGCCCAAATCTTTAAATTCCAAATCCTTTGAAAGTATTCTGTGCGTACCGATAATTATATCAATTTCGCCCGTTTTAAGTTTTTTCAAAATACGTTTTTGCTCGGACGCAGTACGGAAACGCGACAACATTTCAACCTTTATCGGGAAACTTTCCATACGTTTTAAAAACGTTTCGTAATGTTGCATTGCAAGAATTGTCGTAGGACAAAGATATGCGACTTGTTTTGAGTCGCCGACCGCCTTAAATGCCGCACGAAGTGCAATTTCCGTTTTACCGAAACCAACGTCACCGCAAAGCAGTCTGTCCATCGGCTTTTTGCTTTCCATATCGCCTTTAACTTCTTCAATCGACCTTAACTGGTCGTCCGTTTCCTGATACGGGAACGTATCTTCAAAATCACGCTGCCAAGGTGTGTCTTCGCTGTACGCAAAACCTTTTGCCCTCTCACGTTCCGCATAAAGTGCAACAAGTTTTTTCGCCAATTCTTCCGTTGACTGTTTTACTCTCTGCTTTGTCTTGTTCCATTCGTTACTGCCGAGCTTATTAAGTTTCAGCTTTTTATCGGTATTGCCGACATATTTATAAAGCAGATTAAGCTGGTCAATCGGAATATACAAGGAATCTGTACCTTGATACTGAATTTTAAGGTAATCCTTTGTTATGCCGCCGACAACCATTTTCTTTGTACCCATATATTGACCGATACCGTGCGTTTGATGTACAACGTAGTCGCCTACACTTATATCTGTGTAATTCTTAATTCTGTTTGCGTTTTCAACCTTACGCCTTGAACGGCTTTTCTTTGTTTCAAAAATTTCTCTGTCGGAAACAAGCACAAAATTAATTTCGGGATACTCAAAGCCCTTATTAAGTTCACCCTTTATGATAACGGTTTCGCCTTTATTGAAATTTGCTTTATTTGCGTCATCACCGATAAATCGTGCTCTTATCCCCTTATCAACAAGTACACCTGCAAGATTTTCGCCACGACCTCTTGACGTACAAAGAATTACGACAGTATAATTTTTACTCTGCCAATTTCTCAAATCTTCATACAAATACTCAATTTTACCGTGGAACGAAACAGTTGTTTTAGTTGTGAATGTTTCAAGATGCTTGTATTTAAAGTCGGTTGACGAATGAGAGAGAACGTCAAGTGAAATAAGTTTTTTCGCCGACATTTCATGCACTTTATCGTGATATGAGCAATAAAAACTGTCCTTCGCCGCACCGATTATTCCCTTTTCTTTAAGTTCGGCTACTATTTCGTTTTTCTCCCATTCAAACGTCTTGCCACGCTCGCTTATACGTTTCGGGTCAATTATAAACACAAGGTCATTATCCGAAAAATAATCAGTAATTGACGGTATTTTGTCATATACAAGCGATACATATTTGTCTATTGACGGAAAATATCTTACTTCCTTAAAACTTTCTATATCCGATTCGGTTGTTTCGATAAAATAGCTTTCATCACTCTTTTTACGTTTTGCACTTCTTATACGTTTTTCAAGTTCTGCTATAATTCTGTCACGTTTTTCGTCAGTGATAACCGCCTCATTCGCCGGTGTCACACGTGCGAAGTCAATCTTATCAAGCGAACGCTGAGTATATGTGTCAAACTCTCTTATAGAGTCGGTTTCATCATCAAAAAATTCAATTCTGTACGGATTTTCGTTGCCGACAGGAAATATATCAAGTATTCCGCCGCGGATTGCGAACTGTCCCGCGCCCTCAACGCTGTCCTCTCTTGAGTAACCCATTACAACAAGGTCCTCCGTCAGCTTTTCAAGATTAAACGTTTTTCCAAGCTCAAAATCTATACAAAGGCTCTTAAATTCTTCTTTATCGCAAGTATACTGCAGAATGGCGTCAAGGCTTGTCACAACTATATAATCGCCGCCGCTTACAAGTTTCTGTATAACGGAAATTCTTGCGTGCTCGTTCTGATGACCGGAGGTTTCGATATTATAGAAAATATATTCCTTTGTCGGAAAGTACAAAACATTATCCGAATACAATTCCATATCCGAATAAAGTTTTCTCGCTTCCATATCACTGTAACACACAACAAGTGCAGATGATTTATTTTCATTTTTCAGCGAATAAATAAGCTGTCCCTGAGCCGATTCAACTATTCCCGCAACAGAAACAGGCGTATTATTAAGATTTTCGACTATGCCTTTATACGGTGCATAATCGTTTAAAATATCAGAAAAATTCATATTTATAGCCTTTCTGCCCACAACCGTTCTTTACACACCTTGTCGTGGACGGACAAAATGCACTTTTTTATTTGCCGTTATACTTATTCATCGCAGACTGTACACCGTTTTTGATAATCTCCGCAACAGCTTTTTCCGCTTTAACTATTGCGTCCTCCATTACAGGAATTTCTTCCTTTGTAAATCTGCCGAGTACAAAGTCTGCCAAATCATAATCTTCGTGTTTCGGTGCACCGACACCCATTTTTACTCTTGGGAATGTATCACTGTTTAGACGGTATATTATAGATTTAAGTCCGTTGTGACCGCCGGCACTTCCTTTCGGTCTTACTCTTATTCTGCCTACATCAAGAGATATATCGTCATTGATTACAATAATATTTTCAGGCGGTATTTTATAAAACTGTGCCATTTCACCGACTGAATCACCGCTTAAATTCATATATGTCTGCGGTTTTACAAGGTACACCTTTTCACCGCTTATTGTCGCCTCACCGTACACTGCTTTAAACTTTAATTTATTAAGTTTTGTACCGTACTTATCCGCAATATAGTCTATTGTGTGAAATCCGATATTATGACGCGTCATATCGTACTGCTTACCCGGATTTCCAAGTCCCACTATTAAATACATTGGTATAATCTCCTCTTTACGTCCAAAAAGGGCAGATAATTTATCTGCCCAAATATCTTTAAAACTCATATTACTTACGTTTATCCTTCCAACCCTCTTTATTAACCTGTCTTGCACGTGCGATAGACAAGCTGTTTTCAGGAATATCTTCTGTTATTGTCGAGCCTGCGGCAATATAAACGCCGTCACCGACATTAATCGGCGAAACGAAGTTTGTGTTACAGCCGACAAAGCAATCATCACCGATTGTTGTTCTGTACTTCTTCTTACCGTCATAGTTACACGTTACAGTACCACAGCCGAAGTTTACCCTCTTACCGACATCACTGTCGCCGATGTATGTAAGGTGAGAAATCTTTGTACCGTCGTCGATATTTGAATTTTTAAGTTCAACGAAATCGCCGACTTTAACTTCTTTACCCACATGACAATTAGGTCTGATATACGCAAAAGGTCCTACGTGTGTACCCTCGTCAACTTCCGATTCAAGTATAACTGAGCTTAACACGTCAACGCCGTCATGTATAACCGCTCTGTCAAGCATACTTCCCGAACCGATAACACAGTCAGAGCCGATTTTTGTACCGCTCTTTATTGTGACGTTCTGACAAATTTCCGTATCATTGCCGATTTCAACGCCGTCTTCGATATAAACGCTTTCAGGATTACGCATTGTAACACCGTTTCTCATATGGTATTCATTAATACGCTTTTGCATAATCTTTTCAGCCTCATTAAGCTGTACTCTGTCGTTTATACCTCTGATTTCGTCATTGTCCGAAATTGCGTAACCGCCGATTTTCTTGCCGGCACTTAGAAGTATTTCAAGAGTGTCTGTAAGGTAATATTCACCCTGTGCATTGTTCGGAGTAATCTTATCAAGTGCATATACAAGCGACTGTGCGTCAAAAACGTACATTCCGGAATTTACTTCATTAATCTTCTTTTCTTCTTCGCTTGCGTCCTTTTGCTCAACGATTTTCAAAACAGAACCGTCATTATCTCTTACAATTCTTCCGTAACCTGTCGCATCGTCAAGAATTGCGGTTATAACAGTTGCTTGATTACCATTATTTTTGTGATATTCGATAGCCTTGTTTATTGTTTCGGCAGTTATAAGAGGAGTGTCACCGTTTAGAATAACAACCTCGCCCTTTGAATTTTTTATAACGTCGATAGCCTGCATAACTGCGTGACCTGTGCCTTTTTGTTCAGCCTGCAATGCAAATTCGCACACATCGCCGAGTACCTCTTTAACCGTTTCAGCCTTATGACCGACAACCGCGCAAACCTTGTCCGCACCTGCCGCCTTAGACGCGTCAATAACCCACTTTGAAAGCGGTTTACCGCATACTGTATGAAGTACCTTCGGCATTTTCGACTTCATTCTTGTTCCCATTCCTGCCGCTAAAATTACACTTGTAAACATAAATAACTCCTCCCAAAAACACTTATAAATCCATTTTTGATGTAACTTCCATATCGTGATGTATCTGTTCAATAAGTTTATCTACACCGTCAAATTTTATAACACCCCTGAGTTTTTTCGCAAAACTCACGCGTATATATTCTCCGTAAATATCCTCGTCAAAATCAAGGATATGACTTTCCACTGTCAATTTTCTTGCACCGAATGTCAGATTTTTTCCGACATTAACAACGCATTTCAAACGCTTTCCACGCACATACGTTATACCTGCGTAAACACCCTCTTCGGGAAGTGCCATATTCACGTCATAATCAACATTCGCAGTCGGAATACCCATTTTTCTGCCGTTCTGCAAACCTTTCACAACATTGCCTTCAATGCAATAACGTCTGCCCAAAAAACGTTCCGCTTTTTCCATATCACCGGCTTTTATAATGCTCCTTATGTATGTACTCGAAACGATTTTTCCGTCAAGCTTTATAACGTCCGTAACAAACACTTTAAATCCGTATTTCTCGCCAAACCATTTTAAAAGTTTGACGTCACCTTGTGCTTTGTAGCCGAAACTGTAATCATATCCGACACAAACAGCCTTTATATGAAGATTTTCAACAAGATACTGTACAAATTCTTCGGGAGTTTTTTTCATAAACTCCTTATCAAATTTCTCCATATACACAAAATCGGGCTTTTCACGTTCCAAAAGCTCCAACTTTGCCTCATTCGGCGTTATAAGCTCAATCTTATGCCCCACAACGTCATTTGTGTTTTCTTCAAACAACAGCACACCGCTTTTTAAGCCGTTTTCTTTTGCATATTTAATACCGTTTCTGATAATCGTCATATGAGCGATATGAAGTCCGTCAAAATTTCCGAGTGCAACAACCGTACCATCGTAATCTGTTTTATCACGGAATATCTTCATTTATATCGCCCCCTTAATTCCAGAAAGATTTTTCAAGTTTTAATTTGCCGTCTGTAATCTTTGATATACACAAAAATTTATTTTTTTCGTCATACACACGGTAAGATTGTCCCTCTTTACCGTTGTACGTCATCTGTACACCGTTCGTAACGCTTTTAACTTGCTTTGGGTTAAGTTTAATTTTAGGATATTCCTCAAACATTCTGTCAACGGAAATTATGATTTTTTCAAGCTCGCCGTTGTTTTTCAATGTTTCGATTTCCTTTAGAGTGTGGCTTTCTTCTATCGTAAACGGTCCTGTTTTTGTACGCCTTAATGTGTTCATATACGCACCGACGTGCAGTTTCATACCTATATCCTCGCAAAGTGTTCTGATATATGTACCTTTTGAACACGAAACGTCAATAGTCACACGTTCGCCGTTAATTTCAAGTATATCAATAGAATTTATCGTCACCTTACGGCTTTTCCTCTCAACTTCGATACCTTTTCTTGCAAGTTCGTAAAGTTTCTTGCCGTTTTGCTTTATCGCGGAATACATAGGCGGTATCTGTTCGATTTCACCGACAAAGCTCATTATAGCTTGTCTGATTTCATCTTCACTACAAGTTACTTCACACTCCGTAAGCACTTCACCGTCTGCGTCCTGCGTATCGGTTGTCATACCCAGAACAAGCTCAGCTCTGTAACACTTGTCCGACAAAGTAAGCATATCCGCAACTTTTGTTGCAGAGCCGATACAAACAGGCAGTACGCCGGTTGCCTCAGGGTCAAGTGTTCCCGTATGTCCAACCTTTTTTATACCCGTCATCTTACGCATAACATAAACCATATCATGGGAAGTACGTCCCAAAGGCTTATCTATTATAATTATACCGTTCATTATAATCTCCGTTAAATTATTTTATCCAAAGCTTTTTTGCAAGCGTCGATAACAGCTTTTTCGGCTTTTTCGGTTGAATCGAAATCCAAAGTCGCACCTGCCGCCTTAATATGACCGCCTCCGCCGAACTTCATTGCAACTTCCGCAACGTCAGCTTTACCGTTTGAACGCAAATTAAGTCTGAAACCGTTGTTTGTACGCTTTATGCAAACCGCAATTTCAGTACCCTCAATTCTTCTCGGAATATCAACCAAATTCGGAATATCTTCCTTACCCATTCCGTACTTTGCACCGATTTTTTCATCGGTAATTACCGCTTTAATTTTACCGTCTGCATATTCCTTGATATTTTCGGTAATTTCTGCTTTTAATTTTGCCGCCGCAAGCGACTCACTGTCAAAAAGCAGTCTTGCCACTTCCGCATGGTCAAAATCATATTCCAAAAGGTTTGCCGCCGTACGCATTGTTTTAGACGTAACGTTACTGTACTTAAAGCAACCCGTATCGGAGCATATCGCCGTATACAAATCCTTGGCAATATCATTATCCAATTCAATGCCCATTTTTTCAAACAAAGCATACAAAATTTCACCTGCCGCAGCCGCTTTACCGTCAACATAATTCGCATCGGCAAAATTAGTATTTGTCAAGTGATGGTCAATATTTATTGAATTATTTATTTCTTCAAAAAGGGACTTTCTCTCTGCTATACGTCCCAAATCACCGCAGTCAATGCACGCGCAAAGGTCGTGATTATGTTTCATACCCTCTTGATACAAAACATAATCATTACCTATAAATGCCAATCTTGACTCAATTCTGCCGTTTACATATACGGTCGCCTCTTTACCCAACTTTCTCATAACCTTTGCGAATGCAAAGCATGAGCCGATTGTATCCGGATCCTCATTCAAATGAGTAAGCACTGCTACGGATTTTGCCTCCATTATCTTATCAATAACAGCCTGCATAACTAGTCCCCTTTATTTTTTGTTTATATTATTAAGAAGTCTTTCGATATTTGCACCATGTTCGATTGAATCATCAAGTTCGAATACAAATTCCGGCGTATATCTCAAATCAATTCGTTTACCCAATTCACGTCTTATAAAGCCGGCGGCACTCTTTAAGCCCTGCATAGCTTTTTTCTTCGTTTCTTCATCACCCATAACGGAAATATATGCCTTTGCATATCTCAAATCGTTTGTCACGTTTACAGTAACAACGCTTGTCATAAGCGGAATACGCGTATCTTTTAATTCACGAATTATATTTGCAAGTTCACGCTTAACTTCTTCATTGATTTTATCAATTCTTGCCATATTTATTCCTCTCTGATGAATGGCTGAATTTCAGCCAATAACTATCTTTCTATTTCTTCCATAACAAAACATTCGATAGTATCGCCCTCTTTAATATCGTTGAAGTTTTCAACACCGATACCACATTCAAAGTTTTCCGCAACTTCTTTTGCATCATCTTTAAATCTCTTTAGAGAATTTATAGTACCCTCGTGAACTATGATACCGTTACGAACGATACGAATTTCAGCATTACGCTGAATTTTGCCTTGTGTTACATAACAACCTGCGATAGTACCCACGTTTGACACCTTAAATGTCTGACGTACTTCCGCATAACCGATAACGACTTCCTTAAATTCAGGGTCAAGCATACCCTTCATAGCAGCCTCGATTTCTTCGATTGCCTGATAAATAACTCTGTAAAGTCTTATATCAACTTCATTCTGTTCAGCCGACGCAAGCGCACCTGCGTCAGGTCTTACGTTAAAGCCGACAATGATAGCATTTGACGCATTTGCAAGCATTACGTCAGATTCGTTAATCGCACCTACACCGCCGTGAATTGCTCTTACTCTGACTTCATCGTTAGACAATTTTTCAAGTGACTGTTTAACAGCCTCAACGCTACCTTGTACGTCAGCCTTGATGATAACGTCAAGCTCTTTCATGTTACCCTCGTCAATCTGGCTGAACAAGTTATCAAGCGATACTTTAACAACTTGATTAAATTTATTTTCTTGAAGTTCCTGTTTTCTCTGTTCAGCAACGTCGCGTGCAAGTTTTTCGTTTTCAACGACCATAAATGTGTCGCCGCCCGACGGTGCCTCCGACAAGCCAAGAATTTCAACCGGTGTTGACGGCGGTGCAGTCTTAACACGTCTGCCCTTATCGTTTACCATCGCACGAACTCTGCCGACAGCTGTTCCGGCAATTACAAAATCACCGACTTTAAGTGTACCGTTCTGTACAAGAACAGTCGCAACAGGACCTCTGCCCTTATCGATTTCAGCCTCGATTACAGTACCTTGTGCATCTCTGTTAGGGTTAGCCTTTAGCTCCTGCATATCTGCAACAAGAAGTACCATTTCCAAAAGTCCGTCAATGTTAATTCTCTTTTTAGCCGAAATTTCAACGCAGACAGTATCTCCGCCCCATTCTTCAGGTACAAGATCGTACTCGACAAGCATTTGCTTAACTCTTTCAGGATTAGCGCCGTCTTTATCAATCTTATTAATTGCAACAACGATTGTAACACCTGCCGCTTTTGCATGGTTAATAGCCTCGATTGTCTGTGGCATAATACCGTCATCAGCCGCAACAACAAGTATTGCAACGTCAGTTACCTGTGCACCTCTCGCACGCATTGTTGTAAATGCTTCGTGACCCGGTGTATCAAGGAATGTTATAAGTCTGTCGTTTAGTTTAACGCTGTAAGCACCGATATGCTGTGTAATACCTCCAGCCTCTGTATCTGTTACGCTTGTATCACGGATTGCGTCAAGAAGTGATGTCTTACCGTGGTCAACGTGGCCCATTACAACAACTACAGGAGGACGCGGAACAAGATCTTCCGGCTTATCTTCTTCCTCGGTTTCAATCATAAGCATATCTTCTTTTGTAAGAACAACTTCCTGTTTAACTTCAATACCGAAATCGTCACCGATAAGCTGTGCTGTTTCAAAGTCGATAGCTTGGTTTTGTGATGCCATAACTCCAAGCATCATAAGTTTTTTAACAACTTCTGCCGATGTCTTACCCATCTTAGACGCAAATTCACCAACCGTAATTGTTTCAGGGATTTCAACCTCTGTTATAACCTTAGCCTTTATTTCCTTTTTAGGCTGTTGATTCTTTTCCTTTTCACGACGGTTTTTACCGCCCTTTTTATTCTTAGCTTTACCGCCCTTTTTATCCATCTTGATATTATCAGGAACCATATCTTCAATACGTTCACGGGATTCTATTGTATCAAGTTCAACAGTTGATTGACGGGTATCAACATAACGTTTCTTTTCCTCTGTCTTTACAACATACTCTTCTTCCGTATTGGTATGGTCGATATTGCTCAAGTCAATTCTTTGACCCGACTGTTTCTTTGCAACTTTCTTATGCTTTTCTTGCTTTTGCTTTTCTTGCTTTTGCTTTTCTTCTTTCTTTTCAGCCTTTGTTTCAGTCTTAACTTCGGCTTTTACCTCTGCTTTTTCTTCAGTCTTTTTAACTTCTTTAACAGATTTTTCTTCTGCTTTCTTTTCTTCTTTCTTAGCAGGTTTTTCAGCCTTTTCTTCTGTTTTCTTGGCAGGCTTTTTCGCCGGCTTTTCTTCGTCATTGCCGTCTTCGCTTGCTTTCTTCAAAGCCGCCTCACGCATTTCGCGGATTTCTTCATCTGAAACTTGGTTCATCTCCGTATAAATATCAAAAATCAAACCGATAGTTTCTTCGTCAACCACGCTTGCCGAACTCTTTAGTTCTACTCCGAATTCCGCAAGTTTAGCTATTATATCCTTATTTGTAATCTTTAGATTTTTTGAAATCTCACCTAATTTTATCTTATCTGCCATATTTGCATCACCCTTTCTCCATGTCCCAGAGGGATTAGTCGTTTAATCTATCTAAAATTGCTTTCGCAAAATTGTCGTCATTCACGGAAACTACCGCACGGCTGTCTGCTCCTGTAAACTTGCCAAGCTCCGCCTTACTTCCCGCCTCAACAAATTTCGTTTTATAAAATTTGCATGAATCGGTTATTGATTTTTTTGTATTATCAGATGCGTCACACGCTACTATAATAAGCTTTGAAACACCGCTTTTAACGGCTTTTGAACATATATCTTCACCTGTCTGCACCTTACCGGCTCTTTTTGCCAAGCCGAGCATACCTAAAAATTTGTTGTTCAAATCAATTCCTCCGCCGCTTTATATAGTTCCTTTGGGACGGCACATTTAAAATGACGCTCAATCCCTCTTTTTTTCTCCGCATTTCGAATACAGTCTATATTCTTGCAAATATAAGCACCACGTCCGAACAATTTTTTATCACAGTCGAATTTAATCTCACCTGTTTTGTTGTCACGAACCAATCTTATAAGTTCATTTTGCGGATACATTTTTCTGCACGCAACGCACATCCTTTGTGGTATGTGCTTCATATATATTAGTCCTCCGCACTGATATCTATTTTCCAGCCTGTAAGTCTTGCCGCAAGACGTACATTCTGACCTGCTCTGCCTATTGCAAGCGAAAGCTGATATTCAGGTACAACAACGTGTGCACTCTTTTCCTCTTCGTTGATTTCAGCTGAAATAACCTTGGCAGGACTTAAACTTGCCGCAATAAATTCGGCAGGGTCTTCACTCCACTTAACTATATCAATCTTTTCATTCTTCAATTCTTCGCCGATATTCTGAACTCTTATACCCTTTGGTCCGATACAAGCACCCTGTGCGTCAACGTTAGGATCGTTTGAATAAACGGCAATCTTTGTTCTTGAGCCGCCCTCACGTGCAATGTTCTTTATCTCAACAATACCCTCTGCAATTTCAGGTACTTCGGCCTCAAACAACTTTTTAACAAGTCCCGGATGAGTTCTTGAAACTATAATCTGTGTACCCTTTGTTCCGCTTTTCACTTCGCTCACATAGCATTTAAGCACTTGACCTACTTCATATGTTTCGCCGATTGGCTGTTCTTTTTCAGGCAGCATTGCTTCGATTTTGCCGATGTCAATAAATACGTTTCCTTTTTCTATTCTCTCAATTGTTCCCGAAACTATGTCGTTTGTCTTTTCGGTGTATTCACTGTAAATTATTCCTCTTTCAGCCTCTCTTATTCTCTGCGTAACAACTTGTTTTGCAGTCATTGCACTGATTCTGCCGAAATCTTTCGGTGTTACTTCTATATTTACCATATCACCGATTTGATAATTACCGTTGATTGCTCTTGCGTCCTCAAGTGAAATTTCTTCAAATTCGTCATATACAAGGTCAACAACTTCTTTCTTTGCAAATACCTTTACAGTTCCGCTTTCTCTGTCTATTGAAACCTCAACGTTTTGTGCTGAATAAAAGTTTTTCTTATATGCCGCAACAAGAGCCGCTTCAAGAGCGTCTATAAGTACCTCTTGACTTATGCCCTTTTCGTTACAGATTTCCGTAAGAACCTCAAATAATCCCTTTTCCATTTTTATAAATCTTCCTCTCTAAAACTTAAATGATAATCTTATATAAACTGCTTGCTTAACAGGTATTTCTTTCACTTCCCCATCAAGTTCAACAAATGCTGTTTTATCCTTGTAATCCTTTAAAACGCCTGTAAATTCCTTTACGCCGTTTTCTGCTTTGTAAAGCTTTACGTCAACCTCTCTGCCTATATAATAAAGAAATTCACGTTCCTTTGTAAGTTTTCTGTCTGCCCCCGGTGACGAAACTTCAAGCGTATAATTTTCTTCAATAAAATCTTCTGTGTCAAGAAGTTCCTCTACTGCCTTTGAAAACAATTCACATTCGTCTATACCAATTCCGCCCTCTTTGTCAATATAATAGCATAGCGAATAAGTGTCGTCGGCTTTTTTGTATGTCACATCAACAATATATACATTTTGTTTCTGTGCAATTTGTTCTCCGAGTTCAAGTGCTCGGATTTCTGTTCCGTTAGCCATTTGTACCTCCGTAACTTTTCAAAAAATCTTTTCATATAAATATGAAAGAGTGGGTAAACCCACTCTTTCTGAATATAGTATATTCCACTTTAGAAGATATTATATCACATAAATCCAACAATTTCAAGACTTTTTTGTGATTTTATCTTTATTATTCATCGCTGCCGTCATTGCTTTCACTGCTACTGTATTCAGAACTCGAAGATTCACCGCTTGATTCTTCGCTTGATTCATATCTTTCGCCTGTACTCTCGTGAGAAGAACTTGATGTTCCCGTACTTTCTTCGGTCGTTTCATGATTTGATGACGAACCGGATGATGAGTTTGATGAACCGGATGATGAGCTTGATGAACTGTTTGAGGTACCTGAGCTTGATGAACCCGAAGTTCCCGATGAACTGTATGATGAATTTGAACTTCTGCTTTTTGAGTTTGATGAATTTGATGAATTTGATGAATTTGAAGTGTTTGACGAGCTTGAAGATATACCGCTTGATGAAGAACTACCGCTCTCTCTTGTAGCATTTTTAGGATTGTCCGTTGTGATATTATCTGCAGGATAACCGAACACATCTTGTACCATCGTTCTGATTTCGTCCATATTAGGTATCCAAACGTCGCCGTTCGCTGAATCTGAACTATATTCACCAGGCAATGAATACGAATGAATATTCACGCTTGAGAAATCAGCCAAATATTTTGAATACTTAATAACTTCACTTACTGTAAAGTTTGTCTTAATTTCAGAGCTTATATCCTTGAATATTGAAGGAATTTTCAAAATCAAAGATGCATTAACCTTTTGGTCTACAACAGCTTTCAGGAATTTCTGCTGCATTTCAACTCTGTCACTGTCACCGTTTACATAACCTTTAAATACACCGGTTGACGGATTGACATTACCGTGTCTGTAACGCATAAGCCATACAGCCTGCTGACCGTTCAGCTGATAATCTCCCGGCGGAAGATTTATATGCAGACTCTGTACAGGGTCATCATATACCATACCTACACCGTCGCCGTAAAGGTCCGGAATTGTAAATTCAATAGGACCAAGTTCGTCTATAACGTGAGCAACAGCGTCAAAGCTGAAATCAACATAGTAATTTATCGGAATACCCGTTATTCTCGTTACCGCCTCACAAGTCGCTGTCGCACCGCCGATTTCTCCGCTTTCATCCACAAATGCGTGTGCGGCGTTAATTTTTTGATAACGGTTTCCTATATACATTTTTGTATCACGAGGAATTGAGAGCATATTCACATCTTTTGTTTCGGTATCAAAACTTGCAAGCATTATTGCGTCTGTCCTCAAGCCGTCAACGTCAACACCCATAAGTAAAACGTTTATCTTTCCGTCTGCCGCCTCAACAGTCGAAGTGTTGTCCACAGCTTCCTCATTGTTTGAGCCCGAAAAGTCAATTCCCATACAGACAGCTGCCGCGGCAATAATCACTGCGAGTGATATTCCAAGCACCTGAAAATATCTTTTTACATTAAATTTAACTTTCACTCTGTAACCTCCAAAAATATTCATCTATGTTTCAAAAAAATACAATATATTTTAATTATACCATTCAAACTTACTCTCGTCAATAGAAAAAACACTTTATGTTTTTAAACTATTTGTAAACTTTACATACATATCCAAAAGTCAAATTGCATTTCAGATAATTCATCAGCACTCAAAAAGGGTGATATTTCCATACCACCCTTTAATTATTAACCTATATTAAATTTTTATACTAATGTGCAATATATGAAATTTTGTTAGCTTTCAGATATTCTTCGGCATATGTGCCTTTTGCGCATTTCACGTTGACTTTTTCGCAGCCGTCAAACGCTCCGACAGCAATATATTCAACACTCTTTGGCAAAACTACAGTTTTAAGATTTTTGCAATTTTCAAATGCTTTTATATCTATGGCTTTCGTACCATCAGGAATTACGATTTCCTTTAAATCTGTGTTTGAAAATGCTTTCACTCCGATTTCCTGCAATTTTTCAGGTAACTTAATGTTTTCAAGGCTTGTGCAGTCAGCAAATGTCATATCTTCAATCTTCATCACATTTTGAGGTATATTTATATCAGTAAGATTATCACAGCCTTCAAATGCTCCCCATTCGATATATGACACTGTTTCGGGAATTTCTATACCTTTCAACTCTTTGTTGTTTTTAAAGGCATCCGCTCCGATTCCCTCTACCGTCACACCTTCAAGTTCCTTTGGTATTACCGCATATTCGCCGAGATTATCCGCAACTTTCAGAACAGCTTTCTCATTATGAACGGCATATGTCGCATATGATGAAGCGAATGCACTGATTTGAGTCATCATAACTATAAGCATAAGCGCCGCAACTAACATTTTCTTCTTCATATTTGACACTCCCTTTCATTCATTTCCTGTTCTCTTTATAAGTCTATTATACGCCGTATGAATATTTATTACAACAACAACAGACTTACAAAATTGTTTAAATGATTTAAGAAGTTGTTACAAATTGTTACAAAAAATTTTGTTTTATTTTGCATTCAAAAATACACCAAATTTGCGAAACCAAATCAAAGAAAAATATCAAATATTCCGTTCAAAAACGTTCAAAACAATATTATACAAAAAATCAGAGCAAGCTGTATACAGCTTGCTCTGATGTGGTGGGAGAGGATGGATTCGAACCATCGAAGTCGAAGACAACAGATTTACAGTCTGCCCCCTTTGGCCGCTCGGGAACTCTCCCATGTGTTAGGGATAAACAAAAGCTTATCCCTGTTTGTGGAGCTGGTGATGGGACTCGAACCCGCGACCTGCTGATTACAAATCAGCTGCTCTACCAATTGAGCTACACCAGCATCATATTTAAGAACATTATTTAAAAAGTGGTGGGAGTTACAGGGCTCGAACCTGTGACATCCTGCTTGTAAGGCAGACGCTCTCCCAGCTGAGCTAAACTCCCATACTTTTTGGTCGGGATGACAGGATTCGAACCTGCGGCCCTCTGGTCCCAAACCAGATGCGCTACCAAACTGCGCTACATCCCGACGTATGTTCTCTGACGTTTTGCTCTCGCCAAACGACTTGTATATAATAGCAAAGATATTTAGTTTTGTAAACCTCGATTACAGTCGATTATGTTTGTTTTTTGCTTATTTTACTTTTGTATTCTCATTTTTACGTTCATTTTCTACTTTATTCATATTTTTTATAAAATTATAAATAACATAGAAAACAAGCACCAATCCGCCGTAACCGCAAAGTCTGTAAGCTGTATTTATAATTTTAGAAAACCCCGCACCGCTCATAGCAACCGCAATTACAGTCATAAAGAATACAACAACATTCTTCCCTATTTTTCTGCTTGCTATGTCAAGTACGTTAAATCCGTTTGATACATCTGTGGTAATGACCGCAAAGAAAAGCATTGTTCCGTAAATCGCCCCAAACACTTTGTTTTGTCTGAGAGCCATTGTAAGCATAGGTATTTCTCCGAGATTTATTTTGCCGTAATATATTTCAAGCACAGTCCATATAAGTAACATCATAACAAACAGCACCAATCCGGACATAACGCTTGCCAGTGCCGCCTCTTTCCTGTCCTGCAAAAAACAGCTCATACCTGCAAGAATTGCACCTGCGGTTATAAGATTGTACCCGGCATATGAAATACTCGAAACAGTCATTTTAACTTCATTAAAAAAAACTTGATGTTCTCTGAATCTCAATATATAGAAACAACAAAAAATGATACCGAAAATTATTATTGCACCCAAAACCGAATTTATACCCATAATTTTTTTATTGTTCATAAAAAAGATTATTCCGCATACCGCATTAAAAATAATTGCGCCGAATATTTTTTTTATTCCGAACAATATGAAAAACATTTCTCCTGCACATGCCGTCATAACGCATACTGTGGATATTGCAAAAAGTAAAGTTATAATTTCGACAATTTTTCTTATATTATATCCAAAAAAATTATTCAGATAATCCGAATAAGTTTCTATATTTTTTTCTACACATACCGATAAAACCGCATACGCAAACACCGAAAAAATAACGCACGAAAGCAATACACCTATAATGCTGTATTTTCCGTATTTCACAAAAAAGCTTATAATCTCCTGTCCCGACGCAAAACCTGCACCGATAACAGCCGCCACATAACCGCATACGACGCTTAAAACATTCCGTATATTTCTCATAGCCGCACCCCCTAAGAAAATTTATGCAAAAAAACAGTGCGGTATTCAAATACCGCACTTAAATTTCTTATTAAATTATTTTTTGATTATTTTTCAATAGAAAGAATTTTAAATTCAATCTCACCGCCGGGAGTGTTTGCCTTTACAGTTTCGCCTGCCGCTCTGTTAAGACAAGCCGCACCGATAGGTGATTCGTATGATAACTTGTTCTTGTAAGGATCAGCCTCTGTTGAACCGACGATTGTGTACTTTTCTTCACCGCCGAATATTGCAAGAACAACCTTTGAACCCGGAGTTACAACGTCTGACTTGATTTCTTCATCGTCAATAACTCTTGCATATTTAAGCATATATTCGATTTCGTTAATTCTTGCCTCTACTTCTGCCTGTTCATTTTTTGCTTCATCATATTCGGCATTTTCCGAAAGGTCACCAAATGAACGAGCCTCTTTAATTTTTTCAGATACTTCTTTTCTTGTAACATTTTTTAAAGTATCAAGTTCGTTTTCAAGTTCCAATTTACCTTCTCGTGTTAAAACAAATTCCTTTTCATCAGCCATTTTATGTCATTCCTCTCTTATTTTCACTTACGATTTAACTATTATAACTTTTTTTGAGTGAATTGTCAAGCTGTATTGGGATTTTAACACTAATTTCTCCGACAGCTCCCCTCAAACAAAACATTCGTAGAGGCGGTCAACGTTCACCAAAAAAAATATATATATTTAGCCCCTCAATCGTCTTTGTCGACAGCTCCACTCGAGAGGAGCCTTTTAGTATGGATTTCCCAACTTGTACAGGACGGTGCCTCGTCGTCCCTTGCCTCTCCTTGAGGAGAGGGGGACCGCTTGCGGTGGTGTGGTGGCTTTTATATTCGTGTGATGTTCTTATTTTAGCCACCCCTCAGCCGACTTTGTCGACAGCTCCCCTCAAGGGGAGCCTTTCATTTATCCGAGATTAAAGCAACGTCAAATCAACAATGAATTTAATTCAAAATTATGGGCAAGCTAATAAAAAGGAGTGATTTTTTTGAATTTTCTCACTTTAAAAGAGGACTTTTACAAGCGGTACGAAACATCAGGCAAATTTCTTCACTACACCTCATACGGTGCATTATGCACACTTCTCGGACATACAGATATACCCACTGCACCGTCGTTATGCTGTACATTATCAATGCGAGTTGAAATGTTCTCACGAAAAAGCGGCGGCAACTATGTAAAAATCGAAAACACCACCACAGACAAATGTCTGCAATACCCTTTCGGCACGTCCACAGACCTTTTTAAAGGCAAAACAAAATTCTTTGCCGAGTTAATACACGCACTTGAAAACAGCGGTTTAAAAGGTGCAGAAATACTGTACAATAACACGATACCGAATTTTATATCCTCAAAACACGCTTTTTCGGCTGCACTGATAAAATCACTTATGCAAGTAAGTGATATAGAACTCACCCCTCTTGAAACCGCCGCAATATGTGCATTAAACGACGATTTAACGCCTTATCTCGCCGTACTTTTTTCTAAAAAAGGCTACTGTACACTTATGAACAGTGGTGAGCCGAAAAACCTGCCGTTGCCGCTTTCCGGCTACAAAATTCTTACCGCGCACTGCACAGAACCGTTAAGCAACCATTCAAATCACATTAAATATGCTATGTCCGAAATACGAAGATTATACCCTCACGTCAATTCAATATCAGACTTGACACCCGAAATACTGAGCACCGCAAAATCATCGTTTAAAAACAGCAAAGCGGCTAAATATATGTATCACCTATCCACCGAAAATACACGCATTAATACCGTTTCCGCCGCATTAAAACGATGTGATATAAAAACACTTTTCCGCGAAATAAACAATTCGGAACAATCCATGGAACGTTTTTGGGATATTGGCACAGAACATAAATTTCTTGCAAATACTGCACGCAATACAGACGGCATAGCCGCCGCAAGATGTCAGGATAAAGGTATTTGGGCAATCGTTGAAGCAGATAAGGTCGATTATTCAATAAATATGATTAAAAGCGATTTTGAAAACACTATCGGCTATAAACCGACTTTTTGTGTATGTGACACTTTTTAAACAAAAAAATGAGTCTGTCGATAAATTGTCGACAGACTCATTCGGTTTAGCCATTCATTTTCTTAAGAAATTTTTCGTGTGCGGCTCTAAGTTCAACAGCCATTGCTTCAGGAGCAGTAGTGTTACAGTGAGCCCAAGCACCTGTTTCAGAAGATGCGTTATATTTAATCTTATCTGCACTTCTCATCGGCGGATAGAATGCGATATGGAAGTGGTAATAATCAGATACATCTTCACCGTTTACAGGGTTTTGATACATACACATCATATAAGGGAACTTATAATCAAACAAACTGTCGAATGTACCTGTTGTTTCCTTTAATATCTTTGCAAGATTTGTCTTTTCACTGTCTGTAAGCTGTGACAAATTCTGTACGTGACGCTTTGCAGCTATGTACATACCGTAAGGATATTCGCTGAAGAATGGTAGGAATGTAACGAAATCTTCGTTTTCCATAATAATTCTGTCACCGCAGTTCATTTCATCTTCAAGCATATCGCAGATTAGACAGTTATGTGTTTCGTCAAAATGTTCCTTACATGATTCCATTTCAAGCTGTAATTTCTTCGGAATTACAGAATAACCGTAAATCTGACCGTGAGGGTGAGGCATTGTAACACCTACAACGTCACCTCTGTTTTCAAAAATAAATACATACTTAATCTTTTCGTCCTTGCTTATTTCAACAAATCTTTCTGTCCACAAATCAACAAGTTCTCTGATATGGTCAACAGGAAGCTCCGGCAATGTTACAGTATGCTCCGGTGAGTACAAAATAACTTCGCACTTGCCGTATGCCGGCTTTGTCTTGTAAATTCTTGTTTCAACATCATCCGGTACAGGCGGATTTTGTGAAAGTGCAGGGAAATCATTATCATATTCATACACTGTAAAGTGGTCAGGAACCTTTCCCGAACCCGGACAGAACGGACACCAATCCTTTGGCATCTGAGGTCTGTTCTGACGGTGTGATGCAATCATTACCCAATCCTTTATTAGTGGGTTCCAACGTAATTCAGCCATTAAATTTTTCCTCCTTGAAATTCATATAATACTATTTTACACCTATTTTCATTGTCAGTCAATACCAAAATCACGCAAGTTCAAGTGTGAACGTGAATTTTGTATATTTAACCGTTGAGCCTTCCTTTGTATCAACACTTTCAACCCAAACGTTTTGCTTATGCAATGTCATAATATTTTTTACAAACGACAAACCCAGTCCCGCACCGCTCTTTTCATTTACGCGTGACTTATCGGTTTTATAGAAACGATTGAAAATATTGCTCAAATCCGCACCGCTTATTCCGTCACCGAAATTACCTACGCAAAATCTCGCTCTGCCGTCCTCAATCCATGTTCTTATACCGATTGTCGTATTAGGATAACTGAATTTTATCGCATTGTCAAGCAAGTTTATGACAACTCGTTTTATCGCGTCTTTATCTGCTATAACTTTCAAAATGTCATCTTCAAAATCAACATTAAGTTCAAGATTTTTCTCGTCAATTCTGTTACACAAACCGATTATACAAATTCTTGTAAGCTCGTTCAAATCAAATTCAGACACATCAAGTTTATATTCGCTTGACGACATTTTTGACATTTCAAGCATATCATTAACCATTTTCGTAAGACGTTTTGATTCGTCAAGCACGATTTTAAGGTATTCCTTTTCTTTTTCGGGCGGAATTGTACCGTCCAAAATACCCTCGATAAATCCCGAAATACTCGTCATCGGAGTTCTGAGTTCGTGCGATACGTCGCTTATAAACTCACTTCTTGTATCCTCCAATGCCTCTATAGAATCCGCCATAAAGTTAAAACTTGACGCAAGCTGTCCTATTTCATCGGCACTTGTCACCTCAACACGTTTGTCAAACTTACCTGACGCAATTCCCCTTGCAGCCTTATTAATCTCCTCTATCGGTTTCGAGATTTTCTTAGACTGCATATACACAAGCACAAATGCTGCCAATACAGAAAACAGTGATGTAATAATAACCATCATAAACAACTCAAGCGTAGTTTTTCTTATATCAAAAATGCCTGTCACATAAAATGACGCTCCGACAATACCTCCCTGATATTTAATCGGTACACCTATAACCATCATTTTATTTTTATACGAACCGTTTAATGTGCTGTATTTTTTTACGATATTTCCGTTTGTTACAATATGTACAAGTTCGTCCGGAACGGTCGCGGAACTTGTTGTACTTTCCAAAACTTCACCGTTTGAATTAGTTACTATAATATCCGAGTTCAAAAAGCTGCCCCACGACCTTAAAAGCTGTTTATATGCCGCTCTTGCACGATAATCGGTATCTTCTATTTGCAGTGATCCTGTCCAATACTCCAAATTTCGCGATACGCTTATAACGTTATTCATATGAGTGCTTATTGCAAAATGATTTACAAATATACCGACCGTAACCGCAACCGACGTAAAAACAAGCATAAGTATTATAGAATACGTCCAAAACAAACGACCCAAAATACTCTTAAACATTATCTTACCTCAAATTTATAACCTACGCCCCATACAGTTTTCAGCTGCCAATTTGCCTCAACGCCCTCAAGTTTTTCTCTAAGTCTTTTTATATGAACGTCAACTGTACGCGAATCACCGAAATAATCAAATCCCCATACCTCTTCCAAAAGCTGTTCACGCGTGAACACTCTGTTCGGGTTTGACGCAAGGAAATACAAAAGTTCAAGTTCTTTCGGCGGCACTTCAACTATATTTCCGTTTATTTTAAGTTCGTAGTTTGAAAGGTTTATTGTAAGGTTAGGGAAAACAATTTCTTTTTCCGCATTTGATTCCTTTGTATCACTTCTTCTCAACACAGCCTTAACTCTTGCAAGAAGTTCTTTCAGCTCAAAAGGCTTAACCATATAATCGTCCGCACCGAGTTCCAAACCAAGCACCTTATCAAATGTTTCGCCTTTTGCGGTAAGCATTATAATAGGAATATTACTTACGCGTCTGATTTCACGGCACACCTGCCAACCGTCCATTTCAGGCATCATAACATCAAGAATTACAATAGCCGGTGCCTCTGACTTAAAAAGTTCAACGGCTTTTTTACCGTTGTTTGCGGTAACGGTATCAAACCCCTCTTTGTCCATATAAAGTTTTATAAGTTCTACTATATGTTCATCGTCATCTACTATAAGTACCTTATTGTTAGCCATTATTTTGTCCTCCTGTTTTTTCATCTTAATATGATACATTTATTATACCATAAACCGAAAAAATAATAAAGAGTATTGCGAAAATGTTTTAAATGTTATATAATAAATTCATAAAATTTTCACAAATTGGTGTCGAATATATTTTCAGGCACTACGAAAGGACGAAAAACATAATGAAACTTGGAATCGTAGGCTTACCTAACGTAGGTAAATCAACATTATTTAATGCAATAACTCAGGCAGGTGCAGAATCGGCAAACTATCCGTTCTGTACGATTGAGCCGAATGTCGGTATAGTTGACGTTCCCGACGAACGTCTTGACAAACTTGCAGAAATGTATCACCCTAAGAAAGTTACTCACGCCTATATCGAATTTGTTGACATAGCGGGTCTTGTAAAAGGTGCTTCAAAGGGTGAGGGTCTTGGAAACAAGTTCTTATCTCACATTCGTGAGGTTGACGCTATTGTTCACGTTGTACGTTGTTTTGAGGATGCAAACATCACTCACGTTGACGGTTCAATCGACCCTATCCGCGATATTGAAACTATCAGTCTTGAACTTATTTTCTCTGATATTGAAATGATTGAGAGAAGAATTGACCGTACAAAGAAAGCTATGAAGGGCGACAAGTCACTTGCAACAGAGCTTGCACTTTTGGAAAGAGTTAAAGCGACTTTGGAAGAAGGACTTCCTGCAAGAAGTATTGAATACACAGACGATGAAATGGCTATAATGAAAGAAATTTCACTTATTTCAATGAAGCCTGTTATCTATGCCGCAAACGTTGCGGAGGACGATTTCTCAAAAGGTATCGAAAACAACGAATTTGTAAACAGAGTTAAAGAACTTGCCGCAAAAGAAGGCTCACAGGTTATGCCTGTAAGTGCAAGAATAGAAGAAGAAATTTCTCAGCTTGACGGTGATGAAAAGGCAATGTTCCTTGAAGAACTTAATATGAGCGAATCAGGTCTTGACAGACTTATCAAAGCAAGCTACACATTGCTTGGTCTTATCAGTTACCTTACAGCCGGTGAACCTGAAGTTCGTGCATGGACTATTACAAAAGGAACAAAAGCACCTCAGGCAGCAGGTAAAATTCATACAGACTTTGAACGTGGATTTATTCGTGCGGAAGTTGTTCACTATGACGACCTTATGGAATGCGGAAGTATGACAGCCGCTAAGGAAAAAGGTCTTGTAAGAAGTGAGGGTAAAGACTACGTTATGAAAGACGGAGATATTGTTTTGTTTAGGTTTAATGTATGATGAATACGATTTTACTTTTATATGCCGAGCTTTTATTTGCTCGGCATATTTCGTAAAACAAATGTAACTAAAGGAGGTTAATCACTTGGTATTAAGCGTCATTTTTTCAATATTGTTTTTTTTGACAACTGCATTATTTCTAATAAAATTCATATCGCAATTAGGAATAACTTTACCTAACAACAAAATTTTTTCATATATTTGTACTGACAAATCGCCTGTAACTCAAAAATCAGAAATATCAAATAAAGAATATTTAAAAATTTTTATTTTTGCATTTCTATTTAGAGTAGCAATTTTCATTGTTGCATATCTTGCCAAAGGTATTTTTTCCGAATCGCAGTTGAGTTTTATGGATTACTGTAACTCTTGGAATTTATGGGATGCCCCTCACTATATAGAAATTGCTCAACAAGGATATGCCAATCATATTGAGGACGGACAATACTTAATGCTTGTATTCTTTCCGCTCTATCCTATACTGATAAAATTTTTTACACTTATTATACAAAACTATATTATATCTGCACTGCTCGTATCATTTTTAGCATATTCATTCGGGTGTGTGCTGATGTACAACCTTGTTGCAATAGACTATAATAAATCAATAGCAAAGAAAAGTATTATTTTTCTTTCTGTTTCGCCATTTGCATTTTTCTTTGGCGGTATAGTTACAGAAAGTACATTTTTCTTAATAATAATCGCTACATTTCTTGCGATACGAAAGCACAATTATCTAATAGCCGGTATTTTAGGTATTTTTGCTTCACTTACCCGATCGGTAGGTGTACTTATGATTATACCCGCCGCTATTGAGTGGATACAAGATGTTAAACCTTTATCGCTTATTAAAGAAAAACAAACTAAAGAACTATCAAAAAATATATTGAAAGTAATTCCTATATTACTTATTCCAATAGGAACACTGATTTACCTTTTGGTTAATTACAATGTCACAGGTGATCCATTTGCATTTCTCACATATCAAAAAGAGCATTGGTCACAAGGGCTTCAATTTTTCGGTAAAACAATTAAACTTATGTCAGGATATGCTTTTGGCGATGATCTAAGCTTAGCCGTATCTATTTTTATACCCGGTTTAGTTTCGGTATTTATTGCTATAATAGCTGCTGCATACGGAATAAGACGCACTCGCTTAATGTATATAGCATTTTTGCTGTTCTACATTATGTACAATTCCGGTGCAACATGGCCGCTTAGTATATGTCGTTATATTATGTGTTCATTCCCAGCTTATTGGATTTTAGCAGAATTTACCGAACGTCATAAAGAAACGGAAATTCCGATTATTGTACTTATGACTGTATGTTTCGGCATATATCTTGTCGGATACATAACAGTTCATCAAATTATGTAAACAAACACAGAGGTGATTTAATTGTTAGGAGTTATTTATTATTTGCTTTTTCTTATCATCGGATTTATTTACAGTTCGATGTTCTTCAAAGAAAAAGATATTTATTACAAACTATGGTCGGGACTTGTTTTCGGAAATATAGTACTTATGGCAGGAATTATTCCGTTTGCCTTGATTTTTAAATTCACATACATAAGCCACATACTTTTACTTATTGCGGCGATTGTACCGATTGTTATACTCGGAATTAAGCATAAAGACGTTGTGCAAAGTATCTTTTCTGAGAAAACATTATATTTAAAAAAACATCTTTTATGCAAAGAAAACGTGGTTATATCAAATAAGATTTTTCTGTTTTTGATTATACCTATCACACTGTTAATATGCTTGCTTATGGTAAACCATACCCTTGCACCTTATGCCAACGGTGCTGTAAGCTCTGGGCAGTCTACATACGGTGATTTACAAATGCACCTTGGATTTGTTACATCAATAGCCGAACAAAAATCATTTCCGCCGGAATACTGTTTCCTTTCGGGAACAAGATTAAACTATCCGTTCCTTATTGATTCGCTTTCTTCAAGCCTGTATATGTTCGGTTGTCCGCTTAGAATTGCCGTACTTATTCCAAGCTTTATATTTGCACTTTGTATAGTAATGGGATTTTACATTCTTTCATTCTCCCTTACCAAGAGTACAACCGTATCTGTCATTGCAACATTGTTCTTCTTCTTAAACGGCGGATTTGGTTTTGCGTATTTCTTTGAGAGTGCAAAAGAAGACCCGTCAAACTTTACAAAGTTCTTTACGGAATACTACCAAACACCGACAAACTATAATGAACACAATATACGTTGGTCAAATGTCATTTGCGATATGATTATACCACAAAGAACAACAATGGCTGGTTGGTGCGTAATCCTGTTTGAACTTGAAATGCTTGTAAATGCGGTAAAGAATAAAAAGACATCTTATTTCATTATTCTCGGAGTTGTCGCCGGCTGTATGCCGATGATACACACACATTCATTGCTTGCACTCGGAATTATAAGTGCAGGAATGTTCTTCCTTTATCTTTACGATGAAAAAGACAAGAAAAGCTATATTATGCGTTGGATATACTTCGGAGGCATCACTCTTGTACTTGCTATGCCACAGCTTTTCTTCTGGACATTCTCACAAACTTCGGGAAACAGTTCATTCCTAAGATATTCATTTAACTGGGTAAATGAGGCTGATCCGTATTTATGGTTCTATATCAAGAATTGGGGAATTCCTTTCTTGTTCATTATCCCTGCGTTTTTCAATACATCAAAGGATAATAAAAAATTAGTGCTTAGCTGCGGATTGTTGTTCTTAATCGCCGAACTTATATTGTTCCAGCCTAACGATTATGATAACAACAAACTGTTCTACATAGCATATATGATTGCGGTAATCATTGTTTCGGAATATCTTGTACTTATTTATAATAAACTTAAAGGTATCAATTTACGCGGTTTCCTTGCGGCATTGGTTATTATTTCCGCTACTCTGTCAGGAGTTATGACAATCATTCGCGAATATCACTCAGGTGCAATGTATCAGACATATAGTGCCGCTGATATTGAAGTTTCTGAATATATTAAAGACAACACCGATGCAAACGGTGTGTTTATGACAAGTACAAATCACATTAACCCTGTAGTTTCACTTGCCGGAAGAACAATATATGTAGGTTCTTCGTTGTATGTGCATTTCCACGGGTTCGGAGAAGAATATACTAAGAGAAGTGAAGAATTAAAAACAGCTTATGAGGGTTCTTCTCAACAGTTAAAGTCATTTGCAGATGGAAACAACATTTCATATATTTATGTAGGAAACAGCGAAAAACAAGATTTCAATATAAATTACAATTCACTTTCACAGTTTGAAAAAATATATGATGAAAATTCAATACAGATATATAAAGTAAAATAAAAGCAAAAGCAGACAAAATTTATGATTTTGTCTGCTTTCTTTTTAACAATTTAGCATTTTCCCGCACTTTTGCAAACTTCCTTAATAGGACATACCGCACATTTAGGGTTTCTTGCCGTACATACCGCACGACCGTGTGCCACAAACTGATGGCACATTCTAAGCTGATAATCGGGCGGTACAATCTTTTTCAAGTCCATTTCGACTTTTGTAGGATCGTCGTTCGTTGTAAGACCTATACGCTTTGCAATTCGCTTACAGTGCGTATCAACCACAACAGCAGGCTTACCGAATATATCGCCAAGTACAAGGTTTGCTGTTTTTCTGCCCGTTCCGGCAAGACTTGTCAAGTCCTCCATTGTATCGGGCACTTCCCCGCCGTAAACGTCAATAAGCCTTTGACAGCACAAGATTATATTTTTTGCCTTATTACGGTAAAATCCCGCAGATTTTATATCTTCACAAAGCTCGTCATAATCCGCATTAGCAAAATCTTCTGCATTTCTATACTTTTTAAAAAGTGTTTCGGTAATTATATTGACTCTTGCGTCGGTACATTGTGCCGACATTTGAGTGGCAATAAGCATTTCAAGCGGTGTTGTGTAATTAAGCGAACATTTGACATCGGGATATGCCTTGTCCAAAAGTTCTCGCAATTTCAAAACACGTTCTTTCTTCGTCAAAGAAATCACCTCAATTCAATTTTTCTGATAAGTACATTATATAATTTTTCGTAAAAAATTGCAACAAAGACTTGCACTTTTATTAAATAACATATATAATATTACATAAAGTTGTTTTCAACTCAACACTTTTTATAAGAAAGGAAATGGGAAAATGGAAAAATACGAAAAGATGAAATCTTTTGATCCGGAAATTTATGCGGCAATTCAAGATGAAACAAATCGTCAGAACAATAAAATTGAACTTATTGCGTCTGAAAACTTTGTATCGGAAAGAATTATGGAGGCTAACGGCTCACCGCTTACAAACAAATATGCAGAGGGTTATCCGGGAAAACGTTACTACGGCGGTTGCGAACACGTTGACGTTGTAGAAACACTTGCTATCGAAAGAGCAAAAGAATTATTCGGTGCAGACTTTGCAAATGTTCAGGCACACTCAGGTGCACAGGCAAATATGGCTGTATTCTTTGCACTTCTTACACCGGGCGACACCGTTCTTTCAATGAGCCTTGCTCACGGCGGTCACCTTAGTCACGGAAGTCCTGTTAATATGTCCGGTAAGTATTTTAACATTGTACCTTACGGTGTTACAGAAGATACTAACACAATAGATTATGACGAAGTAAGACGTATAGCACTTGAATGTAAGCCAAAACTTATCCTTGCAGGTGCGTCAGCTTACCCAAGAATTATTGATTTTAAGAAATTTGCTGATATTGCAAGCGAAGTCGGTGCATACTTTATGGTTGATATGGCACATATCGCAGGTCTTGTTGCAGCAGGTTGCCATCCGTCACCAATGCCGTATGCAGACGTTGTTACTACAACAACTCACAAGACTCTAAGAGGTCCTCGTGGCGGTCTTATTCTTACAAATAACGAAGAAATCGCTGTTAAGATTAATAAGGCTATCTTCCCGGGTATTCAAGGCGGTCCTCTAATGCACACAATCGCAGCTAAGGCAGTATGCTTTAAAGAGGCACTTGACCCAAGCTTTAAGACATACGCAGAACAGGTTGTTAAAAATGCGTCAGTTCTTGCAGATACACTTATGGCAGAAGGCTTTAAACTTGTAAGCGGCGGTACTGATAACCACCTTATGCTTGTAAACCTTACAGATACAGGCGTTACAGGTAAAGAAGCTGAAAAAATGCTTGACGAAGTCGGTATTACAGTAAATAAAAACGCAATTCCGTTTGATACAAAGAGTCCGTTCGTTACAAGCGGTATCAGAATCGGTACTCCTGCCTCAACTTCAAGAGGTTTTAAAGAAGAAGATATGGTCGAAGTCGGTAAACTTATCGCTATGACAATCAAAGACTTTGAAAATAATAAAGAAGAAGTTAAGACAAGAGTTAAGGCTCTTTGTGATAAATACCCACTTTACAGATAAACCTATCGAGCCTGTCACAAAAATATCGACAGCTCCTAAAGATTATTATGCGGATTTTGATATTTTTTCAAAATCCGCTATTTTTCTATTGACAAATACAAATTAATGTGGTATTATAATATCTGTTAATGGCTCGTTGGTCAAGCGGTTAAGACTCCGGCCTCTCACGCCGGCAACGAGGGTTCGATTCCCTCACGAGTCACCAAATTTTATAAATTGACAAAAACCGTGTAAATGCTTGAATATCAAGTGTTTATGCGGTTTTTTAGTGTTTTTATAAATAAAATCAATGTGATAAAATGTTATACTTTTTTATTAGTCTGTTAGTCAAAAGTTAGTCATAAACAGAGTATGATACTCCTTTAGTTTCTGATGTAGTTTCTCTTTTATCAGTTCCTCCGTGTATTCCCTCGCTATCATCTCTGACATCGGGTCTGTTTCTTTCGTTTCCAACTGATTGTTGCAGTCCTTCGTTGCTATCGTCGCTATGTGACGTATGAACTCTGTCAATTCTGCTTTCTTCATTAGTTCCGTCAGTTCGGGCGTGTAGTCCTCTATCATCATTTCTACCTTTCCGTCCAATACTCCTTATTTCTATATGCCATTTTCTTTACCTCCATTTTTTTGATTATCTACTTTTTTTATTCCTACTTGATTTGTATCTGTGTTCGTCCTAAAAATTTGTTTGTCATCAAAAACGATATAGCTTTTTCCGCTTATAGCTTCAATCTCGTTATTGTACACAATACCGTTGCACCCTTTATTTTTTATAATTTCTCTAAGTTTAGAATTTTTTAATTCTAAATCTGCAATATTGAGTATTTTTAACCCATCTTCGGACGATATAATTCCTTGTTTATCTAAATCAGCCACCACTTGGTCTGCATTCCAATTCAAAAAATCTTTATCAATGTAAATAGGGTTTGTTATATTGAGATATGCTTTAATATATATTGGATTTGTTATCCCCTTATCTTTCACACACTGAATTGCTTGAGAATAACTGCCAAAATGTATACCGATATCACCACATTTAAACTCATCAAACTTTGAACCGGTTCCGTGATATAATGGAATTAATTGACCGTGTTTGTTTTTTACAATGCTGTTCTTGGTGCCTTTCGTTATATATAACGGTAGCTTTTTTCCTGTTATGTCTGTTATAGGGTCAATATATTTATTAAAGTATTCTGCAATATTATCATCGAAAATCACTCTAAGTTCATTTTGTGAATCGGTAAGCATATCATATGTTACCATTTCTCTAAAATCATATCCTTCGTCCCAACGGCTGTCATTTTCATACTTTTTATAAAGATTTTTATTTTTATCAGCTGATATTTCATTGGCTACAAACCATGATAATTTTTTAAACGAATCAAGTTCTGCTACTTCTTGAATTTTGCGTTTTTCAAGAACTGTACATCCTTTTTCGTCAATCCGTGATAATCCGCCTGAGATATTATTGTCGCTATTTCGTCTTTGAAAAATCTCTCTTGCCTCGATTCCGGTCTTGCTTTTGTCAATTCTGTTACTATCCTCAAGTATCTTTCTGCTTTTGTCAATGTCATCATCTTTCACCTCATTAATATTTTTTGAATTATCTGCTTTTGAAATCATCTTGTAATCGTGTGTTTGCTTAAAGTTTTCCATAGCGCCAATATGAGAGAATGTCTGTTTGCTGTCACTCTTATCAAGGTTTTTAAAACTCATATTTAAGCCTGTTTGTGTAACTTCCCATTGCCTGCCATCATACTCGATTACATCGCCGATTTCCAAGTCAGGTTTCTCTTTTATTGTATCATTTTCGGATTGGCTGTTCAATACAGTTTTATTGTTTTCTGAAACGTTTTCTTCGTCACTTTCTGTATTATTATTTGTTGATTGACTATCTTTGATATTTTCATCTGCTTGTACATCATCTGTTTCTTTTAAAGTGCCTGTTGTTCCAAAGAAATCATTAAACACATCAAAAACTTCTTCTGTTGGTTCACTTTTAAAAATAAAATCCAGTATCGGTTTGCCGTCGGGTGTTTTTGCATATCTTGAATAATAACCGCCGACTTCCTTTACTTTAGTATTTAATTTCTTATATTCATCTGCTGAAATCGTATCCTTTAATTCGACAACCCATAAGTCCTCACCTGTTTTTTGTATGTTGTGTTTTTATGACACTACACTTGTCAGCAAGTAGCTCGTTATTTACAGCTCCTAAATTATTCTGTACATCATTGTTTGGTAGGTCGTTGTTTAAATCATCTATCATACCGCTTTTTGATTTTTGATATTCTTCGTGTATTTCTCTCAACCATTTTGTTTGTGAAGAACGGCTTTCGTTGTCAATCCATTCCGAACTGTCCGTTTTAGTTTGGAAAATATAATTTAGAAAATCAAATTCTTCAGGTGTTTTTGCTCTATGTACCCACTTATCGTAGAAATCTTTTCTTATGGCTTCTGCCCAATTAATTTGTTTTTGCGAACCTGTCAATGGTGCAAGTGTAACCTTTGATATAGCATTATCATCAGATACGCTCTCGGTATGCTGTTCCTTTTGCTCTGTTTCTGTCGTTTGAGCTTTGTTATCATTTGTTTGGACTGTGTTATCATTCTCTGTGACACTATCGTTGTTTTGAGGCTCATTACTTTGAACATCATCTGCGGTATATTTATCCTCAATATCACTTTGTATATTCTTTATCACGTTCATAAAAGAATTAACATCACCGCCGACTGCAATTTCACCGTTTTCGGTTTTGTATAAATAAAGCAGATATTTCTTTGTGCTTTTTTCTGCTTCAATCACAAATTTGTCAGCTTGTTGTCTGTCAGGTACAACTGCTACCGCTTTTCCTATCGGTAAATATGTAATGATTATACCACCTTTTGAATTTGTGTGCATTCCAAAATGACCGTATGTAATACCGTCTCTTGTTCCGTACTCTCCGTTTTTTTGTTTTACCGTAAAGTCACTTTCGCTTAGCTCGTTAGAATAACCATTTATGTTCGGTGCCGTTGTCGTGTTTTGCTTTCCGTACAATGTATCAATTTTGTTTTTTAATTGATTACTCTGTTGTTGTGAATCGAAATTAAAAAGGCTGTTTACCTTATTTCTTATTGTATCTGTCAAACCCATAGTCATTTACTCCTTATCAAATCTTGATTTTTATAAGTCCTGCAACAAATTTAACTGCACGATATACAACAACACATACCCACAATTTTGTATTGTTTAGATTAAGGTGCGCGTCGTCTGCACCAATTAAAGCGATAACTTCGGTTATCGCTTTTTTTATTTATTTCATACAAAAAGCACTCACTGTTCAGCAAGTGCTTGACATTGCATTGTCACCTCATTCATTGTAAGATATTTCAACATTAAAATAGCAGCTGAAAAATCAGCTGCTATTTCTTATTTATTTAACTCTTTGAATTGTAACTGTTTGTTCTGTTTCATTCCACTCAACCGTTGCACCCAGATTTTCCGAGATGAAACGTATCGGTGTATATGTACGGTCGTTTTCAACAAAAGCAGGACTATCGAGTTTAATGTCCTCACCGTTTACTTTTGCATAATCCGAGCCGATTGTGATAAGAATTGTTACATCCTCTTGTTTTTCATTCTTACCTGTGATTGTTACAAGTTGTTTTTCGCCGTCCCATTCAACTGTTGCGCCAAGATTTTCCGCAACAAAACGAGCAGGCAACATTGTACGGTCATTCACAACCTTTGGAGCAACATCATTTGTCTTTGTTGTTCCGTAAACGAGTGCGTCACGTTCATCAATTGTCAAAACTATTGTATTTGAACTTTCTTTATTTTCATTTCCGCTATTATCATTTACGACATCTTCACTTCCACCGTTTTCCTGTTTCTGTTCAGTCCACTTTGCGTAAAGTGTAAAACTTTTTGTTACTTTTTCCGTAAAATCGTACTTTGTTGTAAGTTCCTTATCAGTATACCATCCCGCAAATTCAAAGTTTTCTTTTATCGGAGCAGTCGGTTCTTTGACTGAATTATCTTTTGCAACAGTCTGACTCGTTATCTTATTACCGCCGTTTGTGTTAAACGAAACTGTATAACGTTTTGTTCTGCCGCTACCGCCACTGCTCTTACTACCGGTTGCCGCATATACAGCAGTTATTGTCGCAGAGTCTGCCTCATTTGTGACTGTTTCTGCACCGTTTACGGTATAACCGTTTTCTGCAATGCCTTTTACCGTATAATTTGCTTTCGGTGTAATTATTATTGTTGCGGTATAAACCGTACTATATCCGAATTTATCCGTAACTTCCGGTGACCAAGCTACCGTTGCTGTATATTCGTCTGTTTCCATTTCTGTCTGCGGTACTTCATTTTTAACAGGTGCAGTTAATGTTATTGCTGAATTTATTGTTTTTGGCAATATTGTAAATAATTTTTCAAGTGTTCCTTCATAATTATTTGAAATCATCTCAACTTTAGCTTTTGCCTCTTCCGATGCGTTTATATTTTTTTCATATGCCACTGTATAATCTGTATCAAGTACAAGAATTTTATCCCCATCTTTGACCTCAATAACAGGTTTAATCTCCTCACCTGTATATGTTTGGTCTGCTATTTTTGTTATGTTGTCATTTGTAAGTATTTTCTTTCCTATTAGAAATTCAACTGCGTCACTTTCAAGCCCTGTATACTTATCTGTTTCTTCAACCGTTGCTTTTACGTAATATGTGCCTGCATCTGTCGGAACAATTTCGCTATATTCTCCGTCTGCCGCTGTTGAATATGTATATTTTATTGTTCCGTATTTTGCCGTAGCTGTCGGTACATTTGGTGTGTCACCGTATGTCCATCCGACTATTTCAAGCGGTTTGGTAAATTCGTTTGTATCAACTGTGTCATCACTACCTGTCGCAGAATACACCGCCGTTACTGTAGCAGAATCTGCCTCATTTGTGACTGTTTGTGCACCGTTTACGGTATAACCGTTTTCTGCAATTCCTTTTACAGTATAATTTACTTTCGGTGTAATTGTTATTGTTGCCGTGTAAACGGTATCATATCCGAATTTATCCGTAACTTCCGGTGACCAAACTACCGTTGCTGTATATTCGTCTGTTTCTATTTCTGTCTGCGGTACTTCATTTTTAACAGGTGCAGTTAGTTGTGTTATTGCTGTATTTATTGTTTTCGGCAATATTGTAAATTTAACTGCATTACTTTCAAGTCCCGAATAGTCTGCTGTTTCTTCGACTGTTGCTTTTACATAATATGTGCCTGCATTTGTCGGAACTTCTTCGGTATACGTTCCGTCTGCCGTATTTGAATATGTGTATTTTATTGTTCCGTATTTCGCCACTGCTGTCGGTGTATTTGCTGTTTCACCGTATGTCCAACCTGTTATTGCAAGCGGTTGTGTAAATTCATTTGTTTCAAAAGTCGATATTTTTTTCCAAACTGCATATAGCGTTGTATTGGAACTTATTGTAATACTGCCACCCGAACTGTATTCTGCTGATGTTGCGTCTTTATTTGTCGCCCAACCAAGAAAATTATATCCTGTTCTTGTCGGTACACTGTCACTTATTGTAAAAGTTGCACTGTTGCCCGCAACTATTTCGGCACTGCTACCGTCCGGTGCATTTGTACCGTTGTTTGCGTCGTAACCGAGATAAACAGGAAATTTTGTTTCTCCGCTTGATGTTTGAGTAAGCTTTATTTGATTATTCTCAAGTTTCAATGCGTAAGAGCTGTTGCTAAGTCTAATCTTTGCCATATCATTGTATGTAAGCACAACACCGTCTGCCGCATCAGCAATAACTCTGCCTTCTGATTCGCCCTCTATCGCAAGTATTAACGGATTTTTTATTGAAGATGTTATTTCAACATATTTAGTAGCAGAGGTATTTGACATCAAATAAATATCATTTCCTACATTAATATTTGCATTACCGCCTATTTGTAATGTAGCCTCTCCTGTTGTTTTACAACTATGAAAAATTGCAGAACCACTTGGTGAATCACCTACCGCAGCGTTACCCTTTATCACACCGCCGTTTATTATCGTTGTACCGAATGATGTATTATAGATTGCACCTCCGGAATTTGACGAATTGTTTTGTATAAGACCGTCATCTATAATAAGAGTAGCTGCTCTTACATAAAACGCTCCGCCACCATATCCGGCACTTGAAAGTGTCGTTTTATTATTTTCAATAATACCGCCGTTCATTTCAAAGCTACCGCCATCTAAATATATAGCACCACCGTAATTTCTGCTTTCGCAACCCGAAATTGTGCCACCCTTCATTTTAAAATTACCGCCGGTCATATAAACTGCGGGTCCATAACCACTGGTTCTTTTATGATTTGTAATCTTTGCCCCATCATTCATTATAACAGTACCGCCGGCCATATTAATCGCAGCCGCCGCCCCGCTGTCAGAAATTATCACGTCGTTACCGTCTATTGTAACATTGCCAAGTGTAAGACTTCCGCTTTCAACTTTTATCAAATTTCCCGATGTACTCATTCTGTTAAGCGTTCCGCCGCCCGTGAATGTAACATCGCCTTTGATAGTAATTGCCGCCGTGATACCGATATCACCGTTTATTGTCACGGTTCCGCCTGATATTGTAACACCGCCTACCGTATCACCGTCATTCCATGTTGTGTCTGCGGAAATTGTTTCTGTAATTTCATCGGCATATACCAAAACGGTACTTGCAGGCAACACAGAGAACATCATTGCCAACGCCAGTATGATTGATAATAATTTTTTAGATTTCATGATTTTTCCTCCTAAAATTATATTATTCCCACAAAAATATTTTCTAAAGAATTTATTATATTTATGTATCTGTTCATACTTAAATTATACACCGTACACTGATGTACGATGCAATAATTTTTGAGTATTTTTCTTCCTTTTCGACATTACATTTTTGTTACAGAGCATTGCTGTTTGAACCTGTCGATAATCTGTCAGCAACTCACGAAATCACATTTTACAATGTGATTTTTGAGTATTTTCAGAGCAGACAAACTGATAAATTTTAAAAAAACAGTTGCAAAATTTAAAAAAACGTGTATAATATAAATGAGTGTATCTTCAGGGCAGGGTGTAATTCCCTACCGGTGGTTAAAGTCCACGACCCTACTCAGTACAGTAGGCTGATTTGGTGAAATTCCAAAACCGACGGTTAAAGTCCGGACGGAAGAAGATGTTTTTTTGTGTATGGTTTGCCCTGTAGCTATGCTATGGGGCTTTTTTTATTTCCCATTCATAGCGTCAAGACAAAATTTATGCGAAGAACTTTTCCTAAAGATACAAAATAAATTTTTAGGAGGCTTTTTAATTATGGAAGCAATCAATGTTCAAAACAAAACAAGGTTTACACCGAAATTTATCGCAAGTGTAGGAATACTGTCGGGTATATCTATTGTACTTATGCAGATTTTAGAATTTCCTATCCCGTTTATGCCGCCGTTTCTAAAGTTTGATTTTTCAACTTTACCTGCTTTGATAGGCGGATTTGCATACGGTCCTGTTACGGGTATTGCGATAGCATTCATCAAAGCGGCTCTACACCTGCTAAGAACAGACACAGGCGGTGTCGGTGAACTTGCCGATTTCCTTGCAAGCGGTTCACTTGTACTTGTTTCATCACTTATTTACAAGCGTATCAAAACAAGAAAAGGTGCGGTTTTAGGTCTTGTTCTCGGTGCAATAGCAATGGCAATCGTAGGCGGACTTGCAAACTACTTTATCTTGATACCGTTCTATACAAACGTTATGCCTATGGAGCAAATTATATCGCTTTGCGGCAAGGCTAATCCGCTTATAACAAACACTTTGGGATATGTTTTATACGGAGCAATTCCGTTTAATTTAATAAAAGCACTGTTGTTATCAATCATAACATTCGTACTATACAAACAAATTTCAAAGATTTTACATTAATTTGATATAGTAATAATTGCATTTTAGAAAAATATAGTGTATAATGAATTCTGTAATTTTTATTTTAAGGAGAAGTTTTATGGATTCTATTGTACAATCTATTGTCACAGCACTTTCAGGAAAAATATCAAAGGAATTAATTGTTTTTCTTGTATCAATGGTACCGTTGTTGGAGCTTAGAGGAAGTATTCTTGCGGCAGGACTTATGAAAATGAGTTTCTTCCCATCATACATTGCCGCAGTACTGGGTAATATGCTCCCGATACCATTCATATTGCTGTTTATTGAAAAGATATTTGCGTGGATGAAAAAAAGCAAACACCTTCACAAAATTCCCGATTGGCTTGAAAAGAAAGCACTTTCAAAATCGGCTCAAATCGAAAAATACGGCTATCTCGGCTTATTCCTTTTTGTAGCCATTCCGCTGCCGGGTACAGGTGCTTGGACAGGAAGTCTTATCGCAGTATTATTCGGTATGAAACCTAAAAAATCACTTTTGTTTATCTTTTTAGGTGTACTTACTGCAGGACTTATAATGTCGCTTTTATCATTCGGCGTTTTAAAACAACTTATTTCTTAGACATATCAAAAAATCGGACTGTCAGTCCGATTTTTTTGTTCTGTTTTTCCAAACAAAAATGCCCTCCACAACAGATAATGCTGTCATGAAAGGCATTTATATTAACTTATAACAAGTTTAAATGTTACTTCACCCTCATAAGCAGGTGTATAGTTACTGTAACCGATTCCCTGAACGGATAATACTGAAAGCATTGACGTCAATCTGTCAGAACTCGTTGTGTAAAATTCACCGTCTTCATCGTATGAATATTGTCTTATAACGCTTAACGCCTCATCTGCGTCTTTTGCAGAAATTACGATTGAACCGATAGGTTTATTTTCTTCGGGGTCTTCAATCGGATTGCCGTCTTTATCCAATTTATAGTATCTGCCGTATGCGATTTGAGCTCCGCCTGCAAGCGAATAATCATCTTCAGCACTTGATTTTACTGTTCTTGAATTATTGATATTGTCAGCAGTTCCGTCATATACGGGACAATCGTCCGACTGAACATCAACACTTGCAATCGCTATTCCGTCATCTTGTGAATAAGCTTGAATATCGTTTGAATTATCAGCAACATCAACAGCTGTTTTCTGTGAAACCGCACCTTCGTCCGACTTTGCAGGTTCTGCAGAAACAGACGGTACCGCATTATTTTGTACCTTTGGACTTACAGACGGAGCAGATGTGGATTTACTGTTATTTGCAACCACACTGCTTTTTACCGAATTTGTACTCGTACTTGTTTGCGGCTTTGCCATTGCAAGCGATGATGTACTTTTAGCTGTTTTATTTTCGGGAATAGTGTTTTCAATCGTTTCTTCAAATACTGTCGGTTGATTTTCTTCCGCATTGTCTTGAGCAGCCACTGCCGGTGCTGTCGTACTTACGGCAGTATTCCCCTCACTGTCAGTCACGATTGTTTCCTCTTGAATAACACCGTCATCATTTCCGTTCATCTTATCGAGAAACATATCGCTGTTTGCCGTTACAACAGCTACCAACGCAAAACAGGCCGCTGCCGCAGTATACTGTTTCCAATTACGGCGAACATTACGCATTACACGTCTTGTTATTCGTGCTTTTTTCTTTTCCTCTTCATCTATGCGGACATTTAATTTCTCCATAAAATCCACAGGGACATTTATGTCAGGGAGAGATTTAGCCGTTGAAATAATTGAACGCATAAATTCAAGTTCACTTTTGCAATTTGCACATTCTAATGTGTGTTTATCCATTTTATGCTTTGTTTCATCACTCAAATTTTCATAGTTGTCCAAACATTCGTTAAATTTATCACAATTCATTTTTACTCCCCCTTTCTTTAAATTTTCATTAATTTCTTTTTACAATATATTAGACGTAAGAAATATCAAAAAAGTTCCCGTTTATTCATTAAATTTTTCTTTAATGCACTTCTCGCACGATTAATTCGCGACTTAACCGTTCCCGACGGTATTCCGAGTACTTCGGCTATGTAATCGTAACTCAATCCCTCAATATCGCATAGTGTTATTACAGTTCTGTATTCTTCTTTGAGTTCGCTTATCGCCTCTCGTACAGCTCTCTGACGTTCCGATATTTCCATATTTTCTTCCGGTGTAGGACTTTCGTCCTTAATATCCATATCTTTTTTTTCGTCAATCGCCTGATTGATACTTATTACACCCGAATGTTTCTGACGTTTTCTCAGAATATCGGAGCAAACATTCTTAGTTATCCTATAAAGCCACGTGGTAAAGGAAGATTGCTCCTTAAATGACTCTATACTTTTATACACCCTTACGAATACCTCCTGTGCCGCGTCATATGCATCCTCTTGATTTGAAAGCATTCCGTAAGCGATATTTATAACTTGCTGTTGGTAATTTGAAACTAATATATTAAAAGCTTCTCGGCTACCTTTTTTACACTTTTTAATCAAATCATTTTCGGTCAAAAATCCCTCACCACCTCTCATGGTTTATTTGCCCTACGTTTGATTTTAGAAATTCTTAATTCTGTTCATATATACATCGTAATATGCCTTTACGTCAGCCATACAGTCACCGCTGAATTTATCCAAAAACGCCTTTGCGATTTCAAATGCAATTACCGCCTCAACGACAACCGAACAAGCCGGTACGGCACACACATCGGAACGTTCGACAGTTGCCTTATGCTCCGATTTATCGTCAATATTGACTGTTCTAAGCGGATTATACAAAGTAGGTATCGGTTTCATTGCCGCCTTAACAATAATCGGCTCACCGTTTGACATACCGCCCTCAATACCGCCGGCATTGTTGGTAAGTCTGTGGAAGTCGTCCGAATATTCGATTTCATCATGTACCTTTGAACCCGATATTTCGCTCACACCGAAGCCCATACCGATTTCAACGCCCTTGATAGCCTGTACACTCATAACACCGAAAGCAAGGTTTGCGTCAAGTTTTCTGTCGTAATGAACATAACTTCCCAACCCGGCAGGCACACCTTTTACGATAGTTTCCACTATTCCGCCTACGCTTTCACCGCTTGCCTTGATTTTGTCTATGTATTCCATAGCCTTTTGAGCAGCATTTTCATCACCAAATCCAACAGGTGAATTTTGTACTTTTTCAAAGAAATCTGCCGCAGTAAAATCGGCTGTATCTTCAACCTCGCCTATTCTCTTAACATGGCTTAAAAATTCTATTCCAAACGGTTTTAAAACCTGTCTTACGAGTGCGCCAACAGCCACTCTTGCTGCAGTTTCACGGGCGCTTGCTCTTTCAAGCACGTTTCTCAAATCTCTGTGATTGTACTTCATACCTCCGGTAAGGTCAGCATGTCCCGGTCTTGGGCATTCGACAGACTTTTCGTTATTCGCCGTTTCAGTACCCATTATACTTTCCCAATTCGCCCAATCTCTGTTTTCAATTTTTATTGCGATAGGACTTCCGAGAGTCACTCCGCCTCTCACACCCGAAAGAATTTCGGCAGTATCTTTTTCAATCTTCATTCGTCCGCCTCTGCCATAGCCCTGCTGACGCTTTGCAAGCTGTTCGTTTATCTCATCAAGGCTTATCTCAACACCTGACGGCATACCTTCAATTATAACTGTAAGACACTTACCGTGTGTCTCTCCCGCCGTGAAATATCTAAGCATATTTTTATCTCCATTCGTAACTACAATTTGTATTTTTTTTATATATAAACTACAACATAATGTATATAATCTATTTTATCACTTTTTCGTTACTTTTGCAAGTTTTAACGACAATTTTACAAAACTCGCTTTGTGTAATTGTAATAAAAAAGATATATTTAAAATCAGAATATTATGATATAATTTGAATATCATTAAAGTCAGAGGACTATTTTATACAGAAAGGAAAGGTATTTTTTATGAAAACTACAATCTGGGGAGATATTCTTCCTGCCGTAACAATCGACCTTGAACAAGGCGAAAGCATTTATACCGAATCGGGCGGTATGACATGGATGTCGGACAAAGTAAAAATGGACACCAATATGAAAGGCGGATTTATGAAAGGTCTTGGCCGTATGTTCAGCGGTGAGTCATTGTTTATGGCTACATACACCGCCGAGGCACCGAACCAATCTATCACAATCGCCTCATCTTTTCCCGGAGAAATCAAAGAACTTCACATTTCTTCCGACAAAGAATTTATTTGTCAAAAATCAGCTTTTTTGTGTGCCGAGCAAAGTGTTGAACTTTCAACATATATAACAAGCGGCATAAAGAAAGGCTTGTTCGGCGGTGAAGGCTTTGTACTTCAAAAGCTTTCCGGAAACGGTACCGCTTTCATTGAGCTTGACGGTTCAGTAAAAGAAATCGACCTTGCTGCGGGCGAAAAACTTAAAGTCGATACAGGCAGTGTTGCGATTTTTGAATCAACCGTCAAATATGACGTTGAAACAGTAAAGGGCTTTAAAAATATGTTGTTCGGCGGTGAAGGACTGTTCCTTACAACGCTTACCGGTCCGGGTAAGGTATATTTGCAAACAATGAATATGGCTGAATTTGCAAATAAAATTATCCCATATCTTCCAACACCGTCATCAAAATAGCAAATAGGAATTATAACTAAAGAAGTGGCAAAAATATTCTGCCACTTCTTATTTTTTATCTGGTTAAATAATTATAAATCATAATTATACTTTCCGCTCTTGTCATTTCACGGTTTGGATTGAAATTACCGTTACCGTCACCGCTTAAAACGCCCATAGCCGAAAGCAATGCGATATACCCCTTATTTTCCGTAACATCATTGAACGGTGTAACGTAAATATCGTTATATTTCGCGTAATTTTCAGCACCGATTGCACGAATCATATACACAGCAGCCTCCTCACGAGTTACTTCCGCATCATCATCGCGTTCATCTTCTGAAATAATACTGTTTTGTGCTGAATTTCTGTACACCCAATTTGCCTGTTCCAAATTATTTTTCAATACGATTATATCGTTACCGTTTATGCTCATCAAAAGTGCAAGAAAATCCTTTTGAGTAATCTTTTCGTCAGGTTTAAATTCGCCGCCCTCAAAACCTATTCCGTAATAAGCAAGCTCTTTGATATACTTTTCGGCATAGTGACCGTCTATATCCGAATATTCAAGTTTACTGCTTGCATCCTCCGTAATTTCTTTGTTTTGATAGTCAACAAACTTACCTGTAAACGGATTGATATTTTCTGTATCTATTGTGTATACAGGGATAATCTCTCTTGTGTTGTCAGTATAATTCTGCATATATACAATGCTGTAATCTTTTGCGTCAAACAAAATATTTTCAGCATCTTCCTTGCTCATTGCATTTTCGATTGACGGAAATTCGGTGTCGGTATAATTCATACTGAAATCAGTAAGTACGCCGTTGTTTGTTGTCACGTTAACATAGTCGCCTATTACCTTAATACCGTTTACATATCTGACATACAGATGCGAATTTTCATCATATTTGTATTCTTTTGCCTTATCGCCCGCAAGTGTCTTTAAAGCCGAATCATCATTATTTTTCCCCTTACTGTCATCTTCTCCCCAACGTGAATAATACTTTATTTCGCCTGTTTTAGCATCAACAGATGTATATATGTTACACTTGTCATTTGACATTGATACAGAATATGTATATTCATCATCATAATTTTTATATAAAGAAATGCTGTCTGTATTTATATTCTTAGGAATTGACAAAAGCTTGTTCGACTTTAATTTATTTTCCAAAGCGGTTCTTGAAATAAGTCCGTCTATATTGTCAAGCTCTTTTATTTCTTGTTCGGTAAGTCCACTGTCTGCTGTATCACCCTTTGCACTTTCAAATTTGTTGCCTGTGAAATATCTGTAATTTGTAACATCAACCACATCACCCGTAAGTGCATTAATGTATTTGTCGTAGCTATATTCCTGTGTATATACAGGATAAGCTACCGTATTACCGTCCTCGTCAATATATGTACAATAAACCAACCCAAGTCCGAGTTTATCACTGTACGCTTTTTTTGCCTCATCAACGCTTATCGCATTATTAATTGACGGAAAATCCGCTTGTATATAGCCCAAATCAAAACCCATTACATATCCGTCTGTACCGTCAATATTAACCGAGCCGTTTCCGTTCGTGAACAATACACCGTTTACATACGTTTTAATATAGAATGTATATCCGTTACCAAAAATACTGCCGTTGCTTTCATCAATTTTTATTTCATACGGAAAATCGGGATTAATTTGTTTCAAGAAGTTTTCCGCCGTCTTTTTTGCATCACTTTCGCTAATTTTCGGTAAATTCGGTGTGTTATTTTTATCATCAGATTTAAAACCGTTAATTGAATAGTTGGTTATAACTCCGTCTGCCGTACAAGTTATATTAACACTCTTGTTTCCGTCTTTTTCATTCCATGTAAAGTTATAAACTTTTTCGCCGTACTGTTCCTCTGTTCTGCTCGAAAATTCACTGCACTCACTCGGAATTTCAACTCTCTGTTTAACGCTTTCCAATATTTTCTGCATATTCTCTCTTGCAGATGTTTCTGTTTGCTGTGTGGCTAACGTTTCAGCGGCTAAAACTGCCGGTGATACTGCCGATACAGTAAGAGCCAACGCTGACGCTACCGCTAATAATTTTTTCATAACTTTTTCCTCCTTGTTAAATTTATCGGATTATTTTTCCTTTCATATATAATACTTTTCAGCACGCCAAAAGGTTGCATTAAATTAAAAATTTTTTTGATTTTTTAATTAACACAAAATGGTGTTATATTAACACCATTTCAGACTGTCGACAAATTGTCCGGAACGTGCAAAGCATTATTTTTTATATTTACAATTTAATTTATAGCTATAACAAATAACAGGCAAGCCTATCTTCAATATACGGCTTGCCTGTGCACTTTTTTCGAAAATAAACTCTAACATACCAACGTACGCCGATGAGTTCATTTTCACAAAATCCGAACTAATTTCTCGACATCTGATTCAATATTAAAATTTACCGCTGGCACCGCCGCCGCCGAAACTTCCGCCGCCGCCGGAGAATCCGCCTCCTCCGCTGCTGCTTCCGCCGGAAAAACCACCGCCATAGTAACCGCCGCCGCTATGATAGCCGCCACGTCCGCCACGTCCGCCACGTCCTTTGATATTAGTGATAAATACCACAATCGCTAAAACTATGAAAAACACTACATATGTCATTATTTCAACCATAGTGTCATCATCATCTTCTTCATCGGGTGTCGGGTCTTCGAGTTCGCCGATTACCGAATCATAAATCTGCTTAATACCCTCGCTGTAATCACCTGCCGACAAAGAATCTGTTGCATTTCTTATAAATCGACCGCACTTACCGTCATTTAAAACGCCCTCAAGTCCGTAGCCGACTTCGATACGAATATCACGGCTATCCATGACAAGGAGAATAAGAACTCCGTTATCCGCGTCTTTATCGCCAATTCCCCATTTTCTCGCCGTTTCAATCGAAAAGTCTTCAAGATCGTTTCCGTCTATACTTTCCATTGTCAAAACAACAACTTGCGGTCCGCCGTTAGCATTGTACGCCTTACCTTTTTCAAATATATAATCCTCTGTTTCACTGTCAATAACATTCGCATAGTCATTTATAAAAAATCTATCCGTATGATTCGGTATATCAACCTTCGCAAACGCACAAATATTTATAAATAAAACAAATATTGCGGAAATTAATGCCGCGAAACGTATCTTCCCCCTACTCATATCAATCAAAACTTACAGAAGGAGCAGATTGAGCCGCACTATCTGCCTCAAACTGTTGTTTCTTTTCAAAACCAAGCATATTTGCAAATATGTTTGTAGGGAATGAACGTATTTTTACGTTATATTTTTGAACGGCGTCATTATAATCCTTTCTTGCAACACCTATGCGATTTTCCGTACCTGCAAGTTCATCTTGAAGTGACAAGAAGTTTTCGTTTGACTTTAATTCCGGATATGATTCCGAGATTGCAATCAATCTGCTAAGTGCCGATGAAAGTTCTTCATTTGCCTCACTTGCCTCCTCAACCGTTCCCGCACCGGCAAGTTTTGCACGAGCGTCAGAAACGGCAGTAAACACTTCTGTTTCGTGTGCCGCATATCCCTTTACCGTATTAACAAGGTTCGGTACAAGATCCATACGTCTTTGAAGTTGAACCTGTATATCGGAATATGCCGTGTTGGTCGATTCTTCTAAACTTATAAGTCCGTTGTAACTTCCTATAATGCTTACCGCTATAATTACGATTACCGCTATTATAACACCGATAATTACACCTTTTTTCTTCATATTTTCTCCTCTTTTCTATAAATAATCTGTATATATTATACACTTACATTTTAACCTATGTGTCTATAAATGTCAACAAAAAAAGCAGACAAAACCATAAGGATTTTGTCTGCTTTTAAATTCTTAATACACTGTAATTAAAATTACTTAGAAAGGTTAGCCTTTAACTTAGCAAGTTCGTCAGCCATTTCCTTCGGAAGTTTATCTCCGAACTGTGCAAAATATTCTTCGATATTTGCAACGTCTTCAAGCCATACCTGCTTATCGATTGTAAGAAGACCCTTAATATCAACATTTTCGTCTTCAAGACCTGTTAGGTCGATATCTTCAGGCTTTGGTAGGTAACCGATTTCGCTTTCAACGGCGTCAACCTTACCTGCACATCTGTTAAGAATCCAAAGAAGTACACGCATATTGTCACCGAAACCAGGCCACATGAAGTGTCCTTCGTCATCTTTTCTGAACCAGTTAACGTGGAAGATTTTCGGAGCTTTGTCGCCAAGCTTCTTACCCATTTCAAGCCAGTGACCCCAGTAAGTAGCCATATTGTAGCCTACGAACGGTTTCATAGCCATTGGGTCACGTCTAACAACACCTACTGCACCTGCAGCTGCTGCTGTTGTTTCTGATGCCATTGTAGCACCAACGAATGTACCGTGTTGCCAATCTCTTGATTGATATACAAGCGGAGCACACTTAGCACGTCTGCCACCGAATACAATAGCCTCTACTGGAACGCCCTGTGGGTTTTCAAATTCAGATGAGATACATGGGCAGTTGATAGCCGGAGCTGTAAATCTTGAGTTAGGGTGAGCAAGATTGTTACCTGCTGCAGAGTATTCAGGACCGTTAACCTTTGAGCCCTTCCATTCTGTTGCATCAACAGGAGGATTTTTGTCAAGACCTTCCCACCAAACTGTATTGTCTGCATTGTTAAGAGCAACGTTTGTGAAGATTGTGTTCTTCTTTGTTGATTCAAGAGCATTGAAGTTTGTCTTTACTGATGTACCAGGAGCAACACCGAAGAAACCTGCTTCAGGGTTGATAGCATATAGTCTGCCGTCAGGACCGATGTTTAGCCATGAAATATCATCGCCGACTGTCCATACTTTGTAACCTTTGTTCTTTAGGTATTCCGGTGGAATAAGCATTGCAAGATTTGTCTTACCGCAAGCTGATGGGAATGCAGCACAGATATACTTAACTTCGCCTTGAGGATTTTCAAGACCAAGAATTAGCATATGCTCAGCCATCCAACCTTGGTTCTTACCAAGATATGATGCAATTCTTAGAGCGAAACACTTCTTACCAAGAAGAACGTTACCGCCGTAAGCCGAGTTGATTGACCAAATTGTGTTATCCTGTGGGAATTGAACGATGTATCTGTCATCAGGATTTACATCTTTCTTAGCGTGTAGACACTTGATGAATTCAGCGTTTTCGTCATTTCCAAGCTGATCAAGAACCTTTTGACCGATTCTTGTCATAATAGCCATATTAAGTACAACATAGATACTGTCTGAAAGCTCGATACCGATCTTTGAGAAAGGTGAACCTATAGGACCCATTGAATAAGGGATAACGTACATTGTTCTGCCCTTCATTGAACCTGTATATAGTTTCTTTAGCTTTGCATACATTTCGTCAGGAGCCATCCAGTTATTGATTGGGCCGGCTTCTTCTTCTGTAGGAGTACAGATAAATGTTCTGTCTTCCACACGAGCTACGTCGTTTTCAGCTGTTCTGTGATAGTAACATCCAGGAAGCTTTTCTTGATTTAGTTTAATCATTTCACCTGTTGCAACAGCCTCTGCTCTTAGAGCCTCAAGCTGTTCTTCACTTCCGTCAATCCAAACAACATTGTCAGGTTGACACATAGCTTTCATTTCTTCAAGCCATGCAAGAACTGTCTTGTTTTCTGTCATGGTAAAAATCCTCCAATACATTTTTTAATTTTATACAGTGTTATTTTGTAACATTGTTTTCTATTTTACTGACGAATGTATTATAACATATTTTTTGTTTTTTTTAAAGAATTTATAATGATTTTTTTATTTTTTTATCATTTACTATCAGAAATACGTTACTTTTTCGCTAAAAATGTGACGTTTTGCACAAATAAATCATAACCTTTTTGAATTTGCAGAATACAACTTTCGTTTTTGTCCTTGAAAGGTATTATTTTAAGTGTTATAATAATTATATATTTATCCTTGAAAGGCAGATTTATTACTTATGAAAGAACAAATTTATACAATACCGGTAAATGAAGTTTACGATACAGACTGCGAATGTCCGCTTTGTGAACTTGAGAAAAAACTTGAAAAAGAAACGCTTGACTACGCACTCGGTGCGGCAATGATGGAGCCTGAATTTCGTATAGAATCAAACGAAAAAGGCTTTTGCAACCATCATTATTCAATGCTTTTCGGTATGTCAAACAAACTTGCATTGTCGCTTGTGCTTGACACACATTTAGAGGAAATACTCAAAAAACTTGATTCGCTGAAAAAATCCGCGTCGGCTTTAAAAAATCAAAAAGGCGGTCTTTTTAAGAAAACAGGCTCGGCTGATTTTTCAAAAGCACTTTCCGAAAAGCTTGACGGTATATCGGACGGCTGTGTTGTGTGTGACAAAATCAATCACACTATGGAAAGATATGCCGATGTGCTTTTGTATATGTGGGCAAATGACGAAAAGTTTAAAGAAAAATTCAATAAATCAAAAGGTGTATGCTTAAAGCATATGAAATTGCTTGTTGATACAGTGCCGAAATCATTAAAAGACTCACAAGCCGCCCAATTCCTTGCCTGCCTGTTTGAAAAGCAAGAGACTGAACTTTCAAGAATACAGCAGGATATACATAAATTCACACTTAAATTCGACTATCGCAACAAAGATATGGAATGGGGTACCGCACAAGACGCACCAATCAGAACAATCGACAAAATTTCAGCTTTTATCAATAATGACTACGAAGAAAAATAAAAGTGGGGCTATAGTGATGTGACCCCCAAAAGTTAGACTTTTTATAGCGTAGTAGTTTTAACGACTGCT